>Ga0268255_10000006_pt1 | contig 435178 bp, 430 predicted proteins | sample AgamicOrMarz_FD_200256 | JGI IMG/M metagenome (GOLD analysis project Ga0268255, IMG submission 200256) | Agave microbial communities from Guanajuato, Mexico - Or.Ma.rz (v2) (version 3) | ecosystem: Host-associated > Plants > Phyllosphere > Phylloplane/Leaf | place: Guanajuato, Mexico...
ATCTTTAATCTTGTAATAACGATCATCCAACTCAGCCAATCGTGAAATTGCCGTGTAGGGGTTCGCGAGATATTTTTCCAAGTCTCTTTGGTTTAAAGATTTTATATATTCGGCGCACTCATCGAAAATCTCTAGGTGCTTCACGGCTCCCATTTCGATCAGCCCTTGCCGCAGATAGAAAATGGCAATCGCCTCCCACCGCGAATTCCATATGAATTGCGAATGCCCACCATTATGAACTTCAGAGTGATAGAAATCGACATAGTAGCTGTGTAGCGCTGCGGCAGCTATTTTGCTCGGCTCGACGCCATGGTCGTAAAAGTAATTTACCGCGTCGATGTTCGATTGGATGATTGCGTACGGGTCATCGTTCTCCAAATCATCCGATGTCACAAGTATTAAGTCGTTGCTGCCAATCACCCTTGTACCTCATATCAATCTATTTCGATGATCTGTAGCTTGATGATTCTGCTACAGCAATTCACCTAACGCGAGTGGCGCGATGTCTCCTCTTGGCGCGAAGCAGCCGAGGATGTCAGGGCGGTGGGGGCCGCTTTTGGCCCGAAGCTGACGTCATTGCTCTATCTGTTCATATTTCGCAGAGCGCTGACAAAGAGGCGGTCAATATCGTCTTGGCAGCCTAACCGAGTTGCCGTTTCGTCTAGTTTTTTTCGAATTTCGTCAAGCGGCCTGTTTGATGCAATTCCAATTGGTACGTTGTGGAAGACATCCGCCAGAGTTTGTGCTTCTCTTAGGTTCTCAGCTGCTCTGATTTCGATTAGCGCATAATGCAGAGCCGTTAGAATGACTTCATAATCTGTGACCTCTGATGGCACCGTCTCACCTCTGATCCATTGCTTCGGGGGCTTTCGGCCCGAAGCCGTCATGATACAGGTTGCAAAAACCAGAACAGACAAGAATGATTTCGATATGGCAATTTGGCAATTCGCGTTTGATCTAATGCCGTCGTCGGTCGCAATCATTAATGGGGCGGTTGCCGTACGAATGACACAAGCGCAGCTGGACGCTATTGATTCGGACTTTTCAGCCCCCACAATGCAGCTTCTTTTCGAGCGATTGGGCTTTATGATGCCTGAGAAGACATCATGGAGCCCGAGCTTGCGGATCTGGGGTGATGAGAAGACAGACGATGTGCAAGTCTTTCTTGGAGAGTTCGGTATTGAAAGGGTGCAGTTTCGTTTGAACGTAGCCAACCTTTCTATGCCGCTTGTGGCGCAGATTTGCTCACTTGCGCAAGATACAGCATGCGTGTTGGTAACGCGAGACGGCGCAATTGTCCGACCTAATGGGACTTCACTCATTCGGGCAATTATGCGTTCCAACGCGGCGCAGTATGTCCGTGATCCGGAACGATATATACGGGAATTCGCAGCAGATAATCCAGAACAGATCTAAAGCAGGGCCTTTGCCTCAAAGCCTACTCTCGGCCCAGAGGGGACGTGAACTTATTCTTCTCCCCGATCGACAATCATCAGACCCGGGTCGTTTGCAGAGCCATAAATGAAGCACTCAGGATTTGGTGGGATTGAAATTCGGCTAATTCGTATTTCACCCGCACTGAGACGGATTTTGCAGCATTCTTCAGACCAAACTAACTCATGGACTACAACAGGATCACCGCCAAAAGAGGTTTCGATTGTGACTTCGGTAAAAGCCGTTATCGCACCATCTTCAAAGACGATGGTCGTATCATTCGCTGCGTTGTGCTGAATTTCCCTAAGCTCTTTCCCGACAAGCCTTTCCGCAATCAAATCCATTTGTCGCCCCCATGGTCGGCCGAAGCTTAGCGTAAACTGGGATGTCCTGCCAATGTCCGCTTGTGGCGCAAAGCGGCAGAGGATGTCAGGGCGGTGGGTTACTTCACATCGAAGCCCCAGATCTTGAGGGTCGATGCGTCATCGCCGACATAATTCGGGTTCACCTGTGTGGGACTATCTACCATACGGACAAACAAGTAGGGATTGTTCGGCATAGTCGCGTCATAGGCAATGCGGATCACGATGCGCCAAAAGCCATCAGGATCAAGCGTCGCGACAGCGCTTTGCGTGACCTGAACAGTTCCTTCGTTGGGCGCCGCCGTTATGGTTCCAGAAGAGAGATTAACGGCGTACTTCATCGCATAGTAGTTGCCGCCGTTTTTTCCGATCTCGACGACTGCGTGACGGTTGCCTACGCCGCGCGCGATGCTAACCGAATATTCCTTCGTTGTGCTGGCTAGGCCGGTGATTGAGGATGTGAGGACGATGCTGTGGTTATTGTCTGCCGCAAGCTCTCGGATCACCGCTGCGTTGAGCTTATGCTCAGGAGAGTATGCGTCCTGAGCCAACCGGGCAGCGCCCGCCGTCAGGTTCCACCCGCTCAGGTTCTTGTTACGATAGACCGTGGCAGCCGGTAGATCGTAACCGGCATAGAAGGGTGTAACGCCCATCTTGGAGGCAACGTTAAAGCCGGAGTTCGCTGCAGCATTCTTGCTGCCCTGAGTGCTGAGGTGCGTGCCGTCGATCTGGTCGGCCGGGCGCTTCCATGTGCCGTCCTTCGCAACAGTTTCGACGTCGAGCGCAAGGTCAATGACCGTTGCAGTGTCAGCCCGACGACGAGTATTCTCCGCCTGCCGGATAGCCTCTTGCCCGGCGTTCGGTACAGTGTTGGAGGCCTGACTGGTCGTCTTCGGCGTAAGGGTGCCATGCCACATGGAACCGCCGCCGTGGCGCGCCTGCTGGGTTGCAAGGTCGTCGCGAACCTGTGCGGACGTGCGCCCCATGTTCAGGATGTCGTTGAAGCCGACCAGATAGACGTTCTTCTTATTCGCCCGACCCAGCTTCATTAGCATGTCGGTAACCGTGTTCTTGGCAGGATCAACATTCTCCTGAGCGGAGCCACCAGGGATAGAGACATCGATGCCCGGCATGAACGGGAGAAGGAGACGAGCGCCAGCGCCAATAGCACCATTGAGGAGATCAGGCGTATCGGCGATCGGAGGTCCAACGCCAGACTGATTGCTGTCGCCGCTCTGGCGAAAGGAAGGCATGTCCATATTACCGCCGACGAAGCACGGACCCCAATAATCACCGGCTCCAGTGTAGGTGTTCGCGTAAGGCGTTGCCGAGGGCGCGGCGATCGAGCCTGATCCACCATAACGCAGGGCCTCGCCGTTGTTGTAGTCGGCTCGGGCGTGGGAGTAATAGCCGAAGCTGGTGAAGATGGCTCGCCAATGGATGTAATATCGGCTGCCAACCTTGGGGCGGATCGCCGAGTTGAACAACTTGGCGATGCCAAATCCAGAGGCTTGGGCATTTGGTCCGCCGAGCGCCGACCTCATAGGCGTGACTTGCGGGGTGTCGTTGTTGTCAATCCAGAGCCAAACCGCATCGACCGTGACTATGCCTCCAGTCGTCCATTCCCCCTTTGAGGCGGTCTTACCTGCATGGGCGAACCATACTTGTGCGCTGCCATCGGCAATGTCGCCGTAAGCAATCCCAGTGAAAACCCCGCCGCTTTCCTTCGCGCCGGTTCCCTGCGGATTGCCGCCGCTGTCCGCGTTGAACTCGTTTCCGAAGACCTTGATATAGGAAAGAGGGGTGAGAAGCGCGTTCGGGTCTATCTCGCCGCCCTGTCCCGAAGTGCCGAGGGTTGCCAGCGCTTTAGGCAGCCGCAGCCCGACCAAGCTTGAACCAAGTCCAACCATCAGGCAACTGGCCTCGGAAGCTTAAGGCCGGGTCTCATATTCCTAAAAACGGTCCGTTCGGTGCGCATGTCGTAACCTCTTAATGGCCGGCAGGATTCTACGTCCCGCAATCTGATCTGAGGACTATGCATGTGAGGGCATGTGAGCGGATCAAGATTTAGGATGCGTCTCGGACCTGTATTGCCGGCACCGGCACGCCTGCAAATTCGTAGTGCCGTGCCACCCGCCAATCGAGGTAGTTCCCGCGCCTCAACAACTCCAGTGCCTGGAAGTCTCCGTGCATCAGCATGGATAACGCCGGCTTGTGAATTTTTAGCGGAGCGTTACCGCGGGATGGCCGGGCTATGAGGTATCGCTTGTTCCATCTTCGGATCGTATCGGCAGATAGGCCGGTGAATTCGCAAGCCTGATAGAGATTTGCAATCTCGTCGTCGTGGACGAGTACTGGAACGATGCTCACATCTGAATTTGTCATGCTGCAACCCTCCTTGGCTCGTCTTCAGAGGGCGATACCGTCTGGCATAACCCTTTGGCCACTCGTCTTCGCCAATTCGAGACCGTTTGCGGGCTTACCCCAACGCGGCGCGAAATCTCACGGTCGGATAGCTCCGGGTGGCTGTCCAACATGGACAGGACCGCTTTGCGGATTGCGGCATTCGTTCGACGGTTATCGCCGTACGTCGCGACGTTTGGCTGACCGCTCTTCTTTGCGGTGGACTGCTCAACTCCAGCGTGGGCGTCGGCTTGTCCATCTTGGACACCTGCGCCTCCACTATGGAGGTTCAGGTTCCGCAGGATTTGGACATCGGAAAAGAGGCGCGACCATTCGGCGTCCTCGAAGGCTCGCTCATCAATCCACTGTTGCTGCCAGGAGTAGGACTTGTAGTGGAACCTTGCGTCCATATCCGCCCACGACGTGACAGGCTGATGCCTCATAACCTCTCGCAGCAACTCGATCCGCAGTTCGATCGGCAAATCGAAATAATATTCGTGATGGTCGTAGAAATGGGCTCGGTCACGTTCCAGCTTGTCCCACTGCTTCAGTTCCTCGAATGCGCCGCAAATGCTTGTCGGGAAGAGATAGGCCGACTTGATGGCATCTACGGCCCGCGGGTCGATATTCTTCACCTCAAAGTGGTGACCTCTCGCCCCAGCGAACTCTGCGGCGCACTGCCGTGTCGTGCCGCATACGTCCTCGTAGGAAGAACGCTTCGTGACAAATGGCTTCCCCGCTTTCAGCAGAAGCAGTTCAAGTGGCGTCGCATCGAGAAATGCCCTGACGGTACCGAACTCTTTGAGGATTTCAGCACGACGCGCGGCGTACCGGTCTTCACGTTCAGCACGCTCTCGCGCCTTCTGGGCTTTGTAGCCGGGCTGCTTCTCCTCCATCCAATCATCGAAACCTTCGAAAATGTTGGCAGGCTTCGCCTCTGGCACGGTGTCCAACTTTGACAGCGCATCAAGCAGCGTCATTCCCGCCTTGCGCGCCAACTCGGTTGCCCGGGCTTTGGCTGCGGCTCGCTCACCTTCGGTGGAGCCCCCAGTCATCAAGGCATGAACCTTGCGGAAACGCTCAATGTCCAAGTTAGTCACCGTCATGCCGCGCGCTCCTGTTCAGTCCATCCATCTCCATCACCGGGCTCGATCATGGCCGGCGGCACTCTGCATCCCTCGGCGCCAGGGAGTGGCCCCCATTCGGCGATCGACCACTTGAGTTGCTTGCGGCCATAGCGGAGGCGCTTCGCCCACGTCTCAACGTCAACCATCGCGGCGGGCGCCGTAGTGTACCCGTCAAACCGGCGCTTGCTGATGAACCGGCAAGCATGGATAGTTTCGAGATCAGGTTTGCTTTTGAGGAAGGCACGATAGCCCGCTACCGCTTGGGCGCATTTCTCCCGATCGGTTTCGTCGAGCTTCTTCCAAGCGTCGTAAGCCTCTTTTTTCGACATGTTGGGATGCGTTGGATAGCTGCTCCAGAAGTCCTCAAAAGCCTCTGGATAGGTCTCTCGTTTTTTCGGCTTTGCAGCCTCGTCCGAACCCATTTCGGACAATGTAGAAGAAGATTTATCTTCTTCTTTAAGGTTCAGGGTTTGGGAGGCATCAAGTTGGGATGCGTTTGGCATATCCCAACCTGCATCAGTGGCATATGCAGTGGCATGCCTCTTATCCCTATTTTTCCGCCACTTAGCCCGTGCGCTGTTAGATTGCCGCTCGCTCTTCTGTCTGACGGCTACTAGCTCATCTGTCAGACGGCCCTGGGTAATCCTGTCAGAAGAGACATGGAAAAACGGCATCATGGTCGGCTTGATACGAGCCCATTGCGGGCCCGTCATTCTGGCATATCGAGCTAGCTGCTTGTCGTCATTCGGGAGCGAGCCGCCGGCGCGCCACATGGTCATCAAAAGCAGCATGTACGCGCCGTGCTCGATGGTCGTGAGATGGCCGGTGTCCGCTAGATAGGCATCCGTCCATAGGGGGAAGGCTGGAAATTGGGCCATGATTAAACCCTCACTGCGTTTCTGACGGCAGAGGCGGCAATGTCAACAAAGAGGTCGATGCTCTTCGTCGCGCCCATGCGCTGCTTTGCGATGATGAATTCAAGACGGTTGGAAAGCGCTTCCAAGCGATCGAGGCGCTCGGCCTCCTCGTCGGCGTTCTTTCCGCGTGCTTTCGAAATGTAATAGGCATCACGATAGATGAACGCGACAGCATCAGCGTCCTGCTCGATCGAGCCGGATTCGCGAAGGTCGGAAAGCATCGGCCGTTTGTCTTCGCGGCTTTCCAGCTGACGGGAGAGCTGTGACAACGCCAGGACAGAGATACCGTATTCTCTCGCGAGATTGCGAAGACCAGCCGATATCTCGCTCACCTCGGCCGTGCGATTGCCCTGGTAGCGTGCTGACGCCGCAATAAGCTGCAGGTAATCAACGATCAGAACCTTGAGGGGCGCTCCCTTGCGCTCGGCTGCTTCGCACATACGGTCGCACTTCACCCGGATCTCGGTCATTGAAAGGCCCGACGCATCCTCGATGCGGATCGGCAGTTCCCTGAACCGCTCCCGCGCCATTACCACCTTTTCGAACTCGGATTCGGTAATGCGACCGGCGACTAGGTCGTTATAAGCAATCGAGCCATGCTGATCATAGGCAAGGTCAGTCAATGCCCGCATCGCCAGCGAGCGAGCAACCATCTCCAGCGATATGACGCCCACACCGGCACCGGCTTGTGCCGCTTTCAGACCGATCGACAACGCGACGGCTGTCTTGCCCATCGAAGGCCGAGCGCCGAGAATGACCATCTCGCCAGACTGAAGACCGCCCGTTGCCCGGTCTATATCTGCCAGCCCCCATGTGGTGCCGGTCAGTCCGGTGCCCGAACGCATGGCGTCCGACACGGCATCAATGGCAGAGGCAGTTGCCTCCGCGAAACTGTGAGATGTCTTCTGGCCGCTGCCGGACCGGAGATAGGACGAAACGTCGTCGAAGGTACCTGCGGCAGTTTTGATCAGCTCTACCGGATCAGCGGACGGCTCTGCCGCAACGATGGCAATCCGCTCTGCTTCGCTGGCGACCTGGAACCGCGCCCATTGGTGCAGCAACGCCGTCACCGAGTCCTTGAGTCCGTTGGGGCCCCGCGCCATGCCGGACACCAGCTTTGCCATGTACTGAAAAAGTGGCATCGGGAAGAGCTTCTGCGTTGCTTCGAAGTCGTCAGCTTCCTTCATCAGGGGAATTACGATTTCCGAGCGGATGGAACGGTACCGGTCGCGCGCCAACAGCATCGCGCCGTAGATCCGGCGATGAATTGGCTCAAGGAAATGCTCAGGCTTTAAGACGCTGGGAATGTACTTCACGTCCCCCGTCATCAGGAGGGCGCCAAGCACCTCCATTTCCAACTCTGGTATAAAGCTATCTTGAAGAGATCCGCTCATCCGAAGGCCCTCCGGACAAGGCGAAAGTCTGCAGCAAGACGGATGGCCTCGCATGCTTGGAGTGCCGACAAATCGAACTGCGAGATCAGCGCAGGAACCGCCAGCGTGGGCGGCTCCTTCTGTTCTGCAAGCCACTGTGCGGCTTTGACGACGGCAGGATTGTCGTGCGGCTCTTTCATGCCGCCCTCCTGTCGTCGCTGGAGGAAAGGATTTCCACCTGATGCTGCAAGACATAGCGGGCGTGGCTTCCCGAGAATTGGCCACCATGCTTTTCATCGATGGTCTCGATCAAAAGTCCAGCGCGCCGAAGCTTGAACACGTAGTGGGACCAACGCGGGCCAGGATGGTCGATCGGGGTGCACCCAGCCTGACCCGCATTAACTAGGTTACGTAGTGCCCAAGCGTCGCGGCCGACGACTTTGAAGGGCGATCCATCAGGAAGAATGCGAGCGGTAATTTCGAGACGCTGTGTCATATGTGCTGGCCTCCGAGCCCATGAAGCCGGCAGATCGTTTGCGCATGCCAAAAAGACACGCGGCAGCGACGCATGACGGAGGCGACCGCCAGCATTTCAGATTGAACTTCAGGTTGGTTTTCGGTAGGGTTCTGACTGTCGATGCTGCTGGAAAAAGCTTTGACCTTCAGAACCCGGTTGGCGCCTGCCCGCGCCGCCGGGTTTTCCATTGGGAACATGGCCTGCCCTCACGCTGCAATCTGGGTGCGAGCGTTTTTGGCCTGTTCGATGAAGGCCAGAATTTCGGACTTGGGCCAGCGGCGAGTGCCGCCGATTTCCATCGGCTTGGGAAGTGTGCCGTCTTTGACGCGACGCCAGACCGTTACGACGGATTTCACCCCGAGCATGTCGGCTACCTCCTTGTTGTTCAGGAGGGGATCAGTTGGTGCGGCTTTCGTGAGAGCAGTTTCCATTTCGGACCTCGCAATGTTTTGTTGCAGGCCGAAAGTGTTTGTATTCGTTGGCTAAGTCGTCCGATAAAGCCGGGAATTCTTGTAAATAGGAATTGCTGGAATTATTGGAATTACTGGACTGTCAACGTTTTCAGATATTTAGATATTTTATCTTTCAAGGTCGATCGTCCGGGCTCCTGTCTCCAAGTTTTCACGCACCACTCTCTCATCCGGTCTTCGACTTTTTGGAAATTCCAATTTGGATCGTTTTCAGGGTTTGGTGGCCCCTCCTCCTCGATGAGTCGCGCCAGTTCTTTATGAAAGCTGTCCCAACCGTAAGCGGGACGCCGGCCTCGTTTCGAGGCGACTGGCTCCAAAGTCGCCGAGATAGGTTCGACGGTGGCCGCTGCCCGTTCCTCGGTGATGCTACCGCCCACGACACGCAATGTTGGCCTCTGCGCACGCTGACGGAATGGCCACTCCCTTACGACTTCACTCGGCAAAAGCCGCACGTCTCTATAGCGAAGGTGAGCATAAACGACTTCGTCGCCATAGCCATCTAGATTTGGCGAAATTGACAGGCGACGCCATTCATCCGCCGGTATGGAGACCACTTGGTTGTTTCGGCTGTCTAGTGCGGTCGCCGTTACCCGGTTTTCGGCCAAGGCAGTTAGAAGCTCACGTTCGGCATCCGAGGCGGCGTTCGCCGGCAGAGAGCAATCGTCGTCGATGTTCATCAGGAGCGCAATTGACGTTTCCTCGTCTGTACTGATTGAAATGCCGCATCGATGCTGAATGATACAGCTCACTGCTTGAGCAAGCGAAAACCCTGCGGTCATGCCTCGGCCCTCACGAGCTGCAATACCTGCCCACCCTGCCCAGTCACATGCTTTGCCCATCGCTCAAGGAGCTTGCGCCGTTGATCGAGGAAGTCTGTTCGACGGTAAGCACGCTCAACCGATCCCCCCACGACGTGCCCAAGCGTCGTTTCGGCAATGTCGTGCGGCGTCTCGGTCGCCTCCGAGATCCAGTCCCGTAAACTCGAACGGAAGCCGTGGGGCCGATACGCCAGCCCAGCCCGTTCCATGTGTTTGCTCATGGTCATGTCGGAGATGACGCCCTGACGGACACTCGGGAATATGAAGCCGGCACGAGCGTACCGACGTGCCGCCTCGATAACCTCCAGCGCTTCCGGTGTCAGGGGAACCCGGAAATCCGGCGTCTTATCCTTTCGGCCTTTCATGGCCTCGCCGGGGATAGTCCAGACATCGCCGTCGATCTGTTCCTCGCGCAGATTGCGCAGTGGACCGGAGCGAACCCCCGTTAGGATAAGAAGCCTCAACGCAAGATGCGTAAGTGTAGGTTCCGCCAAGGTGGAATAGAAGGTAGGCACTTCTTTCCAGGGCATCGCGGGAATGTTTGTCGTCTTATGGCGCTGCTGGCCGAGAAGGGCGCGGGCTTTCTCCGTCGCTTGGATATCCACATCGAGGCCGAGCGCCGCCGCGTGCCTGATGCAGATCGAAAGCCGGTTGAGAGCTTTCCTCGCGGTGTCTGCTTTCGAATGCCAGATTGGGGCAAGTGTGTCGCGAATGTCTGTTTGGTCAATCTCCGCCACCGGCATCTTGCCGAGACGCGGCAAGACATGAAGCTCCAACGGGGTGAACCACCGTCCGGCTTTGCCGTCGCCTTTCAGTTCAGCCTTCCGGCTTTCAAAGGCGTCTTCCGCAATCTCCTTCAGGATATGAAGCTTCTTTGCTGCCTCCCGACGCTGGCGCTCCCGTTCCTTTATCGGATCGATATTCGATCGCCTGACGGTTCGCCATTTGTCGGCAGCTTCGCGCGCTTCTTTCAGCGAAACATCCGAAATCGAGCCGAGCCCCATCTCACGGCGCCGGCCGTGAACAGTTATGCGAAGAACCCATTGGCCGCCGCCATCGATCCGCTTTACCAGCCACAGACCCCCACCGTCCGAGTGCTTACCCGCTGGGGCATTCTTCACGGTAAGGGCTGAGAGTTTGTTGAGCGACCGGGCCATCTATCCTATCCACCCCTGTATCCACCTTGCGCAATGCAATTCTCTGCAATGGAGAGAAATACCATGAACGAGAACGAAAGGAGAAACAAGCTGGACAGCAAGCCCGACGCAATTTTTTGAAATCGGGTTAAATCCGCTGTAATTTCAATTGGATGCCTGCAAGCGGCACCATTCTTCCTATGTCAATAGAGTGATTTTGTTCTCGTTTCATTGAAGCGCGAATCTTTATTTACGCGACCAAGACCGGGTCAATGGTCTTCGCCTGCGAAACGGCTGCCTACCTGATACGTTTTCAAATGGTCAATCACTCGCGTTTCGATTTCGGCTGTCGCGCGATCGCGGTCGCGCAGGTCCACCGCATAGGTATTTCTCAAGAGATACCAGAATTTCCGCAGCTCATCAGGCGACAGCCTTGATCGGCCAGGGACGAACTGATCGGCAAAATCGCCGCGGCTTTTGCAGACGAAACATCCGGCCATGTAATCCGATCGGCCGAAAACATAGACCGGCCTTTCGTGCAGCAGCGCTTCTGCGCCGACACCCGAATTGATGACGCAGACGGCTTCAGTCTTCGGGATGATGGCGTGGATACTCGAATAGACCTGGCGGATCGTGCCCTTGGCGACCAGTTCGCCGAGATAATGCGACACCTCCGGCGTCGTGCACAGGGGATGCCGCTTGACGACGACGGCCATGCCCTGAGTTTGCGCTGCCTGGATAACTTCATCCACCATGGCGAACAGGTCGAGATAGGCCAGCTGGCTGACGGCATCGCCGATCAGCTGCAGCGCGACGAAAATGAACTTTTCCGGCAATTCCTCTACATTCGAAACAGCCGCCTGCTGGTATTTCGACAAATTGCCGCCGATGACGCGCTGTTTTTCACGATCGAAGAAGTCACCCGCGGCCTGCGGAGAGACATCTGCAGCGCGCAGTTCGGATAGCGTCATGGCCGAAAATTTTGACCAGCCTGCATATCCCCGTCGATCGAAGCAGAACAGGGACGGCCGATCTGTTTCCTTGAAATGCATGCCGAAATCCGTGTCGGATATGGTGTGATAGGCGAAGAACGGGGCTGACATATTCAGCACGCCATGGGTCCGCAATCTGCTTCTGACCGCATAGGGTATTCCATGCTTGTCGAGTGCCTTGACTATGCCGGAAAGGGCAAAGCGGATGTCCGAGCGAAAGCCGGGATAATCGATCTTGTTTCTTCGAAAAGCGGCGGCCGGCAAAAAGATGACGGGCAGGTCAGCAACAACAGCCAGCCGGCTACCGCCGGCACGGGCCAGGATATCCTCATGGGCTTTGCGGATCACATGACGAAAACCCACGGTCTCATCCACGATAGATTGCAGCTCCGCAGAGAGTTTTTGTGTCTTTGTCATTCCTGACAGATGGGACGAGGAGACGAAATGCAGGGCGCCATCAAGATCGAAAAGGCTAAGCCTTGCGGTCACCACATCGCCCATATGCCACCGGGCTAGAGTTCGATCATTTTCGATATGGACCAGCTGCGTGGTCAGATGCCTGATGGCACCGGCGAAAATGTCCTCTCGATCACAGGCTTCCGCGGAAAGGGCCGTCGATAGGGCGAGTGTCAGGTCGAGATAGCCCGGCTCCGCCTGCATGAAGGCCAGTCCGTCTTCGGCAAGTCGTTCGTGATAACGTTGCTGATCGGAATCGTTCACTCCCGCAGGCTCGTTTCCGCCCTTCACCTGACGCTGCGAAGCTGCGCGCAGAAGTACCGCCGCCCCCGGGGAGAGGCGCGGATCGCCAAGGATTTCGGCCAGCCGTCGAGCGTGACCGGGCTCCACCACTCTGGTGATGTAAGTCGATATGCTCCAGAAGGTGAGCTGCTTCTTCCTTACACGGCGGAAGAATAGATTTTCCGCCGCTTCGGGTCGGTCGGCATGGTATTCGATCAGCATCCGGCCCTCGAACAGAAGAGCCGACAGCTTTCTCAATGAGGTAAGCGGAGGCATGAAAAACGCGGCAGCGCCAAGCAGGATGCGCATCATCCGCAGGTTTCTGCCTGCCCGCACTCTCCTCTCGATATCCCCGATCATCGCGCCTGCCCTGAGCCGTAAACTGCCTGAGCAGACGGTATAGAGCGGTTCGCAACCAAATGGGAAGCTCGCGGAGATGTTGACCTTAGTTCCGGATTCAATGGGGCGAGGACGCAGAACTCAGCTCGCTTGTCTCGGTGCCGATCGTCATCGTGTTGCCGCGCCAGTCGAATGAACCGCTCAGCCAGCTTCTCATCCAGATTGCGGGTGACAACACATCGCGCGCAAGCATAGCAGGAAGCGTCCAAACCGAGAGGTGCCAGTTCTTTGCCCGGATCAGAGCGAGCTCGGGAAGATAGACGGCGGTGAGGACCGCAAGGGTGACCATCGAGAATGAGATGGTGCCGGTCGACAAGGCTGCCGCAGCAAGCGCCAGCAAAAGCGGCGGCAGGCAACCGAGCAGGATTTCCGGCACGAAGAAGGCAGGAAAGGTGACCCGGCGCAGGCGCGCCCAACGGGCTTGTCGGGACCATATCTGGGTGAGTTCGCGCCTGCCGAGCGGCTGTTCGAATGGCGAGGCGACAAGATGGACCTTGCGTCCGAGACCGCGCACCAGCTTGGTCGCGGCAGCGTCCTCGGCAATTTCAGCGCCGAGTGCGGCAATGCCGCCTTCCGCATCCAGCATTGGCTTGAACCACAACATGCTCTTGCCCTGGGCAAATCCGAGGCCAACAGCTTCGCCCGCATATTGCCAGCGGGCCTGCTGGGAGTTCAGGAAGGCACATTCGACTTCTGCCCAGAAACCTTCCGGGCGAGAGCCGAGCGGAGTGGAGCAAACAAGACCGGTGTTCGGTCGGCGCGCCGCCATGAGATGGCCAATATAATCGCGCGGCATCAGAACGTTGGAATCGGCTAGGACAACCCAGTCGTTCACCGCAGCACGCCAACCCTTGACGCAATTGTTGAGCTTCGGATTGGCGCTGACGCGGTCGTCGCCAATCAGCAGGCTTGCCTTGATTTCGGGATGCCTTGCCATGACCTCCTTGACCGCCGGAATGACCGTGTCACGCGCATCGGCAACACAGAAGATCAGCTCGTAGTCCGGCCAATCCAGATCGAAGGCGCGTTCTAGCGTCAGGGGGGTGAAATTCTCGATGCCGCAGGCCGGGATGACGACGGAGACAGGCGGCTTTTCGGTGAGCGCTAGTGCCGGGCTGCCTCTGCGCGACAGGCGACCCATCGCAATGCCGATACTGATGCCGTTGGCAGCGATCAGTGCACCGGAAACAAGGCCTAGAATAAGCGACATCACAAGCGATCTCCGTTGGGCCTCGATATGTCAGCGTCGGGTTCCGCCTTCATGGGGCGCGGCTCATCGGGCTTGGCGAAGGAGCCAAGCACGGACGGATGTCAGGGACATGACACGAGGGCGGATGCCGGGGCTGACCGGTCCATACCCACGACTTTTATTCGGAAATCAGCCTCCAGACCTCATCGGCGATGGCAAGCGACGAGGTGAGGCCAGGAGATTCGATACCGTATAACGCCACGTAACCCTGATGTCCCGTAACCTGCGGTCCCTGGATGATGAAGTCTCCGCCGCCACCGCCTTCGGGGCCTACCGTCTTTGGCCGCACGCCGGCATAGGCCGGCTGCAGCGAGGCATCCTTCAGATGCGGCCAGTATTTACGGATCGCGGCATAGAATTTTTGCGAGCGGGCCGGATCGACATCGTAGTTTGGGGCTTCCACCCATTCGACATCAGGCCCGAACCGCGCCTGTCCGGCGAGATCGAGTGTCAGATGCGTGCCGAGGCCACCCGGTTCCGGTACCGGATAGATCAGCCGACTGGCCGGTGCCTTGCCAGACAGGGCAAAATAATTGCCCTTGGCGTAGGAGCGATGCGGAATTGTTGCAGGATCAAGCCCTGCCAAGTTTTCAGAGACCGACCATGCCTCAAGCCCCGCTGAATTAACAACCAGCCGTGCGTTCGCGGTGAAAGGGTCATCGCCGCCAACGGAGAGATTTAGCCCATTGGCTGTAAATTCACCGGAGAGAAGCGGAGAGTTTACGACAATGGTGCCGCCATGGGCCTCGATATCGGTGATATAGGCGTCCATCAGGACATGGCTGTCGATGATGCCGGTCGAGGGAGACACGAGGGCCGCATGACCGGTAATCTGTGGCTCCAACGCATGCAGTTCTGCGGCGTCGATGAGATAACAGTCGTCGACCCCGTTGGCAGCGGCCTGTTTCAGCAGTTTTTCCAGATAGGCGACCTCATCCGGATTGGAAGCGACGACAAGCTTGCCGCATTGGCGGTGCGGGACATGGCGCGCGCGGCAATAGGCATAAAGCGCATCCCTGCCCTTGACGCAGAGTTCCGCCTTGCGGCTGCCGCTTGCATAATAGAGCCCGGCATGGATGACCTCGCTGTTGCGCGAGGAGGTGATGCTGCCAGTCAACGGCTCGCTTTCGAGAACGACGACCTCACGCCCCGCCATCGCCAGCCGGCGGGCAATAGCCAGACCGACAACACCACCACCGACGACCACGCAATCGAGGTCGAGAACTTCCCCCATGCAACTCCCCCATACAGGTCAACTTGGCCGTTCTTCGGGCTTTCACGATAGCCCGAATGTTGTAGGACTACATTCCTCAAACAGGCGCGCGCCGAATGCAAGCCGGAACTAAAGCGTGTCGCGATCCTTCGGATTCCCTCACACGCTTTAGATTCTTGATTTGTCGCATGTCTTCAGCGCAAAACCGCTGCACACTTTTGCGCGACATGCTTTACTTTTTTGGGAGGCTCCAATGACGAAGATTGTTTTCCTCGATCGCGACACGATCGGTCCTGCGGTGACGATTACCCGGCCGAGCTTTCCCCATGAATGGGTCGAATATGGCAAGACGCCGGAGACAGAGGTGGCGGGACGAATCCGCGAGGCGGATATCGTCATCACAAACAAGGCACCGGTGCGCGAAGCGTCGATCAAGGCTGCGCCGAAGCTGAAAATGATCACGGTCGCGGCGACCGGCTACGACGTAATCGATCTCGCCTTCGCCAAGGAGCGCGGCATCGTGGTCTCGAATGTGCGCGGTTATGCGGTCAATACCGTGCCGGAGCATACGTTTGCGCTGATCTTTGCGCTACGCCGCTCGATCGTCGGCTTTCGCGAGGATGTGATTGCAGGCGAGTGGCAGCGCGCCAACCAGTTCTGCTTCTTCAACCATCCGATCCGTGATCTGGCCAATTCCACGATCGGCATTTTCGGTGGCGGCACGCTGGGCCAATCGGTGGCACGGATCGCCAAGGCGCTGGGCATGAAGGTGATGTTTGCCGGACGCAAGGGTGCAGCCAAGGCGGCGGAGGGCTATACGCCGATCGAAACGGTGCTCGAAGAGGCCGACATCATCACGCTGCATATGCCGCTGAAGCCCGAGACGCGCGATCTGATCGGTATCGAGGAATTCCGCCGGATGAAAAGGCATCCGCTGATCATCAATACCGCAAGGGGCGGGCTGGTGAATGAGGCCGACCTTGTGACGGCTCTGGATGAGGGGCTGATTGCCGGCGCCGGGTTCGACGTGCTGACCAAAGAGCCGCCGGCAGCCGACAATCCACTTCTGACCGTGCTCGACCGGCCGAATGTCATTCTCACCCCGCATGTCGCCTGGGCGAGCGACGAGGCGATGCAAGCGCTCTGGGCGCAGGTAATCGGACATGTCGAGAATTTCGAAAAAGGCACGCCGTCCAACGCTCTGTAAAGTATCGACCTGAACATTTTCGGGAATGTATCAAAGTGGAAATGCGGGCTTAGCGAAAGATTCAGGTGTTTGATGCAGGGTCAGACCATGGGTAATAGTGGCCGCGCGTGTTGAAACCGCTGAATAGGCCACTCTCTGGGGAAGGCTTATTCTGATGACCGACAAGTTCAACGCTCCCGTGCGGGAATTCATTGCGGAAAACTTTCTGTTTCGCGCCGATGCTGAACTCGACGACAATCAGTCATTGCTGGAAAGCGGCGTGATCGATTCCACCGGCGTGCTCGAAGTCATCGCCTTTCTGGAGCAGACGTTCGGCATTTCCATTGCGGACGATGAGATCGTTCCGGAAAATCTCGACAGCATCGCCAACATGACGCGATATCTGGCATCGAAGCTGCCGGCCGCGGCGGCTTGAGGCCAGCGGACCGGCCATGCGTATCGAGGATCATCTTCGCCAAAGCGCCGGTCGTTTCGGATCGAAGATGGCGCTGATCGCCGGCGGGACCCAGCTGTCCTACGGGGAGTTGGACAGACTATCGGACTATCTGGCGGCAAGCCTGGTCGCGAACGGTATCAAGGTCGGCGATCGGGTTTTGATGATTGCCGAAAATTCGGCCGAGGCGGTCGTCGCATTCTTCGCCGCGTGGAAGGCCGGGGCGGTACCCTGCCCTCTCCATGCCTCGATCAAGCAGGACAAGCTGCGCGCCATCATCGAGAGTACAGAACCTTATACCATCCTTGCGCAGGCCCGTTTCCTGAGCTTGGTGGACAGTGCACTCAGCGGTGCGGATCATGTTCCTCTCAAAATTGCATTCGGCACCCTGCCAACGAGCACCACCGAAGATTGGCTGGCCTATGAGGCGATTGCCACTCATGACGGCAAGGCCGAACTGCCGCGACAGGTGGACAGCGAAGCGCTGGCGCTTCTGATCCACACATCGGGTTCGACCGGCACGCCGAAGGGCGTGATGCACAGCCATGCCAGCCTGCTCGCGGCCTGTGGCGCGATTATCGACTATCTGGAAAACCACTCCGACGACATAATATTGAGCGTGTTGCCGATCTCCTTCGGTTACGGGATCACCCAGATCCTGACCATGGTGATGGTCGGTGGAACACTGGTTCTGGAGAAGAGCTTTGCCTTTCCGCGCAAGACGCTTCAACGCCTCGCTGAAGTGAAGGCAACCGGATTTCCGCTGGTGCCGCCGATGGCGGCGTTGATCACGGGCATGCAGGATCTACAGCCGGATTTCCTGCCCCAGCTACGCTATATCACCAGCGCTGCCGCCGCCATGCCTCCGTCTGTCAGCCAGAGTCTTCGTGCCCTGCTGCCGGACACTCAACTGTTTCTGATGTACGGCCAGACGGAATGTATTCGCGCGACCTATCTTCCGGCGGAAGAGGCCGATCGGCGGCCGCTCTCCGTCGGCCGGGCCATTCCGGGAACGCGCGCCTTGATCATCGATGAGGACGGTAGTGCGCTCGGCGCCGGCGAGATCGGTGAACTGGTGATCGAAGGACCGCATGTAATGAGCGGCTACTGGAGAGACGAGCTGAGTTCGTCCACCAAGCTGCTGCCCGTTGCCCATGGCAGGCGGCTTCATACCGGCGACCTGTTCAGGGCCGACGAAGACGGCTTTCTGTATTTCGTCAGCCGGCGCGACGATATCATCAAGACGCGCGGCGAGAAGGTCAGTCCACAGGAAGTGGAGCGGGTTCTCTACGCGCTTCCCGGTATTCGAGAGGCGGCTGTCGCCGGCGTTGATGATCCGGTGTTCGGCCAGTTGATCCGCGCCTATGTCGCGCTGGAGCCTGATGCCGAACTTTCCGAAAAGGATATCCTGCGCCACTGCGCGGCTCATCTCGAAGATTATATGGTGCCGAAAAGCGTCGAGTTTCGCGACGCACTGCCAAAGACCAGCACCGGTAAGATCCGCCTTACGGCCGAACAATCCGCTCCCGATATCGAGGACAATGTCGCATGACAAACGCCCCTGCCCGCTTGAAACCGACCACATCGTTTTCCGCAAAGAACCTCGTGCTCGATGCCGAGGCGGAGATCGAGCGCATTTGCGAATGGCTGCGCCTGACGGTACTGAAAGACCTACGCAAGCGCGGTGCCGTGCTCGGCCTTTCCGGCGGCATCGATTCCAGCGTGACGGCCGCGCTTTGCGCCCGCGCGCTCGGCAAGGGCAAGGTGACCGGCGTGTTCATGCCGGAACATGACAGCGACCCGGACAGTCTGCGGCTCGGCAAGGCGCTGGCGGAGGCGGTTGGCATCGAAACGGTACTGGAGGATATCGGCCCGTCACTCGCCGCCCAGGGCTGCTACGCCCGCCGTGACGGCTTTATCCGTCAGGTCGTGCCGGAATTCGGTGACGGCTGGGGCTGCAAGGTGGTACTTGAGGATGCGTTGACCGGGCGCGGTTACAACATTTCCTGGCTGGTGGTCGCCAATCCGGAAGGCGAGCATAGCCGGCACCGGATGCCGCTCGATGTCTATCTCGGCATGATCGCCGCCGCCAACATGAAGCAGCGGACCCGCAAGCAGATCGAATATTATCATGCCGACCGCTTGAACTTCGCCGTTGCCGGCACGCCGAACCGGCTGGAATACGACCAGGGTTTCTTCGTCAAGAACGGCGATGGCGCGGCCGATTTCAAGCCGATCGCACATCTCTACAAGACCCAGGTCTATCAGCTGGCGGAAGCGCTGGGCGTGCCGGAAGAGATCCGCCGTCGCCCGCCGACGACGGATACGTGGTCGCTGCCACAGGGACAGGACGAGTATTATTTCTCGCTGCCCTATGACCGGATGGATATCTGCCTCTATGCGCTGGACAACGGTATTTCGCGCGGAGAGACCGCGGACGCTGCGGGGCTTACACCGGAGCAGGTGGATGCGGTCTGGCGCAATATCGCCTCGAAGCGCAAAGTTGCCGATTACCTGCACGCCCATCCGCTGACGATGCTCGGCTGAACCCGATCGGGCTCAGTCGAAATCGTCGCCGATCAGGCGCATCCAGTTTTCTCCGGCAAGCCCGCTGATCAGTGCTTCGCCGGCCTTGATCGGCTCCAGCAGGCTCTTGTCCTTGGCGTGAGCGACGAAGAAGGCGCGGCCGTAAAACAGCGTCTTGCGGCTGATGAGTTCGGGCGTCAGCCACGGGTGGCCGGCGCCGCGGATCGCAACACAGCCTGCGGCATCGGCATGAGCAAACAGATCGTCGACCAATTCGCCGGCTATGTTCGGCGCGCAGACCGCCTGCAATAGCCAGCCAATGCCGCGCGGGCGACCGTAATAAACGTAACAGCCAACCAGTTCTCCGCTGCGGGATTCGGCGATACGCCATGAGGGCTTGCCGAACTGGCGCTTTTCCTGCGCGTGATCCATGAACCAGTCCAGCGACGCGCGGTCCCATTGCGGACGTAAGGGAAATAGTTCGGAGAGTTTCAGAACCGCTTCGGTAAAATCTTCCCGCGATGCATCCCAGAAGTTCACGCGCCCTGCCCCGTGGATCGGCGGCGCCCGAAACGCCTTCACGCCCATGCGCTCGATCATGCCATCTGACAGCGATGCAACGGGCCGCAGAAAACGGGCAGCTTTCAGCCCGCGCTCGGCAACCTGAACGGCGGTGCCGGCTGGGCGCAAGATGCGCAGCCAATTAAGGCTGTAGGCGATATCCAGCGGAAGAGCGAGCTTCTGCCACATGCCAAGTGCCAGCGCATTGGCGGTCTCTGTCAGCGAAATATCCTGCGGCCCGGTGAGGAAGGCACGCAGCAAGCGTGCGCCGGCGAGCGGGTTCTGCTCGTGCCGATCCACCATCATGGAGCCGGCAAAGGCCGCGCGGATGGGGCGACCGTTTATTTCGAGGCGGGATGGAAATACGCCGATGAAACCCTGCACGCCGCCGCTTTTGTCGATGAAAACCTTGGAACGAATTTCCTCGTCGTACCAGGGATGGTCGAAGAGCACCTCGCGCAGATACTGGATCATCGAAGGACGTACAGGCTGCGAACCACGGAATGTCTTCTGGAAAAGTTCTGCCACGGCAGGCAGATCCTCCCGCTCCAGATCACGCACTCCGCCCGCCTTTTCCGCCATGACACCAATCCCCGTTGGCTAAACCGCCGTGGCGGGACCGTGCCAGAATAGGCTTAAGCAAACGAAAAGAGGCCCGCTTGGGGCCTCTCTCAGAACAATCAGATCGGATTACATCCAGTAAGGCGGAACGCCGTAATAGTCGTAAACCTTCCGGTCATTTGTTCGATAGAAACTATCGTCGTCGAGATCGTGATATTTCGGAGCACCGGTAATCTGATCCTTGGTCAGGTCGATGCGGTAACCGTCGAGCTGTTCGTCATAGTGCAGCTTTTCCCATGGCAGCGGGTAATAGTCATCGCCGATGCCAAGGAAACCGCCGAAGCTCAGGACCGCATAACTGACACGGCCGCCGCGCTTTTCGAGCAGAATGCGTTCGATCGAGCCGATCCGCTTACCGTCGGCGCCATAGACTGCAGTGCCCTCAACCTTATCACTGGCGATCAGCGAAGGCGTATCCTTCACATACGGATCCTGACCTGCACGGGGTTCCTGATGCAACATGACGTACCTCCTTTTATCTTTTCGTCATGTGAATAGAACTTCCCCCCACGGCAATCGTTCCCGAAAATCTTCTCGGCCTGCGACAATTGACGCTTACGTTAAAGTCATCTAGCTGTTCGAGAATGGACCAGTCTTTTCCGGTTCCTGTGAATGACCTAATATAGGCTTTGGAGAAGTGGAGGACTTTTCCATAGCCTTCAGGTAAGGGCAACGAGCATGGAGGATGCTCTCATGAACGAACAGGTGGCGAGAGCCCCGACGAACCCGCGCAAGATCTGGCTGAAGTCCTATCCGCCCGGAGTGCCCGAAGAGATTCAACCGCTGGCTCATCGCTCGCTCGGGCAGCTTTTCGAGGAGAGTTGCGCCCGTTATGGTGACCGGCCCGCCTTCACCAGCATGGGAAAATCGCTGACATTCCGTCAGTTGGAGGCCGAAAGCCGCAGAATAGCCGGCTGGCTTCAGGCCAAGGGGCTGGAGAAGGGCGACCGCGTAGCGGTGATGCTACCGAACGTCCTGCAGAACCCGGTGATCGTCTACGGCATTCTTCGCGCCGGCTTGGTGGTCGTCAACGTCAATCCGCTCTATACGCCGCGCGAGCTTGAATATCAGCTGAAGGATTCCGGTGCGAAAGCGCTGTTTCTGCTGGAGAATTTTGCCGCAACCGCGCAGCAGGTGTTGCCTGCGACAAGCGTCAAACATGTCGTCGTTGCGACGATGGGCGACATGCTGGGCGTCAAAGGGCATATCGTCAATCTGGTCGTGCGCAAGGTGAAGAAGCTGGTACCGGCATGGTCGCTGCCCGGCCATTCCAGCTTCAGGACCGTACTCAATGAAGGCGCAGGAACGACGCTGGGGTCGATTGACGTCGGCCCGCATGATGTCGCTTTTCTTCAATATACCGGCGGAACAACCGGCGTATCCAAGGGCGCTATCCTCACCCATGCCAACCTTCTCTCCAACAAGGAGCAGATGGGAACATGGCTGGAAACCGCCTTCCTCAACAAGCCGCGCCCGGAGCAGCTGCAGTTCCTCTGCGCGCTGCCGCTCTATCACATCTTCGCACTGACGGTGAATTCGCTGATGGGGGTTGCGACCGGCAGCCATAACCTTCTGATCGCCAATCCGCGCGACATCCCGGCCTTCGTCAAGGAATTACAGAAACACCCCGTTCACATCTTTCCGGGACTGAACACGCTGTTCAATGCGCTGATGAACAATGCCGACTTCCAGAAGCTCGACCACTCGTCGTTGATCCTCGTCTTCGGCGGCGGCATGTCGGTGCAGCGGCCGGTCGCCGAGCGCTGGCTCGCCATGACCGGCTGCCCGATCACGGAAGGGTACGGACTTTCCGAGACCTCTCCCGTCGCGACCGCCAATCGGCTGGATACCAAGGAATTTTCCGGCATGATCGGCCTGCCGGTCTCGTCGACCGAAATTGCGATCCGCGACGATGACGCGCATGATGTCGAACTTGGCGATGTTGGCGAAATCTGCATTCGCGGCCCACAGGTGATGGCGGGCTACTGGAACCGGCCGGATGAAACCGCGAAGGTGATGACGCCAGACGGCTTTTTCCGCACCGGCGACATGGGCTACATGGACCGCCAGGGCTATGTCAAAATCGTCGACCGCAAGAAGGACATGATCCTGGTTTCCGGCTTCAACGTCTATCCCAACGAGGTCGAGGAAGTGGCGGCGATGCATCCCGGCGTGCTGGAGTGTGCAGCAGTCGGCATTCCCGACCCGAATTCCGGCGAGGCGGTGAAACTGTTTGTGGTGAAGAAAGACCCGAACCTGAGCGAGGCGGACCTCAAGGCCCATTGCGCCGCAAACCTGACCAACTACAAGCGGCCGCGCGTCATCGAATTCCGCGATCTGCTGCCGAAATCCAATGTCGGCAAGATCCTGCGGCGGGAGTTGCGGTAAGCGCTCGATGCCGTTGCAACACAGCGACAGGTCAGAACCAAGAGTGACTTGTCGCTGTCATCTCCTCCGTTTAGCAGTGGACGGCACCTTCGCGCTCAACTACTCACGAGCTGTGGTGCCGGGGATAAGCTGTTGGAGTTCGCTTGCAAAACCGTGCCGGATTTTCGTTTCGCCTGATTGCCGTTGCTTCTCTCGTCGCTGCGCTTTCGAGCTGCGCCGGCAGGCCCGAAGGCGTGCTCATTCCGACGGCTACTGCGTCTGTTCCCGACACCTCGACCGTCGATGTGCTGGTGGCGACAACCCGCAAGCCGACCGAAGCGCCCGGCATCCTGTTCTCCGGTGAACGCGGACGAGAACCCTCCGTCACTGAAATTAAGGTTTCGATACCGCCCGACAGCGCACGTGAAGTGGGTCAGGTGCAATGGCCGAAAAAGCTTCCTGCCAACCCCGCCAAGGAATTCGCCACGCTTTCGGTCACCCCGCTGCAGATCGGCGGTGCACGCAACTGGCTGCATCATAACCTGCCCAAGAGCCGCAGGGTGATGGTCTTTGTCCACGGGTTCAACAATCGCTACGAGGATGCCGTCTATCGCTTTGCGCAGATTGTCCATGATTCCAATACGGACGTGGCGCCGGTACTTTTCACCTGGCCGTCGCGCGGCAGCATCTTTGCCTATAACTACGACAAGGAAAGCACCAACTATTCCCGTGATGCGCTGGAGAACATGCTGCGTCAGCTTTCTACCGATCCCGCGGTCGGCGAAGTGACGATCATGGCGCATTCCATGGGGTCCTGGCTCACGGTCGAGGCGCTGCGCCAAATGGCAATCCGCGACGGTCGCGTGGCGCCCAAGATCCAGAACGTCATTCTGGCCTCGCCGGATCTCGATGTCGACGTGTTCGGCCGGCAGTTTGCCGAGCTTGGTCCCAAGCACCCGCACTTCACCCTTTTCGTATCGCAGGATGACCGGGCTCTCAGCCTGTCCCGGCGAATTTCCGGCAATATCGACCGGCTGGGCCAGGTCGACCCGACTGTCGAGCCGTATCGCAGCGAATTCGAGAAGGCCGGCATCGTTGTGCTGGACCTGACCAAGCTCAAGGGCGGCGACAGGCTGAACCATGGCAAGTTCGCCGAAAGCCCGGAAGTGGTGAAGCTGATCGGAAACCGGCTGATTGCAGGGCAGACCGTGACCGACAGCGATGTCGGGCTTGGCGAACGACTAGGGGCTGTGGCGCTCGGCACCGCGCAAACCGTGGGCGGCGCAGCGAGTGTCGCGGTCAGCACGCCGATTGCGATCTTCGACCCGGCAACCCGGCGCAGTTATAACGATCAGGTCGGACGTTTCGGACAGGCAGTCGGCAACACGGTGGAGACGGCCGTCGGCCAGTGAAATGGACAATTGACTGAGCCGTTACGCAAAAGACGCAACGGTGACGCTTGATTTGAACAAGAAAGCGAATAGGTTCCCCTGCATCATTCTGCAGAATGCGAGGAAATCATGCAGACCATCGTCCAAGAGCTCAAGGCAACCGCAGACGCTACCAAGGCGACGGACATTCGTGCCGCTTTCGCCAGGGATGCGGGCCGCTTCGAAAAATTCAGCGCCCGCTTCGATGATCTCACCATGGATTATTCCAAGACCGCGGTGAACGAGGAAATCCTCACGCTGCTTGAGAAGCTAGCCGATGCCGGCGGCGTGGCGAAGAAGCGCGAGGAGATGTTCTGCGGCGTCGCCATCAACTTCACCGAAGACCGCGCAGTGCTGCATACGGCGCTACGCAACCGGTCCAACACGCCGGTTCTGGTCGACGGCAAGGATGTCATGCCGGACGTCAATTCCGTTCTGGCAGCGATGGGCAAGTTTGCCGATGGCATCCGTTCCGGCGCCTTGAAAGGCGCAACCGGCAAAAAGATCACCGATGTCGTTAATATCGGCATTGGCGGTTCGGACCTCGGCCCGGTCATGGCAACGCTGGCGCTCGCTCCTTACCATGACGGCCCACGCGCGCATTTCGTTTCCAATGTCGATGGCGCGCATATTGCCGATACGCTGAAGCTGCTCGGTGCGGAGACGACGCTGTTTATCGTTGCGTCCAAGACGTTCACGACGGTCGAGACGATGACCAATGCGGCCACGGCCCGCAGGTTCATCGCGGACAAGCTGGGCGATGCCGCCGTAGAGCATCACTTCTGCGCCGTCTCCACCGCGCTCGAGAAGGTGGCGGCCTTCGGCATTGATGCAGAGCGGGTCTTCGGCTTCTGGGACTGGGTCGGCGGCCGTTATTCGATCTGGTCGGCTATCGGCCTGCCGCTGATGATCGCTATCGGGCCGGACAATTTCGGCAAGTTTCTTGATGGCGCACATGCGATGGACAAGCATTTCCGCGAGGCACCGGTTCGTGAAAACCTGCCGATGCTGCTGGGCCTGATCGGCTTTTATCATCGCAACGTTCTGGGTTACCCGACCCGCGCGATCCTGCCCTATGACCAGCGCTTGCTCCGCTTCCCGGCCTATCTACAGCAGCTCGATATGGAATCGAACGGCAAGGGCGTGACGATCGACGGTACGCCGGTCGAGGGCAATTCCGGTCCTGTCGTCTGGGGCGAGCCCGGCACCAACGGCCAGCACGCCTTCTACCAGCTGATCCACCAGGGCACGAGCATCATTCCGGCCGAGTTCATGATCGCGGCAAACGGGTTCGAGCCGGAGCTGCGCCATCAGCACGACCTGCTGATCGCCAATTGCCTGGCGCAGTCGGAAGCGTTGATGAAGGGCCGCACCTTTGAGGAAGCGAAAGCCCAGCTGACCTCCAAGGGTATGGAGGACAAGCAAGCCGACTTTATCGCGCCACACCGCGTGTTTACCGGCAACCGCCCGTCCATCACCTTCGTGCATGACAAGCTGACCCCGTTCGCCTTCGGCCGCCTCGTGGCGCTTTACGAGCACCGAGTCTTTGTCGAGGGCGTGCTTTTCCGCATCAACTCCTTCGACCAGTGGGGTGTGGAGCTTGGCAAGGAACTGGCGACCGGCCTGCTTCCGGTCGTCGAAGGCAAGGAAAGCGCCGCCGGGCACGATTCCTCGACTCAAGGGTTGGTGAAGACGCTGGCTGGGCTGAAGAAGTAAGCTCGATACAATCAAACAAAAAGCCCTCCGGAAGGACGTTCCGGAGGGCTTTTTTATTCGCTGCGGAAGGCTCGATTACAGCCCGATCTCGTTCGCAAATGGCGGGTTTGCCCCTGCCCGCGAGACAGTGACTGCTGCGGCTTTGGCACCCAGCGCGAGTGCCTTAGCAATCTGGTCTTCGGTCAGGTTTGCGACTTGGGACTTGGTCAGCAGGTTCTGCATCTTCAGCGATGCGAGAATGCCTGCATCGAACGTGTCGCCGGCGCCGACCGTATCGACGACAGTTACGCGTTCGCTCGGAACCGTCACCTTGTGATCCGTTGTATAGCCTACGGCACCTTCGGCACCGCGGGTGACGACAACGAGCTTCGCGCCGTGATGCAGCCAGTGGCGGGCGAGCGTATCCTCGTCGCCTTCCAGGCCGAACCAGGCGAGATCCTCATCCGAGAATTTTACGATATCCGACATGGCGGCCATGCGGCGGATACGGGCGAGATGGGCTGCCTTGTCCTTGATGAAGCCGGGGCGGATATTCGGATCGAGCGAGATGACGCGCTTTTCGTGCTCGCGCAGCATCAGCGCCTCGTAGGTCGAACCACAGGGTTCCGGGATCAGGCTGATCGCGCCGAAATGCAGCGCCTCGCATTCGTCTCCGATCGCCGGCAGATCGGCCTCGGTGATCATGCGGCCAGCCGTTCCCTCGTCGTAAAAGGCGTAGGTCGCATGACCATTCACCAGCTTGACGAAAGCGATGGTCGAGGGCCGCGAGGCGATGGCGCAATAGCTGAAGTCGACATTGCTCTTGCGCAGCGTGTCGCGCAGGATGTCGCCCATCATGTCATCAGCCAGACCGGTGAAGAAGGCCGTCGGGACACCCAGACGGCCAAGTGCGATGGCAGTGTTGAAGACGGCGCCACCGGCATAGGGCGAAAAGGCCGGTTCGCCGAGCGTCGTCTCACGCGGCAACATGTCAATCAAAGCTTCGCCGCAGCACAGGATCATCGATTTCCTCCCGAGATCATTGTTTCGCCCATCGATACCTGAGCTTTTATATCATTGCTAGAGCGAAAGCTCAGTTACGCCACCATTGCGACCCGACCACGCCAATGGCGCGTCGAGGAAGGATTCGACTTCCGTAAAGGTCTTTTCGTCGAACAGCTTCTGCTCACGGGCAACAGCCAAAACGTTGCGCCATGTGGCGATGTAATTGAACTGAACCTTGCCATTGGCAAAACGCTCGGCGACCTGCGGATACATGTCGTAGAAGAACAGCGACATACCATGGTCAACCACGCCGCCTGCCGCGCGGATGGCGTCAATGAAGGTGAACATGCCGCCGCCGACCGTGACGAGGTCCTCGATGACGAGGACACGAGCACCTTCCGGCAGATGGCCTTCAATCTGCGATGCACGACCGTGGCCCTTGGGCTTCTTGCGGACATAGATCATCGGCAGACCGAGGCGTTCGGACAGAAGGGCAGCAAACGGAATGCCCGCAGTTTCGCCACCTGCGATACAATCAAACTTCTCAAAGCCGGCTTCGCGCAAAGCGGTGGCTGCGGCAAAATCCATGATGGTGGAGCGAACACGCGGGAAGGAAAGCAGCTTGCGGCAGTCGATATAGACGGGGCTCATCATGCCGGAGGAGAACTTGTAGGGCTTGTCAGCGCTGAAATGCACGGCTCCGATTTCCCAGAGCATCTTTGCCATCAGTTCGGCCATTACGTTCCGGTCGGTAAATGTGGTCTGGATCATGCGCCCGCTCCTTGATCGCTGCTTTTCTTTATTCGCAAGTCCGAACGCGAAACTGCTGCAGATTTTCGCTGGACATTGCTTCAAACCACGCGCCGCAATAGCAGCATGGTGTCAGATACGCCAGCGGATAGATTAGGCGATGAAATTTTCAGGCTGAAGTGCGGCTGTCAGGCGCAGGGTGTATGGATCGGAGATAGGATGCGATTTCGACCCGATCGCGCCCGGCGCCCTTTGCTTCATAAAGTGCGCCATCAGCAAGGCTCAGAACGGTTTCGAACGGCTGGCCTTCCGGAGTGCCGACAGAGACACCTCCGCTGACCGTGCAGCGAACAAGCTTTCCATCGATGAAGATGTCACGTGCCGCGAAACGCATACGTACTGCATTGGCGATCCTTTCGGCCCGGCCGGGCATGACCTCGCCGACAACCATGGCAAACTCTTCGCCTCCCAGCCGCGCTGCCGCCCCCTCGGCAATCATTTCCGACAGCATGTCCTGCGCGAAGAGTTTTAGAACCTCATCGCCCGCGGAATGGCCAAACCGGTCGTTGATCGACTTGAACCTATCTATATCGAAGACGATCACGGCGGTCGATGCATTCAGCTTGCGTCCGCCATACTGATCAAACAATGCTCTACGATTGATGAGGCCAGTCAGGGCATCCGTCATCGCTTCATGCCGGTGAAGGGCCGCCATGCGCCACTGATGAAGCGCCAGCGACAAGGCGCCAATGCCGGTCATGCCCGCAATGCAGATGCCGATATTAAAGTTTTCCGCCCAGTTTACCGGCGGTTCGCCCAGGCTCATGCGGCCATCCGCAATAAGAACACCGGCACAAAGGGCGAAGGAGAAACCGCTGACGCAATAGAGAATGACCATGCCAAGCAAAGGACCAGGAGCCTCTTTGCGTGCCGTCCAGTATTGGCACCCCGTGCCGACAAGAAGGGTGGCCGTCAGGACATTCATGATGATCAGGCCGAGCCCGTCGAGCCCTACGAGAATTAGCGGCATCCCAAGGGCAAGGCTGACAAATGACAGAGTGCCGGCCAACCGCCAGGGTGACATTCCAATACGAAACTGGACCGAAGCAGCGTAGATAGTGGAAAAGCCGATCATGAACAGCGCATAGGCTATCGCAGCGGGAGCGAGACCCGATTGAGAAGAGAATGTGCTGTAGACAGCAATGCCGGCCACCACCAGGCATAGTGAAATGGCCAGGGTCAAAAGAAAAGAATCCGTTCGACGGGAAAACCAGGTGCCAAACAAGGTCACCATCAGGCATGCGGCGGAAACGCCAAGCGCAAGCAGAAGAGACTGATAGTCAAGCATCATGCCGGAATTCTCTTCGAAGATTTATTCAATATGCGAGCAGAAGCTAAGATGAGAATCTCTCCAAAGTGTTACCTTTGGAGAGCTACAACTCGAATAAATATCAAGCCGGCAGAAACAACCAGTAATTTCAGTCCATGACATTCCAGAAGATTTGGAAACCGGGATCGAACACGGTGATCGCACCGGCGCCGGTATCGCGTTTTGCAGGAAACTCGACCTGCACGTCCTGCTTCTCAAGCGTGATCTTTTCTTCGTTCGGCTGCAGCCCGTACCATGCCGGACCATTCAGCGATGCAAAGGCTTCCAGCTTTTCCAGAGCATTATCCTGCTCGAAAACATGGGCAAGGCAGCTCATCGTGTTCACCGAAGTATAGATGCCGGCGCAGCCACAGGCACATTCCTTCAATGGGTCGACATGCGGCGCGGAATCCGTGCCAAGGAAGAAACGATGGTCGCCGGATGTCGCAGCGGCCCGCAAGGCCAGGCGATGGCTCTCGCGCTTGGCGACCGGCAGGCAGTAATAATGCGGGCGGATACCGCCGACCAGGATGTCGTTGCGGTTGATGATCAGGTGATGCGTAGTGATCGAGCCTGCAAGGTTCGCCTTGGACGACTTGATGTAGTCGATACCGTCCGAGGTGGTGACATGTTCCATCGTCACCTTGAGTTCCGGAAGCCGCTTGCGCAGCGGATCGAGCACCGTCTCGATGAACACCGCCTCGCGGTCGAAGATATCGACCTCAGGCGTCGTGACTTCCCCATGCACGCAAAGCGGAAGGCCGATCTTCGCCATGCGCTCCAGAACCGGCATGGCCTTTTCCAGGTCACGCACGCCGCCATGGGAATTGGTCGTGGCACCCGCAGGATAGAGCTTCACGGCCGTTATCAGACCGCTCTTCTTGCCTTCTTCCACATCATCCGGGTTCGTGTGCTCCGTCAGATAGAGCGTCATCAGCGGCTCGAACCTATGCCCCTTCGGCAAGGCAGCCATGATCCGCGCGCGATAGGCGGTGGCATCGGCTGTCGTCACGACCGGCGGCACGAGGTTCGGCATGATGATCGCACGGGCAAAGTGACGGCTCGTATCGCCGATCACGCCCTCCAGCACTGCGCCATCCCGCAGATGGAGATGCCAATCGTCGGGGCGGCGAATCTGGAGCGTTTTCATGGAGCTGTTCCGCTGAGTGTTTTGGGGATGCCGATCCCGCTTAACATCAAAGCAGACGCAAAGACAATCTCACGCCCATTCCGAGAACACCGGAACATCCAATCGATGCCGACAATATCACGCTAAACTTCACGAAATCGTGCGGATTGCAGAGGCTCTGAAAGGACACTCGATGCGAATACGCGGAACAAGCACACGAGTGCTGCGTTCATTAAGCAATCTGAAAGTGTTTTGAGTCGGAGCGAACAATGAAATCCCGGACTCTGAAAGTCAACAAGGGTTTTGCGATTACCACAGGTGCCGCTGTCGCGCTTCTCGCGCTGACTGTCTCACCTGATGCTGCCGAGCGCAACAACCTCCTTCTTGCCTCGGCGCAGCAGGGTGATTGCGATCGCTTGGCAGGCAGCCCTTACGACCAACAGCGCAACGGCGATTTTGCGCCTGTCAACATTGCCGACATAGGAAATCAGGCGGTTCAGGCATGCCGTATCGCTTTCGATACGACAGGGAACCCGCGTTTCGCGTATCAGCTGGGCCGCGCGCTCAATAGCGTCGACCAGCCTGATCAGGCGATGAGTGCCTACAGCACGGCGGTAAAGGATGGTTACGCGGCTGCCATGGTGAACTATGGCATGCTTATGGGTCGTCTCGGCGACGACAAGGCAGAGTTTGCGTATTATCAGCAGGCTGCCGACAGCGGCAATACACTTGCCGCATATAATCTCGGCGTTGCCTATCGCGATGGTCTGGGCACGCAGCCGGATGTCGACAAGGCGCTTCAATGGTTCGAGAAAGCTGCCGCTGACGGCGATGACACGGCGGCGTTCAATATTGGTGCCATCTATGACGAAGGCCAACTCTTGGAGGCCGATGACCAGACTGCAATCGCCTGGTACGATCTTGCTGCGCAGCGCGGCAATACTGACGCGATGATCAATCTTGGCATCATGTATGAGACTGGCGAAGGCATTGTGGCCAATGCAGCAAAAGCTGCCGAAATGTATCGTCAGGCTGCAGAAAAAGGCGATATGTTCGGCGCTTCCAAATACATGCAGTTCCAGGAACTGGGTGTTGTGCCTGCTCCCAACCAGCAGGGCGTCGAGGGCGTAAGCTCGCTGGTGCTGAAACAAGGTGATGTCGAAGCGCCGGCCAAAATCGGCAGCGAGATCTGATAGATCAGATTATCTCGCCGGCGGAAGGCCCCCAGACGTCGGTCATTGCAAAACCATCGGCCAACGGATCGAATGGGTCGAGTGCGACCTGATGCAGGCCGAAGGTAAATCCTCGACCGGCGATCGTCGGGATGATGGCGGGCTTTCCCGCAACCTCGGTTTCGGCGGAAAGTCCCACTTCGAACTGCGTCCCAATAATCGATCGTGACAGGAACATATCACCCACCGCCACCTTGCCGCGGGCGTGCAATGTTGCCAGATTGGCGGAGTTGCCTGTACCGCATGGCGAACGATCAGCCCGGCCCGGCCACATGGTCGTGCAGGTACGCACCGTGCCATCGGCTTCCGTTTCGCGGAACATCACATAAGCGACGCCGGAGATTGCAGGGATTTCCGGATGAACTACCGGAATCTGCCGATTGATCAGATCCTTCAGAATCATTCCGGCCTGCACGAGGGCAGCGGCATTCTTCTTTTCGATGGTGAGGCCGATCTGGGTTACGTCGACGAGACCGTAAAAAATGCCACCATAGGAAATGTCGAGCGTGATCTCGCCCCATTCCGGCGTCTGAAGCTTCACGTCCAGCTCATGGACGAAGGACGGGACCATTGTGAGCTTCACCTTTTCGCACCGGCCGTCGCGGCAAGTGGCGACAGCCCGTACGAGGCCAGCCGCCGTTTCCAGCGTGACGACGGTTTCCGGTTCGTTCATCTCGACGATACCGGCTTCCAGAAGCGCCGTGGTGGCGCAGATCGAATTGGAGCCGGAGCTTGCATGCGCCTGATCCGGTTGCAGGATGATGAAGGCGGCATCCGCATCCGGATGTTTTGGCGGCAGGAGAAGATTGACGGAACCGATCGGGGTGCCGCGCGGCTCAAGGCAAAGGAAGCGGCGCAGTTCCTGCCCCTTGGGATCGGAATTCATCCATGCCAGCTGCTCGGCGACGGTATTGCCCGGAATTTTCGGAACGCCACCGATCGCTACACGGCCGATCTCGCCTTCCGCATGAACATCCAGCAACTGGATCGTACGCTTCCATCTCATGACATCCGACTCCGAACAGACAACAGCCGCTTGAAACTGTTGCAACAAGCTGACCGATTCATAGGTCTATTCTGGATAGCGCACGCGGTGTGTCCTGCCCATCGGGCAGAGAGAGAAAACGAGAGGAATTTTCACAGGGAGCTGAGTAAGGCGGAATACACTGCGTCAGGCGGAGGAACTCTTTGCCGCGCGCAATAGCATCAGAATTTCAAAGAAAAAATAATGGCGCACCCGAAGAGATTCGAACTCCTGACCCCCAGATTCGTAGTCTGGTGCTCTATCCAGCTGAGCTACGGGTGCGTCTGTCAGCGGTGTGTTCCGCTGGCGTGGCGATCCTCTAAAGGGTGCCGAGAAGGATTGCAAGCGATTTTCCCCGGCTTGATGTCATTTTATCTTCGCAAATTCATCAAGCCGTTGTTTTCAAATAATAATTACTCACGCCCTGGCGCGATAGTCCTCCAAAGAGACCGGACGGTCGGGAATTTCGATACGGAATTGCGTGCCCGGACCTGGTTTTTCAACGAGCGCGATCGTACCGCCATGCGCCAGCACCAGCTCGCGCGCAATGACCAACCCCAACCCTGTTCCGCCAGAACGTGCAGAGCCCCTGAAGGCCGAGAAGAGATTCTCCCGCGCCTTGCGCGGCATGCCCGGCCCGGTGTCATCAACGGTGATGCTGACAACGCTGCCGAGACGATGTGCCGTCAGTGTGACACGCCGCACAGCTTTGGGATCATTGGCATCATGCGTGAGCAACGCCTGGACGGCGTTACGGCACAAATTGTGGACCACGCGGAAAATCTGCTCCCCGTCGCAATCGACCTCCACGCCTTCCGAGATCTGTTCGACGAATTCTATGCCCGAGTCAGGATCGATGGCCAGCATGTCACGCACTTCCTGGCACAGGTCGGTCAGGTTTACCCGGCGGCGGCGCGGAGCAGCTTCCGATGCCTGACCATAGGCCAGGACCTCGTTGGTGTATCCGACGGCCCTGTCGATGGTGCGTAGTAGTTTTGGCGCAAAACTTCTGACCATCGGGTCTTCGACATCCGTCAGGCGGTCCGACATCAATTGAGCGGAAGCAAGGATGTTGCGCATGTCGTGATTGATCTTCGATACAGCCAGACCAAGATCGGCAAGGTTCTTCTGTTGCTTCAAAGTCCTTTGAAGCTCGACCTGCATTGCCGCAAGATGCCGCCCTGCGACGGCCAGCTCGCCGCGAGAACGATCGGCGGAGAAAACCCGGGAAGGGTCATCGGGCCGCTCTGAAAAAAGCTGCATATTGTGTGTCAGTCGCCGGATCGGTGAGATCATCATGCGATTGATTGCGAGGAATATAAGCACTGCCGTGATCAACGAAATCAGCAAGGAGATGAGAAACATCATCTTCGAGTAGATCAGCATATCCTTGCGAAGGGCGTTATCAGTCATGACCAGTTCGATGATCATATCGCTTTCACCAACCGGACCGAAAACACGCATCACCCGGTTACCACCGAACACAAGCGTATCCAGCGCATCACGCATGGAGCCCAGCATAGACGTGTGAGCAAGATCGTATTGAGCGTCGATCTCCGGCGGAACCTCGATTGCGGCCAGAAGCCGGGACGTTCCATCCTTGCGCAACGCGATGACCTTTGTTCCGGTCGCCAGCAGTGTGTCGTCCTGCACGGCACGCGGCAATTCGGCAGGCTGCAACCCGTCGATCACGATTCCCGCGGCGGCGGCAGTATCCAGGCGATCACGAAGCCAGTTCATGCGCATGCCGGAGATCGATGGCATGAAAATCAGGATTTCTGCCATCATGACGAATATCACCGTCAGCCAGAGCAACCGCCCGGAAAGACCGCGCAGGATGGTCGGCATCGGCTCCGGTCCGGCGCCGTCCGGCCATGTCCCCTGACGTTCCGAGGTGTGAACCTCGCTATCCATACGGATCTCCAATTTCAGCCACGGGTTTCAACTCCGCGTGTATGCGACCATTTTACCGCGTCACCAAGATTTGAACACCCCGCGCAAACGCAAAAGGCGGAGGCAAAAGCCGCCTCCGCCTTAAATTTCGGTAATGTTCAGGCTGGAATTCAGAATTCTTCCCAATCAGCAACGCTCGCCGCTGCTTTGGCCGAGCCACCTCCGCCCAAGGCACGGCTGAGAGCTGCGGTCAGTTTTCTTGCCGGGGAAGCTTGCGGGCGATGAGAGGCTTCGGCCGGCACAAGACGAGGCAAGCGGCTATCTTCCTCGGCAATCCTGAAGTGCGATACAAGACGATAAAGTGCATCGGCTTCAGTAGATAGCTTGCTGGTCGCAGCAGAACTTTCTTCAACCATGGCGGCATTCTGCTGGGTGACATGGTCCATCTGGTTGACCGCGGTATTTACCTCGGCAAGACCGGTCGCCTGCTCCTTCGATGCCACGGCGATCGAATGGATATGGTCATTGATGCGGCTGACGCGCGCTTCGATTTCCGACAGGGCTGCTCCGGTCTTCTGAACCAGTTGAACGCCGCCTGCGACTTCCTCGCCTGACTTGCCGATCAGCGACTTGATATCCTTCGCCGCGCTGGCGGAGCGTTGTGCGAGTTCGCGGACCTCCTGGGCGACGACGGCAAAGCCTTTGCCTGCTTCCCCGGCCCTCGCCGCTTCCACACCCGCATTCAGAGCCAGAAGGTTGGTCTGGAACGCGATCTCGTCGATGACATTGGTAATCTGGGCGATCTCACGCGAGGCCTGCTCGATTCGTCCCATCGCTTCGATGGCATTGCGAACGACCGCGCCGGACTGGATCGCGCTTTCCTTCGCCTCGCCGACCATGGTGGTCGCTTCATTGGCCCGCTCGGTCGAGGTCCTCACGACGGAGGTGATCTGATCGAGAGCGGCCGACGTTTCTTCAAGGGCTGCCGCCTGCTGCTCGGTGCGCTTCGACAAATCGTTAGCGGCGCTGCTCAGTTCGGACGCGCCGTCATTCATGGCGCCGGTGGCATTGCGCACCTTACCCATGGTAGACTGAAGCGTCTGCATCGTACCGTTGACGTTTTCCTGCAGTTCGGCAAACGCGCCCTTGAAATCTCCCCGCATGCTGTCGGTGAGATCGCCATCGGAAAGGCTTTTCACGACGCGGCGCGTTTCCGATACCCCGGCATCGATGCTTTTGACGAGCTGGTCGATATTGCGGGCCACACGGTCAAGGCTTTCGACACCCCATTGCTTATCAATGCGATAAGTGAAATCGCCCTCGGCTGCAGCTTGGACAACGGCAGACATACGCGTCTGCAGATCGTCACTCTTTGCCTTCAAACCCGCCTCGGCATCGGTCATGCGGGCAACTTCCAGGCCGTTCGTCTTGAAGACTTCGACGGCTGCGGCCATGTCGCCAATTTCGTCCCTGCGGCCAGAAAATGGCACGGCGGCATCATAATCACCGTGAGCAAGGCGCCCCATCGAAGATGTCAGCTTAAGGATAGGACCGCTAATCTGGCTGCGTCCAAGATAAAGGCCAAAGCCCAGGCCACCGCCGACACCGAGAATGGCAACGAGAAGAACGGAGTAGAAGATCAGGTTACCGAAGGACGTCATCTCTGCGCTTAATACGTCCAGTTCAGCAAGATCTGAGGCAACGACCTTGTCGATCTCCCCCTGATAGGCTTTGCGGTTTGCGCGGTTGGCGTCGTTGTTACCCTGAACATTGGCAGCCTGCGGCCCTTCGGTCGCGCCGAGGCGCACCGTTTCGGTGCGGAATGCCTTGAACTCTGTGAAACCTGCCGTGAGCTTGTCGAATTGCGCCTTCTGCGCCACAGGAACGACGGCGGCCCAATCGGCGATCAGCTTTTCCATGTCGGCGAGACTTTTCGTCACGCCTTCACCAAAAGGTTTCGCGGATGAGACATCCTTCGCCGCATACATACCGCGAGCGTCCATAACCACCGCGGTCACCAGGCGGTTGAGCCGCTCGCCCTTGTAGACGCGATCAGCGATATTGGCGTAGGCGCTCTGCTTGTCATGGTATTCGCTCACCGCGAATACCGACAATCCGGCAATTGCACATGCGACAAGGCTCATCAACCCTACGAGAAGGTTGATCTTTACTCCAATTTTCACGGTAACGCCCTCCAAAGACACCAGAACAGCGCCAAGATCAGCCGCTATTCTTGATACTGTGAAAATTAGCATAAAATCGTTAATAATGGCTGATCGAAAGCACCACCCGACTTTAGGCGCGCAAGCAAAATTCTCCCGCTCGCATGACTTATTTCGCGATATATTTTCTCACGACTTGAGCCAATGCCCACAACATAGAAAAAACTTCGCCAAAAACACAACCAAAGAAACTACGCCTGACGTAAACTATATTAATAATTGCATTCGCAATCGCTTAAATACTGGATGGCAAAACGGCGGCTTTCCGGTCATCCGGGGCTTGCGGATTGACTTTCGGGCTTAACCTGAACTATATGCCCGCGCGCTCAGGCAGCGGCTCGCAACCTGCATATCCGCATGCCAGCGCATTTTCCGAAACGCTCTTGCTTCGATAGAGGCAATCTTCAAGAAGGGCCGCACACCGCGGCATTAAAAAAATGAAGCGTACCTACCAACCGTCCAAGCTTGTTCGCAAGCGTCGTCATGGTTTCCGTGCCCGCATGGCTACCAAGGGTGGCCGCAAGGTTCTTTCGGCTCGTCGCGCACGCGGCCGTGCCAGTCTGTCGGCCTAACGGCCGACTTGCCCGGATCGGGCAGTGACGACGAGTAAAGACAAGAAAAACACTGTCGGGCGGCTGAAAAGCCGGCCGCAGTTTCTTGCTGTTCGGAAAGGCGAAGCACGCCGCGGGAGAACCTTTCTCCTTGAAGTTCTCGACCGCAAGCAGCCCGATGAGCCGCCACGTGTCGGCTTCACCGTGACCAAAAAGCACGGAAACGCCGTCGAGCGGAACCGGATGCGCCGGCGCCTGAAGGAAGCGGTGCGCAAATCCGCCGGATTTGCAATGGAAAACGGACACGACTATGTGATCGTCGCGCGCAGGGAGGTGCTCGGCATTTCCTTCTCAAATTTGACCGAACAACTTGCAGCACGGATTGAAGGCAGGCAAAAGCCCAAGTCTGTCTCAGGAACCTCCTCCAGGAAAGCATGATGGAAAAAAACCGAAATTACTTCATCGCGATCGGCCTATCGGTCGTCATCGTCCTTGCCTGGCAGTTCCTTTATATGAACCCGCGCATGGAAGCGCAGCAGCGTGCCGCTGAAGCCCAGCAGGCACTGCAGCAGCAGCAAGCCGCGCAAAACCCGACCCCCTCGCCGGAAAACGCCGGTGCTACCGCGACGACCGGCAACCTTCCGGGTGCAGGTCAGGCCGAAGCGACCGCGACACGCGAGCAGGCGCTTGCCAAGTCAGAGCGAGTCGAGATCGACACTCCGGCCGTTTCCGGCTCGATCAACCTGACAGGCGCGCGCTTCGACGACCTGAAGCTGCGCGAGTATCACGAGACCGTCGATGACTCGAGCCCGCTCATCACGCTCTTCTCGCCCTCCGATACCAAGGAAGGCTATTTCGGCGAAATCGGTTACATCGGCAGCGACACGAGTGGACAGACGCCGGGTCCCGGCACGAAGTGGACACTCACCAGCGGCCAGAAGCTGACCACGACCACACCGGTGACGCTTTCCTTCACCAACGACAAGGGCATCGTGTTCAACCGGACGATTTCGATCGATGATCACTACATGATCACTGTATCGGACAAGATCGAGAACCCGGGTTCTGAAGTCGTAACGCTGTCGTCCTATGGCCGCATCACCCGTAACAACAAGCCGGTCACACCGTCCGTATGGGTCATTCATGAGGGCTTCCTCGGCGTTTTCGGTTCCGACGGCAGCCTGAGCGAGCATACCTATTCCAACGTCGAAGAAGATGCAGTCACGAGCGCCAAGGCAACCGGCGGCTGGCTTGGCATTACCGACAAATACTGGGCCGCGACGATCGTACCGCCGCAGGCATTGCCTTATGAAGGCCGATTCACCCACTTCACCGATGGCCAGCCGCGCTACCAGGCTGACTACAAGAGCGATGCGCTGACCATTCAGCCCGGCCAATCGACTGAGCTGAAGAACATGGTGTTCGCAGGCGCCAAGCGCGTTCCGCTCGTCGACCGTTATGCCGAAGAATACAAGATCCCGCATTTCGACCTTCTTATCGACTGGGGCTGGTTCTATTTCATCACCAAACCGATGTTCCAGCTGATGGACTTCTTCTTCCGTCACGTCGGCAATTTCGGTGTTGCGATCCTTCTGACGACCATCGTCGTGAAGCTGATCTTCTTCCCGCTGGCCAGCAAGCAGTATGCTTCGATGGCCAACATGAAGCGCATGCAGCCGAAGATGGAAGAGCTGAAAGCCAAGCACGGCGACGACCGCATGGCGCTGCAGCAGGCAATGATGGCGCTCTACAAGGAAGAGAAGATCAACCCGATCGCCGGCTGCTGGCCGGTGCTCCTGCAGATCCCGGTCTTCTTCGCGCTCTACAAGGTTATCTACGTCACGATCGAGATGCGCCATGCACCGTTCTTCGGCTGGATCCAGGACCTTTCCGCGCCGGACCCGACCTCGCTGTTCAACCTGTTCGGTCTTCTGCCCTACGACGTGCCGCACTTCCTGATGATCGGTGTCTGGCCGCTCGTCATGGGCATCACGATGTTCCTGCAGATGCGCATGAACCCGACGCCGCCTGATCCGACGCAGCAGATGATCTTCAACTGGATGCCGCTCGTCTTCACCTTCATGCTGGCATCCTTCCCGGCCGGTCTGGTGATCTACTGGGCCTGGAACAACACGCTGTCGGTCACGCAGCAGGCCGTGATCATGAAGCGCCACGGTGCCAAGATCGAACTCTTCGACAATCTCAAGGGCCTGTTCAAACGAAAGCCTGCGACAAGCAAGTAAATCAGGAAAACCCCGGCATCGACCGGGGTTTTCTTTTGAGGGCGGTATGGCGCATCTCACCCGAGATGCTTGACATCTGACGCCAAAACCCGGATGCGATCTATTTTCCAGAAGATGCAGAGATAGAAAAACGAATGACCACCAACGACAAGCCTCTGTTCGGTCGCCCCTGGATCTTCATCCGTGGTGTGCCTTCGATGAAGTTCCTGCCGCCGGAAGGCCCTCTGGAAGTTGCCTTCGCAGGTCGTTCCAACGTGGGCAAATCATCGCTCATCAATGCTCTGGTTGGCCAAAAAGGCTTGGCGAGAACCTCCAACACACCCGGTCGGACGCAGGAACTGAACTATTTTGTGCCCGATGGATATTCGGGTCAGGAGGGCGACCTGCCGCCAATGGCTCTCGTCGACATGCCGGGCTATGGCTATGCGCAAGCGCCGAAGGAAATGGTCGATAACTGGACGAAACTCGTCTTCGACTATCTACGCGGACGTGCGACGCTGAAACGCGTCTATGTACTCATCGACAGCCGGCACGGGCTGAAGAAGAATGATGACGACGTTCTGGACCTGCTCGACAAGGCCGCCGTATCCTATCAGATCGTGCTGACCAAGACCGACAAGATCAAGGAACCGGCCGTGCCGAAGCTGATTGAGGAAACGCTCGAAAAGATCCGCAAGCGCCCGGCTGCGTATCCTTTCGTTCTTTCCACATCATCGGAGAAAGGAAAGGGTCTGGACGAGTTGCGGGCTGCGATTGGCGAGGCCGTAACGCTGACAATCTAAACGCCGGCGGGCATGCTCAGAGTGCAAGCCATCCCGACTGGAAAGCCGCGTAGGTCACAATACCGAAAACCAACATCATGCACATCGCACGCCAGAAGACGATCGAGTGCCAGCATCTTCCGGCAGCGGCCAGTTCGCGGCTGAAGCTTCTCTTTGTCACAAGAACCGGGAAATGGGCCTGAAGCCTAAGTCGCGCTTTGGGATCATTATACGGCTCGTCGTAATCCGAAAGATTGTCTTCCCACCGCCGGACCGTTGCCGCAAAAGCGGCATCGCGGGCCATACGCTCCTCGATGCCTCGGCGGGCCTCGGGAGGCAATACGCCCAGTACATATTCGCCCGCGAGAAGTTGATCTCGTGAACGGTCACTTTCGCTCTGGTTCGGAGTCGTCATAAGTCGCGCGATCTTTTTCCGGTGTTGTGTTCTGTGTCTTTTTCTTTGGGTACGCAAACGAGGCACGGACACCAAAATAGGGTCGGCTTCTCGTTGTCTTCTGTCAACACGCCCGGCATCACTAAACGGTGGGTAACGCGCCTGCGCAATGCGTCATAAAGACAGCAGGGCCACGACGCGGTTATTCCGAAAACTTTGTAGTGATTATTCCTTCTGACAAAAACTTGCGCTAAAAGCGCCCCACCTTTGATGTGAGGGATTTTCATGACGACGTCGGACAGCGAACTCCAGGCCAAACTCCTTGCTCAGGCTCTGCCTTACATGCAGCGCTATGAGAACAAGACGATCGTGGTGAAATATGGCGGCCACGCGATGGGCGACACCGAACTTGGCAAGGCTTTCGCCGCCGATATCGCGCTTCTCAAGCAGTCCGGCGTCAACCCGATCGTCGTTCACGGCGGCGGCCCACAGATCGGCGCGATGCTGACCAAGATGGGCATCGAATCGAAGTTCGAAGGCGGTCTTCGCGTCACCGACGCCAAGACGGTCGAGATCGTCGAGATGGTACTTGCCGGCTCGATCAACAAGGAAATCGTCGCGCTGATCAACCAGACCGGCGAATGGGCGATCGGCCTGTGCGGCAAGGACGGCAACATGGTCTTCGCCGAAAAGGCGAAGAAGACCGTCATCGATCCCGACAGCAATATCGAGCGCGTGCTCGATCTCGGCTTTGTTGGTGAAGTGGTCGAAGTCGACCGCACGCTGCTCGACCTGCTCGCCAAGTCCGAAATGATCCCGGTCATCGCACCGGTCGCTCCCGGCCGCGATGGCGCGACCTACAATATCAATGCCGACACGTTTGCGGGCGCGATTGCCGGTGCGCTGCATGCAACCCGCCTGCTCTTCCTCACCGACGTTCCGGGCGTGCTCGACAAGGACAAGAACCTGATCAAGGAACTGACCGTCGCGCAGGCGCAGGCGCTGATCAAGGACGGTACCATTTCCGGTGGAATGATCCCGAAGGTCGAGACCTGCATCGACGCGATCCGCTCCGGCGTACAGGGCGTCGTCATCCTCAACGGCAAGACCGCCCATTCGGTGCTGCTCGAGATCTTCACCGAACGCGGCGCAGGCACGCTGATCGTGCCCTGATCCCCCACGGGATCGAATGATGAAGGCGCCGCAAGGCGCCTTTTTTCGTTTCAGCCTGCCAGAAGCCCGAGAATGCCCGCCACGATCAGCAGGCAACCGATCACTTCCATACGGTTGATCCGCTCGTGGAAGAGGAAATACGAGGCCATGAAGGTGAAGACGAGTTCGATCTGGCCGAGCGCACGGACATAGGCCACCTGCTGCAGCGTCATGGCGGTGAACCAGCAGGCCGAGCCGAGGACGCTGGCAAGGCCGACCAGCGATGAAGAGCGCCATGTCTTCAACACCGTGACGATCTCGCCCTTGTCCTTCCATGCCATCCAGACCAGCATGAAGATCGTCTGGAAGGTGGTAACGCAGGCAAGCGTCATTGCCGCCTGCATGATCGAATTGGGGCCATCGAGCGACAGGGACGCGCTGCGATAGGCGACGGCAGAAATGCCGAAGACGGCACCGGAAGCGATGCCGACAAGCGCAGTGCGGCTGGCGAGAGCCGTGACCGTATTCCTCCATGACAGGGGCATGCGCGCCATCGAGATCAGCATCACGCCGATGACGCCGGTGATGATTGCGCCGATCGCGCCAACCGTCAGCTTTTCGCCGAGCAGGATGAAGCCGAAGATCGCCGCCTGGACCGGCTCGGTCTTCGAATAGGCCGTGCCGACAGCGAAATTTCTGAGCGAAAAGAGATGGACCAGCATGATGGTGGCAAAGATCTGCGCCAGGCCGCCGATCACAGCCCAGATCGCGAAGGTCCAGTTGATCTCAGGGATAGCAAAGCCTGCGAGTTGGTGCAGCAGCACGACATAGAGGATCGCCACCGGAAAACCGTAGCCAAAACGGACGAAGCTCGCGCCGCGGGTGCCGAGCCTGCCCTGAAGATGCTTCTGCAATGCAGAGCGCAGGTTCTGCAGGAAGGCGGCGGCAATGGTGATGGGGATCCAGAGTTCCATGTTTCAGCCGGTATCATGCGCGCGGATTTGTCGCCAAGCCGCAAGCGGCGGCGAGCCGTCGCCTTTTCGATTTTCTTTATCCGCAGGGCAGTGCATAAGCGGGATATGGACAAGAAACCCAAGACTTCCGCCGACGCTACCGATTTTTCAAAGATCCGCGATTGGGTCTTCGATCTCGATAACACGCTCTACCCGCATGACATCAATCTCTTCGCGCAGATCGATGTAAACATGACGGCCTATGTGCAGGAACTGCTGCAGCTGGAGCGAGACGAAGCACGCGCGGTGCAGAAGCGTTGTTACCACGAGCACGGCACGACGCTGCAGGGCCTGATGCTGAACCACGGCATCGATCCGGACGGGTTTCTGGAAAAGGCGCATGCGATCGATTATTCGATATTGGTTCCGAACCCAGAGCTGGGGGATGCGATCAAGGCGCTGCCGGGCCGAAAATTCATCTTCACCAACGGTAGCGTGCCGCATGCGGAAGCGACAGCCCGCGCGCTTGGCATCCTCGACAATTTCGACGACATTTTCGATATCGTCGCTGCAGGTTATGTGCCGAAGCCGGCGGGTGAGACCTATAGCAAGTTCGCCAGCCTTCACCGGATCGATACGGCCAATGCCGCCATGTTCGAAGACCTGCCGCGTAACCTCACCGTTCCCAAGGCGCTCGGTATGCGGACTGTTCTGCTCACGCCGCGCAATCTCGACGACGTGCTGATCGAGCGCTGGGAGACGTTTTCCGACGAGGACGATCACATCGATTACGTGACCGATGATCTCGCCACATTCCTGAAGGGGATCGTGCAGGGCTGAGGCTTGAAGCCCTAGTCCAGCATTACAAAGAATTCATCCACATTACGGGAGTTTAAGTGGTCGCCGGGGCTTGGCGGCCATAGCTTGAGGTCATCGAAATAAAAGGGAAGGAAACTCTCGATGACCGCCAAGAAGATCGTTATTGCGACGCTCGGAGCCGTATTGGTCGCAGGAGCCGCAATCCCGGCATTCGCCGCACCCGAACGGCCTGACCGCGGACCCGGCGGCCCGCATGGCCCTCACGCCATGATGCGTGGCGCGATGATGAAGGACGTGACCTTCGTTCGCCTTTTGAAGAGCGCCGATACCAACAAGGACGGCAAGATCTCCAAGGAGGAAATGGCCGCCAGCCAGGAGGCCCTGTTCAACCAGATCGACGCCAACAAGGATGGCAACATCACGCGCGGCGAGCTTGTCGACTATCGCATCGCCAAGCGAGAAGAGTTCGCTAAGAACAATCCGCGCCCCGAAATCGCTGAAAATGCCGAGCGCAAGGACGGCGATGGTCCGCGGCATGAACATGCCGACCGCGACGATCGACGCCATGACGGCCGACACGGCGAATTCCGAAAGGCCCGCTTCGAACGCCACGGCGGCATGGGCGGCGGTCGCTTCTTTCGGATGATCGATGAAGATCGAGACAACAAGATCACCAAGGCCGAAGCTTCTGCTGCCAGCGACAAGCTGTTTGCCAGCATGGACACCAACAAGGACGGCGTAATTTCCATCGACGACCTGCCGGACCGCCCCCTCTAGTTCCCCGCCCCCCGCATAACGGAACTAGCCCGGCAGTTGTCGACAAAGGCCCGCCTCTCCCCCGAGGGGCGGGTCTTCTATTTTTATTTCTCGTAGAAATCCTGGATGACTTTCCAGGCTTCGTCGGCGGTCTCGACGAAATTGATCAGCTCGATATCTTCCGGCGCGATCGTGCCGAAATCGGCCAGCGCTTCGAAATTGATGATGCTGCGCCAGAATTTTTCGGCAAACAGAATGAGCGGAATGCGCTCCATCCGCTTGGTCTGGATCAGCGTCAGCGCCTCGAACATTTCGTCCAGCGTGCCGAAGCCGCCGGGGAAAACAGCAACCGCCTTCGCCCGCATCATGAAATGCATCTTGCGGATGGCGAAGTAGTGGAAGTTGAAGGAGAGTTCAGGCGTCACATATGGGTTCGGCGCCTGCTCGTGCGGCAGCATGATATTGAGGCCGATCGTCGGCGCGCCCGCTTCCGTTGCACCACGATTGCCCGCCTCCATTACGCCGGGGCCGCCGCCGGTGACGACGACATATTCCTTGTGGTCGAACTTCGCCGAATATTCCCCGCAGAGCGCGGCAAATTTACGCGCTTCGTCATAATAGACGGAGGCCGCCTGGAGATTGTTGTGCTGGGTCTCGTTATGGGCTGCCCAGGGCTTCTCACCGGGAGCAGGAATGCGCGCGCCACCGAACAGGACCACCGTCGAAGCGATCCCCTTTTCGGTAAGGATCATCTCAGCCTTCAGAAGCTCCAGCTGCAGACGAAGCGGCCGCAACTCCTTGCTGCAGAGGAAATCCTCATCGGCAAAGGCCAGACGATAAGACGGAGATTGCGTCTGCGGTGTCTTGGGCTGGGCAGCGGCAGCGTGCTTGTCGGCCGTGCTGTCCTTCAGCGGTTCCCACACCTTATCCTCATTTCCCCGCGCTTCCGACCTTCTCTTCGACATGCTGATGCTTCCTTCCCGCGCCAACCGTGGTTGACGCCAATTCACATTGACGCTTGAGTGGCGGTCGCTTAGAGCAAATGGGACCAAATGACCACCTTCCCAGCCATCACGATACCGCGTGACGTTTAAGGATCTTCCATGAGCAGCTTCGACCTCGCCGCCCTCGAAAAGACAATCGAGACCGCTTTCGACAACCGCGACAGCGTCACCATCTCGACCAAAGGCGAAATACGCGATGCCGTCGAAACCTCGCTCAACCTGCTCGACGGTGGCCAGGCCCGCGTCGCGGTTCGCGGCGAAGACGGCACCTGGACCGTCAACCAGTGGCTCAAGAAGGCTGTTCTTCTCTCGTTCCGTCTGAACGACATGGACGTCGTCAAGGGCGGTCCGGGCAACTCCACCTGGTGGGACAAGGTTCCGTCCAAGTTCGAAGGCTGGGGCGAAAACCAGTTCCGTTCCGCCGGCTTCCGCGCCGTGCCGAACGCCGTCGTGCGCCGCTCGGCCTATATCGCCAAGAACGTCGTGCTGATGCCGTCGTTCGTCAATCTCGGCGCCTTTGTCGATGAAGGCACTATGGTCGATACTTGGGCAACCGTCGGCTCCTGCGCACAGATCGGCAAGCATGTGCATCTTTCGGGCGGCGTCGGCATCGGCGGCGTGCTCGAGCCGATGCAGGCCGGCCCGACGATCATCGAAGACAATTGCTTCATCGGCGCCCGTTCGGAAGTCGTCGAAGGCTGCATCATCCGCGAGGGCTCGGTTCTCGGCATGGGCGTCTACATCGGCAAGTCGACGAAGATCGTCAACCGCGCCACCGGCGAAGTGACCTATGGCGAAGTACCGCCCTATTCCGTCGTCGTCGCCGGCTCGATGCCGTCGGGCAACGCCACAATGCCGAACGGTGCTGCCGCCCCGCATCTCTATTGCGCCGTCATCGTAAAGACCGTCGACGAGAAGACCCGTTCCAAGACGGGTATCAACGAGCTGCTGCGCGACTAAGTCTGGACGAATTCGATGTCTGTTTCCGATCCGATTGCAAACCTGCAAACGCTGATCCGTTGCCCTTCCGTCACCCCGACGGAAGGCGGCGCGCTTTCGGCACTCGAAGCGATGCTCTCTCCGCTCGGCTTCAAAGTCGAGCGGATGATCGCAACGGAGCCGGGCCTGCCCGACGTCGAAAACCTCTATGCTCGGCTCGGAACAGACGGGCCGCATCTGATGTTCGCCGGCCATACGGATGTCGTGCCGGTCGGCGATGAAAGCGCGTGGAGCCATCCTCCCTTTGGGGCCGAGATCGCCGATGGCGAGATGTTCGGCCGCGGCGCCGTCGATATGAAGGGCGGTATCGCCTGCTTCGTCGCAGCCGTCGCCCGCCATATCGAAATGCATGGCGCGCCAAAAGGCTCGATCTCCTTCCTGATTACCGGCGACGAGGAAGGTCCTTCCGTCAACGGCACGGAAAAACTGCTGAAATGGGCTGCCGAAAAAGGCGAGCGCTGGGATGCCTGTCTCGTCGGCGAGCCGACCAATCCGGACATGCTCGGCGACATGATCAAGATCGGTCGGCGCGGCTCCGTTTCCGGCAAGGTCATGGTGTTCGGCGTGCAGGGCCATGCGGCCTATCCGCATCTGGCAGACAATACCGTTCGTGGTCTTCTGCCGCTTGCTTCGGCGCTGATGGACCCGCCCTTCGACGCCGGCACGCCAGAATTCCCGGCTTCCAATCTGGAAGTCACGACGGTCGATGTCGGCAATCCTGCCACCAATGTCGTGCCGGCCAAGGCAAGCTTCGCCTTCAACATCCGTTTCAACGACACCTGGACTGCCGACACGGTGAAGGCCGAAATCCTGCGCCGGCTGGACGAGGCTGCCTCCGACCAGACGCTGCGTCCGAATCGCCAGCCGACCAGATACGAGATCACCTGGGCCGAACGCCCGAGCCATGTGTTCCTGACCCGCAACAATGCGCTGATCGGCTCGCTTTCGGCTGCGGTCGAAGCCGTAACCGGCAAGCAGCCGGCGCTATCGACCACCGGTGGCACTTCTGATGCGCGGTTCATCAAGGATTATTGCCCCGTCGTCGAATTCGGCCTTGTCGGACAGACCATGCATATGGTGGACGAGCGTGTCGCCCTTGCCGATCTCGAGACGCTGACCCAGATCTACGGAACCTTCCTCACCCGCTGGTTCGGCGATGCCTCCATTTCCTGAAGTCAAATTCTACATCAGCGGCCTCTGGCTGCTTTTCAAAGGTGATGCGCAGGGCCTGAAGCGGCTCGACATGACCGATCGCGGCATGATGCGGTCGTTCTGGGCCTTCGTCTGGTGCCTGCCGGCCATGTTCGTCTATTGGACTGGGATGCGGTTCGCGTTCCTCTCTGCGAGCACGGAAGGAACCAAGGCAGGTCTCGGTTTTTATCTGAGGCTCTTTATGGTCGAGGCGATCAACTGGATCCTGCCGCTTACGCTGCTCGGCGTTCTTTGCCTGCTGCTGAAGACCGAACGCAAGTTCACCGCCATCGTGGTGGCGACCAACTGGCTTTCGGTTCCGATATCCTATGCCTATGCGGTGCTGACGCTGCTGCTGTTTCTCGTGCCGTTTGCAGCTGGCCTCATCGCACTCGTGCAGCTTGCCCTGCTGATCGCGACGATTTTCGCCATTTCCCGCTTCGTGCGGCAGATTTGTGGACCTGAGCCGCTTGTGGTCGCAACAACCATGCTTGTGCTGCTGGTGCCGGGCCTCATCGTCGCCGACCTGCTGCAATCCTATCTCGGCGTCTCGCCCTACTGATTTATGCCAGCGCAATTCCGGACGCAAAACCGGTTCCCGCTTTTGCTGGAATTGCTTCAAGTATCGCCGGGATAATCGACCTTCATGAAATAGAGGCCTTCCGGTGGCGCGACCGGGCCGCATTCCTTGCGATCGCGCGCCTCAAGTGCTGCCCGCACATCATCGGGTGACATCTTCGCCTCCCCAGCGAGCTTGAGCGTGCCGGCGAAGGAGCGGATCTGATTGTGCAGAAAACTCTGGGCACTCGCGCGGATCTCGATCAGATCGCCTGAGCGCGTCACATCTAGCCGGTCCAGCGTCCTCACCGGGCTTTTCGCCTGGCAATGGGCAGACCGGAAGGTGGTGAAGTCATGATGGCCGACGAGCATCTGGGCGGCGGCGTGCATGGCCTCGTGGTCGAGTTCCTTCGGGACCCACCAGGCCTGCCCGGCCTCGATTGCGAGCGGCGAAGGACGGGTGATGATGCGGTAGAGATAATGCCGCTTCACCGCCGAAAATCGCGCATCGAAGTCATCAGAGACCTGCTGCACGTCGATGATCGAGACACGCTCGCTCGCCATCATCAGATGGGCGTTGAGCGCATTGCGCAGCTTGAATGGTTTCCACTCGCGAGAAAGGTCGGCATGGACAACCTGCCCCCTCGCATGAACCCCCGAATCCGTGCGTCCTGCCCCGCGAACAGAGACGGTTTCGCCGGTCAGCGACAGGATGCACTTCTGCAAGGCGGCCTGTACGGAATGGCCGTTTTCCTGCATCTGCCAGCCGACATAGGATGTGCCGTCATATTCGACGGTCATGCGGAACCGCGGCATCAGGCAGCCCCAACCGGAAGCGTAGTGCCCTTGGGCAAATGCGTGCCGCGCAGAAAATCATCCGCATCCAGCGGCTTGCCGCCTGCCTTCTGCAGGCGCGTCAGCCGGACGGCGCCTTCGCCGCAGGCAACGGTCAGCGCGTCGTCAAGAATCTGACCGGCGGCACCGCTTCCTTCTCCGATGGCGGACGCGATCACCTTGATGCGCTCCGGCTTGCCGTTGATTTCGGCTTGGAACCATGCACCCGGGAACGGCGAAAGACCGCGAATATGGTTATGCACGTCGCGCGCCGATCTGGAAAAATCGATACGGGTCTCGCCCTTGTCGATCTTGGCGGCGTAAAGCACGCCCTCTTCCGGCTGCGGCGTCAGCGGCAGGTCGTCGGCTTCCAGTTTCGCCATCGCCTCGACCATGGCGCGGGCACCGACGAGCATGAGCTTGTCATGCAGTTCGCCGGCCGTCATCGCTTGCGTGATCTCGACTTCTCTCGTCAGCGCCATCGGGCCGGTATCAAGTCCCTTTTCCATCTTCATCACGATCATGCCGGTCTTCTCGTCGCCGGCCATGATGGCGCGCTGTATCGGCGCTGCACCGCGCCAGCGCGGCAGGAGCGAAGCGTGGCCATTGTAGCAACCGAGCTTCGTGCCTTCGAGGATCGCCACCGGCAGAAGCAGGCCATAGGCCACAACGACCGCGACATCCGCGTCGAGATCGCGAAATGTCTGGCGATCTTCTTCCGTCTTGAAATTCAACGGTGTGAGAACCGGAATACCGAGCAGTTCGGCGGCCTGATGCACCGGCGATTTGGTCAGATCAAGCCCGCGGCGACCGGCCGGGCGCGGCGGTTGGGTGTAAACCGCAACGATCTCGTGGCCGGCCTGCTTGAGGTTCTGCAATGTCGGCACGGAAAAATCCGGCGTGCCCATGAAGATGATGCGAAGTGACATGGGACTTCTCGCGCCTCGCGGACGCGCCTTCCGTTTTCAGTCAGGTAGACCGAGACCTAAACAGCCTTGCCCTTGGCAAGCTTGGTGAACCTCTTGATTACCATGTCACGCTTCAGCCGCGAGATGTGGTCGATGAAAAGCACGCCGTTCAGATGGTCGATCTCATGCTGCAGGCAGGTGGCAAGCAAGCCGTCCGCTTCGAGCATATGTTCCTTGCCGTCGCGCCCGACATATTTCACGCCGATCGTAGCCGGTCGCTCGACCTCGGCATAATAATCCGGGATCGAAAGGCAGCCTTCTTCGTAAACCGAGAGCTCATCCGAAGATTTGACGATCTGCGGGTTGATGAAGACCTGCGGGTTCTTCTCTTCGTCCTCGCGCGACACGTCGATGACGAGCATTTGCTTCGGCACGCCGATCTGGATCGCGGCAAGACCGATGCCCGGCGCGTCATACATGGTTTCGAGCATGTCATCGGCGAGCTTGAGAAGCTCGGCGTTAACGGTTTCGATGGGCGCCGAAACCTGCCTAAGAAGCGGATCGGGAAGGATGATGAGCGGCTTGATTGTCATGCCGCCCCCATAGCGCATCTTTTGCGCCGATGGAACAGGTATGCAGCATGCTTCTTGGCATATGTTCACGTTTTGATCTTTCGTTGCTAATGCAATCTGCTAGAGTGGCGCCATGAGAGAGATCCTTGCCCATATCCTGCCGCCTGATTCTGCACTACCAATCCTGCTCATAGGAGCAGTTCTCGCCGTTCTGGCGGTCATCATCGCGCTTTTCGCCGTCCTTCGCGGCGGTCGCCAGCGCGAAGAGATGACGCAGCGGACAGTTGATGCGGAGGCGCGGCTGGCCGAACTGGTGCGGATGCAAGGCGAGATGCACGGGCGTGTCGCCGCCATGGCCGAGACGATCACCAGCCGTCAGGCCGAACTCAATCATGCGGTCAACCAGCGGCTCGACGGGATGACCCACCGGCTGGGTTCGACGATCACCGAACAGACCAAATCGACGCATGAGAACCTGCGCAAGCTGCAGGAGCGGCTGGCGGTCATCGATGCCGCGCAGAACAATATTCAGACGCTCGCCAAGGATTTCGTCGGCCTGCAGGCGATCCTTTCCAACAAGCAGACGCGCGGGGCATTCGGCCAGGGCCGGATGGAGACGATCGTGGCCGACGGCCTGCCGCACGGGGCTTATTCCTTCCAGTCGCCGCTTTCCAACGGAACGCGACCGGATTGCGTGATCCGCATGCCGAACGGCGCACCGCCGCTGGTGATCGACGCCAAATTCCCGCTCGAAGCGTGGACTGCGTTTCGCGAGGCCGCCTCGCCCGACGCACGGCGTGCTGCGGCCCAGCAGTTCCGGCGAGATATGGACGTTCATATCAGGGACGTCTCGGAAAAATACCTGATTGCCGGCGAAACACAGGATACCGTGCTTCTTTTCGTGCCGTCGGAATCGATCTTTGCCGAGATCCACGAGCATTTCGATGCGGTGGTGCAGAAGGCTCAGCGCTCCCGCGTGGTGATCGTCTCGCCCTCACTGCTGCTTCTATCGATCCAGGTCATTCAGGCCGTGCTGAGAGACCAGCGAATGCGCGAGCAGGCGCATCTGATTCAGGGCGAAGTCGGGCTGCTGATGGAGGATTTGACGCGACTAGATGACAGGACGCGCAAGCTTCAGTCGCATTTTCTGGCAGCGGAAAAGGATGTCGAGCAGATCCTCACCTCCACCGAGAAGCTGACCCGCCGCGGCAACCGGATTACTTCGCTGGAGCTGGAAGCGCCCGCGAAAGCCGAGCAATCGGCAGATGCACCGCCGCCGAAATCGGTCGAGAGCCGTACAGGTCTTCTGCGACTTCGGGTAGTTGACGAGGACTAGTGCCGTCGGGCAGTGTCCGCGCATATCAACACGCATGGCAGGGCACTTCATGATCACCGTCTTCGGCTCCATCAATATGGATCTCATCGCCACAACGGCAGAATTGCCCAAGCCGGGCGAGACGGTTCCAGGTCAGACATTCTCGACGGCCGCTGGTGGCAAAGGTGCCAATCAGGCGCTCGCGGCACGGCGGGCTGGCAGCCGCGTAAAAATGTCGGGTGCAGTCGGGAGCGATACATTCGCAGACCCGGCACTGGAACTTCTGAAGGCTGCCGGTACGGACCTTTCTTCGGTTCTGAAGGCTCGTGAACCGACGGGGACGGCACTCGTCCTTGTCGGCGGCGATGGCGAGAACATGATTGTCGTCATTCCCGGTGCCAACGGCACGGTCACCGCTGATGAAGCCGTCAAGACGGTCGATACAATGACCGCGGGCGACATCCTGATGCTGCAGCTCGAAATTCCGCCAGCTGCCGTCGAGGCCGTGTTCAAGGCTGCGCGAGAAAAAGGCGTTACCACTATCCTTAATACCGCACCATTCACGAAAGATGCGGTCCGGCTGTCCTCTTTGGCAGATATCGTCGTTGCCAACGAAACGGAATTCGATCTGGTATCAGGCGAACCTGCGGCCAGTGCCGAAGCCCGCATAGCGGCCCTGAATAAGCTGCATTCGGAAAGCGGTCAGACATTCGTCGTGACGCTCGGTGGCGATGGTGTCATTGCCATTCGCGATGGCGAGATCCTGACGGCCAAGGGACTTGTCATCGAGCCCGTCGACACGGTGGGAGCCGGCGATACGTTCTGCGGCTACCTTGCTGCCAGCCTCGATCAAGGCCTGACCTTCGCGCAGGCCCTTCGTCGGGCAGCGGTCGCCGGGTCGCTCGCCTGCCTTTCGCGTGGCGCCCAGCCTTCGATCCCGCTTGCCGAAGCCGTAGATCAGAAGCTGTAAAAACCTCTCATCGGCCTGGAAAACCGGGCCGATGCCTTGTTGCAATTTCAGTCAAATTTAACAGATGCCAGGTAGCGTTGCTGCGGCATCTTCTTCTTAAGGCGTCAGCCGAGCAGAGCGCCCCATGACGGGGCCTTTCACTTGCCATGTCAGCGATCTCCGCCCCACGGATCCACGAGGCAAGTCATGTCCTTCCTGCGCCTGAATTCCCTTTCGAAAAAATTGATCGTCGTCACCAGCATTGCCATCGCGCTACTGCTTGTCATCTCAAACTTCTTCATGATCTCCCAGACAAGCGACAGAGTGACCACGCTTACGCTGGAGCAAGCCAATGCCGAAGCGCGTTCGATCGGCAACGAAGTTGCCGCCGAAATCGGCCAGCTTGCGGGTGCGGCGCGCGCGATGGCCGGCGTTGTCGGCCGCGGCCACGAGGCGGGCTATCTCGATCGCAAGAATGTCATCGATGCGCTGAAGGCCAATCTCGAACAGAACACCTTTGCCTATGGCAGCTGGTTTGCGGAAGTGCCCGGTGCGTTCGACGGCCGCAATTCCGAGTTCATCGGCAATAGCGAATTCGGCGGCAACAAGAAGGGCGAGCTTGCCCCTTACTGGACCAAGAACAAGGCCGGTAACATTGCCTATAGCGTATTCGAGGTCGATACCCAGGCGGAATGGTATGCCCTGCCGGCAGCATCAAAAAAAGGCGCGCTGACCCAGCCCTATATTGAAAGCTCGACCGGCGACAAGACCGCCATGAGCTCGATCGCCTACCCCGTCATGTCCGGCGACAAGCTCATCGGCATTGCCGGCGTCGATGTTTCGATGGCAACGCTTTCGAAGACCCTGCAGGCGATGCGCCCCTTCGGTTCCGGCCGGGTTTTGCTCGTCTCTCAGGGCGGCAAGTGGATCGTTCCGGATATCGCCGACAATCTGATGAAGCCGGTCGAGGGCCAGGGCACGGACGTGTTGCTTTCGACGCTGAAATCCGGCAAGCCGGCAACGATCGACAATCTGGCCGGCCCTGATGGCGAACTTTACGAGCGGGTCGTCTATCCCTTCACTGTTCCAGACCTCAACACCAGCTGGGCTGTCGTCGTCGATGTGCCGATGAGCGTGATCATGGCTCCGGTCACCGACCAGACCTTCATGATGATCGTCAGCGGCATCCTCCTGCTCGGCGCCGTCATCATCACCCTCTCGGTTGCCAGCGGCTCGCTGCTGCGCCGCCCGCTGAACGCCCTGCTTGCCAGCGTCGGCCAGCTTGGCGAAGGCAGGTACAACGAAGCCGTACAGGGCCAGGACCGGAATGACGAAGTCGGCGCGCTGGCGAGATCGCTGGAAGGTTTCCGCCACACGCTGGCCGATGGCAAGCGGCTCGCTTCGGAAGCCGAAACCCAGCGCAGTGCCGCTGAAGACCTGCGCCATCGCTCGGCGGCCGAGCGTGAAGCCGCTGCCCGTCAGCAGGCGCATGTGGTGGAGCTTCTCGCTTCAGGACTTGCGGAACTTTCCAACGGCAACCTGCAGCATCGCCTGACGGGTGAATTCCCGGGTGACTACGAGAAGCTGAAGCACGACTTCAACAGCGCTGTCGAGAGCATCGAAAACACCGTGATCTCGGTCGCTTCGTCGGTGCAGAATATCGGTAACGGCACGCGTGAAATCACGGTCAGCACCGGTGACCTGTCTCACCGTACCGAGCAACAGGCAGCCAGTCTCGAACAGACCGCCGCAGCGCTGAATGAGCTGACCGAGCAGGTCAACTCCAGTGCCGAAAACGCCGGTACGGCTGCCTCAACGGTCAATCTTGCCTGTGAAGACGCCGAAAAGTCCGGCGAAGTGGTGCAGAAGGCCGTCGCTTCCATGCAGGCCATCGCGCATTCCTCGCAGGAGATTTCGCGCATCATCAGCGTGATCGACGAGATCGCCTTCCAGACCAATCTCCTGGCGCTGAATGCCGGCGTCGAGGCAGCCCGCGCTGGCGAAGCCGGCAAGGGATTTGCCGTCGTCGCGCAGGAAGTGCGGGAGCTGGCGCAGCGTTCTGCGACGGCGGCAAAGGAAATCAAGACCCTTATCAATGCCTCTACGACGCAGGTCAACGAGGGTGTGGACCTTGTCGGCAAGGCTGGCGATGCGCTGCAGAAGATCGCAATCCAGGTCATGCAGATCAACGGACTGATCCGCCAGATTTCCTCTTCCGCCGGCGAGCAAGCGGTGGGGCTGAAGGAGATCAACTCGGCCGTCAACCAGATGGATCAGGTGACGCAGCAGAACGCCGCCATGGTGGAAGAGACGACCGCTGCCAGCGCCGTGCTGAATGGCGAGGCGGAAACGCTCAGGGATCTCGTCCAACGCTTCCGCACCTCGGCTCCAAGCGTCGGTTCAGCGCAGCCGCTTCGTCAGATGGCGCAGAGAATGCAGTCTGCGGCTCCGCGCCGAACTGAGGCGCCCGTCTATGCACCGCGTAAGGTCGCAGGCGTTTCGCATGGCTCGGCAGCCGTTGCGGAAAGCTGGGAAGAGTTCTGAGAAACACGATGGGGTGCCGCCCGTGAAGGGCGGCACCCTGAACTTCAGAGGCGCGCGACGCGTTCGGTCAGCAGCGCGAAGAAACCGTCAGCATCGACATTGCGCATGAAGGTCGCGTTGCGCCTGCGGTCGGTCACATGCCACCAGTCGACCACGGTCATACCGACCGTCAGTTCTGACTCGACCTCGATCTCCACATTGCAAAGACGACCAGAGAAAAGTTCCGGCTTCAGCAGATAGGCAATCACGCTCGGATCATGCAGCGGTCCGCCATCGGAACCATATTTCTCGATGTCGAAGCGCTCGAAAAACGCCAACCATTCAACCAGCACCTGGGCGGGGCGCGTGCCGATAGCGGCGATCTTCGCGACACGGTCCCTCGTCGTCAGAAGCTGATGCGTTACATCCAGCGGCATGATGACGGTCGGGATGCCGGCGTCGAAAACGATCCTGGCCGCTTCCGGATCGACATAGATGTTGAACTCGGCCGCCGGCGTGATGTTGCCGCCTTCGAAGCAGCCGCCGCCCATCATCACCAGTTCCTGGATGCGTCCGGCGATATCCGGCGCCTTCTGCAGTGCCAGCGCGAGATTGGTCAGCGGGCCGAGCGTGCAGATCGTCACCGTTCCGGAAGGTTCACGGCGCAGCGTCTCTATGATGAAATCGATGGCATTCTGAGCCTGCGCCTGCATGGTCGGTTCAGGCAGTTCGGCGCCGTCGAGTCCGGTCTTGCCATGCACATGCTCGGCGGTCACCTGCGGCCGGTTAAGCGGCTTCAGCGCCCCTTCATAAACCTTGGCATCCGGCTTGCCGCAGAGTTCGCAGACGATGCGCAGGTTACGGCTGGTAAACGAGAGGGGAACGTTTCCTGCAACGGCACAAAGGCCGAGAATTTCCAGTTCCTCAGGGCTTGCGAAAGCTAGCATCAGCGCTGCGGCATCGTCCTGGCCCGGGTCGGTATCGATAATGATCTTACGTGGCGACATTGTTCATCCCCTCAATTCGGAGGGGATTGGTGGAGGCGCGCGCAGGCTTTGTCAAGCACGGCAGGAGCAGCTTTCACGCTGCAGATCATCTGCCGCAACTTGCGCTTGGGATGTCGGCAACCCATATAAATCACGGTACCGGCGTGCCTTCTGGGCGTCGGCATGGTCGCTTGATGCAAGGACTGAACGATGACCCGGATGACACCCTTCGCGAGCCCCCTACTGCTGGGCTTCGATGCGATGGAAAAAACACTCGAACGCCTCGCCAAGGCGAATGAAGGCTACCCGCCATACAATATCGAGCGAATCAGGTCGGGCATTGCCGATGGCCATGAGAAATTACGCATCACGCTTGCCGTCGCCGGCTTTTCGGAAGACGAACTCGACGTTACGACCGAAGAAAATCAGCTGGTGATCCGCGGTCGCCAGATCGAGCAGCCCGAGCGCGATTACCTCCACAGAGGCATTGCCGCACGCCAGTTTCAAAGGGTTTTCATGCTGGCGGACGGGATGGAAGTGTCCTTTGCCCTCTTGAAGAACGGCCTTCTCTCCGTCGATCTGGTTCGCCCGGAACCGCAACGCGTGGTGAGAAAAATTAACATTTCCGTCTCAGACTAGAACGTGTCGGCATCAAGGCCGACGCCCTCAAGCGGAGGCTGGAATGCTTTTGAAAGAAGCGAACACGCATTTGTCGCAATCCGAACTCGCCCATCTCGGTGCCGGTGAAGTCGGGTATATTCGCAGGATGCGGTCTGAAGAAGTCTCCCGCTGCTTTCCCGAAGCTCCCGATATGGATCCAAGCCTCGATCTCTGGGCTTTGTTCGGCGCCGATGGCACGCCGATCCTGTTGACCGATAACCGGTCCAGCACCTTCTTCAAGGCAGCAGAAGACGACCTGAAGACGGTCAGCCTGCACTGACCGGCCTTTCTCTTAAGGGCCGTTCTCAGGCCCTGATAAAGGTCAGATAGGCTGAGGAGCGCCCTTCCCTGCGGGCCTTGTTCTCGTAGCGCGTTCCCGGCCAGCCGGCATAAGGCGTCAGCCAGTCGGAAGACTGCTCCGCCTGCCAAGCAAAACCGCCGTGGTCACGGCAATGCATCAGCGTATGATTGATATAGGTATCGATATCCGAGGCAAAGCAGAAGGTGCCGCCGGGTTTCAGCACGCGATGGAAACGATCCAGGTTGACCTGTGAGACGAAGCGACGCTTCCAATGCTTACGCTTGGGCCAAGGATCGGCATAGAGAAGGTCGATCTGGTCGATCGAGCGTGCCGGCAACCAGTCCAGCACCTGCGTCGCATCATCGTCGTAGACGCGAATATTCTTCAGATCATGGATCTCGACCTGCGACAGCAGCTTCGCCATCGAGTTGACGAAGGGCTCGACACCGATGAAACCGGTCGTTTCGTTTTCCCGGGCGCGATGAACAAGATGTTCGCCGCCGCCGAAGCCGATTTCAAGCCGCATACGCTCGACCGGAACCGGATAGAGCGTGCGCAGGTCGTCCGGCGCCGGTGATGGGAGGTCGAGCTTGAGGGCCGGCAACAACGTCGCCATGCCTTCGGCCTGACGCTCGCGGAGAGGCTTGCCCTTCCGGCGGCCGTAAAACGCTTCCGTTGCCCGCGTCGGGTGCTGCTGCTCGTCAGTCATGATCTCGTCGTCCAAAAACAAAGAAGCGGATGCCCGCAGAAGGCACCCGCTTTAACGTGTGATTACCAGATCGGTAAAGCCCCGATCGGAAAAGCCTTATTCGGCCGCGACCAGAAGCTCTTCCTTCAGAGCATCCTTGAGCGGCTTCACGAGATCGGTCTTCTCCCAGGAGAAGGAGCCGTCACGACCAGACTTGCGGCCAAAGTGGCCATAAGCAGAGGTCTTGGCATAGATCGGCTTGTTGAGGTCGAGATGGCGGCGGATGCCGGTCGGCGACAGGTCCATCACCTTGCGGATCGCGTTTTCGATCTGGTCTTCGGTGACGTTCTTGCCGGTCTGGTGCAGGTCGACATAGATCGACAACGGCTGGGCAATACCGATCGCGTAGGAGATCTGGATCGTGCAGCGATCGGCAAAGCCTGCTGCGACAACGTTCTTGGCGAGGTAACGGGCGGCATAAGCTGCCGAACGGTCGACCTTGGTCGTGTCCTTGCCGGAGAATGCGCCGCCGCCATGGGGGGCCGCACCGCCATAGGTGTCGACGATGATCTTGCGACCGGTCAGGCCTGCATCACCATCCGGACCGCCGATGACGAACTTGCCGGTGGGGTTGATGTACCACTTGCAATCGGCAGCGATCGGGAGATCGCCGAGCGCTTCGCGGATATAGGGCTCTACGACCTGGCGAACCTTCTTCGAATCCCAGCTGGCATCGATATGCTGCGTGGAGAGAACAATCGAGTCGACTTTGGTCGGCTTGCCGTTTTCGTAACGCACCGTCACCTGGCTCTTGGCATCGGGACCGAGCTTGCCGGCATCGCCTTCGCCCTTCTTGCGGGCAGCCGCGAGCAGCTGCAGAATCTTGTGCGAATAATAGATCGGGGCCGGCATGAGATCCGGCGTTTCCTTGCAGGCGTAACCGAACATGATGCCCTGGTCGCCGGCACCTTCGTCGCCCTGCTTGTCGGCTGCGCTATCGACGCCCTGCGCGATATCGGCAGACTGGGAATGCAGGAGAACGTCGATCTTCGCCGTCTTCCAGTGGAAACCGTCCTGCTCGTAGCCGATGTCGCGGATGGCCTTGCGGGCTGCCGACTTGAACTTCGACGGGTTGATGACGTCGTTGCCGTTCTTGTCCTTCTTCATAAGGCTTGGCGGCAGGCGCACTTCACCGGCAATTATTACGCGGTTCGTGGTGGCGAGCGTTTCGCAGGCAATGCGAACCTTCCACGGATCAACACCCGTCTTTGCAGCTTCGCGGTACACGAGGTCCACGATTTCATCGGAAATGCGGTCACAAACCTTGTCCGGGTGGCCTTCTGCCACGGACTCGCTGGTGAACAGATAATTGGCGTGCATGCGGGGAACCCCTCAAAGAATGGACATTAAAATGTTTAGTGAGTTCAAATGATAAAAACAAGAACACAACGACATAAATATATCTTTATGCCTAAAATTGCCTCTGAGCTGAAATGAGGACAAAAAAAAGCGGCTGTAAAAGCCGCTTTCTCCTCCCCGTCTCTTGAAGAGAGACTATTCCTCCGCCTCGGCTGCGAGAGCCTTGACGAGATCGACGAGCCTGCGGCGAACCTTGGGATCGGCAATCTTCACGAACGCGCGGTTGAGCTGGAGACCTTCCGAGGACGACAGAAAGTCAACGACGTAGTTGGAGCTGGATGCTTCGGCCATGCCGGTTGCACCGCCGGACTGCTCGCCCGGAGCGTCTTCGAAGAAGAAGGATACCGGAACATTGAGAATGCTCGAGATATTCTGCAGACGGCTCGCGCCGACGCGGTTCGTCCCTTTTTCGTATTTCTGGATCTGCTGAAAAGTAATGCCAAGGCTTTCGCCCAGCTTTTCCTGACTCATGCCCAGCATCGTTCTGCGCAGGCGGATCCGGCTCCCGACGTGAATGTCGATCGGGTTCGGCTTTTTCTTGTTTTCAATCATAATGGGGGTCCTGGTGAAGTTGCAGTTAGGTTTTCAACCCGGTCCGCGTATGGAGAATACACCTCACGATTGGGACGACAGAACCAATGCGCGAAGCATATGACGAGACGGTAGGCATTCTCACTATGCAATTTTGGGGGTTTTTGGTCAATTCGCGCGGGAATTAAAACTTAGACGCGAGGACACTGCAATCAAAGACATAAATGCCACAACCAACCAGAAGTACCACCGCCGACTGCTATTACTCCAATATAGGATATATTTACCACCTATAGATGCGTCAATCACACCCTTTTGATTGTATCCAAGACCCTGCACTACACGGCCAAATGGATCCACGACCGCCGAAATGCCGGTATTTGCTCCGCGAATCAGGAACATACCGTTCTCGACGGCCCTCAGACGGGCCTGCTGGAAATGCTGGTAAGGACCGGGCGTTGCACCAAACCAGCCATCATTCGTCACGTTCAAAATGGCCGAAGTCCGCTCGACATCCGGACCGATCTCGCCTGGGAATATCGCCTCGTAGCAGATCAACGGATAGAGAAGCGCACCGCCTGGCAAGGTGAGAAGGCTGCGTGAGGACGCGGCCGTAAAACCACCCGGCATGGCGATCGCCTCGGTAATCCCAAGCGACGCAAGGATGCTTTCGTAGGGCACATATTCGCCATAGGGAACAAGATGCACCTTGTCTGCCGCTGATGTTATTTGCCCATCACTATCAATAACATAGATGGAATTATAATATCGCGGCGCGACGCCGGCGCCGGCGTTTTCGGAGCGTACGGCGCCGGTGACGAGCACCTGTCCGTCTTCAAGAACCTCGGCGATCCGAGCCAGCGCGTCCGGATTTTCGGTCAGGATGAACGGCACCGAAGTCTCAGGCCAAACCACGATATCCGGGCGGGTTTCACCGTCCTTGAGCGGTGCTGCCGTGAGGCGCAAATGCTCCTCGAAGATCTCCGTGCGGTTCGTATCGTCCAGTTTCTGGGCCTGATCAATCATCGGCTGAACAATACGTATGGTTGTTTTTTTGCCGTCTCCCGAGGCGAGTTTTTCGTCTGCGACATTTAGTCGCCACGCACCAAAGCCTACATGCGCCGCCGCCAGAAGGACAGCAACGGCAAGACCGATAATCTTGCCCTTCCCCGTGCCGAACAGCGCAGGAGCCGAGAAAACGAAGACCGCAAGCACCGTGACGCCGAAAATCCCAAGAACCGCGTCCGACTGCATCATCAGCGGAACCGGCATGGCGCCATAAGCGATGGCATTCCAGGGGAAACCGGTCAGCACAAAGCTGCGCAACCATTCCGCCAACCCGAAGGCTGCGGCGAGTGCTGCCAGACGCCCGATGCCATCGGACCAGACAGCGCGGGCAAGCGCCGTCGCCAGGCCATAGAAGATTGCGAGATAGGCGGGCAGTCCGAAGACGGCGAGAGGCAGCGCCCAGGCGAATTCCTCGGCATCGACCAGCAGGGCGTTGCCGAGCCACCAGAGGTTAGCAACGAAATAGCCGAATCCGAACAGCCAGCCGATCACGAAGGCCGCGCGCAAGCGGCTGGCTGCCCCGCCGCCAGGATTGCCCGTCGATCCGTCGATGAGCCAGACGAGAAGCGTGAACGATATGAAAAGCGTGGCGAAGATACCGAAGGGAGGAAGTGCCAGAGCACCAATGGCACCCGCAAATACTGCGAGTGCAATCCGGGACCACCCCGAAAGAAGCATGACCTTGCCCGCCAGCCACTCCATACAAGTCCCCTTTTCGCGAATCAGGGCGCAGTGTTTCAAAAAAACTGCGCCCTGTCGCGGGTCGGACTGTGGATCAGGCTTCGGGACGCGCGGCGCCGTTTTCAGCCGGAGCCGGCAGCAGCGCGGCCGCTTGCGGCGGCGCGGTAATCAGCGCCTCGCTCTCGCCTTTCACCTGTCGGCGACGGGCAAGAGCGCGCTTGCGCAGGATCTTGACGCGCTTGATGCGACGCGGATCGGCATCGAGGATCTGGAATTCGAAGCCGGGAACGGCCTGGACGACCTCGCCACGAACCGGAATACGGCCAAGCGCCGAGAAGATCAGGCCGCCAAGCGTATCGACATCCTCGATACGGTCGCGGACATCGAAATCGGGACCGATGGCCTTAGAAATCTCTTCAAGCTCGATACGGGCATCGGCGATGAAGACATCCTCACCCGCCTTGGAGAGCATGACTTCCTGATCGTCATGTTCGTCCTCGACATCACCTATGACCATTTCGACGATATCCTCATGACTGACGAGGCCGTCGGTGCCGCCATATTCGTCGATGACCAGAGCCATCTGTGTGCGGGCAGCCTGCATCGAGCGCAACAGGTCGGAAGCCAGCATAGAGGGTGGTACGAAAAGCAGTTTGCGGACGAGGCCTGCCTCGGCAACAGTCTGTTCGAGGTTGACGCGGCCGAGATCGAAGGCAGCCTTGGGTGCCGCGCGGGTCGGCTTTTCGGTGCCATTGACTGCTGCGGAGATCTGCACCGTCGAGGCCTTCGAGCTGACGCGGCGCTTATTGCGCGCCTGCTTGGCCAAATAGGAGAGGAGATCGCGAATGTGGACGAAGCCGCGGGCATCGTCGAGATTGTCGCTATAGACCGGCATGCGAGAGCGGCCGGTTTCCTCGAAATGGATCATCAGCTCGCCGATGGTCATGTTCATATCCACCGCCTCGATATCGGCGCGCGGCACCATGATGTCCTCGACGCGGACTTCGCGGAAACGGAGGATGTTGTGCAGCATCGCCCGCTCGTCAGGCGAAAAGGCGTTGCTGACATTCGTATCCGTCATCAACGCGTCGGCGAGATCCTCGCGGAGCTGTTCGCCCTGCGATGGCCGAAGCAGGCGCACGGCCCTCGACCAGAAGGAATTGTGGGATTTGGGATGATGTTCGGACCTCGCCGAACTACTGCCCTCGTCCGACGAGGCAGAGTCCGAACTGTCCTTGCCCTCTCGGGCGACATTGCTCGAATAATCGTTCATTGTTCCAAACTTATATCAACGGGTCCTGTCCCGCATAGGGGTCAGATAGGCCGAGACCGGCCAAAATGCGAGTCTCCACTGCTTCCATCTTTTCCGCTTCGTCCTTTTCCATGTGGTCGTAACCGAACAAATGGAGGAAACCATGGACGAGCAGATGGGTCAGATGATCGTCGAAAGTCTTGTCGAGATCAACCGCCTCGCGCTCGACAGTTTCCCTCGCAACCACGATATCGCCCAGCATGGGGCCGGGCATGCCGCCGGGTTCGAGCGGAAAAGCCGGGAAAGACAAGACGTTGGTCGGTTTGTCCTGATCCCGCCACTCGGCGTTAATTTCCTGGATGGAATCGTCATTGGTGAAGACCAGAGACAGTTCCGGCGCCATTTTCGGGAAGGGCTGGTCTTCTTCGCGGACAAGATAATCCACGGCAGCGCCAAGCACGCGGCTTGCCAGAGACGCCAAAACGGCCTCGTCCGGCCAGCCGCCATCTTCCACGCTGATCTGTATGTCTAGTTCGGGCATGAATGGTGAGCCCGACCGGTACTACCGGTCGAGAGCTTCCTCGCTTTCCTCATGGACGGCATATTGCGCATCATAGGCCCTAACGATGCGGCCGACCAGCGGATGGCGCACGACATCGGTGTCCTTGAAGCGGACCACGGAGATGCCTTCGACACCCTTCAGGATCTGCAGGGCCTCGACCAGTCCGGATTTCACGCCTCGCGGCAAATCCACCTGGCTCGGGTCGCCGGTGATGATCATCCGGCCGTTTTCGCCCAGACGCGTCAGGAACATCTTCATCTGCATCGATGTCGTGTTCTGCGCCTCGTCGAGGATGATCGCGGCGTTTTGCAGCGTACGACCGCGCATGAAGGCAAGTGGCGCGATTTCAATGACGCCGGCGGTGATCGCGCGATCGACCTTGTCGGCCGGGATCATGTCGTAAAGCGCATCATAAAGCGGGCGCAGATAGGGATCGACCTTTTCCTTCATGTCACCCGGCAAGAAGCCCAGGCGCTCTCCCGCCTCTACGGCCGGTCGCGTCAGGATGATCTTGTCGACCGCACCGCGCTCCAGAAGCTGGGCGGCGTGGGCGCAGGCCAGATAGGTCTTGCCGGTACCGGCCGGACCTACACCGAAGACGAGCTCGGCGCGTTCCAGCGCCCGCATATAGGCGTCCTGGGTGGGCGTGCGGGCCTGGATGGTCTTCTTGCGGGTGGAAATCTGCGCCATGGAGAGCTTTGCCTTGCGTTCCAGCGTCGGCAGGCTCAACTGGTCATCGGCGGCCTGCGCCATGCGGATCGCACCTTCGACATCTGACGCTTCCACGGAGCCGCCTTTCTGCAGACGTTCATAGAGGGAATCGAGGGCTCGGCGCGCCTGATTCGTGGCAACGACATCTCCTGAAATGGAGACCGAATTGCCACGCGGGCGGGCATCGATATTGAGACGCTGTTCGAGAAGCTTGAGGTTCTGGTCGAACTGACCGAAAAGTTCGCTTGCTAATCGGTTATTCTCGAACGTCAGGACGAAGTGGTTGGCGTCGGTCGCTGCGGATCGGGGCTGGCGCGCTGTCGAAGAAACCAATTCTGATGCGTTCAAGTAAGCAAGCTCCTCAACTTGAATTAGACCTCGATTAAACTCTCAACCGGCTCGGCAAACAAGCTGTTCGGACCGGTACCGATGATTCGTACACTGATAATCTCACCGATTTGCGATGTTTTTGCATCAACATTCACAGACTGCAGCCAAGGCGAACGTCCGATGACCTGGCCCGGCATGCGGCCCGGCTTTTCGAGAAGCAGGTCGATGGTCTTTCCGACACAGGATGTGGCGAAGTCAGCCTGCTGTTTCAAGAGCAGCGCCTGCAGCCGCTCCAGCCGCTCGGTCTTCACATCCTCGGCCACATGGTCGGGCAGATCCGCGCCGGGCGTGCCGGGACGGCTCGAATATTTGAACGAGAAGGCCGAGGCGTAATTGACCTCTTCGACGATTCTCAGCGTGTCCTCGAAATCCTGATCCGTCTCGCCGGGGAACCCGACAATGAAATCGCCCGACATGGCGATATCGGGACGGGCGGCGCGGATACGCTCGATCAGTGCCAAATATTCCGCACCCGTGTGGCGGCGGTTCATCGCTTTCAGGATACGGTCGGAGCCTGCCTGAACCGGAAGATGCAGATAGGGCATGAGAATGCGCAGGTCGCGGTGTGCCTCGACCAGGCGGTCGTCCATGTCGCGTGGATGGCTTGTCGTATAGCGCAGGCGGGCAAGGCCCGGAACATCGGCCAGCCGATAGAGAAGATCGGCAAGGCCGATTGCATTCCCCTTGCCGTCTTCTGAAGCCCAGGCGTTGACGTTCTGGCCGAGCAGCGTGATTTCGCGCACGCCGGCATCCACCAGCCGCTTGGCCTCGTCGATGATCTGGCCGATGGGACGGGAAACCTCGGAGCCACGCGTGTAAGGCACGACGCAGAAGGTGCAGAACTTGTCGCAACCTTCCTGCACGGTGAGGAAGGAGGTAATACCGCGCGCGCGAATAACCTTCTTCTCGGTTGCCGGCAGGTGCTCGAACTTGTCCTCGACGGCATATTCCGTATCGACGACACGCTCGCCACCGCGAGCCTTTCTCAAGGCATCCGGTAGGCGGTGATAGGTCTGCGGGCCGATGACCACATCGACGGCCGGCGCGCGGCGGATGATCTCCTCGCCTTCCGCCTGGGCGACGCAACCGGCAACGCCGATCATGAATTCGCGGCCTTCGGCGGCACGTTCCTTTTTCATGTCACGCAGGCGACCGAGAGCGGAATAAACCTTTTCCGCCGCCTTCTCGCGGATGTGACAGGTATTGAGGAGAACGAGATCCGCCTCCCCCATGTCTTCCGTCGTCACATATCCCTCGCCCGCCAGCGCATCGCCCATGCGGGTGGAATCGTAAACATTCATCTGACAGCCGTAGGTCTTGATGAAGACCTTGCGGGTGTTGGGACGGCTGTCCGGACAGTGAGCAGCCTCATCGGCCGGCGCGGGAATGGAGACATGTTCGTTCATGCCGCTTCCATACCGCAAGAAAGGGCGGAATTGAAGCGGCACATAAACCGTCCGCTCAATCCGCATCATACTCCCTTTGCCGCAGATGCCTTATCAACATGCGACGGAGCTGGGCGGTGATGTTCTGGCTCAGGTGCTTGCGATTGTCACCGGTGCGAAAATCGACCGTATCGCCGAAAGCGACCTCCACATCGAGCGCGCCTTCCTTCAGCACGCCGATCAGATGCGGCATCAGCTCTATATCGCCCGGCCAGGCGGCAAGCGGGCGATGGAAACGCCCCATCGCCATGCCGTGAACGCGGGTATAGGCGATCGCGACCGGCTGGACGTGCACGACACCATCGGGGGTGTGAGGCACTGCTGCTGCAGCAGCTCCGAAAAGCGAGGATTTCACCTCCAGCAGACGGTTGCCGTCCGAGGTGGTGCCTTCGGGAAAAAGCACGACGATCTCGCCGGCATTCATGCGCGCGGCAATCTCGTTGACCTGCTCGCCGGTGCGGCGTTTTTCTTCGCGCACGACAAAGATCGTCTTCTGCAGCTTTGCGAGAATGCCGAAGACCGGCCAGTTGGCTACTTCCGACTTGGCAATATAGACGACATCGGCAACCGCGCCGAGAACGAGGATGTCCTTCCACGAGGCATGATTTGCCGCGAGCATCAGCGGCCGGCGGCGTTCGATGTGGCCATGGACCCGGATACGGATACCCAGAAGCCAACAGGCGGAACGATGCCAAAGACGCGGAACGTAACGGCGGATCTTCAAGTCAAAGGCGAGGCCGAAAAGCTGAAACGGCAGGAGCGCCAGTGTCACGATCACGAGACAGACGACAACAAGGCCGATCCGGATGGATGTGATCACTTGTCTTGTCCCTACCGGTTCCGCTCAATCATCGTTCTTGTCGAGGGGAATGCCGTAAAGCTCGAGCCGGTGGCCGACCAGCCGAAAGCCGAGCTCACGGGCGATGCGCTCCTGCAGCGCTTCGATCTCGGCCGACTGAAACTCGATGACGTTGCCGGTATTGAGGTCGATCATGTGATCGTGATGTTCTTCCGGCACGGTCTCGTAACGGGAGCGGCCGTCGAGAAAGTCATGTTTCTCGATAATCCCCTCGTCCTCGAACAGTTTCACTGTCCGATAGACCGTCGAAATCGAGATGCGCGGATCAACCTTGGACGAGCGGCGATAAAGCTCCTCGACATCCGGATGATCGTCGGAATCCTGCAAAATCCGGGCGATGACCCGGCGCTGATCGGTCATGCGCATGCCCTTTTCGGCACACAACTCTTCCAGGGTCTTGGAAAGGTCTGTCATGACGTTCTGGCCTTCGAAATATTCACGTATGCTGAGGGACTAGCGAAGATCACGGCTCATGACAAGCGCTGCGGTCCGTCGACCATCCGCTCCCAGATAATAAGCCGGTCTCTCGGCCACCTTGGCAAAACCGAGTTTGCCGTAAAGCCCGACGGCAGGCCTGTTTTCGGCCTCGACTTCAAGAAACATGCTGTCGGCGCCGCGGGAGATTGCCTCACGCACCGCTGCCTGCATCAGGCGCCAGCCGAGCCCCTGGCGACCGAACTTTTCGGCGACCGCAACCGTCAGGATTTCCGCCTCTCCGCCAGCCTCGCGACTGAGCACGAAGCCGCCGAGTGGCTTTGAAAAGAATGCATTCGTCTGGCGTGCAATGAAGCCGAAGACATTTTTCTGCGAAAGAAGGTCCTGAAACTCAGCTTCGCTCCACTGGCGCGGAAAACGCAGGCCGTGCAGTTCGGAAATCTCGTGGCAATCGACATCCTCGATCGGCACGACTTCGAAAAACGGCTTCCAGGTCAGATAGTCGTCAAACATGGGCTACACCCGCGCCAGAGCAAAACCCGTCTGCGGTTTTGCATCAGGTCCACGCAAATAAAGCGGCTTCGGCCGTGCTCCAGCGGCATCCTTTGCAGCACCGATACGCGCGACAGTTCCGATATCGAAGCGATCACCCGTCTTGGAAATCCACGAGCCGGTAGGCTCGGCAGAGAGGGATTTGACAAGATTGTCGACGTCTTCTGCCGAAAGCGCTGTCGGTTCGTTCAGCGCAGCGCCATCGACGGCGAAAGCCTGCGCATAGATTTCCTCGCGCTTGGCATCCATGGCGATGAGAACCGGCATGTCGGAACCGCTGGTTGCCCGATACGATGCCGCGAGCGTTTCCAGCGTCGAGACGCCGACACAATCGATCCCGAGAGAGAGAGCCAGACCGCGAGCAGCCGCGACGCCGACACGAATGCCGGTGAAGGAACCTGGGCCGATGACGACGGCGATGCGGCCGACCGCATGGAGATCGACTTGGGCTTCATCCAGAGCCTGATCGATGACCGCCATCAGGCGTTCCGCATGCCCCTTGCCGATTTCTTCCGAGACGGCAGACAAAAGCCTGCTGGCGGAACTGTCAAATACCGCCGCAGAACAATCGATGCCTGCAGTGTCTATAGCGAGAACGATCATGAACAGGTCTTGCGGGTATCAGAGGGCCTCAACCGCCTGCACTTCGGGAACGAAGTGCTTGAGCAGGTTCTGCACACCATGCTTGAGCGTTGCAGTGGAAGACGGGCAGCCGGAGCATGCGCCCTTCATGTTGAGATAGACGGTGCCGTCCTTGAAACCCTTGAAGGTGATGTCGCCGCCATCCTGCGCAACTGCCGGGCGGACACGCGTCTCGAGCAGTTCCTTGATCGTGGCAACCAGCGTCTCGTCGCCTTCATCGAAAAACTCGCCTTCCTCGTCGGAAGCCTCGGCAAGGGACGAACCGCCGCCCATGACCGGCTGGCCGGACATGAAATGCTCCATGATCGAGCCGAGAATGGCGGGCTTCAGGTGCTGCCATTCGGAATCAGACTTGGTAACGGTGATGAAATCGTAGCCGAAATAAACGCCCGTGACGCCGGGAACGTTAAAAAGGCGCAGGGCCAGCGGAGAGGCTGCAGCTTCTGCTTCATTGCGAAACTCGGCCGTGCCTTTTTCCATGACAACCTTGCCGGGAAGAAACTTCAGGGTCGCCGGGTTCGGCGTGGCTTCGGTCTGGATGAACATGGGCTTGCTCCTGGCCGCGAGCGGCACTCAGTTTAGAACTCTTCCAAATAAGATAACCGTTCTCATCTTTGGGTTCAAGTGCGCCTTTGTCCGCTCATGGTCAATAGTGAGATCACGCCAGCGAGTCGATTTCCTCGTCCGAGAGCGTATCGGGAAGAACCGTGACCGGAATCGGGAAGGCTGCACCGCGACCGGCGACTGCGGAGACCAGCGGTCCCGGGCCTTCCTTCGCCGAACCTGCTGCGAGCACGAGGATCGCGATATCGCGGTCTTCCTCGACCAGTCCGTTGATCTGTTCGGGAGCGCTGCCCTCGCGGATGACGATTTCCGGGTCGATGCCGATTGTTTCACGCACCCGGTGGGCGGCCTTCGCCATTACCGCTTCGGCCTCTTCCATCGCTTCGGCGCGCATGATCTGCTCGACACCCAGCCATTGCTGGAAATCGCCTTCGGGAATGACATAGAGGAGAACCAGACCGCCATTGGTATTCTTGGCGCGGCGGCCGGCATAATGGACCGCTTTTTCGCATTCCGGCGTGCCGTCGATGACCGCCATGAACTTGCGCCTGTGGCCTTCAAGCCGCGAAAGTCTCTTGGAAACCATAACGCCCCCTGTGTTGCCGAAGCAGTCTCGCCGCGGACCTTATACCAACGTGTAAAAATGAAAACCCGCCGCTTCACGCGACGGGTTTGCCTGTTCATGCCGCCTCAAAAATCAGCGCAGGAAGCCGATGATGTCGAAGACTTCGTCCATGACCTTTTGTGCACGTGCCCCGGCGCGCTCGCCGCCATCCTTGAGGATTGCGTCGATATGCGTGGTGTCGTCGAGCAGGCGGCGCATCTCGGCGCCGATCGGAGCCAGAACCTCGACCGCCAGTTCGGCAAGCGCCGGTTTGAAGACGGAGAACTGTTGGCCGCCGAATTCGACCAAGACGTCAGCCTTGGTGCGATCGGCAAGGGCAGCATAGATGCCGACGAGATTGTCGGCTTCCGGGCGGCCGGCCAGGCCTTCAATTTCGCTCGGCAGGCCTTCCGGGTCGGTCTTGGCCTTGCGGATCTTCTTGGCGATATCGTCGGCATCGTCCATCAGGTTGATGCGCGACAGATCCGACGGATCGGACTTCGACATCTTCTTGGTGCCGTCACGCAGCGACATGACGCGCGGGGCCGGACCATCGATCAGCGGCTCTACCAACGGGAAATAACCATGGATGGGCTCTTCGCCGACGACCATGTCGACGCCGGTTCCCGTCGCGCGGATCTTCTCCTGGAAGTCGATGTTGAACTTCTGGGCGATATCGCGGGCGAGTTCCAGGTGCTGCTTCTGGTCGTCGCCGACCGGAACATGGGTGGCGCGGTAAACGAGAATGTCGGCCGCCATCAGGCTCGGATAGGCGAGCAGGCCGAGCGAGGCGTTTTCGCGGTCCTTGCCGGCCTTGTCCTTGAACTGCGTCATGCGGTTCATCCAGCCGATACGGGCAACGCAGTTGAACACCCAGGCTAACTCTGCATGCTGCGGCACGGCCGACTGGTTGAAGACGATGTGCTTCACCGGATCGATACCGGAAGCGATGAAGGCTGCGGCGATCGAGCGGATCTGGCCGCGCAGGTCGTCATGCACAAGTTGCGCAGTGATCGCATGCAGGTCGACGACACAATAGATGCAGTCGTTGTTTTCCTGCAGCGCCACGAATTTGCGGATCGCGCCGAGATAATTGCCGAGATGGAGATTGCCGGTCGGCTGAACGCCGGAGAAAACGAGCGGCTTGAAGGTGTTCATGATGTCCTCGAATAGGCGGTTGGAAGGCCTCAGGCCTCAAGGTTACGCGCTCCCGGCAGGTTTGAACGTCTCCGGCAATCGCGCCCCGCGGGCCATGTAGCTAACGCCGCGCTCTAAGCACGTCGGGCGGGGCAAAATCAAGGCCTCAGCGCGGGGCATGCTCAATCAAATCCCAGGTGTTGCCATAGGGATCGGCAAACACGGCTACCGTGCCGTAAACCTCACGGCGCGGTTCCTCCATGAATTTGACGCCGCGGGCACGCATTGCCGCGTGGTCGCGGGCAAAGTCATCGGTTTTCAGGAAGAAGCCGACCCGCCCTCCGGCCTGGTTGCCGATCGCGGCCAGTTGCCTGTCATCCGCGGCCTGAGCGAGAAGGAGAGCCGCACCTTCATCGCCCTTCGGCTTTACCACAAGCCAGCGCTTACCATCGGCAAGGGACGTATCCTCCACGCAGTCAAAGCCAAGGTCATCACAGTAGAAAGACCTCGCCCGATCGAAGTCATCGACCACCAAGGTCACGAGAAAAAGTGATCGGACTGGCATGGGCGGCTCCTGAGTTTCGCGTAGTGATCTGGCTAAAATCATGGGCCTTGGCAACCATTAAGGGAATTTTTCGCAATTTTACGCCTCAGACCCCAATTTTTTTGGGGGTTTTGACAATCAACTTCGAGGACGTTGCTACAGAAGCTCGGAGCGCCGCTATGTAACAGTTTTATAACGAAGTTTTGGCGCTCCCCGAACAACTATAACAAACATCAAGACTGCAATTGGTTAATGAATATTAAGATTCATGACCTATTAATCTCAATTCGAGGTAAATCCCACCTTATTCACGTCACTTTTCAGAATGAAATACCCCGCTACGACGAAGTCGATCGTCATGACGACTGGTCTTTTCTTAGGGGACAACCATGCGCATCTTTTCTCGCGTCGCGCTGGCCTGCCTATTGGCATTCAGTATGAACGTAAACGCCGAGGCAGCAGGCAAGAACGACAAACGCCGCAGCACAGCAATTCAGCACGATTACTCCGCTTTCTACACGGTACAACGTGTCAGTGTCCGTACCGGCTGTTTTCCCGACAAGCTGGAAGCGATCCTTGCCCATATCGCCAAGCAGACCGGCAAGAAGCCGATGGTCACGTCAGGTCATCGCCCGCGTTCGGGCAAGTCGCAACATAGCCGCTGTTTCGCCGCTGACATCCGCGTGCCGGGTGTCTCCGAAAAACGTATCCTGGCAGCAGCCCGCACCGCGCCGGGCATTGGCGGCATCGGCCGTTACTGCAACGGCATCGTGCATGTCGATATCGGCCCAAGCCGTACTTGGGCGCACTGTGGCAAGAAGGGTAAGGGCAGCCTTGCCAACCTGAAGCCGAAGTCGAAGAGCCGCGATACGTGATCGCGGCATTCTTTAAGACGATGCCTTTGGCTTGCGCTTCAAGCTCCGGCGGATCATGCCGAGATCGGCCCCGCCGATGAGGAAGGCGACGCCGAAATAGACGACCATTGCCAGCGCAATCAAAGCGCCAAGGGCCGTGACCTGGCTTAGCAGATGAGCGCCCGGCGCCAACCATGATCCGGCATAGGGCAAGGCGTAGATAAGCGCTGCCGCCATCACGCCTGCCGAGACGATCAACAGAACCGTGCGCCTGGCGAGCTGCCATTCCCAGACGAGATCGCCGCGCCAGACCAGGATCGTGAACAACAGCACAGTGTTAAGCCAGCCGGCTGCCGCTTCCGCTGTGGCGATGCCGCGCTCGGCAAGGATCGGGAAAAGCGAAATCGCCAGCGCTGAATTCACCACGACGGCAAGCATAGTGATGCGCATCGGCGTCTTGGTATCCTCGCGTGCATAAAAGCCCGGCTGCAGCGCCTTGATGAGCACGAAACCCGGAAGGCCGAGGCCATAGATCGCCAGAATGCCGGCAACGACCGAAGTATTTTCGGCGGAGAACGCCCCGCGTTCGTAGAGTACGCGGATGATCGCATCCGACAGGACCCAGAGACCGACAGCAGCGGGGAGCGTCAAGAAGAGGACGAATTCGATGGAGCGGTTCTGGATGCCCGCCGCTTCCTTCATCTTGCCGCCTTTGAGCGCTCGCGACAGTTCCGGCAAAAGAACGACACCGACAGCCACGCCTACCACGCCGAGTGGCAGTTGGTAGATACGGTCGGCATATTGAAGAGCCGCGATCGCGCCTTCCTTGCCGGAGGCGATCGCCTGACCAATGATCTGGTTGATCTGGGTAACGCCACCGGTAATCGCAGCCGGAACCGCCAGCCATAAAAGCCGCTTGACGTTCGGTGTCATGCGCGGGCGGCGAAAGCCGATATTGATGCCCGCATGGCGCACACCGATATAAACCACAGCAAGCTGCAGAACGCCCGCAACCAGCACGCTCCAGGAGAGATACCAGGCGATCAGCTGGGGCTCGGCACCGATCCACAGGCCGTAGACCAGAGCGGCGATCATCACCACGTTCAGAAAAACGGGCGCAATTGCCGCTGCGAAGAAATGATGCAGCGAATTCAGCATGCCGCTCATCATCGCCGTCAGCGACATGCACATCAGATAGGGGAACATGACCGCCGCCATGCGGATGGTCAGCGACATCTTTTCGGCGTCGTCGACAAAACCCGGCGCGATGATGAAACGCACCAGCCATGGCATGGCGAGTTCCATGACAATGGTGATGAGGAGGAGCGCCGAAAAGAGCACCCCGAAGACCTCTTCCGAAAAGCGCTTGGCGCCCTCGACACCGTTGGCCTCGATTTCTTTCGAAAACAGCGGCACGAAGGCGGCGTTGAAGGCGCCTTCGGCAAACAGCCGGCGAAACAGGTTCGGAAAACGGAAGGCGGCATAGAAGACGTCCGCCATCGGCCCCGTGCCGAGCGCTGCCGCCATCGCCGTCTCACGGGCGAAGCCGAAGATGCGGCTGCCGAGCGTCGCGCCGCCGACGGTTGCGAATTTCTTAACGAGGCTCATGGTCGAATATCCGTCACGCGCGCGCCTTGCTCTTGCGCGGCGGCTGTTCTTCTGTGGCCGGTGCCGGTGTCGGGTTCTTCTTCGCCTCTTCTTCCTGGTCGGTCATGACCGACTTCAGCCGCGCGGAAATGGTATTCTGGCGGTTATCATTGGTGACTTTCTGACCGACCAGATCGGTGACGTAGAAGGTATCGATGACCTTTTCGCCGAATGTGGTGATGCGGGCCGACTGGATGTCCAGCGACAGGTCGGCAAGGCCGGCAGTGATATCCGCCAGAAGACCTGTACGGTCGAGGCACTCGATCTCGATGACGGTGAACTTGTTAGAGAGGCCGTTCGAAATGGTGACCGAAGGCGGGATGTCGAAGGCCTTGGTCTTCTTGCGGGTCTTGGCGCGGGTGGCGATGACTTCCGGCAGGCGGCGCTTGCCCGAAAGCACATCCTCGATCATCCGGCCGATCGTGCCGGCACGGCGGAGTTCATCCTCGTCTACCGCAAATTCCCGGTTGATCAGGATCGTATCGAGGGCACGGCCGTCGCCAGTCGTGAAGATCTGCGCATCAACGATGTTGGCGCCGGCAGCAGCACAGGCGCCTGCAATGATCGACAGAAGGCGCGGATGGTCGGGCGCGAGTACGGTGATCTCGGTGATTGCCCGGAAGGCATCGGTACGGACCATGGTTGCAAGCGCATGGCCGGCTCGATCGGTATCGCGGATGAAGGTCGCGTGGCGAACCTGATCGTTCAGCGAAACGGCCAAGAGATAGGGCTGATAATGGAGCGACGAATAGGTCTTCCGCTCCTTCCCGTCCCAGGACGACAGCGCATCGAAAAGCGCCTCTTCGGCGACAGTCGCGCGCTCGCGGCGCGGCAGGTCGGAAAAGCCGCCGGAGAGCAGGATCTCGGTTTCGTAATAAAGGGTGCGCAGAAGCTGGCCCTTCCAGCCGTTCCATACGCCGGGACCAACGGCGCGCGTGTCGCAGATCGTCAGGACGAGCAGCAGTTTAAGCCTGTCCATGGACTGCACGACAGCGGCAAAATCGCTGATCGTCTTGCGGTCATGCAGGTCGCGGGTCTGCGCGGTCATCGACATGACGAGATGCTGCTCGATCAGCCAGACGACTATTTCGGTCTGCTTGTGGTTCAGGCCGAGTCTCGGGCAAAGTTTGCGGGCCATGCGGGCGCCGGCGATCGAATGATCCTCCTGACGGCCCTTGGCGACATCATGGAAAAGCACGGCGACATAAAGGGCCTCGCGCTCTTCGATGCCGGGCATGATCTTGGTGGCAAGCGGATGCGCTTCCTGCATCTCGCCCTTGTCAATCTCCGAGAGAGCTTCAACAGAACGGATCAGATGCTCATCAACCGTATAGTGGTGATACATGTTGAACTGCATCATCGCCACGACCTTGCCGAATTCGGGGATGAAGCGGCCGAGTACACCGGCCTCGTTCATGCGGCGCAGCATCAACGCCGGATCGCGGCGCGAGGTCAGGATCGAGAGAAACAGCCGGTTGGCTTCCTCGTTTTCACGCAGGCTGTTGTCGATCAGCGTCAGCGAACGGGTCATGCGCTTCAGCGCATCCGGATGCAGTTCGAGCTGATGAATGTCCGCGACATGGAAGAAGCGGATGATGTTGACCGGATCGCGGGTGAAGACATCCGGCGAAGCGAGCGTGATGCGGCCACGGTCGGTGACGAAATCCGTGGTGCCGGGGATCTTGTGCAAACGGTGGGTGAAACGCGAGATGACGCGATTGGCAAGCCCCGGTGCTGCCTTGGCCTGCTGTTCTTCCAGTGCCGCGCAGAAGATGCGTGTAAGATCGCCGACATCCTTGGCGACCAGAAAATAGTGCTTCATGAAACGCTCGACGGCGGAAAGGCCGGGACGCGTATGATAACCGAGGGCCGAGGCGATATCGCGCTGGATATCGAAGGACAGGCGCTCCTCCGACTTTCCGGTCAGGAAATGCATGTGGCAGCGAACCGCCCAGAGAAAATCGTCCGCTTTTTCGAACAGCCGGAATTCGCCACGAGAGAACACGCCGAGCTTGACCAGTTCGGCGGCATCCTTGACCCGGTAGTAATATTTGGCGATCCAGAACAGCGTATGGAGGTCGCGCAGGCCGCCCTTGCCTTCCTTGACGTTCGGTTCGACCAGATAACGCGTATCGCCGGATTTCTGGTGACGCTGGTCGCGCTCGGCAAGCTTGGCGCTGACGAATTCGGCACCGGTATCCGCCACGACCTCATGGTCGAAACGGGTCTCCAGATCTGCAAACAGGGTTGCGCAACCGCAGATCAGGCGGCTTTCGAGGATTGCGGTGCGGATGGTCATATCCGTCTTGGAAAGGCGGATGCATTCTTCGACCGTGCGGGTCGCATGACCGACCTTGAAGCCCATGTCCCAGAGAATGTAGAGCAGGAACTCGACGGCCTTGCGCATCTCCTCAGAGTTCTTCGCCGGCAGAAGGAACAGAAGATCGATATCCGATCCGGGTGCAAGCGTTCCTCGGCCATAGCCGCCGACGGCCGCAATCGTGATGTCCTTGCCTTCCGGATGTACGGCGGCGGCGACGATGTCATGCAGGACGCAGATGATCTGATCCTGAACCCAGGAAATACGCTCGGCGCAATTGAGCCCGCTGCCGTCTTTTTCGAGCAGTTCACGCGCCTTCTGGCGGCCTTCGTTGCTAGCGCGGCGCATGAGGGGCAGAAGCGCCGAGCGCAGTTCCAGAGGCGGAAGATCTGTCTTCATCACCGCGCAGCATTCGGCCTTCAGGGCATCTACATCGAGAAGTTCGGAGAAATTGATTTCGTGTCTGGCCATATCATTCCTGCCGATGCCAGTTTGCCGGTCGGCTCCAGAGCATTTCCGGGCGCAAAACCGGTTCCCAATTTTGCTGGAGTTGCTCTAACGAATTCTGGTCACCTTGACCACCAATTATGGCAGCAGGTCGTTTCCAAGTTGTTGCCTTGCAGCATGAAGTTCAAGAGCCGGTTGTTTCGACTTTCGACCTTGCGCGCCACTGGCGCGGGCTCATGCCCGTTGCGCGACGAAACTCCCGGTTAAAGTTCGATTTTGTCGAGAATCCGACGTCGAGCATGATTGCCGTCGCCGATTGTTTTGTTTCATCCAGCAGGCGGCAGGCTTCGCCGACACGACGGTTGTTGACGAACTGGGAGACGTTGAGACCTGTGGCACGGTTAATGGCGGAAGACAGGTCGCGCGCCGGAATTTTCGCCTTGCGGGAGATTTTCGCGAGGCTGAGATTTTCATCCCTGTAGAGTTCGCCTTCGCCAAGAGCCGCTGTGACGCGCTCGACGATTGCTGCATCTGCCGGATCGGGCAAAGCCGATGCTTTGGGAGAAACCGCGGTGCGGTCCGGATCGGGCAGGAGGTAATAAATACCTGTTGCCGCAAGCGCGACGATGTTCATGATCGCCACCGCAAACGGAACTCCTTCTGCACCGGCGACACCCGCATAGACGGCCACGGCAACATCGCTCAGGGCGAAGAAGAACATCAGGATCGCGGTCAGACGCGCGGCGCGCAAAGCCGGACGCATGCGCTGAAGGCTCGCCTCCGCCATCACCTCGTCATCGCTGGTTCGCGCCAGACGCCAGATGGCAGTGCCGTAAACGAGGAAGATCACAAGCAGCAGCGGATCGACCAGCACCTGCATAAAGGCGACCGAAAGCGCGATGGAAGCCGGTGCCCATAGATGGATCCAGGGTTTGGGTATCGTCTCATCCGTCAGGCCACGAAATGCCAGGAAGGCGAGTGGCGGCATCACGGAGGCGGTAATCGGCTGGATCGGCGCAAGCGCCTTGACGCCGTAGCCGAAATGCAGGCCGACGACCACGCCCTGCAACGCATAAAGGATCAGGAAAGCCACGAAATACCGGCGACTTCCAGGCGCTTCCACGCCCTTGAGGCTGTGATGAAGAACCAGTGCGAAGATCAATCCGGCAATGAAGGGTAACGGTATGGCGAGCAATGGACGATCCCGATGGCGCTCAGAAAAGCCTGAAGAAAATTCTACGACAATCTATATCATCTTCGGACCCGAAAGGGAGATCGCGCTACCCGCAATAGCAGGTAGCCCGAACCCGGCTTCGCCAGTCTTGGCGGTTCAGGCCGATGCCAAGGCTTCCTTTACGGCAATCTCCGCCATGGCAAGGGCTGCCTCGCGGCTGGTGGCTGCTGCGATGAAGCGACCGTTATGGCAGAAAGTGGCGCCCTTGACGCCGGAAGCGGCTTCGAGATCACCGTTCGTCAGGCCCGCCCAGGATTTCGGCAGATCGGCGCGCAGTTCGAACCCGTCATCCGCCTTACGGATGCCGGTAACGCACCAGTCCTTGCCGTCGCGCGGATGGACGACGAAAAGAAGGTGATCGGCACCGGCCTTCACGATTGCCGGGCGGAAGGGCATGCCCATGGGAAGCTCAAGCACGCGACCCTCGCCAGCCTCGGCGATCGCTTCAAGGACGAGCGTTTCGGCACGCAACTTGGCGGCGCGCTTGCCGATACCAGCCTCGACAAAGGCACGGGCGATGGCGAGCGCTGCATGAAAAGCGCGATCATCGGCACCCTGCTCCTTGTCGTCGAAGTTGGGTTTGAGCGTTTCGAGCAGGCTCGACAGGGTGAGGCCGGCAAGAGGACCGGCGCTGGACGGGCTGAGCGCACCATTGTCCATCAGGTCTATCGGCAGGACGAAACTCTTGTCGAAGGAGGCGTGCAGGGCATCGACATGGGCGGTCGGGATATTCATGGCGGCAAGATACTCGCGACCATAATGCTTCCAGATCAGGCCGAAGGAGCTGTAGGGCGCGTCGTCCTCGCGCAGCGGCGCGCCGCGCTGGTGGTGATCGAAGATCTGTTTTTCGGCATCATAAGCGCCGCCGACATCATAGATGATGCGATCGCTGCCGGGCGTGATCCACTCCGGCGCGCGGCTGCGGACGATTTTTGCCTCGGGAAAAAGCCGGGTCAGGATGACGCTGGAGAGAAGTTCATCGGCATGGAAGCCACCGGAATGGGTGACGAGATAATCTGGTTTCATGCCGGAATGCGCCTTTGTTGGTTTGTTTCATCGCAATTCCGGACGCAAAACCGGTTCCCACTTCTGCTGGAATTGCTCTAGGAAACACACCAGATAGCCGCAGTCGCAGGTCTTCACAAGCACGGCAGCACCATGATTGGCAAAGCTGATTACGAAATCGCGATGATTTCGAGTTCCTGATGACCGACCGTCACCAGATCGCCTAAGGACTTGCCGTTGAGCGCGCGTGCGACCGGCGACACATAGGAGATCGTTCCAGCCTTGGGATCGGCCTCGTCTTCGCCGACGATGCGGTAGGTCTGCTCGCGGCCATCATCGCGGCTGAATGTAACCGTGCTGCCGAAAGAGACTGTAGCATTCGATGCAGACGCCGGGACGAGTTGGGCCGTGTAGACCCGTTCGGCGAAATACCGGATGTCGCGCGCCGGACCCGCCGCCTGGCGTCGCCGCTCATTGATGTCATCCAACCCGTTCGTCGCCTCATAGGCATCGCGGGCGGCCTGTAGCTGATGCTCAAGTGCCTTCAGCCCGGTTTCCGTGACGAGGTTAGTATGGGTTGATATCGGCCGGTCAGGCAGGACCGTTTCGGCGGCCGTCTCGGCACTTTCTTCCTTCATGAAGGCAACGCTCACGCGTGAACTCCTCTGCACCCGTATCAGCCACCGCCTGACAGTGGCTTCAGCGTTTTTCACAGCCACTACACAATAGATGAGAGTATCTGCAAGTGCCATCTCATTCGGAAAAACCCACTCGTCGGCGAGACCTCATCTCATGAGGGGACAAACCGGACGATTGACAGCAGCGCGGAAAAGCAGGTTTCGTCGTCACAGGGCATGCTCGCCGGGACATTTATGTCCTTTGCTGTCGACAGAAGCGAATGAATGAGAACCTCCCTGATCGCGAGTTTGGTCAAAGGCCTACCTTCCACGAACAGAAGCATTCGCCAGGCGCTCCGACCGACGATAACGACAGTCAGTTCAACGTTGACATCCTTCAACTTCGGCTCAATGCCGGTGACGCGTGCTGCATCGAAACCATTCAGCTTGAACGGTTCCCATTTGCCGTTGACGGAAATGTCTTCGGCAATCACGCTTTGCAGCGCCTCACCGTAAGCGACCGCATCGACCGATGGCTGATCCATCGGCTCATAACCAAACAGAATTTCGGAAGTCAGTTTATCGGATGTGAAGTGATAGAGCTTGCCGCTCTCGGCTTTGATTTCTCCAAAGACCCAAGTGGACCAGAGATCCGCCTTTTTGCCCGTGGCGGGATTTTCCCAATACCGATAACTGGAGGCCATGCGCTCTTCTGCGCGCAGCATGTTCATGTAGCCGATCGCCATCACGGTCAGCATGAATGTGACTGTAGCAGTTGCGGCTGCGGCAGCAGAGCGAGAGAGCCTGCCTTTTCCGCGGACAATGGCTGCGCCTTCGTCATACCAGGCAGGTCTTCCCTTGGCGACGCGACGGTATTGCAGGATGCAGGGAATGATTGAAAGATAAGGAACGCCGACGGTGTTGACAAAGAACCAGATCCTGAATTCCCGCGTCATATAGAACTGCCAATCCGGCATGCCGGATCTGTTTTCCACCCTGAGCCCCGCAACCAGTTTGCCGGGGGTAGTGCCAAACGATGTCATCGCCCCCCACAAAACGATGCTGGTGATGGCAGCAAGCATCACGATGGTCAGAAGGTTGTCGGCTGCCGGGAAATTTACGCCAATCTCAGGCAGGTGTGGCCGGATTAAATAGCCGAAAGGCAATCCTACTACCGCCCCGATTATCATTTCGTCCGCAAGGCGCGCCCAAAAGCGCGGCCATGGCCCTGCAATCGTCGGATCGGGCAAGGGATCTGATTCCTTGTCCAACATGTCGCTCTCAAAACAAAGGCTCAGTTCGGTGGCTTCCGAGGCACTGACCCAATCTGCAAGACCGGGGTGCCAGAGTAGTGTTTCCGGCTTTATCGTGCCTTTGCGGGCGAGCACGCCGAGGTCTTCGGCGGAAACAGGACCACCCTGTTTCCGGCCAAGCTTGTAATACCAATAGGTCATTTAAATCAGTCATATCCCGTTTCCCCGCAGGCGAGGCTACAGGAGCAGATGAACACGATGCAAATGCCAAGTTGTATCAGGGGTGACCGAACAAACGCTTTTTGCCATCCTGCAGCGGTGCGAAAACCAAATCAGGTTTTCGCACCGGCTTGCTTCTTGAGCGCATAAAGCGCTTCGAGCGCCTCACGCGGGCTCATGTCATCCGGGTTGATGGCCTTCAATGCTTCCTCGACCTTGGAAGATCCACCGCGCTTTTCTTCCTTGCGCACCGCGACCTGGAAAAGCGGCAGATCGTCGATCAGCTGGCTTGCCGGGTTCTTGCGGTCGGAATCTTCCAGCTTGGTCAGCACGTCCCGGGCGCGGCTCACCACGCTATCGGGAAGGCCGGCAAGGCGGGCGACCTGGATGCCGTAGGAACGGTCAGCGGCACCGGGGCCGACCTCGTGCAGGAAGATTACTTCGCCATCCCATTCCTTCACCTTCATCGTGGCGTTGGACAGGCGGCCAAGCTTTTCCGACAGAACGGTCAGTTCGTGGAAATGGGTGGCGAACAGGCCGCGGCAGCGATTGCCTTCGTGCAGGTGCTCAACCGATGCCCACGCGATCGACAGACCGTCGAACGTCGCGGTACCGCGGCCGATCTCATCGAGGATGACCAGCGAGCGATCGGTCGCTTGGTTGAGGATGGCCGCCGTTTCCACCATCTCGACCATGAAGGTGGAGCGGCCGCGGGCAAGATCATCAGACGCGCCGACGCGCGAGAACAACCGGTCGACCACGCCGATATGGGCGGCGGAAGCCGGGACGAAGGAACCCATCTGGGCAAGAATGGCGATCAGCGCATTCTGGCGCAGGAAGGTCGATTTACCGCCCATGTTTGGACCGGTGAGCAGCCAGAGCGCGCCGAATTCGCCACCATTTTTCGGTGAAAGATCGCATTCGTTGGCGATGAACGGGCCCGACGACTGGCGGCGCAGCGCCTGTTCGACCACCGGATGGCGGCCCCCTTCAATCGCAAACATTCGGCTGTCATCGACGATCGGGCGGCGGTAATTCCATTCCTCGGCGAGCATGGCGAGACCGCCGGCGACATCGATGATCGACAGCGCACGGGCGCCTGCCTTGATCGCCTCGGCTTCTGCCGTGACGGCGGCGACCATGCGGTCGAAGGCTTCGAGTTCGATGGTCAGCGCCTTGTCGGCGGCGTTGGCAATGCGGCTTTCGAGATCGGCAAGCTCGGTCGTGGTGAAACGCATCGCATTCGCCATTGTCTGGCGATGGATGAACCGGGCCTTGGCTTCCGGCGTATCGGTCATCGGGCCGGCATTGCCGGCAGTGACCTCGATGAAATAACCGAGCACGTTGTTGTGCTTGATCTTCAGCGACTTGATACCGGTTTCATCGGCATATTGCAGCTGCAGGCCGGCGATCACCTTACGAGACTGGTCGCGCAGGGCACGAACCTCATCCAGTTCGGCTTTGGCGCCATCAGCCAGGAATCCCCCGTCACGCTTCAGAAGCGGCAGGTCTTCGGCCAGCATATTGCCGAGCAGGGATTGAACCGTAACCGGCAACGCCTTCAGATCGACGAGCGCATCGGACAGTTCTTCCGGAAGCATTGATCCATCAAGGAAAGCCGCCACGCCGCGCGCGGCTTCCAGACCGGTCAGGATTGCGCCGAGATCACGCGGGCCGCCACGGTCGAGCGCAAGACGCGAGAGCGCGCGGGGCATATCCGGCACGTGCTTCAGCGATGTGCGCAGGTCGGAGCAGAGCGACGGCTCTTCCAGCAGAAAAGAGATGGAATCGAGCCGGAGATTGATGCGCTCCGGATCGGTCAGCGGCGACATCAGCCGCTCGGCAAGAAGCCGGGCTCCGCCGCCGGTAACGGTGCGGTCGATAGCCTTCAGCAGTGTTCCCTCGCGCTCACCCGAAAGCGTCTTCGTCAGCTCGAGATTGCCGCGGGTGGCGGGATCGATGAACAGGGTCGACGCGCCGCTTTCGCGTTCCGGCCGCCCGAGCGGCGGGCGCTCGGAAATCTGGGTCTTTTCGACATAGGCGATGGCGGCCGCGGCGGCGGCGAATTCGGCACGGGAAAAAGTGCCGAAACCATCGAGCGTCGTGACACCGAAATAACGAGCGATGCGGCCTTCGGACGTGGCGCTGTCGAACAGAACCGAAGGCTGCGGCACGGCGACGCGGCCGAGCACATCAAAGACCGGTTTCAGCTCCGGATCGTGAAACATCGTATCCGGCATGATCAGTTCGCGCGGCTCGATGCGCAGGATATCGGCAAGCAGGCGCGACGGCTCTGTTTCCGCAAGGCGGAAGACGCCGGTGGAGATGTCGATCCAGGCAAGTGCCATCGCCGGTTCGACGCCGCCCTTGATGCGGGCAAGCGTCATCAGATAGTTCGATTCCGAGGCGACAAGCAGCTTTTCTTCCGTGATCGTGCCCGGCGTGACGAGGCGCACGACATCGCGTTTTACAACCGATTTCGAGCCGCGCTTCTTCGCCTCCGCCGGATCTTCCACCTGCTCGCAGACGGCGACGCGGAAACCGAGCGAAATCAGTTTCTGCAGATAGTCATCCGCCGCATGGACAGGGACACCGCACATGGGGATATCCTGGCCCATGTGCTGACCACGCCGGGTAAGCGTGATGCCGAGCGCCCGGGATGCGTCAATCGCATCCTGGAAAAACAGTTCGTAGAAATCGCCCATGCGATAGAAGAGCAGCGAACCGGGATTGTTCGCCTTGATCTCGATGAACTGCTCCATCATCGGGGTGGCCGTGGCACGGCTTTCCTCCGAGGCGAGCTGGTCGGTGGTCAGGGCGTCGATGGACAAACGTTCAAACTGGGTCACTGGGCCGATTTTCATTGCGCATGGAAAGTCGCGACACTATCGGTGAAGCCCCTTTGAATACAACATTTGCAGCAGCTTCAGGCGAAGCTGCCCACAGGAAGCTGGAGGATATGGTCGTGAACGATAAGACAGCAAGCACGCGAACATCGGTAACCGAGCAGGAAGCACTCGATTTTCACTCCGATGGGCGCCCCGGCAAGCTCGAAATCACGCCGACCAAGCCGATGGCCACGCAACGCGACCTGTCACTTGCCTATTCGCCAGGTGTTGCGGTTCCGGTATTGGCGATCGCTGCCGATCCTGCCAAGGCGTATGACTACACGACCCGCGGCAACATGGTGGCCGTCATCTCCAACGGCACGGCAATCCTCGGCCTCGGCAATCTAGGTGCGCTGGCATCCAAGCCGGTCATGGAAGGCAAATCGGTTCTGTTCAAGCGCTTTGCCGATGTCGACTCCATCGATCTTGAGGTGGACACCGAGAATGTCGACGAGTTCATCAACTGCGTGCGTTATCTCGGCCCGTCCTTCGGCGGCATCAATCTCGAAGACATCAAGGCGCCAGAATGTTTCATCATCGAAAGCCGGTTGCGCGAGCTGATGGATATCCCGGTTTTCCATGACGACCAGCACGGCACGGCAATCATCGCCGCTGCCGGCCTGATCAATGCGCTTGAGCTGACCGGTCGCGATCTAAAGACCACCAAACTCGTCTGCAACGGCGCCGGTGCTGCCGCAATCGCCTGTATCGAGCTGATCAAGGCGATGGGGTTTGCGCCGGAGAACATCATTCTATGCGACACCAAGGGCGTGATCTACCAGGGTCGCACCGAGGGCATGAACCAGTGGAAATCGGCGCATGCGGCCAAGACGGACCGCCGCAGCCTGGAAGAAGCGATGAACGGTGCCGACGTGGTCTTCGGCCTGTCGCAGAAGGGAGCCTTCACCGAAGAGATGATCCGCTCGATGGCGCCCAAGCCGATCATCTTCGCCATGGCCAATCCGGATCCGGAAATCACGCCTGAGGAAGTGGCGCGCATCCGTGACGACGCGATCATGGCGACCGGCCGCTCGGACTATCCGAACCAGGTCAACAATGTGCTTGGCTTCCCCTATATCTTCCGCGGCGCGCTCGATGTTCGCGCCCGCCAGATCAACGACGCGATGAAGATCGCCGCAGCGCAGGCGCTTGCGAATCTCGCTCGCGAAGCCGTGCCGGACGATGTGGCCGCTGCCTATCAGGGCGTGCGTCCGCGTTTCGGCGCACAGTATATCATTCCCGTCCCGTTCGACCCGCGCCTGATCTCGGCCATTCCGATGGCGGTTGCGCAAGCTGCGATGGAAAGCGGCGTGGCGCGTCGCGAGATAACCGACATTGCGGCTTATGGGCGCGAGCTTGCTGCGCGGCGCGATCCGATAGCGGCCACGACACAGAGCATCTATGACCGGGTACGGCGCTTTCCGAAGCGGGTCGTCTTTGCCGAAGCGGAAGAAGAGCAGGTGATGCGGGCGGCGATTTCCTTCTGCAACCAGGAGCTTGGCACGGCCATCCTGCTCGGACGAGATGACGTGATCCGCGCCACGGCGGAGAAGGCGGGGATCGATCTCGACCAACCCGGCATCGAAATCGTCAACGCCCGTATTTCGAAGCGGACCGAAGCCTATACCGATCACCTCTATGCCAAGCTTCAGCGTCAGGGCTACCTGCTGCGTGACGTGCAGCGCCTGATCAACAATGACCGCAATCATTTTGCGGCAACGATGGTCGCCGTAGGCGATGCGGATGCAATGGTGACGGGCACGACCCGCAACTATGCCTCTGCGCTTGCCGACGTGCGGCGCTGTATCGCCACCAAGCCCGGCCACCGGGTGATCGGGGTCTCGCTCGTCGTTGCCCGCGGCCGGACGATCTTCGTTGCCGACACGGCCGTGCATGACCAGCCGAATGCGGAGGATCTTGCCGATATCGCCACCGAGGCCGCACGGGTTGCCCGGCGCATGGGCTACGAACCACGGGTGGCGATGCTTGCCTATTCCAACTTCGGCCAGTCGGTGGGTGAACGCTCCGAGCGTGTGCGCGAGGCTATAAAAATCCTCGATAGCCGCCGGGTCGATTTCGAATATGACGGCGAGATTGCTGCGGATGTGGCGCTCAATGCAACGCGCATGGAGCAGTACCCGTTCTGCAGGCTTTCAGGCACGGCAAATGTGCTGGTCATGCCGGCGATCCATTCGGCTTCGATTGCAACGCGCATGCTGCAGGAACTGGGTGGATCAACCCTGATCGGACCGCTTCTCGTCGGTCTCGACAAGTCGGTGCAGATCACCCAAATGGGTGCCAAGGACAGCGAGATCGTCAACATGGCGGCGATCGCCGCCTACAATGCAGGGTCGTAAGCATTTCTTGATACGCCCGTTCGAGCGGACTAAGTTCAGTGAACTAAGTCCGCTCGAGGCACCCACCATGAAAACGGTCAATATTCACGAAGCAAAGATACACCTTTAGCGGCTGGTCGAAGAGGCTGCGAATGGTGAAGGGTTCGTCATCGCCAAGGCGGGCAAGCCGATGGTGGAGGTCGGTCCACTGGAGGATGCTCCCGCAGGCGCCTCAAGTAAGAAACGCCACATAGGCTTTCTCGACCCTGTTCGCCAAAGAAATTGAAGACATGTTCTGCGGCGAAGATAAATGAAACTCTTGCGGGACTCTCATATTCTGGTCTGGCTTGCGGCGATGAGTGCGAAACTTCCCGCACAGGCCAGACCATTTGTCGAAAATACCGACAACACGCTTTTTTCAGTGCAGCCAGCATATGGGAACTGACCATTAAGCATGCACTCGGCCGGGAAGATATTCCGGTTCATCCACGTGTACTGCATAGCGCTTTGTTAGATAACGGTTTTCAAGAATTGCCGGTAACCGGTGACCAAGCCTTCGGGCTTGAAACGCTTCCGCACCTCCACAAGGATCCGTTCGATCGGATCCTGATCGCGCAAGCTAAATCCGAAGGCATGCTTCTGCTCACCTCCGACGAGACGATCGCCCGTTACAACGGGCCGATACGGCTCGTTGTATAACACTCAGCTGGCGAAGCGGCCGGCGTCGGCGCCGAAATGGTTGATATAGCGGCCGGAAATGACGGCGATCGGCAGGACGATCAGGACGTCCGTCGTGTTGAAGGCCTGGTCGACCACTGCACCGTCACCGATCATTGCGCCGAGACGCAGATAACCCTTGACCAGCGGTGGCATGGCCGACAGGGCCTGGCGCGGATTGATCTCGTCGGCGGGGATCATGTCCATCTTGCGATAGAGATCCGATTTGGCCGACACCATCCACTCATCCTTCACCATTGAGTTCTGGTACAGGAAGGAAAGAGCGAGCGCATGTTCCTGCGGATCGACACCGGGGAAGGATGCGCAGCCGAACATGGCACCCATGCCGTGCCTCAGTGCGTAAGCCCAGTTACCCTGCCAGAGCAGTTCCACGGTCCGCTTCGTGCGGTAATCGGGCAGGACGCAAGAGCGGCCGAGCTCCATGAACTGCTTGTCGGGATGGCGCTTCAGGAGCGGCTCGATATCGAATTCCGAGGCGGAATAGAAACCACCGTTGGCCATTGCGACTTCCTGGCGCAACAGGCGGTAGGTGCCAACGATCTGATCTTCGATTTCGCCATCAATCGCATTGTCGACCACTAGGAGATGATCGCAGATATCGTCATAGCTATCGAAATCGCGCCTGAGATGCATCGCCTCGGGAGGCAGCATCGCATTCATCTCTTCAACGAAAACGCGATAGCGAACCGACTGTGCCGCATCGATCTCCCGGCTGTTGCGCGCAAGCCGTGTTTCCAACGAGCCTATGCGGCCGAATACATCGCTCTTCTCGATGGAAGGCGCCGGTGTCGAGGGATGATCGAGGGTCAATTCGCGGTTCAGGAGTTCGATTGCCATGGTGAGTCACCCGTACCGGTTGGATCACCGCCATTAATCACGTCTCTGCAACAGGAACGTGACATCGATTGTCACAATAGGCTGCGGGTAAGAATCCGTCAACGGAGACGCTGACGCGCGATATTCTCCGAGAGAAGATGACCAATGTCAGCGAGTAAACGGGCTGGCTCTACGGGCTTTTGCATGACCCTTTGTGCACCGGCAGTCAACGCGTTTTGCAGAGCCTCGTCGCGATCTTCGCCGGTCAAGACGATCACCGGAACTGCGAGACTATTCATTGTTTTTTCGGCCTCGCGCAGGTCGGTGAGAACATCCAACGGATCCCCACCCGGCATGTTCAAGTCGGTTATAATCAGGTCAGGCGGCGCGCCGGGGGCGCGAACAAGATTGTGGAAACTCGGGACATCCGTGACCCATCGAACCTTGTGACCATTCTTCTGCAGCATCGTACGCAGCAGCATGGCACTGACCGGGTCATCTTCGGCAAGAACGATATCCAACTCTCTTTGGATATCGAAAGGCACAAATGCTTCGATCCCATCCGCATGGGACGGCACGCTCTGCGACTGATTGTCGATACGGCTGAAACCACGCATGCGGCCACTCAACACGTCGACAAGCGACCGCTCTCGCAGGGGGCGGATCAGCCAGGCATCGAACAGATCCTGCGGCTGCGAGGCCCGCTCCTCCGGATTGACGAGGAGAATGCGATGCAGAGGTTTGTGAAGCGGCTCGCAGGCATAATCCGATGCCAGCCGGTGGTCGACGATCAGATCCGTGAAAGGCGTTTGCCCATCCGCCGCCCGGTCGATCAGCATCGACACGTCCTGCGTTGTGGAAAGGTGGCGGCAACGGCCGCCCAGCGCCTCGATCGTTGCAACGGTAGCCTGAGCCGTTGGCCCTTGCGGCGCGAGCAAGATCACACAAGACCGCGCCAGCATGCCGCTTCTGTCGGTTTCGCCCGCGGCCACATCTTCGGCAAGACGAACAGGGAAGCGAATTGTGAAGGTACTGCCCTCACCCTTACGGCTCTTGACCGAAAGAGAACCGTCGAACTCCGCCAGAATGCGCGACGCGATGCCGAGGCCGAGGCCTGTCCCTCCACTGCGAGCCTCCACCGATCCGACCTGTTCGAACTCACCGAAGATTCTCGCCTGCTCTTGGGGTGTCATTCCCGGACCAGTATCGATGACAGCGATTTCGACGTTAGCCTCAGCAAGGGTCACCCGAACGAGCACACCACCGCTGGAGGTGAATTTTACCGCGTTGCCCATGACATTGAATAGAACCTGGCGAAGACGAGCGGGATCGAAATCCAGCAATTCGGGAAGATCGGCGGCAAAGGTCGCGGCGATCTCGATGCGTTTTTCGTGGGCGCGTGGAGAGAGCATTTCCACTACGCTTTCCAGCAACTGGCGAAGATTTTCCGCTCTCGTGTTCAGCCGGAAACGGCCTGCCTCCATGGTGGAGAGATCGAGGATATCATCGACCAGCTGGGCCAGGAGATGGCCGGACTGGCGAATGCCGCTGAGATAGTTCTGCTGTTCGGCGGTCAGCTTCGTCTGGCTGAGCAGATGTGTCATGCCGAGAATGCCATTCAGTGGCGTTCGGATCTCATGCACGACCGTCGAAAGACGGCGCGATTTCGCCTCGCTAGCGGCTTCGGATTCTTTCAGGCGGTTCTTCAGCGAGTGCCGGCCAGGCGACAAACGTTTCAACTGAAAAATAAGGTTCTGCAGTGGGCTCAGGTGCCGCGTGGTTACAGCAGAGAAGAAATCCATTTCTGCGGGCGGCTCGACGATGAGTTCAGACAATTGCTCCGCCTGCCCTTCAGCAGAAGAGGGCTGGGAAAAGGCCTTGGTCAATCTGTCTTGCAACTCGGCGAGGGTGCGCATGGATTAAGCCTACACGGGCTTTCCTTCGCAATCCTTAGGCCGACGGCTTAACAGGGACTTAATCGCCCGATTTCGATCCGATAAGCTCATCCAGAATAACCAAGCCGGCTCCGATAGTTATGAAGCTGTCGGCCAGATTGAAGACGGCAAACGACCACGTCTCTGTATGAAACAGGATGTAATCTATGACGTGACCATAGACCAAACCGTCGATCAGGTTACCGACGGCGCCGGCGATAATCAGGGTGAAACCTGCATGCGCAAATGTTCTCGAAACCGGGGTGCGGCGCCAAAGCCAGAGAACGACACCAACGATGACGATGCGCATGCCAATAATGAATTCGCGCTCCATGCCGGACAGAAGCGAGAAGGCAACACCGAGATTATACGTTCGGAAGAGCGCCAGGAACGGGATGACCGGCACTGCTTCGTGCATGGGCAGGTAGGCTTCAACCGCTAGCTTGATCAGCTGATCGAGGAGGACTGCGGCCACGATGACGATCCCCGCAATCAGGGGGCGAGACAGAGGTGTTACGCGTTGCGTCATGTTCTGTCTTCCAACGTCAAAAGGTGGCGGCGCGCTTCGAAAAGCATGACGGCGGTTGCGACGGCCAGATTGAGGCTGTCGGCAAGGCCCTGCTGAGGTATGCGCACGGTACGATTGGCGGCCTTGGCCAGATTGTCCGGCAGGCCGGACTGTTCGTTGCCCATCAGGATGACGACCGGTTTGCTCTTGTAGTCGGCCGTACGATAATCGACGGCACCGGCAAGATGGGTTGCGACGACATTGACGCCTGAACGCTTATGCCAGCCAAGAAACTCGTCCGCCGAGCATTTCACCACGGGAAGTGCGAAGACCGAGCCCATCGTGGCACGGACGGTTTCAAGCGAGAACGGATCAGTGCAATCGCCAACGAGGATGACGGCGGAAGCACCGGCAGCATCTGCCGTGCGTATGATCGTGCCGAGATTGCCGGGATCGCGGACGCGATCGAGCGCCACCAAGGTTTCATCCCTGCCAGGTGCAAGGTCTTCCAGACGCTTCCAGCGTTGTTCGAAAATGCCGACAACCATTTGCGGATTGTCGCGACGGGTAACCGACGAGAGGACCTTTTCGGAAACTTCCAGAACAAGGCCACCATTTGCCACCGTGCGGGTGGCGGCCTGCTCGACCAGTGGCTTGCCCTTGGCGGCCTTGGCATAAATGAGAGTGCGGATTTCCCATCCGAGTTCCAGCGCGTCTATGACGAGCTTCAGGCCTTCGGCCATGAAGATCCCGGCCGCTTCGCGGTCCTTCTTGTTGGAAAGCGCCTTGATATCCTTGATGATCGGGTTGGCGAGCGAGGTAACTTCCTTCACCTGCCCGACCTTGCGGGCACCCGGCTTTCTGAATTCGTCTGTCATTGGGAAACCCAGCGGCTGAAGAGTGAGGTGGATAGGGCACGGCCACGGGTCTTGCCGTCGATACCCGTCTCACGAATGACGAGTTCACCCGATTCCACCGTGCCACCGGCACCGCGCATCGTCTCGCGCATCAGCTCGTGGATGGAATAGAAGCTCGCCCGGATGGAATAGGCAGTGAGGACCAGTCCGACGGAATTCTTCGACAGAAGTTCACGGCAGACGTCGAGCATGACGGGCAGGTGCTCGAAAAGCTCCCAGACTTCGCCATTCGGACCACGGCCGAATTTCGGCGGGTCGGTGAGTATGATATCGTAAGTGCTGCCCCGGCGCTCCTCGCGCAGGATGAATTTCATCGCATCCTCGCAGATCCAGCGGATCGGAGCCTTGTCGAGACGCGAAAGAGCCTGGTTTTCCCGCGCCCAGCCGATGGCCTTCTTAGAGGCATCGACATGGGTCACCTCCGCGCCGGCAGCGGCTGCTACCAGCGACGCTACCCCGGTGTAACCGAATAGATTGAGCACCCTGAGCGTACGGCCCTTGGCCTTTGCCTCTTCCACTTGATCCCTTACCCAGGTCCAGTGAACGATCTGCTCCGGGAAAAAGCCCATATGGCGGAATGCGGTAAAGCGGCCCTGAAAATCGATGTCGAGCAGCGAGAGCGGCCAGGTCTCGCCAAGAGCTTCGCGTGGAAACTTCCAGCGGCCCATGCCGTCTTCATCGGTGTTGCCGGTGAAGACCGCATCCGCCCTGCTCCAGACGTCCGCTGAAAGAGATGGCTGCCAGAGCGCCTGCGCCTCGGGCCTGACGACAAAATACGGACCGTATTTTTCGAGCTTGAGACCCTTGCCGCTGTCGACCAGGTGGAAATCGCCGGCATTCTGCGACTCAAGGATAATCGGAACATTTTCTTTCGGCAGATCGCCCTCTCGTACCATAAGCGGTCGCGTTTGCGCTGCAGACTGGCTGATGACGGGCTTGACCTCGCTCGCCTTGTCGCTTGCTTTCGGACGCGATGCGGCAACGGGAGACTTCGGCTTGCCGGTGACGCTATGCCGGTCCTGCGCATTGCCGCCCCGAGAAGGAGCCTTCTGCCCCATCCGCTTGTCTCTGCTCTTCAACGGTTGATCCTTTGCTTTCATTTTCGTGCAGATAGCATCTGCAGCGCATTCGGCAAAGCCCATGCGATCATACGCGACGAAAGCAAATGCGGGGAGCAGGATAGGGCTACTCCAGGTCTGCGGGCCGCAAAAAATAGCCCACGATGTCAGGAAGATTTCATCACAGCGGTTACGCGAGACTGCGAAGGAACCTGGGCCGTTTCGCCATCTGTCAGCCCCGTCGAGCGGCGATCGCCTTATGCTCTTTCTGCCATTTCACCGCTTCCTTGGCTTCGACGCGAGCCTGGCGGCGATAGTGGCCTTGTTTCCACCACGTCACAGAAGCACCGATCACCATGCCCACCAAGAGCGCAAGGAAAACGAAAACAAAGAACGGCGCCGAAACGGACAATATGCTGTCTTGTGGACGGAACGGGTTTAGCGCCAGTGTGACCACCTGCCTGTTCGCCACCGCCAAGACAATCAGGACGATGCCAATCGGCACGAAAACGACAAGCGAAACAATACGCTTAAGCTTCGTCATAGGTCACTCCGGCAATTTCTCATTCAGCCATAGCAGATTGGCCCGGACGCCACAGTTTCAAGACCCTGCGGCGATATCCGCGCTCAATCGTCCTCGTCGGCCATGCCCGGGTTGAGGCGCTCACGCAACTCTTTACCGGTTTTGAAAAACGGCACCCACTTTTCCTCGACAAAGACGCTCTCACCCGTACGCGGGTTGCGCCCGGAACGCGACGGGCGGTTCTTGACCGAGAAAGCGCCGAAACCACGCAGCTCAACCCGGTTACCGCCAGCAAGCGCATCCGTGATTTCATCGAGCACGGCATTGACGATGTTCTCGACGTCGCGATGGTAGAGATGCGGATTGCGTGCCGCAACGATCTGTACCAATTCAGACTTAATCACGGTTGCCCCCTGAAAAAATTAGATTTTCAACCTTGGCCAACCTGCCAAACCGAGACAAGACCGTCAAGGAACAACTTGCCGGAACCCCAACCATCGATCGCATCCGGCGTGATCGGCAGAGTGACACCGAGATAACGGAAAAGCCCCGTCAGCGCATGGGCAAACCAGAAGGACGACGAGGAATCGCTTTTTTTCCACTCGACAATCGGCAGATCGCGGGAAACGTCGCGCGTATCAAGATAATCCAGAATGTCGTCGTCGCCGCCGAGCTTGTCGATGAGCTTGACGTTCAAAGCCTGCCTTCCGGTGAAGATCGTGCCGTCAGCAAGTTTCAAAACCTCGTCGCGCGGTAGCTTTCTGCGTTCGGCCACAAGGTCCACAAACCAGCCATAGCTATCCATGATCATGTTGCGGATCATGCCCTTGGCTTCCTCGCTGGCCGGATGGAAAGGCGACGGCTCGGCCTTAAGCGGTGAGGACTTTATTTCCTCGAGCGATACACCGATCTTCTTCATCAGCTCATCGGCCTGCGGATACTGAAAAATGACGCCGATCGACCCAGTGATCGAGCTTTCGCCGGCAATAATCGTGTCTCCGGCCGTAGCGATCATGTAACCGGCGGATGCCGCCAAGGTGCGAATGTCGGAAACGACCGGCTTCTTTTCGGCTACCTTGCGGATGGCCTGATAGAGGCGCTCGCCACCATAGGTGGTTCCGCCGGGTGAGGAAATAGACACTATCAAGGCCTTGGCCTGGCTACTTTCCGCAACGCGATCAAGACGCTCGATCAGCTCACGGTCATCCGTGATCATTCCGGAGATGTTCACGCGAGCGATATGGGGGGCGGCAGAACCGGATTGCTCACCGGCGATCGCCCAATAGGATACGAAGCCAATGGCAGCCAAAAAGATCAATGCCGCGACGCGCCAGAAGCTGAGCTTGCGGCGCAACTGGCGCCGATCCGCGATTGCCATTTGGTCCATAAATTTTCCCTTAATGCCTAAAGCGCTTTACATAGGCCCCAATTTGCCCGATTGCAGCGGTTCGTATCACGTTTTTATGTTCTCCATTATTGTTTGTTGAAGAATAAAAACCATATTGGCGGTCGACGATTGATCGCCCTGCCCTATCGGCTAGCGAAGAGATCGCCGGAAACGACGAAATGGAGCTTCATGCTGCAGCATATACGAAAGACAGGAAGCATACTCGCATCGATACAGGCGCCGACAAGCGCTTACGATGCTGCGCTGTCCCATTCTTCGCGCGTCAGCCGGCTGAAAATTCTCCTACCTGTGGCTGCGGGCCTAATTTCGCTTGGCTTTATTGGGGTTGCCATTGTCCGGACCTATCTGCCAGAAAATCTGTCAATCGAGAGCGCCAAGATAGAAGACGGAAAGATTGTCATGGAGCGGCCCGCCATATCCGGCCGCAACAGTGACGGGATCAGCTACTCGATGCTGGCCAACAAAGCTCTTCAGGACATCCAAAACCCTAATAAAATCACGCTCAAGGACGTCAAAGCGGCAGTGCCGATCAATGACGATCTGATCGCGCGCGTAACCGCAACAAGTGCAGATTTCGACCGTGGTGCCGACATCCTGGATCTGACTGCACCATTCGACGTCAATCTGAGCAACGGGATCACCGCCCACTTCCAATCTGCTCATCTCGATATTCCCGGCGGGACGATGAACACCCCCGATGCGGTTAATATCTCGATGAGCCAAGGCTCTATTGTTGCAGATTCCATGAAGATCACCGATAAGGGGCATACCCTCAACTTCACCGGTAAGGTTCGGGTCCATCTCGATCCCGCAGCCATCCGCAACAAAGGCAAATAGAGCCCGGCCGCCATGATGCATCGTTGTTTTTCACTCAGCATTCCTGCCGCGACCGCGGTGGCCATGTTTTCCTGCCTCAGTGTTTCCGCCTTTGCTCAGTCTACAACGAGCAACATGAGCGGTCTCAAGCTGTCGAACGATCAGCCTATCCAGATCCAGAGCGACCAGCTGGAGATCAAGGATCAGGAAAAAAAGGCTTATTTCACCGGCAATGTGAATGTTGTGCAGGGCACAACCACACTGAAGGCCGGCAAGATGACCGTTCAGTACAAAGAGAAAGCCAATGGCGACGGCGGTGCGGCGTCGATTTCCAGCGGCAACGCCGACATCGACAAGATTTTTCTCGATGATACGGTTTTCCTGAGTTCGGGTACGCAGCAAGCGACAGCCGAAGCTGGCCAGTTCGACATGGCGAGCCAGACGTTTGTGCTGACCGGCAAGCAAGTTGTGCTTTCCGATGGACCGAATGTGTTCAAAGGCTGCAAGCTGACTGTGCAGATGGCGAGCGGCCAGGCCAAGCTCGACAGCTGCGGCGGTCGCGTTGAAATCATGCTCGACCCAAAGTCGCGGCCCAAGCAATAGACTCATAACGTGAAACTTCCTTTTCTCCCCCAGTTGACGGCAAGGAAAACGCCTTCGCCCGAACCCTTTATCGCACGCGACAAGGCGCGCTATGAGGGGACCCTCGTCGCGCATGGACTTTCCAAGACCTACGACACAAGACGCGTTGTGAACGGCGTATCGCTGGTCGTGCGCCGTGGGGAGGCCGTCGGCCTGCTCGGGCCGAATGGCGCGGGCAAGACGACCTGCTTCTACATGATCACCGGCCTTGTTCCGGTCGATGAGGGAATGATCGCGATCAACGGCAATGAAGTAACGCGCATGCCGATGTATCGCCGGGCGCGGCTTGGTGTCGGCTACCTGCCGCAAGAGGCTTCGATCTTTCGCGGGCTGTCGGTGGAAGACAATATCCGTGCCGTGCTCGAGGTCCACGAACCCAACCGGGACAAGCGAGAAGCAAAACTCGACGAATTGCTGGAAGAATTTCACATCAGCCAGCTCCGCAAGTCTGCAGCCGTGGCCTTATCGGGCGGCGAACGACGCCGCCTGGAAATTGCCCGGGCACTGGCGACAGACCCGTCGTTCATGCTGCTCGACGAACCTTTTGCAGGTGTCGATCCAATTTCCGTATCGGATATCCAGAATCTTGTCCGACACTTGACGGCACGCGGCATTGGCGTACTGATAACCGATCACAACGTGCGTGAGACGCTCGGCCTTATCGATAGAGCCTATATCATCCATGCGGGTGAAGTGCTGACCCACGGCCGGGCTTCTGACATCGTTAACAACCAGGATGTCCGTCGACTTTACCTTGGTGACAAGTTCAGCCTTTAAAATAGCGTCACAATTCCGCCACCTCGGCGCTTGACCAAATCTCTCAAAAAAGCAATTCTTGTGCCAGATGCGCATGACGGCCACGCAATGAGTGCGCGGCCGGGTGTTTTGGGAGTTTAGCGTCCACTATGGGTTTAACCGCCAGCCTTTTCCTGCGACAGACCCAATCGCTTGTGATGACTCCGCAGCTGATGCAGTCGATTCAGCTGCTGCAGATGACGCATTTCGAACTGAACCAATTCATCGCACAGGAAATAGAAAAGAACCCACTGCTCGAAATTTCGCCATCGGACGGCGAAAGTGGTGCAGAATTGGGCTATGGCGACACAACGGATCACATTGCCGCAGAAGCCGATGTCGATGCGGGAGCATGGCGGGACGAGCAGGGTATCGTCATTACAGAAACGTTTGGCGAAGGCCTGGACGGCGGCACTGAAAATGTCTTTCCCGACGACCCGCCCGAGCGGCGAGGAGATGCGCCCGAGCTAATGGGCCAATGGAAATCGATGCCAGCGGGTGATGCCGGCGACGATTACGATATCAACGATTTCATTGCCAGCGAAGTCGGCCTACGGGAGCACATCAGCCAGCAAATCCCGCTGCTGCTCAAACAGTCGCAGGATCGCCTTATTGCCCAGCAGCTAAATGAAGAGCTGGACGATGCCGGATATCTTCAGGCCGACCTCGACGAGATCGCTGCCAGGCTCGGCATAACGACCGAGTATGCCGAGCAAGTACTGGTGCGCCTGCAGACACTTGATCCACCCGGCATATTTGCCCGTTCACTCGGCGAATGCCTGGCGATCCAGCTTAAACAAAGGGATCGGCTCGATCCCGCCATGGATACCTTGGTCCGCCACCTGGACCTCTTGGCGAAGCGTGATTTCGCAAATCTCAGAAAGTTATGCGGCGTCGATGACGAGGACCTCATCGACATGTTTGCTGAAATTCGCCAACTGAACCCGAAGCCGGGTGCGGATTTCGCAACTCAGGTCGCTGATGTTATTTCGCCGGACATCGTCGTCCGTCCTGCCAATATCGGCGGCTGGGCGGTGGAACTTAATCCGGAAACCCTGCCACGCGTTCTGGTCAACCAGACCTATTTTCAACAGGTATCGAAGAACTGCCCGAAAAACAGCGGAGATTACGCATTTCTTTCCGATTGCCTGCAGAACGGCAACTGGCTGACCCGCAGCCTGGACCAGCGCGCCAAGACGATCATGAAGGTCGCAACAGAGATCGTCCGCCAGCAGGACGCTTTTCTCATGCACGGTGTCGATCACCTGCGCCCGCTCAATTTGAAGACCGTCGCAGAAGCCATCAAGATGCACGAGTCCACGGTAAGCCGCGTTACTTCGAACAAATACATGCTGACGCCGCGGGGCATGTTCGAGCTCAAATACTTCTTCACGGTTTCGATCGGATCGGCCGATGAAGGTGGCGACAGCCACTCCGCCGAGGCCGTTCGCCACAAAATCAAGATGCTGATAACACAGGAAGCTGCTGACGCCGTTCTTTCCGATGACGACATCGTGACCAGCCTCAAGCAGGCAGGAGTAGACCTAGCCCGCCGCACGGTCGCCAAGTATCGGGAAGCCATGAACATTCCCTCGTCGGTTCAGCGCCGGCGAGAGAAGCGCGCTGCGGCCAGAGTAGCCACGTTGTGACCAGCGTGCGATGCATCCATAGGTCGAGACGTTGACTTCCTTTCCAACGAAGGCTAGAAGCGCCGCCGCCAGCGGGGCTTCCCCACAATTCCGCGCAAGGCAGGACAGGTAGCGCTATTTTGCTGCAATCGGTTCGGACGGCTTGGATGAGAGAGCGGCTTGGCGTAGACTGGAACACGCAAGTCACGACAAGAAGGAATAATTCCATGAGTGTGCGTGTTTCCGGTAAGCATATGGAAATCGGTGATTCTTTCCGCCAAAAGATCGAGGACCATATCGGGGAGGCCATAACCAAATACTTCGATGGAGGCTATTCAAGCCAGGTTATCGTAGAGAAATCCGGCCCACGTTTTTCTGCCGATTGCAAAGTGCATCTCGATACGGGGATCGTGCTTCACGCCGCAGGCGAAGCCAATGATCCGCAGGGCAGTTTCGATGCTGCCGCCGAGCGTATAGAGAAGCGTCTGCGTCGCTATAAGCGCCGTCTAAAGGATCATCACGCTGGCACCAACCAGCAGAACGGCTTTGCCGAAGTGGCTTACACGGTCATGGACCGGGTGCCTGAAGAGGCAGACGATGTGCCGGACGATTTTGCTCCGACGATCGTTGCCGAAACTACCAAGCAGCTGAGAACGATGTCAGTTGCGACGGCCGTCATGGCATTGGATATGACGGATGAACCCGTGCTTCTTTTCCGTAGCCCCGGTGACGAGAAGCTGAACATCGTTTACAGGCGCCACGACGGCAATATTGGCTGGATCGACTCCACCAATATCAAGAACTAACGAAACTCGGGAGGCGTCGGCAACGACGCTTCCCCTGCCTTCGCGGCACAAAGGAAGAAACGAATGGCATTGGCAGATCTGCTGCATCAAGATGCGATTATCCCTGCCTTAAAAGCGACCTCCAAGAAACAGCTCCTGCAGGAATTGGCGACTAAGGCCGCCAAGCTGACGGGCGTTTCCGAACGGGAAATCTTTGACGTCATCCTGCAGCGCGAGCGGCTGGGATCGACGGGTGTGGGACATGGCATCGCCATTCCGCATGGGAAGCTTAACGGTATTTCATCGATCAGCGGCATTTTTGCGCGGTTGGAGAGCCCTGTCGATTTCGAGGCACTGGATGACGAACCGGTGGATCTCGTATTCCTTCTTCTTGCTCCGGAAGGCGCTGGCGCCGACCATCTCAAGGCGCTTTCGCGCATTGCACGCGTGCTGCGTGACCAGGATCTTGCCGCGAAACTGAGGCAGACCGATTCCGCCTCCGCGATCTATGCCTTCCTCAATGAAGAGCAGACTAATAACGCGGCTTGAATGCCGCTTTCCTTTTCATGAAAATCGATTGATCAGATCAATTCCGCGTTTCTTCGAAACGCGAAACGGGCCTGTCTATTTTTACCGCGATTCCTGACGGAAAACCGGTTTCCACTCTTGCCGATATTGCTTTTAGCAGGCGAGATCAGCGACGACCGCGTCTAGGATAAGCATCCCCTTTGGCGTGCAGCGCAGACGCGAATTGCCGAGACGCTCGATAAACCCGTGTTCCAGTAAAGTCTGCTCCCGGACAGGATCCGGATCGCGGCCGGAGAGTTCCTGCCAGCGGGCGAGATCGACGCCTTCGGTGAGGCGCAGCCCCATCAGCAGCAGTTCGTCTGCCTGCTCATCGTAGCCGAGAACTTCCTGATCGTTCATCCCGTGGCCTTCGGCTTCTACACGCTCAAGCCAGGTTTCGGGACGGCGCTCGGTGGCGGTGGCGATCTTGTTACGGCCACGGGTAAGACGACCATGTGCACCCGGCCCGATACCTGCATAATCGCCATACCGCCAATAGGTCAGGTTATGGCGGCTTTCGGCGCCGGGCTTTGCGTGATTGGACACTTCATAAGCCGGCATGCCGTGACGTGCGGTGATTTCCTGTGTTGCCTCGTAAAGCAAGGCGGATTGATCGTCATCCGGCACGATGAGCTTGCCTGCCTTGTGCAATCCGTAAAAGGGCGTGCCTTCCTCGATCGTTAGCTGGTAGAGGGACAAATGGTCAACCGCATAGGAAATTGCCTGCTTAAGCTCGGCTTCCCACGCTTCAACCGTCTGCCTGGGCCGGGCATAGATAAGGTCGAAGGACATGCGCGGAAAAATCTCACGCGCCAGCCGTATCGCTTTCAAAGCATCCGCAACATCATGCAGCCGGCCGAGAAATTTGAGATCGGCATCGTTGAGGGCCTGCACGCCCATGGATACACGATTGACACCGGCTGCCCGATAACCACGAAAACGCTCCGCCTCGACACTGGAGGGGTTGGCTTCCATGGTGATCTCGATTCCATCCGGAACGTTCCAGTGACGGGCAATGCCGTTGAGGATCGCCTCAACGGTTGAAGGATCCATGAGCGACGGCGTACCGCCGCCAAGAAAAATGCTGGTCACGACTTTCGGGCCGCTCATCTTCCGCATCGTTTCCATCTCTTTGAGGAAAGCGGCGGTGAAACGGGCCTGATCCACCGGCTGATGGCGGACATGGCTGTTGAAGTCGCAATAGGGACACTTGGCAGCACAAAACGGCCAATGGACGTATACGCCGAAGCCCGGCTCACCCGTGTCGGGAAGCAGCGTATTGGGCAGGTTGGAGGCTACGGCGTTCACGAAGGATCAGGCCTCCAGGCAGGTTTCGACGAAGAGTTTGAAGGCGCGGGCACGGTGCGACAGGGCATGCTCGTCGCCCGGCTTCCAGCCATGCTTTTCTTCACTGGTCATCTCGCCGAAGGTCGTTTCATAGCCTTCAGGCTGGAAAAGCGGATCGTAACCGAAGCCCGCGGTGCCACGCGGCGGCCAGGCGACCACACCTTCGACCTCGCCGCGGAACAGCTCGGTATGGCCATCCGGCCAGGCGAGGCAGAGCACGCTGACGAAACGGCAGGTGCGCTTGTCGGGCGTATCAGCGCCCTTTTCCTGCAGCGCTTTCTCGACCTTTTCCATCGCCATCTGGAAATCGCGGCTGCCATCCTCGCGCTCGGCCCAGTTGGCCGTATAGACGCCCGGTGCGCCGCCGAGAGCATCAATCACGATGCCGCTGTCATCCGACAACGCCGGAAGGCCCGAAGCCTTGGCCGATGCCAGCGCCTTGATCGTGGCGTTTTCCTCGAATGTCGTGCCGGTTTCGTCCGGCTCCTCGAACTTCAGTTCCGCGGCAGACTTTGCCGAAAAACCGAATGGTCCGATCAACTCGGCGATCTCCCTGATCTTGCCGGCGTTGTGGCTTGCGACAACGATCGTCTTGGTCTCGAGCTTACGCATGAAAATTCCTACTTCAGGTTCCAGAGCATGGGCTCTGCACATTCCAGGCTGTTGCCGGCGGGATCACGGAAATAGATCGAGCGGGCGCCGTTGGGCCAGCAGAAATCGCTTTCGATCACAATGCCTGCCTTGTTGAGCTTTTCGACCATCCTGTCAATCGCCTCCGCACGCATACGGAAACAGAGGTGACCGGGGCCGGTTGCGCCGTGCGGCGGAACAGGGAGCGCGTCAGAAGACGGCGGCTTTACCGTCTCCTTCGGATCAAAGATCAGCAGGATCATCTCTCCGCAGCGAAAGAAGAGGTGGCGGTTGCCGGCGCGCAGGACTTTTTCAAGCCCCAGCACACCGCCATAAAAAGCCTCCGCCGCGTCGAGATCGTCGGTGTAAAGTGCGGTTTCGAGTATGCCTTCGATCACCGCTCCACCTTTCAGGCGCCGATGGCGGCCTTCTGCATGGCAACCAGTTCCTGCGTGCCGGCTTCGGCGAGCGTCAGAAGCTGCAGGAATTCCTCGCGGCTGAACGGCTTGCCTTCGGCTGTGCCCTGCACTTCGACGATGCCGCCCGCGCCGGTCATGACGAAGTTCGCATCGGTCTCCGCAGCGGAGTCTTCGAGGTAATCCAGGTCGATCACCGGCTGGTTGGCGAAGATACCGCAGGAGATTGCCGCGACGTGATCCTTCAGGACCTTGTCGAGCTTGATCATCGAGCGGGTTTCCATCCACTTGAGGCAATCGTGAAGCGCGATCCAGCCGCCGGTGATGGACGCCGTACGGGTACCGCCATCGGCCTGGATGACGTCGCAGTCGATGGTGATCTGCTTTTCACCGAGCGCCTCGAGATCGACGACCGCACGCAGCGAACGGCCGATCAGACGCTGGATCTCGAGCGTGCGACCGCCCTGCTTACCGGACGTGGCTTCCCGCTTCATGCGGTCGCCGGTGGCGCGCGGCAGCATGCCGTATTCGGCGGTTACCCAACCCTTGCCGGTGTTGCGCAGCCACGGCGGGGTCTTTTCTTCAAGGCTTGCGGTGCACAGCACATGCGTGTCGCCGAACTTCACCAGACAGGAGCCTTCGGCATGTTTGGAGAAGTTGCGCTCGAAAGACACTTTGCGCATCTGGTTTACTGGTCTGCCTGAAGGCCGCATTGATCACTCCCTATATCAGCGCATCGCATCTTCAGGCGAGACGCCCAAGCATGCGATGATCCTTTGATTTTCCGCATTGGATGACAGGCGAATTGTTGCCGTTTTCATCTGTTGCAGCGTTTCCCGCCTTCTAAGGTGCGCGGGCTTCATTTGCAAAGAAAAAGCCTTGGCCGCGCCTTATCGTGACAATTGGCACGACATCTGCGATTTCCCTTTTGAGGCCTCCGCTGCAATAACTATATTTCGGAGGCGAACAAATCGAGGTTACTTAGGGATATGAGCTTTTCTGCGGGTAGAGGCATGGATGTCGGGTCGATGCTCGACGAGCGCTCACGCGAGATCTTTCGTCGTATCGTGGAGAGCTATCTGGAAAACGGCGAGCCTCTCGGCTCCCGCAATTTGTCGCGCCTGCTACCCATGTCGCTGTCGCCGGCATCGGTACGCAATGTGATGAGCGATCTCGAACAGTTGGGCCTGATCTATTCACCGCATATCAGCGCAGGTCGGCTGCCGACGCAGAGCGGGCTGCGCTTCTTTGTCGACGCCTTCATGCAGACTGGCAACCTTTCCGATGAGGAACGCGCCAGTATCGATCGACAGGTGCGTCCCAACGACAGGGACCAGACGCTGGAAAACCTGATGACGGATGCGAGCCTGATGCTGTCAGGCGTCTCGCGCGGAGCCGGCATCGTCATCACGACGAAAAGCGACCCGATCCTCAAGCATGTGGAATTCATCCGGCTGGAGCCGACAAAGGCCCTAGCTGTGCTTGTCGGCGATCACAATCAGATCGAAAACCGCATCATCGATTTGCCGGCAGGCGTGACCTCTTCACAGCTTACTGAAGCTGCCAATTTTCTCAACGCACACCTGACCGGCCAGACGCTTCCCGAATTCCGGGGGCAGATCAAGAAGTTGAAGCAGGAGGTGCAGACGGAAGTCGATGCTCTGGCGCAAGATCTGATCGAGAAAGGCCTAGCGGTCTGGTCAGGCGACAGCGAGGAAGGCAAGCCGACCCAGCTCATCGTTCGCGGCCGCGCCAATCTTCTGGAGGGATTGGGAGAGGCTTCGGATCTGGACCGGCTGCGGCTGCTATTCGACGATCTGGAGAAGAAGGACAGCCTGATCGAAATACTGGAGCTTGCCGAAGCCGGGTCCGGGGTTCGGATTTTCATCGGATCGGAAAACAAGCTGTTTTCGCTATCCGGTTCATCGCTGATCGTCGCACCCTATCGCGATGGCGAGGACCGGATCGTCGGGGCCGTCGGCGTGATTGGACCAACCCGCCTCAACTATTCGCGTGTTGTACCGATGGTCGATTATACGGCCCAGTTGATCGCTCGCTTGTCGCGCGGCTCGATGTAAGTCAGCTCCTTCGTCCTCCAAGCCTTGATTTTTTGCCCGCAAACCTCGATATCGAGCGCAAATTCAAGATACAGATCAATCGGAGAACGTCATGACCGACGAAACCAAGAAAACCGGACCTGAAGCAGCTTTCGCGGATAACGAGGTCGAAGCTGCAGCAGCCGATTTTGACGGTGCCGCCGAAGAGAAAGCTGCTGAGGTTGCAGCCGAGCCGGATCCGCTGGATGTGCTTAAGGCCGAGAATTCCGAACTGCGCGACCGCTTCCTCCGGCTTGCTGCCGAAATGGACAATCTGCGCCGCCGAACCGAGCGCGATGTGAAGGACGCCAAGTCATATGCCGTTTCCGGCTTTGCACGTGACATGCTGGCCGTTTCGGACAACCTTCGCCGTGCTCTCGATGCAGTTCCGGCTGACCAGCGCTCTGGCGCGGACGCCACGCTGACGACCCTTCTTGAAGGCGTCGAAATGACCGAACGCGCCATGCTTTCGGCTCTTGAGCGTCACGGCGTGAAAAAGATCGATGCAGAGGGCGAAAAGTTCGACCCGAACTTCCATCAGGCGATGTTCGAAATTCCGAACCCGGCCGTTCCGAACAACACGGTCGTGCAGGTCGTGCAGGCAGGCTTCACGATCGGCGACCGCGTTCTGCGCCCGGCCATGGTCGGTGTTGCCAAGGGCGGCCCGAAGACCGAAGCCGCTACGGCCGGCGGCGACGCCTGATATCAAGCATCGTCACTGAGGCGTGCGAACGGCTCTTCAGTGGGTCGTCTCCAGAGCGGAGCTTGCCAGATTACGGATAAGCTCCAGCTCCTGCTTCAGATGGATCCGCGTTCTGCGATCCGTTTCGGCCAAAGCGCTGCCTTCTTCATCGGCAAGCGCGAAGATGATGTCGAGTTCGTCCAGCAGGTCTGGATCCTTGATGGCAAGCAGGGTGATGACGGCTTTCAACAACTTGTCGTTCGCCGCAATGCGGGCGCGCGCTTCTTCATTCATTGCCTTCCTCCAGAGATACGATCAAACATGTAGCGCCTTTCTCTAAAACAAAGGGGGAGGATTAGATGTTTCGAAAGAATTACTGCAACCGAACGCGCTAAGCTTCACTAAGTTCGCCCTGCATCAAGACTTGACGGCAGTTACGTGGAGCCATTCGGTTGGCTTGCGATCGTAAGCACTGCCCGACTGCTCTTCCATTGTTATCGATTTCCAAGGCAGGGCTTCGTATTTCAACTGAAGCCAATCCCTTGACGGATAATTGAAAAATCGGCCGAAGGTATCATGCCCTTCGGTTTCGCCTGCCTTGAAACTGGCGTAGAACACTCCGCCCGGGCGCAGGGCCGTATGGATCTTCTGCAGAATGCCGCCAAGCTCGCTACGTGGGACGTGCAACAGGCAGGCATTGGCCCAGATACCGTCGAAGGCCGATACCTTATCGATATCCTCGAAACGCAGGACCGGAACGGGGATGGAAAGACGCGATGAAGCTTCGCTTGCCATCTCCAGGATGCCATCGGTGGGCAGGACATCAAAACCGCGGGCAATCATGACGGCGCTGTCGCGGCCACTGCCGCAGCCGAGTTCCAGAATGGTTGCTCCTGCAGAAAGCCCCGCGAGAAAGGCATCCAGCCGTTTCAGGCTCGCATCCGAAAGCGCCGCCGCATATGTTGCCGCGTTGCCGGAGTAGAAGAGCGATGTCGAATCGTCCTTACCATGCATTGTCGCTCACCGCTGCGACAGGAGAAGCTTCGTGCCGAAACCGACAAACACCGTTGCGACGCCGAGATCGATCTTCCGTTTTGCCTTGAGGTAAGCCGCCGCCACTCGTGGATGGGTAATCAATGCAACGAGGCAGCTATAATAAAGCGCCGAGACGGTCACCATTACCCCGATCGCAGCAACACCGTAAAGAAATGGCGTGCCGGCCGGCATGGTGACGGCGAAGAGCGAGGCGACGAAAAGCGCGGATTTCGGATTGGCGAGATTGGTCGCCAATCCCATGCGGTAAGCAGTCTTCAGCGAAAAATCGGCCTTTTCTGGGATGGCCTCTGGTGCTCTGCGCGCCTTTCTAACGTCAACAAACACACGAATGCCGAGCCAGATCAGATAGAGACCGCCGGCAATTTTCAAAGCCAGATAGGCAAAGGGTGCCGCCTGAAAAAGAGCATTTATGCCGAGCCATCCGGCGATGCCCCAGCACAGGGTTCCGGTAATAGTCCCCATGACCGCAGAGATCGCCACCTTGCGCGGTGCCGTCAGGCAGTAGCGGATTACCAGAAGCGTATTCGGTCCCGGCGTGATGCAGGCAACGCCCCAGATCATAGCGACAGATAACAGGAACATGCAGAGCCTCTTGGTCGATCACCGGCATTTTTTTCAGAAGTTCGGCTTGCGGGCTCGACTCGTCAAGAGCCGATCGTCGAGAGCACCCATTATGGATCGTGAAAAAATGGGCCGCTCCTTGCGGAACGACCCATCCGGTCTTCAAATTTGGCTCAGCAGCCGATCATGCATTGTTCTCATTGATCAGGCGCTTCAGGAGCTCGACCTCATGGCCAAGCTTGCTGTCGTCGCCGATCAATTCCTCGATCTTGCGCACCGCGTGAAGAACGGTCGTATGATCGCGTCCGCCGAAACGACGGCCAATTTCCGGGAAGGAACGCGGCGTCATGGTCTTCGCCAGGTACATGGCAATCTGGCGCGGTTTGACGATGACGCGGGTACGACGGTTCGAAACGAGTTCCTGCCGCGACACATTATAGTGACGGGCAACGACGCGTTGGATATCCTCGATACGGACGCGCTTTGCCTCGCCGGCACCAACAAGATGCGCCAGAAGCTCATCAACACGCTCGATGGAAAGCGAGGGCTCGAAAGAACGACGGAACAGAAGCTGGTTGAAGGCACCTTCCAGCTCGCGGCCGCTGCTGGCGACGTTACGGGCAACGTGGCTGAGAATTTCGGCCGGAATATCGAGCGACGGATCGTCCTGCTTGGCCGTCTGCAGGCGGCCCTTGAGCATTTCCAAACGCATTTCGTATTCCGGAGATTCCAGCTCGATGGCAACGCCACCCTGAAGACGCGAGCGGACGCGCGGATCGAGCGATTCCAGCTCCCAGGGTGCACGGTCAGCTGCAACAACAACCTGCTTTGCGCTGTCGAGCAGCATGTTGAGGAGGTGGCAGAATTCGTTCTGGATCATCTTGCCTTGCAGAAACTGCATGTCGTCGATGATCAGAAGATCGATATTGCGCAAGCTGTCCTTGAGCGTCAGGGCATCATTGTCACGGATCGCAGTAGCGAAACGCCACATGAAATATTCAGCCGTCAGGTAGACGACACGCGGGTTACGGTTGCTGCCGACGGCAGCGTTGGCAATTGCCTGAAGAAGATGTGTCTTGCCGAGACCGACATTCGAATGAATGAATAGCGGATTGAAGCGGACAGCGCCTGCACCGGCTTCGGCAATCGTCTTTGCGGCGGCAAGCGCCACGCGGTTGGAAGAACCTTCGATATAGGTCTCGAACGTATAACGGCTATCAAGAGGAGAGCCGAACAACGGTCCGGAGTGCGCATTGCGCGTCGCAGTCGAGGCTGCAGCCAGCGGCGCCGGAAAGGCTGCGATCTTGCCGATTTCACGCGGCTGCGAAGCGCGATTGAAACTGGTTGTAGCGCTGTTCTCGACCGGTGCCGGCCGCTGTTCGACAGCACCGGGAGCCTTGATCGCGCGGCTTGCGCTGCGGACCAGGATTTCCACCTTGAGAATTTCCTTATCCTCTTCCTTGAAGAGGCCTTCGATCAGCTCGAGATACCGGTTGTTGATCCAGGATTTCAGGAAGGTCGTCGGAACGGTGAGCCGCACAACGCTTTTTGATACAGAATGAAGCTTAAGACGCGCAAACCAACTTGCATAAACATCCTGACCGACCTGCGCCTTCAATCGCGCACTGAACCGCTCGAAAAGAGCATCATGCTGCATTTCCGCTGTTTCCCCTGCCGCTTGGGAGCAAACTGTATCGAATCCCTGTCGAGCACGGTCGCTGTCACCAAGTGCCCGTGTCGATACGGTATTGATCTGCATTATTTGCCGCCTTCTGAATGGAAGCCCGGCGAACTGATTTCGCCAGACATAGTCGTAAATTTCACCGAACCCTTCCCTCTAAGGAAAGGCTTTAAATCGTCCCCTTAATTTTCCCAGCTTCATCCGCCAGAACGAAGCTCATCTTCCGGTCCGCCTCGTTCAGGCCGGTCGATACGGGTCACTCCAATGTCTCATCCTCGTACGAGACATCATGAGTGCGGAATGCCCACAAACCGCCGAGGCGGACTGCGGACACAAAAGGAATGCGCCCGAAAAGTATGCACTTTCCGGTTTGCAACCCTAAGTTTATGGAAAACGGGAGTTCTTATCCCGCAGCAAAGAACATGAAACGTCCGCGACCTTCTCTTGATTGAGACTGTCAGCGAAAGCTCCTGAAGTTGTCCCCGAGCCCCTTGCTGGAAGCCATTTAGGCAGGATCACCTGGCAAGATCAACAGTGTTTTTTACCCAAAATTAAGCGCCGGGCGTTGACTCTTGCTGCGTGTTTAGAATGCCGCAGGGGCTGTCATAAAGAATCGCAGTTGAATCAATGGGATTCAAATTTGGCCAGCCACAACCATCGCGATTCACAGGAAAAATAAAAAATCGCTTGACTCTATTTTGACCCTCGAAGGGCCGGGCCAAATGAAGGCAAAAGCCAAACTAATGCCCGTAAGTCTCTAATAAACCTGCATTTTTTTTGTCACGCATATGACACGAAACCGTTATTGAGCCGAGCAACGACCGGTTGAAAAGGCAGAATCAAAGAAAGCCCGGTCGTTAGACCAGGCTTTCTTAAAACTTTGAAATTGATAGCCGGCTTAGGCGGAAAGTGCCTTCACGCGAGCAGCAAGACGGGAAACCTTGCGGGATGCCGTGTTGCTGTGAAGAACGCCCTTGGTAGCGGCGCGAGCGATCTCAGGCTGAGCAGCCTTGAGTGCTTCTGCAGCAACGGAAACGTCACCGGTTGCGATGGCTTCTTCAACCTTACGGATGAAGCCGCGAACACGCGAACGGCGAGCCTTGTTGACTGCGGTGCGGCGAGCGATCTTGCGGGTCGCTTTTTTCGCCGAAGTTGTATTGGCCATTTCATGCCTCTCTACGAATTCGAACCAACACTCCACCGTTGCCGCCGGTCCTGCGACCCATCATCCAGCAATTCGGGAGCAATAGAGGAAGCCGCATAAAGGCTTTCCCAACTGTGGGCGGGCATATAGCGGGAATACCCGCCCCAGTCAACGCGCTTTTTAAGCCTCTACCGGTTGGAAAAGGCCGGTTTACGCTTTTCGACAAAGGCGGACATGCCTTCTTTCTGATCAGCAGTGGCAAACAGCGACTGGAATACACGGCGTTCGAAACGCAATCCTTCGACCAGTGTGGCCTCAAAGGATCGGTTGACGGCCTCCTTGGCCATCAATGTGGCGGCTCGCGGGAAACCCGCGATCCTGTCGGCGACGGCCAGGGCCTCGTCCATCAGTACGCCCGCCTCCACCACACGCGATACGAGTCCCGCACGCTCAGCTTCCGCCGCATCCATCATCCGGCCAGTCAGGATCATGTCCATCGCCTTTGACTTGCCGACGGCGCGGGTGAGGCGCTGCGAGCCGCCCATGCCCGGAATAACGCCGAGGGTAATCTCGGGCTGACCGAACTTCGTCGTATCCGACGCGATGATGAAGTCGCACATCATGGCGAGCTCGCAGCCTCCCCCGAGCGCGAAACCCGAAACGGCTGCGATCAGCGGTTTACGGAAAGAAGCAACGGCATCCCAGCCGGAAATGAAATCGCCGACATAGGCATCGACGAATTCGAGCGACTGCATTTCCTTGATGTCGGCACCGGCTGCGAATGCCTTCTCAGAGCCGGTGAGGACGACAACCGCAACGCTCTCATCCTTATCATAGGCGCTCAGTGCCGTAGTCAGCTCGGTCATGACAACCGAATTCAGTGCATTGAGCGCCTTGGGGCGGTTCAGCGTGATGATCGCCACCGCGCCGCGGGTTTCGGTCAAGATCGTCTCAAAGTCTGCTTCTAGGGTCATAGAGGTATCCTCCCGTGTCTGCAGCGGCTTATTTCTGGCAGGCCTGACAATAAAAGGTTGATCGGCCGGATTGCGCGATGCGCTCAACGGTACCGTTGCATCCAAGCATGCGGCAAGCCCCACCCTCGCGATCATAGACAGAGAAGGAATGCTGGAAATAACCCAGCGATCCGTCCGTCTGGATATGGTCGCGCAAGGACGATCCGCCGGCGGCAATCGCATCGGCGATGACGGCGCGGATCGCCTCGGTCAGAGCCAGCAGCTCTTTCTTCGGCTTTCCTTTCGGCGTTACCAGCGTGCCCGACTGGCGTTTCGGCGACAGGTGCGAGCGCCAGAGGGCTTCGCAGACATAGATATTGCCGAGACCGGCGATGACCGTCTGATCGAGAAGCGCGCCCTTCAGCGGCTGACTCTTGCCGCTCAGGCGACCGGCCAGATAATCCGCATCGAGCGCATTGCCGGTCGGTTCCGGGCCGAGTTCGGCAAAGGCCGGGTAAAGATCGAGTTCGCTGCGCTTCCACAGATGCATGAAGCCGAAGCGGCGCGGATCATTATAGATGACTTTCTGCTCTCTTCCGTCGCGTTCGACATGGAAGATGACGTGGTCGTGTTTACTGTCTTTTGAGCGGGCATGATGGAAATCGCCCTGAACGGCATCCTCAATGCGGAACGAACCCGACATGCCGAGATGGCTGATCAAGGTCAGGTCGTCTTCCATATCGATCAGCAGATATTTCGCACGGCGCCCAAGGGAAATGATGCGACGGCCGGAGACCCTTTCGGCGAAGGCTTGCGGAAACGGAAAACGCAGATCGGAGCGGTTCTGCTGAAGCTGTGTCACAAGCGCACCTTCCATGACCGGGGCAAGCCCGCGTCTGACGGTTTCGACCTCTGGCAATTCGGGCATGGATACCTAACTTCCTGTTTCAACAACCGCGCCGGTGATCTATAGACCGGACGGACAAATGATTTACCGACCGGGCCATCCACCACATAGCGATCCACAATCGGTTTCGCTACCATCGAAGGCTCAAGGAAAAGACGTTAAGGAGTAACCGATGACCGAAGCCCGAACCGGCGCCCATGGCGGAATGGAAACCTCCTATGGCTTCCGCCAGGTGGCCGACGGAGAAAAGCAGGGTCTGGTCAACGACGTCTTCCACAAGGTCGCCAAGCGCTACGACATCATGAACGACGTGATGTCGGCCGGCATGCACCGCGTCTGGAAGGATGCGATGATTGCGGCACTCAGCCCGCGCAAGGAAGACGGCTACAAGACGCTCGACGTTGCCGGCGGCACCGGCGATATCGCCTTCCGCATCGTGGAGGCGTCCGGCCGCAAGGCACATACGACGGTGCTCGACATCAACGGTTCGATGCTCGCCGTCGGCGCGGAGCGTGCCGCGAAGAAGAAGCTTTCCGACAATCTCGACTTCGTCGAGGCCAATGCGGAATCGCTTCCTTTCGAAAATAATTCCTTCGATGCCTATACGGTCGCCTTCGGCATCCGCAATGTGCCGCGCATCGATGTGGCGCTGTCCGAAGCCTATCGCGTCCTGAAGCGCGGCGGGCGGCTTCTGGTGCTGGAATTCTCCGAGGTCGAAATGCCGTTGCTCGACAAGTTTTACGAAGAATGGTCGTTCAAGGCGATCCCGCAATTCGGCAAGATGATTACCGGCGATGCCGAACCCTATCAGTATCTGGTGGAATCGATCCGCAAATTCCCCAACCAGGAGAATTTCGCCACGATGATCCGCGAGGCCGGCTTCTCCCGTGTCAGCTATACCAATTATACCGGCGGAATCGCCGCGCTGCATTCCGGTTGGAAGCTTTGAGCGCATGAGCACGATCGGCGCCTATTTCCGGCTCGCCCGTGTCGGCTGGGTCCTTGTCCGCGAAGGCGTGGTTTCCGCGCTTCCAACCGAAGACATGCCGCCGGCTGTCGGCTTCGCCAAATCGATGCTGGAGCCGCTGGCACGTTTTCGCGCCAAGAAGCAGGCGCGCAGCGAAAGGCTGACGCGTGCCGTCGACCGGCTCGGGCCGTCCTATGTGAAGATCGGGCAGTTCCTCGCAACGCGCCCGGACGTTGTCGGCGTCGACTGGGCCGTCGATCTTGCCATGCTGCAGGACCGGATGGCGTTTTTCCCGACGGATGCAGCCAAGAACGCGATCCAAACCTCGCTCGGCCGCCCGATCGAAGGCCTCTACACGTCGTTTGAAGAGCCGATTGCGGCCGCGTCCATCGCGCAGGTTCATCCGGCAACCGTCAACGGCAAGAAGGTTGCCGTGAAGGTCGTGCGCCCGGGCGTGCGGCAGCGTTTTGCCCATGACATCGAGGGCATGTATGTGGTTGCCCGCATGCAGGAGCGGCTTTTGCCCTCCAGCCGGCGCCTTCGCCCGATCGAGGTGACGCGGACGCTGGAGCAGACGACCAAGATGGAAATGGACCTGCGCCTCGAGGCTGCTGCCCTTTCCGAGATTGCCGAAAACACCAAGGATGATCCGGGTTTTCGCGTACCGACCGTAGACTGGGAACGGACGGGGCGCGACGTGATCACCATGGAGTGGATCGACGGCGTCAAGATGAACGATGTCGAGGCGCTGCGAGCCGCCGGTCATGATCTGGAAAAACTTGCCGAAGTGCTGATCCAGTCCTTCCTGCGCCACACGCTGCGCGACGGCTTCTTCCACGCCGACATGCATCCGGGCAACCTGTTCGTCGAACAGAACGGCACGATCGTTGCCGTCGACATGGGCATTACCGGGCGGCTGGGCAAAAAGGAGCGACGCTTCCTCGCCGAGATCCTGTTCGGCTTCATCACCCGCGACTACATGCGCGTTGCCGAAGTGCATTTCGAAGCCGGCTACGTGCCCGGCCACCACGACGTGGCCGCATTTGCGCAGGCGATCCGGGCGATCGGCGAGCCGATCCACGGACAGCCGGCCGAAACGATCTCGATGGCGCGTCTTCTGGCGTTGCTGTTCGAAGTGACCGACCTTTTCGAGATGCAGACCCGGCCGGAGCTGATCCTGTTGCAGAAGACGATGGTGGTGGTCGAGGGCGTGTCGCGCATGCTCAACCCGCGCTTCAACATGTGGAAGGCGTCGGAGCCGGTCGTCGGCGACTGGATCCGCGACAATCTCGGCCCGAAACGCGTAGTCTCCGACGTCAAGGATGGGTTGAAGGCGATCGTCAAGCTTGCCGAGGCGGCACCCGAAATCGCGGCACAAACGGGCAAGTTCCACCAGGAACTGGTCCATATGAGCGAAAACGGCCTGCGCTTCGATCCGGAGACAGCGGAGGCGATCGGAAAGGCGGAAGCACGGCATAGCCGCTACGGCAGATTGGCGCTCTGGGTGATTGCTGCTGCTCTCGTCTATATCGCCGTGACGCTCTAACGGGCTTCGCGCGACATATCCGTTCGCATTTCGGGATATCCCGCAGCCACTTATCTCCATTAGGGTGGAAGCATGGCAAAGCAGATGTCCGAAGCGAAATTCCCCATCCGGTTGACCGGGCAGCCGCTCGGTTTTGCGGAACTTCTGGTGATCGGCGATGGCCGCGCCTCCGTCAGCGCCGAGCCGGACGGCATGGCACGTGTTCGAGCAGCAAGAGCCGTGCTTGAACAGGCGATCGCCGACGGCATGCCGGTCTACGGGGCGACGACCGGCGTCGGCGCGATGAAGGATATCGAATGGTCGAGCGACGAACTGGACCAGTTCAATCTCGGCCTGGTGCGCGCCCACCATTTCGGAACCGGCGATCCATTTCCGACAGAGGTGGTGCGCAACGCTATTGCAATGCGGGTCAACACGGCGCTGACCGGCTATGTCGGCTGCACGACGGAGCTGGTGGAGAGTTATCTGGCACTCCTGGAAGCAGACGTCATTCCCATCGTTCGTCGAACCGGTTCGATCGGTTGCGCCGATATCGGGTTGATGGGGCAGATAGGCGCCGTTCTGACTGGTGTCGGGGAAGCCGTCTATCGGGGCAGAAGGATGCCGGCGGAAGAGGCTTTCAAGGCAGCGGGCCTGAGCTCCCAGCGGATGGCACCCCGCGACGGTCTCGCCTCGCTGAGCGTCAATTCGGTCAGTTTCGCCGCAGCTGCCCGGATCATGCGTGGAGCCGCCGGCGCCTTGCGCGTGCTGCTGGCTACAGGCCTCACCGCAGCCGGCGCCATGGGTGCGTCCCGCGATCCCTGGCTCGCCGTCACCCATGTGGGCACGCCGCGCGAGGCGATGATCGGCTCCTGGCTGCTCAATGCCTCGCAGGGCTGGGCGTGGCCAAGCGGCACCCATGTGCAGGACCCGCTCAGTCTTCGAATGATCCCGCAGGTTTTCGGCGCAGTGTTCGAAAGCGTGCTGACGTCCGGCCACAAGATCCTCGCGGCGACCGGACGCTCCGACGACAATCCGGTGATCGCCGACGGTCGGGTGCTTACATCCGGTGGATCGCTGCCGCTCGATGTGACCGTGCTGATGGAATCGGCTGTACTGTGCATGGCGCATGCGGCGCGTAATTCCTTCAACCGCTGCGTCCTTCTGGGCAACGGCCAGCGGCGTGACCTGCCGGTCAATCTGGTGCCGCCCGGTGCGATCGCCACCGGCTTCGGGCCGATCATCAAGCTTGCCGGCGATATCTATTCGCGGGTTCTTTCGATGAGCAATCCGGTTTCGGCACAGTCAATCGTCGTTGCCGGCGGCATGGAGGACGAGGCAGCCTTCCTGCCGCTTGTGGTAGAACGCTTCGAGCGACAGGTCCGGGCTGTGAGACGTCTCGCGGGACTGGAGGCGCTGCTGGCTGCACAGGCGATGGATTTGCATGGCGACGAGCCGGGCGGCGCAGTGGGGCTTATCTACGAGGTGGTACGCAAACACGCGGCATTCTATACCATTGATCGCGCGCTTTCCGCCGAGGTGGAAGCGATCGAGGAGGAACTTGCTTCCGACGCCTTCCTGGCAAAGCTGATCGCGATCTCGCCCATTCACGCGATCGACGATTTCTTCGCGCTCGGCGGTTTCGGCATGCAGGCAATCAAGACGTGAACGGATTTCGACCGTAAAGCCTAGGTTTCCCGGCCTTTTGCCATTTCCGCACCACTACCCTGTCTTGATTCCGCCGGTTTCTTCATACCTCTTTAAGGAATACATTCCTCTTCCCGGAGATTGCCGATGGCCTTGGGTCCTACGCAACGCCTGAAGGACGGTGTCGCAGCCGTCGAAACCATGACCCGTTTCGCGCTCGCCGTTCTGGCGCTGGCGTCGGGCGTTTATACCTATCTCGGCGTCCGCTCGATCCTCGACGGATCGCCGACCGGCGTGTTCTTCGCCGCGATCATCTATTCGGTTTCGGTCTCGGTCGGCATCTATGCCTTCTGGTCCTATATGGCGCGCTTCTATCCGCATATCACCAGTCGCACCGGCAAGACCGCCATGCTGTTCGTGATGGCATGCGGTGCGGCAATGATCCTCGCCATGTCGAGTTGGCTGAATGCTGCGGCCCTTGCCGGCTCTGCCGCCGTCGAGCAACATCTTTCGGAAACAGTCGAAGGTTACGCCGCAGATCTGGACCGCGCCCACCAGAACGTGCTTGCCGTGCAGGGCCTGCTGCCGGATATCCAGCGCGCCTCGGAACGGTTTACCCAGCTTGCCGCCGTCGAGCGGGAGTCGGGATCACTGACCGGCACGACGGGATCGGGAAGCGTCGTGCAGCTTCTGACCCAGATGTCGGGGCAGATGAAATCGCTCGAAGCCAATATCAACGGTTCGCGCGAGCAGGTGGCCGAGCTTTTCGAGCAAGGGCAGAAGCGGCTGGAAACGATGCGCTCGCTGATCTCGGCCCCCGGCCTGATCGCCCCGCGCGCCGACCAGTTTTCGACCGAAGCGGTGGCGCTGACCGGCGTCATCAGTTCGCTCGCCCAGACATCGATTGCCCCATCGATCCGCCGCGCGGCAGATGATCTCTCGCTCGGCTTCATTGCGCCTGTCGCCGATGGCAGCGATGCCAATCTGGTCAACCGGCAGGATCAGGTGATGGCGACGGTCAGAGCCTCTGTTGCCGCACAGTCGAAGGCAATTGCCAAGGCCGCAGACGAAATCCTTTCGCGCGCGCCGGTGACCGAGCGCCGCTTCGTGCCTTTGTCTTCGGCTGAAGCCGTGCTGCATTATGCCGAAGACTTCATTCCCGCCTGGGCCGGAGCGATCTCTATCGATCTTCTGCCGGGCGTGATGGTGTTCATTCTCGCCGTCGCACACGCTTCGATCCGCCGACAGGAAGAGAAACTGCCCTATGCCGAGCGTATTACCGCGGCAGAACTGATGCGGGCGCTGGAAATCCAGCGCGCGCTTTCGGCCAATGGCGTCGATCTGGAGGCTGCCGTCGCGAGGGCTGAGGAGGAGAACAAGGCGGAGGGCGAAGGCACAACCGAAGAGCCGAACAATATCACCAATCTCGATCCGCGCTCGCGCGGCAGGGACAGGCTGCATGACGATCGGTGAAGCCATCCGCCGGATCGACGACGGCGTATTGATGCGCTGCGTATTCTATTTGCTGCTCGCAGCCTCCGCGACCTTTCTGGTGATCGATGTGCGCGAAATTGCAACTGCGAGCGCGGAATTGCCGGGTTTCGACCCGATGCATGACGATCAGCCCGTGTTGCCGCCTGCCTTGACCGACGGGCGTCCTGCCGCTCCACCGGTCGAGCCAGCAAGCCCGAGCGAGGTTTTGCGCAAGGCGATGACCTTCGACCTCAAACCTGGCGGCGTACTGATGGCGGAAGGGACGATCGATCCGGGCGCGGCAGGACGGTTTGCGCAGGAAATCGAGGCGCGCGGGGAATATGTAAAGACCGTACAGCTGAACTCGCCGGGCGGTTCGGTGGATGATGCAATTGCGATGTCAAAACTCATCCGCGAGAAGAAGCTGCAGACCCGGATCGCTTCACGCGGGCTTTGCGCCTCGTCCTGCCCGATCGCCTTTTCCGGCGGCACCGAGCGTATCGCGGAAAAGGATGCGGTCATCGGCGTACATCAGGTGTTCAACGGCAGCCGCGAGCGGCCTTCAGCGGAACAGGCGATGTCGAGCGCGCAATCGACGACCGCTCGAGTTGCCCGGCATCTGGAAGAGATGGGCATCGGCTCCGGCCTGTGGCTGCATGCGCTGGAGACGCCGCCCGACCGGCTCTATTATCTGACGGAAAAGGAAATGGCGGATTTCAAGCTGGTCACGCAGCCGATCCGGGCTGTCCGGACCAGCGGATAGCAATGGCTTTTATCTAGCCTTGCGGCAGCTCAGGAAGTAGGCCGTCTGTCCGGCAACCAGCGCTAGCGCCAACATGATGCCGGTAAAGATGATGACCGCCGACCAGCCGCCGGCGCTCCAGAATTTTCCGCCGATCGAACCGGCAATGCTGGAGCCCAGATAATAGGCCAGAAGATAAAGCGAGGAGGCATGCCCCTTGTTGGCTCCGGCCAGACGCCCGATGAGAGCGCTTGCGACCGCATGGGCCATGAAGAAACCCGCCGTCAGCATGGCGATACCGAGAATGATGAGGATGAGCGGCGATGCCAGCGTGGTCATCAGCCCGGCAAACATCAGGATAATGCCCGCCATCATCACCTGGAACTGGCCGAAACGGTCGCTCAGCGTGCCACCGACCCAGGACGAGCCGACACCACACAGATAGGCGGTGAAGATCAGGCCGAGTTCGGTCTGGTTGAGATGATAGGGTTCGACCACCAGCCGGAAGCTCGAATAATTGTAGATGGTGACGAAGGAGCCCATCAGCAGGAAGCCGATGAGAAAGAGCAGCGCCAGCGGGCCGCGTCTGACGTGGCCGAGCCAGGCCGAGACGTGATGGCTGGCGTTGGACCGGCGCGGCTTGAAGTTACGTGACGGCGGCAGCATGGTGAAGAAACCGATGGCGGCGGCGATACCGAAAGCGCCGATGACGGCCAGCGCCACGCGCCAGGACAGATATTCGGCAAGAATGCCGGTAAAGACACGTCCCGACATGCCGCCCAGCGCGTTGCCGGCGATATAGAGGCCCATGGCGGCGCCGATGCCCTTGGGATCGATCTCTTCCGACAGATAGGCCATGGCGACGGCAGGAACCCCACCAAGCAGCAGGCCCTCCAGCGCTCGGATCACGAGGATGAGGTTCCAGCTGGGCATGATGGCGCAGGCGAGCGTGCAGAGCGACGCGCCCATCAGCGAACAGAACATCAGGCTGCGGCGACCGAAACGTTCGGAGATCGCGGCGGCACAGAAGATGGCCAGCGCAAGCAGGCCCGTCGACAGTGACAGCGACAGCGAACTCACGGCCGGGCTGACTTTGAACTCGTCGGCAAAGATCGGCATCAGCGGCTGTACGCAATAGAGCAGCGCAAAGGTCGAGTAACCGGACATGAAAAGTGCCAGGCTAGCCTTTCGGTAGCCTGGCGTACCGCGCGTCAGATATTTTTTGGGAGGATCAGACTGAGGCGGGGCAATCGTGGGTTCTAGAATATCGATTTCGGAAGCTAAAGGACGGCTGGCGGCGGCGGACGGCATGATAAAAAAGACCTTCTGGAATACCCCGAATCTAGCCAGCATGCGTTCATGTGTCCAATATATGGAGGACGCGTTCGTGATAGGTTTTGGATATGGAGCTTCGACATCTTCGTTATTTCGTCGCCGTCGCGGAAGAATTGAATTTCACCAGAGCAGCGGCAAAACTCGGCATCGGCCAACCGCCGCTCAGCCAGCAGATCCGTGACCTCGAAACGGAAATCGGCTCGCAGCTGTTTCACCGGGTGGCGCATGGCGCTGAACTGACGGCGGCGGGTGTCGCCTTCCTTGCCGAGGCCAGGATCTCGCTTGCGGCGGCGGATCACGCGAAACTCGCCGCTCAAAGGGCCGCGCGTGGCGAAACGGGGCGTCTGACGCTCGGTTTTACGGCTTCGGCGACGTTCAACCCGGCCGTGACGACGATCATCCGGCAGTTTCGGGCACGATGGCCGGAGGTCGCCCTGTCGCTGATCGAGATGAACAGCAATTGGCTGATGGAAAAGCTCAATCGAGGCGAGCTCGACGTCGCCTTCATCCGGCCGGGGCTGGAAGATCCGAAGGACGTGCGGCTGAAACGCATGGCGGACGAACAGATGCTGGTGGCGCTTCCCGTCGGTCATCCGCTTGCGGCACAAAGCCGCGTGAAGCTCGCAAGCCTTGCCGGCGAGCCTTTCATCATCTTTCCGCGCAATATGGGCCTCAGCCTCTATACAGACATCCTGCAGGCCTGCAAGGAAGCCGGTTTCGAGCTGACGGTGACACAGGAAGCCCCTCAAATCCCTTCGGTCGTCAATCTGGTCGCGGCGGGCCTTGGCGTGTCGATCGTGCCCAAATCACTTGCCAAGATCGAAATCGACGGCGTCGTGTTTCGACCGATAGAAGGGCCGCCGCTGGTGGCGCGACTGGGGATCGCCATGATGAAGGAACAACGATCCCCGATCGCCCTCAATCTGTTCGGCCTTGTGCAGGCGAGCTGATCAGGCCTTTATTTCGCGCTCGCAAAAAGTGATGCGGTTGCTGAACGGGTCGATGACAGTGACCTCCAGTCCCCAGTCCGCCTGCTCCAGCCCCGGCCGCATATAGGGGTAGTTCTTACCGATCAACTCTTTCTGGAAGGCGGCCGCCCCCGACATGGGCACGAATACGCGCGCGCCGGGCGAGGCGTCACCGGCGTGTTCGGAGAGATGGATCAGCATGCCGCTGCGCGACATCTGGCAATAAAGCGGTGCAGTGGGCGCGAAGCGATGTTCCCAATCCACGGCAAAGCCGAGGAAATCCCGATAGAATTCCATCGCCTTCGTCACATCGAAAATGCGGAAGATCGGGATGGCGGGCTGGATGGAGATCGCGTCTTTTCGCTCCGTCGGTTCGGCTGCCTCGATCTTTGCGGCAAGAACGTTCCAGTCATCGTAACCGAACTGGGCGGAGACCAGTTCCAGTGCCTTGCTGTGGGAGAGTTCGACATTCTGTTCGGCAAGCGCATCGCGCAGGCTTTTTGCCATCAGTTTTGCATCGCGGAAATCGCGCATGACATCATCCTTTCAATGGACGAACGGCCAAATCAGGGCCCGCATTGCTGATCCGTTCGTCATCATTGGCCGGATGGTCGAGGATGATGGTCGGTTGGATGCATTCACCATGGCTGGATGCCGCGGGCGGCTGGCCGCATCCGGCCCTAGGGAATTGGTAGCGCAGCGGATTGTCGCAGGCAAGTGGATGACCGCCGTTCACCACTTGCCATTCACCACTCGGGAGGAAAGGCGATTGCAACTTTGAGGACAAGGTCTTAGCTTCCGGGCACTTCAATGGCAGGCAAGACTATGGAACTCTCCGGCAAGCGTATTCTCCTCATCATCTCAGGCGGCATCGCGGCCTATAAGAGCCTCGACCTGATCCGCCGGCTGCGCGAGCGCGGCGGCGAGGTGAGGCCGCTGATGACGAAATCGGCGCAGGAATTCGTTACGCCGCTTGCCGTTGGCGCGCTGTCTTCAGGCCATGTCTATACGGAACTGTTTTCGCGCGAAGACGAGCAGGATGTCGGGCACATCAGGCTGGCGCGCGATTGCGACCTCGTTCTGGTGGCACCCGCCACGGCGAACCTGATGGCGAAAGTGGCGCATGGCCTGGCCGACGATCTGGCGAGCGCCGTTCTGCTTGCGACCGACCGGCCGGTGCTGCTTGCCCCGGCGATGAACCCGAAAATGTGGGATGCGGCACCGACCCGCCGCAATGTCGACATTCTCAAGCGCGACGGCATTTCCTTCATTGGACCGATGGCAGGCGAAATGGCGGAAAGCAACGAGGCCGGCGTCGGCCGTATGGCCGAACCGCTGCAGATTGCAGCCGCGGTTATCGACCTGCTCAATGCGGGAGCAAAGCCGCTTGAAGGCCGCACCGCGATCGTCACCTCTGGCCCGACCCATGAACCGATAGACCCGGTGCGCTACATTGCCAACCGGTCTTCCGGCCGCCAAGGGCATGCGATTGCGGCAGCGCTGGCAAAGCTCGGCGCCAAGGTGACGCTGGTTTCCGGCCCGGTGACGATCCCCGATCCCGTCGGCGTGACGACCGTTCATGTGGAGACGGCAAGCGAGATGCTGGAAGCCGTGACGTCGCAATTGCCCGCGGATATTGCTGTCATGGTGGCGGCCGTTGCCGACTGGCGCGTGGTTTCTTCTGCCGACCAGAAGATCAAGAAACAGCCGGGCGAGGCCCCTTCCCCACTGCAGCTGGCGGAAAATCCGGATATCCTGAAAACCGTCGGCCACCATGCGAAGCGCCCGAAGCTGGTTGTCGGCTTTGCGGCCGAAACGCAGAATGTCGAAGAAAACGGCCGCGCCAAGCTGGAACGGAAAGGTGCGGACGTGATCGTCGCCAACGATGTTTCCCCGGAAACCGGCGTGATGGGCGGCAACCGCAACCACGTGAAGATCATTTCCGCTCAAGGCATCGACGAATGGCCCGATCTTGCAAAAGATGAGGTTGCCGGACGGCTGGCGGCGCTGATCGCCTCCAAGCTGCAAAGCTGAGGAGGCGCGAAAACCATGAACCTGTTCACCCGCAAAGGCTTCGACACCTTGGTGAAGACATTGCCGGGAACCTCCTTCGTCGACCAATGGGACAGCCACGTCGCCAAGGTGGGCGACAAGGTGTTCACGCTTCTGGGGGAAGGCGACGAGGCTCGCATCGTGGTGAAATGTTCAGAGGAAAGTTTCGAGATCCTGACGGCGCTCGAAGGGATCGGCCAGGCACCCTATTTCGCCAAGCGCAAATGGGTGGAGATCGGGGCGAGCGCGCCGCTTTCGGAAGACGAAGTGGTGCATTATGTGAGCCGTTCCTACGAGCTGGTGGCTGCCGGGCTGACGAAAAAGCTGCGGCTGGAGCTTGGGATCACGCTACCGGTGGCGTGAAGATCAGGCGGCCTCGGCGAGCAGCTTCGGCTGGAAAAGCAGCGCCTGCATGCCATCCGGACAGACCTTGACGGCACTGCCATCCGGAATTTCCACCCAAGTATCAGCCTCGTCGTTCAACGGTTCGGACACGAGGCAATAACCGCTTTTGGCGCCTGCCGGCCCGGCCATCGGCGCGGCATAAAGCGTCGGCGGCTTGTGATCGGTGGCGTAACGCACGGCATAAAGCTGCTTGCCGTCAGAGAAACAAGCGGTAAAGCGCACCAGTGCCTCGCCGGATTTTTCCATCGACAGCGCCTCGACCGTGGCCACGGCCTTTTCCATTGCGCCCAGCGGATCGGCATCGAGGCCGAACTGCAGCGCGAGCAGGAAGATCATTTCGCTATCGGTCGTGCCGGTTCGGGCGCTGAACAGATCATCGGAGAGCATGCTTTCCAGACGGCGGCGAATGCGATCGAAATTGGCGATCTGGCCGTTATGCATGAACGACCAGTGGCCGTGAACGAAGGGATGACAGTTGTCGCGCCGGGTTGTGCCCGTTGTTGCTGCGCGGACATGAGCGAGGAAAAGCGATGAACGGATCTGCCTTGCGAGGCTCCTCAGATTGCAGTCGGACCAGGCGGGCAGAACATCGCGGTAACGCCCCGGCTCAGGCCTGTCGCCATACCAGGCGATGCCGAAACCATCTCCGTTTGTGGCCGTCTTGGCGCGGGTTGCACAATGGGATTGCTCTATGAGGGAATGGGCGGGTGATGAAACAAGCTCTTCCAGATAAAGCGGTTCGCCTCGATAGGCAGCCCAGCGGCACATGGATTTTTTAACTCCGATAGAGATCGCGGCCAAACGTGGCGCATTGAGAGGAGGGTCGGGTTATTCGCCTAATGAAAAGTTAAGCTAACAGTATTCGTGACGGAAATGCGACGGGCGAAACTTCACGTTTTGCAACGCACATTAAGACTGTTGTGTGCAGGCAACGCTTTTCGGCTTGCCCGCATGGTACCGTACAGACCGCCCCATTTGCGGCCATTCCGTGGCATCAAGGGTTGCCGATGTTCCACCTCGGCCTAGATAAGAACTCATGTCGCAACAAGCAAAGCCACGTGAAGCCCGGGATTCTTCCGGTTTCACACCATCCGGAGCAGTGGTTTCGGGTCTTCTCAGAGACTTCGACCGATGGGCACTGTTCCTTGACATCGACGGGACGCTTATCGATCTGGCAGCCACGCCTGATGGGATCGTCGTTCCACCGAATCTCCCCACCACTCTTCACACGATCTCTAAAAAGCTGGGTGGCGCTCTGGCGCTGGTGACAGGTCGCGCCCTGCCTTATGCCGACCGGCTTTTCGAACCCTACCGATTTCCGATCGCGGGCCTTCATGGCGCTGAACGACGGATGTCGGATGGCCTCATAGAGCGTGTCACCGCGACACCGGAATTCGAAGTGCTGAAGGAACGCCTTGCGACAGAGGCCGCAGGACTGGACGGCGTGCTGATCGAGGACAAGGGGGCCGCAATCGGCGCGCATTACCGACAGGCCCCGCAGCTTCAGGCCCAGCTTGAAGCGCTGATGGAACGCGCCGCCATCGATGCAGGCAGCGATTTCATTTTGCAGCGCGGCAAAATGGTGATCGAACTTCGTCCGGCGCGAGCTAGCAAGGGTGAATCCGTACGACACTTCCTCAGCGAACCCTGTTTTGAAGGCCGCTTACCGGTTGCGATTGGTGACGATCTGACCGACGAAGCCATGTTTGCGACCGCCAATGCGCTTGGCGGGCTGTCGATCAGAATCGGCGAGGCGACCCTGCCTGACGGAAAAACCACGCAGGCGGCGATGCTTATCTCTTCCGCAGCCGAGCTGCGCGATATTCTGGCTGGTCTTTCTCGATAATGCGCCGGCTGTACTTCATCATTGGAAGGAATTTAACTTGAGCCGCCTTGTGGTCGTTTCGAACCGTGTCACCGTTCCCAAAAAGGCTGGCGATGCGCCGGCCGGCGGTCTTGCCGTTGCCTTGCAGGCGGCGCTCGAAGAGCGCGGCGGCATTTGGATGGGCTGGTCCGGCAATTCGAGCGGCGAACGTGAGCCGGAAAAACTGGATATCCGCGAGCATGGCAACATCACCTATGCGCTGACGGATCTGACGGATACGGATGTCGAGGAATATTACCACGGTTTTGCCAACCGGGTGCTCTGGCCGATCTGCCATTACCGGCTGGACCTTGCGGAATATGGCCGCAAGGAAATGGCCGGTTATTTCCGCGTCAACCGTTTCTTCGCCCACAAGCTGGCGCCGCTTCTGAAGGAAGACGACATCATCTGGGTGCATGACTACCACCTGATCCCGCTTGCTTCCGAACTGCGGCAGATGGGCTTCAAGAACAAGATCGGGTTCTTCCTGCACATCCCCTGGCCGCCGGCAGATGTGCTTTTCGCCATGCCGGTGCACGAACAGATCATGCGTGGACTGTCGCAATATGATCTCGTCGGTTTTCACACGGATTTCGATCTCGACAATTTCGGCGGCGGACTGGTGCGCGAGGGAATTGGCGAACGTCTGGAGGGAGGCAATAAATTCTCCACCTATGGCCGGACCTTTAAGGGCGGCGCCTATCCGATTTCCATCGAGACCGAAGCCTTTTCCAAATATGCGGTGAAGGCATCGCGCAATACGATGGTGAAGAAAGCCAAGGAAAGCATCGAGGGCCGCGATCTCATCATCGGCGTGGACCGGCTGGATTATTCCAAGGGCATTACCCAGCGTATCGATGCGTTCGAACAGTTCGTGCGGCTGAACCCGGCCTACCAGAACAAGGTCACCTATCTGCAGGTCACGCCAAAATCGCGATCCGAGGTTCCTGAATACGAGCAAATGCAGCGCACGGTCGCCGAGCAGGCAGGTCGCGTCAACGGCGCTCTCGGCCAGGTGGACTGGACGCCGATCCGCTATGTGAACCGCTCGGTGCCGCGGCCGCTTCTCGCCGGCCTCTACCGCCTTGCGAAGATCGGCCTGGTGACGCCGCTGCGTGACGGCATGAACCTCGTCGCAAAGGAATATGTCGCGGCGCAGGACCCGGAAGATCCCGGCGTTCTGGTGCTCTCGCGCTTTGCCGGTGCCGCGCGCGAGCTGACCGGCGCATTGCTGGTCAACCCTTATGATATCGAGGGCACGGCACATGCCATCGCCCGTGGCCTCAGCATGTCTCTAGACGAACGCAAGCAGCGTTGGGAAAAGATGATGAACCACCTGCTTGAATACGACATCAACCGCTGGTGCGACGATTTCCTCAAGGATCTGACCGCGGATTAAACGAGCCGGACCTGGCTAGGAAAGGCTGTCACTTTCCTTGCCAAGGGCGAGACGCTAAAGCTCTGGCATGTTCCAGCTAGAGCAAGCCGCCACATTCGAGCAGATCATCAAGAAAAGCCGGTTCCTCGCGATCGCGCTTCCCGTTGCGAACGAAGAGGAAGCGAAGGCAGCCCTTGCGACGCATTCCGATGCCGACGCCAACCATAATTGCTGGGCATGGCGGACCGGTGCGGCCTATCGGTTTTCCGATGACGGCGAGCCGAGCGGTACGGCGGGCAAACCTATACTGGCTGCAATCGACGGCCAGTCGCTGACCAATGTCGTGGTCATCGTCACCCGCTGGTTCGGCGGGATCTTGCTCGGTAGCGGAGGTCTTGTGCGCGCCTATGGCGGCACGGCGGCGGGTTGCCTGAGAAACGCGCCGATGATCGAGCTGAAACCTTCCGTCGAAGGGCTTGTGCGTGTCGAGTTCTCTGATCTGGCGCGCGTGAAGGCGCGGCTTCAGGCGATCGCGGACCTTGCGATTGCCGAGGAGCAGTTTACCGCAACCGGAGCCGACATGCATCTTCGGGTTCCGGAGACAGAGATCGAAACCGTATCACGGCTTGTCTCTGACCTCACGAGCGGCAGGTCGGAGCTGAAGATCGATTGATCGGGATCACGCCGCCTTGGCGACGTGATATTCCTTGATGGCAGCCATCTTGATCGACGGATAACGCTCGGCCTCGTAACGCAGCGAAAACGCATCCTGCGCCAGGAAAACCGGGTCGCCATCGAGGTCGCGGGCGATATCGCCGCGCTTGACGGTGATGAATTTTTCCATGTCGACCTTGTTGTCCGACGAAACCCAGCGGCAGACCGAGAAGCGCGACATTTCGAAACTGACCGGCAGGCTATATTCCGCCGAAAGCCGTTCCTTCAAGACGTCGAGCTGCAGCGCGCCGACCACGCCGACAATAGCGGGCGAGCCGTCTTCCGGCTGGAAGAGCTGCACGACGCCCTCTTCCGCCATCTGCTGCAAGGCTTCCTTGAGCTTTTTCGCCTTCATCGCATCGCCCAGCCGCACGCGGCGGAGGATTTCCGGCGAGAAGTTAGGAACACCCTGGAAGACCAGCGATTCACCTTCGGTCAGCGTGTCACCGATACGCAGCGTGCCGTGGTTCGGAATGCCGACCACGTCACCGGCATAGGCCGTATCGGCGATATGGCGCTGGGAAGCGAAGAAGAACTGCGGTGCCGTGAGGCCCAACTGCTTGCCGGTGCGGGCAAGCCTGGCCTTCATGCCGCGTTCAAGCTTGCCGGAGCAGATGCGGGCAAACGCGATACGGTCGCGATGGTTCGGGTCCATGTTGGCCTGGATCTTGAAGACGAAGGCCGTCATCTTGTCTTCGGCGGCATGAACGGTGCGGATATCAGCAACCTGGTCGCGCGGCGGCGGGGCGAAATCACCCAATGCATTGATCAGATCGCGAACACCGAAATTGCGGAGCGCCGAACCGAAGAAGACCGGCGTCATGTGGCCTTCGAGAAAGGCCTGACGATCAAACGGGCGGCAGGCTTCGAGCGCGAGTTCCACTTCTTCGACGAAGGCCGCGCGCTCGTTTTCCGGCAGACGGTCGGCCACCGCCTGCGGACCGTTGACGGAGATGGAATCTTCGCTATCGGGACCGCGAACCTTGTTTTCGGCAAGGTGATAGGAGCCGCAGAAGCTTTTGGAGCGGCCGATCGGCCAGGTGATCGGAGCGGTATCCAGCGCCAACTTTTCCTCGACTTCATCGAGGACTTCGAAAATGTCGCGGCTTTCGCGGTCCATCTTGTTGACGAAGGTGATGATCGGGATATCGCGCATGCGGCACACTTCGAAAAGCTTCAGCGTACGTGGCTCGATACCCTTGGCGGCGTCGATGACCATGATGGCGGCATCCACCGCCGTCAGGGTGCGATAAGTGTCGTCGGCGAAGTCTTCGTGACCCGGCGTATCGAGGATATTGAAGACCTTGTCGTTATATTCGAAGGTCATCACCGAGGTGACGACCGAGATGCCGCGCTCGCGCTCGATCTTCATCCAGTCGGACCGCGTCTGGATGCGATCCTTCTTCGCCTTGACCTCACCGGCGAGCTGGATGGCGCCGCCGAACAGAAGCAGCTTTTCGGTCAGCGTCGTCTTGCCCGCGTCCGGGTGGGCGATGATCGCAAATGTACGGCGGCGGGAAACCGCCTCTGCCAGAGTTTCGGCCATGTCAGCAACAATCCTTCGAGTTGCCGCGTATCTAGCGACTTAGTGGATAAGTTTCAATTCGTGTTTGACCCCGGCGACTATCACCGGGCTAATGAGGAGATGAACGCTCACACTTCTTCTTCGCCCAAGCTCAATCTCATCCGCCTAGAAAATGGCGATGGACTGGACCTGCCCTCCTATGAAACCGTCGGTGCGGCGGGCATGGATCTTCGTGCGGCGGTGGCCGACGCCGAGCCCATGACGCTTGCGCGGGGAAAACGGGCACTCGTGCCGACCGGCTTCATTTTCGAGATCCCGGCCGGTTATGAGGCGCAGATTCGCCCCCGCTCCGGTCTAGCGTTCAAGAACGGCATCACCTGCCTCAATACGCCCGGTACGATCGATAGCGATTACCGTGGCGAAGTGAAGGTGCTGCTGATCAATCTCGGCGAGGAAGACTTCGTCATTAGTCGCGGAATGCGGATTGCCCAGATGGTAATCGCGCCGGTAACGCAGGTGCGCGTGGCCGAGATCAGCGACGTGACCGAAACCGTGCGCGGTGCGGGCGGCTTCGGTTCGACCGGGGTCTGACGCCGCTTTCCGGCCGCGCCAGCATTGATAGCTGTCAAGATTGCCTCTTTTGCAGCATGCGATTGCGCCACGCCGCCTGTCGGGAAAAGGATATTTCGCCTTTTTTCGATACGACAAGACAAATTCATCCTCGCCTCTTTCTCCATCGGACACTATTTTCGGTCACCTGTTCTAGTGGAGAAACGACAATGTCGGACAAGAAGCCGGGCCGCGGCCGGATCTATTCCTCGATCACCGAAACGATCGGCGACACGCCGCTCGTGAAGCTGGACAAGCTGGCGAAGGAAAAGGGCGTGAAGGCCACGATCCTCGCCAAGCTCGAATTCTTCAACCCGATTGCCTCCGTCAAGGACCGTATAGGCGTCGCGATGATCGAGAGCCTGGAAGCACAGGGCAAGATCGCGCCGGGCAAGACGACGCTTGTCGAGCCGACTTCGGGTAATACGGGTATTGCGCTTGCCTTTGCGGCAGCCGCCAAGGGTTACAAGCTGATCCTGACCATGCCGGAAACCATGTCGGTCGAGCGACGCAAGATGCTGGCGCTTCTCGGCGCCGAACTCGTTCTAACCGAAGGTCCGAAGGGCATGAAGGGCGCGATCGCCAAAGCCGAAGAGCTGGCCGCCACGCTGCCCGATGCAATCATTCCGCAGCAGTTCGAAAATCCCGCCAACCCGGAAATCCACCGCAAGACAACGGCCGAGGAAATCTGGAACGATACCGACGGCAAGGTCGATATCTTCATCGCCGGTATCGGCACCGGCGGCACGATTACCGGCGTCGGTCAGGTGCTGAAGGGCCGCAAGCCTGACGTCAAGGTGATTGCCGTCGAGCCGAAGGAATCTCCGGTCCTTTCCGGTGGCGAGCCAGGTCCGCACAAGATCCAAGGCATCGGTGCAGGCTTTGCGCCAAAGATCCTCGACACCAAGGTCTATGACGAGATCGTCACGGTTGCCAGTGCCGACGCATTGGAGACCGCCCGCCATGTGGCCGCTCTCGAAGGTGTGCCGGTCGGCATTTCCTCCGGTGCCGCGCTGAAGGCTGCGATCGAAGTGGGCAGCCGCCCGGAAAATGCCGGCAAGACGATCGTCGTCATCATCCCCTCGTTTGCAGAACGTTATCTGTCGACCGCCCTGTTCGACGGTTTGGGCGGTTAAAACACATTCACGCAGCCGCGATCGCCAGCCGCTCGCTGGCCATGCGGTAGGAAATCGCCTCCGCCAGATGCAGCCGGCCAACGGTCGGCTTGCCGTCGAGATCGGCGAGCGTGCGAGCCACTTTCAACACCCGATGATATCCGCGTGCGGAGAATTTCAGTTTCTCCGCCGCATCCCTCAGCAGTTGCAGGCCGGACGGATCAGGCTCGGCAACCTTCTCGATCAGCGAGGTCGAGCACCGCGCATTGGTGAGCGGCCCCGACAGACCTGCCGCGAGATAACGATCCTGCTGCAGTTCTCTCGCTGCATGAACGCGCTTGGCGACATCGGCACTGCTTTCCGCCGGTGCCGGCCTGATCAAGTCAGAAGCCGACACAGCCGGCACATCGATGCGGATATCGATACGATCCATCAGCGGGGCGGAGATACGCGCCTGATAATCGACGGCACAGCGCGGACCTCTGGCGCAGGAATGGCCGGCCTCACCCGCCATGCCGCAGCGGCAGGGGTTCATCGCCGCAATAAGCTGGATGCTGGCCGGATAAGAAACACGGTGATTGGCGCGGGCGATGACGCATTCGCCGGTCTCCAGTGGCTGGCGCAGAGCATCCAGCACCTGAGGTGAGAATTCGGGGAATTCGTCGAGGAACAGAACTCCGTGATGGGCAAGTGAGGCCTCGCCCGGTTTTGCCCGCAGGCCGCCCCCGACCAGCGCCGCCATGGTCGCCGAATGATGAGGCGTGCGATAGGGTCGACGATCCGAAAGCTTTCCGCCCGAAAGCTGGCCGGCGATCGAGTGAATCATCGAGACTTCCAGCAGTTCGGCTGCCGAAAGCGGCGGGAGGATAGAGGGAAGTCGTGCCGCCAGCATCGACTTGCCGGAACCAGGCGGACCAACAAAAAGTAGATTATGTCCGCCAGCCGCCGCGACTTCCAAGGCACGCTTGGCGCTTTCCTGTCCCTTGATCTCGGCCAGATCCGGCAGATTGGCCGGCAGAGCGCGGATTGCCGGTTGCGGACGCGAGATGACCTGCGTGCCGCGAAAATGATTGGCGAGCGCGATCAGGCTGCGCGGGGCGATAATATCAACATCCGGCCCTGCCCATGCTGCTTCCGCACCACTGTCTGCCGGGCAGATCAGGCCCTTGCCGACGGCATTGGCGCTGATTGCCGCCGGTAGCGCACCGGCAACCGCCGCCAGCGTGCCATCCAGGTTCAGTTCGCCGATGACGACATGATCGGAAACAGCATCACCCGGAATGGCGCCAAGTGCAGTCATCAAGCCAAGCGCGATGGCAAGGTCGAAATGCGACCCTTCCTTGGGCAGGTCGGCAGGCGCAAGATTGACCGTTACCTTTTTCGCCGGCATGGCGAGGCCGGACGCGTGCAGTGCGGCCTGCACCCGCTCGCGGCTTTCTGCAACCGCCTTATCCGGCAGGCCAACGATATGCATGCCCATCTTGCCCGGGCCGACCATGACCTGTACGTCGACGGGAACACCTTCTATGCCCTGGAATGCAATGGTACTGACGCGTGAAACCATGCCAATCGCTCCCACAGATCATGTCCGGAACGACGGCCCTGCCCCCACGGCTTGCCTTCGCCCCAATACAACCATAAGCTGACACGGTGCGAAAATTTAAACAAGAACAAAAATCGAACAAACTAAACAAAAAAGGCGCCCGGTCAGGCGCCTCTCTGTCGAATCAAAGACTAAACTCAGTTGAGCTTGGCTTCGATCACATCCCACATCAGGCTTGCGACATCGGCTCCGCCGAATTTCTTCACTTCGCGGATGCCTGTCGGCGAAGTTACGTTGATTTCGGTCATGTAGTCGCCGATCACGTCGATGCCGACGAAGATGAAGCCGCGCTCGCGCAGAGCCGGTCCGATACGGGCGCAGATTTCCTTTTCACGCGTCGTTAGTTCGGTAGGCTCGGCGCGGCCGCCGACATGCATGTTGGAGCGGCTGTCGGTTTCGGCCGGCACGCGGTTGATCGCGCCCACCGGCTCACCATCGACGAGCAGGATGCGCTTGTCGCCCTTGCGGACCTCTTTCAGATAACCCTGAGCAATATAGGGCTCGCCGCGATACATCTGGCCAAACATCTCCAGAAGCGAGGTGAAGTTGCGGTCGTCACGAGCGGAATGGAACACGCCAGCGCCGCCATTGCCGTAAAGCGGCTTCAAGATGATATCACCCAGTTCCTGGCGGAAGGCTGCGATTTCTTCAGGATCACGCGAGATCAGCGTCGGCGGCATCAGGTCGGCGAATTCGGTGACGAAGATCTTTTCCGGCGAATTGCGCACCCAGGCCGGATCGTTGACGACAAGCGTCTTCGGGTGGATGCGTTCCAGAAGATGGGTCGAGGTGATGTAGCCCATGTCGAAGGGCGGATCCTGACGCAGCAGCACGACATCCATCTGCGAGAGATCGACACGCTGCTTTTCGCCGAGGGTGAAATGGTCACCCTTGATGTCGCGCACCTGCAGAGGCTCGACGGCGGCAAAGATCTTGCCGTCGCGCATGGTCAGGCGGTCGGGCGTGTAGTGGAAAAGCTCGTAGCCGCGCGATTGGGCCTCCAAGGTCATTGCGAAGGTGGAATCGCCAGCAATGTTGATGCTGGAAATATGGTCCATCTGGATTGCGACCTTGCGAACATGCGCCATGAGTTTCGTCCCCGATAAAGATGCCGCCTGGATTTCAAGCTCGCATGATTTAGGATGGCATAGGCCTGAAAGCAATGCGGCCGGGAACAATCCCGACCGCAGAGATCAAACTGGACTGCATCCGGCGTTTCAGGCGACCGGTTCGGCGATTGCGACGGCGGCCTTTGCGGGTGCGCGCGCATCCAGCCGCTTGCCTTTCTCGGCATCGAAGAAATGCAGCTTGGAGGGATCGACGCTGATCCGCATATTGTCGGAAATCTCGGCTTCGCCGGAGAGCGCGATGGTGATCGCCTGATCGCCGACCAGACCATGGGCCAGGCGCTGCGAGCCGAGTTCCTCGACATATTCCACGGTAAAGGGCATTCCTTCAGCCGACGACACCACGCGCAGGTCTTCGGCGCGCAGGCCGACCGTGACGGCGCCGGAAGTGGGGGTGTAGCCGTTGAGCGAAATCTGCGACGGGCCGATCGCGAGCCTGTCGCCCTGCAGTTCCGCTTTCACGAGGTTCATGGCCGGAGAGCCTATGAAGCTGGCAACGAAGGTCGAGGCCGGGGTGTGATAGACATCCAGCGGGGAGCCTACCTGTTCAATCTGTCCGCCGTTCAGGACGACGAGGCGATCGGCAAGCGTCATCGCTTCGAGCTGGTCGTGAGTGACATACATAGAGGTCGTGCCGATGCGGCGCTGCAGGCGCTTGATCTCGCCACGCATCGAGACACGCAGCTTGGCGTCGAGGTTGGACAGCGGCTCGTCGAAGAGGAAGGCGGCCGGCTTGCGGACGATGGCGCGGCCCATGGCGACGCGCTGACGCTGGCCGCCGGAAAGCGCACGCGGCTTGCGATCGAGATACTGGGTGATTTCCAGCATGCGGGCGGCTTCATTGACGCGCGCGTCGATCTCGGCTCGCGGCGTCTTGCGGTTCTTCAACCCGTATTCGAGGTTCTGGCGCACCGTCATATGCGGGTAGAGCGCATAGTTCTGGAACACCATGGCGATATCGCGGTCGGCCGGTTCGACCTCGTTGACCACACGGTCACCGATCTTCACCGTGCCTTCAGAAATGGCTTCCAGGCCTGCGACCATGCGCAGAAGCGTGGACTTGCCACAGCCCGAAGGGCCAACCAGGACGATGAACTCACCGTCCTTTATGTCGAGATTGATGTCGGAGACGGCACGCACGCCGCCATTATAGATCTTGCCAACGCTGCTGATGTCGATCGCGGCCATTGTCGTTTTCCTTACTTGTCGCTTTCGGTCAGGCCCTTGATGAACCAGCTCTGGAAAATCACCACGATCGCCACGGGCGGAAGCATGGCGAGAACCGCCAGCGCAAATGCCTCGTTGTAATCGGGGATGTTCGAGCCGACCCAGACCTGCAGGATGGATTTGATGCCGCGCATCAAGGTGAAGAAGCTTTCGTCGGTCGTCATCATCATCGGCCAGAGATACTGGTTCCAGCCATAGACGAACATGATGATGAAGATGGCGGCGATCATGGTGCGAGAGATCGGCACCAGAATGTCGATGAAGAACTTGAAGGGACCTGCGCCATCAATGCGGGCAGCCTCCAGCAGTTCTTCGGGCACGGACTTGAAGAACTGGCGGAAGTAGAAGGTGCCGGTGGCGGACGCCAGAAGCGGCACGATCAGGCCGGTGTAGCTGTTCAACAGGCCGAGGTTCGACATGACCTCATAGGAGGGCATGATGCGCACTTCGAGCGGCAGAAGCAGCGTGGTGAAGATCACCCAGAAAGAGAGCGTCGCCATGGGGAAGCGGAAATAGACGATGGCATAGGCGGCCATCATCGACAGGACGATCTTGCCTGCGGCAAAACCGATGCCGAGGATGAGCGAATTCATTACCATGCGGGCGCCGGTGATATCGCCGGTAAAGCCGCCCTTCTGCGTCAGCACCTTTTCATAGGTGGCAATGAAATTGTCACCCCAGGCGAGCGACAAGCCGTTCATGTGGATGTCGGCCGCCGTGTGGGTCGAGGTCATAAAGGCGACCACGACCGGCATGCAGAGAAACAGCGAGCCAAGGATGAGGACGAGATGATCGGAAAACTTGGTGCGATACATGGTCTGTCCTCTCAATTGTAGTGGACGCGCCGCTCGATGAAGCGGAACTGGAAAATGGTGAGGACAAAGACGACGATCATCAGGATGACCGACTGGGCCGAAGATCCGCCGATATCGTTGCCGCGGAAGCCGTCGGCATAAACCTTGTAGACCAGCGTTACCGGATTGTTGGCGGGCTTGTCCTTGACCATGACGTCGATGATGCCGAACGTGTCGAACAGCGCATAAGTGACGTTGATCGTCAGCAGGAAGAATGCGGTCGGCGCCAGAAGCGGGAGAATGACCGTCCAGAAACGGCGGAAGCCGGAACGGCAGTCGATCATTGCCGCTTCGCGCACGGAGACAGGCACATTCTGCAGACCCGAGAGGAAGAAGATGAAATTGTAGGGGATCTGCTTCCAGACGGCGACGACCGTCATCGCGAAGGCGGTGTCGTAATAGTTCAGGCCCACCTGCATGTGCCAGCCGAAATAAGACATCATCTTCACGAAAGGACCGACATGCTGGTCGAAGATCATCATGCCGATCAGGCCCGAAACGGGCGTTGCAATGGCGTAGACGGCGATCAGCAGCGTCTTGTAGGTCGAGGCCCCGCGGATGACACGGTCGGCCTTGACGGCGAGCAGCAATCCCAGCGAGAGCGACAGGAAGGTGACGAGCACAGTGAAGACGGCGGTAAACAGCGCGATCGACTGATATTCGGAGCTGAAGATCACGTCGGTGTAATTGCTCAAGCCCACGAATGTTGAGCCGAAGCCGAACGGGTCCTCAAGGTAAAAGGACGAACTTACCGCCTGGACCGAGGGCCAGTAGAAAAAAATGAAGATCACCGCAAGCTGCGGAAACAGGAACAGATAGGGCAGAACGGGCGAGGTGAACTGCACACGCTTCATTTCTTCTGCTGCGACGGCAGTCTTCTTGCTGCGTGCGTTCCCCCGGTAACCGAGGCGGGACAGGAAACCGCCGGGTTGCGGTTGTGACGTCGTATAGGCCACGAATTCTCCCCTTTCTTGCAATTACAAAAGAGCCCGCCCGCCCTTAAAAAGAGCGGACGGACCATGATGGGAGATGGCTATCAGCCGGCGGTCTTGGCGAAACGGGTGAGGAGGTCGTTGCCTTCCTTCTCGATGGTTTCGAAGGCCTTCTGGACGGTCGTTTCACCCGAGAAGATCTTGTTGTATTCGCGTTCCATGATGGAACGGATCTGCGGGTAGAAGCCGAGGCGGTAGCCCTTGGACCATTCGCCCGACGGCAGCATCAGCTGCTTGATGCCGACTTCGGCAACCGGGGTCTTTTCGTAATAACCTTCAGACTTGGCCAGCTCGTAAGCAGCCTTGGTGATGGCGACGTAACCGGTAGCCTGGTGGTAGAACTTCTGGATTTCCGGCGAGGTCAGGAACTGGAAGAAGTCGGCGGTGCACTTGTTTTCGGCTTCCGGCTTGCCGGCCATTGCGAAGAGTGCTGCACCACCGATGAAGGTGTTGGTGCCGGCGCCTTTGATGCTCGACCAGTAAGGAAGAAAGTCAGCCGAGAACGGCATGGAAGCGGTCTTCTGCAGGCCGCCGAAGGAGCCGGAAGAACCGATCCACATGGCAACCTTGCCTTCTTCGAAAGGCTTCTGGTTGTCGTTCCAGCTTGCGCCGTAGAACTTGTAGAGACCTGCGTCAGACCAGGCCTTCAGCTTTTCGAACATCATGACAAGGTTCTTGTCGGTGAGGTTCATCTTGGTGTCGACAACGCTGTCGTAACCGTTGTTGTTGTTGGCGAACTGGATGTTCTGGCGCGAGAAGAAATTCTCGGTGAACTGCCAGGTGAGCTGCGAAGCGGTCATCGGGATGAAGCCGGCTTCCTTGAGCTTGGGAGCAACAGCTTCAAACTCTTCCCAGGTCTTCGGCACGGCAACGCCGGCCTTTTCGAAAGCCTGCGGGTTGACGTACATGATCGGAGCCGAAGAGTTGAACGGCATGCCGATGAACTTGCCCTTCGAGTCAGCGTAGAAATAGCGAACGCCCTCGATGAACGCATTGCGGTCGAACTTGTAACCTGCATTGTTGATCAGGTCTTCGGCGGCGACGGTTGCGCCCTTGGCGTTGATGATGGTGGCAGCACCGGCATCGAATACCTGCAGGATGTTCGGCTGTTCGCCCGAACGGAAAGCGGCGATACCGGTTGCCAGAGCTTCTTCGTAGGTGCCCTTGGAGATCGGAGTCAGAGCGCAAGCGGTCTGCGAAGCGTTGAACTTCTGCGACACTTCGTTGATGACTTCACCGTTACGGCCGCCCATGCCGTGCCACCAGGTGATGTTGGTTGCTGCGAGCGAGGAGGTTGCAGACATTGCAACTGCCATCGCGGCCATCGAGAATTTCTTGATCATGGTCATGGTTACGTCCTCTCCGCCTTGGTTGGATCGAGGACCGCAATAGGGCTTGCCCGTGACAGGCTCTTAACAATTCTGTTTCAGATTTGTGACGTTTGCACAGCTTTGCAAAAACTTCACAACACCGTCAAAAAGCATCCGGAAAATGCCGGGGCAAACGCCAGGGCAGGACGGCGATAATATCGTAACGGCAGGATAGAAGATGGGCGTCACGGCGGCGCGACAGCCAGATATCGCTTGCAGCCCTTATCCGCCTTTGGGCGCCGTAACCGACCGCATCGATCGCGTCAGCTTCTCGGGCGCGCGCCTTAACCTCGACAAACAGGATAAGAGTGTTTTTGCGGGCGACGATATCGATTTCGCCGAGCCGTGTCCGGTATCGGAACTTCAGGATCCGATACCCTTTAAAGAGAAGATAGAGAGCTGCGAGATATTCGGAGACGTGGCCGCGCCGTTCGGCGCGCCGGCGTTTATGCCGCCTGTCCTCGGCTCCTCGGCCCATCAGCCCTCATCCTTGTCCTTCATGGCGGCATCTTTCATGGTGACCAGCCGTTGATAGAGGTCTCGCTTCGAAAGGCCTGTCAGACGTGCTGCTTCCGCCGCGGCCTTTGCCGCGGGCATGGAAGACGACAACTCCTCCAGCAGCACATCGACATCGACAGCCGCCGGCACATCATCATAAGCAGGCGGCCCGACGAGGAAGACGATCTCACCCTTGACGTTGCGACCGTCGAAGGCTTCAGCAAGCTCTCCGAGCGACGCGCGGCTGATCTCCTCGAAGGCCTTGGTCAGTTCGCGCCCAACACAAGCCGCGCGGCCCGGCCCCAGAACATCGGCAGCGGAGGCCAGCGTCGCGGTAATGCGATGCGGAGATTCAAAGAATATCAGCGTTGCTGGAATTTTCGACAGTTCCGCCAGTCGGTCGCGGCGTCCTTTTTCCTTCACCGGCAGAAAACCGGCAAACAGGAAGGCATCATTCGGAAGACCGGAAGCAACAAGCGCGGCAAGAGGCGCCGAAGCGCCCGGAATGGGGACTACCCGATGGCCCGCCTCGATGGCCAGCTGTCCGAGCCGATACCCCGGATCGGAGACAAGCGGCGTGCCGGCATCGGAGACCAGAGCCACGGACTTTCCCTGTTCCAGTGCCGCCAGCAGCCTTGGCCCCATCTCATCGGCATTATGCTCGTGATAGGCGTAAGGTTTGTTGGCGATGCCATAGCGATCGAGAAGTACGCGGGTGACGCGCGTATCTTCGCAGGCCAGCACATCGGCACCGGCGAGCGTTTCAAGCGCGCGCAGCGTGATATCGCCGAGATTGCCGATTGGCGTGGCAACGAGATAAAGCGCCGGCTCCAGCGGGCGCGAAGGCACAAAAGTATTGGCGACGCGGTAGCCGCGGGTCGCTTCAGCAGGTCCAGCCACGAGCTTCGCAATTCAGTTGGATGATCATAAGCCCTTTATGGTCAAGGCGATGGCGGCCCGCAAGCGGCACGGGCCCAAGTTTTCTGTGTGCAGGTCTATTGCAAGTGCCGAAATGAAGCGGACACCCCGCATATGCTCTTGCGTTCAAAGGCTGATCTCTGCCATTTTGCCCCTCCACATCGTCCGGCTTGCGAAAGCCGAAGAATATCCGGTGCCCCGCCTCCCGGGACACCCAGGTCGAAAGCGGTTGAGTCCATGCGTATTACTCTCGAGCGGTCCAATCTTCTTAAGTCGTTGAGCCACGTTCACCGCGTGGTCGAGCGCCGCAACACAATTCCGATCCTTTCCAACGTTCTGATGCGCGCTTCCGACGCCAGCGTCGAACTGAAGGCGACGGACCTGGATCTGGAGATCACCGAATCCGTTCCGGCGATGGTCGAGCAGGCCGGCGCGACCACGGTTCCCGCACATCTTCTCTACGAAATCGTGCGCAAGCTGCCCGACGGTTCGGAAGTCCTGCTCGCCACCAATCCTGATGGCGGCTCCATGACGGTCCAGTCCGGCCGTTCGAAATTCTCGCTACAGTGCCTGCCGGAAACCGATTTCCCGGATCTGACCGCCGGTTCGTTCAGCCATACGTTCAAGCTGAAGGCGACCGATCTGAAGATGCTGATCGACCGGACGCAGTTCGCGATCTCCACCGAAGAGACCCGTTACTACCTGAACGGCATCTTCTTCCACACGATCGAGGCCGGGGGCGACCTGAAGCTGCGTGCTGTTGCGACCGACGGTCACCGTCTGGCGCGCGCCGACGTGCAGGCGCCTTCCGGTTCGGAAGGCATGCCGGGCATCATCATTCCGCGCAAGACCGTTGGCGAGCTGCAGAAGCTGGTCGACGATCCGGAAGCACAGGTCACCGTCGAGGTTTCCGACGCAAAGATCCGTCTATCAATCGCCGACATCATCATGACGTCGAAGCTGATCGACGGCACGTTCCCGGATTACCAGCGTGTCATCCCGACCGGCAACGACAAGGAAATGCGCGTCGATTGCCAGACCTTCACCAAGGCCGTCGATCGCGTTTCGACCATTTCGTCCGAGCGCGGCCGTGCGGTAAAGCTTGCCCTGACGGACGGCCAGCTGATGCTGACGGTCAACAATCCAGATTCGGGCAGCGCCACGGAAGAAGTCGCGGTCGGATATGAAAACGATCCGATGGAAATCGGCTTCAACGCAAAATATCTGCTCGACATCACGGCCCAGCTTTCGGGCGACGACGCCATCTTCATGCTTGCGGATGCGGGTTCGCCGACACTGGTCAGAGATACCGCGGGAGACGATGCTCTCTACGTGCTTATGCCAATGCGCGTTTAAGACAATCGAGGCGGCCGGAAATTTCGAGCCGCCTTTTTTATGCCGTTTTCTAATTGCGACATTCTTGCCTGCCTTTGCGTCATCGACCTTGACCCCTGCGGCCAGACGACCAAATAGGCTTGAAAACCCGGAGAGGTAACTAGATGGAATTGCGCTTGAAGGAACGGCTCGGCCGTAAGTTCGACGAGGAAATCCGTTTCTTCAAGGGCTGGATGGATGGCCCGAAAAGCGTAGGCGCTATCTGCCCGACCTCTTCCGTCACCGCCAAGCGCATGGCGAGCGTCATCAACCCTTCATCGGGCCTGCCCGTGCTTGAACTCGGCCCGGGCACCGGCGTCATCACCAAGGCGATCCTGGAACGCGGCATTGCGCCGGAGAACTTGGTTTCGATCGAATATTCGACGGATTTCTACCAGAACCTGATCAAGACCTATGAAGGCGTTCACTTCATCAATGGTGACGCTTTCGAACTCGACAAGACGCTTGGCGAGATGAAGTCGGTCATCTTCGACAGTGTGATCTCCGCCATCCCGATGCTGAGCTTTCCGATGGAAAGCCGTATCGCGCTTCTGGAAGACCTGCTCGACCGCATGCCGGCAGGTAGGCCGGTGATGCAGATCACCTATGGCCCGGTCTCGCCGATCATCGCCAATCCGGATCGTTACAAGATCAAGCATTACGATTTCGTCGTGCGGAATATACCGCCGGCGCAGTTGTGGACCTACACTCGGACTTGATTCACACGCGCGTCAACTGGCCGAGGTAAGCGGGATCGATTTTGACCCGCTTTGGAGTTTTGACCGACATGACCTTCGGCCTTTATATCACTCACCCTCAGGTGCGCATCGATCCTGATGTACCGGTGCCGCAATGGAGCCTTTCGGATATCGGCCGGCAGCGCGCCGAGAAGGCTGCGCAGCAGCCTTGGGCGCAAAAGCTTGGCCGGATCGTTTCGAGCGACGAGACCAAGGCGATCGAAACGGCCGAGATCCTGGCGGCCGTTGCCGACGTCTCGATCATGCTTGCTCCCGACACGCATGAAAACGACCGGTCGGCGACCGGCTTTCTCGCACCACCGGAATTCGAAGCGGCGGCAGACTGGTTCTTCGCCAATCCGACGGAGAGCTTCAAGGGTTGGGAAACGGCCGCGGATGCGCAGGCCCGCATCGTTTCAGCTTTCGATCGCATCCTATCCGATCACAATCCCGATATGCCGATCGCCTTTGTCGGCCATGGCGGCGTCGGCACTTTGTTGAAGTGCCATCTGCTGCAGATCCCGATTTCCAGAAGCAAGGATCAGCCGGGCGGTGGTGGAAATCTCTTCTGCTTCTCCCTTGCGGATCGGACCGTCTCGTGCGACTGGACCCCGATAGAAACATGGCAAGGGGAATGACCAACATGCAAGCGCGTGACCGACTGATCGTGGGCCTCGATATCCCGACCGTTTCCGAAGCCGAAAAAATGGTCGCCACGCTCGGCGAGAGCGTCTCCTTCTACAAAATCGGCTACCAGCTGGTGTTTGCCGGCGGACTGGAATTTGCCCGTGACCTCGCCAAGGACGGCAAGAAGATCTTTCTCGACATGAAGCTTCTCGACATAGACAACACTGTGGCCAAAGGCGTCGAGAACATTGCCAAGATGGGCATGACCATGCTGACGCTGCACGCCTATCCCAAGGCAATGCGGGCTGCGGTGGAAGCTGCCAAAGGTTCGGATCTCTGCCTGCTCGGCGTAACCGTGCTGACCTCGATGGATGCTGCGGACGTTACAGAGGCAGGTTATGCCCAGACGCCGGAGCAACTGGTTCGCACCCGTGCGGCGCAAGCACGCGACGCCGGCATGGGCGGCATCGTCTGCTCGGCCGAAGAATCCGCCGCCGTGCGCGAAATCGTCGGTGCCGACATGGCAATCGTTACGCCGGGTATTCGCCCGAAAGGCGCGGATGCAGGCGACCAGAAACGTGTCGTGACGCCATTCGACGCCCTGAAAGCAGGCTCGACGCATCTCGTCGTCGGCCGCCCTATCGTCAAGGCTGAAGACCCGAAAGCATCCGCCGAAGCAATTCTTGCCGAAATGCGCGAGGCTCTCTGGCCAGCAAACGACGCCTGATACGCGCAGCTAACTAGCGATTGTTAGCGACCCGATTGCGTGCACCGTCATCGACAATCAGGTTCGGAGAGCCGCCGATCAGGCGGTTATCCGTAACCGTATTGTTGTTAGCGCCGTCATCGTGATCCAGACCCCCGAGCAACATCTTGGGCTGGACGAGGCAATAGCTGTTGAACATGCTGAGTCCTTCCCGACTGCCGATCCACACGGCAGGACGTGCGACCGGCACCTGATACTGGAACGTGTTGCCGCGGATGGTATTGCCCTGCGGTGATTGATGGCGGAACGTGCCGCCCTCGCCGCAATTGCGGTAAAGATAAATACCGCCACTGAGCGGGTTCACGAATGTATTGTTCTCGATGCGATTGTTCGCCGATCCGTCGACGGCAATGACTTCCCGCCATTCGGGGCGGGCCGAAAACGTATTGCCGGTGATGACATTTCCGGCCGATTCCGCATCGAGATAAACGATGGTCGAGCTTGCCTTGCCGGTGAAGCGGGAATTCTGCAGCGTGACTCGTGTCACGCCGGGCGCGAGATAGAGCGGCACCCCGACACTGCCAGAGAATGTAATGTTGTCGAGCAGGACGCCGGTCGGCGCTGCCGCCTGTGCCCGCTGCGTATGTCCGTCCCGGTTCGAGGATGCCTTCACTTCCTTTGCCTGGCCGTTATTGCCCAGGCCCTGGATGCGCAGATCACCCTTGATCTGGCAATTGCGAATGGTGATGTCGGTCGGCACGTCCCATTTTCCGTCGCTTCCCTTGCGGGACTGGATCAGCACCGTCCTCGCCTTGGTTCCAGTGCCGTCGATCATCGCGCCGTTGCAATCGAAAACCACGCCAGAAGCACGACTGCCCGAAAACGTGATGCGCTGGGTGATCTTGTCTCCCTTGTTCAGGCTGACGTCGCATCGAATATCGACCGGTTTTGAATCCTTCTTGGCCGGCGCACGAAGCGCATCCATGACGTTTGCCGGGCAGGCATCGGCCCGCGCATCGGATGATCCGGTGAATATCGGCGAGCCGATCGCCAGAAATACACTCGCTGCCAAAGGGAATGCGTAGCGCACCATATTGACTTGCCTCCTGATTCGCCCGATCTCGAATATACCTAAACTGGAGAGGAGGATATTTGATGACCAAGGGATATTGGATCGCACGAATGGATGTGCATGATCCCGAGCGCTACAAGGATTATGTGGCAGCTGCAAAACCGGCATTCGAGAAATATGGCGCCCATTTTCTGGCGCGCGGCGGCGCAGCGGAAGAACTCGAAGGCTCGTCACGCCATCGCAATGTCGTGATCGAGTTTCCGTCGATGCAGGCCGCTATCGATTGCTACAACTCGCCGGAATACCAGATTGCCGCAAAAATCCGGCAGGAAGTCGCCGATGGCGAGATGGTGGTCGTGCAGGGGATCTGACACGCCTATGGCGCTTCCTAACCTGCGCGTCGTACTTTCCGAAACCGATTCCGGTTTTCGTGTCGATGCTCCAGGAGACTTGCGACATCTGGGGCGCGCAAGTCTCTTCCACCACGTTGAGGTTTAAGCTAAAGACCAATGAGTAAGAGACAGCTTTCGGGGCAGACCATGACCGTGAACAATCTTCCGCCGCTCGTTACCGTTTTCGGAGGATCGGGTTTCGTAGGTCGCCATGTGGTCCGGACGCTGGTAAAGCGCGGCTATCGCGTGCGCGTGGCGGTGCGCCGCCCGGATCTCGCGGGTTTCCTTCTGCCGGCCGGATATGTCGGCCAGATTTCGCTGGTTCAGGCCAATCTTCGCTATCGCCAGTCCATTGACCGCGCCGTGGAAGGCGCGGCCCATGTGGTCAACTGCGTCGGCATTCTGTTCGAGAGCGGTCGCAACACGTTTGATGCGATCCAGGACACCGGTGCGCGCTCGATTGCAGAAGCTGCCGCCAAGGCCGGCGCCAAGTTCACCCATATTTCGGCGATCGGTGCCGACGTCAATTCCGGCTCATCCTATGCCCGCAGCAAGGGCCGCGCCGAAGCAAGCATCCTCTCCCTGATCCCCGACGCCGTGATCCTTCGGCCGTCGATCGTTTTCGGGCCGGAAGACAATTTCTTCAACAGGTTTGCCGCCATGGCTCGCCAGCTTCCGGCACTCCCGCTAATCGGCGGCGGCAAGACCAATCTGCAGCCGGTCTATGTCGAGGATGTCGCCGAAGTGGTCGGCCGCTCGGTCGATGGCACGCTGACACCCGGCACGACCTATGAACTGGGCGGCGCCGAAGTGATGACTTTCCGCGACTGTCTTGAGACCGTGCTGCGCGTGACCTGCCGCGATCGCGCGCTGGTTTCGCTACCCTTCGGCATCGCCTCGATGATCGGCAGCATCGCATCCATGATCCCGTTCGTGAAGCCGCCGGTCACTGCCGACCAGGTGGAACTGCTGAAGAGCGACAACGTCGTCTCCGAAAGCGCGGTCAAGGAAGGCCGAACGCTTTGCGGGCTTGGCATTCGTCCGGTCGTTCCCGGCTCGATCCTTGCATCCTACCTCGTGCACTTCCGTCCGCAGGGCCAGTTCACCGGCAGTGGCAAGGCAGCCTGAGCTTAGCTTTTATCATTTTCATTCAGCGCGCTTCAGGTGCCTGCCTATCGGGCAGGCACCTCTAAAGCCTTGGATTTATGCAACTTGACAATTGTCGATGTGGCATAAAGTCCTCACACGCGAATGAGTGTGCGTTAACCGCAGGTTTAGCAAAAACCGTTATTGAATTCAGAAGCGGTGACCAATAAATCGGTCGCACGAAATTAGTTCACTGCAAATCACCTGTTTGAAAGGCATCTTTCATGGGCAAGCCTATCGCCCTTTTCTTTGCATGCGCGGCACTTGTTATTCTCGCGGGCTCTTTCATGGCGCCCCAGACCGCCGCAAGCGGCAAGGAAGGTTGCGCTCCGGCTTACGGCGTCGACCCTTGCGCCACGGCATCCATTCCTCGCTAAGCGAGACACGAGAGCGGCGACAAGCCGCTCTTTTTTAGCGCCGAACGCCATCCCGGCTTAGCTCTCATATTTAAATGGCGGCGTAGCCGAGAGCCTTAGGAAAACCGGCCGCAAGCCCCGCAATTCGCACGGTTACCAGCAATTGCAATCGTTCTTAATTATTTGCTGACGAAATGCAGGCAGTTTGCGACTTGTCGCGAATTTATGCCGCTTGCTTGTGTTGGCCCTATCAAGTCCATATAGCTGACCTTAAGTCAGGCGGGCGCGATATAAGCCTACGCCACCCACACCCCGCACACGATAGCCGAAACCCAAAGCCCGATGCCCACCCTCTACCACCATCCCATGTCGTCCGCCTCGCGATTTGTTCGCCTGATCCTTGCCGAGTATGGATTTCAGGCCGATCTGGTCGAAGAGCAGCCATGGGAAAAGCGGCGGGAATTTCTCAGCATCAATCCGGCAGCGACGCTTCCCGTCTATGTCGATGACAGCATGCGTGTGCTCTGTGGTCCCTCGGTGCTCATGGAGTTTCTCGACGAGACCCATGGCGTGCTGAAGCGCGAGCGCCGTCTTTTGGCGGAAGATCCGTGGCACCGCGCGGAAATCCGCCGGCTGACGGAATGGTTCCTGCAGAAGATGGAGCAGGACGTGACCCGGCCGTTGACCCGCGAACGGGTCTACAAGCTGCAGATGACAGCAGCGCAGGGCGGCGGCGCGCCGGATTCAAAGGCGCTGCGCACCTCGCGCGCCAATATCCGTCAGCACATGAAATATCTGTCCTGGCTTGCAGGCTCCCGCCAGTGGCTTGCCGGTGAACGGCTGAGCTATGCGGATCTGGCTGCTGCGGCCTCGATTTCCGTTCTCGACTATCTCGGCGAAATCGAATGGTCGGATTTCCCTATCGCCAAAGACTGGTACCAGCGATTGAAATCGCGTCCTTCCTTCCGCCCGATGCTTGCCGAGCGCATTCGCGGCCTGACTCCGGTCTCCCATTATGCGGACCTCGATTTCTAGCGCCGACAAAGCCGGAGACGATAAGGCGCTTCGCCGGCGGGAGAAGCTGACCGCCTTCATTCGCGAGGAAGCCATCACTCAGGGCTTCGATCTCTGTCGCATCACCCTGCCGACAAGCATTCCGCGCGCACCGGAGAGGCTCTCCGTATTTCTCGACGACAGCCATCACGGCACGATGGACTGGATGGCGGAAACGAAAGAGCGCCGCGCAGATCCCAAGACACTTTGGAGCGAAGTGCGTTCGATTGTGATATTCGGGCTGAACTACGGCCCCGAGGAGGATCCGCGCTATCTCCAGTCCATGAAGGACAAGGCGGCGATCTCAGTCTATGCGCGCAATCGCGATTATCATGACGTCATCAAGGGGCGATTGAAGGAAATCGCCACTCGGTTTTCAGCGCGTGCGGGCGAAGACGTCAAGGTCTTCGTCGACACCGCGCCCGTCATGGAAAAACCGCTGGCGGAGGCGGCGGGGCTTGGCTGGCAGGGCAAGCATACCAATCTCGTCAGCCGAACCCATGGGTCGTGGCTGTTTCTCGGCAGCCTTTTCACCACCGCCGAACTTTTGATCGACAGTTCGGAGAAGGATCATTGCGGCTCCTGCCGAGCCTGTCTCGATGCCTGTCCGACAGCCGCATTCCCGGCCCCTTACCGGCTGGATGCGCGGCGCTGCATTTCCTATCTGACGATCGAGCACAAAGGGCCGATCGATGCGGAATTCCGGCCGCTGATCGGCAATCGCATCTATGGCTGCGATGACTGTCTCTCAGCCTGTCCGTGGAACAAGTTTGCCGCCAGCGCCTCCGAGATGAAGCTCAAGGCGCGCGATGATCTGAAGGAACCGTCGATCGCCTTTCTGCTGACGCTGGACGATCCGGCGTTTCGCACCTTCTTCTCGGGTTCGCCGGTCAAACGTATCGGGCGCGACCGTTTTGTTCGCAATGTGCTGATCGCAGCCGGCAATTCCGGTGATCGCCAGTTCATCGCGCAATGTCACCTTCTTGCCGATGACGCTTCTCCTATCGTGCGCGGCATGGCGGTCTGGGCCTTGAGGCAGCTGATGGACGATGGCGCGTTTGCCGCATTCGCGAGAGGCCGCTCAGCAGATAATGATCCCGAGGTTCGCCGGGAATGGCAGATGGCAGGAGTGGATTGATGACGGTGATGATCTTCGGATGCGGTTATTCGGGCAAGGCGATTGCGAAAGCCTTTGCGGAAAAGGGCTTTTCCGTTGCCGGTACAGTCCGCACGCTTGAAGGCGCCGAAGCGCTCGCATCGCATCATATCAAGCCTTACATCTTCGACGGCACTGCGTTCAGCCCGGAATTGCTGGCGGCACTGCGGGATGTCACCCATCTCGTTCAGTCGATCCCGCCCGGCAAGGAGCACGATCCTTTACTACAGCTCGTTTCCGGTCGGCTTGCGGCGCTCTGCCCGAAGCTGAAATGGATTGGTTATCTATCGACAGTCGGCGTTTATGGTGATCATGGCGGCGGCTGGGTGACGGAAGAAACGCCGGGAAGCCCGATCCTCGGTCGGTCGATCGAGCGCGTCGACACGGAAGAGGCATGGGCCGAGCAGGGTCGCATTGCGGGCATGCCGGTCGCGGCGCTGCGCCTTTCCGGCATTTATGGACCGGGGCGCAACGCCTTCGTCAATCTCGACCGTGGCACCGCACGCCGCATCATAAAGAAGGACCAGGTATTCAACCGTATCCGCGTCGAGGATATCGGCAGCGCCACGCTGTTTCTCGCGGAGCGTAATCTTGCCGGCATATATAATGTGACGGACGACGAACCCTGTGCGCCCCAGGATGTGATCACGGAGGCCGCCCGCCTGATGGGTGTCGAGCCGCCAGCGGAAGTGGATTTCGACAGCGCCGATATGACGCCCATGGCACGCTCTTTCTATGGCGCCAACAAGCGTGTCTCGAATGAAAAAATCCGCTCGCTGGGTTTCCAGTTTGCATTCCCCAATTACCACACTTCACTCGCCCAAATGTGGTCGGAGACTATCTGGCGCGGCTGAAAATCCCATTTTGAAACGGTTGAAATTTCCATCCTTAGGCATCTTTCGAGTTAATATTTCTTAATCCTTACGGCAATGCGCCACATAATCTGTCCAATTTGGGCAGAAATCACCGTGCGACAACAAATTTTTTTCGCGTCATTTTGTGATCGCGGCGCATCACGGAATCTTGCGGGAACGTGATTCCGTTTACCGACTGATTCCTAAGGTTTTATTCCAACATCAATTAGCCGGCTCGTTAAAAAGATCGACAGCAATGTAATCACAAATGTTACAGTAATTAACATTCCGTGATATAAAATCCCACGTTTTCGCCATTTTTCGCCTCGCCTAAGCCAATTGCACGCAACGTGCAGGGACTTAACGACGGGGACGACCGACTTGAAAATAGTTCGACGCCTAACTGCCGCCACGGCCGCCATTGCTGCTTTTGCACTTCTCGGCCAGGCGCCAGCCAATGCGGCGCCCGGATGCGGACACGCATCCTGGTATGCTCTCACTTCCAAGACCGCATCCGGTGAACGGATGAATGCGGCCAAGCTCACCGCCGCGCATCGCTCGCTGCCTTTCGGCACCAAGGTACTGGTGACCAACAAGCGCAACGGCAAAAGCGTGATCGTGCGCATCAACGATCGCGGACCATTCATCCGCGGCCGGGTTATCGACGTATCCAAGGCTGCGGCCCAGAACATCGGCATGGTGTCATCCGGGACCGCGCAGGTCTGTTATCAGATTGTTGCCGACACCCAGAAGGTTGCAGGCAAGGGCATCAAGGGCGTCGACGGCTAAGCCATTCGACACTTCGAACTTCAAGGTACAGGCCTTGCTGCGGCAGGCCTCCCTCTTGCCCTTCTGCCCGATCGCGGTTACGACCGGCTCCATACGGGTTCAACCGATACGGAGTATCACATGCGACTGGGCGGGCGAGTAGCCGGAGCAATTGAAGTTCTGGCCGATATCGAAGAACGCAAACGCCCGGTGGCGGATGCACTGAAAGACTGGGGCCTTGCCCACCGTTTCGCCGGCTCCGGCGACCGGGCAGCCATCGGCAATATCGTCTACGACGCGCTTCGCATGCGGCTTTCCCATGCCTGGCTGATGGATGACGAAAGTCCCGTTGCACTTGCCTATTCTGTCCTGCTGCGCCAGTGGGGTTTTACCACCGAGACGCTTGCAGCCGAATTTGCCGACGACAAGTTTGCACCGCCGGCACTGACCGACGCTCATATTGCCGCTTTCTCCAGCCGTAATCTTAGTGATGCGCCTTTGCATGTGCAGGGTGATATCCCGGACTGGGTACAGCCTTCATTCGAAACCAATTTTGGCGAGAACTGGCTCTCAGAAGCCAAAGCGCTTGCCGACCGCCCGACGCTCGATCTTCGCGCCAATACGCTGAAGGCCAACCGCGACAAGGTGGTGAAAGCGCTGGAGCGCTCCGGCGCAAAGGCAGCCGCAATCGCCCGCAACGGCATCCGCATCGCAGCCGGCGAAGGCGCATCGCGCCTGCCGAACGTGACGGCCGAGCTTTCCTTCCAGAAGGGCTGGTTCGAGGTTCAAGACGAGGGCTCGCAGATCGTCGCCGATCTGGTTCAGCCCGGCGAACACGACCAGGTGCTGGATTATTGCGCCGGCGGTGGCGGCAAGACGCTCGCCATGTCGGCCGCCATGCGTAACAAGGGGCAGGTTCATGCCTATGATGCCGACCGCAAGCGGCTGGCGCCAATCATCGAGCGCCTGCGCCGTGCCGGCACCCGCAATGTTCAGGTCCATGACGACCCGCGCCAGCTCGATGCCCTGAAGGACAAGCTGGATGCCGTCCTCGTCGATGCGCCCTGCACCGGCACCGGCACATGGCGCCGCCGCCCGGATACAAAATGGCGGCTGACGCAGAAAAATCTCGACGAACGGATTTCCCAGCAGCAGGACGCACTTGGCGAAGCGGCAAAGTTCGTGAAGCCGGGCGGGGCACTGCTTTACGTCACCTGCTCGGTGCTGCCGGAAGAGAATGATCGCCAGGTCGAGCGCTTCTGCGCCGAGAACCCGGCCTTCGCAATCACATCGGTCGCCGACGACTGGACGAAAATATTCGGCGCTCAGGCGCCCCGTCCTCGCGTTGCGGATGCAGGCACGATCACCCTGTCGCCCGCAAGTACCGATACGGACGGATTCTTTTTCTGCCGCATGCAACGCAAGGTGTAAATTTCAGCGGCGCGGATCAACCAAAGCTTCAAATCGTTCTAAACTAGAACATTTGACACCACTTTTAATTCGCGCCAAGAACTCTCATTGGCGACGTCGTGGGATCGACGCCGCGAAGGAGAGGGACATGACCCGCAAAACCTTGCTCGGCGCCGCTATGGCGCTATTTGCCGCCTCGACGGTGTTCACGTCGATACCGGCCCGTGCAGAAACTACACCGGCCGCCGTGCTGAAGCACTATGCCGAATTGGCGCAGGCGAAATACGAGGACTCGCTGACGACGGCGCAGGCTCTCGACAAGGCGATCGACGCGCTGATCGCCAAGCCCAGCGACGCAACGCTGAAAGCCGCCAAGGCCGCATGGATCGCCGCCCGCGTGCCTTATCAGCAGTCGGAAGTCTATCGCTTCGGCAATCCGATCGTCGACGAATGGGAAGGCAAGGTGAATGCCTGGCCACTCGACGAAGGCTTGATCGATTATGTCGATGCGTCTTACGGCACCGAAAGCGATGAAAACGCGCTTTACACCGCCAATGTGATCGCCAACCCCAAGCTCAAGATCAACGGCGAGGAAGTCGATCTTACCGAGATTACGCCGGAGACGATCCAGAGCCTGCACGAGGCGGGCGAGATCGAGGCGAATGTCGCAACCGGTTATCACGCGATCGAGTTCCTGCTCTGGGGCCAGGATCTGAACGGCACAGAGGCCGGCGCCGGAAAACGCCCTTATACCGATTACGACAAGGCGAACTGCACGGGTGGTAATTGCGATCGACGCGCCGCCTATCTGAAGGCTGCATCGACGCTTCTGATTGCCGACCTGAAGGACATGGTGACGGCTTGGGCTCCTGACGGGGAAGCGACGAAAAACGTCGAATCCGACGGCAATGCCGGCCTCACCGCGATCCTGACCGGCATGGGCTCGCTCTCCTATGGCGAGCTTGCGGGCGAGCGCATGAAGCTTGGCCTTCTGCTGCATGATCCGGAAGAAGAGCATGATTGCTTCTCCGACAATACCTATGCCTCGCATCTCAACGATGCGATCGGCATCAAGTCCGCCTATACGGGTGAATATACCCGTGTGGACGGCACGAAGATGAAGGGACCATCGCTTTCCGACCTCGTTGCCGCCAAGGACAAGGCGCTCGACAAGGAAATCAAGGGCAAGCTCGATGCAACGCTTGCGGCGATGAACGTCATGAAGGATCGCGCCCAGAAGGTCGAAGCCTATGACCAGATGATCGGCGAGAACAACGCCAAGGGCAATGCGGTGGTGCAGAAGGCGATCGACGGCCTGATCGATCAGACCAAGAGCATCGAGCGCGTCATTGCATCGCTGGATCTGGGGAAGATCGAGCTTGAAGGTTCCGACAGCCTCGATAATCCTGATGCTGTCTTTAAATAATTGAAGAAAAGGCGGGTCTCGCTTCCGGGTGAGGCCCGATCACCCATGGGCGCATTCAGAGCCTTTCCCTACTTGCTGCCTCTCATTTCCGGTGCACTCGTGCTGGTGCCGCTGATCGCGACCGGCAGCGACAGCCAGTTGCCGAAGACCCGCACCGACCTTAATCCGAAGGATTTGAAACGCGTCACGAGCGTGACGAGGCCGACGACGGATTTTTCCAAAGCCGAGCAGTTCGAGACCATGTCCGGCGGTGCCGCGACGACGAAGGCGATCGTCAATGGCGATGCGTTCTCGCATTTTTCGCCGAACATCACCTTCGAGGAAGAGCAGAATTTCAAGCTTGGGAATGCGCTGTTCACCAAGCTCTGGGTGTCTTCCCCCTCCTCCACCCAGGCATCCGATGGTCTTGGGCCGTTGTTCAATGCGCGCGCCTGCCAGAGCTGTCACCTGAAGGATGGCCGCGGCCATCCTCCGGAAGGCGCGGCGGATGCAACCTCGATGTTCCTGCGGCTGGCACGGCCCGCCCGCACCGACGAGGAGCGCGAGGCGATCGGCGATTACCGCAAGCTGAACTTTCCTGACGCCGTCTATGGCGAGCAGTTTCAGGATCTGGCCGTTCCGGGGCTTGCCTCGGAAGGGAAGATGGAGATTTCCTACGAAGAAGTTCCGGTCACGCTTGTTGACGGCGAAGTCGTCAGCCTGCGCAAGCCGACCTATTCGGTTTCCAATCTCGGTTACGGGCCGCTTGAAGGCGATGTAACGCTCTCTCCGCGCATTGCTCCGCAGATGATCGGCATGGGGCTGATCCAGGCGATCCATGAGGCCGATATCCTGGCCAATGCCGATCCGGACGACAAGGATAGTGACGGCATATCCGGCAAGGCGGCGCTGGTGCGCGATCACCGCAGCGGCGAACTGAAACTTGGGCGCTTCGGCTTCAAGGCGCAGAATGCCTCGATCCGCGACCAATCCTCGGGCGCGTTTACCGGCGATATCGGCATTTCGACACCCGACACGCCGTTTTCGCATGGCGATTGCACCAAGGCGCAGGCCACCTGTCTTGCCATGCCGACCGGCGTGCAGGAACGGCTCGGCCCGGTCGAAGCGCCCGATCCGGTGCTGTCCCTCGTCACCTTCTATTCGGAAAACCTTGCCGTGCCGGCGCGTCGCGATATCGACGATCCGATGGTACTGAAGGGCAAGGAGATGTTCTATTCGGCCGGCTGCACCGCCTGCCACACGCCGAAATTCGTGACCCGCCGCGATGCCGGCAATAAGGCACATGCTTTCCAGCTGATCTGGCCCTATTCCGATTTCCTGCTGCATGACATGGGCGAAGGCCTGGCGGATGGTCAGCAGGTGGGCATGGCCAACGGGCAGGAATGGCGCACCCAGCCTCTGTGGGGCATCGGGCTGACCAAGACCGTCAACAACCACACATTCTTTCTGCATGACGGGCGTGCCCGCAATCTCACCGAAGCGGTCCTTTGGCATGGTGGCGAGGCGGAAGCCGCGCGCAGCGCATTTGCAGCCATGGGCAAAGAGGATCGCACCGCCCTTCTTACCTTCCTGGAGTCGCTCTGATGCGCAAGACCTTGGCCGCCAGCCTGATCGCACTGCTTCCCGCAGCATTCGCTTCCGCCGCGTTTGCGCAGGAGGCTGATACCGCGCCGACCGTCGAACTGCCGGTGGCAACCGTGACGAAGGTGATGACGGCCGCAGTGGGTGGCTTCATACGGCCGGGGTATGACGCGTTTCAAAAATCCGCTGAAGACATGACGGCGAAGATGAAGACACTCTGTGCGGCGCCGTCTCAAACCAATTACGATGCCGCAAAGGCCGGCTTCGGCGAGCTCGCGGCCAGTTGGGCGCATATCGAGATCGTCCGCACCGGCCCCGTGATCGAGCAGAACAGGTTCGAGCGCATCCTGTTTTATCCTGACCGCAAGAGCACGGGCCTGAAACAAGTCCAGGCAGTTCTTTCCAAATCCGACGAGACGGCCACCGATGCCAAGACGCTCGCCACCAAGAGCGTCGCGACGCAAGGGCTGGGCGCACTGGAATATCTTCTGTTCGGTACGGACTCAGATACGCTTATTTCCGGAAATGACTTCCGTTGCCGTTACAGCACTGCCGTTGCCGAAAATATAGGGAATGTCGCCGCCGAGATATCCGGCATCTGGGATGCACCGGACGGTATTCAGAAGGCCTGGGAACAGCCGGGAGCAGACAATCCCATCTATCGGACCGGCGGTGAAGCGATCACCGGGCTGCTCGGCATTCTCGTGCATGGCGCCGAAGCGGTGCGCGACCAGCGGATCGAGACCTTCTACAAGGGGGCGGACAAGGCGAAATTCCCCAAACAGGCGCTGTTCTGGCGCTCGGAAAATACCTGGCCTATGATCAAGGCAAATCTTGATGGATTGTCCAAACTTTTGACGACATCCGGCATGGTCGAGCTTCTTCCTGAAAAGGACAGGCCGATCGTCGCCGCCACGGAAGAGAAGCTGAAATCCATGTCTGCCCTGACGGGTGAAGTGACGCCGGATCTCGAAAAGGCCGTAGAGGACGCGGGCGAACGCAAAAAGCTCGATACGCTGCTGGCCGATGGCAAGGATGTGATCGCCAAGCTCAATGACGGATATGGCGGCGCGATCGGCCTCTCTTCCGGCTTCTCCTTCGCCGACGGAGACTGAGATGGCCTGGAACGGTGAGACAATCGACCGCCGGGCGTTTCTGAAGGCTGCCGGTATGGGTTTTGCGGCCACGCTCGCTCCCGGATCGCTCTATGCGCTAGAGCGGGCCGATGCGGTCTATGCCTCCGGTTATCGCGCCTCTGACGGCACATTCGGCATTGCCACGGTTTCCGAACGGGGCGAGATCATCGACCGGATGGCCCTGCCCGCCCGTGCGCATGGCATGGCTTTCAGTTCCACGACGGGCCGCGCCGTCGCCTTTGCCCGTAGGCCCGGCACGTTTGCGATGGTGTTCGATCCCTCTCGACAGGCGGAGCCGATCGTCATCACCGCGCCGGAGGGCCGGCATTTCTACGGCCACGGGCATTTCTCGCCGGATGGCACCGTTCTTTATGCCAGCGAAAACGATTTCGACGGCAATCGCGGCATGATCGGCCTCTATGACGGCCGCAATGCATTCCGGCGGATCGGCGAATTCGACGCTCATGGCATCGGCACGCATGATATGACCGTCTCGGATGATGGTGCTCTTCTGGTGATTGCCAATGGCGGCATCGAGACCCATCCGGATTTCGGCCGCACCAAGCTCAATCTCGACCGCATGGAGCCGTCGCTGGTCATGCTTGATGCCAGAACCGGCTCACTCATCCAGAAACACAGGATGCCTTCATCGCTCAGCCAGCTCTCGACCCGGCATCTGGATATAGCCGAGAATGGCCGCATCTGGTTTGCCTGCCAATGGGAAGGCGCACGCAACGAAGCGCCGCCGCTTGCCGGCTGGTTTTCGAAAGGCGAGGATATCGCCCTACTCTCCCTTCCGGACGACACGACGGCGCGGCTTGCCAACTATGTCGGCGCAATCGCCGTCAATCGCCGTGAAAACATCGTTGGACTTACCTCGCCGATCGGCGGTGCGTCAGTGACACTCGATGCGAAGACAGGCATCGTCTTGACAGAAGAGAGCGTCCACGAGGCGGCCGGTGTGGCGCCTGCGGCCCACGGTATTGCTGTGTCATCCTACGATGGCCGCTTCAACGACACACGCAGCGACGTCGCCTGGGACCAGCATATTATCCAAATAAAATGATCTTTACTCAGGTTGCAGCGACCCTAGATCACCCTCCATGGGTAAAATACTGACCTTTGCTTTCTTCATTGTCACCTGCGTTGCCATCGGTGCACTCAGCAGTTACGCCAACACACCGGGCGAGTGGTACCAGTCGCTGAACAAACCGTTCTTCAATCCACCCGACTGGGTTTTCGCACCGGTCTGGGCGGGTCTCTACGTGATGATCGGCGTTGCGCTGTCCACGACATGGTTCGATGAGAACAATACCGGCCGGCTGATCGTCTTCGCCATACAGGGTTTTCTCAACATCTTCTGGTCGCCAGCCTTTTTCGGCCTGCAAAGCCCGCTTCTCGGCCTCGTCATCATCGTGCCGATGCTGGCCTTCATCCTGCTGTTCATCGTGATGAGCTGGAGACCCAACCGGCAGGCCGCGTGGCTTTTCGTGCCTTACGCATTCTGGGTTGCATTTGCCGCAGTATTGAACCTTTCGATCGTTCTGTTGAATTGATAATAGTCATTTTGTCGCGCTTGCCGATCCGCCTGCAGCATGCCAGTTTCGCCGCGACACCAAGGGCAGACCATGAAGATTACCGATCCAGGCGACTTTCACGAACGCATACGGCGCAGTTTCGCCAAGCAGAACGCCATGGAGATGCTTGGCGCGGAACTGACGCGCATCCAGCAGGGCATGGTGGAGATCGAGCTTCCTTTCGATGAGAAGCTTACCCAGCAGCACGGTTTCCTGCATGGCGGGGTGATTTCCGCACCACTCGAGACTGCCTGTACCTATGCCGCCTATACGGTGATTGCGCCGGAAGTTTCGCTTCTGACGATCGAGTTCAAGGTCAACCTTCTTTCGCCCGGTCGCGGCGAGCGTTTCCTTTTCCGTGGCGAGGTCACCAAGCCCGGATCGACGATCATTGTGGCCGATGGCCGTGCCTATGCGATCGGCGACGGGCCGGCAAAACTGATCGCCTCCATGACCACGTCGATGATGGTCATCCGCGATCGTCAGGACGTGGTGGAATGAGTTTCGAACTGACACGGCTCGGCCGGCATGTGGTGCTATTCGTCATGGCCGTCGACGCCGAATATGGGCCGCACCTCAAGTCTCGCATCAAACCGCTGATGACCGGCGTCGGTCCGATCGAGGCCGCGATCGTGCTGTCGCACGCGCTGACGAAGCTGCAGGCGAAAAATGAAATGCCGGATCTGATCGTGTCGCTCGGTTCGGCCGGCTCCCGGACGCTGGAACAAACGGAAGTCTATCAGGCCTCCTCCGTTGCCTATCGCGACATGGACGCCTCGCCGCTCGGTTTCGAGAAAGGTCGCACACCCTTTCTCGACCATCCGGCGATCATGCCGCTGCCACTTCGCATTCCAGGCGTGCCCGAGGCTGCGCTTTCCACGGGCGGCAATATCGTCTCTGGCGCTGCCTACGATCTGATCGCTGCAGACATGGTGGACATGGAAACCTTCGCCATCATGCGCTGCTGCCAGTTGTTCGGTATTCCGCTGATCGGTTTGCGCGGGATTTCCGACGGGAAGGCGGAGCTGAAGCATGTCGATAACTGGACTGAATATCTGCATGTCATCGACGAGAAGCTGGCTGGCGTCATCGACAGATTAGGAAACGCCCTAGAAAGCGGCAATTTGGCTTTCTGAGCAGTTGCAAAAATCGGGGTTCTTCATTAAAGGCTCGCCATGACCCAGATAGCTCATCCCGACAGCATCCTCATCATCGATTTCGGCAGCCAGGTGACGCAGCTGATTGCGCGCCGCATCCGCGAAGCGGGTGTCTATTGCGAAATCCATCCCTTCCAGAACGCCGCCGAAGCTTTCGACAAGCTTAGCCCGAAGGGCGTGATCTTCTCCGGTGGCCCGGCTTCGGTGACCACCGAAGGCAGCCCGCGCGCACCCCAGGCCGTGTTTGACAGCGGCGTGCCGATCCTCGGCATCTGCTATGGCCAGCAGACGCTCTGCACCCAGCTCGGCGGCGTCGTCGAAGGTGGTCATGCCGCCGAATTCGGCCGCGCCGATGTGGAAGTCAAAAAAGCCAGCCCGTTGTTCGACGGTTTCTGGGAAAAGGGCGGACGTTACCCGGTTTGGATGAGCCACGGCGACCGCGTGACACAGCTGCCGGACGGTTTCGAGGTTATCGCGACCTCCGAGAACGCCCCGTTCGCCATCGCTGCCGACGAGAGCCGCCACTACTACACGACCATGTTCCACCCGGAAGTGGTGCACACGCCGGATGGCGCAAAGCTTCTTTCCAACTTCGTGCATAAGATCGTCGGCCTGAAATCCGACTGGACCATGGCCGCTTACCGCGCCGAGATGATCCGCAAGATCAAGGATCAGGTCGGCAACGAACGCGTCATCTGCGGCCTGTCCGGCGGCGTCGACAGCTCTGTCGCCGCTATCCTGATCCATGAGGCTATCGGCGACCAGCTGACCTGCATCTATGTCGATCACGGCCTGATGCGCCAGGGCGAGACCGAACAGGTCGTTGGCATGTTCCGCGACGCCTACAACATCCCACTCGTGGCTGTTGACGCGTCCGACCTGTTTCTCGGTCAGCTCGAAGGCGTGACCGACCCGGAAGTGAAGCGCAAGACGATCGGCCGCCTGTTCATCGAAGTGTTTGAGGCGGAAGCCGCCAAGATCGCTGCCGATGGTAAGGGCGCTCCGAAGTTCCTGGCACAGGGCACGCTTTATCCGGACGTGATCGAAAGCGTCTCCTTCTCCGGCGGCCCTTCGGTTACGATCAAGAGCCACCACAATGTCGGCGGCCTGCCCGAACGCATGAACATGCAGCTCGTCGAGCCGCTGCGCGAACTCTTCAAGGACGAAGTCCGCGCGCTTGGCCGCGAACTCGGCCTGCCGGAGAGCTTCATTGGCCGCCACCCCTTCCCGGGTCCAGGCCTCGCGATCCGCTGCCCCGGTGGCATCACTCGCGAAAAGCTCGATATCCTGCGCAAGGCGGATGCGATCTATCTTGACGAAATCCGCAAGGCCGGTCTCTACGACACGATCTGGCAGGCTTTTGCCGTGCTTCTGCCGGTCCAGACTGTCGGCGTCATGGGCGATTACCGTACCTATGATTTTGTCTGCGCACTGCGCGCTGTCACTTCGGTCGACGGCATGACGGCGGATTTCTATCCCTATGACATGAACTTCCTCGGCCGCGCGGCGACACGCATCATCAACGAAGTCCGCGGCATTAACCGCGTCGTTTATGACGTGACATCGAAGCCGCCCGGCACGATCGAATGGGAATAACAGACTGACAAATCTATCGGCGCGCTTTCACCTTCAGGCGCGCCGATAGCGTATTTTACTGTGCCTGTTTCCGTCATGGGAAGGCATTTTCGGGAAATTGGATACCGAGACAAGCGTGGCTTGTTCAAAATTCCAAAAGAGAAAGACCGTTCAGATAACTATCAGCTTCAAGGTCTAAGGTTGCGGTTCAACCGCATCTGTGGATGGATAGGGCAGACAGACAATAGCGCTCCCTCCACGGCATCTTTCATCACCTTCGAGTTTTCCCCCAAGCTCTGGATATCTTCCCATGCTCCAACGCCTTTACAACTGGACAATGGCGCTCAGCGCCCGCAAGTCTGCGGAAGTCTGGCTCGCCGTCATCGCCTTTGTCGAAAGCTCAATCTTTCTCGTGCCCGCCGACGTGCTTTTCCTGCCCATGGCGCTGGCGAGGCCCGAACGTGCCTGGCGTTATGCGCTGGTCGCGACGGTGTTTTCGGTTCTCGGCGGCATTGCAGGCTGGTGGATCGGCTCATTTGCCTTCGATGCGATCGCCGCTCCGATCCTGGAATTCTGGGGCAAGCTCGACACGTTCAACGAGCTTAAAGCCGGGATCACCTTCGAGACGATCCTGCTGATGCTGGTGACCTCCGGTTTCGCGCATCTGCCGCCTATCAAGGTGGTGACGATCCTTTCCGGTGCGGTGCATGTAAACATCTGGCTGTTCATCGTCTCGGCGCTCGTCACGCGCGGAGCACGCTTCTTCCTGCTGGCTTGGCTGTTGCGCCGCTACGGCGAAGGCATTCGCCACTTCATCGAGAAGCGTCTCGGCAAGATTGCGATGATCGGTGCTTCTGTGCTGATCGTCGCCTTTACGGGGTACAAGCTTCTGCTGGCGCACTGAGCGTCGGCAAAAGTTCAAAAGAGGGATTGCTGTGCCGGCTCCGGCGGCGTGAGACGCACACCCTCAAGCTCGAGCATACGCTGTTTCGAGGTCAATCCACCAGGGGCTGAAAAACCGCCGAGCTTGCCGCCGGCGGCCAGTACCCGGTGGCAAGGTATGATCAGCGCCACCGGATTTTTCGCCATGGCTTGGCCAACATCACGCGCAGCCTCCGGCCCAAGGCCGAGTTCCTTGGCGATCGTGCCATAGGTGCTCGTATGACCCCAGCCGATGCGGCGGGCTGCGGCATAGATATTCCTGAAGACCTCATCCTGGCCTTCAAGATCGAGGCGAATCTCGGAGAAATCAATCCGCTCGCCGGCAAAATACCGTTTCACCAATGCGATCGTCTCTCCAATACCGGCTGGCGGCGGCGATTTTTGACCATCACCGATCCGGCGCAGGAGAAGGTTCTCGGTCGACAACTCGCTGCTTGTCGGTAGCTGAAAACGGGTGATACCGGCATCATTCCACGCAATGCCGCAGAAGCCGCCAGCTGTTTCGAATATCGCATATCGATGTCCAGCCATGAGCTCACTCCATTCTTGTGATTTCTCCTGTCAGAATCCTATGTCATGAACAGGCAATCAACCCGTTTCTTGCACCAGAAGATTTGCGATCGCTTAGATCGCTTACCTATGTTCTCTCTTTGTTCTTTATTGTCAATTGAATTCTCTTATACTGCGTCATCCGCATGATCCCGCGTTGATGAATAATGGGAGGTGCAGAGTTGCCGTACCACCAGCCATGCCTGCCGCTGACAGGCAATGTTCCTGAGAAAAACCGATCCGGACAACCGCACTTCGCGCCTCGGCGGAGAAGTGAACTCTTTTTCGTACTGAAACCGCCGCCCTCCTTGGCCGAGGAGATATACAAGGCGGCTTGCGAGCATGCGCATGGTCGCACCAACCGCCAACCTCACCCGGCGCATTTGCTGCATGTGAGCCTGCTGTTGATGGACGAATTTGACAAGCCGCCCTACGATCTCATTCCCCGGATCGAAACGGCAATCGGATCGATCAGGGCATGCCCGCTTACAGTGACTTTGGACGCATGTGCTATCTACGGAGGCGGACGGCATCTGGCGCTGACAAGTGCGGCGAGGAATACCGATATTCAGGCATTCGTGCGGATGCTTCACGGCGCGCTCAGCCAGCATAACCTGCCACGCCAGGCATTTCGCACACCTTCACCTCACGTCACCATCATCTATGGCTACGGGCGCAGGCAAATTCTGAATATTGGGAAACCATTTACATGGCGGGCGCGCGAATTTGCGCTTGTCTACAGCCACAAGGGCGAAACACGCCATGAGCCATTTGGATGCTGGCGTTTTAACGCCGACGCTCCACCATATTCCAGGCCGGCAAGCCAGTTATCGCTTTTGGATGAACCAATCACCGGCGGCGACCGAAACCCCGCTCTCACAACAAAGGCCGCCATGCGAAATGACGGCCAGCGAGAAACGAGGTGATATTCGTCAATTAGCCGATGCGGTCGAAAGCCTTGGGATCGATACCGAGAATGGTCAGATCGCTGTTCTTCGGACGACGATGGTTTTCAACGGCAGCCGAAGCAGAAACTGCAGCGCCAAAAATTGCGAAGGCGCGGCTGATACGGCTACCACGGTTTTTGTTCTGGGCGTACATGACATCAACTCCTTTTCTGTCGGCTAATATATGCGCCCAAGACCTCACCTTCACAACGCATACGCGCACAGATCAGCCATGCGAACTTGGCATGCCACTATTTGATCTGCCTCATTGGCTTGCATTCTGCGATGTGGTGTTGTTATCGCTTCGCTGACCAGTCCGGCATCGCGTGATGCGGGCAAAGGGGACAAAAGGACGGCGAAATGGCGATCACCATCTACGGCATCAAGAACTGCGACACGATGAAGAAGGCGCGGACATGGCTGGACCAGAAGGGTGTGAGCTATGCATTCCACGACTACAAGGCCTCGGGTATCGATCGCGACCATTTGCAAGCATGGGTCGATAAAGCCGGATGGGAAACGGTACTGAACCGCGCCGGCACGACCTTCAAGAAACTCGATGAGGCCGATCGCCAGAATATCGATCAGGCAAAGGCGATCGAGTTGATGCTGGCGCAGCCGTCGATGATCAAGCGGCCGGTGCTGGAAGCGGATGGAAAGCTGCTGATCGGCTTCAAGCCCGAGATTTACGAAAACGCTTTTCCGGGCGCCTGAGAATGTCGAAGACCACACGCGCAACCCAGACTCTCGACAGGCTGAAAATCGCCTATACGATCGTTTCCTACGACTATGATCCCAATGCCGACCGGATCGGATTGCAGGCGGCGGAGGCGATCGGGGAAGAGCCGAAACGCGTGTTGAAGACACTGATGGCCGAACTTGATGGCAAGCCTATCTGTGTCGTGGTGCCGTCCGATCATGAAGTGTCGATGAAAAAGCTCGCCTCGGCCTTTGGCGGAAAATCCGCCCATATGATGAAGCCGGCCGATGCGGAACGCTTGACGGGTTACCATGTCGGCGGCATCAGCCCGCTTGGCCAGAAGAAGCTCGTACCGACGGCGATCGAAATCACCGCACTGGACGAGCCCTACATCTTCATCAACGGTGGGCAGCGCGGGCTGCAGATACGCCTAGTGCCCGCCGATGCGAAAGAGGCGTTGAAGGCGATCGCCGCTCCGCTGATTGCCTGACGACCGCATGTCCAAGACTTCAATTTTGCCCCAAAGCTCTCTAAGTCTAGCCTCACACGAATAATCGAGAGGCTGAGCCATGACCATCGTCCCGAACATCCAGACATCCATCGATCCGATCAAGCTTGAGAAGCTTGGCGAAGTCGCAGTGAAGGTGGGGCTTGGGTTGGAAAAGGGGCAGGACCTCGTCATCACCGCGCCGATCGCCGCGCTGCCGCTAGTTCGGTTCATCACCAAACACGCCTATATGGCAGGTGCGGGCATCGTTTCGGCCTTCTATTCCGACGAGGAAACGACGCTGGCTCGTTATCAGCATGCACCTGATGCCAGCTTCGACAAGGCCTCCGGCTGGCTCTACGAGGGCATGGCCAAGGCTTATGAGAACGGTGCCGCGCGGCTTGCAATCGCCGGCGACAATCCGATGCTGCTTTCCGGGCAAGATCCGGCCAAAGTTGCCCGCGCCAACAAGGCCAATTCCATCGCCTACAAGCCGGCACTCGAAAAGATCGCCAATTTCGACATCAACTGGAACATCGTTTCCTATCCCAATCCCTCTTGGGCACGTCAGGTTTTTCCGGATCTGCCGGAAGATGCTGCCGTTGCCAAGCTGGCTGAAGCGATCTTCGCCGCCTCGCGCGTCAACGTCGCAGATCCGGTAGCAGCCTGGGCGGAGCATAATGCAAACCTTAGGAAGCGTTCGACCTGGCTGAATGGTGAGCGTTTTGCGGCGCTGCATTTCACCGGTCCCGGCACCGACCTGACCGTTGGCCTGGCAGATGGCCATGAATGGCATGGCGGCGCGTCCACGGCGAAGAACGGGATTACCTGCAACCCGAATATCCCGACCGAAGAAGTCTTCACCACGCCGCATGCGCTTAAGGTTGAGGGCCATGTATCGAGCACCAAGCCGCTCTCGCATCAAGGTACGCTGATCGACAATATCCGGGTGCGGTTCGAAGGCGGCCGCATTGTCGAGGCGAAAGCTTCGAAGGGCGAGGAAGTGTTGAACAAGGTGCTGGATACGGATAAAGGTGCACGCCGGCTCGGCGAAGTGGCACTGGTGCCGCATTCGTCGCCGATCTCGGCAAGCGGCATCCTTTTCTACAACACGCTGTTCGACGAAAATGCCTCGTGCCACATCGCGCTCGGCCAGTGCTACTCGAAATGTTTCCTCAACGGCGCTTCGTTGACGCCTGATGAGATCAAGGCGCAGGGCGGCAATTCCTCGCTCATCCATATCGACTGGATGATCGGTTCCGACAAGGTCGATATCGACGGCATCCGGCCGGACGGCTCCAAGGTTCCGGTTATGCGCAAGGGTGAATGGGCCTAATCGGCCCCTTGCCAGTCAAAACAGCGGCGCAGCACATCTGTGCGGCGCCGGCATCATGTTGGGCAGGATTTTTTCGGCTCCTGTCGTCCCTTCGGCATAACATCTGTTGCCGGCTCACATTCTTTGCGATGAAATCCCGGCGGGTGCTTTCTGCGACCCGCCAAAAGCTGGCTGATCTCTTTCACGAAGGAATACAGCATGCAGATTTTTCCGCATAAGACGATCCTCCCGATATTGCTTGCCGCCCTGTCCTTTTCACCCGCCCTGGCGGAGGAACAAGGCTTGTGGAAAGTTTATAATGACAGCCTGAAAGGCGCCAAATACGTCGACCTGACCCATACGATCACGCCGAACATCCCGGTCTGGGCGGGTTTCGGCAAACCGAGCTTCGGCCAAGCTGCCGCCGGCACCGATCTTGAGGGTTATGCCAAGAAAGGCGAAACTTTTACCTTCGAAAAACACGGCTTTGCCGCTTCGACATACAATCTGACGACCGACCAGCTCGGCACACAGCTCGACCCTCCGGCACATTGGGCACCAGAATATGCGGCGATCGATGAGCTGCCTGCGACCTATGCCATACGGCCGCTGGTGGTCATCAACATCGAGGGCAAGGTGAAGACGGATGCCGGTTATCATCTGCAGGTATCCGATATTAGCGATTTCGAGGCGAAACATGGCCGAATACCGGAAGGTTCTGTGGTCTTCGTCCGCTCTGGCTGGTCGAAGACATGGCCCGATCCGGCTCTTTCGACAGCTCGTCCATTCCCGGGCGTCGGGCTGGAGGCACTGAAATTCCTGCATAACGAGCGCAAGATCCTGTTTCACGGGCATGAACCGCTCGACACCGACACGACGCCCAATCTGGAAGGCGAATACTGGCTGATGCACAACGGATATGCCCAGGCGGAGGGCGTCGCCAATCTGGACCAGGTGCCGGAAACGGGCGCGCTCGTCGCGATCGGGTATCCGAAATTCGGCGGCGGCGTGGGCGGCTATGCGCGCTACATCGCCATCTGCCCACCCGATTGGCCCCATGGCGTGACGATCGGTTCGATCCCCGAAGCACCGCTGCAGAAGTTCGACAAGCCGCTGCATTTCGATGAGCAGGCCGGCATGCGCGTGCGCTGATTTACCTGATCTCTAGCGCCGCGCTTCTTTCACCAGCGCGGCGCAAGCTTATTCGTCAAGCATCCGCAAATCATCACGACGGAAGCGGATAAGAACAGGCCAAGAAACATGGCTTTCCTCTGTGGTGTTCATATGAACCGGAGGGTTGTGAATGCCAGTGATTACATTTGCGAATACGAAAGGCGGCGCCGGCAAGACCACGATGGCGCTTGTTGTGGCCGGGGAGTTGGCAAAGCGAGGTTTTCGCGTTGCCATGCTGGACGCTGATCCGCAGCAGTGGGTTTCCCGCTGGATGGTGCGGATGGCGAAGATGCCGAAATTCTCGATCATCGCCGATATCGACGCCGACAATATCGAAAAGACGATCAAGGACCTGAAGAAACGCAACGATTATGTGGTGGTGGACCTGCCCGGCGGCGTCACACCGCTGCTTGCCAAGGGCCTGGGGCTTTCCGACCACGTTTTCGTACCGGTCCAGGGTTGCGCGCTCGATGCCGCGGGCGGCGCGCAGGTGCTCGACATCCTGAAGAAGCTGAAAAGCGAATGCGACATCCATATCGCGCATTCGGTGGCGCTTACCCGTGTCAGTTCCATCATCACCACACGGGCGCTGCTCGCGGTGAAAGGCATGCTGGCGCAACAGGGCGTCCATGTGCTGGCAACTCCGCTGATCGAACGCGCCGCCTATCGCGACATGTTCGATGCCGGTACCCTGATCGATGCGCTCGATCCGGAAGCCGTCAGCAATCTTGCCAAGGCTCAGGACAATGCACGCTTGCTGGTCGACGAGATCGCGCAGTTTGCTCCCGTCCCCCTCAAGGTTCCGAAGACTGCCAAATCGACAGCGACTGCCAAGGCAAAGGCGGAGACACCCCGCAAAACCGCGGCTGCCAAGAAAGCCGCCTGATCCTATCTAAATCGGCTGGAACGTCCCCTTCCAGCCAATCAATTCAGAAGAGACTGCCCTGCTTCGGCGGCCCGGATGCGACATCGGGCTTCGGCGCTTTCCGCTTCGGCGGAACTGCAGCCGGAGCCGCTTGTCCGGGATCCGCCGAACCCGATGCTTCACCGGCAACCGCAAGGACGCGGCCATCGGCAAACTCGATCGAAATCGCGCTGCCTTCCGCAACATTTGCGGCGCGCGTCAGGGCTCGATCCGCACCATCCCGCACCACCGCATAACCGCGCTTGAGCACGTTCTTGTAGGAGAGTGACTGCAGCACGCGATTCTGCCCCGCCAGCACCGAGCGGCTGCGCGACAAGGTATGGGCAAGCGCCGTATCCGCCTGACGGATCAGGGCAGCCAGATGCTGACTCTCGCGCTGCAGATGGCCGGCCAGACGGGCAGGCAATGATTTCAACGAGGCGTCTATACGCGCCAGTCGCCCTTTTTCAGCGAGGATCTGCCGCTCCACGCAGCGATCTGCCCGCAAGAGCCGGTCGGCCAGAGCCTGCCGCTGCAGTGCCAGCCGGTTCGTCAGCAGGTCAAGCCGCAGCCCGGAAGAGGCACGCTCATACGTGCGACGCTTGGCGATCGTCGTGCGTTCCAGCGAACGGCCCAAGCCGGCTGCCGCCTCATCGAAACGTCGGCGGGGAAGCGCCAGCAACTGGTCGAGCGAGGGAAGTGCTCGCACAAGCGCGCGTAAGGACTGGCTGCGATGATCCATCTGCCGCGATGCGCTGCCGCGCAAACGCGCCGAAAGGTTTGCAAGCTGGGCATCAAGATCGGCCTTTACCGGCACCGCCATTTCGGCGGCCCCTGTCGGTGTCGGCGCGCGCACGTCTGCGGCATGATCGATCAGTGTCCAGTCGGTCTCATGGCCGACAGCTGAAATCAGCGGGATCGCACTCTCGGCTGCAGCCCGGACGACGATCTCGTCGTTGAAACTCCAGAGGTCCTCAAGACTGCCACCGCCGCGGGCGACGATCAGCACATCCGGCCGCGGCATCGGATCACCGGGACGGACGGCATTGAAGCCACGGATGGCGGCTGCGACCTCCTCGCCCGAACCCTCACCCTGTACCTTGACCGGCCAGACGACGACATGGACGGGAAACCTGTCGGTGATGCGATGCAGGATGTCACGGATGACAGCGCCTGTCGGAGAGGTCACGACGCCAATGACACGCGGCAGATAGGGCAAGGGCCGCTTGCGTTCCTTGTCGAAAAGCCCTTCTGCTGCCAGCTTGCGGCGGCGTTCCTCCAGGAGCGCCATCAGCGCGCCGGCACCGGCCGGTTCCAGGTTTTCGATGACGATCTGGTATTTCGACGAGCCGGGGAAGGTCGTGACCTTGCCGGTGGCGATGACTTCCATGCCTTCTTCGGGGCGGAATTTCAGGCGGGAAAACGTGCCCTTCCAGACCACGGCGTCGATGCGTGACCTGTCATCCTTGAGGCTGAAATAGGCATGACCGGACGAATGCGGCCCACGATAGCCGGAGATCTCGCCCCTGACGCGCACGTGATCGAAGGCGTTCTCGACGGTTCGCTTGATCGAACCGGAAAGCTCCGAGACCGAAAATTCAGTCAGATTGCTTTGTGCTTCAGGTGCGAACGTGCTGCTCATGCCATTGTTCTAACCGATCGGCAGAAGGATTTCATCCGCCGGGATGCGGATTGATGTGGACGAGATGGAAAGCGGCACCGATCCTTTTGACGCCGCGTTCGTCCCCGCCTCGCATGGCCGTGGGATAATCCGGGCAGTTCAAACCGGAGAACCCGTCATGACCGACCCTTTTGCCAATACCCAGCCTTCTCTTTCAAGCCCCGCCTCCGCCGGAGGTGCCGTCACACCCAGCGACACGGCCACGTTTTCGGTTCCCAGCCGCGCGCTTTATGTCGGCAATGGCGGCGATCTCGCGGTGCGGATGCTCTCCGGCGACGATCTCTCGTTCACCGGCGTGTCGTCCGGCAGCTTCCTGCCGATCCGCGTGACCCAGGTCCTTTCGACGGGCACGACAGCGGGCGCAATCGTCGCATTGTTCTAATATGCGAACGGATCAATAATGGAACCTGACCAACGCTTCAGCGTTGCGTCTAAATGGAGGAGAGGACTTAGGTCCGATAACACGCGACCTAAGTCTTAACAGTGATCGGGCAATCGTAGCTAAAAAAATGACCCGCCGTTAGGCATGATGCGAAAGCATTCTTTAGAGGGTCGTAAGATATACGATCTCCGACACACAGGAAGGAGATCCGCCGTGTTATTTCTAACGGCAACAACCATTGGCCTCTTGGCCGGCATGACACGCAGTCTCGCGTCTATAATCGCGGCTGCATTGCTTATTCCCGTTGTCTTTTTTGTTGCTGCCGTCGTTGGCGCAACGAGCATGCTTGGCTTGCTTATCGCTATACTCGGCTTCAACTTCGGTCTGATCAATCTGATCGTTGCGGCTGCGTTCATCCAGTCATTCCGTCACGCCTGACTTATTTCGGATCAGCTTCGTTAACGACAAAAAGCTGGAATCTGCCATCCGATCGGACCGGCGAGAGATAGGTCGGCAACTCGCCTCGCGCCAATGATGCGTAGAGGCCATCACGGTAAAGCTCGATAAGATTTTCGGTTTGCGGATCGTTTCTGCAGAATGCAAGTGCGGTTACGTCCGCATTTTTGAGCAGTGCGAGTGCATCATCCGGCTTTGCCATGCCAATGTGAAGTTCGGCCAGCATGCCACCCTGGTTGCGATGATAGGGAGCGGCCAGAACCCGATGCTGCGTAAACCTCAAAATACCCGCACCACGATTTGAAGGAGCGGCAATCATTCCCGGCGGAAGACCGCGAAGCGCCGCCATATCTTGGGCATCGCCGCATGTATTGTCTTCACCGGCGTTCTCCATAGCAAGAACGTCCATGCTTGTGGCGCCGATACCCTGTTTCAGAATGACGCCGCCCAGCCCCCAGACGACGGGGACGGATGCCAAGGTTGCTAGGACAAATCCAAGATTGATCGAAATACTCTTCGGATTGTCTCGCGCCTTTTTTTGAAGATCGGCAATCAGCAATGCGAGCGGCGGAATGCTCAGGAGATTTGCGAAAAGGCTGCCACGGATCTGGACCAGAGCAACCGCCCAGCTCGCAGAAACAAGCGCCAGAAACAGGAGATGCAGGCCACGATCGTCACCGCGCCAGATGCGTAAGGCACAGGCGAAGACAGCGAACAGTCCGACGACGTAAAAACCTGCAACGGTTTCCGGAAACTGCTGCATCTGTGCGGTTAGGGATTGCGCCTCGGTGACGTGATCCAGCCAGAGCTCAACCAGCATGGGATCAAGATTGGCGAGCGGACTGCCAAGGCATTGCGGCGCGATGAGCAGAGCCAATGCGCCAATAATCGCGCCCAGGACGAAGGACGCGGCGAGCCTGATACCCATCCCGGCGCGCGCCGGAAGGAAGGCAAGGCTGAAAAGCCCGGCCCCTCCCAGCGCGGAGAGGGAAAAGAAGCCGAGCGAAAGGTTATCGCAGGTGACAGCGGCATATGCGCTCGGTGGGATCGTCGCAAAAAAAGCAGCCGTGATAGCAAGTGCGAGAGAAAGGCCGAATGCGCGCGCAGCAGAAGCAAATACGGCCCCTTGCCAAATCCAGCGGGCGGCGACGCAGACACATACAATGGCAACAAAAGGCGTGGTTTCCGCCCCTATGGCAATTGCCAGAGCAGTAGCGATCCCCGCGACCGCGTGGCCCAACATATTTCCACGGCGATCTGCCAGAAGTGCAGTGATCCCGATTGCCAGAACAAGCTGGACATTGTGATGGTCAAGCGCGCCCGGACGGAACTTCATGCAAGTAAAGGCATAGAGTGCACCTAGGCCAAGCGCGATATGCATCACCCGTGGCCCATCGGCCTCTCCACCCAGGCGCCGACCAGCGAAACCGACGGCGAGCAGAAGCGGGCCATTGAGCAGAAGCGGCCAGACACTGGCCGCTACGCCTTCGGCCATCTCTACAGGCATGAACAGCGAAAACAGCTTGATAAGTCCGCCAATCGGAGCGTCGATGAAGCGGGACCAGTGCATCAAGGTGCCGCCGGAAAGGCCGAGACGATACTGCATAAGGTCGAACCAGCCCTGGCCACCAAGCCAGTCGCGAACTTCAACCAATCGCATGACATCGTCGTTGTCGGGGCCGATCAGATCCTTTGCTTTCGGCAGGGAGATAAGTGCGACGGCGCCGGCAGTCATCAGCCAATAAAGTGCGACTGCAGGAAAAAGCCGGGACAGAACGGAGGCTGAAGCAGGCACGGCATGCTGCCGGGACATCTCATCTGTCGTCGTGTTCATCATTCACACTTGTTTTGAGCAGTTAAGTAAGTCCCGCAACCTAAACTTAACCTTCCCAAGAAATAGTAAAGCAGACAGGGCAGGCCGTATCTGCTCTGGATTTTCCGCGTACAGAGTGAAAATCATGAGTGATACTTCTGCCGGTGATCATGCCAGCGCACATGCCGGCATTTTGGCGGGCTCCATTTCCGGTGATCTGTCGATTGCAGTCCTGATCCCCTGCTATAACGAGGCATCGACGATCAGCGATGTCGTGAATGGCTTTCGGGAGGTTCTCCCGACTGCGCGCGTTTACGTCTACGACAACAATTCCACCGATGGCACCGCGCTCAAAGCAATGTTGGCCGGCGCCGAGGTGATGCGCGAACGCCGCCAGGGCAAGGGCCATGTGGTGCGCCGCATGTTTGCCGATATCGAGGCCGACCTCTACATCATGGCGGATGGCGACGGCACCTATTCTCCGAAGGATGCCGAAGAACTGATCCGCATTTTGCTCACCGAACGCGCCGACATGGTCGTCGGCACGCGCCGCGGCGTGCATGCGGATGCCGGGCGCCAGGGCCATGCCGCCGGAAACCGGCTGTTCAACATTCTCTATCGCGCCATTTTCGGCCGCGACTTCACCGATATTTTCTCCGGCTACCGCGCTTTTTCCCGCCGCTTCGTCAAAAGCTTCCCCGCCGTTTCCGGCGGCTTCGAGATCGAGACGGAAATGTCGGTTCATGCATCTCGGCTGAAACTGCCGGTCACCGAGATCGAACTCGATTACGGGCGACGTCCGGAAGGCTCGCATTCCAAGCTTTCGACCTATCGGGATGGCGGAAAGATCCTCTGGATGTTCGCAATGCTGATGAAGGAAACGCGGCCCTTCGCCTTTTTCGGTGCGATCAGCTCTGTCTTTATGGCAATGAGCCTGATCTTCATGACACCGGTCCTGATTTCCTATTTCGAAACGGGACTTGTCGAGCGCATGCCGACCTGGGTCTTCTCGCTGGTTCTGATGGTATTGTCGTCGCTGATGTTCACCGCAGGACTCATTCTCGATTCCGTTTCACGGGCGCGTGCCGAACAGTTGCGCATCCACTACATGAGCCTGCCGCTGCAGAGCCGGACCAACTCAACACCAATCAACGAAACCTTCGTCGAGACGTCGGCTCAACGGGGCGGCAAGAGCGCGGCATGAGGCGGATGGCCTGGTTTCTGTTTGCGGGTGGAATCGGCTTCCTGATCGATGTCGGCGTCAACCACCTGCTGTTGACCTATACGCCGATCGGGCCGTTCCTGTCGCGCATACCGGCGATCATGGCCGCCATGAGCTTTACCTGGTTCGTCAACCGCAACCGCACCTTCGACCCCTCCCCCCACTCTCTCGCGGTGGAGGGAATTCGCTACTGGACTGTCGGCATCACGTCAGCGCTGATCAATTACGCAATCTATTCTGCCCTGATCGCCCGCGCGCCGATCCAGCCGGCGGTCGCGATCGTTTTCGCGTCTGCGGCTGCGACGGTCTACAGTTTCTTCGGTTATTCCCGCTTCGTGTTTCGCCACAAAAACCAGGGTTAGACTGTCTCCCAGCCATCGTGTTCGCCGGCGCGATAGATCGCGTCGATGAAACGCTGGTTCTTCACGGAGCTCTCCAGCGTAACGATTTCAGAGGCTTCGCCCGCAACAGCCTTGGCAAAGGCTTCCGTCTGGCGGCGATATTGCCGGCTGTCGGGAAAACGGAAGACCTGCGAGACATTGTGCTTCTGGTTGTTCAGTTCGATCTCTTCCGCGCCATAACGATCCGCGTTGAAGGGCGACTTCACCTCGATAAACCCTTCCGTCCCGTGGAAGACCATGACCTGCCGGTTCGCCATCTGGGTAGCGATGTAGAAGCTCAGTTCGAAACCACCGAAATCGGCCTTGACGCTTGAATAGATGTCGGTGCCGAAATCCGGGTCACGGCGCACGACGGCCTGGACGCGCCGGGGCTCTTCGCCGCTGGCGAAGCGGGTAACGATCGTCGGATAAACGCCGATATCCGGCAGCGCACCGCCGCCGAGTTCGGGGATATTGCGCATGTTTCCAGCATCGCGGTTGAAATAGCTGAAAGCGCCCTGGACGTGTTTCAGCTCACCGATCGCGCCGTCCTTCAACAGTTCCCGCACCTTGTGCCAGACCGGCGCGTAGGTGACCATGAAGGCTTCCGATACAATAACCTTGTTGCGGTCGCGCGCTTCGATCAGGGCATCCAGTTCCGAAGCCTTAAGCGCCAGAGGCTTTTCGACAAGAACATGCTTGCCGGCATTGGCGGCCTTGATCGACCATTCGACATGCTGGCTGGTCGGCAGCGGAATATAGACGGCATCGATCACGTCGGAGGCGAGCATCTCTTCGTAGGAGCCGAAGGCATGCGGCACGCCGAAACGATCGGCCAGCGCCCGCGCCTTCGTCACATCACGGCTGGCTACCGCGGTGATTACCGCATTTTCGGCGTCCTGTATCGCCGGCATGACGGCATCTCTCGCAATCTTGGCTGTAGACAAAATCCCGAAACGCAGCATGAAACTCTCCCTTCGCGCATTTTTCTAAAAGCTTAGGGTGGAGATGAAGGAGGTTCAATGCGTGCTTTTGGCTTTCTTGAAAAATGAGAGCCAAGCGCAAGATAATGGATTGCGGGTTTCCCGTTTCGGGGACTAACGTTGACCTTCCCACCACAGCCGATCTCAAAATCAAAAATAGCTGGAGATATCCCATGGAGTTGCGCAAACTCGGCCGGACCGGTCTTTCCATTTCCCCTGTCGTGTTTGGCGGCAACGTGTTCGGCTGGACCGCCGACGAGAAAACTTCGTTCGATCTGCTCGACCGCTTCTTCGAAGCAGGCTTCAACACGATCGATACAGCGGATGTCTATTCGAAATGGGTCGATGGTCATTCCGGCGGCGAAAGCGAGACGGTGATCGGCAAATGGCTGAAGCGCGGCACGGTTGCCCGCGACAAGGCGATCGTCGTCACCAAGGTCGGCCATCCTTCGATGGATGACCGAAAACTCAAGGCAAGCTGGATCGTCGAGGCGGTCGAGAATTCGCTCAAGCGGCTGCAGACCGAATATATCGACCTCTATCTCTCGCATTTCCCGGATGACGACACGCCGCATGAAGAAACGCTCGGTGCCTATGCGAAGCTGAAGGAACAGGGCAAGATCCGCGCCATCGGCTGCTCCAATTACAGCGCGGAACAGCTGAAAGCCTCGCTCGATGCTGCCGCGAAGGATGGCCTGCCGCGCTACGACGTGCTGCAGCCGGAATATAATCTCTACACCCGCGACAAGCTCGAGGGTGCGCTTGCCGATCTCTGCATCGCGGAGGATATCGGCGTGATCAGCTATTATGCCCTTGCTGCCGGCTTCCTCACAGGCAAGTACCGCAAGCCGGAAGATGCGACGGGCAGCGCCCGTGGTTACCGCATTCCGGACTATCTGAACGACAAGGGCACAAAGGTTCTGGCAGCGCTCGATCAGGTCGCAGCCGAGACTGGCGAAAGCCTGGCTACGATCGCGATCGCTTGGGTCGCGGCACGCCCGGGCATTACCGCACCGATTGCCAGCGCTACCAGCCTCAGGCAGCTCGACGCGATCATCGCAGCCGGCAAGCTGACATTGACCGACGCCCAGATGAAGCTGCTCAACGACGCGGCCTGAAAAGGACGGCTAACATCATCGTGACCATCTAGGAAGTGCGAAGGTCACATCGCGTCCCTAGATCAAGAGAACCGGCGCTCGCCGGTTCTCAAATCCTGAAATAGATATTGGAGATTATCATGGATCTGCGCGTACTTGGCCGGACAGGCCTTTCCATTTCGTCCGTCGTTTTCGGCGGTAACGTCTTCGGATGGACGGCAGACGAGAAAACCTCCTTCGACCTTCTCGACAAGTTCTTCGATGCCGGTTTCGACACGATCGATACAGCCGATTGCTATTCCGGCTGGGTTCCGGGCAATGCCGGCGGCGAATCCGAGACGATCATCGGCAAATGGCTGAAGCAATCCGGCCGCGCACGCGACAAGGCCGTCATCATCACCAAGGTCGGCTCGACACCGCAGGGCAGCGCCATGGAAAAGGGCTTGGCCGGCGCGCGTATCATCGATGCGGTCGAAAGCTCGCTGAAGCGCCTGCAGACCGACTATATCGACCTTTACCTCTCGCATTGGCCGGACGCGCAGACGCCGCATGAAGAAACGCTTGCCGCCTTCGCCAAGCTGAAGCAGCAGGGCAAGATCCGCGCCATTGGCTGCTCGAATTTCAACGCCGAGCAGCTCAAGGCCTCGTTCGACGCTGCCGAAAAGGACGGCCTGCCACGTTATGACGTGCTGGAGCCGGAATATAATCTCTACGATCGCTTAGGCTTCGACGGGACGCTGGCCGACCTCTGCAATGCGCAGGATATCGGCGTGATCACCTATTTCAGCCTGGCATCCGGCTTCCTCACCGGCAAATACAAGAGCAAGGCCGAAGCCGAGGCGAACCCGAACCGCGGCGGCATGGTGGCGCGGTATTTCGACGAGCGCGGCACGCAGATCCTCGCCGCGCTGGATGAAGTGGCCGCGGAAACCCATTCGCAGCCGGCATCGGTGGCGCTTGCATGGATCGCCCAGCGACCCGGTGTGACGGCACCGATCGCCAGCGCTACCAGCGCCCGCCAGCTCGACACGCTGATTGCAGCGGGTAATCTCAAACTGACCAGCAACCAGATGGCGCTGCTCAACGACGCAAGCGCCTGACCCATAACAGGCGGGACATGCAAACGGCCCGCCTTTCCTTCCAGGATCGGAGAACTTCATGCAGACGCGCAAATTGGGAAAAGACCTCACCGTTTCGGCCATCGGCCTCGGCTGCATGGGCATGAGCCACGCCTATGGTGGTCAGGACGAGGCGACGTCGATCAGGACGCTGCAGCGCGCCGTCGAGATCGGCGTGACCTTTTTCGACACCGCCGAAGTCTACGGACCATTCATCAATGAGGAACTGGTCGGCAAGGCACTGAAGCCCTATCGGGATCAAGTCGTCATCGCCACCAAGTTCGGCTTCAGGATCGATCCGACAAAGAGCGATTCCGCCGCCATGTCCGGCCTCGACAGCCGGCCGGAGCATGTGCGCGAAGTGGCGGAAGCGTCGCTCAAACGCCTCGGCGTCGATGTCATCGACCTCTTCTATCAGCACCGTGTCGATCCGGACGTTCCTATCGAAGATACGGTCGGCGCGATGGCGGATCTGGTAAAAGAAGGCAAGGTGAAGGCGCTTGGCCTTTCCGAGGCAACCACCGAGATCATCCGCCGGGCGCATGCCGTGCATCCGATCTCCGCATTACAGAGCGAATATTCGCTCTGGACCCGTGATCCCGAGGGCGACATCCTCGATACCTGCCGCGAGCTCGGCATCGGTTTCGTGCCTTTCAGCCCGCTCGGCCGCGGTTTTCTTACCGGCAAGATCCAGAGCACGGCCGATTTCGGCGAGGGTGACCTGCGCGCCAAGCTGCCGCGTTTCGAAGCCGACAACATGGCGGCCAATCTGGCGCTGGTGAAACTGGTGGAAGAGATGGCGACGCAGAAGGGTGTGACCGCCGCGCAGCTGGCTCTGGCCTGGGTTCTCTCCAAGGGCGATTTCATCGTGCCGATCCCGGGGGCGCGCAAAATCCCCAACATGGAACAGAATGCCGCCGCCGCTGACGTGACGCTGAGCGCCGAAGAAGTGACCAAGCTCGACGACATGCTGTCGCCCGACAAGATCGCCGGCGCGCGCTATGGCGCGGGTGCGGCATGGACGCCGAAGCGCTGACATCTCACAACGCAACATTGCTCCCGCTTGCGGCTTTGCTATAGTCGCGGGCGGGAGGATTTCAGCGATGTCGGAAGAACAATCAGTCGAATCCGTTGTGCATCTTTATGTGGACGGCATGGCGCTTGCCCATGCGGGCGCACTCAGAAAAGCCTTTCATCCGAATGCCTCGATCATCGGCAATTACCAGGGCAAGGTCGAGTGGATGTCACTCAACGAGTTTATCGATGCCGTGGCATCGGAAGGCCCGACGGTTGCCGGTTCACAGCCGCTGATCCAGATCGAGGCGATCGACGTGACCGGTGATGCCGCCACCGTCAAGGTGGTCGATGAATTCGCCGGGATGCGGTTTTCGGACTATCTGTCGCTCCTCAAGGTCGAGGGCCGCTGGGTGATCGTCAACAAGGTCTATCACCTGCATTCGTAGGTCGCCTCAGCGCTGCAGAACCGGAAATCCCGCATACCAGTCGGCATGGCTGCCGTCGTGATTGGCCATGCCGGGTTTGGTCAGGACACCGCGCGGCGCGACATAGCTTGAAATCCTCCTTGCCGGTCGTTGATGCCACTGGATGTTGAACGCCCATAGTTTCGGAAAGAAGCAGAGCGAGGCATAAGGCAGGTGGTCATGGATCCACCAGGCGAGCTGCTGCCAGTCCTCTTGGCGATCGTAATTATCGACCAGCCACGGCACGACCACACAGGCTGTCGCGCCCAAGCAATCGTCAGCGTCGCGCATGTCCCATATATGGTCGGCGGCGGTCGCGGCATTGGTCGAGCAATTGAGCTTGTTCAGGTTTCCGAATTCGTTGACCGCTCGTGACCGATAACCGGAGCGGATATGCAGCCGCCCGAATGTCGCCTGCAGCGGTTCCAGAAGCTCCTCGCAAAGACGGCTTCCGGCTTCGAACGCCAAGTCGGGATCATCGGGGATATTGGGAATGCGGTAGAAATCAGCGATTTCCGAATGGAGAAAATCGCGGAAGAAGAAATTCTTCGACAAGCGTACACGGCCAAGGTCTTCCAGACCTTTCATCGAATTCGGCTTGCGCATTCTCGCTCCAAAAGAAAAAAGCCTGCCCCGTTCGGAGCAGGCTAATCTTTCGTCGAAACTCACGCCACCCGAAATCAGGCGCGCAGAACACCGCCCGTGGTCTTTTCGACATTGGCGACGATCTTGCCGGTCAAGGCTTCGAAATCCTCGTCCGTCAGGGTCTTGTCGACCGGCTGGATGAGAACCTCGATTGCGATCGACTTCTTGCCTTCGCCAAGCGAGACGCCTTCGAAGACGTCGAAGACGTTGACACCGGTGATCAGCTTGCGATCGGCGCTGGTTGCCGCCTTGACGATCGCGCCGGCTTCCACCTGCGAGCCGACTACGAAGGCGAAGTCGCGCTTGACCACCTGGAACGGAGAAAGCTCGAGGCCCGGCTTGGTGCGGGTCGCCTTCTTCTTCGGTTCCGGCATGGCGTCGAGATAGATCTCGAAACCTGCCAGAGCACCGGAGACATCGAGCGCCGCCAATGTCTTAGGATGGAATTCGCCGAACGTGCCGAGGACGACCTTGGGACCCATCTTGATCGTGCCCGAACGGCCCGGATGATACCAGGAAGGACCGCCCTGCTCGATCTGGACATTGCCCATCGGCAGGCCGCAGGCTTCGATCACGGCCAGCGCATCGGCCTTGGCGTCATAGACGTCGACCGGCTTGCCGCCGCCCTTCGTTGCATTCGACCACATGCGGCCGGCGCCGTTGATCGAAGCTGTGCCGCGGCGGATGCCACCAGCGACGCGACGCTGGCCTTCCGGCGTGTCGTTCTCGTAGGTACCCGAGACTTCGAAGATCGCCACATCGCCATAACCCTTGTCGGCATTGCGCTGGGCAGCGGTCAGCAGACCGGGCAGAAGCGACGGGCGCATGTCGGACATGTCGGCTGCGATCGGATTGGCAAGCTTCAGTGCCGACGAACCACCGCCGAAGAGCTTGGCCTGATCTTCCGGGATGAAGGACCAGGTGACGGCTTCCAGCATGCCGCGCGAGGCAAGCGCGCGCTTGGCCGTGCGGGTGCGGATCTGCAGCGTGGTCAGGATCTTGCCGTTGACCGTGCCGAGATTTTCCAGCGGCTCCGGCTTGATATTGTCGACGCCATGGATGCGCATGACTTCTTCGACGAGATCGGCCTTGCCATCGACATCCGGACGCCAGGACGGAACCTTGACGGAAACCGTTTCGCCGGAGCCTTCGACAGTGAAGCCGAGGCGGGTGAGGATTTCGCGGCTTTCATCGGTCGAAACCTCAAGGCCAGTCAGGCGCTTCACTTCCGAGAAGGGGAAATTGACGGTCTTCGTCTCATACTCGTTGTAGCCGACGATCTTTTCCTTGGCGGGCGTGCCGCCACACAGGTCAAGAACCAGCTGCGTCGTGCGGTCGAGGCCAGGAACCATATATTCCGGATCGACACCGCGTTCGAAACGGTAACGTGCATCGGTGATGATGCCGAGCGTACGGCCGGATTTTGCTATGTTGATTGGGTCCCACAGAGCACTTTCGATCAGCACGTCGACGGTATTTTCGTCACAGCCGGAATGTTCGCCACCCATGATGCCGCCAATCGACTCGACGCCATTGTCATCGACGATGACGACGTTGTTCGGGCCGAGCTTGTATTCGCGCGTATCGAGGGCCAACACCGTTTCGCCTTCCTTGGCGCGCCGGACGGTCAGATCGCCCTTGACCTTGGCGGCGTCGAAGACGTGCATCGGGCGCCCTTGGTCGAAAGTCATGTAATTGGTGATGTCGACCAGCGCGTTGATCGGGCGAAGGCCGATTGCCTTCAAACGGGTCTGCATCCAAGCCGGGCTCGGGCCGTTCTTGACGCCGCGCACGAGGCGCAGGCTGAAGCCCGGGCAAAGCTTTTCATCGTCGAGATCGATGGTCAGGCCGACCGTGGTCTCACCTTCCAGCTTCAGAGCCGGAGCAGAGGCAACCTTGAGCGTGCCGAGACCGGAGGCTGCCAGATCGCGGGCAATGCCGTAGATCGAGGTGCAGTCCGGACGGTTCGGCGTCAGGTTGATCTCGATGATCGGATCGTCGAGACCGGCATAGGCAGCGAATGACGAGCCGACCGGCGCATTTTCGGGGAGGTCGATGATGCCGTTATGCTCATCCGACATGTTGAGTTCCTTCTCGGAACACATCATGCCGTGGCTTTCGACGCCGCGGATCTTGCCGATGCCAAGCGTCACGTCGAGGCCGGGAACATAGTCGCCCGGACGCGCCAAGGCCCCGATGAGGCCGGCGCGGGCATTCGGCGCGCCGCAAACGATCTGCAGCGGCTTGCCGCCGTTGACGTCAGGACCCGCATCGACGGAAAGAACCCTGAGGCGGTCAGCCTCGGGATGCTGTTCGGCCGTCAGGATTTTCGCGATGACGAAAGGCTTGTAGGCCGCCTTGTCATCGACATCCTCGACTTCGAGGCCGATCGCCGTTAGGCGCTCGCAGATCTGGTCGAGAGTTGCGTCGGTCTCAAGATGATCCTTGAGCCAGGAAAGCGTAAATTTCATGATCTTATCCCTTCCGTTACTGGCTCAGACCGCCGAACAGGGTCGGCATGTCGAGCGGTCGGAAGCCGTAATGGTTCATCCAGCGGACATCGGCGTTGAAGAAGTCGCGCAGGTCCGGCATGCCGTATTTCAGCATGGCGATGCGATCGAGCCCCATGCCCCAGGCGAAGCCCTGGTATTCGTCGGGATCGAGCCCGCCGGAACGCAGCACGTTCGGATGAACCATGCCGCAGCCGAGGATTTCCATCCAGTCGGTACCTTCGCCGAACTTGACGATCGGGCCGGAACGGTCGCACTGGATATCGACTTCGAAGGACGGTTCCGTGAAGGGAAAGAAGGATGGGCGGAAACGCATCGTCACCGACGGCACTTCGAAGAATGCCTTGCAGAATTCTTCCAAAACCCAGCGCATGTTGCCGACATTCGACTTCTTGTCGATGACGAGGCCTTCGACCTGATGGAACATCGGCGAATGGGTCGCGTCACTGTCCTGGCGATAGGTCTTGCCCGGAATGACGATGCGGATCGGCGGATCCTGCGCTTCCATGGTGCGGACCTGAACCGGCGAGGTATGGGTGCGCAGAACCTTGCGCTCGCCCTTTTCATCCGCTTGGAAGAAGAAGGTATCGTGCATTTCGCGGGCCGGGTGACCTTCGGGGAAATTCAGCGCGGTGAAGTTATAATAGTCGGTTTCGACATCCGGGCCTTCGGCGATCGAGAAACCCATGTCGGCGAAGACGGCGGTGATTTCGTCGATGATCTGGCTGATCGGATGGATGCGGCCGCGTTCGGCCGGCGAAGAACGGACCGGCAGCGACACGTCGAGCGTCTCGGCCTTCAGGCGCGCATCGATCGCAGCGTCCTTCAGCACGGTCTTGCGCTCAGCAATCGCCTCGGTGATCTCGTTCTTCAGCGCGTTGATTGCCGCACCGCGGGTCTGGCGCTCTTCCGGCGTCATCGAGCCCAAGGTCTTCAGGAGTTCGGAAACCGAACCCTTCTTGCCCAGGGCCGAGACACGGACAACCTCGATTGCCGCTTCGTCGCCCGCGCCGGCGATCTCGGCCAGGAGCGCGCTCTTCAATGTTTCGAGTTCGGTCATCTTTTCCTGCTTTGCGGCAAATTCAGCCGTTGAACATCGTTGTCAGATAGGTGGTAGCCAGGATGAATTGCCGCAAATCTCTACCCATGTGAAATCGGCCAATCAACCGGGCAAGCCATAAAAAGCGGCCCATGGAACGGGTGATTTCGCGAAGTTCGGCGATTGCCGCCCTCGGGGCAGCCGCAGCCCATGCCGCATAAGCGCGATCCTGCGTTTTCCGGCGCTCCGTCGCTCTTTCGCTCAGTTGCAGAAAGAGCAGCCACAAATCGCGCGCCTGCGCCGTTTCCATCGGCATGACGGCTTCCGGCTCTTCCTCGAAATCGATGAAACCAAGGCGGTCACCCCTGATGAACATGTCCCGCGGATAAGGCCGCCCGTGACAAAGCCCGGCACCGTGCAGCCGTCCAAGTTCACCGGCACAGAAAACGAGAAGCGCGTCATGCGCAGCCGGATCGTCATTGCGCAGAGACCTCAACTGCTGCTGTACCGTTGGGGCAATATCGCTCAAAACGATGGCGCTGCCGGAAGAATAAATGACGGCAGCAGTCGGCACGCCGGCGTGCGAGTACTTCGCAATTCTGCGCAGGTCGCGTTGCACCATTCCTTCAGCCGTCTCGGCAGGGGACGGTCGCATGAAGGGAAGCCGAAACACGCGCGCAACAGCATTTTGAACCGCAACGATAGCGCGCCTGCCCTTGTCGCCGTGCCGCTTGATCCAGACCGTGCCACAACTGAGCGTCACCGCCTGTACCCGCCTTGCATCGGAAACCAGCGCAGCAAGCAAGGTTGCCGCGTCTTCCGACGGCAGCGACGGTCCGTTCTTTATGTCAACGACATCATTTGGCACCGCAGCGCTCCTGAATACCGTGATTGGTCCGTCTCATCGGAATGTGAAACGGCAGAAAACAAAAGACCCGCGCCAGCAGAGCCGCGCGGGTCTTTTACAAAAGTAGAGACGAACGCGGGCTTACTTGACCGCGGCTTCGAACTCGTTGGCGTTGCCAGTGTTCTTCAGATAGGCCAGAGCCTTCTTGGAAGCTTCAACCAGTGCGCCGAATGCTGCCGGCTCATGGATAGCCATGTCGGACAGAACCTTGCGGTCGACTTCGATGCCAGCCTTGTTCAGGCCGTCGATGAAGCGGCCGTAGGTCAGGCCGGATTCGCGAACAGCAGCGTTGATACGCTGAATCCACAGAGCGCGGAAGTTGCGCTTCTTGACGCGACGGTCGCGGGTTGCAAACTGACGCGAACGGTCAACAGCAGCCTTTGCGGCGCGAATGGTATTCTTGCGGCGGCCGTAGAAGCCCTTGGCTGCCTTGAGGGTCTTGGTGTGCTTGGCGCGGGAAGTTACGCCACGTTTTACGCGTGCCATGTCATGATCTCCTTAAACGTTTCCAAATAGCCTGAAAGTCTCAGAGACCGTTGGGCAGGTAGTTCTTGATGACCTTCTTGCCATCAGGCTCAGCGAGGACCATCGTGCCGCGTGCGTCGCGGATGAACTTGTTGGAACGCTTGATCATGCCGTGGCGCTTGCCGGCGGCAGCTGCAACAACCTTGCCAGTTGCGGTGACTTTGAACCGCTTCTTGGCAGACGATTTCGTCTTCATCTTGGGCATTTTGCTACTCCATTCTTGTATCGAAGCCGACTGAAGAGGTCTGCTTCAAGCATTTAGAACGGCCACGGCATGCCCTGCCGGACCGTTCGGACGCGCGCTTATAACCGCAGTCGGTCAAAAGCGCAATGGGGGAAATCCTCCAGTGCGACCGGCCAGAGACCGGCATTCCCGCCACCTTGCGGCTTCCTCGAGGCGGGTCGGCACGGCGCTTATTTCGGCGCGAGTACCATCATCATCTGACGACCTTCAAGCTTGGGCTCAGCCTCAACCTTGGCGATCTCCAGCGTATCTTCCTTGACCTGCAGCAGAAGCTTCATGCCGAGTTCCTGGTGAGCCATTTCGCGGCCACGGAACTTCAGCGTCACCTTTACCTTGTCGCCTTCTTCAAAGAAGCGGTTCATCGCCTTCATCTTCACGTCATAGTCATGCGTGTCGATGTTGGGGCGCATCTTGATTTCTTTGACTTCGACGATCTTCTGCTTCTTGCGCGCTTCGGCCGCCTTCTTCTGGTTCGCGTATTTCAGCTTGCCGAGGTCGAGGATCTTGCACACCGGCGGATCATTGTTCGGCGAGATTTCTACGAGGTCCAGTCCTGCTTCCTCGGCCATCTTGAGGGCCTGGTCGGTGGGTACTGCACCGAGATTCACGCCTTCGGCATCGATAAGCTGGACCTTGGGAACGCGAATTTCCCGATTGGAGCGCGGGCCTTCCTTGACGGGGGCATCGGCTTTGAATGGTCTGCGAATGGTCGTATTCTCCTAGATCGTTTTCGGGCACAGGCAACGACGAAATTCGCGCGCGGCCGGGAGCCGAGCGGAATGTCGTGATTACCGAGTGGATGTCAATAGCATGACGGCGCGAAAAAATCACCTCCTGACAACCGCTTTAGTTCTGATTTATAGCTCCCGTCATTCGCAGGAGTAAGACTATGAGCAAGATCACCGCCACCGGAACTGCCACCACTACTGTCGGAACGGGATCGGATGCCCGCGAGATCGCGATCATCTACCGCGCCGCCACGGCGACAACCGAAAAACCTGCGCTTGTCTGGCTGGGCGGCTATCGCTCCGATATGACAGGCACCAAGGCTGTCGTGCTCGATGCGCTGGCCAAGAGACTTGGCGCGGCCTGCATCCGTTTCGACTATTCCGGCCACGGCGCATCAGGTGGCGAGTTCCGCGACGGGACGATCTCGCGCTGGCTGGAAGAAACGATCGCGGTGATCGATGCAGCCGCACCAAAGAGCGTCATCCTTGTCGGTTCTTCGATGGGCGGATGGGTTGCGCTGCGACTGATCCAGGAACTGAGAAAGCGTACAGAAGGCCCGACGATCGACGGAACGGTGCTGATCGCGCCGGCGCCGGATTTCACCAGTGAGCTGATCGAGCCCGAGCTGACGGACAAGGAGCGACAGTCTCTGGCAGAGCTAGGCTATTTCGAGGAACATTCGCAATACAGCCCGGAACCGAACATCTACACCCGCGCCCTGATGGAGGACGGGCAAAAGAACCGCGTGCTCTCCGGCATTATCGAAACTGGCGGCCCGGTGCATATCCTGCAGGGGATGGCGGACCCGGACGTGCCCTATCAGCATGCACTGAAACTGATGGAATTCCTGCCCGCCGACGATGTCACTCTGACGTTGATCCGCGACGGCGATCATCGCCTGTCACGGCCGCAGGATCTGCAAAAAATGGATGCGGCGGTGAGCGCCCTAATAATCGATGATGAAAAACTGGGCTGAGACGGAAAAGCCGCAGTCTTAACCATATTCGTAAAGAGCTTCACCTTAACAAAAGCTGAACAATTGACTCTGACCCTTAAGACCTCTTAACTTTTTGTTAGGAATTTAAGGGACGGGTCAATGAATTTAGCCCTGAAGGTGCGGCATGTAGCCGTGATCCTCGCTTGCGTGCTTGCTTCTGCCGGCGCTGCAATACCAGCACCACAAGCCCCGATGGCTATGGTTACGGGTGCTGTGACGTCGCAGCCGATCGGACATTACGAATTCTGTCAGCGCCTGCCGGCAGAGTGCAATGTCAAAAGCCGGTCAGCGCCTGCCGCACGCATGGACGACCATGCCTGGAACGTTGTTCGTGACGTCAACCGCGCAATCAACACCCGCTATATTGCCCGCACCGATCTCGAAGCCTATGGCGTCGAGGAATACTGGACCTATCCGACCGTCTTTGCAGATTGTGAGGACTATGCCCTGCAGAAGCGCAAGGAACTGGCCCAGCTCGGTTTCGCCCTTTCCGATCTCCTGATCACTGTCGTGCGCAAGCCTGATGGCGAAGGCCATGCCGTGTTGACCCTGCGCACCACCGATGGCGATTTCATCCTCGACAATCTCGACAACGATATTCTTGCCTGGAACCAGACGCCCTACACGTTCCTCAAGCGCCAGGCGACCTTCAATACCGGGCGCTGGGTGACGATCGAAAACGGCCGCGACCTGCTTGTCGGTGCCTTGCGGTAACAAGAATCTCAGACATAAGTCATTAAGCATATAACCCGCCCTGCTTGCAGCGGCGGGTTGTTCTCTCTACTCTTTCGGGAATCAGAAGGTCACGCCGCCGCCTGTCCGGCAGAGCGGATCTTTCTGCGATGGAGGCCTGTGGTGCGTAACGAAAGGTTGACAGGCTTGATGCGCCCCCATGGTTCCGCCCGACCTACCCTGCCGCTCTGGCTTGCCGGCGTCCTGACAGCCGTCGTTTTGGGTTTCGGCGCTCATACCGTTTACGAGAATTACAACAATGCCCTTCGCGAAGGCGAAGCGCGCGCAGTTTCATCCGCGCATGTGGTTGCCGCCCATATGGAATGGATGATGGAGGCCAGCGATCTTGCGCTTCGCCGCATCGAGGCGGCGATCAGCGGGCGCCCGATCGACAGTTCCACTGAGCTGATCCTCGATCTGGAACGGGCCGTGGGCGAGCTGCCGGTCGGCTTCGAATATGCCATTCTCGATCAGGACGGCCAGACCCGTTTTTCCAGCGCGCCGGACAATACGCTGCCGAACCACGCCGAGCGCGCCTATTTCAAACGCCTGAAGGAAGGCGAAGCGCTCACATTCAGCCGACTGCTCGATAACGAACAGGCGGGAAAGCCGGCCTTCATCATTGCGAGGCGGATCGGCAGCGGCAGCGATTTCCTCGGCGTTGCCTCGATCACCATCCCGAACGACAATCTCGACCGGTTCTGGTCGTCTATGAATCTTGGACCAAACTCAACGATCTCGGTCATTCGTGACGATGGCTGGCTGGTCGCACGACGCCCCTTGGCCCTCAAGCCGATCAACCTGAGCACGACCGAATGGTATCCACTGACCCGCGAGAAGGCGAGCGGCTTCCACCACAATCCGGTGTCGCAGATCGACGGCTTTGCGCGGATCGTCGCCTTCTGGAAGGTGCAGGACTGGCCGTTGATCGCGCTTGCGGCGATCGAACGGCAGGAAGTGCTCGATCAGTTCTGGCGCAATCTGTTCGGTGATGCGCTGTTTGTCGTACCCATGATGGCGATCCTGGTGGGCGCCTCTTTCTGGATCTATGCACTGCTCTACCGCACGGCGGCACGCAATGAACAGCTGGAGCAGGCGGCCGAGCGCAATCGTTTCCTGCTGCGCGAAATCCATCACCGAGTGAAGAACAATCTACAGGCCGTGCTGGCACTTGTGCGGCTGCAGCGACTGCCGCAGGAAGTGCGGGACGACATGGCGCGGCGGATCAGTGCAATGATCGCCGTGCATGAGCAGATCTACAACACCGACCAGTTCGAAGAGATTGAAGTCGCGCCCTATGCGACGCGGCTGATTTCCGACATCGCGTCGGGCTATGACATGCCGGTAAAACTCGATCTCGATCTTGCGCCGATCGCGCTCGACCGGGATCTGGCCCTGCCGCTCGGCATGATCATCAACGAAGTGGTTTCCAACGCCTTCAAATATGCCTTTGCCGGCCGCAGTGAAGGTAAGCTCAGCGTACGCCTGTTTCAGGATGCGGGCATGCTGAAGCTTGTCATTCGTGACGACGGGCCTGGAATAGCGGAGGATGCCCGCACGACCGGCATGGGCACGAAGCTGATTTCAAGCTTCGTGCGCCAGCTGGGCGGGCAATCCGAAATCCACAACGATAGAGGCGCGGTGTTCACGCTGACCGTGCCGACGACGGAAGAGGCAGCGGAAGCTGCCTGAACCGACCTATCCGGCATTGCCGATGAAGATACCGGCAGCCAGAACGAGAGAACCACCGAACACGACCTGGAAAACGGCGCGCATGAACGGCGTCTCCATGTAGCGGTTCTGGATGAAGGCGATCGCCCAAAGTTCAAAGAAAACGACGATGGCGGCAACGATGGTTGCAGTCCAGAAATGCGGGATCAGATAGGGCAGCGCATGGCCAAGACCGCCGAGCGCCGTCATGATGCCGGAAGCCAGACCGCGCTTGACCGGCGATCCGCGGCCGGAAATCTTGCCGTCGTCATGCGCGGCCTCGGTAAAGCCCATCGAGATGCCGGCGCCGACAGAGGCCGAGAGGCCGATCAGGAAGGTTGACCAGGTGTCGCCGGTAGCAAAGGCAGCGGCAAAGATCGGCGCCAGCGTCGAGACCGATCCATCCATCAGGCCCGCAAGACCAGGCTGGACGTAAGTCAGGATGAACTGGCGGCGAGCGTTTTGGTCCTCATCGCTTTTCGCCTCTTCAGAAACATGCTTTTCCGTCAGCATGCGGGCGATATCCTCGTGGCCTTCCTCGGCCAGCGCCAGATCGCCAAGCAGTTGCCGAGTCGAAGCATCGGAGACACGCTTGGCTGCCTCACGATAGAAGCGAGCCGCCTGCTGCTCCATCGCTTCTGCTTCCGCTCTCGCAGTTTCCAGCGGCAGGTTCTTGCGCAGCCAATCGGGCTTGCGTGCATAAAATCCCTGAACGTGTTCGCGGCGGATGAGCGGAATGCGCTCGCCGAAACGGGTGCGAAAAATCTCGATCAGCGAGTTCTTATGGGTCTGCTCGACCTCTGCCATGACTTCGAACACTTTGGCCGAGGCAGGATATTGTTGCCTCAAGCCATCGGCATAGCCGAGATAGATACTGGCATCCTCTTCTTCGGAGGCAATCGCCAGCGCGAGGATTTCTTCTTCAGACAATGATGAAAATGACCGGCGGGAGGACGGCAGAAGGCGGGTAAACATCGAAAACTCCACTTAGAATAATTCTAAACTAAGCCCTTGGCCGAAAAATTGCAAGCCGACTTGCAACTCGATCGATGAGCATGCTCGCGATGGTAAAACGACCGCCTTTCGCAATTTATGAAAAGCAATGCTGCAGTGCAGCGTAATATTTGAAAAATACTTCTTGCCGGGCATGAAACAAACGGCTTATGAGCGATTTGGCACGCATGGATATCAGGGCGCGCCAAAGCATCTGGGAGGCTTTCTTTTTCATGAACCGCAGACATTTCTTCCGTCAAGCCGCTACAGCCGGGGCTGGTGCCGTCGCCGCAACCGCGCTCGCCGCTCCTGCCATTGCCCAGGAGAGCCCGAAAATCACCTGGCGCATGACGTCTTCCTTTACCAAGAACACAGACATTCTCTGGGCTGCCAGCACCGATATCGCCGCCAGCGTAAAGGAAGCTTCGGACGGCAACTTCACCATCAACACTTTTGCGGCCGGTGAAATCGTGCCCGGGCTGCAGGCGGCCGATGCGGTTTCCAGCGGCACCGTCGAGATGGCGCATACCTGCTCTTACTATTACATCGGCAAGGATCCGACCTTCGCGCTCGGTACCGCCGTGCCCTTCGGTCTCAATGCCCGCCAGACCAATTCGTGGTTCTCGATCGGCGGCGGTAACGAGTTGCTTAACGAATTCCTCGCCGGCTACGGTCTCTATGCTCTTCCGGCCGGCAATACCGGCGCACAGATGGGCGGCTGGTACCGCAAGGAGATCAACACGGTTGCGGACCTGAACGGCTTGAAGATGCGGATTGCCGGTCTCGCCGGCCAGGTGATGTCGAAGCTCGGCGTTACTCCGCAGCAGATTGCCGGCGGCGACGTTTATGCCGCACTCGAAAAGGGCACGATCGACGCTACCGAATTCGTCGGTCCCTATGACGACCAGAAGCTCGGCTTCGTCAAAGTCGCCAAATATTACTACTATCCGGCATGGTGGGAGGGAGGACCGGCTGTTCACGCCTTCTTCAATCTGGAAAAGTTCAACGCCCTGCCGAAAAGCTATCAGCGCATCCTGAAAGACGCCTGCGCCAACGCCAACCAGAACATGCTGGCCCGCTACGATGCGCATAATGCAAAGGCGCTGCGCCAACTGGTCGCGGAAGGCGCCGTGCTGAAGCCATTCACCCAGGAAATCCTCGAAGCCAGCTACAAGGCGGCACAGGAAGTCTATGCCGACCTGAACGCAAAGAACGCCGCCTTCAAGAAGATCTATGACAGCCAGCAGGCCTTCAAGAAGGATGGTTATCTGTGGAACCAGATCGCCGAATACAGCTATGACGCCTTCATGATGACACAGCAGCGCAAGGGAACGCTGTAAGTTCTCAGACATGATCGAAACTCGAAGCCCGGCGCACGTCCGGGCTTCTTCGCATTTACGAAAAACAAGAAATCATCGGTTATGACGCGGCTCGGCTTGTTCTTGCCAAATCAATGCGCTTAACACGAGCCCTATAACCACAGACGCGCGCTGGCGCGGGAGGATGAATTCGATGGATCGCAGGCATTTCTTCAAGAAGGCAACGGCGGCAGGCATCGGCGCGGCAGCGGCGACGACACTGGCGGCACCGGCAATTGCCCAGGAACAGCCAAAGATCACCTGGCGCATGACGTCCTCCTTCCCGAAGAGCCTCGACATCATCTTCGGCGCCGGCAACGAGCTTGCCCAGATCGTTCGCGATGCAACCGACGGCAATTTCAACATCCAGACCTATGCAGCCGGCGAACTGGTGCCCGGCCTGCAGGCCGCCGATGCGGTCGCCAACGGCACGGTCGAGATGGCGCATACCTGCTCCTACTATTATATCGGCCAGGATCCGGCCTTTGCGCTTGGAACCGCCATTCCCTTCGGCCTCAACGCCCGCATGACCAATGCCTGGTTTGCCAATGGCGGCAACGACCTGATCAACGAATTCCTGGCACCCCGCGGTCTCTACGCCCTGCCCGCCGGCAATAGCGGCACGCAGATGGGCGGCTGGTTCCGCAAGGAAATCGTCACCATCGACGATCTCAAGGGCCTGAAGATGCGCATTGCCGGGCTTGCCGGCCAGGTGATGACGAAGGTCGGCGTGACGCCGCAGCAGATTGCCGGCGGCGACGTTTATGCCGCGCTCGAAAAGGGCACGATCGACGCTACCGAATTCGTCGGTCCCTATGACGACCAGAAGCTCGGCTTCGTCAAGGTCGCCAAATATTACTACTATCCGGCATGGTGGGAGGGAGGACCTGCGATGCATGCCTTCTTCAACCTGGAGAAATTCAACGCGCTGCCGAAGAGCTACCAGGCCATCCTGAAGACCGCCTGCGCTTCGGCCAATACCAGCATGCTTGCCAATTACGACGCGCATAACGCCGTCGCGTTGCGCAAGCTCGTGGCCGAAGGCGCGGTTTTGAAGCCGTTCAGCAAGGAGATCATGGAAACATGCTTCAAGGCGGCAATGGAAGTCTATGCCGACCTTTCTGCAAAAAGCCCTGCCTTCAAGAAGATCTATGACCACCAGCAGGCGTTCAAGAAGGATTCCTATCTCTGGGCGCAGGTGGCAGAATACAGCTATGATACGTTCATGATGATGCAGCAGCGAAACGGCGCTCTCTGAACTTTCCAGGACATGGATGCAAAAGCCCGGAGCATGCCTCCGGGCTTTTGCATTTGCGGCAAGCGCCAATTCGGCCGCGGAATTAATTCCTCGATTTCATTGATTTTTCCGCGCGGCAAACCATATGATGCATATCGAAATCTCAATCGGATGCACGATGAAGCGCGTTTTTGTGCGCTCAGACACACGTGAATGCCGATGGATGCCATCAGCCTCTCCTGACCGCGGATGTACCGGCAGCGAGATTTGGTCTATGGTCCTGGAAAGGTCGGGCAAGCCCGGCCTTTTTGTTTGGCCGCCGAGAATATCGGGTACGGCACTGTTTAGATCGGAAGGGATATAATTTGCAGGTTCTTGTCAGAGATAACAACGTCGATCAGGCTCTGCGCGTCTTGAAGAAGAAGATGCAGCGCGAAGGTGTGTTTCGCGAAATGAAGGCGCGCAGCTCGTACGAGAAGCCGTCGGAAAAGCGTGTGCGCGAAAAGGCCGAGGCGGTTCGTCGTTATCGCAAGCTGGCCCGCAAGAAGATGCAGCGCGAGGGATTGCTCCCTGCTCCCAAGAAGGTTGCGCGTACGCGCTAATTCCCGCTTCCACCATTTTCCCAAGACTTCAGGAAGGATGACTTCATGACCGCTATCAAGGAAGAAACGTCGACCACGACCAAGCTTTCAGCTCGGGAAAAGGCCGCCGTGACCAACGAGGCAGCACGTGCAATCATTGCCGCCGAGGCGTCTTCGAGGGAAGCGAAAACCGAGAGGTTGCGATTGCTCCGCCTGCAGCGGGAGGCGGTCGAGGCGAAAGCTCCGCCAGCCAAGCGCAAGGCGGGCAGCAAGAAAGACCACTGATCAGACTGCCAAGGGCCCGGAAACTCCGGGCCTTTGCTTTTGGTGTCACGCCGGCTGCAGCTTTTCCTCCTCGCGGCCCGGCAGGGGCGGAAAGGCAAGCGCGATAAGTACTGCGGCAAGCCCGACAAGAGCGGAACCGAAAAATAGCCAGTTGTAATTATTGAAGGCATCGAAGGCCCAGCCCCCGGCAAGAGGCCCGAAAGCCATGCCTATGCTTGACAGCATCGAAGCAGCACCCAGCACCGTACCGAGAATTTTTGCGCCGAAATAATCCTGCGCCAGCACGGCATAAAGCGGCATGACGCCGCCATAGGTGCCGCCGAAAATGATCGCCAGCGCGTAGAAATGCGCGAGATCGGTCGCCATCGTATAGGCGGCAATCACCAGTGCCTGGATCAGAAGACCGATTATCAGCACCGGCTTGACGCCGAACCGGTCTGCCGCAAGACCGTAGACGATGCGCCCGCCCAGGCCTGCTGCCCCCTCGACACTATAGATAGACACGGCGGCCATCGGCGCCACGCCGCAATACATCGCATAACTGACCATGTGGAAGATCGGCCCTGAATGGGCGGTGCAGCAGGCGAAGAAGGTGAAGGCCAGCACCAGGAATTGCGGCGAGCGAAAGACTTTTGCAATCGGCTGCCCCGCCCCTTCCGCCTGCGGCGCGTCCTCAACCGCCGCCTCATCCGGCGGGTTGCGAACCAGAAGTACGGTCGGCAGGAGAATGATCCAGGCACCGATGCCGATCACCAGCATGGCCGTGCGCCAGTCGCCGAATTCGTCGATCAGGAACCGGGCGAGCGGCGAAATCGTCATCGGCGCCATGCCCATGCCGGCGGAGACAAGCGATACGGCGAGACTGCGGTGGTCATCGAACCAGCGCATGGTAAGCGAGATCATCGGCGCCATGAAGGCACTGGCAGACAGGCCGACAAGACAGCCATAGAGGATCTGGAAGGCGAAAAGGCTCTGCGCGCGGCTGGCGAGAACCAGGGCCAGTCCGGCAAGGACCGAGCCGATCAGCACGACGATGCGCGCGCCGAACCGGTCGCTGGCCGCACCCCACATGAAACTGCCCAGTCCCATGACGATGAAATTGACTGTCATGGCGCTGGAGATCGCCGCATGCGACCAGCCGGTCTGGCGGGCGATCGGCTCTAGGAACACTGCGAGCGAGAACATCACGCCCACCGCCACGCAGCCCATCAGGCCGCCGGCAAACACGATGACCCACCGATAATGGCTGCTTTTCATCCTGCCCTCCTGTCGATGTCCTCCGGCGCATGCATGCGCCACGATACACCAAGGACGTGCAGGTGATGAGATAGCCGACAGGGAGGTTCGATTATTTTCGGGAATATGCCTCGCTCAAGAAAAGGCCCCGCACGCGGCGGGGCCTTCATTGTCATGCGCTGCGGTGACGTCAGCTGCCGCTATTGGTGCGGTTGCTGCCCACATTGTGGTTCATCGACGACGTCTTGCCGTCCGGGCTCTGCCCGTAATAGGTGCCGCCAAGATGGCCGCCCGAACTGGTGTTTTCGACCTGCCGTTTGGCACGCTTGATGGCCTGTTTTACGTCACTTTTGCTCATGTCTGTCCTCCAGCTTTTGGGTTGGTGACGATGAGCCAACCCCTCAGATGCAAAACCGTTCCGATATTTTATCGTCGATGATGATAAGGCCGCTTGACGAGAAAGTGCTTCGCACCTATTTGGAAACGATCATTTCCCAATTGGATTTTGCCATGAGCATCGACATCAGCCCCAATCCCGGCCGCAGCGCCGGCCGGCCGCGTGAATTCGATATCGACGATGCGCTCGACAAGGCGATCACCGTGTTCAGCGAACAGGGCTATCACGGCACATCCATCTCAGACCTGCGCGATGCGATGGGGCTTACGGCCGGAAGTTTGTACAAGGCATTCAAGGACAAGCATGCGATCTTCCTTGCCAGCTTCGACCGCTACAAGCAGGTGCGCAACGCGCTTCTCGACGAGGAGCTGGAGAAAGCCGACAGCGGGCGGGACGGCGTTTACCGCATGCTCGCATTTTATGCCGAGGGCGCCCACGGCGACGGCGGTCGACGCGGCTGCCTGGCTGTCGGGACGGCCGTCGAACTGGCGATCTTCGACGACGAGGCGGCACGCCGTGTCGAACGTTCGATGGATCGTTTCGAGACCACGTTCGAGGCGCTGATCCGAAGGGGCCAGGAGGATGGCTCCATCAACCGCTCCATCGAACCCAATGCCACGGCGCGGCTGCTTCTGTCCGTCGTTCAAGGGCTTCGCGTTCTGGGCAAGACCAGCCCCAGCCGCGAGCAAACCTTTTCCGTAGTCGATGTGGCGATGAAGCTGCTCGGCTGAAAAATACAAGAGACTGTTCAAGGATACCCCAATGACCAGCACGTCCGCGGCGATTGAAACGCCGGCACACCATGGCCGGATGACCGCCGGCCTCACATTCGTTATGGCCGCAGCCTGCGGCCTGATCGTCGCCAATCTCTATTACGCCCAGCCGCTTGCGGGCCCGATCGCCGCGGCAATCGGCCTACCGCCGCATCTGACCGGCCTGATCGTGACGCTGACCCAGATCGGCTACGGCCTCGGCCTGCTGTTCATCGTACCGCTGGGCGATCTTCTCGAAAACCGCCGACTGATCCTGATCATGATAGCAGCAACCGCGATCTCGCTCGTCGGCGCAGGCCTTTCGAGCGCCGCCCTACCCTTCCTGCTGGCATCGCTAGCCATCGGGCTTACCTCGTCTGCGGTGCAAATGATCGTTCCCTTTGCCGCAAGTCTGACGCCGGAAGAACATCGCGGCCGGGTCGTCGGTAATGTCGTCAGCGGCCTGATGATAGGCATCATGATGGCGCGACCGATCGCAAGCTTCGTCACCGGCCTCACCAACTGGCATGTGATCTTCTTCGCCTCGGCTGCCGTCATGGTCGTGCTCGGCTTTATCCTGGCCGCCCGCCTGCCTAAGCGCACGCCGCACACGCAGCTTTCCTATGGCGGCCTGCTTGCCTCACTTGGCACCCTTTACGCCACCCAGCCGATATTGCGCCGCCGCGCCTTCTACCAGTTCTGCCAGTTTGCCGCCTTCAGCCTGTTCTGGACAGTCACGCCGCTGGTTCTGGCCAGTTCCGCCTTCAATCTCGGCCAGACGGGCATCGCACTCTTTGCACTTGTCGGCGTTGCCGGCGCTATCGCCTCGCCGATCGCCGGTCGCCTTGCCGACAAAAATCTAAGTCGCCCGGCGACCGCGCTCGGTATTATCTCGGTGGGCATCGCCTTCGTGATGACTCATCTGTTCTCTGATGGCACCACGGCAGCGCTCGTCGTTCTGGCGATAGCAGCGATCCTGCTCGATTTCGGTGTCGCCATGACGCTCGTCATCAGCCAGCGGGCGATCTACACGCTCGGGGCCGACCTGCGTTCGCGGCTTAACGGCCTGTTCATGGCGACGTTCTTCGTCGGCGGCGCTCTCGGCTCGGCCATCGGCGCCTGGGCATTTGCCGAGGGCGGCTGGCTGCTCGCCTCGACGATCGGCGTTTCGCTTTCGGTCGTCGCCTTCGTCTATTTCCTGACCGAACGGAAGCCGCATCACCGCAACCTGCATCCCAAGGCCTGATGCCGCACGTTTCTGTGGCCCGCCTGTCGGCGGGCCGCAAAACATGCCGTGAAACGACCTCGATCATGTTCAAGGTCGAACGTCCGGCGATGATCGCTCATCGGTAACCCCGTTCTTCAACCAGCGAGGTTACACAATGAGACTGAAATCTCTCCTCATCGCCCTTTCCCTGTGCACGGCAGCAACCGCTGCCATTGCCGCTGAACCCGTCGGCGTTCACAAGATCAGCGTCATCACCCAGGACTATCCGCGGCCGCTTGCGGTCACCGTCTGGTACCCGTCGAAAGGCGACGGGCAGGTGGACAAGCCGAACTACGACAGGATTTTCGATACGGGTTCCGCCACCGCAAATGCGACGATCCGCGAAGGCCGCTTTCCGCTTGTGCTTCTCTCCCACGGTTCGGGTTCGCGCGCCGAAGGCATGGGCTGGATCGCCACCGAGTTGGCCAAGGCCGGCTACATCGTCGCCGGACCGAACCATCCCGGCACGACTAGCGGCGATTCCACGCCGGCTGCAACACCGAAGATCTGGGAGCGCACCCAGGATATTTCGGTCCTGATCGGCGCACTGACGACAGATGCCCGCTGGCGGGCGTCCATAGATCAGAAACGTATCGGCATTCTCGGCTTCTCTCTCGGCGGGTCCACGGCAATGGAACTGGCCGGAGCCAAAGGCGATCTTTCCGCCTACACGCGCTATTGCGACGAAAACCCCGGCATGATGGATTGCAGCTGGTTTGCCGGCGGTCGCGGTTATGCGGGGGGCGAGCAGGTGGAGGTTGCACCCTTCAAGCTTGCCGACATCGACAGGACACGTTTCGAACAGCAGAACCGCGATGCGCGGATCACTTCCGTTATCGCGGTCGATCCAGGCCTTGCCACCACGTTCCAGAAGACAAGCCTTGCAGGCATCGACGTGCCGGTAACGCTGATCAATCTCGGCAGCCCTGGCCAGGTGCCGATGGCCGTACTTTCCGACCAGTTGGCGAAGGATATTCCCGGCGCGTCTTACCTGCAGGTGGAGGACGCCGACCACTTCAGCTTCCTGCCGGTCTGCAAGCCAGGCGCTTCGGATTTCCTCAAATCGGTCGGCGAAACCGACCCGATCTGCGAGGAAACAAAGCGCCCGCGGGCCGAGATCCATGCGGAGCTTGGCCGGCTTATCGTCGAGGCTTTCGGCAAGACGCTGCAAGCCGGCAATTGAGACAATGGCGGAAGGCCGGCTCTACCGGCCTTCCTTCAGCCAATGCGCTTGTAAAAGATCGTCGTGTCGCAAAAGCCGCCCTGCGGCCATAGCGCATAATCGGGAATGACGCCGACGCGCTGCCAGCCGAAGCGCGGATAGATTTTTTCCGCCTCACTGCCGGTCGCGGTGTCGAGAACCAGAAGCGTGCGGCCGCGGCGGGCCGCCTCTTCCTCCACCGCCGCCATCAGCCTGCGCGACAGGCCAAGTCCGCGGCCGGAGCGATGCACGAGCAGCTTCATCAGATCACCACGATGCGGCTGGTTGGGCTTGGATGCGAGCCCAATCTGGACTGTGCCGATCACCCGCCCGTCGATTTCAGCCACACCGAGAATGATGCCTCCCTTTTCCACCTCGGTGGCGATCTCACTCCAATAGGCCTCTCCATCCTGCGGCTGAAACGGCAGCATGAAACCCAGCGAGGCACCGCCATTGATGCAGTCGGATAGCACCTCGCAGAGGTCCGGAATGGCGGCACGCGCGCTTGTCGCATCGAAGATGCGGATCGTGGCAGTCATTGATGTTCCCTTTGTTATTTAGCGTCCGCGGTTCAGGATCACCGCGTAACGGGCAGGCTTGTCGGATGGATTGTAGAAGTCGAAGGCGTCGCCAATATCCATGAACAGGCAGTCGCCCGGCTGCAGCCGATGGGTGGCGTCGGGTAGCACCATCTCGAGCATGCCTTCGAACAGCCAGACATGCTGGGTCATGACCCGGCTTTCCTCCCGCGGCGGAAAACTGACCCTGGCGCCAGCCGGAAACTCGATCTCGACTATATCGACCGGGCTTGGCATGCCCGGCGGCGAAACCGAGCGACGCAGATATCCGGTCGTCGGGTCTCGCCACAGCCGCTGTTCCGCTCGCCTCGACAAGGGCGAAGACGACGGTTCTTCCGGTGCAAAGAAAGCCGAGAGCGTCAAGCCCAGCCCCTCGCAAAGCCGCGCCAGAAGGGCCGCCGTCGGGCTTGCCTCGGCGCGCTCGATACGGGAGATCATCGCACGGCTGACACCGGAGCGATCCGCCAGTTGATCGAGCGTCAGACCTGAGCTGGCGCGCAGGCTTTTCAGCCGCTCGCCAATTGCGATTTCCAGTTCACTATCCGAATTTTCCATTATCAGAGAATTTCACTCTCCTATCATGGAGTCAAGGATTTTGACGTTCCGTCGGAAAATTCGCCGCGGTGGCGTTTGTACGATAGCGAAACCACTGCGCGATAGGATAAGCAGGCCGGGTAGATGGCGCAAAGCATAGCGGCTTTTGGAGAATTTGCATGACGGCTCAGGCGCAGGTCAGAGTTTCGCCCCTCTCCATCGCGAGCATCATCCTATCGATGACGATTGCCGCCATCGGCAGCGGCATCATGGCCACTTACGTCCCTTTCGTACTGACCCAGAGCGGCGAGACATGGGCAGCGCGCCTTGCCGTTCCTGCACTTGCCTTTGGCGGCCTGCTCGGCTGCGTGCTTGCCGGCCCGCTGATCCGTCGTGTCGGTCATGCCCGCCTCTTCGCCTGCTCGATGTCGATGGTCATTATCGGCGCGGTTCTGGTCGCTGCCGACCTCCCCGCCGCCTGGTGGATTCTTGCACGCGCGATCTATGGCGCGGCTTCCAACGTCAATTTCATCATCGCCCAGAGCTGGCTCAACCACGCCGCTTCCAACGAATGGCGCGGAAGGGCGATGTCCTTCTTCTATATGGCCTTTGTGCTTGCGCTCGGCGGCGGCGCATGGCTGTTCGGGCAGGTGCCGGCGGACAGCAATCTTGCACCGCTCATCGTCGTTTTCGTCACCGCGCTCTCCATCCTCCCGATCGGGCTTACCCGTCTGCCGAACCCGCCGGCACCGGCCAGCGTCAGTGTCAATGTCAGGATGGCATGGAAGATCTCGCCTGTCGGCCTTGTCGGCGTGCTCGCCTCAGGCGGGCTTTCGATGGTCGTGCAGGGTTTCACCCCAATCTACGCGACGCTCAACGGCGTGACGCAGGGCGAGGTAGCGCTGTTGATGCTGGTGATGCAGACCGGGCTTCTGTTCGTGCAATATCCTCTCGGCATCATTTCCGACCGGCTCGACCGCCGCGTCGTGCTGCTCTTCACCTGCGGACTGATCGTTGTTGCGGGTTTTGCGGCGCTGATGGTGTCGTTTACCACTTTCGTGCTCCTGATGATCGTCTTCCTTGTTTTCGGCGGGGCGGTGGAAACCGTATATTCGGTTGCTAATGCGCATGCCAATGACCGCGCCGATCCAGGCGATTTCGTGCCGCTCTCCTCCACCCTTCTGGTTGCATGGTCGACGGCTGCCACGATCGTGCCGCTGGGCATCACCTTCCTTGCTCCGGTCTTCGGCCAGCAGACATTCATCTATGCGATCATACTCGTGGCGACAGCCTATGGCCTCTATATCGTCTTCCGCCTGAAGGAACGCGGACCGGCACCGGAAGACGAGCGCGAAAGCCACGAGATGCGAAGCGCGCAGATGCCGAACGCCGCGACCATGACGGAACCGGGGGCTGCAGAGGCTCAGGCGGAAGCCAAGGCGCAGGCCCTGGAGGGCTGATAGTCAACAAACGGTTATCTTCCCCCTTTGCGGCGGGGATTGTCACTGATATATGCGCGAACCATGAGCACCAATTCCCGCACGCCGCTTGACCATATCCGCAACTTCTCGATCGTGGCCCATATCGACCACGGCAAGTCGACCCTGGCCGACCGTCTGATCCAGACGACCGGCGGCCTTGCCGAACGCGACATGTCGGAACAGGTTCTCGACTCGATGGATATCGAGCGCGAACGCGGCATCACCATCAAGGCCCAGACCGTCCGCCTGCATTACAAGGCGAACAATGGCGAGACCTATATCCTCAATCTGATCGACACGCCCGGCCATGTCGACTTCGCCTATGAAGTCTCGCGTTCGCTCAGCGCCTGCGAAGGTTCGCTGCTCGTCGTCGACGCCTCCCAGGGCGTCGAAGCGCAGACGCTGGCCAACGTCTATCAAGCGATCGACAACAATCACGAGATCGTCACCGTCCTCAACAAGATCGACCTTCCCGCGGCCGAACCGGATCGGATCAAGGAACAGATCGAGGAAGTTATCGGCATCGATGCCTCCCAAGCCGTGCTGATCTCGGCCAAGACCGGCCTCGGCATTCCCGACGTTCTCGAAGCCATCGTCCACCAGCTGCCGCCGCCGAAAAGCGAAGCCGGCGACAAGGGCCCGCTGAAGGCCCTTCTGGTCGACAGCTGGTATGACACCTATCTCGGCGTCATGGTTCTGGTGCGTATCCTCGACGGCGTCCTCTCCAAGGGCCAGACCATCCGGATGATGGGCACGGACGCAAAATACCAGGTCGAACGCGTCGGCGTGCTGACGCCGAAGATGCTGGCCGTCGACTCACTCGGTCCGGGCGAAATCGGTTTCTTCACCGGCTCGATCAAGGAAGTTGCCGATACCCGCGTCGGTGATACCATTACCGAAGACAAGAAGCCGACGGCGAAGGCACTGCCGGGCTTCAAGCCGGCCCAGCCGGTGGTGTTCTGCGGTCTCTTCCCTGTTGATGCCGCCGATTTCGAAGACCTGCGCGCGGCGATGGGCAAGCTTCGCCTCAACGATGCGTCCTTCTCGTTCGAAATGGAATCGTCTGCCGCTCTCGGCTTCGGTTTCCGCTGCGGCTTCCTCGGCCTGCTGCATCTCGAAATCATTCAGGAGCGCCTCGAGCGCGAGTTCGACCTCGACCTGATCGCAACCGCTCCTTCGGTCGTCTATCATCTTCACATGACGGATGGCTCGATGAAGGAGCTGCACAATCCGGCCGACATGCCGGATGTGGTCAAGATCGCTTCGATCGAGGAGCCGTGGATCAAGGCAACGATCCTGACACCGGACGATTATCTAGGCGGCATCCTGAAGCTCTGCCAGGACCGCCGCGGCATCCAGACTGAACTGACCTATGTCGGCAAGCGCGCCATGCTGAGCTATGAGCTTCCGCTCAATGAAGTGGTGTTCGACTTCTACGACCGCTTGAAGTCTATATCCAAGGGTTATGCGTCGTTCGATTACCATCTGCACGGCTATCGCGAAGGCAATCTCGTGAAGATGTCGATCATGGTCAATGGCGAGCCGGTCGATGCGCTTTCCATGCTCGTTCACCGTTCGGCGGCGGAAAAGCGCGGCCGCGACATGTGCGAGAAGCTCAAGGATCTGATCCCGCGACACATGTTCAAGATTCCGATCCAGGCAGCAATCGGCGGCAACGTAATTGCCCGCGAGACGATCTCGGCGATGCGCAAGGACGTGACGGCCAAGTGTTACGGTGGCGACGCCACCCGTAAGCGTAAACTTCTGGACAAACAGAAGGAAGGCAAGAAGCGGATGCGCCAGTTCGGCAAGGTCGATATCCCGCAGGAAGCGTTCATCGCCGCCCTGAAGATGAAGGACGACTGATCACATCTCGACTTTCAAAAAATGCCGCCCCCGAGGGCGGCATTTTTTATTGGGAGCACGGCAACTTCACTCAGCTGCCGCCCCGATTGCCGCCCTCGCACGCGCCATGCGGGCGATGCTTTCGGCAAACAATGGGGTTTCGCGATGATTATGGTCGCCGCCGGCCGCCTGTCGCGCAGCTGCGGCCTGCTCGAATGTCTGACCGTGCTTTGCAATGAAATCCATGAACATATCAGTCGGATGGCAGGTGACGCGGTTGGTGTAGCGGGTGCGGTTGCCGTCAATCGCTTCAGCGATCAGTTCCCAGATGACATTGACCTGCGTGCGCTCACCCAATGGCGTGAAGACGTCCGAAATCGAATTCATCCGGCAATAGGAGGGCGTTGCCTCGTCCGCGACATAGTGCTGGACGACCAGACCAGTGCCGATCATCTCGACATTGATCGACATGCGGCGTCCGTCATCGGTGAAGGTCGCTCCCGCAGCAATGTGATCGGGCGGGCAGCAGCGCTGGTACTCAGCCTCCGGCAGATTGAAGAGCCAGTCGGCGATATCGACCTCATCGAGAGGAGTGTCGATATCGTGGGAATAAGCGGATTGGGAAAGGATCTTGTCGGCCAGAATTTTCATCGTGGTTTCCTTCAATCTGTCTGTCTCCGCAGGCTCACTGCAATCCGCATGTCGAGCGGAAGAAGAAGACCGACCGGAGAGGTTTGAATGAGCAAAATTCCTGTTCTGCTCGTGAAGAAAGCTCTCACCTGCTCGCCCGGACCTCAATCATACATGGGGCTCTCGATGCTAACCTTGGGTTTATCCGCCATGCTCTGCGGTATGACGGATGATCGTTTTTGATCGCGCCGTGCGGAATTGCCGCCACTGGTGGTCAAATTCAGCAGAAGTGCCTTCTTGATCGCCCCAATCCGACTGACTAGGAGTCGACACACTCAACCTCCGCCATTCAGGACCGCATCCCGTGCCCAACTTCCCCTTTTCCGAAAGCGATCCGATCCAGTTTCATGGCCCCCTCCCGAAACGTTCGGATGTGGTGATCATCGGCGGCGGCGTGATCGGGGTAACCACCGCGCTTTATCTGGCGGAAAAGGGCGTCGCGGTGACGCTTGTCGAAAAGGGGCGGATCGCGGCGGAACAGTCGTCGCGGAACTGGGGCTGGATCCGCCAGCAGGGGCGCGATGCGGACGAGCTGCCGATCGTCATAGAAGCCTGCCGGCTATGGAAGCAGCTTGCGGAAGAATGCGGCGAGGATATTGGTCTCGCGCAGACCGGCGTCACTTATCTCGCCAATTCGGCAAAGGAGATGGCCGATTTCGACGACTTCATGACGATCGCCGCCCGGCACGATGTCGATACGCGACTGTTGAGTTCGGCCGAGACGGCGGCGCTCATTCCCGGCATGGCGCGCAAGTTCCATGGGGCGATGACGACCCCTTCGGACATGCGGGCGGAACCCTGGCTTGCCGTGCCGGCCCTTGCGCGGCTCGCAGCACGCAAGGGCGCCACGATCGTCGAAAACTGCGCCGCCCGCAGCCTCGACATTTCCGCTGGCCGGATCAGCGGCGTGTGGACCGAGACCGGATTGATCGAAACCTCCAGCGTATTGGTCGCCGGCGGCGCATGGTCGTCGCTGCTGTTGCGTCTGCATGGCGTGTCCATCCCGCAGCTCGGCGTTCGCTCCACGGTCGCAGCCACCGAACCGATGCCTGAGGTTCACGCGGGAGCTGGGGTCGATAGTCACGTCGCCTTCCGTCGTCGGCAGGATGGCGGCTACACACTGGCTCCCGGCAGCGGCAGCGCGCTTTATGTCGGGCCGGACTCTTTCCGGCACGCGATCAAATACCTGCCGGCGCTCCTCGATAATCCTTTCGGCCTTCGTTATTTGCCCGCAGCGCCCTCCGGCTTTCCCGATGCATGGTCGACGCGCAGAACATGGACGGCCGACGAAACCAGCCCGTTCGAGCGGATGCGCATCCTCAACCCCGCTCCCTCGCAAAAGGGGTTGCGTTCGGTGCAACGCGATTTCGCCCGACTTTTCCCCGATCTTGGCCCGGTGCGCCTGAAAACCGCATGGGCGGGAATGATCGATGCGATGCCGGATGTCGTGCCAGTGGTCGATCGCGTCGAGGCGATCGGCGGCCTGTTCGTCGCAACCGGCATGAGCGGCCATGGTTTCGGTATCGGGCCCGGCATCGGCCGCGTTGTTGCCGATCTCATAAAGGGCCATGCCGTTGGACATGATCTGAGCCGGTTCCGGTTGTCGCGCTTTTCCGACGGTAGCGCGATCAAGCTGGGGCCGGCGCTTTAGAAGGACAATTGCTTCACAAGTTCGAAAAGCCGTCCGACGGCCGGGTTTTTCGATGCCGTGGGAGCGCAGAGTACGACGTCAAATTCAGGCGGATCGATCAGCGGGCGGGAGACTATGGTCTCGCCGAGATCGCTGCAGAGCGATTGCGGGATCAGAGCAACGCCCAAGCCTTCCCCCACCAGCCTTATGATCGTGTGCTGCAGGCGTGGCTCCAGCGCGAAATGCGGAACGATACCGTCTGCTGCGCAATAGGCCCCGATAGCCGAACGCAATGTCGGCACCACCGATGCTGGAGCGGCGATCAGCCTTTCCGACGCCAAGGCCTGAGCCCCCACCTTTTCAGCCGAGGCCAGCGGATGATCAGAGTGGACGATCAGGCGAAGCCGATCACGCGCAAGGAGCCGGGTCCGAAGACGCGGCGCCGTCGGATTTCCAAGAGTGACTGCGGCATCCAGCCGCGCTTCCAACAGAAGCTCATCAATATCGCTCGGCAACCTTTCTTCGAGAACGAGCCGCACATCCGGTGCAGCATCGGATAGCAGACGCACAAGTTTCGGCACGATGCCCTGCGCCGCATACATGGTGAAACCCAGTCTCAACTCGCCCTTGGCACCGTTCGCGACAAGCTGTACGTCGCGGCACGCCGCCTCGAACCCGGCCAGTACTGATCGGCAATCATTGAGGAAATGCTTGCCCGCCGTCGTCAGCACGACATTGCGGGAATTACGTTCGAACAGCCGGACGCCGAGCGCCTTTTCAATCGCCGCAATCTGCCGGCTGAAGGGCGGCTGGCTCATGTTCATACGGGCTGCTGCCTGACCGAAATGAAGGGTCTCCGCCAGTGCAACGAAATAGCGCATATGGCGCGTATCCATTTGATACCTCCAGAGTATCAATTCGACACTTCAATGACATTGGATTATATCGATCAATAGCATTAGGCAAGGGACAGCAATAATTCGAGCCTGCCGACATGCTGACCAACCTTTTGATCGTCCTACCCATATTTGCACTTATTCTTGCCGGCTGGATTGCCCGGAAAAGCGGCGCACTCGGGCCAAATGCGACGCGCGAGGTCAACCGATTGGTCGTCTATCTTGCCCTTCCTGCATTGTTGTTCGACATCATGGCAAATGCAAAGATCGAGCAGATCTGGCAACCCGGTTTCATCCTCGCTTTCAGCGCCGGCTGTGCGGTCATCTTTGTCGGTACGCTGTTCTGGCGAGTGGCCAAGGGCCGGCATCTCGCAGATGCTGCGGTCGATGCGCTGAATGCAAGTTACGCCAATACAGGTTTTGTCGGCTTTCCGCTGGTCCTGTCGCTTGTTGGCGATAGCGGCATGGCACCAACGCTGATCGCAACCATCCTCACGGTCTGCGTCCTGTTTGCCGTCGCCATCATTCTAATCGAGGGCGGGCTTCAGTCAGAGACCCGCCGCCGCGACATCGCATTCAAGACGTTTGCCTCGCTCTGCAAGAACCCGCTGCTTGTCGCGCCCGTGCTCGGCGCCATCTTCATGCTATCGGGCTGGGCGTTGCCGCAGCCGGTGCATTCATTCATGAAGCTGCTTTCGGGTGCGGCCTCGCCTTGCGCACTGATCGCGCTCGGTCTCTTCCTCGCCGGTCCGCAGGCGGCGACGGCAGCAAACAGGCTTTCCACCACCGGCATTCTGGTCGCCCTGAAACTGATCGCCCATCCGCTAGTCACTTGGGTGGTTGCCGGGCCGCTGCTCGGCCTGCCTGCGGGCTCGGTGCATGTCGCGGTTCTGCTCGCTACCTTGCCGACCGGTACCGGTCCATTCATGCTGGCGGAATTCTACAACAGGGAGGCAAGCCTGACCGGACGCGTCGTGCTGATATCGACCATCCTCTCGATCCTGACCATCTCGGCCTATCTGTTGATCGCCTGAGGCTTATGAAGACAGCAAGTCTCGCCACCGATATTTTCAGTGACCGTACAGTCCATCGATCAGCGTGTAATTGCGCTTGAAACCTCTTGGAAAACGGGTCTGCTGCTCCATATAATCGGCGCTTGTCCTACTCCCACGTTTCGGTGAATTCATGAACTATCAGGTCGTATCCGCCCATTGGCCGATTGGCGGAGGCGAAGCGGGGGAACTTGTCCGCGCATTCGACTGGTCGCAGACCTCGCTTGGACCGATTTCCGAATGGCCGCAGCATCTGCGAATAAAGGTCAATTCGATTGTCAATTCGCCCATCCCGCAAGTGCTTATGTGGGGCGATGACCATGTGATGATCTACAACGACGGTTACATCGAAATCGCCGGCAGTTATCATCCCCGCGCGCTCGGCGGCACCGTTCCCGGCATCTGGCCGGAGATCTGGGACTGGAACAGAAAAATTCTCGAAGCCGGCTTTCGCGGAGAAGTGCAATCCTTCCGCGACCAGGCGATGACATTGCATCGCCATGGCGTTCCCGAAGACGTGATTTTCGACCTGTTCTACACGCCGATCTATGCCGAAAGCGGCAAAGTCGACGGCGTTTTGTGCACGGTGCTTGAAAATACCGACAGGGTGAAGGCGGTCAAGGCGCTGGCGGAAAGCCGCGAGGAACTTTCCCAGCTGACCAACGCCCTGCCGATCCTCGTCGGCTTCATCGATCGCGACAGCACCTATCGTTTCGCCAATGAAGGCTACCGGGAATGGTTCGGCCTTCCAGCCGCCGACGTGATCGGCAAACACGTCGCCGACATCGTCGGGCAGGATTATTACAAGACCCGCATACCGTTCATAAACAAAGCCTTTTCAGGCGAGGCGATCATCAATGACACGGTGATCCGCCGACCCGACGGTGAAAGACGGACGGCGGAAGTGCGTTATGTGCCGCGCCGCACGCCGAAGGGCGAGGTTGACGGCATCTATGTGCTGATCATCGATGTCGAGGCCCGCAAGCGCTCGGAAACCGCGCTTCGCCGCAGCAACAACCGCTTCCGGGCTGCCGTCAACGCCATCCATGGCGTATTGTGGACGAACACGGCGGATGGACGCATGCTCGGCGAACAATCCGGCTGGGCGTCCCTGACGGGTCAATCCTCGGAGGAATATCAAGGCTATGGCTGGTCGAATGCCGTGCATCCGGATGACCGTGCCGGATCCGTAGCAAGCTGGCAGGCCGCGGTTGCCGCCAAGTCCACCTATATCTGGGAGCACCGGGTTCTGCGCCATGATGGCGTCTACCGCACCTTCTCGATCCGCAGTGTGCCGATCATCGGTGCGGATGGCGAGATCGAGGAATGGGTCGGAGTCCATACCGACATCACCGAACAACGTGCGGCCGAAGCCAGCCTGCAGGAACATGCGAGCAATCTGGAGCGCCAGGTTCGCCACCGCATGCGCGCAGAGGAACAGCTCAAGCAGCTCAACGAAGGCCTGGAGGCGCGAGTCGAGGCGGAGATCGCCGAGCGTCGGTTGGCGGAACGGGCGCTGCAGCAGGCGCAGAAGATGGAATCGATCGGCCAGCTGACCGGCGGCGTGGCGCATGACTTCAACAACCTGCTTCAGGTCGTGGCAGGCAATCTGCAGCTTCTCGCCAAGGACATCGTCGGCAACGAAAATGCCGAGCGGCGTGTTTCAAATGCGCTGGCCGGCGTCCACCGCGGCGCAAAGCTCGCCAGCCAGTTGCTCGCCTTCGGCCGACGCCAGGCACTGGAGCCGCGGGTCATCAATATCGGCCGCTTCATTGCCGGCATGGACGATCTTCTACGCCGCTCGCTGGGCGAGGCCGTCGAGGTTGAGGTCATCGCCAGCGGCGGGCTGTGGAACACCTATGCGGACCCGACGCAGGTGGAAAACGCGCTGCTCAACCTTGCGATCAATGCCCGCGATGCGATGGAGGGATCTGGCAAGCTGACCATCGAAGTCGGCAATGCCTTCCTCGACCAGGATTACGCCCGCGCCCATGCGGAAGTTGCAGCCGGGCAATATGTCCTGCTCGCCGTTACCGATACCGGTTCAGGCATGACGCCCGAAGTCCTGGAAAAGGTGTTCGAGCCGTTCTTCTCGACCAAGCCGGAAGGCAAGGGAACCGGGCTTGGCCTTTCCATGGTCTATGGTTTCGTCAAGCAGTCAGGCGGCCATGTGAAAATCTATAGCGAGGTCGGCCAAGGCACGACCGTCAAGGTCTATCTTCCCCGCTCTGTTGCCGACGAGGATCGCGAAGTGGTCGTTCCGGCCGGCCCTGTCGTCGGCGGAACCGAAACAGTGCTTGTCGTCGAGGATGACGAGGAGGTCCGCACCACCGTTATAGAGACGCTGACCGATCTCGGTTATCGGGTCCTTTCCGCCAAGGATGCTCAGGCGGGCCTCAACGTGGTCGAGAGCGGTCTTCCAATCGACGTGATCTTCACCGACGTCGTCATGCCCGGCCCGCTGAAGAGTAGGGAAATGGCGCGCCGTGCCAAGGAGCGTTTACCCAATCTCGCGGTCCTGTTCACCTCGGGTTACACGGAAAACTCGATCGTGCATGGCGGCATTCTCGATGTTGGTGTCGAGCTTCTATCGAAACCCTATACTCGCGAGGCACTGGCGCGCCGTATCCGCCATGTGATCGCCAACCAGAAGCAGGTGGAACAATCGGCATCTCCAAGAACCGATGTCTCGGAACCTGGCGCCTACCGTTCAGTACCGGCACTGAGGATATTGCTTGTCGAAGACGATTTTCTGATCCGATCCAATACTGCCGAAATACTTATGGAGTTCGGTCACGAAGTGATCGAGGCTTCTAACGGACACGAGGCGCTTCAGGAGCTCGCGAGTTCCGAGATCGATCTGCTGCTGACGGATATCGGCCTGCCGGATACAAGCGGCGGAGAACTGGTAAAACAGGCGATAGAGCTCAAGCAGAGCCTCGCCGTAATTTTTGCGACCGGCGAGAATCAAAAGCCCGATGGAGCCCCAGCTCGGGCTGGTCTGCTGCGCAAACCCTATAATGAGCATGATATTGCAAAGGTGATCGAAAGCGTCATGACCGGGCAATAACTTCCCGAGCCCTCGGCATGTCTGAAACGGACGACCCGATCGTCCAATTCCGTTGGATTCCACAGGACGATACGATCTCACCGGGGCAGGCCTAATGGCCGGGGCGCGGGAGATCAGACGAGGTAATCCATACGCGACCGTCGAATGCTACTTCACCGTGATCAAGCTTGCGGCTTGCAATCTTTTCGATGAGGCAGAGTTTCGAACGGACATTGCCGATGCGGCTGTCATTCACGACACAAACAGCGTGGAATGCTGTGCCCTCCTGCATCAAAAGCAGCGTGTGGTGGGCATTGTCCAGGATCTTTCCGGGCAGCGTCTGGAGCGTCATGCTCTTTCTCCTTGCCGATCATTTCAACCAACCGCCATCGAGACGATTGCCGGAAGCCTCCCTCAACAAGGTTAATGAATAGTTAAAATTTGCATCAAAAAGACACCCATTGCGTGCAATCCATTAAAGAGAGAAAACCCCTCGTAGTATTAATAACCTACTGTATTATCAGTAAGTTAACCCGAATATTATATATCGATTACAATTTATGCAGTAACGCAACCTCCTATGTTGAGGATAGTCAACTATGTTTTCTTTCCAATCCAGTTCAGACCGAGTTCTCGATGCGCTCGATCTATCGATGGCGACCATCGAATTTGATCTTGAAGGTCGCATCATCAAGGCCAACAAGAATTTCTGCGATCTGATGGGCTATCAGCCACAGGAAATAATCGGCAAACATCACAGCCTTTTTGTCGAAGCCAACTACGTAAAGTCTAAGGACTACACGGCCTTCTGGAGCGCGTTACGCAATGGCCAGTTCTTCTCGAGTGATTTCAAGCGGATCGCCAAAGGTGGAAGGGAAGTCTTCATCCGAGGCAACTATAATCCGGTCAAGAATAGCAGCGGAAAAGTCATCAAGGTCATCAAATTCGCCAATGACATTACGGATTCGAAACTGCATGCGCTCGACAGCGCGGCCAAAATCGACGCCATATCCCGGGCCCAGGCAACGATCGAATTCAACACAGATGGCACGATCATAGGCGCCAATGAGAATTTCCTGTCGACTCTCGGCTATGGCCTCAGCGAGATCGTCGGTCGGCATCACCGCATGTTTGTCGATGAGACCTATGCTGCGTCGGCGGACTATGCCCGGTTCTGGGAGCGGCTGCTTTCGGGCGAGTTCGTTGCAGGCGAATTCACCCGTATCGGCAAGGGTGGCCGCAATGTCTTCATCCAGGCGTCCTACAACCCCGTATTCGACGATACAGGGCGCGTCATAAAGGTTGTCAAATTTGCAACAGACGTGACCCAACGAGTGGAAAACGTCGAACGGCTGGCCGCCTGTCTCACCAATATGGCGGATGGTGACCTCTCGCAAACGATCGATGCGCCTTTTATTGCCTCGCTGGAAAAGCTGCGCGTCGACTTCAACATCGCATCCGCCAAGCTGCGTGACGCCATGGCAACGGTTGCTGACAACGCCCGAGCCATAGCTTCCAGCTCCAACGAAGTCCGTGTCGCAGCGGACGATCTGGCGCAACGAACGGAACGTCAAGCGGCCTCTGTTGAGGAAACGGCTGCTGCTCTTGAAGAGATTACCACGACGGTCAAGGATTCCAGCAAGCGTGCAGAAGAGTCTGGCGCACTCGTCAACCGTGCCAAAGCCGATGCTGAACGCTCGGGCGAGATCGTCCGCGAGGCGATCAAGGCGATGGATTCGATCGATAACTCATCCCGCGAAATCTCCAACATCATCGGCGTTATCGACGAGATCGCCTTCCAGACCAATCTTCTGGCGCTCAACGCAGGTGTGGAGGCCGCTCGTGCAGGTGAAGCCGGCAAGGGTTTTGCAGTTGTCGCACAGGAGGTGCGCGAGTTGGCACAGCGTTCGGCTGGCGCCGCCAAGGAGATCAAGGCACTGATCACGACATCCGGCAACCACGTAGCAAGCGGCGTCGAGCTCGTTAGCAAGGCCGGTACTGCATTGCAGGAAATTGGCGGACAGGTGCATCACATCAACTCCGACATTATCGCCATCATTGATGCTTCCCGCGAACAATCGCTTGCACTCGGCAACATCAACCATGCGATCAACGAAGTTGACCAGGGCACACAACAGAATGCCGCAATGGTAGAACAACAGACTGCCGCAAGTCGCAGTCTCGCTCATGAATCACAGGCGCTGTTTTCGCTGCTCGAACAGTTCCGATTCGGTCAGGCATCCGGACATTCTGCGCCGTCAACGCCAGTGAAAGCCATGCGCTCCACGGCAAAACCGATCCGCACCCCTGTCCATTTCCGCACGGCGGGATCTGCTGCTCTGGCGGTGGAACCCGGCTGGGAAGACTTCTGAGCCACGCGTGATGCCGCTACAGGCCGATCACCTGAATTAAAAAGAAAAGCCGCCCTCTCGATGAGAGGGCGGCTTTTTCTTGTCTTATCAGCAGCCTGTAAGCGGTTATCAGCCGCCGTTATTTGCCGGTGCCGAAGGAGCCGGTGCTGCCGGCGCAGGCGCGGGCGTTGCTGGCGCCGGCGTTGCCGGGGCTGGCGTTGCCGGGGCTGGAGCCGCCGGCGCTGCCGGCTGGGTCGTCGAGGACGTCGTCGTCGCATCGGTGGGCGCACTACCCATTTGCGACCAGACGAATGCACCCACGACGATCACGGCGAGAACAGCTACCCACCCCATCCAGGATGAGTTGCTTCGCGTTGCCGGCGGCGGCGTACGCAGATCAGGACGATTGTCATTCGGATTGGGATCATAAGCCATTTCGTTTCCTCCTATTCCAGCCAATAAAATGCGCGTTACCGGATTTTGTTCCGTAGCGGGGCAATTCACGCCGAACTGCATGGAAATGGCATTTACCGAAAGGACCGATTAGGAAGGTTCTAGCGGCAGGAATAGAATGGAGGAGATAGCATGACACAACCTCGTATCGGCATCATCGGCCTGGGGCGCATGGGGCGTGCTATGGCAGTCCGGCTCGCTTCCAGCGGGTTCGAAGTTGCCGGCTGGAGTCGAAGTGGCGTTCCGGAGGACTTTCCCGAAACGGCTTTTGCCGCCAGCGGCATTCCAGACCTTGCCGAAACTTCCGACATCATCATCCTTGCCCTTCTGGATGATGCAGCAGTGGATGCGATGGTAAGAGCGCTCGAAAGCCTTGACCTGTCCGGCAAATTGATCGTCGACACCAGTACGGTGAGCCCGCTCACGCTTCGCAGCCACCAATCGGCTATCGAGCTTAAGGGCGGGCGATTGCTGGATGCCCCCATATCGGGCGGGCCTGAAACACTGCTCACCGGAAAGGCTGGTTTTTACATCGGAGGGAATGAAGACGACTACCGCCGCTTGCTGCCGGTAGTGGAGATGCTTTCCGACCGTATTCATCATGTTGGCGCGCTAGGCCATGGAGCAGCGTCGAAGCTTATCAACAACATGATGCTGAGTGGCCTTTGGGAAAGCCTGAAGGAAGCTCTGCAGCTCGGGGGCCGGGCCGGGCTTTCCCGCGAGAAAATGATTGAGGTCTTATCAGGGAGCCCGGCTGCAAGCCCCGCAATGAAAGGCCGCCTTCCTGTCGTGCTGGGCGAGACAAGCCATGTCGGCTTTCCCGTGTCCGGCGTGGTCAAGGATATTAGCGTGGTGCGTGACTACGCCCTGCATCTCGATGTGCCCATTCCGGCGATGAAGGCGGCGCTTGCAAGCTTCGAGACGGCTGAAAAGGCCGGTTTTGCCGATGCCGACCTGGCGACGATGGTCAAGCTCGCTTTAGACGAGGCCTCTGCGAGCGATCTCGCGAGGCCGGTTGCTGTCTCACACCGCAAACCTCACATCACCATCCTCTACTGCACACAGTGCAACTGGCTGCTGCGGGCCGGTTGGATGGCACAGGAGCTGTTGCAGACTTTCGGTGATTCGCTCGGAGAGGTCGGCCTCATTCCCGGCACCGGCGGCGCGTTCGAGATAAGGCTGGACGGTGCTCTTTTATGGGAGCGCAAGCGCGACGGAGGCTTTCCAGGGCCGAAAGAGCTGAAACAGCGCGTTCGCGACGTGATCGACCCCGAGAGGGACCTCGGTCACCTCGATCGGCAGGCCGCCAAAATGGGAGCCGAAAACCCGGTTTGAGACCATCGTCGAAAACTTTTTTGGCAACTGACACAGAAACTTCAAAAAGCCGGTTGACAGGACGGGGCCACCCCCGTACATCGCTCTCCGTCGCCCAGATGGCGGAATTGGTAGACGCGCCAGCTTCAGGTGCTGGTACCCGAAAGGGTGTGGAGGTTCGAGTCCTCTTCTGGGCACCATTCCCATTGTTTATATTTAGTAATTGGCCCGCTTGCGGGCCTTTACTGTTTTCAGCATTTGCACTTCAAGCAATCCTTTTCGCTCGCCGCATCAGCCTTTTTTCAAAGCAAACCTACCCACCATAGGCAGGCCAAAATCACTCGGGGAGATGGCGCGGATTGAGGCCGGGGACCCATTGGGTGTTGGGCATATGCGTGCCGGTGTAGGTGACGCCGTTCGGCGTTTCGCAACGATAGACCTGAACGGGAAGATCATCCAGAATGCTGTCGCGGAATCTCCGGCGCGGCTCGGACGTGTAACCGACACCAGTCGTGCAGCGATAACCTTCCGGCGCTTCCTTGGCGACCCGCGACGCCTCGGGAACGACACCGGGAAGGTCCTTGAAATAGGTCTTCATCGAGGGACCGAACGCATCCCCTTCGGCTGCGAAGACGACCGAGGGTATCGCCGCGAGGATGAGCACGACCAGCATTGTTGCAGGCAATATCCATGCACCTTTAAGCATGTGGCTAAACTCCATATCTCGGTCTGCGCTTCCCGTTACAAATAGGTGCAGGAGGTCACCGATACCATGAAGAGGAGCCCAACATTCTCGTGATGACGGAGCCAGGATCATACAAGTGCTGCCTCTCCGCGTCAGACTATACGACGGTAGCCGGTCGGCTGCTCATAAAGCCAGCCGATCCGTTTGACGGCCGCTTCGAAATTTTCGCGCGCAACGGTCATTGTATGGCCATTCGCATGCAACAGGGTTTCTTCGTCTTCCATTATACCGACATGACCTTTCCAGAAGACGAGATCGCCTCGACGAAGCTCATCGCGGGTGATCGCATTGCCGAAAGACGCCTGCATGTCGGAATCGCGCGGCGCGCTTTTGCCGACCATCATCAAAGCCAGCTGGACCAGGCCGGAACAATCGATACCGAAACCCGAGCGTCCACCCCAGAGGTAAGGCGTCTCGATGAACTTCGTTGCGACGTACACATAGTCGTCCGCCATTGCCTCGCCGACTGGCAGGCAATGGGCTGCGATAACAGCCCCGCCACCGGCCAGAAGGAAATAGCGCGTGCCGCGCGTTTCCGCATCGCCGATGACGGTGATGAGGCTTCCCATTGAAAATGCCTTGATCGGCGGCTTGCGCAGCTCCGCTTCCGAGTAGAGGAAGGTCCGCGCGGCGGTGATCCGGTGCGTCGGCTCAGCCAACGAGCCAATCATCTCTTCCGGCAGATAGCCGACATACCCGTCAGCATCGGCCTGCACCCAGGCGAAACCATTTGCACGATCGAACACCCGGACACTCTCACCAAAGAGAAGTTCCGTATCAATGCCGCGGCCAATATCCGGGAACGGCCGCAGAGCCGCTACGGAGCCGGTGACGGACGCGGGTTCGCCCTTCACGAAGCGGGCTGCCTCGACCTGTCCCTTCAACGCTTCCGCTGCGAGATCCGGCCGAAAGGCATTTAGACGTCTGTCCAATTCCATTGTCTTGTCCTTCATGAGGCGGGACGTCTTGCTTCCCGGATGATCAGGTCGCCGAGTTTTTCCAGATAAAGCGCGCCGCCAATGGTTCGTTTTATCACGACATTGCGTCGATCGCGATCATCCCTGACGCGATCGACGAGACCGAGTTCGCCCATCCTGTCGAGTGCACGGGTGATCACGGGCTTGGTAACGCCGAGCGTTTCGGCAAGTCCCCGCACCGTATGCGGCGGCGGGATCAGATAGATCTGCAGCAGGATCGCTATCTGTCGCAATGTCAGGTCCGCCGCTTCGCCCCTCACCTCTTCCAGCGAAACGCGGTGCCACAGCCCCAAGGCCTCCGTTGCGGTCAATTCGATCGGCATCCGATATCTCCAACGGATGCCGATCGTAACGTCAAACCGTTACCGGTCTGTTTTTCACTTCCCGGCTTGCGCCCTGTCGCGGATGACGCGATAGAGCGCCCGGATGGCGAAGGCTTCCCCACCTACCGGGGCATGCGGTTTTTCGGACGGGTTCCATCCGTAAATGTCGAAGTGGATCCAGCTTGGCGATGCCGTGACGAAACGCTTGAGGAATAAGGCCGCATTGATCGAACCCGCCATGCCGCCAGAGGGCGAATTGGTGATGTCGGCCGCGCGTGTGCGCAGGTCCTTGTCGTAGCCCATCCAGAGCGGCATGCGCCAGACTGGATCAGCAGCCTCTTTCGCCGCCAGTGAAAGCTTGCCGGCCAAGTCCTCGTCATCGGTAAAGAACGGCGCCAGTTCCGGTCCGAGCGCTACACGGGCGGCACCGGTAAGCGTTGCCATGTCGATCAGGAGATCGGGCGGGGTTTCGTTGGCATAGGCAAGCGCATCGGCAAGCACCAAGCGGCCTTCGGCATCTGTATTGTCGATCTGGACGGTGATGCCCTTGCGGCTCTTGTAGATATCGCCCGGACGGAAAGCATTGGAGGAAATCGAGTTTTCGACCGACGGAACCAGAACTGTGAGGTCGACGGGCAGGCCGGCATCCATGATCATCAAAGCCAGCCCCATGACATTGGCGGCACCGCCCATGTCTTTCTTCATCAGCGCCATGCCGGTCGCGGTCTTGATATCCAGCCCGCCCGTATCGAAGCAGACACCCTTGCCGACGAGCGTGATGCGCGGGTTGCCCTTCTTGCCCCAGCGCATTTCGAGCAGGCGGGGTGCGACGGCGCTTGCCCGACCGACCGTATGGATCAGCGGAAAGTTCTTCTCCAGGAGATCGTCACCAACGATCGAGCTGACGAGTGCACCGTAATGTTCGCCAAGCGCGCGGAAGGCCGCCTCAAGATTATCCGGGCCCATGTCGTTGGTCGGCGTGTTGATAAGATCGCGCGCGAGCAGGACACCGGCAAGCTGCCTTTCGATATCCATGGCATCGGCATCACCGGAAACGACAAGCCGTGCATCCCTTGGTTTTTCCGATTTGTATTTGGCGAATGAATAGCTGCCGAGACCAAAGCCGAGAGCCAGGTGATCCGCAGCGATACCTTCCGCATCGATCGACCAGTCGCCGGGGGGAAGGAGCTTTGCAAGTCTGCCGCTCAGGAAAGGCGATTCGGCACGATCGCTGCCGAGACCAAAAAGCACCCGGGATATCGATCCTCCTTGACCGGGGACGACGAGAACAGAGCCCGCGTCGGCCTTGAAACCTGATGCTTTTACCCAGTCAGCGGCATCAGGCGGAAGCGTTCCGCCTTCCAGATCGGCTGGCGTAACCGCAGTCACGGGCTTGGTGACGGTGCCTGCAGGTGCGAAAAACGAGGAGCGATGGATATGCTGGAAAGGCGTCATGGCAGCTTCGATAACCTTCGGGAATCATTGGTCTTAACAATTCGTTAGGGTTAACAGTTTATTGCTGGATGGGAAATGCGCCACTCTTCATTGCCTTGGAAGACGGCAGGGCAACGACCGACGAGACCATGATGACTGCATCAAAGACATCCTCCACGCGTTCATTCATTTCACACTCGTCCGTGGCTCATGCCGCGATCTTCATCTGCCTGGCAATGGCTGTAAGCGGCTGCACCACCTCGAAACGCGACACGATTACCACCGGTTCTATCGCGAAGACGTCTTCAACGCCGCTAGACAATATGGATGCTGCGCAACTGGCCGAAACCGAGCGGGCTATCGGCGGCGCCTATGTCAAAGACCCACGAAACCGCGATATCGGGCTACGTTATGCCACAGTGCTGGGCATGACGGGCAAACACGCCCAGGCGCTTGCCGTAATGCAGCAGGTAGCAATCGCCAATCCCAGTGACCGGCAAGTACTTGCAGCCTATGGCAAGGCCCAGGCGGCAGCCGGCCAGCTCGAACAGGCGCTCGGCACGATTGGCAGGGCCCAGACACCGGATCATCCTGATTGGCGACTGATGTCGGCCGAAGGCGCCGTGCTCGACCAGCTCGGACGCTCGGAGGAAGCCCGGCAGAAATATCGCTCGGCATTGCAGACCCAACCGAACGAACCGAGCATCATGTCCAATCTCGGCATGTCCTATGTTCTATCAGGCGACCTGAAGACCGCGGAAACCTATATGCGCAACGCGGCCCAGCAGCCGGCGGCCGACAGCCGCGTGCGGCAGAACCTCGCGCTGGTGGTCGGATTGCAGGGACGCTTCTCGGAAGCCGAAACCATTGCCCGCAAGGAACTTTCGCAGCAACAGGCGGATACCAACGTCACCTATCTGCGCTCGATGCTGTCCCAGCAGAATTCCTGGGCAAAGCTTGCTGACAAGGACAAGGCAGCTAAATCTGCGGTCAACTGAGGTCTAAGACATAGCCTTTGACGGTTGCTCGGAATTCAGGCCTATCCAAGGCTTGAAGGACCACCAGGAATATCATTACAAACCTGTAGTAGCCCACGTTTATCTGGCAGCTTGATGCGCGATCCAATATCGCGAAAAAATCTCACCGCACCATGATTGCAACCTAAACTTGAGGCGCTTATAAAACGCTCAGTCGAAGTTTACTTTTCAACAGATCAATTTCGCTTGTCGGAATATTTCATGACATCCTCGAATGTGACATCGTTCTGTGGCTCTGCCACGCTTGCGCTCTCCGACAACATGAAATTTTTATGGCATAACCTTTGGAAACCGACTTTGATCTTCGGCAGTTCGATGTCTCTTGCAACTTCGGCTATCGGGATTTACCACTATACATCAAGAGGCATTTCATCGATCTTCGATGAACCTGTCGAAACCCTGTTCTTAACACTCCAAGACACATGGATAGCCTTGTTGATCGGCTGGTTAGCCTATCCCATCGCGCTTGCATTCTGCAACGCGATCAAATGGATGTTGGTGCCGTCTGAAAACAAGCGCGCTATCTTCACGATCGATACTACCGGGGTATCGATCTCAGACGCAGCAGGCGCTTCTGGCCATATACCTTGGGGCATGGTCCGCCGACGGAAGATATGGCGAGGCTACCTTGTCCTGAAAATCCGGCCGGGGGGATGGCGCTTTATACCATTACGAGCATTCGAGAATCCCGATGTCCTATGGATGCTGGTCGAAGCGAGCGGACCGAAAAAATAACAGCGGTTATTCCGCGATGAATTTCAGCACTCCGGCGCGGCCGGACTTGCCGGGAACGATGCCATCCGACGGATGCTGCACGCCATCATTGACTATCACGGATGAGAAGTCGAACGGGCTGATGCCCTCAAGGCAGGCGACGTTGACGCCATACTGCTGCGGGTTCGATCGCCGCTGATGATGGGTATAGATACCGCAGACCGAACAGAAATAGTGCTTCGCGGTCTTCGTGTTGAATTGATAGAGCGTCAGCGCCGCTTCGCCTGACACGATCTTAATATCGTCGAGATTTGCCGAAACTGCGATCGCTCCACGCATTCTGCAGTAAGAGCAGGTGCAACGTCGAGCGCTGCGCAGGCCATTTGCCAATCGCACATGAAATCGTACAGTTCCGCAGTGGCAGGCTCCGTCGATCTCGTCGATATTTTCATCCAGCATCAGCTATCCTCCGGCGGCAAGGATTTATGCATAAAGGAACGCGATAGAGATTAGAACCTGCTGGAGACCTGGATACCTGCGGGGCCGAGGATAACGGCCACGAGAACAGGGAGGAAGAACAGGATCATCGGAACGGTCAGTTTGGGCGGAAGGGCTGCAGCCTTCTTTTCCGCCTCGTTCATGCGTTCGTCGCGGCTCTCCTGAGCCAGAACGCGCAGCGCCTGCGACACCGGTGTGCCATAACGGTCGGCCTGGATCAAAGCCTGCACGACCGATCGGACTATATCGAGCTGCGTGCGGTTCCCGAGATTTTCGAGCGCAGTCCTGCGGTCCTGGAGGAAAGAGAGTTCCGCCGTCGTCAGTGCCAGCTCTTCAGCCAGTTCGGGCGAAGACGTGCCGATTTCTTCCGCCGCGCGACGCATGGCGGCTTCGATCGAGTTGCCGGATTCGACGCAGATGAGCATCAGGTCAAGCGCGTCGGGCCAGGCACGCTTGATCGACTTCTGCCGCTTTCCGACCTTGTTGGAAACGAAGATGTTCGGTGCGTAAAACCCGACATAGGCGAAGCCGACAACCGCGAGAATCCGGATCCCTATCGGTTTGGAGGCCAGGTTACCAAGTGCGAACACCCAGACTGCAGCGAGGATCAAGAACAGGAAAGGCAGAAGAAAACGCGCCACGAGGAACATGTTCAGAGCGTTCTGTGATCTCAATCCCGCTGCGCGCAGCTTGTTGAGCGTGCCTTCGTCAACCAGTGCTTCGCGCAGGTTGAAGCGTTCGACGATCTGGCGGACCGACTGATTGTTCTGGGTTCGCAGACTTGCCTTGCCATCGGCATTCATACGAGCCCGTTCTCGCGCGCGCATCTGCTCCCGTTCAGTGGAAACTGCCTTCATGCGCTTATCCAGATCGCCACGTTCCATGAACGGTGCAGCCAAAGAATAGAGCGTTGCGAAAACGGCAAGCGCCACCAGAACTGCGAAGATCATGGTTGGCTCGGTGATAGCTGCAGCAAGATCCTTCACCGTCCGCTCCTCAGATTTCGAAGTTGATCATGTTGCGCATCACAAGGATGCCGATCGACATCCACACTCCCGATACAAGCATGATGATATGCCCGCGCGGATCGGTGAAGAGGATCATCATGTATTGCGGCGAGGTGAGATAGACGAGCGTCGCGACGATGAACGGCAATGCGCCGATGATGACGGCAGAGGCCTTGGCCTCCATCGAAAGTGCGCTGACCTTGGCCTTCATCTTCCTGCGCTCACGCAGCACCTTGCCGAGATTGCCGAGCGCCTCGGAGAGGTTGCCCCCGGCCTGACTCTGGATCGCGATAACGATGGAGAAGAAACTGACCTCGGATAATGGCATGGTCTGCAGCATGCGCGCACAGGCCTCAGGAATGCTCAGGCCGATTTTCTGCGATTCCACGACCCGCTGGAACTCGCGTTTCACAGGCTCCCTGCCATCGGCCGCAATCAGCCGGATCGCATCGTTGAGCGGCAGGCCGGATTTGATCGAGCGAACCATTACGTCGAGAGCGTTGGGGAATTCCTCGAGAAACTTGTTGCGTCGCCGCTTGATAAGGAAACCGATGACCCAGCGTGGAAAACCGAAGGCAAAAACGAAACCTGCACCAAGCGAAGCAAACAAAGGCATGCCGACGATCAGCGCAACGAGGGAAGCAAGGAAACCGAGACCAACGGACATTGCGTAGAAACGGCCCATCGTCACCGGCAAGCCAGTTTGAGAAAGCCGGGATTTCAGGCTATTGTCGCCGATGTATTTGTTTTTCTCTTCCTGCTTCTTTTCAAGATCCTTCAGGGAATCCTGCAGGGATTTGCGTCGCTTGGACAGTTCCTGAACGCGATCACGCGCGGCCTTGGCCTTGCCCAGATCGCTTTCGGCGGCCTTCACTCGCGTCAATCGGGCACCGGCCTTCTTCTCGGTCTCCAGGCGTGAGAACAATAGCGCATAGGCCACCAAGGCTGCCGATACGGCAGCCAGAAGAACGATCAACAGCATGGTCAAATCAAGCCCGAACATGCGAACTGCCTTTCAACCGTCTCAATCCTTGGATGTTTCCATGGCGTCGAGTGCTGCCGTGAGGCGGCGCTCTTCACCGAAATAGCGAACACGGTCCCAGAAATGCGGCTTGACGATGCCGGTGGAAACATGGCGGCCAATAATCCGCCCGTTCGCGTCCTCGCCATCCATCTCGTAACGCATAAGATCCTGCGTGATGATAACGTCGCCTTCCATGCCGATCACTTCGGTGACCTGGGTGATCCGGCGCGAGCCGTCACGAAGACGTGCCGCCTGAATGATGATGTCAACCGATCCGCTGATGATCTCGCGGACAGTTTTGGCCGGCAGCGTATAACCGCCCATGGCGATCATCGATTCCATACGGCTCAGGCATTCGCGCGGCGTATTGGAGTGGATCGTCCCCATGGAACCGTCATGACCGGTGTTCATCGCCTGCAAGAGGTCGAAGACTTCCGGTCCGCGCACTTCGCCGACGATGATACGTTCGGGGCGCATACGCAGGCAGTTCTTGACCAGATCGCGCATGGTGATCTCGCCTTCGCCTTCGATATTTGGCGGGCGGGTTTCAAGGCGCACAACATGCGGCTGCTGCAGTTGCAGTTCGGCAGTATCCTCGCAGGTGATAACGCGTTCATCCAGATCGATATAACGCGTCAGGCAGTTCAGAAGGGTGGTTTTGCCCGAACCGGTACCACCGGAAATGACGACGTTGCAGCGGACACGACCGATGATCTGGAGCAGAACAGCGCCCTCAGGCGTGATCGCTCCGAATTTGACCAGCTGGTCGAGTGTCAGCTTGTCCTTCTTGAACTTACGGATGGTGAGAGCCGGACCATCGAGCGAAAGCGGCGGAGCGATCACGTTGACACGCGAACCATCAGGCAGACGCGCGTCGCAGATCGGCGAACTTTCATCAACGCGTCGGCCCACCTGGCTGACGATACGCTGGCAGATGGACAGAAGCTGAGCGTTGTCGCGGAAACGGATTTCCGATTCGATCGTCTTGCCGGCAACTTCGATGAAGGTCTGCCCGGCCCCGTTGACCATGATGTCGGCGATGTCATCGCGGGCGAGCAGCGGCTCCAGCGGGCCGTAGCCCAAAACGTCGTTGCAGATATCGTCAAGCAGTTCCTCCTGCTCGGAGATCGACATCGCAAAATTCTTGATCGTGATGATATCGTTGACGATATCGCGGATTTCCTCGCGCGCGCTCTCGTTGTCGAGCTTTGCGAGCTGCGACAGGTCGATCGTGTCGATAAGCGCCGAAAAAACCTGGCTTTTGGTATCGTAATACTGGTCGTTGCGGGCCGGCCGCTTGCGTGCGGGCGCGGCCGGAGCGAGCGGGGGCGGCGCCACGGGCTGCCGCATCGTCGCGTTTTCGGCCGAAGCAAGCGGCCTGATCGGGGCTTCCGAGGCCGTCGATGCGGCTGGCGCGGGCGTAAATTGAGGTGCAGGCGGCGATAAGACAGCGCCTCCCTTTCCAAACCCGTCGTTTCCGCGTTTTCCAAACATGCTTCTTAAAACCTAACTCTTTCGTGATGCCGCTTACTTTCGTCCCAGCATGCCAAGAAACTTGCCGAGACCAGCCTTCTTTGCCTTCTTGACCGCGATGCGCCCCGTGACGACATGGGCGATCTGCGAGAAGGTTTCGGCCACCGGAGACTTGGCGTCGATTTCCGAGATCATACGGCCGCTATTGGCAGCATTGCCGAAAAGGGCTGAATCAAACGGCAGAATGGCGATCGGCTCCATTTCCAGCGCCTCGGTGAAATCGGACGGGCTGATCTCGGGACGCTTCGGCATTCCCACCTGGTTGAGAACCAGATGGGGTGCCCGGTCATTAGGCCTCAGCTGCTTCAGCGCATCCAGAATGTTCTTCGTGTTGCGAAGATTGGCGAGATCCGGCGCGGCACAGATGACAACTTCGTCCGCATCGGCAAGAACCGACGTCGTCCACTCGTTCCATGCATGGGGCACATCAAGAACAGCGATAGGCGCGCTGCGCTGCAGGATTTCGATGACGGGCTGGAAAGCGCGGCCTTCGAAGTCGTAAGCCCGATCGAGAAGCGACGGCGCAGCAAGAAGCGACAGATGATCCGAACATTTCGTCAGAAGGCGGTCCAGAAATACCTCATCTAGACGCTCCGGCGCAAAAACCGCCTCGGAAATTCCCTGCATCGGATCCTGGTCGAAATCGATGTTGGCCGTACCAAAGGGCAGGTCGAGATCGGCTAGAATGGTTTCGGTCGAGAACAGGCTCGATATTCCGAAGGCGCAGTTGTGGGCGATCGTCGAGGCGCCGACCCCACCCTTTGCGCCAATAAATGCGATCGATTTGCCCAGGGGCTCTGCATCCGGATCCACGAAGATGGCGGAGATCGCTGCCATCATGTCGACCATCGGAACGGGCGCCACCAGATATTCGGAAATGCCGTTGCGGACCAGTTCGCGATAAAGCGCGATATCGTTGTAACGTCCAATGACGATGACGCGGGTCGAGGGATCGCAGACCTCTGCCAGGGGGGCAAGTTCGGCAAGAAGATTGCGCGGCTCTGCCGCCGTCTCCAGCACGATCAGGTTCGGGGTCGGCGAAGACGTGTACATATTGGCGGCCGCCGTTGTGCCGCCGCTCGTCACACGCAGGTTGACCTTTGCCATGCGCCGGTCACGCGACATCTTGTCGATCATATGCTGGACGCCTTCGCTTTCGCAGAAGGCATGAATGGAGATCCGCGGCAACGGCCGCACGGATTCGAGATCAAGCGCCGAGGAATGTTCCTCGGCATCATGAGCCTGCGACGGCTGTCCATTTACGTCGTATTGAACGGTGCTTATCATCGGATCAGGCCCAACCGTTACGCTTCATCATTCGTCCATATCCTTGAGCTCGGTGAACGATTCGCGATAGCGCTCCATCACCTGACCGCGCTGCGTTCCGTCCGGCGGCGTCATGCGGCGCGGGCCGAGAAGGTCGTTCGGATTGGCGATCTGGGCTGCAAGGTTATTCTGGTTGGCGCAGCCGAAATTATAGTAGTTCTTGTTGCTTTGAATATTCAGCGTCATGTCGGCCGGCCAGGTACCGCACTGCTCCGTCTTGGCGGCAATCGCCACATAGGTCAGGCGCATGGGAGCGGATTCTCCGAATTCCGAGGGGAAATGCGCCTGCAGAATATTCTGGGCCGGAACGCCCATCTTTACCATCAGCTTGCGGGTGGAGGAGGCGGCAGACGCGACTGCACCTTCATTGGCCGATCCGCGCGGCGTGATGATCTGGATTATGCCGGACGAGGACCGGCGGTATTCCGCAATGAAACCGGCGATGACTTCCGACTGGCCTTTCGTGAGACCGGTATCACCAGCGGCGACCGGGATATCGATCTTTCTTTCCGCTTCGCCGACCACGATCGGGTGGCGCGTGCGGTAATCGTCCGGCAGGGAACCGGTGGTCATGCTGTCCTTGCCCGCGCAGGAAGACAGCAGCGCTGCGGCGCCGAGGACGAGCGCTGCCGAAAGGCGGCCCGTCGAATATCGCATTGTCTTTCTCGGATCCATGAATGGATGCCTTTCTTGCGAGCGGCTGCCGCCGAAGTTTGGGAGCTGAGCTTGCTTCGTCATTTGTAGATGAACCCGACATTGCCCTGATAAGGCGCAGGCGGCGGAGACGCCTCCTTACGGCCATAGATCTTGTTGACCCGTCCCAAGAAGACGCTTTCGGCATCACTGGCGGGCTGGAAATTGTCATCCGGGCGAGAGAGTTCGTTGCGATTGACCGGACGGACCAGATAAGGCGTCGCGATGATGACCAGTTCGGTCTCGTTGCGCTCATAGGTCTTTGCCCGGAAAAGCGCGCCGACAAGCGGAACCTTCGAGGCGACCGGGGTACCCTTCATGCTCTGGGAGATATCATCGCGGATCAGACCAGCCAGGGCGAGCGAGCCGCCGGACGGAAGTTCAACCGTCGTTTCCGCATCGCGCTTGCGATATTCGGCTGCCGACGTCGTGAGCACAGGCTCCGAAACCCGTGTCTGGATACGCAGGCTGATACGGCCGGACGACAGAACCGTCGGGGTAAATGCAAGCGAGATGCCGTACTGATAAGGGGTTACAGTGGTCACGCCATCGACGCCGGTGGTGGAGTACAGACGTTCTCCACCCGAATTGAATGTTGCGGCCTGCCCCGAGATCGCCGTCAGTGTCGGTTCTGCAAGCGTGCGGATCGCATCGGCCTGCTCCAGGGCGGTCAACGCCGTTTCAATGCCAAGCTTGCCGATCTGCCCGGCAATCGTGCCATTCAGGCCTTGCGTGCCTGCTTCGACGGTCAGAACATCAAGGGCGTTGCGGGAAGGCGTGGTACGCGTGAAAGTGTTGTCGAAACCAAGCTGCTTCAAAACCTCGCGACGGATTTCCGCCACGGTGATTTTCAGCGTGACCTGGTCCTCACCTTCAATTGAAAGGAGGTTCACGACCGTGGAGGTTTGTCGGCCTTCGGCATAGATTGCAGAGTCGCCGCCGTTGTTGCCACTTGTCGCCGTGATTTCGCGCGTAGTCGCCTCACCGCCCTTCAGAAAGGCATTGGCGAGTTGCGCGGCCTTGGCAGAATCCTGCGGCGTGCGCACCGAGCCGGAAAGCACGATGTTGTCGGATACGATTTCGACCTTGATGTTCGAATCCGGCAAGAAACGGCGGAGGTTTGCCTCGAGGCCGGAAATATCGCGCTCAATCTCCACGTCGAGCGTGACGATTTCCTCGCCGCCCGGACCGAAGACGAAGATATTCGTCTGACCGACGGTCTTGCCAAAAAGATAGATCCGCCGCGAGGTGCGGGTGACGGCATCGGCCATTGAGGGATCGGCAACCAGAATGTCGTGGGCATCGGACGGAAGGTCGATCACCAGTGCCTTGTTCAGGCCAATCGTCAGCCGCCGCTTGATCCCAACACCGCCCTGCGCAATGCGGATCACTCCGCTATCGGCTGCAGAAGCGCTTGGAACAGTCAGGAAGGATGGTGCAAAGCTGCCCGGAATGCCGGAAAAGGCCAGGCAGAAAGCCAGGCCGGTCGAAACGGTTGCGCGGGTCTTGCGTTTCAAAATCATAACCAATCGCTCCGTTCAATTCGCCTGCGTCGAGCCGGTGATGATCGACCCCGATTTGATGACCTGGATATCCGCCTTGCCACCGCCATGCAGAAGGTAGTCCGCGGCCTGCGTGTCCGCCTCCTGTGCGTCAGCCACCGACCTCAAGGCGAGCGTCAGTCGCTCAGCCATCTGCTGCGCAACGGCAATGACCTTTGCCTGATCGGGTGTAAGTTCGAGGGTCGCAGTGGTGCCGACAACGGATTTGCTGCCGTCGGGCGCTTCCTGGATGTTCTGGTCGATGGCCAGGACGCGAACGTTGTTCAGGACATTCTCGGTGACATAACCGCCACCGGTATCCTTGTTTTGACGGACCATGATGACATCGACGCGGTCGTTCGGCAGAACGAAACCACCAGCGCCCGTTGCAACCGATATTTCCGTTGCGACCGCGCGCTTGCCGGAGGGCAAAAGCGAAGACATGATGCGGCTGGAAGAGTCTGCAACCTTCTCGGCTCTCAAAGGCTCGCCCTTGAAGATTGGAAGGCGGACGACTGAGCCTTCAAGCTCCTTGATGGCATCGGGGCGCGCGTCGCTGGTGATGAAGCCCTCCGCAACACCGCTGCGCGGCCAGTTCAACCATTCGACAGACTTCTCGTTCAGACGACTGCCTACCGGCAAGTTATCGGCTGAAACCAGAACATTGATCGTCGGCTCCTTCACCACCGTTTCCACCAGCTGGGGCGCCTGTGTGCCAGACATGTTCATTGCCAGCAGACCGGCCAGGCCTGCAGCCACGACGGCCACCGTCAAAATGATGATGCGAGCGGGCTTCATTGCCATGTCCCAGAAGAATCCTTGATCTTCGCGACAGGATGGGCGGCAATGGTGTAATTATGGTTAATGAGAAGCTTAGAATGCTGGTTAACGCAATGTTGCGATAGATCTCAGCGAGGTCAGAAGGCCTTGAGCGCCAATATTGCAATTGGCGATGTTCCAAATGCCATCAGGCCCCCCATTGCAATGGCAATGCCATAAGGGATCTTGTTGGTACCAATGATCGATACGGGCAGCGGGATGCCGATCGACATTACAAGATCGGCCTTGACCCGTAGAAACAGGAAAAGCAGGGTCACAGCGCCGCCAGAATAGGCCACCAGAACGAGAAAGGCGATAAGCGACTGGTCAAAGCCGAACCAGAGGCTGGCCGCGGTCAAAAGCTTGGCATCGCCGCCACCCATGATATTGGCGGCGAACAAAGCAAAGCAAACTGCAAAAACAATGAGAGCGACCACGAGGCTAAGGCCAAGATCGACCAGCGTCACGCCCACGAGTGGCGCAAGAACGAGAAAAGCAGCAACCAAAGCCAACGACAGCCGGTTGGATATTTTCATCGTCAGAAAATCGCTCATCGCCGCAGCAGCCAAGGCTGCAGGAAAGGCAGCTAGTACAAGAACGGCGACGATGTCATTCAGCATAGAGTTTTTCCCGAGATCGCTGGAAACGGCTTAAAGCCGCCCTACACGGGACGGCTTTAACCAATGTCTTCGGTGCCAAACGACGGCGGCAAGGAATATTAGCCGTTCGGCTTCGAAACCTTGTTGGAGATGTTGATGAAGGCAGCGTTGAGCGTATTGCCCAGCGTGGAAGCACCGGCGATGATAGCAACGGAAATGAGAGCAGCAATCAGGCCATATTCGATGGCAGTTGCGCCGGACTCATCTTTACGAAAACGAGCGAAAATCTTGGTCATTGGACTCTCCTACTCCACACAATTGTTGTTCAGCACTTACCGACAACTGTTTTCCCGTTGCTCGGTTGACGTGGAAACTACAGCCGGACGATTGCCAACCGCTTAAAGAGGAACGTTACCCAATCGTTAATCGAGGCAGTTCGGAGCACTTTGGTAAATAGAACCTGACAGAAATTCAGAGCATTTTTGAGTAACAAAAAGACTCTGACCCAACAATTGAAGTACATATAATTCAGCTAGTTAATTGATCCGGTCTGGCCAAGCACAGCAATTTTGCCCGCCTATGGCGATGATCAGGGTGCAACGGAGCCGGCCTTACGCCCCAGCTTAAGGCTTCATTCACCAATCAAGGTCATCTTCTATTCACATCGAAATCCGCCCGGGGACCTTAAATATGGCGCTGCGTCTTGTACTGGCCGCCTTCACGCTTGCTTCAACCCTTTTAAGCGCAGACATATCCACTGCCGACGACAGACAGGATGTGTTGCGCGTATTCATGAATCAGGCGCGCGTGCTCAAGCTTGACCGGCCGGTCGCTAAGGTCATCGTTGGTAATTCGGAAGTTGCAGATGCGACCGTGGCGGATGCAACAACGATTGTTCTTACTGGGCGCAGCTTTGGCACAACGAATCTCGTGCTGCTTGACCAGGATGGCAATGCGATTGCCGACGAGCGGGTTCTCGTTTCCATCGACGAAGGCAATACGGTACGGGTATTCAAACAGACCGAACGGACCGTGCTTTCCTGTACGCCGAACTGCGAGCAGCATGCCGAGTTCGACACAACCGCAAAGACACCCTGACCATCTCGACTGCACCAATTTGCATCGGTTGCGAAACGGATTTTCAATAATCGTTGATTATGGTCCGTACTCACTTTCGCCGCTCAAGCGGTCAGGAAGAGACGCATCAGGATCGCTCGCCAATGACCGGCTCGACTTCGCCGAAAGCACCACAATCCGGCTTGAAGAGGCTCTTTCGCTCGAAAGACGGTGCCGCGGCGATTGAGTTCGCACTGCTTGCTATTCCCTATTTTCTCATTGTCTTTGCCATCGTAGAGACATTCGTGGCCTACACGGCCGAGCAACTGGTCGCCAATGCCGTCGACACGATGGGCCGCAAGCTGCGGACCGGCAATATCACAGTCACGACCAGTACCGCTTCCACCTACATGAACGAGACCCAATTCCGCCGCGCCTTTTGCGGTGAAATCTCGATCCTGATCCAGTGTAGCGAGGCCGAGATCTCCAAAGCCAACAAGCTGTTTATCGACGCAAAGCCCTATACGAATTTCTCCGACATGCCGACGACGATCCCGATGACAAACGGAGATCTCAATACGGCAGGCCTTGGCTTTGCTCCGGGCGGATCTGGCACCAAGAACATGCTGCGTGCCTACTACAAGTGGGACGTCACGACCGATCTGCTTCGCCCGTATATTTCCAACATCCGCCCGACCAGCGGATCCAATTACTTCCTGATCGTGGAAACCTCTGCTTTCAGGAATGAGGATTATCCGTGATGCGGGCGAAATTGCAAAAAATTCTCTCGCGACTACCGCTGACCGAACAGATGCGGCGCTTCGCGGCAGATGTGCGGGGGATAGGCGGAGTGGAATTCGCTCTGATCGCGCCACTTCTGCTTTTCCTTTACATCACCTCTTTCGAATTGACGATTGGTCTCAGCGTATCGAAGCGGGTAACCCGCACGGCCAGCACGGTCGCAGATCTCGTAACGCAACAGGCAAAGGTCACAACAAGCGACCTGCAGCAGATGACCAGCGTCGCAAACGCCATTTTCACACCTTACCAGCCTCAAAATCTGAAAATGAAGATTACCGGCGTCACAATAGATGCTTCGAGCAATCCGACTGTGGCCTGGTCCTGGGCGCAAGACGGCAGCCGGCCCTATTCCAATGGCTCCGCGGTCAACGTGCCAACCGACATGCGTTCGGCCAGCACGTTTCTGGTTCGGGCCGAGGTTTCGGTCACGCACCAACTGTTGATGTTTATGCCCGGGCTGATGCCGAGCAGCCTGCAAACCATCACGCTGAACCGCGAGTTTTATTATCGTCAGCGTGTAGGAACCAGCATCACCTGTGACGGGTGCTGAGACTTCGAGGCCGATAAGCTCTTCGACGCTTCCCAACCGACCAGCCGGGGTCTTTGCCAACCGCATCCACGAACTATATGTTACGCGATTCAGTTCGACCACGAGGTCGGACAAGACGGCATTCAGATCACTGGTGACAGATGGCGCGAGCCTTTCTCTTCGTACTTGATTCCTTCGGCGTCGGCGGCGCGCGAGACGCAGCCGATTACGGCGACCTGGGATCCAACACGCTCGGCCATATCGCAGAATTCTGCGCCGCCGGAGCGGCCGACCGGGCGGGCCTACGAGAGGGACCGCTCAAGCTTCCCAACATGACCTCGCTCGGGCTGATGGATATCGCCAAGATGGCAAGCGGCAATTATCCAGTCGGCATGCCGCTTCCAGAGCGGCTGTTCGGGCTTTATGGCGCGGCGGGCGAGTTGTCGAACGGCAAGGATACGCCTTCCGGGCATTGGGAGATCGCCGGTACCCCCGTCATGTTCAACTGGGGTTATTTCCCGACCGAAGGCGATGCTTTTTCGCCGGAACTGGTGGAGGCGATCTGCCGGGATGGAGAAATCCGCGGCATTCTCGGCAATTGCCACGCTTCGGGAACCGAAATCATCGAAAGGCTTGGCGAAGAGCATGTCAGAACGGGCAAGCCAATCTGCTACACATCGAGCGACAGCGTCTTCCAGATCGCCGCACATGAGACGCATTTCGGGCTGGAGCGGCTGATCGCGCTTTGCCAGGTGGTGCGCGGCCTGCTTGACCCGCTCAATATCGGCCGCGTGATTGCGCGCCCCTTCACCGGCGAGACGGCGGACACTTTCGAACGGACAGGCAATCGGCGTGATTTTTCCGTGCTGCCGCCGGAGCCGACATTGCTCGACCGGCTGGTGGAAGCCGGCCGCAGCGTTCACGCCGTCGGCAAGGTGGGCGACATCTTTGCGCATCAGGGCGTGTCCCGCGTGATCAAGGCAAACGGCAATGCGGCGCTTACCGCCGCGACGCTGACCGCGATGGACGAGGCGGCGGACGGCGATCTGGTCTTCACCAATTTCGTCGATTTCGACATGATCTACGGTCATCGGCGCGATGTGCCCGGTTATGCCGCAGCGCTTGAAGCCTTTGACCTGACCCTGCCGGATTTTCACCGCAGGCTGAAGCCGGGTGATCTGGTGATCCTGACCGCGGACCACGGTTGCGATCCGACTTGGCGCGGCACGGACCATACTCGCGAGCGCGTGCCGATCATGGCGTTCGGCCCCGGTATCCGCACACGCTCGATCGGGGTTCGGTCATCCTATGCCGATATCGGCGAGACCATCGCGGCGCATCTCGGCATTCCCGCCGGGCGGCATGGCTGGAGTTTCCTGTGACACAACATCTTCTGAAGGCCGAGATCCATTGCCACATCGAGGGTGCAGCGCCGCCGAGCGTGACGAAAAAGCAGGCCCGCAAATACGGCGTCGATGCCAGTGCATTCCTGCTAGACGGCGCCTATCAATGGCGCGACTTTTCCGAATTCCTGGTCGCCTATGACGCGGTGGCTGCCCTTTTCCGCACGGAAGAAGACTATGCGCTTCTGACTGAAGCCTATCTTTCCGAACTCGCCGCAATCAACACGATCTATAGCGAGATCATCGTGTCGCCGGATCATGGCGACCGGATCGGGCTTGGCGCGGATGCCTACCTCGCCGGTATCTGCGACGGAATTCTTGCTGCGAAGGAAAAGACCGGCATCGAGGCGCGGATCATCGTCACCGGCGAGCGGCATTTTGGACCCGAGCGGGTCATTTCGGCAGCCGAATATGCTGCGCGGGCGAAAAACCCTCTGGTCACCGGTTTCAACATGGCAGGCGAGGAACGCATGGGACGCGTGGCTGACTACGCCCGCGCCTTCGACATCGCCCGCGATGCAGGGCTGGGTCTCACCATCCATGCAGGCGAAGTGTGCGGGCCATTCAGCGTGACGGATGCGCTGGATTTGGTGAAGCCGGCGCGTATCGGCCATGGTGTCAGGGCGATCGAGGACGAGGCGCTGGTGGCACGGCTGGCCGAACTCGGCACGGTGCTGGAAGTCTGCCCCGGTTCGAATATCGCGCTTGGCGTCTTTGCCGATTTCGACAGCCATCCCCTGAAACGGCTCAGGGCAGCCGGAGTGAAGGTCTGCATCAATTCCGACGACCCGCCCTTCTTCGACACGTCGCTTGCCCGCGAATACGAAATTGCCGCGCAGGTGATGGGCATGAGCGATGCGGAGATCAACAAGATGACACGAACGGCGCTTGAAGCCGCATTCACCGATGCAGAGACGAAAGCAGGATTGCTGCAGCGTTTCGACGCGCAAACCTGAGGTACAGGCTGGGGATCATGCATGGAGCATGATCTCGCCCCTTGCAGAACAAGACGTTTTTCGAAAAAGAAGAGACAAGCAACGAAAAGGATAAAAGGTCATGGACGGCGTCACAGTCATCAATCATCCGCTGGTGCAGCACAAGCTGACGATCATGCGCAAGAAGGAGACGTCGACCGCCGGTTTCCGCAGACTGCTGCGCGAGATCTCGATGCTTCTCTGCTACGAAGTAACCCGCGATCTCGAGCTGACGATGGAAACGATCGAGACGCCGATCACCGAGATGCAGTCGCCGATCGTGGAAGGCAAGAAGCTGGTCTTCGTTTCGATCCTGCGTGCGGGCAACGGCCTTCTGGAAGGCATGCTCGAACTGGTTCCTTCGGCCCGCGTCTCTCACATCGGTCTTTACCGCGACCACGATACGCTGCAGCCGGTGGAATATTACTTCAAGGCTCCGGATGGTCTCGACGAGCGCCTGCTGATCGTCGTCGACCCGATGCTAGCGACCGGCAATTCGGCAATCGCCGCAATCCAGAAGCTCAAGGAGCGCGGTGCGACGAACATCCGTTTCCTCTGCCTGCTGGCTGCACCGGAAGGCATCAAGAATTTCCAGGAAGCCCATCCGGACGTGAAGATCTACACGGCATCGATCGACAGCCATCTGAACGAGAAGGGCTATATCGTGCCGGGTCTCGGCGATGCTGGCGACCGCATGTACGGCACGAAATAAGGTTTTCAGGATTTCCTAACCAATGATGAAGAAGACGGCCGGCCCGAAAGGGTCAGGCCGCCTTTTCGTAACCATTGCGGCCTAGCATGTTTTGCCTGAACGTAAGGGATCGACCCATGCTTATTCGCACCGCCATGTTCGCAGCCGTCGCCATCGTCGTGGCGACGCAGATCCCTGCCCTGCTCGAACACACAGGCCCGGCACAGCAGGAGCCGGCGGTGCAGGCGCCCGCCCCAAGATCACAGATCGCGGCAACTCCTCAGGCCGCATCGCTTACTCCGGGGACGATGGTTCTCAACGCTGATGGACGCGGGCATTTCATCGGTACATTCAAGCTGAACGGCAAGTCCGTTACCGGCCTGGTGGATACCGGCGCTTCAGTGGTGGCGATCAACGAACGCACGGCGCGGATGCTGGGTTATGGCGCAAACAGCCTCGACTTCCGCTACCCGATGCAGACGGCGAACGGACAGACGCTGGCTGCGCATATCGTGCTTGACCGTGTGGAGATCGGCAATGTGCGGGTGCGCGATGTCGATGCCATGGTGCTGCGCGACGAAGCGCTGAGCGACACCCTGGTCGGCATGAGCTTTCTCACGAAGCTGAAATCCTACCAGGTCAAGGGCGGCAGCCTGACGCTTGCCAACTGAGGCCGGTGATCAGCCGATACGTTCAATGATGACCGGCAACAGTTCCGGTGCGCTTTCCGCGATTGTGTAACTTGCAAGCAAAGCCTTGCCTGCGCGTTCCGCCTGTTCACGGGAAGACGCATGAACGCGTGCGATCGGTTGCCCCTTCTCGACGGCAGACCCGAGCGGCAGGATGCGATCGAAGCCGACGCTGTGATCGATCGTGTCGGTGGTCTTGCGGCGACCGCCGCCCATATCCACGACGGCAAGCCCGAGGGCGCGGCCATCGCAGGCGGTCAGATAACCGGTGGCCGGGGCCAGAATATCCAGGATATCGGGTGCCTTCGGCAGATATATTTCAGGGTGTTCGCAGACATCGGCCGGACCGCCGAGCGCATGCACCATGCGGGCGAAGGTTTCCATTGCCCGGCCGGACGAGAGAGCCGAGCGCGCCATGCCCCTGCCCTCTTCCACTTTCGATGCGAGGCCCGCTTGCACCAGCATTTCGGCGACTTCAGCCAGAACGATCGTCTCAAGCCGCGTTCCCATCTTCCGACCGGCGAGAAAATCGACGCAGTTCATCACTTCCAGCGCATTGCCCATAGCATCGGCCAACGGCTGGTTCATATCGGTGATGAGTGCGACGGTCGGCACGCCGGCACCGTTTGCCACATCGACCAGCGAGCGTGCCAGAATGCGGGCCTCGCCGATATCCTGCATGAAGGCGCCCGAGCCGACCTTCACATCCATCAGCAGGGTCTGAAGGCCGGCGGCAAGCTTCTTCGACAGGATAGAGGCGGTGATCAGCGGCACGGATTCGACCGTCGCGGTGACATCTCGGATGGCATAAAGGCGGCGGTCGGCAGGCGCCAGATCCGATGTCTGGCCGACGATCGCACAGCCAACTTCCTGTACGACTTTGGAAAAGCGCGCCTGATGCGGCGCGATGTCATAACCCGGAATGGATTGCAGCTTGTCGAGCGTGCCACCTGTGTGACCGAGACCGCGGCCGGAAATCATCGGCACGGCGAGGCCGCAGGCGGCAGCCACGGGGGCGAGCATCAGCGAGACATTGTCACCGACGCCACCGGTCGAATGCTTGTCGGCGATCGGTCGATCAATGATGTCCCATTTCAGGACAGAACCGCTGTCGCGCATGGCAAGCGTCAGACTTACCGTTTCATTTCGGGACATTCCCCGAAAGAAGACAGCCATGGTAAAGGCCGCTGCCTGCGCCTCCGACACTGATCCATCGGTTACGCCGGCCACAAAGACCGCGATCTCCTCTCTCGAAAGACCGTGGCCGTCGCGTTTATGGCGGATGATTTCCTGCGGCAGCATGCCAGTGCGTCAATAGCCAGCGGCGGCGCGCGGCGCGGTGCTTCCGCTCAAGACCGCCAGAATGTCATCGAGCAGGCTCGAAGCGCCAAAGCGGAAAGTGGAGGGCATGACCCAGTTCGGTCCCAGAATGCTTTCTGCAAGTCTCAGATAAAGATCGGCATCGGAGACCGTTGAAATGCCGCCTGCCGGCTTGAAGCCGACCTTGGCTTTGGATTCGCGGATCGCCCGCAGCATGATGTCGGCGGCTTCCAGTGTCGCATTGACCTGCACCTTGCCGGTCGAGGTCTTGATGAAATCGGCCCCGGCGGCAATCGCCAGTTCGGCGGCGCGCCTGACAAGCGCCATGTCGCGGATTTCGCCGGTTTCGAGAATGACCTTGAGCGTGGATTGTAGGCAGGCAGCACGGACGGCCTCGACCATCGTCGTGACAGCCGCCTCATCGCCTGCGATGAAGGCCTTGTAGGGAATGACGAGATCGATCTCGTCGGCACCGTCTTCGACGGCCTTCTTCGTTTCCTCGACCACTTCGGCAACGGCAAGATCACCGGAAGGGAAGTTGACGACGGTTGCGATTCTGACCGGATGGCCGGACCCGAGAATGCTGCGGGCATGGTCGATGAAGCGCGGCCAGATGCAGATCGCAGCACTGTTGCCGTAAGGCGTTTGCGCGCGAAGGCACAGATTTTCGATCGCGGCATTGTCGCAATCGTCACGCAGGTTCGTCAGGTCGAGAAGAGACAGGGCAAATGCCGCAGCCTCGCGCGGGCTCTGCAGTTCCATGGTGTCCTCCGGTGTGGATTGAAGTGCAAGTTTTAGCGTTGAACCGATTTGATTCAACCCGCATAGGTCGCGAAATGTGGTATCTTGCCGCTAGGGCATTGATAAGTCAGGCATCGCGGCTGAGCATTTCATGCAGGACCGCGGCGAGCCGGGCACCACCGACAGGGGCCATGTCCTTGGTTTCCTCGTGGCTGAGCTCGGCACCGGTCATGCCTGCCCCGTAATTGGTGACGACCGAGGCGGCCGCAACCTTGAGGCCGAAATAACGGGCGAGGATGACTTCCGGCACGGTGGACATCCCGACCGCATCGGCTCCCAGTGTGCGTGCCATGCGAATTTCGGCCGGCGTTTCGAAGCTCGGGCCAGAGAACCACATGTAGACGCCCTGATACAGCGTCACACCGGCAAGGATCGCGGCATTGCGCATCTTGAGCGCCAGATCGGCATCATAGGCACTGGTCATGCCGACGAAGCGTTGATCGCCATGTTCGCCGATCAGCGGGTTCATGCCGGAATAGTTGATATGGTCGGTGATCTGCATGACCGAACCGGGCGGCATGTCTTCACGCACGGACCCTGCCGAGTTGGTAAGGATCAGCGACTGCACGCCAAGGCCCTTTAGCACCTGCAGGGGGAACCGCATGGCCTTGGGATCGCCATGCTCGTAATAATGGGCGCGGCCGGACAGCATGATGACCGGCTGGCTGCCGAGATAACCCACCACCAGTTCGCCCGCATGGCCAGTAACACCGCTTACCGGGAAACCTTCAAGTTCCCTGTAGGAAATGCGGACCTGCTCGGTCACGCCTTCCACCAGCGAGCCCAAGCCGGAACCCAGCACAATCGCCACGCGCGGCACGAGGCCATCCAGTCGCTCGACCAGTAGATCGGTTACCGTCGTCATCCGATGACATCCGTTTCGAAAGCATAAGGCAGAAGTTCGGCCATGGTGACGGTCTTCGCCACGCCTGCTTCATCGCAGAGATAGATGCGGGTATCGGCCGAAGCGAATTCCGAGATCTTCTGGCGGCAGCCGCCGCAGGGAGTGCAGAGCGGCAGCTTTTCGGCAATCACCGCCAGTTCGACGATCTTCTTTCCGCCGCCCATGACCATGGCGCCGATCGCCGTCGGCTCGGCGCACCAGCCTTGAGGGAAGGAGAGGTTCTCGATATTGGCGCCGAGATAGACTTTTCCGTCATCCGCCTTCAACGCAACACCGACCGGGAACTTGGAATAGGGCGCATGAGCCTTGGTCATCGCCTCGCGGGCTGCTTCGAATAGTTCGTGCGACATCTCTTTAGCGCTCCTTGGTGTAGGCGACGCCGCCGGCCTTGGGCGGGCGGGCGACGCCGATGAAACCGGCAAGCAGGACGCAGGTAAGGATATAGGGCAGCGCCTGGAAGATCTGCACCGGAACCTCGCCGATCATGGGCAACGACTTGCCCTGCATGAAATTGGCGAAGGCATCGAGGAAACCGAAGAGCAGGCAGGCGAACATGACCGGCACCGGCTTCCACTTGGCGAAGATAAGAGCGGCGAGCGCGATATAGCCCTTGCCGGCCGACATGTTGTTGATGAAGGCGGCGGACTGGGCAATCGACAGATAGGTGCCGGCGAAGCCTGCGAGAAAACCGGTGACGATCAAAGCGCGGTAGCGCAGCCAGACGACCGACACGCCTGCCGTATCGACCGCGCCCGGATTTTCACCCACGGCGCGAAGGCGCAGGCCGAAACGGGTGCGATAGAGCACCCACCAGGAGATCGGCACCATGAGGAAGGCGATGTAAGTCAGGATGTTGTTGCCGGAAATGACATTGGCGTAAAGCGGCCCGATGATCGGCACGTCGTGCATCATGTCGGCACCCGGCAGGATGATGCCGGAGAAGCGCCCTTCCGGCGGCACCTGGCCGGTGCGTCCGCCCTGGTTGAACCAGGCGGTGCCAAGCACGATCGTCAGGCCCGCCGCGATGAAGTTCAGCGCCACGCCGGAGACGATCTGGTTGCCGCGGTTGGTGATCGAGGCAAAGCCGTGCAGCAGCGAGAAGATGATCGAAACCAGAATGCCTGCGCCGAGACCTGCCCAGGCATTGCCGGTCCAATAGGCGACGCAGGCGGCGGCGAAGGCGGATGCCAGCATCTTGCCTTCAAGGCCGATGTCGAAAATACCGGCGCGCTCGGAGAACAGACCTGCCAGTGCGGTGAAGAGCAGCGGGATGGACAGGCGGATCGCCGAGCCCAGAATGCTGACGAAAGTATCGAAATATTCCATGGCTACTTCCCCCTCGCCGTCTGGTAGAGCCGCACCATGGCCGGGCGCAGCATGTATTCCAGCGCACCGGCAAAGAAGATGACGAGACCCTGGATGACCACGATCATGTCGCGGGTGATATTTGGCATTTCGAAGGAGAGATCCGCACCGCCCTGATAGAGGATGCCGAAGAGGATCGCGGCGAGAATGATGCCGACCGGATGACTGCGTCCCATCAGCGAAACGGCAATGCCGACAAAACCGGCCCCTGCGACGAATTCCACCTGAAGACGGGCCGAGGCACCCATGACCGCATTGAGCGACATCATGCCGGCAAGACCGCCGGAGATGAGCATGGCGATGATGACGGTGCGGACGTACGGGATGCCGGCGTAAACCGCAGCCGTCGGGCTGATGCCGAGCGTGCGCATCTCATAACCGAGCTTGGTGCGCCAGATCAGCAGCCAGACGAGGTAGCACATGATGAGCGCGATGATGAAGGAGACGTTGAAGGGGGCCGGGCCGAGCTTAAGGCCGAACAGCGCCATCAGCCAGTCGAGCTTGGGCAGCTGCCCGCCAGGCAAGAAGGTGCGGGTTTCCGGCGCCATCTTGCCCGGCACGATGAAGACGTTGACCAGAAGATAGACCATCAGCGCCGCGCCGATGAAATTGAACATGATGGTGGTGATGACGATGTGACTGCCGCGCTTGGCCTGCAGCCAGGCGGGAATGAAAGCCCAGGCGGCACCGAAGAGCGCCGCGCCGACAACCGCAAAAGGCATGGTCACGTACCACGGCACGTAATGATCGAGCGAGAGCGCAACCAGAGCAGCCCCGAGACCGCCAACATAGGCCTGACCTTCGGAGCCGATGTTGAACAGGCCGGCATGGAAGGCGACGGCGACCGAAAGGCCGGTGAAGATGAAGCTCGTGGCATAAAACAGGGTGAAGCCAATCGCATCACCGCGACCGAGCGCACCCTGAATGAGGAAATTCAGCGCCTCGAACGGGTTTTCGCCGATCGCCCAGACGACGAGGCCGGAGAAGAAGAAGGCGAGGATGAGGTTCAACAGCGGAATGACGCCATAATTGATCCAGGCGGGCAATGGAACAGACGCCGTGCTCATGCGCCCCTCCCCGTTTGCCCGGTTCCGATCCGTGCCTCGTACATCCCATACTCCGAAATTCTATTAGAAACAGAGACCGTCACGCTGCGATCCCCGCCATCATCAGACCAAGTGTCTGCTCATCCGCATCCGACGTTTTTTCGCCGACGACCTTGCCGGCGAACATGACGAGGATGCGATCCGACAGCGAACGGATCTCGTCAAGTTCGACGGAGACCAGAAGCACCGCTTTGCCGGCATCGCGCATCTCGATGATGCGCCGGTGAATGAATTCGATCGCGCCGATATCGACGCCGCGAGTCGGCTGGCCGATCAGCAGCATTTTCGGATCGCGCTCGATCTCGCGGGCAACGACGATCTTCTGCTGGTTGCCGCCGGAGAAATTGGCAGTCTTCAGCCGCGGGTTCGGCGGGCGGATATCGTATTTTTCGATCTGCTCCTCGGCGCTCTTTCGAATTGCGTCGAGATCCAGCATCGCGCCGCGGCCGTAACGCGGATCGTGGTGATAGCCGAGGATGGAGTTTTCGTATTCCTCGAATTTCAGCACCAGCCCCATATGGTGGCGATCTTCGGGAATGTGCGCGAGGCCGAGCTGGCGCAGCAGGGCGGGATCGGCAGCGCCTACCGGCTTGCCGTCGATCAGGATTTCTCCCGAGACAGGCTTGCGGATGCCGGCAAGCGCTTCGAGCAGCTCAGACTGGCCGTTGCCGGCAACACCGGCTATGCCGACGATTTCTCCGGCTCTTACATCGAAGGAGACGTCGTCGACCATGGTGACGCCACGGCCGTCCTTCACCGTCAGGTTCTTCACCGAAAGAAGCACCGGGCCGGGATTGGCCTCGCCCTTTTCGACACGCAGCAGCACGCGGCGGCCAACCATCAGTTCGGCGAGTTCGGCAACCGTCGTCTCGGCCGTCTTGCGGGTGGCCACCATCTCGCCGCGACGCATGACCGAGACCGTATCGGTGATCGCCATGATCTCGCGCAGCTTGTGGGTGATGAGGATGATCGTCTTGCCCTGATCGCGCAGAACCTGAAGGATACGGAAGAGGTGATCTGCTTCGGCCGGGGTCAAGACACCCGTAGGCTCATCGAGAATGAGGATCTCGGCGCCGCGATAAAGCGCTTTCAAAATTTCGACACGCTGCTGGCTGCCGACCGGCAGTTCCTCGATTACCGCATCCGGATCGACTTCCAGCCCGTAATCCTTTTCCAGCCGCTTCAGTTCTTTGCGCGCACCTGCAACGCCCTTGGCGAGCAACTGCCCGCCTTCCGCACCGAGCATGACATTTTCCAGCACGGTGAAATTCTCGACCAGCATGAAATGCTGGTGGACCATGCCGATGCCCGCCGCAATCGCGGCCTGGCTGTCACGGATCGTGACCGGCTTACCCTGAATGCGGATCTCACCCTCGTCGGCGTGGTAGAAGCCATAGAGGATGGACATCAGTGTCGACTTACCGGCACCGTTTTCGCCGATAATACCGTGGATGGATCCCTTGCCGACGGAAAGGTTGATGTTCTTGTTCGCATGGACTGCGCCGAACTTCTTGTCGATGCCGACAAGTTCGATCGCGGGCTCATTCGCTGAAGACTGAAGGCTCAATGGTCCGACCTTGCTCTTAATATGCAAAAAGGGCGCATGGCGGCGGCTCCACCATGCGCCCCTTCGATCCTTGACTTACATCGGGCAGGAATTGTCCGTCATGTAGTCATGCACCTTGACGGTGCCGGCAATGATATCGGCCTTTGCCTTATCGAGCGCGGACTGCATTTCCGGCGTGATCAGAGCCTTGTTGTTGTCGTCCATGGCCGCAACAACGCCGCCATCCTTGATGCCGTTGGACTGGACACCGGCGGTGAACTTGTCGGCTGCGGTATCCTTGTAGGCGTTATAGACCGCCAGATCGACGCGCTTGACCATCGAGGTCAGAACCGAACCCGGATGTACATGGTTCTGGTTCGAATCGACGCCGATCGAGAGCTTCTTGTTGTCGGTAGCGGTCTGCATGACGCCCAGACCCGATGCACCGGCTGCCGCGTAAATGACGTCGGCGCCTTGGTCGATCTGGTTCTTGGTAAGCTCGCCTGCGCGAACCGGGTCGTTCCAGGCAGCGCCGGTCGTGCCGACCATGTTCTGGAAGACCTGCATATCGGCCTTCACGGACTTGGCGCCCTGAACATAACCACAGCCGAACTTGCGGATCAGCGGGATATCCATGCCACCGACGAAGCCGACCTTGCCGGTCTTGGAGGCCATGCCAGCGAGAAGACCGACGAGATAGGAGCCTTCCGCTTCGTTATAGACAACGGAACGAACGTTCGGCAGATCGACGACCGAGTCGACGATGACGAATTTGGTGTCGGGAAATTCAGCAGCAACCTTTTCCATGGCCGAAGTCCAGGCGAAGGAAACCGCGATGACGGGGTTATAGCCACGGCTTGCGAAGTTGCGAATAGCCTGCTCGCCCTGCGTGTCGCTTGTCGGCTCGAAATCGCGATAATCGGTGCCGGTTTCCTTCTTGTACATTTCGGCACCGGCATAGGCGGCCTCGTTGAAGGATTTATCGAATTTACCACCGGTGCCATAGACCAGCGCCGGCTTGATCTCGGCGGCCAGCGCTGTCGTCGACATCGCAGCTACGGCGAGAAGGCTCAAAAAGGTTTTCTTCATGGTGCAGCCTTGCTTTTTTTAATGTTAGGTCCTCCCGCGGGTCCGACCAGCGAACGCCATGCGGTTACCGCCCCCTCTTTGAAGGCTTGGCTATACCTACTCTTGCATGTGCGCCAGAAAAATTCACCAGATTTTTTTCATCCGGTAAAAACGCCTATCCCTTTGGCAGCCTGCATGAATTTGCCGCGGACCTGCACAAATCCGCGGCGCTCAAATCATATTATCGCAGCTTCAAGCCGCCTGGCCGACCGGGCAGGACACACCGGTGCCCTTGAGACCGCAATAACCGGCCGGGTTCTTGGCCAGATACTGCTGGTGATAGTCTTCGGCATAATAAAATGTCGGCACGGGAGCGAGCTCCGTGGTGATTGGCGTATCACGACCGGCCTTGTTCAGCGCATCCTGGAAAACATCCAGCGCCTCACGCGCCTGCTCGGCCTGGTTTTCGCTCGTCGTGTAGATCGCGGAACGATAGGTCGTGCCGATGTCGTTGCCCTGACGCATGCCCTGGGTGGGATCATGCTCCTCGAAGAACAGCTTCAGCAGCTGGCGATAGGAGACGATTTTCGGATCGAAGACGATCTTGACGATCTCTGCATGGCCGGTGAGCCCGGTCGTCGTTTCATGATAGGTCGGGTTCGGCGTGATACCGCCGGCATAGCCGACCGCGGTCACGTAGACACCCGGCACCTTCCAGAACAGGCGCTCGGCACCCCAGAAGCAGCCCATGCCGAAATAGGCAACTTCCAGGCCTTGCGGATAAGGGCCCTTGAGGGCGTGGCCGTTGACGAAATGGATCTCGGATGTCGGGATCTCTTGCGGCCTACCGGGCAGAGCCGTCTGCTCTGATGGCATTACAGTCTTCTTGCTGAAGATCTCGTTCAGGAACATTTCTGCCTCCATCTTTGGCGACATTGTTGTCTACTTTTCCTGGACTGCATCTCCCCGGCACCGCCTGCCGGTTCAGGCCGCGAAACGTCCTGCGAAAGACGTTCTCTTGTAGCCCACCATCCAGAAAAGCAGCGCAAGGACCAGGAACATGACACCGGCAGGCTGCGCCAGAACCGGCGCCACATAGGGTCGCCATATATCTGCGCTCATATAGTCATCAGCCGACAGTTCTGCCAGTGTCAGACTTTCAGGATCGAGATTAAGCCAAGCATTGCCGAGGCTAGTCAGAACCACATCCGACGACGAAACGGACTGGATCGCATCGATAGTGCCGACGAGGACAGCAGCAGCAAGCGCTGCGAAACTCAAAAAATGGAAAAATACCCGAAGGAGCCTCATCGCGCAGATCTCTTCCCTCAAACACCGGCGTCCTGAATCAAACGATAGCGCCATCGCCTGCATATGGCAACGACGGCCAAATTATCCGACACGGTGTCCGTGCGTTAAGTACTTGTCATTCGGGAGGAAAATGGTGCTGCTAGAGAGATTTGAACTCTCGGCCTCTCCCTTACCAAGGGAGTGCTCTACCCCTGAGCTATAGCAGCATCTGAGCGGCGCGGCTCAAGCCGCGTCGTTGGTGAGCGGCCTATTGCCATAGGTTCATGGTGAGTGCAAGCGGCAAATCAACTATTTTGTTGAGAACCATGACCGCGTTGCCGCCTGACCAAGGCGGAAGCCCCGGCTTTGCCGCGAAAGAGAAACGGGTCGCAGCATTATCGATTTTCCGATGAAATTCATGGATGGCGGGGTGACATGGCCACCCCGCCATCCATTCCTCTAGGTTTTCGTCACACCATCGACGCTGTCGAGCGTACGGCTGAGGAGCAGTGCGAGAATCGTACAGATCGCACCGGAGATCAGATACCCCCCAATGAAGATGATGCCGAAATTGCTGGCGAGCCCGAGAGCGACCAGCGGCGCGAAACCCGCACCGATCAGCCATGCAAGGTCCGACGTGAGCGCCGAGCCGGTATATCTGTAACCGGCGCTGAAGCGCGAGGAAACCGAACCGGACGCCTGGCCGAAGGACAGGCCAAGGATGGCGAAGCCGAGAATGATGAAGGCCGACTGTCCGGTCACGCCTGCATCAAGCAGGAAGGGCGCCGTGAAGCTGAAGATCGCGATGATGAAGGCACCGATCAGCAACTGGCGCCGACGGCCGATGCGATCGGCCAGAAAGCCCGAAAGCATGATGGTGGCGAAACCGCAGAGCGCGCCCAGCACCTGAACGAACAGGAAGGTGCCTGCGGACTGGCCGCCATACAATGTCACCCAGCTCAGCGGGAAGATCGTCACCAGATGGAACATTGCGAAGCTGGCAAGCGGCGCAAAGGCACCGATCACGATATCGAAACCGTGAAGCCTCAAAACCTCGGTTATCGGCTTGGCTTCCAGTTCGTGATTGTCCATGGCGGCGCCGAATTCATGCGAGGCGACGATGCGCAACCTTGCGAACAGGGCCACAACGTTGATCGCAAAGGCTACGAAGAAGGGGAAGCGCCAGCCCCAGTCGAGGAAGTCGGCATCCGAAAGATTGACGACGAAATAGCCGAAAAGGATGCTGGCCAGAGCAAAGCCGACCGGCGCTCCGAGCTGCGGGATCATTGCGTAAAAACCACGGCGGTTTTGCGGAGCGCTTATCGCAAGCAGGGAAGCCAGCCCGTCCCACGCTCCTCCAAGCGCAAAACCCTGACCAAGCCGGAAAAGCGCCAGAAGCGCCACGGACCACATGCCGATCGTCTCGTATCCCGGCAGAAAAGCGATCGATGCGGTCGAGCCACCCAGAATGAGTAGCGCCGTCGTCAGCTTCGTGCCGCGGCCGAAGGTGCGATCAATCCACATGAAGACGAAAGAACCGACCGGCCTTGCCAGGAAGGCGAGCGAAAAAATGGCGAATGAATAGAGAGTGGCAGTGACGGGGTCCGGGGCAAATGGGAAGACCAGACGGGGGAAAACGAGCACGCAGCCCAGACCGAACACGAAAAAGTCAAAAAACTCGGATGTGCGACCTATCACGACCCCGATGGCGATGTTACCCGCCGAAATCGGCTTGTCGTCGTGAATATGTCTTGCATCGCGCTCCAGCGTTGATGACGACGGACCAGTCGCCAGAATTGTTGCCTCTGCCATGACTAACGTTCCTCCTTCGCGTCATTGCAACAATGAGTATGTTGGCCGGACTTGCTGTCAATCAAGATTTCAACTGTGAATTTGTGAAATTTCGAAAATTAGCAAATTTTGCCACAATCGTCAGGTTTCGCGCGATAAGGTATGTCTTCTGTCAACTTTATAGACTAGATTGCGCGCCGCAGGGCCGCCCTCCATCGAAATGGAGCAGGTGGTGATTTGCAGTGCGAAAAATTGTAGCACTGCGACGAAACACCTCATGGAGATCGGGGCAATGCTCCGATAGGCGAACTAGATAAAAAGCAAATTTGAGCAGATCAATGTCCCCAATCGTAAGGCGTCTTTGCCAGCTTTCCATCCTTCTTATCCTCCCATTCATGGCAGGCTGTGACCTTGTGGTCATGTCTCCGTCGGGGGATATCGCGCAGCAGCAGGCAGACCTCATCGTCGTGTCGACGGTGCTGATGCTTCTGATCATCGTGCCGGTGTTATTTTTGACCTTGTACTTCGCGTGGCACTATCGCCATTCGAACACGAAGGCCAAATATGACCCCGAATGGCATCACTCGACCCGCCTTGAAGTGGTGATCTGGTCCGCACCGCTGGCGATCATCATCGCATTGGGCGCAATCACTTGGATCAGCACCCACAAGCTCGACCCGTTCCGTCCGCTCGATCGCATCGATGCGGAACGTACCATTCCGGAAGGCACCAAGCCTCTCGAAGTGGAAGTGGTTGCGCTGGACTGGAAGTGGCTGTTCTTCTATCCGGAATACGGCGTCGCTACCGTCAACGAGATGGCAGCGCCGGTCGACCGGCCGATCACCTTCAAGATCACCTCTTCGTCAGTGATGAACTCCTTCTACGTTCCGGCACTGGCAGGCATGATCTACGCCATGCCGGGCATGGAAACGAAGCTGCATGCGGTGATCAACAAGGAAGGCGTATTCGACGGCCTGTCGTCGAACTACAGCGGACCGGGCTTCTCGCACATGCGCTTCAAGTTCCACAGCCTCAACGAGCAGGGCTTCGACGGCTGGATCGCCCAGGTCAAGCAGAAGGGCACTGCGCTCAACCGCGACGCCTACCTGAAGCTTGAAAAGCCGAGCGAAAAAGAGCCTGTCCGCTATTACGCAACTGTCGAAGACGGCCTCTACAGAGCAATCCTCAACGTCTGCGCCACGCCCGGCAAGATGTGCATGGACGAGATGATGCATATCGACATGATGGGCGGCGCCGGCCTGGAAAGCCACGAGAATCGTGATCGCCTGAAGTATGACGGCGGCCCGATCGACATCAACCTTCGCGGTCATGGCGAAGAGCATTCCGCAGTCGAGCCCGCCGCGGGCTCTCAGTCCACCAAGAACATGCCCGCTGAGGGCATGTCGCACGGCAACCATTCCATGCAGGGCACGGATATGGCCAAGGGCGACGCCTCCGAGGCGCCAAAAACAAACTAACCTGGCGCCTAGCGTCGCAAGACTTTAATGAACGGGTTGTCCCATGTTTTCCAATCCTGACCTCCTGAAGTTTATCTTCGGCCGGTTGACTCTCGAATCCATCCCCTACCACGAGCCAATCCTGGTAGCGACCTTCGCTGCTGTCGCGCTGGGCGGCATCGCCCTCTGCGCGTTCATCACCTACATGAAGTGGTGGGGTCCGCTGTGGAACGACTGGATCACCAGTATCGATCACAAGAAGATCGGTATCATGTACATCATCCTGGCGATCGTCATGTTGCTGCGCGGCTTCTCCGACGCCATCATGATGCGTATCCAGCAGGCTATCGCGTTTAACGGATCGGAAGGCTATCTGCCGCCGCACCACTACGACCAAGTCTTCACGGCTCATGGCGTGATCATGATTTTCTTCGTCGCGATGCCTTTCGTGACGGGTTTCATGAACTATGTCGTGCCGTTGCAGATCGGCGCACGCGACGTATCGTTCCCGTTCCTCAATAACTTCTCGTTCTGGATGACGACCGCAGGTGCGATCATCGTGATGATCTCGCTTTTCGTCGGTGAGTTCGCGCGTACCGGCTGGCTTGCCTATCCGCCGCTTTCGGGCGTGGAATACAGTCCCGGTGTCGGTGTCGACTATTATATCTGGGGTCTGCAGGTGGCCGGTGTCGGTACGACCTTGTCGGGCATCAATCTGATCGCCACGATCGTCAAGATGCGCGCACCCGGCATGTCCTTCATGAAGATGCCCGTCTTCACCTGGACCTCGCTCTGCACCAACATCCTGATCGTCGCCACCTTCCCGATCCTGACCGCTACCCTCGTTCTTCTGTCGCTCGACCGTTATGTCGGTACGAACTTCTTCACGAACGATCTCGGCGGCAACCCGATGATGTATATCAACCTCATCTGGATCTGGGGCCATCCGGAAGTCTACATCCTGATCCTGCCGGCCTTCGGTATCTTCTCCGAAGTCGTTGCCACCTTCTCCGGCAAGCGTCTGTTCGGTTATGCCTCGATGGTTTACGCCACCTGCGCGATCATGATCCTGTCCTACCTCGTGTGGCTGCACCACTTCTTCACGATGGGTTCGGGCGCTTCAGTCAACGCCTTCTTCGGCATCACCACGATGATCATCTCGATCCCGACCGGTGCGAAGATCTTCAACTGGCTGTTCACGATCTATCGTGGCCGCGTCCGTTATGAAGTTCCGATGCTCTGGACGATCGGCTTCATGGTGACTTTCGTCATCGGCGGCATGACCGGCGTCATGCTCGCAGTCCCGCCGGCAGACTTCGTACTGCACAATTCGCTGTTCCTGATCGCTCACTTCCATAACGTGATCATCGGCGGCGTGCTGTTCGGCCTGATGGCTGGTGTGACCTACTGGTATCCTAAGGCCTTCGGCTACAAGCTCGATCCCTTCTGGGGCAAGATGAGCTTCTGGTTCTGGTTCATCGGCTTCTACTTCGCCTTCATGCCGCTCTACGTTCTCGGCCTGATGGGCATTACCCGCCGCATGTCTCAGTTCGACGATCCGTCGCTGCAGATCTGGTTCGTCATCGCCGCTATCGGTGCGGGCATGATCGCCATTGGCATCCTGTCCTTCATCATCCAGCTCGTCGTCAGCTACATCAAGCGCGAGGAACTGAAGGACGAAACGGGCGATCCGTGGCATGGCCGTACTCTGGAATGGTCGACGTCTTCGCCGCCGCCAGAATACAACTTTGCCTTCACTCCGGTCGTGCATGACCATGATAGCTGGTACGACATGAAGAACCGCGGCTACGCACGTCCGCTGCAGGGCTTCAAGCCGATCCACATGCCGAAGAACACTGGCACGGGTGCAATTCTGGCAGCCCTCAACATTGCCCTGGCATTCGGCCTGATCTGGTACATGTGGTGGCTTGTCGTCGTATCGTTCGTCGCCATCATCGCAGTCGCGATCGGCCATACCTTCAACTACAAGCGCGACTTCTACATTCCGGCGGAAACCGTTTCCGCTGAAGAAGCCAAGCGTACCGAACTGCTGGCGAAGCAGGTGTGACAATGAGCAACATTCAGAGCCAATCTGCGGAAAAGCCGCAATTCTACCTCGAGGAAGATCACCATCCGGAAGGCAGCACGAACCTCGGGTTCTGGCTGTATCTGATGAGCGACTGCCTCATCTTCGCGACGCTGTTCGCGACCTATGCCGTGCTTGGCCGCAATTATGCGGCCGGCCCAGCGCCTGCCGACCTGTTCGACCTGAAACTCGTGGCAATCAACACCGCCATGCTCTTGTTCTCGTCGATCACCTACGGTTTCGCGATGCTGCAGATGGAACGCGGTGCCAAGCAGGAAACCCTGTTCTGGCTCGCCGTTACTGGTCTCTTCGGCCTCGCCTTCCTGGGTATCGAACTCTATGAGTTCCATCACATGATCCACGAAGGCGCGACGCCGCAGCGTTCTGCCTTCCTGTCGGCCTTCTTCACCCTGGTCGGCACGCACGGTCTGCACGTCACCTTCGGCATCATCTGGCTGGTCACGCTGATGGTTCAGGTTTCCAAGCACGGCCTGATCGCTGAAAACCGCCGCCGCCTGATGTGCCTGTCGATGTTCTGGCACTTCCTCGACGTTGTCTGGATCGGCGTATTCTCTGTCGTCTATCTCATGGGAGTCGTCGGATGACCACCAACTCCACCTCGCACGAAGATGCACACGAAGCCCATCACGCCCACAGCCATGGCCACGAAGCCGGCCATGGAAGCTTCAAGAGCTATGTGACGGGCTTTATCCTGTCGGTTATCCTGACAGCCATTCCGTTCTGGCTCGTCATGGGTGACGTGCTCGACAGCAAGGTTGCCACCGTTGCGGCAATCATGATCATCGGCGCGATCCAGATCGTCGTCCACATGATCTACTTCCTGCACATGAACACCAAGTCGGAAGGCGGCTGGACGATGATGGCATTGATCTTCACGGTCATCATCGTTGCAATCGCTCTGGTCGGCTCGCTTTGGGTCATGCATCATCTCAATACGAACATGATGGTCATGTCGCCCGAGATGATGAAGAACCTGCCTTGAGGTGATCAGGGAGCCCATGCGGGCTCCCTAACCTCAGAGACTACCGACCGGCATACACAATTCATGAAATGGAAACGCCCGTGAAATCTTACCTAGGCTTTCGGGCGTTTCTGCTTTTTGCGGCTATCGTCTTCACCGCTCTCGGTATCTGGCAGGTCCAGCGGCTTTTCTGGAAGCTTGATCTGATTGCCCGAGTTGATGCGCGCGTCCACGCAGCAGCGGCTGCTCCTCCAGCCGCAAACGAATGGCCGACCATCAAGTCCACCGATGCCGAATATCGGCATGTGGTTCTGAATGGCACCTTCGACAACTTACGCGAGACGCTGGTACAAGCCGTGACCGAGAGAGGCCCGGGCTTCTGGGTTCTCACGCCGCTTGCCACGGCGGATGGCGGCACGGTCCTGATCAATCGCGGTTTCGTGCCGCCGGATCGCCGCGACCCAACCTCTCGTGCGGAAGGGCAACTCCAAGGAGAGGTCACCGTTACCGGATTGCTCCGGCTCAGCGAGCCGGGAGGGGCATTCCTCCGGAGTAACAATCCCGCGGCGGGCAGTTGGTATTCCAGAGATGTGCAGGCGATCGGAGAGAACAAGCAGCTTGTGAAGCTCGTTCCTTATTTCGTCGATGCAGATGCGACTGCCAATCCTGGCGGATATCCTGTGGGTGGTTTGACGGTCATCCAGTTCCGAAACAGCCATCTCGTTTACGCGCTGACATGGTTCGCGCTGGCCATCATGTCCTTTGCCGCCATGATCATGATCCCGCGCTTCCTGCGCAAGGAGACCTGACGGGCGGTGAGGCACTTGCTGGAAGGCACCGTCGCAACACTGTAAGAATAATTTCCACCTCATCTTGAACCGCCGACCTGCCGACACGAGATGCCAACTTGTCGCAGTGGGCGCTGTTGGCGTCCATCTCGCTTGCGGTTTCAGTTTCATTCCGGCAGCGAGAACGCGTTGATGAGCACTCGTTAAAACCCGGAAGACAGGCTATACAATGCCGGATGCAGCTTATCCCATACCCGAGTTGATAACGCTGTTGCTTTGGTGAAGGCATATGCAGAAGACGCTGCTACGTTATATCTGGACGCATACGAGGCCACAGCAGGTCTTCATCCTGCTGATCGTCGCCTTGTCGATGATCCCGTATTTCCTCGCCTTCGACCTTCCCAAACAGATCATCAACGGCCCGATCCAGGGCCAGGGTTTCGAAGATCTCAGCACCACCCAGAATTTTCTGGATTTCTCGATCAGCATTCCGTTCGTTGATTACACATTCGGCTTCGACGGTTTTCCACTCGACCGCATGCAGACGCTGGTCGCGCTCAGCAGCGTCTTCCTGCTTCTGGTGATCATCAACGGCGCATTCAAATACTACATCAACACCTACAAGGGCCGGCTCGGCGAGCGCCTGCTGCGCCGCATCCGCTTCGAGCTTGTAGATCGAGTTCTGCGTTTTCCGCCCCGCCACGCCAAGAGCCTGAACGGCGCCGAGATCGCCAGCATGATCAAGGACGAAGTGGAGCCGTTCGGCGGTTTCACCGGAGATGCCTTCGTCCAGCCGGCACTGCTGGGCGGCCAGGCTCTCGCCGCACTGTTCTTCATCATTCTGCAGAATTTCTGGCTCGGCATGGTGGCGGCGTTCATGGTCGCGATCCAGGTGATCATCATTCCGAAGATGCGCCGCCGGCTGATCGAACTCGGTCGGCAGCGGCAGATCACGGCACGACGGCTGGCTGGCAAGGTTAATGAAGTGGTCGAGGGCCTCGGCACGATCCACGCCTATGACACATCGAATTTCGAGCGCGCGGACGTGGCAAGCCGGCTGGGTGAAATCTACCGCATCCGCTACGATCTCTACCAGTGGAAGTTCCTGGTCAAATTCCTCAACAACTTCCTGTCGCAGGTCACGCCGTTCCTTTTCTATCTCATCGGCGGCTATCTGACGCTGCGCGGCACCCTCGACGTCGGTCAGCTTGTCGCCGTCATCAATGCCTACAAGGACTTGCCGGGACCTTTGAAGGAGCTGATTGACTGGGACCAGGCGCGCCAGGACGTACAGGTAAAATACGAGCAGGTCTTCGAGAACTTCGAAGTCGAGGATCTCATCAACCCGGCCATTCACACTCTCACTCCGGCATCGACACAGCAGAAGCTCGAAACACTTCACGCTGTTTCAGTGTCGCTCAACGACGACAGCGGCGCCAAGGTTGTCGACCACGTCACGTTGAAGATCGATCGTGGCGAAACGGTTGCGATGGTGGATCATACAGGCCGGGGCGCAGAAGCGATGGCTGAAGCTTTCGGTCGGCTCTCATGGCCTTCGAGCGGCCGAATCTGCCTTGGGGATCAGGATATCCGGGAACTTCCGGAATCCGTAACCGGACGCCATATCTCCTATGTCTCCACGGATAGCTACTTCTTCCATGGCAGCCTGAAGGACAACCTTCTTTACGGTCTCAAACATGCTCCGGTCAAAAGACACGAGTATGAAGGCAAGGACATGCGCCAACGACTTTGGGAGATCCGCGAAGCCAAAAAGGCGGGCAATCCACACCTCGACATCCGTGCCGGCTGGGTGGACTACAGTTACGCGGCGCTCGGCAACGGCGCCAAGGAGGACTTGCAGAAATCGCTTCTCGCAGCACTCGATGCCGTGCAGCTGACTGACGACGTGCTTGAACTTGCGCTTCATTCCACAATCAATCCGGACGAGGATCCGGAATTTGCAACGCGCGTGGTAGAGATGCGCAGGGCCTTGCGTGCCCGTATGAACGAACTGGGCATGGAATCCCTCGTCATCCCGTTCGAGCCGGACGGCTACAACTCCCAGGCAACAGTCGCCGAAAACCTGCTGTTCGGCGCGACGTTGGCGCCTCTCACGCCGGACAATGAATTGCTATCCAGCGAGCATTTTTATACCGCGCTCAACAAGGTCGGGCTGCAGCGGCCATTCGTCGAAATGGGGCGGACAGTCGCCCGGAACCTCGTTGAAATATTCGGTGGGCTACCGGCAGACCACCCGTTCTTCCGTCAGGTCACAACGCTGTCTGCAGAAGATATCAGCTACTACCAGAGCCTGCTGCAGCGAAAAAATGAACCCAAGCCGGTCAATTTCCGACTATCCAGTGCAGACAAGGCCTTCATCCGCCTGACGCTGGAATATATCGAGCCACGATACCGCCTTGGCATTTTGACAACCGAGCTTCAGAACAAGATCGTCGGTTCACGCGAACTGTTTTACACCGAGCTACCAGCTCATCTGCGGGAACTTATCGAACGCTACGATCCCGATAAATACGTTTCCGTTGCGACGCTGCGTGAGAATATTGTTTTTGGAAAGCTGAGCAACAGTAACGCGGATGGCGTCGTCGAGCTTCGCACGTTGGCAGGCGCTGTTTCACGCGAGCTCGGCTTTGCCAACCAGCTTCTAAAAGCCGGTCTCGATTACGACATTGGCGCTGGCGGACGACGTTTGACACCAATCCAGCGACGAAAACTTAATCTTGCCCGCGCATTAATTCGGCGATCTGACTATTACGTGTTCAATAAACCGCTTCCTGGGCTCGAAAGACACACCCAGGAGGAAATTGTGCAGAACGTACTTGCATTTCTGGGTCAACAGGAGAATGATCCAGCTGTAATCTGGGTCTTGTCAAATATTTCTTTGTCACGTTTGTTTGACAAGGTCGTCATGTTTGACGGAGGCGCAATCCTCGAAGAGGGCTCGTACGAGACGCTCGAACAGGAGAGCGGAACCTTCAAGGCTCTGGTGGCTTAGCCATCTGTCCGACAGGAAAGGCGGAAGAGCGATGTTGCTATGTGATGAAGTCCAGCTGCTGCGGAAACTCCCGTATTTTGCGGAAGTAGATACCTGCAAGCTCAAACTGCTCGCGTTCGCATCCGAACGCGTGACGTTCAAGGCTGGTCAACGACTCTTCACCCAGGGCGACGCGGGAGATTCCGCCTATTTCATTCTCAGCGGCAGCGTCGAGTTTCTTGTCAGCACGCCGGACGGCCCGGTGAAGGTCAGCGAACGCGGTCCCAATTCGATCGTCGGCGACATCTCGCTGCTCTGTGATGGGCCACGCAGCTCGACGGTTCAGGCTGCCGGCGTGGTCGAAGCCTTGAAGATCAACAAGGACTACCTGTTCCGGATCATGGACGATTGCCCAGGCATGACCATGAAGATGACGCGCGCAATCGCTGAGCGGCTGCGCCTGACCTCGTCGGAACTCGATCAGGTTCGCGCCCTGCAGAAGGCCTGAGCGGCCTCATACTCTCACAGCCTGCGATACATAAAATACCTGCCTTCATTGACCGAAGGCAGGCGAGGGAGTGCGTCGAGCTGCGGGTGTTCGAGCGGCAGGCCGCTGACGGCGTAACCACCCGGCTGAAGCATGGCGGCAACCATCTGCGGCAGCCATGACAGCGTGATGGCATCCTTGTCCGGATAACCCGTACCAATATCCGCGTGGACCAGCGCTGCGCCGGTTCCGGCAAACTCCTGCCCCGTCTCGTTGATCTCGCCGGTGACGAAATCATCTTCATGCGGCGCCGTTGTGCGATGTGCATTCATCGCGCGATCGAATGCGATGACCCGCCGCTCGGGAAAAAGCTCGCGCAGATGGCTGTAGGTCCTGCCATTGCCCAATCCCACCTCAAGAACATCCCCTTGCGCCGGAAGACCGAGGTCATTGGCAACATGGTTGAGGATATCGCGCTGGGCAGACATGCGATTGATGAATGTGTCGAGGCGGCTCATGGTCTTTCCAGTGTCTCAGGCTTTGACGATGACGTCGGAGGAAATTCCCTTGCGGGCGAAGATGTTGCGGGTATCGACGATCAATGGGGCAAGGCGGGATATAGCGTCGTAATCGACATTATCATGGTCAGTAGCGATGACCACGGCATCGAACGATTTGAGCGCGGCCTCATCCCACTCTATCGACCGACGGCCCTTTAGTTCGGCATATTCGCGGGTCGACGGGATTTCCGATACGTAAGGGTCAAAATAGGCTACCGACCCGCCACGGCGCTCGATCAGTTCCATCAGCCGCAGGGATGGGCTTTCTCGAATGTCGGGCACGTTCTTCTTGTAGGCGAGACCGATCAGAAGCAGTTTCGAACGGCTGAGCGCCTTGCCGCTGCGGATATCCAGAGCTTCCGCAAGGCGGGTGACGATGTGATGCGGCATGGCGGTGTTGATCTCGCCGGCCAGTTCGATGAAGCGCGTCGGCGTCTCGAATTCACGGGATTTCCAGGTCAGATAGAACGGATCGATCGGGATGCAGTGACCGCCAAGGCCGGGGCCTGGATAAAAGGGCATGTAGCCGAAAGGCTTGGACTTTGCCGCATCGATAACCTCCCACACATCGATGCCCATAGCGTCGTAGACGAGCTTCAATTCGTTGACGAGCGCGATGTTGACGGCGCGAAAGATGTTTTCGGTGAGCTTTACAGCCTCGGCCGTGGCCGTGGTGGAGACCGGCACGATGGTCTCGACGGTCGCGCCGTAGAAAGCCTGCATCAGTGCTGCCGCCGCTTCGCCATCACCGGCAACCACTTTCGGGATGCTGGCCGTGTGAAATTGGCGGTTGCCGGGATCTTCGCGCTCTGGCGAATAACCCAGGAAGAAATCAACGCCTGACTTCAGGCCGGTCTTTTCGAGGATCGGCTTTACAACCTCGTCGGTCGTACCGGGATAGGTGGTCGATTCGAGCACTATCAACTGGCCCGGACGCAAGGTTTTCGCAATCGCCTCTGCCGTCTTCGCCACATAGGAAAGGTCTGGATCGCGATGCGCCGTCAGCGGCGTCGGCACGCAGATGGCGATGATATCGCATTCGGCCAGGCGGCTGAAATCGCAGGTTGCCGCGAAACGCCCGGCCTCGCATTCAGCCTTCAAAACCTCTGTCGGAACCGCTTCGATGTAGCTTTCGCGGCGATCGATGAACTCGATCTTGGACGGGTCGATGTCGAAGCCAGTGACCGAGTAACCTGCCCGTGCAAAGGCCATCGCCAGAGGCAAACCGACATAGCCAAGCCCCACGACGCCAGCCTTGGCCGTGCGTGCGGTGATCTTCGCATGAAGCGTCGAGGAAAAGGCGGTATCAGTCATGACGGGAGAAATCCTAGCGGTGAGGCGGTGGCTGACAGTTGTGAGAGATGCGCCGACGTGTCAAGAGTGGTCACGGGGAGATGATCAAACCCGCATGATGCCAGGCCTATGAAAATCCTGTTCTATTCGCCGCTGAAATCACCCAACCATCCCGTTCCGTCCGGAGACCGGTTGATGGCGCGGCTTATCGTCCGGGCACTGACCAGCCTCGGGCACGAGGTCTCGATCGCGTCCGAAATGCGCAGTTTTATGCGCTCGGCCGATATGCGGGATGTTTTCGAGGCGAACAGGGCAGAGGCTGCACGAGAGATCGAACGGATTGCCACCGAGTATTCCGGCACGTCTACGCCGGACCTCTGGTTCACCTATCACCCCTATTACAAGGCGCCCGACCTTTTAGGCCCGGCGCTGGCGCGACATTTCGGCATTCCGCTGATCAATGCGGAAGCTTCCTATTCGTCGCGCCGGAATATCGGCGTGTGGGAGACGTCGCAGGAGATGCTGCTTGAGAGCATCCAGAGTGCCGCCGTCAATCTCTGTTTCACCCGCCGGGACCGGGACGGGCTGAAAGCCGCGGTTCCCGAGGCCCGGCTGGAAATGATCGCCCCCTTCATAGACACTGCGCCATATCTTAAACGCGCGCTATCCCCCGAGCCGGGGCGGCTGATCACTGTGGCTATGATGCGGCCGGGCGACAAGCTCTCCAGCTACATGGCACTGGCCGAAAGCCTGAGCCTGATACGGCATCTGCCATGGACGCTTTCGATTGCAGGTGATGGCGAGTGCCGGCAGGAGGTGGAGTGCGCTTTCGCGACATTCGACCCGAGCCGGATAGAATGGCTGGGTGCCTTGCCTGAAGACGAAATCGCCGAGCTTCTGTCGCGCGGTTCGATCTTCGTGTGGCCGGGACATGGAGAGGCGTACGGGCTTGCCTATCTCGAAGCCCAGGCTGTGGGCCTTCCGGTCGTCGCCGAGGCGATTGCCGGTGTTCCCGAAGTCGTCGAACACGGCAGGACCGGCCTGCTGACGGCACAAGGTGACAGAACTGCCTTTGCGGAAGCGATCAGCGATCTTCTCCGTGACGACCAATCAAGAGAGCGACTTGCCAGCGAAGCAAGGATTTTCGCGGGCGAGGAACGATCGATTAGCGGTGCAGCGGAAAACCTGCGCCGGATACTCGATACTCATGTGAGATAACAGGATGAGCAGACAACACTTCATCGATACGCTCGACGCATATGCCAAGGATGGCAGGACGGTGCAGCTGTGGCTGCGCGATGACGACGCCATCGCGCCGACTGCGGCGCTGTCGCTTCTGCTCGACCTGTCGGCGCGCTGGAATGCGCCGATGACGATCGCTGCAATTCCTGCCGATGCGACAACCGCATTGGCTCGATTGCTGATCGAACTGCCACTGATATCGGTTGCCGTACACGGTTGGGATCATACAAATCACGCACCGGCATCGGAGAAAAAGCAGGAACTCGGGCTGCATCGCGGCGAGGAAGCGGTGCTTGCGCGGCTGGCGGAAGGGCTGGAGCGGATTGCCGGCCTGTTCGGTGATCGCGCCGTGCCGCTGCTCGTGCCGCCGTGGAATCGTATTGCGCCGGCGCTCCTCGGCCATCTGCCTTCGCTTGGATACGTGGCGCTCTCGGTCTTCGGGCCGGAACGGGAGGAGACCCCGGTCAAGTTGGTGAATACCCATGTCGATATCATCGACTGGAAAGGCACGCGCGGCGGACGTCCGATGGATATTCTCTACGCCGAAGCCTCAGCGCACCTCGGCACTGGCAACACGCAATCGACAAACCTCGGCGTGCTTACCCACCATCTCGTCCATGACGATGCCGCCTGGGATTTTCTCGATGACTTTTTCGCCCTCACAGCCGGGCACCCTGCCTGCCAATGGGTTCCGGTCAGCGCGTTGATGCACGCGCGCTGAAAGCTACCAGGGCTTCCAGGGGATAAGCAGACCGTCGGCATCGGCAGCCATCGCCCGAACATCCGGAAGCGATGCTCCATTCGACGCCGGAGGAGCAACGAACCCGGCGCCTGCGAGGTTGACCGGACCGGATCTGGCGACGACGGTGAAGATCAGCGGGCCAGTCGACCACCATGCGGGGGCGTCGCCGAGTTCCTCGATCACCGAGGGCAGTGCATCGCACAATCGTGAGAAGACCGGATTGCCTGCTGGCGTCGCGAGAAAGGAGTTGGCGAAAAGCGTGCTGCCCGCACCGGTATTGCGCGGGATGTCTTCGGCGAAGACAGAGAGGCCGGTTAGCAGCAGGAAATCATGAAAGCTCCCGCGATTGCCGCCCGGATACCAGTCGCAATCGAGATAGATGCCTCCGATATCACGCAGGATCATGTAGCGGGCCACATCCACCGCGCCCGGAAAATCGCCGATACTCAGCATATGTCGAAGCGACGTGTGTCGATCATAACCATTTTCGGCAAGATCGGCTTCGCGCCACAGTTTATGCTGATACCCATTTGCCGCGGCATGCGCTGCCCAAGCGCCAACGGTCGGAGGAACAGGTCTTGAGCCGAGCCATATCTGGTGGATGCATCGCGGCACCGGGACACGCGACAGCTCGGCCATTGCCGCCTTGTCCTGCGCCGAGAACACGCCGTATCGTGCAAGCTTTTCGGGCGGAGGGACGAGATGGAACTGATAACCGATCCGGGCGACAGCATCGCGTTCGGCTTTTGCCAGCTTCAACAGCGCCGATTGCAGCCGACGCGGCAGACCGAGTGACGTCCGCGCATCGGTTTTGCCGATATCCTGCGCCCGGATTTCCTGCAGCAGGTCACGCGCGGCCTCGAAATTACCTGAGCGGATCAGTGCCTTGGCTTCGCCAAGCATCCTTTTATAGTCTGGTTCGTTAATCATCCGCAGCTATCCGGCAGTCTTCATATGGCATGGACTATCATCATAGCTCTGCGCTACGTTCAATTCCGTTACAGCGTCAACCTGATCAGGTGCCAAACGATGCATTCCGACAAATCTGATTTTGCCGTTATACGGAAATGCGGGGGTCTGCTAAGTGGCACCGTAGGAAAAACTGCCCGATGACGACATTCGTGCCCGATCTGCTGCGGATAGAAAACCTGAGCGTGAGCTTCCCGGTCTTCGGCAGCAGAATTCAAGCCGTCAACAATCTGAGCATGCGGATCAAGCCCGGCAAGGTGACGGCGCTGGTCGGAGAGTCGGGCTCGGGAAAGTCGGTGATCGGCCGCACGATCGTCGGGATCGAAAGTCCCCTCGCATCGATATCGGGCCGCGTGCTGTTCAATGACCCGGAGACCTCGGAAGAACCCGTGGATCTGCTTCAGCTGCCGCAGGACGGACGACAGATCCGCAGCATTCGCGGCAACCGGATCGGGATGATTTTCCAGGAACCGATGACCTCGCTGTCGCCGCTGCACACGATCGGCAACCAGATCGACGAGGCATTGCGAATCCATGATGCGTCGTCACCTGCCGAACAGCGCGAGCGGATCTATGACACGCTGTCGCTCGTCGGGTTCAAGGATCCCGCAAAGGTCCACGCGATGTATCCCTTCGAGCTTTCCGGCGGGATGCGCCAGCGCGCAATGATTGCCATGGCGCTTGTCTGTCGCCCTGCCCTTCTGATCGCCGACGAACCGACGACGGCACTCGACGTGACGATCCAGGCGCAGATCCTCAAGCTTTTGCGCGATCTGCAGTCCCGCTTCAACATGGCGATGCTGCTGATCACCCATGATCTCGGCATCGTCACCAATCTCGCCGACGAAGTGGTTGTCGCCTATCGCGGCGAGATCATGGAAGCCGGCACGGTCGACGATATATTCAGGCGGCCCGTCCATCCATACCCGAAGGGACTGATCTCGGCGATCCCGACTTTCGAGATGAAACGCGACCAGCGTCTGAAGCCGCTGCGCGAAATCGCGGTCGATACGGCCAGCCTGATGGAGACCGGTTATCTCAATTCCGGCGGCTCGCGGACGATTCTCTCGGTCAACCATATCAGCAAGACCTTCAAAGCGAAGAAGCGCAAGCTCGGTAGCCACGAAAGCAATGTGACACTCGCGGTCGATGACGTCAGTTTCGATATCCGGCGCGGTGAAAGCCTCGGGCTTGTCGGCGAAAGCGGTTGCGGCAAGACCACGCTGAGCAAGATACTCATGCGCGGCCTGACCGCCGATACCGGCGCTGTCGTGTTTGAAAGCGAGAAAGGGCCGATCGATGTCCTTTCCGCTCAAGGTGAAGAACTGGACATGCTGCGCCAGCGAATCCAGATGGTTTTCCAGGATCCGATCTCGTCGCTTTCGCCACGCATGACGGTCAGGGAGATTATCGGCGAGGGTCTGGAGATCCATGGTCGCGGTTCGCGCGCCACGCGACTGGATGCGGTTCGACGGCTGCTGCGCACGATCGGCCTCGACGACAATGCGCTCAGCCGGTACCCGCACAGTTTCTCCGGCGGCCAGCGACAGCGCATCGGTATCGCCCGCGCCCTTGCGCTCGGCCCTGAACTTTTGATCTGCGACGAGCCCGTCTCGGCGCTCGACGTGTCGATCCAGGCGCAGATCCTCAATCTCCTGAAGGATCTCAAGCGCGACCTGGGGCTGACCTACCTGTTCATCTCGCATAACCTTGCGGTAGTGAACTACATGGCGGACCGTGTTGCCGTCATGTATGCGGGACGGATTGTCGAAATCGGTCCTTGCGAGATCATCATGCGCAACCCGACGCATCCCTATACACGACGGCTGATAGCGGCCGTGCCGATCCCCGACCTCGACCGTCCGCTCGATCTCGATTCTCTCGACATTCCGAGAAAGCCGACGCAAGACTGGCACCCCGCCTTCATTCAGGACGAGGGAGAACGGCTGACCCAGATCGACCTAGGTGGCGGGCATTTCGTCCTGGCAAAACCTCAGGTGAACATCAGGGAGCTGCAGCCATGATGAAACGCCGAACCCTGCTCGGTATGATGGCGACCGCGCTTGTTCCCTTCAACGCGAAGGCTGCCTTCACCGGATCGGACTATCTCGCCGACGACATCAAGGCCGGCAAATTGCCGGACGTTGCGGAGCGCTTGCCGCGCAATCCGCGTGTCGTCAATATCGGCGCAAAAAACCTGAAGCCCGGACGTCACGGCGGCGTTGTGCGCATGCTGATCGGCGGTCAGCGCGACATCCGCCTCATGCCGATCAACAGCTATTCACGGCTGGTCGGTTACGACGAGCAACTGAACCTCCAGGCCGATATTCTGGAAAGCTTCACATCGGAAGACGACCGCGTCTTCACCTTGACACTGCGGGAAGGGCACAAGTGGTCGGACGGTTCACCGCTGACGACGGAGGATTTCCGTTACAGCTGGGAAGACGTGATGAACAACAAGGAGCTTCATCGCGGCGGTATTCCAGTGGATCTCAGGGTGAACGGCAAGGGCCCGACTTTCGAGATCCTGGACGAGCGCACGGTAAGATACAACTGGAATGAGCCCAATCCCGATTTCCTGGCACAGCTAGCGAAACCTTCGCCGCTCGTGATCTACATGCCGTCGGCCTATCTGAGGCAATTCCACCCGCGCTACCAGAGCGCGGACAAGATTGCCGCGATGCTGAAGACATACAAGGCGCAGGATTGGACCGACCTGCACCAGCGAATGTCGCGTACGGTGCGGCCGGAAAACCCCGAACTGCCGACACTCGACCCTTGGTACAACAGCACCAAGCCGCCTGCCGGACAATTCGTCTTTCTGCGCAACCCATTCTTCCATCGTGTCGACGAGAACGGTTTGCAGCTGCCTTACATCGATAAAATGGTGCTGAATGTCAGTGCGCCGGATCTGATCGCCGCAAAAGCAGGCTCGGGTGACAGCGACCTGCAATTCGCCAATGTTGATTTCTCCGACTACACGTTCCTGAAAGCCGCCGAAAAACGCCTGCCGATGAAAGTAGATCTGTGGAAGCGCACGCAGGGTTCCCGCGTGGCGCTGGTTCCCAATCTCAATTGCAAAGACGATGTCTGGCGCGGCCTGTTCCAGGACGTTCGGGTCAGGCGGGCGCTATCTCTGGCGATTGATCGGGAGGAGATCAACAAGGCGGTATTCTTCGGCCTGGCGCATGCGGCCGGGAATTCGGTGCTGCCCGACAGCCCATTGTTCAAGCCGGAGTATGAACAGGCCTGGGCGAACCACGATATCGACATGGCCAACCGGCTGCTGGACGAGGCGGGCCTCGCGAACCGCACGGAGGATGGCTTGAGGCTTCTGCCCGATGGGCGCCCGGCAAAAATCATCGTCGAAAGTGCGGGAGAAAGCACGTTTGAGAGCGACGTCTTGGAACTGATCACCGATCACTGGTCGAAGATCGGCATTGCGATCTTCACCCGCGTGTCGCAACGCGAGATTTTCCGCAAGCGGGTGATCGGCGGCGAGACGCTGATGTGCGTGTGGATGGGTCTCGACAACGGCGTGCCGACGGCCGAGATGTCGCCCAATGAACTGGCGCCGACATTCGACGACCAGATGCAGTGGCCGGTCTGGGGGCTTCATTATCTCTCCGGCGGTCGTGATGGACATCCACCGGATCTTGCCGAGGCCAGGCAGCTTCTCGACCTGCTGAAAGACTGGAAAACAGCCGGAACGCACGAGGAGCGGGAAGCAATCTGGCATTCGATGCTGACCATCTACACACAGGGCGTCTTCACCATCGGCATCGTCAACCAGGCTCTGCAGCCGCTCGTCTATTCTTCGAAACTGCGCAACATTCCCGAGAAGGCCCTGTTCGGCTACGATCCGACATCCTTCCTTGGCGTCTATATGCCTGACACCTTCTGGTATGAGGAGGATCACGCATGATCCGCTACATTCTCTGGCGGATCATGGTGATGATCCCTACCCTGATTCTGATTTCCATGCTCGTCTTCACCATCATCGAGCTGCCGCCGGGCGACTATTTCGAAAGCTATGTCGCCGAGATGCGGGCAATCGGCGAACCGGCCGACATGCAGGAAATCGAGGAATTAAGGGCGCGCTACGGTTTTGACCAGCCGCTGCCGATCCGTTACCTGCATTGGGTGGGCGGCATGATGGTGGGCGATTTCGGCTATTCCTTCGAATACCGCCTGCCCGTCTCGGACGTTGTCGGCGACCGTCTGTGGCTGACCATTCTCGTATCCGTCGTGACGATCATCCTCACCTGGCTGCTGGCCTTCCCGATCGGCATCTATTCCGCCACGCATCAGTATAGCTGGGGCGATTATGGGCTGACGCTTCTCGGCCTTATCGGCCTTGCCGTGCCTAATTTTGTGCTGGCGCTCATCCTGATGTATTTCGCCAACGTCTGGTTCGGCACATCGATCGGCCATCTGATGGACCAGAAATACCTGAACCAGCCGATGAGCTGGGACAAGGCGAAGTCGATCCTCGAACATCTGTGGATCCCAGTGATCATTATCGGCACGGCCGGCACCGCCGGCATGGTGCGCCGGCTGCGCGCCAACCTGCTTGATGAGCTGCGCAAGCAATATGTGATGACGGCGCGGGCGAAGGGGCTTCACCCGTTCAAGGTTCTGACGAAGTATCCGCTGCGCATGTCGCTCAATTTCTTCATCTCGGACATCGGCTCGATCCTGCCACAGATCATTTCCGGAGCGGAAATCACCGCCGTCGTGCTGTCACTCGAGACGACGGGGCCCATGCTGATCAAGGCGCTGCAGACGCAGGACATGTATCTGGCGGGTTCCTTCCTGATGTTCCTTGCCATATTGACCGTGGTCGGGGTGCTGATCTCGGACATCGCGCTTGCACTCTTCGACCCGCGCATTCGCCTTTATGGAGGTCGGACGCGATGAGCATGCAACTGCCACCGGACGGCCAGCCGCTGCCGCATTACGTCAATGAAGCTGCTTTCGATCCATACGCTTTCGATAAGACGGGCGAAGGTGCACCGCTTGCCAAGCGAGCCTCCCAGCTCCGTTTGATGTGGTGGAGGTTCAGGCGGCACAGGTTGGCGCTGTTCTCAGGCATATTCCTGCTGTTCTGCTATCTGTCGATCATCATCGCCGAGTTTCTTGCGCCGTATAATCTCCACACGCGCAACATGGATCACATCTATGCGCCGCCGCAATCGGTGCATCTGTTTCATGACGGGACGTTCGTCGGGCCATTCGTCTACGGCCAGAAGATGACGCTGGACATGGAGAACCTGAGGCGCGTCTACACCGACGATCCCAACCAGGTGCAGCGGCTCCGCTTCTTCTGCAAGGGCGATCCCTACAAATTCTGGGGCCTCATTTCCGCAGAGCGACATCTCGTCTGCCCGGCTGAAGGCGGCCAGATGTTCCTGTTCGGCACCGACCGGCTCGGACGGGACGTCATGTCCCGGGTCATCTATGGCGCACGGATTTCGCTGACGATTGGTCTTCTCGGCATCACCACCAGCTTCGTGCTGGGCATCCTGATCGGCGGGCTTGCAGGCTATTGGGGCGGCAAGTTCGATCTTGTGGTGCAGCGCATCATCGAAGTACTGCAGTCGATCCCGAGCATTCCGCTATGGCTGGCGCTTGCCGCGATCATGCCGGTGGATTGGAGCCCGTTCGTCATCTATCTCGGCATTACCTTCATCCTGGGGCTTCTGGACTGGACAGGGCTTGCGCGCGCGGTGCGATCCAAGCTGCTGGCGCTTCGGGAGGAAGACTATGTGATGGCGGCGCAATTGATGGGGGCCAATCACTGGCGTGTCATCGGCCGGCATCTCATTCCCGGTTTCATGTCGCACCTGATCGCCAGCGCGACGCTGACCATTCCCGGCATGATCCTCGGCGAGACGACATTGAGCTTTCTCGGGCTCGGCCTCAGGCCACCGGTCACGAGCTGGGGCGTGCTTCTGACCGAAGCGCGGACGGTCAATGTCGTGGCGCTTTATCCCTGGCTGCTCATCCCGGTGATCCCGGTCATCCTGGTCATCCTCGCATTCAATTTCTTAGGCGATGGCTTGCGTGACGCGGCGGACCCCTATCACTGACTTGCGCGCATAAAAGCGGGCGGATACTGGTTTTGCCGGCCGAACCCTGGATGAGGGATCGACCGGCAAAGACCGCAAGGAACGACGTTGAACATACCGAACAAGATGGTCGTGCTGCTTAAAGGCTATCCGCGCCTTTCAGAGACCTTTATCGCGCAGGAACTGCGCGGCCTGGAACTCGCCGGCTTCAAGCTGGAACTGATGTCGATGCGCCGACCGACCGACAAGAAGCGGCATCCGGTACATGACGAGATCGAGGCGCCCGTCCACTATCTACCGGAATATCTGCACGAAGAGCCTCTGCGGGTCGTCAAGGCCTTTTTCCACTGGTTCGGCAAGCCATCCTTCCGGGCGGCTGCCAAAGCATTTCTGAAAGACCTGCCGCGCGACATAAGCCGCAACCGTTTTCGCCGCTTCGGCCAGGCGCTGGTGCTTGCCCGCGAATGGCCTAAAGGGGCGGACTGGCTGCATGTGCATTTCATCCACACACCGGCTTCGGTCGCCCGTTATGCATCGCAGTTGCTTGGCATACCCTTCACCGTTTCCGCCCATGCCAAGGATATCTGGACGAGCCCAGACTGGGAGCTTTCCGACAAGCTCGATGATGCAAGCTGGACGGTGACCTGCACCCGCGGCGGCGCCGATCACCTGCGCACACTCTCAGAGAACGCCGGCAAGGTGCATCTCAGCTATCATGGCCTGAACCTCAGCCGTTTTCCCTCGCCGGATCGCGCAGCTGCGACGCGCGATGGCTCCAATCCGAATGATCCCATTACGATACTGGCTGTCGGCCGTGCCGTGCCGAAAAAGGGCTTTGATATCCTGCTCAAGGCGCTAGCCCTGCTTCCAGCCGACCTTCACTGGCGGCTCGATCACGTCGGCGGCGGTGATGAGCTGAAGGTGCTGAAGCCGCTTGCGGAAGAACTCGGGCTTGCCGGCCGCGTCAGCTGGCATGGGGCGATGTCGCAGCAGGAAGTGCTGCAGCGTTACGGCGAGGCCGACATATTCGCCCTGCCCTGCCGCATTGGCAAGGATGGCGATCGCGACGGATTGCCGAATGTTCTGGTCGAGGCGGCCAGCCAGCGGATCCTCTGCATCTCGACAACAATTTCCGGCATTCCGGAACTGTTCGTCGATCAGGAGAACGGCCTGCTGGTAGAACCGGAAGACCCATTGGCGCTCGCCAAAGTGCTCGAAATCGCCATCCGCAACCCATCGGAACGGGACCGCATGGCCAGGAATGCAGAAGCGAAGGTCCGTGGTCATTTCGACCACAAGACCAGCATATCGGATCTGGAGAGATTGTTCTCAGCCGCCTATTCGACACTCGCCAACAAGGAGCCCTCGCAGCCATGACATCACCGCGCGTGCTCTTCTATGTTCAGCATCTGCTGGGGATCGGCCATATCGCCCGGGCAAGCCTCGTTGCGTCAGCTCTTGCCGAGGATGGCTTTGAGGTGACGATGGTAACCGGTGGACTGCCCGTACCCGGCTTTCCGGGACCGGGCATCAACCATATTCGACTGATGCCGGAGGTCACGTCTCGAGAAGGATTTTCAGGCCTGCAGGACATAGATGGAGCAACGCTCGGGCCTGACGGAGAGCGCCAGCGCATGGAGCAACTGCTGGCGGTTCTTGGCGACACCAAGCCGGATATTGTCATCACCGAAGCCTTTCCGTTCGGCCGCCGGCAGATGCGTTTCGAGCTTTTGCCGTTTCTCGATGCGATCAAGGCGATGCATCCGAAGCCACTGCTTTTTGCCTCGATCCGCGACATCCTCCAGGTGAACAAGAAGCCGGGGCGTGACGAGGAAACGGTGGCGCTCATCAAGCAACATTTCCACCGCGTGCTCGTACATGGCGATGAAAACCTGACACGGATCGAAGACACGTTTCCACTTGCAGGCGAGATCGCCGACAAAGTGCTCTATACGGGTCTTGTTGCGCCGGCGGCCCCTGTACCCTCGCCCGAAAAATATCGGGTGGTCGTGTCCGCTGGCGGCGGAGCGGTGGGACAGAAACTGCTGAATGCCGCCGTTGCTGCGCGTGACCTGATCGCCTCGCCCGGCCGCTGGTGCGTGATTACCGGACCGAATCTCGACGCAGCAAGCTTCGACAGCTTTGCCTCGAAGGGCGACGGTGAGATGGAGGTGTTTCGCTTCAGGAGCGATTTCCGGCAATTGCTCGGCAGTGCCGAGCTTTCGATCTCACAGGCCGGTTATAATACCGTCTGCGACGTGCTGAGAGCCGGCTGCGGGTCGCTGCTTGTGCCTTTTGCGGCTGGCGGCGAGACGGAACAGACGGCGCGCGCAGTAAAGCTGCGGGAACTCGGGCTGGCGGAATTCATCGAGGAAGCGGCAATCACACCAGACTTGGTGGCAAGCGGAATCGGCAAGGCCCTTGCGCAACGTGGCAAGGCCCATCTGGACCTGAACATGGATGGAGCACGTGAAACGGCGCGGCTGCTACGCCGCGAAATCAACCGCGAGAGCTGATTTCAGCTCTCGACGGCGGTAAGATAATCGGGACGCTTTCCCTGCAGGTATTCCTGGACGATGGCAGAAAGATTGGGCAGACCTTCAAGGCGATAATCCGGCGCCGTTGCAGATGGCGGGTCCCGCAGCAGCAGTTCCTTGATCGCCGCAGAGAGCCGCATCCCATCCGAAGAATGATCGGGATGCAGCATGGCAACCAGTCCAAGTTCCGTGGCACGCATTGCGCGGATCAACTGCTCCTGCCTCGGCACCATGCGGGGAATAATCAGCGCCGGCTTATCGAAGGACAGAATTTCGCAATAGGTGTTATAACCGCCCATGGCAACGATCGCACGCGCATTGGCGATCAGGTCTTCCATGCGGTTATCGAATTCGATGACCTCAAGACAGTTATGCGAAGCGGCTGCCTGTTTCAGCGTTTCGCGCTGCTCGCCGGGCATGTAAGGGCCAAGCACGATCAGGGCTTTTTCTGTCAGATCCGGATCGGCCTGATACGCATTTATTACGTCGCGAACGAGTTCATACCCGTCACCGCCGCCGCCTGTAGTCACCAGAATATAATCGCCATCCCGCTTCGGCAGAGCCGTCGCGCGGCTTTTCCATGCCTTTCGCTGTAGGAAGCCGACGAAGGTCATCTTGCGACGTAATGATGGCGGAACATCGAGCCCGGTGAGAGGATCGTGGAAATCCGGAGGGCCGTAGACCCAGACGTGATCGTAGAGCTGATCGATCTTCGCCATCACATCGTTGCGCCGCCATTCGGCATCCAGAAGATGCGGTGCATCCATGACGTCACGAAGGCCAAGCACGAGAAGCGTGCCGCGGCTCTTGAGATAAACGAGCGTGTCTTCCACTTCGCGCCGAAGACCGAGCGGCTCCTTGTCGACGATGAAGATATCCGGTTGGAAGGATTCCGCCGTCTGGCGAATGATCGCCTGACGCATTTCCAGCGTTTCCTCCAGATTGATGTGCTCGTCCATCGACGTGTAGTCGCCGTTGCGCAGCTTGATCACGCTCGGGATCTTCACGTAGTCGACGCGCGAGCGATAATCGAAGGCACCGGCAATCGTTGCGCCGGAAATGATCAGGACATGCGCGCCCTGAAAGGTTTCGACCAGGTGATTGGCGATCGTCATGCAGCGGCGAATATGGCCTAGCCCAAACGTATCGTGGCTATACATGAGAATGCGGGCATCTCTGAAACCCTGTGACATGCCCTTGACCTTAGGTAACATCTGAATTGTCTTTCCCGGCAACATAAAGTCTTTCAAAAGCGAAGCCAAGTCAGGCCGAGGCCGCAGCTAAGGGATCTCACGGACCCTGTCTTGAACGATATGCGCTTCGAACTTGGGAGTTATCGCTTGAGGCACAAGCCCTATCCTGAAGACGTGATGCGTCGTTATCCCTCAGGCCTGCTATCGCCACGCTCAATCGATTTCGGACCGATGCTCCATATACCAGCGGACGAAAGCATCGACACCTTCATCCAATCCGGTTTCCGGCTTACGCCCGGTCAGCGCCAGCAGAAGGTCCGGGCTGGCGAATGTGCGCGGCACATCGCCTTTCTGCATCGGCAGCATCTTGCGCCTTGCCGGCTTGCCCATTGTCTTTTCGATGACCTCGATAAAATCGAGAAGCCCGACCGGCTGACCGCCGCCAAGATTGACTGTACGGAATGGTCCTTGCTCCGAAAGCGTATCGATATCAGCAACACGGTTCGATTCGGATGGAGCAACCCTGGACAAATCAATGATCGAATCGACGAGATCGTCGATATAGGTGAAGTCACGGCTCATCTTGCCTTCGCCGTAGATCTCTATTTCCTGATCGTCGAGCATCGCCTTGACGAACTTGAACAGCGCCATGTCCGGCCGGCCCCAGGGACCATAAACCGTGAAGAAACGGAAAGCCGTCGTCGGAACCTTGTAGAGATGGGCGTAGCTATGAGCCATCACCTCCATGGACTTCTTGCTGGCAGCATAGAAAGTCAGAGGTTCGTCAGCCTTGTCTGTTTCCCGGAACGGAATGCCCGGATTGGCACCGTAGACGGAAGAGGTGGACGCCAACATCAGGTGTCCGACACCGACTTCTCGGGCGATCTCAAGAATGTTCCACGAGCCGATGAGGTTCGAGTCGAGATAGGCCTTTGGATTTTCGAGGCTGTAACGAACACCTGCCTGAGCTGCCAGATGAACGATAACGTCCGGATTGAAGGCCTTGACCGCTTCTTCAAGCAAAGCCCTGTCTTCCAGCATGCCCTGTACGAAGCGGAAGGAAGGAAACTGTGCCAGGCCGGCATTGCGGGCCTCCTTCAGGCGCAGGCTGTAATAGGCCGTCATCCCGTCAAAGCCGACAACCTCGTGACCATCCTGCAAAAGCTTGCGCGCCAGATGAAACCCGATGAAGCCCGCCGTGCCGGTGATAAAATAACGCATGTCCGCTTCCGCCGTTGATGGGGATCACATACCCAACCAAACGGGTCGAAGCAACGAGCCGCTAATGGAAAAGCCTGAGGCGCGCCGGTGGAACCCCTGGTTTGCCATTTTTGCGATCGACAGCGAACTGGATGAGATCCATCGAAGCCTGGTCGGTGAGAGGCTTGGCCATGACGCCGACAACACCGTTCACACCAGAAGCCACTACGCCTGGGTTTCCGGTGATCATGATGACGACAATACCGTATTCGGCCAAGACCTTGGCGATCTCCGGCCCCGTCTCGCCATCGGCAAGCCGCACGTCGACGAAAGCGATATCCGTGTCACGCGTGTAGTTGAGCGCCACCTTCATATCAGGCGCGATGCCAACCACATCATGTCCACTACGCTGAACTGCCTCCTCTATGTCCATGGCGACTAGCAGGCTGTCTTCGACAATCAGAAAGCGATATTCCACGCGCATTCTCCTATCACTCAAGCGGCAAATAGTCGGCGCTTGCCGCTTGGCAATAGGTATCTTAGAGATCGCGGTCATTTTTAGGGGCGTGGTTAAGCCTTTGAACCTCGGCGTTTTTGCGCGTCAGGCCCATATGCGACGATCCCGCAAGGAGCCAGAAGACGGCGACTGAGTGATCGCCAAATATTTCAGAGACCGGCGAAAGGTGAGGAAGCATCCGGAACCGTTTTATCGACAAGCGGGTTCTCTTGCCGGAAGTCAAAAGAGGAGAAGAACCATGAAAAATATCATTCTTGCTTCCTGCGCAATCTTCGCAGCAACCTTTGCAGGCCAGGCCTATGCACAACAGAGCACGGTGACCGGCGCAGCCGGTGGTGCCGTGACAGGAGCTGTGGTCGGTGGTCCCGTCGGAGCCGCTGTGGGTGGTGTTGTCGGTGCCATCGCCGGCACGGCAATCGATCCGCCGCCACGCGAAGTGGTTACCTATGTTGAACAGCAGCCCGCGCCAGCCACGGCCGTGACTGTGGAACAGCCGATCGCCGTCGGCAAGCCGGTTCCCGAAACGGTTGTGCTAACCCCGGTTCCAAGCAACACCCGATATGCCTATACGGTGGTCAACAATCAGCGCGTGATCGTCGATCCGCAGACCCATACCGTGGTGCAGATTATCAAGTAACGCCCACAATGCGAAAGCCCCGCTTCATATGCGGGGCTTTTCAATTAAACTGCCAAACGAGATCTCAGACCACCAGCGTCTGGCTGATCCTATCCTCTTCGCCGAACAGGCGGAGGTAGCGCTGCACTTCCTTCGCGTCGCCGGTCGCCTTCTGCGGATTGTCCGAAAGCTTAACGGCGGGGCGACCATTGGCTTCGCTGACCTTGCAGACGACCGAGATCGGTTTCAATCCGTTGATCTCGGTTGGCGCGCACCCGGCAAAGTCGTTGGTAAGGTTGGTGCCCCAGCCGAAGCTCATTCTGACCCGGCCCTCGAAATGCTTGTAGGTTTGAATGATCGCATCGACATCGAGGCCGTCTGAAAAGATCAGCAGCTTTTCCTTCGGGTCGCGGCCGACCTTCTTCCACCAGTCGATGATCTTTTCGCCGCCTTCGATCGGCGGGGCACTGTCGGGGCGGAAGCCTGTCCAGTCTGCGACCCAGTCCGGCGCATCCCGCAGAAACGCGGCAGTACCGAAAGCATCCGGCAAAACGATCAGCAGATTGCCGTGATAAAGCCGGTTCCAGTCCTTCAGTACCTGATAGGGGGAGTTGCGCAGCTCTTCATCCGTCTTCGCCAAGGCGGCGGCGACCATCGGCAGCTCGTGCGCATTGGTGCCGACAGCTTCCAGATCGCTGTCCATAGCCAGCAATACGTTGCTTGTGCCGGTGAAACCGCTGCCGATACCTTCCTTCAGCGCCTCGACGCACCAGCGCTGCCACAGGAAGCTGTGGCGACGGCGCGTGCCGAAATCGGAAATCCGCAGGCCGGGCAATTCCCGCAGGCGCTGAACCTTTTCCCACATCCTGGCCTTGGCACGAGCATAGATCACATCGAGCGTGAAGTAACCGAGCGAGCGCATGGCCGTGCGGGAACGCATCTCGTTGATGATTGCCAGCGCCGGAATTTCCCACATCGTGGTATCCATCCACTTGCCATGGAAATTCAGCTCGTATTGCCCATTGCGCTTGGACAATTCGTATTCCGGCAGCTTGTAGTTGGAAAGCCAGGTGAGGAATTCGGGTTCGAAGATCTGGTTGCGGCCATAAAACGTGTTACCCGCCAGCCAGATCATCTCCTTCTTGGAGAGACTAACCGTGCGGGCGTGGTCAAGTTGCTCCCGCAGGGCACCTTCATCGATCTCTTCCGCCAATTTCACGCTGGTGGTGCGATTGATCACGGAGAATGTCGCGTCGACGTCCGGATAAAGCTTCCAGATCATCTGCAACATCAGAAGTTTGTAAAAATCGGTGTCGATCAGACTGCGGATGATCGGATCGAGCTTCCAGCTGTGATTATACACCCTGGTTGCGATATCGGTCTTGGTCATGCCTGCCCCTGTCCCGGTCGCCTGTGACCGGTCGGCCTCACTCGCTATAGAGGCAAGCTAACGATCTTACCTCCCGGCAGCTTTATCGGGAAAAAAATCGATTAAGTCCAGACGCAGTTCAACTGTCGCGGTACTGCCGAAAACAAACCGGAAGCTTCAGTAACCCGTCGTCCTGTCGACGACGTGCTGTAGCGGCTCTCCTCTTTCGAAACGCTCCATCTGAACTTCCGCATTGCGGAGCAAGGCCCGGATATCGGAGGCAGAGGCAGCATGCGGCGTCACGATTACATTGTCCATGGACCAGAAACGGCTGTCCGGCGACAACGGCTCCTGCTCGAAGACGTCGAGAGACGCGCCGCCCAAGGTCTTGGCGTCGAGAGCCGCGACGAGATCCTTCTCCACCTGGCTACCGCCGCGCCCGGCATTGATGAAGACTGGCGCTCCGAGCGCGCCTTTTCGGCATAGCTTGGAAAAGAGCGACGCATTGAAGATGCCGCGCGTCTCGTCCGTCAGCGGCAAGAGCCCGACGAGAATGTCGGTGCGGGCCAGAAAGGCATCGAGTTGCGACGCATCGTAGGTCTCGATACCCTCGATCGTCTTCTTCGTCCGCGACCAGCCGATGACGTTGAAACCCATAATCTTCAGTTTGCGGACACTATCTTGGCCAAGCACGCCTAACCCCATGACACCGACGGTCAGATCCTTCGCTTCAGGCTGGTGCAATTCCTTCCAGATGCGCGAGCGTTGCTGAACGGCATAGGCCGGAGCTTGACGCAGATGGCTGAGGCATTGAAGCACGACCCACTCGCTCATGCGGGTGGTAAGGCTCTCATCGACGAAACGGACGATCGGGATATCCGGCAGGCCGGGCGTGGCGAGGATGGAATCGACGCCGGCGGCGCCGGAAAACAGCACTTTCAGATTGGGGGCGCGATGGAAAAGATCCAGATCCGGTTTCCAGAGAAAAGCATAGCTTGCGTTGGAAAGATCCGCCGACTTGTCCGAGGCGTGCAGGACCTGGCGTCCGGCGAGTGCGCCGATCAGAGCCTGATCCACATCACGGCGTTCGAATTTCAGGTCGATAACGACAGAACCTTTTTCAGACAAAGCTATTCCCACTTTTGTTATTGGCCGACGGCCCCGTTTTCGACCGCCTCGATATTGAAAGCCGCAGCCATAAGCGCCTTGGTATAATCTTCCTTCGGCGCGCGGAAGATTTGTTCGGACGGACCTTCCTCGACCACCTTTCCGGTGCGCATGACGATAACGTGGTTGGCGAGTGCCTTCACCACTTTCAGGTCATGGCTGATGAAGAGATAGGCGAGATCATGCTTGGCCTGCAGATCGCGCAGAAGGTCGACGACCTGCGCCTGCACCGTCATGTCGAGCGCCGAGGTCGGCTCGTCCAGCATGACGAAGCGGGGTTTCAGCACCATGGCGCGGGCAATTGCGATACGCTGCCGCTGGCCGCCGGAAAACTCATGCGGGTAACGCCAGCGGGTTTCGGGATCGAGGCCGACTTCCTGCAGCGCCCAGGCAACACGCTGATCGCGCTCGTCTGCCGACAGCGACCGTTCGTGAACCTTTAGGCCTTCGGCGATGATCTCTCCCACCGGCATGCGGGGACTGAGCGAACCGAAGGGATCCTGAAACACCACCTGCAAGCGATTGCGATAGGGCAGCATCTGTTTGAAGGAATGGCCGTTGATCGCATCGCCGATGAAGACGATCCGCCCTTCCGAGGCGATCAGCCTTGCCAGCGCCAGACCGAGCGTCGTCTTGCCGGAGCCGGATTCGCCGACAATGCCGAGCGTTTCGCCGGCACGCAGCGTCAGATCCACGCCATCGACCGCCTTCACGTGATCCACCACCCTACGCATGAATCCGGCCTTGATCGGAAACCAGACACGCAGATCCTTGGCTTCCATGACGACCGGATGGCTCGGATCGGCTGCCGGTGGTTCGCCTCTCGGTTCGGAACTGAGAAGATGTTGGGTATAGGGGTGCTGCGGGCGCTCGAAGACATCGGCAACCGAGCCTTCCTCGACGATCTTGCCCTTGGTCATGACACAGACGCGATCGGCGAATTTGCGAACTATGCCGAGATCGTGGGTGATGAACAACATGGACATGCCATGCTCGCCCTTCAGCTTGCGCAAAAGCTCTAGAATCTGCGCCTGAACCGTCACATCCAGAGCGGTTGTCGGCTCGTCGGCGATCAGGAGCTTCGGCCGGTTGGCGAGCGCCATGGCGATCATGACACGCTGGCGCTGGCCGCCGGAGAGTTCGTGCGGGTAGGCGGTCAGGCGCTTTTCCGGCTCGCGGATGCCGACCTGGTTGAGCAGTTCCAATATGCGGCTGCGGGCGGCGCTACCCACCATCGCCTGGTGCATTTCCAAAATCTCGCCGATCTGCCTCTCGATCGTGTGCAGCGGATTGAGCGAGGTCATCGGCTCCTGGAAGATCATCGTGATGTCGTTGCCGCGCACATGGCGCAGTTCCGCTTCCGATGCCTTCAAGAGATCCTTGCCCTGAAACAGTATTTCGCCAGAGGGGTGGCTTGCGGCCGGATAGGGCAGAAGCTTCAGGATGGAATTGGCCGAGACCGATTTGCCGGAGCCGGATTCGCCGACCAAAGCTAGGACTTCACCGGGCTTTATATCGAACGACACGTGATCGACGGCAAGCGTTTCCGTCTCGCCCTGATGAAAGGCGACGGACAGATCACGAACGGAAAGGAGGGCGTCTGTCATCATATCACCGGAACGTCTTGCGGGGGTCGAAGGCATCACGCACCGCCTCGCCAATGAAGATCAGCAGAGACAGCATGATCGACATGGTGAAGAAGGCCGTCAGTCCCAGCCAGGGCGCTTGCAGGTTGTTCTTACCCTGGGCGATCATTTCTCCCAGCGACGGCGAGCCGGGCGGCATGCCGAAGCCGAGGAAATCCAGAGACGTAAGCGTGGCGATCGAACCCGATAGGATGAAGGGCAGGAAGGTGAGCGTCGCCACCATCGCGTTGGGCAGGAGGTGGCGATACATGATCGTCCAGTTGCCGACGCCGAGCGCACGGGCCGCACGCACATATTCGAAATTGCGGGCACGCAGGAACTCCGCCCTGACCACGCCGACGAGGCTGACCCAAGAGAAAAGCAGCAATATGCCGAGCAGGATGAAGAAGCCGGGCGGCAATATCGAGGCGATGATCAGCAGAATGTAGAGGACCGGCATAGCCGACCAGATCTCGATGAAACGCTGCATCAGAAGATCGGTCCAGCCGCCGAAATAACCCTGCACGGCACCGGCTCCGACACCGATGATGGCCGAGCAGATGGTGAGAGCCAGACCGAACAGGACCGAGATACGGAAACCATAGATCATCCGCGCCATGACATCACGCGCCTGATCGTCGGTGCCGAGCCAGTTCATGTTGCCGAGAATGCAGTTCGGATCCTGATCGCCTTGCAGATAGGCCTTGCATCGATCGGCCTTGCCCATCAGCCAGAAGGGCTCTGTCGGGGCGGAATGGGGGATCTGCGAATTGACCGTCTGATAGGAATAGCGGATCGGCGGCCAGATCATCCAGCCGTTCGTATTGATCTCTTCCTGGATGAAGTCCGATCGATAGTCTGTCGTCGCGAGGAAGCCGCCGAACTTTTCCTCCGGGTAATCGACCAGAACCGGATAGAGGATCTCGCCCTTGTAAGAGGCGACGATCGGCCGGTCATTGGCGATGAATTCGGCAAACAGGCTGAGCGTGAAGAGGACCAGAAAAATCCAGAAGGACCAGAAACCGCGCTTGTTTGCTTTGAAATTGGCAAGCCGGCGCTTGCTGGTCGGCGACAGGAAGGGGCGCTTGGCGGGCGGCGCTGCCGCGATCGGCGTGGTGACGGAAGTTGCGTTCATCAGACGTCCCTCCGCTCGAAATCGATGCGCGGGTCGATCCAGGTATAGATCAGGTCGGAGATCAGGTTCACGACGAGGCCCATCAGCGAGAAGATGAAGAGCGTGCCGAAGACGATCGGATAATCACGATTGACGATCGAGAGATAACCGAGCCTTCCCAGCCCATCGAGCGAGAAAATGTTTTCTATCAGCAGCGAGCCGGTGAAGAAGGCCGAGATGAAGGCACCGGGAAAACCGGCAATGACGATCAGCATGGCGTTGCGGAAAACGTGCCCGTAGAGCACCTGCCGTTCGTTCAAACCCTTGGCGCGCGCCGTCGTGACATACTGCTTCTTGATCTCGTCGATGAAGGAGTTTTTCGTTAGCAGCGTCGTGGTGGCAAAGGCCGAAAGCGACATGGCGATCAGCGGCAGCGTGAGGTGCCAGAAATAATCGCCGATCTTCTGATACCAGGTGAGATCGTCGAAATTGTCGGAGACGAGACCGCGCAGCGGGAACCAGTCTAAGAAGGAGCCGCCGGCGAAAAGGACGATCAGCAGGATGCCGAAGAGGAAGCTCGGCACCGCATAACCGACGATGATGACGCCGGAGGTCCAGATATCGAAGCTCGACCCGTCCTTGACCGCTTTGCGGATGCCGAGCGGAATGGAAATCAGGTAGGAGACGATCAAAATCCAGAAGCCAAGCGAGATCGAGACCGGCAGCTTGTCGATGATGAGATCGATCACCGGCGTGTTGCGGAAGAAGCTCTCGCCGAAATCGAAGCGGATATAATTCCACATCATGTCGAGAAAACGGGTCAGCGGCGGCTTGTCGAAGCCGAACTGCTGTTCGAGCTTCTTGATGAATTCCGGATCAAGCCCTTGGGCGCCGCGGTAATTCGATTCAGAGCTTATGCCCTGAGCCGACAGATCGTTGCTGGCTCCCGACAGGCGGTCACCTGAATCCTGCCCCTGGACCTGAGCGATGATCTGCTCGACCGGCCCGCCCGGCGCAAACTGCACGACAAGGAAGGAAATAGCCATGATGCCGACAATGGTCGGGATCATCAGCAGCAGGCGGCGTAGAATATAGGCGCCCATCAGAGCACCATGCCGAACGTTTCGGGCATATCACCGCGGGTCTGCGCAACGATCAAGCGGGCTTCCTTCATCTCTAGGCGAATCAATCCGGCCATTTGGAACAGTTGCCCCTTCAAGGTGCAAGCATCTTACTTACCGGGCTGTTTGGCAAACCATGCTTCGGGGAAAGCGGTGCCGTATTCCGGCAGCTTTTCCGGATGCGCGATCCTGTTCCAGTAGGCGATCTTTTCCTCGCCGGAATAGAACATTGGCACGACATAGTGGTTGGCGAGCAGCACGCGGTCCATGGCCTTGATCGCCGCCACCTGTTCCTCGCGGCTTGGAGGGAAGACGATCTTGCGAATTAGGATGTCGACGGCAGGATCTGCGATCCCGGCATAGTTGCGCGATCCCTGACGATCGACTGATGCCGAGCCCCAATAGTCGTTCTGTTCGTTGCCGGGGTTCATCGTCTGCGCCCAGACACCGAAAATGATGTCGTAGTCGAAGCTGCGGACACGGTTGATATATTGTGAGGCGTCCACTGTGCGGATGCGTGCATCGATACCTATTCTCTTGAGGCTGTTGATATAGGGCGTGACAGTCCGCTCCTGACCGGCATTGCTCAGCAGGATTTCAAACCCCAGGGGCTGGCCGGTCTTGCTGTTGACCATGCGGTTGCCCTTCAACTCGTAGCCCGCCTGCTTAAGCAGACCAACTGCGGTGCGTAGGTTGTCGCGCACCTTGTTCGGATCGCCATTGACCGGGTTCGCATAGGGTTTGGTGAAGACTTCCGGCGGGACCTTGTCCCTCAGTTCATTGAGGATTTCGAGCTCCTTGCCCTCAGGCAGGCCGGAGGACGCAAGCTCCGTGCCCCAGAAGAAACTGTCGACCCGTTTCAGGCCACCAAAGGCGAGGTTCTTGTTGAGGTCCTCGAAATCATAGGCGTAATTCAAGGCCTGACGGACCCGCGCATCCTTGAAGAGGTCGCGGCGCATGTTCGGCACGAATGCCTGCATCACGCCGACAGCCCTGAATGGGTTCGTCAGCGCCTCCTTCGTCACCCGGCCATCCTTGACCGCGTCGAAATCGTAGCGGGTCGCCCAGCGGCTGGAGCTGTTTTCCTGCCGGTAGTCGACATTGCCGGCCCGGAACGCCTCGAACTGCACGTCGGTGTCGGAGAAATAGGTGTAGCTGATGGTACGGAAATTATACTGGCCGCGGTTGATTGGCAGGTCCTTGCCCCAATAGTCGTCGCGCAGCTCATAACGAATGCCCGATCCGGGCTGAACCGAAGCAACCTTGTAGGGGCCGGACGCCATCGGCACTTCCAGCGACGTGCGCGAAATATCGCGCGCCTTACCCTGGCTGTCGGTCCCTTCCCACCAATGTTTCGGCAGGATCGGGAAATCGCCTACGATCGAGGGTAGTTCCTTGTTGTTCTTCTCGTCGAAGCGGAAGGTCACTTCGCGATCACCGGTCTTTTCCGCTCCGGTCACATGGCGATAGTAACCGGAATAAAAGGCACTGTGCTGTTTGAGCATATTCAGGCTGAAGACGACGTCTTCCGGGGTCACCGGCTGACCGTCGGCCCATTTGGCTTCCGGCCGCAGTCGGAAGGTCACTGACGACATGTCGTCAGGGTAGGCAACGGCTTCAGCCAATAGGCCGTAGGTGCCGAAGACCTCGTCTTCCGAACGCTTCATCAGCGTTTCGTAGATCATCGTCACGCTGGAAGCGATGGCGCCCCTGTCAATTACCGGATTGAGGTTGTCGAACGTGCCCTCTTGGGCAAGCTTGAGTTCGCCTTGCTTGGGGGCGTTTACATCGACATAGGGAAGCGCCTGGAAATCTGCTGGCAATTGCGGCTCGCCGACCACGGCCATGCCGTAACGCCATTTCGGCTCATCGGCCATCGCCCATGGCGCCATGAACGACGCTGCCAATGCGACAACAAGACCTTTGCGGAGCCGGGCCAAATCCATGCTTTTCCCTTTGTGGTTTTGATTTGTTGCAGCGAAGCATAGGGCAAAAGAGGGCGAAAAACAGGAGGCGCCGCTCACAAGCAATTTATCGCCCGCAGCCGCCGGGCGAGATCTCCATTTCACCAAAGTCTCATTCCAGACTAAACTGGCGATAAAAGTGATTTGCGGCGGAAGTTCATGAAATCGATTTCGAAGATGGTCCTCGGACTGGCGACAATGGCTCTGTTATGCGGTTCCATCGCGGATCCATCGATGGCGCAGGACGGTACGCCGGCCAAGCAGCTCTTCGGCGCGGTGAAATTGCCGAACGCTGCGTCGCCGGCACCTCTCGGCTTCTACGCCAAGGGCTGCATGTCCGGTGCAGTCGCACTACCGACGGACGGTCCGACATGGCAGGCCATGCGCCTTTCGCGCAATCGGCGCTGGGGCAACCCGGCAATGATCGATCTGCTCGAACAGTTTTCCCGCGATGCCGCAAGCCTCGGCTGGGGGACCGGCATTCTGGTCGGTGATATTTCCCAGCCTCGCGGCGGCCCGATGATCAATGGCCATGCCTCGCACCAGATCGGGCTCGATGCGGATGTCTGGTTCACACCGAAACCGGCTCAGCCGATGAGCGTGCAGCAGCGGGAAGACCTGCCGTTCACCTCTATGCTGGACAAGAGCAAGTTCCTGACTGTCGATTCGCGCAAGTGGACTAGCACGCATGCTCGCCTGGTGATGCAGGCCGCAAGCTATCCCCAGGTACAGCGGGTGTTCGTCAACCCGGCCATCAAGAAGAAGCTTTGCCAGACCTGGACCGGCGACCGAAGCCTGCTTGGCAAGGTGCGGCCGGTCTACGGACATGACGAGCATTTTCATATCCGCATGAACTGCCCGCCGGGTGCCACAAGCTGCGAACGGCAGGCGGCAACACCGGTCACCGACGATTGCGACAGCAAGGCGCTCGCATGGTGGTTCACCAAGGAACCATGGGCGCCGCCGAAGCCTGCCGACCCCAACAAGAAACCGGTCAAGCCGCGTCAGATCATGCTGTCCGACCTGCCGAAAGCCTGCTCCGCGGTGTTTGCCGGCCCGTCTCGCTCCGAAGCCGACGCGACCTTCGGGGGCCAGCCTGTCGCCTATTCGAGCCAGCCTTCCGTGCCTCAAGCCGTCGATCAGATGGATGCGATCAGCTCCAATCCGGCCAATGTTCCGGCAGACATACCGTTGCCACGCGAGCGGCCTTTCCGTTAAGCCCGTTTGGCATCCGTAAGCTGCAGCGACAACGCCGAGCCTTCCCTTATCGACAACGGCACGATAGAAAGCCAAGGCAAATTAAGGTGGCCTGCAAAGGCCCGATGGAGGAATGCCTTGGAATCGGCCAAGCCGTGCATCGCGCTCATCGCGCATGATCTGAAAAAAGACGACATGGCGGATTTTGCCCGTCAACGCCAGACGGCATTATCGAAGTTTCGCATCGTCGCAACGGGAACGACCGGCGGCCGTGTGCAGGAAGCTGCTCCAGGTCTCGATGTTACGCGACTGAAAAGCGGGCCGCTGGGCGGGGATCAGCAGATCGGTGCGATGATCGCAACCGGCGAGGTCAGCATGCTGGTCTTTTTCATCGATCCGCTCTCTGCACTTCCGCACGATGTCGACGTCAAGGCGCTTACGCGGCTTGCAACCGTCTATGACATCCCGATGGCGCTCAATCGCGCCACTGCAGAACATCTCATCGACTTTCAGTAATCCGCGAGATCCGCTCCCCATGGCCAATGTTCATTCCGAGGCACTGCCCTTTCCTATCCTGATCGGAGATATCGGCGGCACCAATGCCCGCTTCTCCATTCTTGTCGATGCCGAAAGCAAGGCAACGGACTTCGTCCATGTGCAGACGGCGGATTACGAGACGATCGACGATGCGATCGTCGACAAGGTCTTCAACAATCCCGAGCTTGCCAAGCCGCGTTCGGCAATCCTTGCCATTGCCGGTCCGGTCGACGGCGACGAAATCGATCTGACCAATTGCGACTGGATCGTTCGGCCGAAGAAAATGATCGGCGAACTCGGCTTTGACGCGGTGCTCGTCCTCAACGACTTCGAGGCTCAGGCGCTCGCAGTTGCCAGCTTGACCGATAGCGACCGCGAGCAGATCGGCCCCAATGCGCCTGCCGTCGATGCAACACGGGTCGTACTTGGCCCCGGCACTGGTCTTGGCGTTGCAGGCCTGCTTCACGCCCAGGACACTTGGTTTCCCGTGCCGGGTGAAGGCGGCCATGTCGATATCGGCCCGCGCACGCCGCGCGATCTCGAGATCTTTCCGCATCTCGTCACCATCGAGGGGCGTGTCTCGGCCGAGGAAATCATTTCCGGACGCGGCCTCCTGCATATCTACAATGCGGTCTGCGCGGCTGACAGCGTTACACCGAGCGTCAGCCAGCCCAAGGATGTGACCGAAGAGGGTCTGAACGGGAAGAATGCCCAGGCTGCGGAGGCACTCGAACTGTTCGTGACCTATCTCGGCCGTCTCGCCGGCGATCTGGCCCTCATCTTCATGGCGCGCGGCGGCGTTTTCCTTGGTGGCGGGATTTCGCCAAAAATCCTGCCTGAGCTGAAGAAACCCGCCTTCCGGGCGGCTTTCGAGGACAAGGCACCGCATAAGGAACTGATGGAGACAATCCCGACTTTTGTCGTGACGCATCCGCAGGCAGCGCTCGCCGGCCTTGCCAGCTATGCCCGCACGCCAGCCTCTTATGGTATTGCTACCGAGGGGCGCTGCTGGCGTCGGTGAATGCCGGAAAGTCACACCATTAACGAATCCGGCAAGGTCGGCTGGCAAAACCAAGCCTAAGGGGTTAACAAGCCCCTTCTTGAGACTGCGCAGTGATACTGCCGAATTGGGACTTTCCATTGAAGGCTGAAAAAGAAAAAAAACGTCACGTTGATTCCAGCACCGTCGTCAGCGTGCTGAAGCGTATCATTTCGGAAAACGGCCGCGACCATATCCGTGGATATGTATTTGCGATCAGCTGTCTGATTGTCGTGGCGCTTTCAACCGCATTTACCGCCTGGATAATGGAGAAGGTTGTCAACGAGGCATTTGCCAATCGTCGCGCAGATATCGTCTGGCTGATATGCGGCTCTATCCTTGCTGCTTTCGTGCTGCGCGGTTTCGCCACCTATGGCCAAGCGGTTGCACTGTCGAAGATTAGCAACAATATCGTGGCGCGTTATCAGCGCCGGCTATACAGCCACATGATGTCGCTCTCGGTCGGCTTCTTCTCGGAAGCCCGTTCCGCGCATCTGGCGGCACAGATCAGCCAGAACATTTCGGGCATCCGCGATGTGATGAACCTGACGGTCACCTCGACAGCACGCGATCTCCTGACGCTCGTCTCGCTTGTTGGCGTTATGATTTCCAAGGACTGGGTTCTATCGCTGATCGTCTTTGCCGTCGCGCCGCCGCTCCTTTATGCGCTCCGTTATGTGTCTCGCCGACTTCGACTGGCGACCAGGGAGTCGATCGAGATCAACAGCCGCGTTCTTGGCGCCATGCAGGAAACGGTGCAGGGCATTGCGGTGGTGAAGGCCTTCACTATGGAGCAGGAGCTCGAGAAGAAGGTCAACAAGATCATCCAGACGGCTGAGGCCCGCTCCAACCGCATCGCGCGGCTTTCCGAGCGCACCTCGCCGCTGACGGAAACCTTTGCCGGCTTTTCCATCGCGAGCGTGCTGGCCTATGCCGCATTCCGTTCGATCTACGACAACGTGCCGCCAGGGGCTTTCTTCGCCTTCGTCACCGCCTTGCTGTTGGCCTATGATCCGGCACGCCGGCTTGCCAAGCTGCAGGTGCAGATGGACCGCGCCGTGGTCAACGCGCAGATGATCTATGCCCTTCTCGATCTGCAGCCTGCGCAACGCGAAAAGCCCAGCGCACCTGCTCTTGCGATCACCGAGGCCAAGGTCGAACTCAAGGATGTCGTTTTTTCCTATGCGACAGGTTCACCGATCCTTCGCGGAGTGAGCCTTGTCGCCGAAGGCGGCAAAACGACTGCGCTTGTCGGACCTTCAGGTGCCGGCAAATCGACCATTATCAACCTCATTCCGCGCTTCTACGATCCGGCGGAAGGCGAGATCCTGATCGACGGGCAAAATATCGCCGACGTTACGAAATCCTCCCTTCGCCACCAGCTCGCTTATGTCTCGCAACAGCCCTACATGTTCGAAGGCTCGATCCGAGACAACATCCGATACGGACGTCCGGACGCAACTGACGAAGAGGTCGAGGAGGCAGCGAAGCTCGCGCACGCGCATGAATTCATCATTGCCCAGTCCGAAGGCTATGACACATCGGTCGGCGAAAACGGTGTGACGCTTTCCGGCGGCCAGCGGCAGAGGCTTTCGATCGCACGCGCACTGGTGCGCAACGCGCCGATCCTACTTCTCGACGAGGCGACATCGGCGCTCGACAACGAGTCGGAGGCCGCCGTGCAGAAGGCGCTCGACACGGCCATGCGCGGCCGCACCGTGATCGTCATTGCGCACCGGCTGTCGACCGTCGTAAACGCCGACAAGATCGTGGTGATGCAGGAAGGCCGCGTTGTCGAGGAAGGCACTCATGATGACCTTGCCCAGCGCAAGAACGGCCTCTACGCTCGGCTCAACAATCTGCAATCGCCGGAACATCATTAAGCAGGAACAGGCAGGACATGAGTGAAAACGAGATGAAGCTGGTCGTCGTGGGTGCCGGCGGTCGAATGGGCCAGACCCTGATCCGCGTGATCCACGAAACGCCCAGCGTCACTCTTCATGCAGCCATCGAGCGCGAAGGCTCTCCGTTCCTCGGCAAGGATGCAGGTGAATTGTCGGGTGTTGGACCGATCGGCGTTGCGGTAACCAGCGATCCGCTTCAGGCCTTTCTCAATGCCGAGGGCGTGGTCGATTTCACCGCGCCTGCTGCCAGCGTCACCTTCGCAGGTCTCGCTGCGCAGGCGCGCATCGTGCATGTGATCGGCACGACCGGCTGCTCTGCCGATGATGAAGAGAAGTTCACCGCCGCAAGCCGTCATGCACGGGTGGTGAAATCCGGTAATATGAGCCTCGGCGTCAATCTTCTCAGCGTCCTGACCAAGCAGGCCGCGCGTGCCTTGCCGGCAGAGGGCTGGGATATCGAAATCATCGAGATGCATCACAAGCACAAGGTGGATGCTCCGTCGGGCACCGCATTGCTGCTCGGCGAAGCGGCTGCCGCAGGGCGCGGCATCGACCTTGCTTCCCAGTCCGTGCGCGTTCGTGATGGTCATACCGGCCCGCGCCCGGGCGGCACGATCGGCTTTGCAACGCTGCGCGGCGGCTCCGTCGTCGGCGATCATTCCGTCATTCTCGCCGGTGAAGGCGAACTGGTTACATTGTCGCACAGTGCCCGGGACCGCTCTATTTTCGCACGCGGGGCAGTTGCAGCCGCACTCTGGGCGCGTAATAAGAAGCCCGGTCAATATTCGATGCTCGACGTGCTCGGGCTCTCAAATCAATAATATACGGAGGTCTTTCTCATGAGCGGTACTCTTGTCCTCGTTCGCCACGGCCAGAGCGACTGGAATCTCAAAAATCTGTTCACCGGCTGGAAGGACCCTGACCTGACCCCGCTTGGGATCCAGGAAGCCGAGACCGGCGGCAAGGCGCTGGCCGAAACCGGCATCAAGTTCGACATCGCCTTTACCTCCGACCTGCAGCGCGCCCAGAAGACGCTGAAGATCGTGCTCGACAAGGTCGGCCAGCCGGACCTTCAGACGATCAAGGACCAGGCGCTGAATGAGCGCGATTACGGCGATCTCTCCGGCCTCAACAAGGACGATGCCCGTGCCAAGTGGGGCGAGGAGCAGGTTCACATCTGGCGCCGTTCCTATGACGTCCCGCCTCCGGGCGGCGAAAGCCTGCGCGACACCGGCGCCCGCGTTTGGCCCTATTACCTGACCGAGATCCTGCCCCGCGTCCTTCGCGGCGAAAAGGTGCTGGTTGCAGCCCACGGCAATTCGCTGCGCTCGCTGGTCATGGTGCTCGACAAGCTCACCAAGGAACAGATCCTCGGCGTCAACCTCGCAACGGGCGTTCCTATGGTCTACAAGCTCAACGCCGACTCCACGGTCGCTTCCAAGGAAGTGCTCGGCGACATGTCCGGCGCGCACTAAGCGTTACTCCGGTCCTCAAATTCAGACGCCAGCCGACAGGAAACTGCGGCTGGCGTTTTCTATTCCGGTCCTGTCAATTCTCGATCGTGAACTGCACCGCATCCGCCGGAAAACGGCTGACGGCATATTGGACCGGTACGCCATCGGGATCGACATTCAGCGCCCGGGTAACGAGAACGATCGCTCCGGGCGACAGCTCCAGGGAGGCGAGATCGTCATTGTCCGCGTGGACGGCGGTGATTTCCGTCGAGGCGCGGATATAGTCCGGCAAGCCGACAGCCGCAAAGGCGGCGGTTATGGAGCCGCTGTCGCGATAGGCATCGGCCATGCCGGCAAAGCGGTCCGCCGGGAACCACGCGGTTGCGCGGGAAACGGGCCGGCGGTCGGCCTTTCTCAGTGTTTCGAGCCGGATGAGCCTTGAGCCTAAGGGCAATTGCAGCCGGGCGGCGAGATCGGCACTTGCGATTTCTTCGGACGAGGCGAGCAAGATGCCTTCCTTTTCCCGCGCCTGATCGCCAATGCCCTGATTGAATCTCGTGCGCCGCGAGATCGGAAAATTCAGCCTTTCCTTGCGCAGGATCAGCGTTCCCCGGCCCTGCACCGCCTGGACGATGCCTTCCTGGGCAAGGGCTGCAAGAGCACTGCGAACTGTATGGCGATTGACGCCGAACTGGGCCGCCAGCACCACTTCCGGCGGCACTTTTCCGGTATCGTCATAGTCGCCGCCGGCGATGGTCGTGCGTATCCGGTCGGCAATCTGCCGCCATAGCGCTACACCGTTTTGCCGACGAACTGCCGCTTCCTGCATATCCATGTCACACGCTTGTTATATCCAAAAGTTATGGCTAAGTTATCTTGTATAGTTGTCTATATCAATAGACATTTTGGAGAATCGCCATGAGTGTTGCAGAGCAGACCCTGCCGCCCGAACAGGCAGGCCGCAGGCGGTGCGTTTCCCTTCTTGCCTGCGCGACCGCAGGCGAGCTTCACGCCGCTTGGGACGCATTGAAGGACAAACCCGAGACGAAGCCCGTGCGTGGCCCGGAGACCGGGCTGGTGATGGTTCGCGGCCGGATCGGCGGCGGCGGCAGTCCGTTCAATCTCGGCGAAGCAACCGTGACGCGCGCAACTGTCGCACTCGCATCCGGCACTGTCGGCCACGCGCAAGCTCTCGGCACGGATAAGCAGAAGGCGAAGGTTGCGGCGATATTCGATGCGCTCTGGCAGGAGGATGCCACGAGAGACCATGTCGAAAACGTCCTACTTGCTCCGATTGAACATCGCATTGCGACGGAAAACCGAGCGAAGGCGGAAGAGACTGCCGCGACCCGCGTCGACTTCTTCACAATGGTTCGGGGAGAAGACTGATGTCTGCCAATACACAGGCCTTTACCGGCGGCTTCTCCGATCCGGTCTTCCAGTCCCAGAGCGTATTTCGCATGCTGATGGACGGCATGGCGCGACCGGGATCGATACGGGCGATCGAACATGATGCTGGACAGCCCGATCCGCTCGGACCGGCGGCCGGTGCAATCGCGCTGACGCTTTGCGACCATGATACGCCGGTCTGGCTCAGCGCCGGCTTTGCCAAATCCGCAGTCGGCGAGTGGATCGGCTTCCATTCCGGTGCGACAATCACCCGAGAAAAGGCAGAGGCCCGTTTCGCCTTCGTGGAGCCGGGCGTGACGCCTTCCTCCTTCGGCCTGTTTTCGCTCGGCAGCCAAGAATATCCGGATCGTTCGACGACGCTCGTCATCGAAGTGGCGGGACTTGGTGAAGGCCAGTCCTTCACGCTGTCGGGACCGGGCATCCTTCAGTCCAAGACCGTCGAGATTGCCGGATTGCCCGAGGCGTTCCTGCGTTTATGGGCCGACAACCGGCCGCTGTTTCCACGCGGGGTCGATGTCATCCTGACGGCGGGACGCAGTTTTCTGTGCCTGCCCCGCACGACGAAGATCGTGGCTTAGCCCTCAAGGAGAGTAGACCATGTATGTTGCCGTCAAAGGTGGCGAAGCCGCCATCAGCAACGCTCACCGGCTTCTCGCCGACCGACGCCGGGGCGATCGTTCACTGCCCTCCGTCACGATCGACCAGATTGCCGAACAGCTCGGCCTTGCCGTCGACCGGGTGATGGCCGAGGCTTCGCTTTACGACCGTTCGCTTGCAGCGCTTGCCGTGCGCCAGTCGCGCGGTGACCTGATCGAGGCGATCTTCCTGCTGCGCGCCTATCGCACCACCCTGCCCCGCTTCGGCAATTCAGTGCCGCTCGACACCGCCGAGATGCAGGTCGAACGCCGCGTTTCGGCGACCTACAAGGATTTGCCGGGTGGACAGCTGCTCGGCCCGACCTTCGACTACACCCATCGCCTTCTCGACCCCTCGCTACTGTCGGACGAAGCAGTCGAAGAGCCTGCCCGCAGGGAGGCTGGTGGCGAGGAGATCATGCGCGTCTCCGACATTCTCGCGCATGAGGGCCTGATCGAGGCCGATGGGGAACTACCGCAGGATCATCAGGCGGGCGACCTGACGCGCGAGCCGATGGAATTTCCAATGGGGCGCGATCTGCGCCTCCAGGCCCTGGCACGCGGCGACGAAGGTTTTCTTCTGGCGCTCGGTTATTCGACCCAGCGCGGCTATGGCCGCAACCATCCGTTCGTCGGCGAAATCCGTATCGGCGAAGTCGAGGTTGAGATGGACATACCGGAACTCGGCTTTGCCGTTTCGCTTGGCCATATCCGCGTGACCGAATGCCAGATGGTCAACCAGTTCAAGGGGTCGTCCAAAGCGCCGCCGCAGTTTACCCGCGGTTACGGCCTCGTCTTCGGCCACAGCGAGCGCAAGGCGATGTCGATGTCGCTCGTCGACCGGGCGCTTCGTGCAGAAGAACTCGGTGAAGACATTACCGCGCCGGCGCAGGACGAGGAATTCGTCATTTCCCATTCCGACAATGTGCAGGCAACCGGTTTCGTCGAGCACCTGAAGCTGCCGCATTACGTCGATTTCCAGGCGGAACTCGCCATGGTCCGCAAGATGCGCGCCGATATCGAAGCTGCGCGCACTGCCGACCGGGGTGAAACCGAGATGAAGGATGCTGCCGAATGAGTGCCGACCTCGCCACCTACAATTTCGCCTATCTGGACGAGCAGACAAAGCGGATGATCCGCCGCGCGATCCTGAAGGCAATATCGATACCCGGCTATCAAGTACCCTTCGCCTCGCGCGAAATGCCGATGCCCTATGGTTGGGGTACCGGCGGCGTGCAGGTGACCGCTTCGATTATCGGGCCGGAAGACGTGCTGAAGGTGATCGACCAGGGTGCCGACGACACGACCAATGCGGTGTCGATCCGCGCCTTTTTCCAGAAGGTCGCGAACGTGGCGGTGACTACCCATACGAAAGATGCGACGATCATCCAGACACGTCACCGCATTCCGGAGCAGAAGCTCGGCGAAAATCAGGTTCTCGTCTATCAGGTGCCGATCCCCGAGCCGCTGCGCTTCCTCGAGCCGCGCGAGACTGAGACACGGAAAATGCATGCGCTCGAAGAATACGGCCTGATGCATGTTAAGCTCTATGAAGACATCGCCATCAACGGCCGCATTTCGAAGACCTATGCCTATCCAGTGAAGGTAGATGGCCGTTACGTGATGGACCCATCGCCAACGCCGAAATTCGACAACCCGAAAATGCACATGTCCGACGCGCTGCAGCTTTTCGGCGCCGGCCGCGAGAAGCGCATTTATGCGGTGCCGCCGCATACCGAAGTCGTCAGCCTCGATTTCGAAGACTATCCGTTCGAGATCCAGACTTTCGAACAGGACTGCGCGCTATGCGGCGCGCATGGCGTCTATCTCGACGAAGTCGTGCTCGACGACAAGGGTGGGCGGATGTTCGTCTGCTCCGACACAGACCATTGCGAGGATCGTCGCGAACATGGGCATGTGGGGGCAATGCTTGCTCCAAACCAGGAGGCTGCGGAATGACCGATTCCCCTCTTCTCAAAGTCAGCGGTGTGTCGAAATTCTACGGCAGCCGGATCGGCTGCAAGGATGTCAATTTCGAGCTTTGGCCCGGTGAAGTGCTGGCGATCGTCGGCGAATCCGGTTCGGGCAAGACGACGCTTCTGAACTGCATCTCCACTCGTCTTCTGCCCACCGCCGGCAGCGTCGAATACCGGATGCGTGACGGCAATTTCCGCGATCTCTATCACATGAGCGAGGCCGAGCGCCGGTTCCTGATGCGCACCGACTGGGGTTTTGTCCACCAGAACCCGGCGGACGGGCTGCGCATGACGGTCTCGGCTGGCGCAAATGTCGGTGAGCGGCTGATGGCGGTCGGCGACCGGCACTATGGCAGGATCCGCGAGACGGCGACGGACTGGCTCGGTCGGGTGGAAATCTCCGCCGACCGGATCGACGACCAGCCGCGCGCCTTTTCCGGCGGCATGCGCCAGCGCCTGCAGATTGCTCGCAATCTCGTCACCGGCCCGCGTCTCGTGTTCATGGACGAGCCGACGGGCGGTCTCGATGTTTCGGTGCAGGCACGCCTGCTCGATCTTGTTCGCGGCCTCGTCAACGATCTGGGCCTTGCAGCAATCGTCGTCACCCATGACCTGGCGGTCGCCCGCCTGCTCTCCCACCGGATGATGGTGATGAAGGACGGACATGTGATCGAACACGGACTGACAGACCGCGTGCTCGACGATCCACGCGAGCCCTACACCCAGCTTCTCGTTTCCTCGATCCTGCAAGTATAGGAGATCCAGATGGCCACTCCCCTCGTCGTCTCGGAAGTCTTCAAGAGCTTCACCATGCATCTGCGCGACGGTATCAAGCTGCCGGTCGTCAACGACGTGAATTTTTCCGTCGCCGCCGGCGAATGCGTCGTGCTCGGCGGCCCGTCCGGCATCGGCAAAAGTTCGATCCTGAAAATGCTCTACGGCAATTATGCGGTAGATGCGGGCCAGATCCTCGTCGATCACAAAGACAAGATCGTCGATATCGCCAATGCCGACCCGCGCACGATCATCGACGTGCGCCGTCACACGATGGGTTATGTCAGCCAGTTCCTGCGCACCGTGCCGCGCGTCGCAGCAATAGATGTCGTTGCCGAACCACTCGTCATACGCGGCGTCGAGGCATCGGTTGCCAAAGAGAATGCGGCCGAGCTGCTTTCCCGGCTCAATCTGCCGCGCGAATTGTGGTCGCTGCCGCCATCTACCTTCTCCGGCGGCGAGCAGCAGCGCGTCAATATCGCTCGCGGTTTCATCACCAGCCATCGCATCCTGCTTCTCGACGAGCCGACCGCCTCGCTAGATGCCACCAACCGGCGCGTCGTGGTCGAGATGATCGCAGCGAAGAAGGAAGAGGGCGTCGCCATGCTTGGTATCTTCCATGACGAGGAAGTACGCGAGGCAGTCGCAGACCGTATTCTCGACGTCAGTGCTTTTTCTCCACGGAAGGCCATTGCGGCATGAGCAGGAAACTGACCGAGGCGCCGAATATCCACGAAACGGCAAGCGTGACGAACGCGACGCTCGGACGCTACACGGAAGTGGCCGAGCGCTGCCGCCTGGATGAAGTGGAATTCGGTGACTATTCCTATATCGAGCGCGATGGCTCGATCTGGTGCGCCACTATCGGCAAGTTCGTCAACATTGCCGCCGCAGTGCGTATCAACGCCACCAACCATCCCATGCAGCGCGCAACGCTTCATCACTTCACCTATCGCGCCGCCTATTATTGGGATGATGCGGATATGGAAAAGGAGTTCTTCGACTGGCGTCGGGAACACCGGATCACGATCGGTCATGACGTCTGGATCGGCCACGGCGCCACTCTGCTGCCGGGTGTGAATGTCGGCAATGGCGCGGTGATCGGTGCCGGTGCCGTCGTCTCCAAGAATGTTGCGCCTTACACCATCGTCGGCGGTGTGCCGGCCAAACTGATCCGCGAGCGCTTTACCAAGAAAATCGGAGAAGAAATGGACCGGCTCGCCTGGTGGGATTGGGATCATAAGAAGTTACGCAGCGCACTCGAAGATTTCAGGACACTTTCAGCAGAGGATTTTCTTGCGCGCCATGCGTTGTAACGAAAGCGTTACAGAAGCGTCACGCTTGTAATCAAACTGACATCGAATCGACATTCAGACTTCATCAACCAAGTCTAATCCGATCCCCACCAGGGGATTGGACAGGCATTAGAACATGAAGTTTGAACTGAGGAATATCACTCGACGTTTCGGCGATCGTATCGCGGTCAATGCCGTCAATGTAGATATTCCCCAGGGACAGATGGTCGGCATTATCGGCCGGTCCGGTGCCGGCAAGTCCACCCTTCTGCGGATGATCAACCGCCTGCAGGAGCCGAGCTCCGGCTCTATCCATTTCGGCAGCGTCGAAGTGTCCTCGCTGAAAGGCGCCGGATTGCGCAACTGGCAGCGTGACTGCGCGATGATCTTCCAGCAGTTCAATCTCGTGCCGCGCCTCGACGTGCTGACCAATGTTATGCTCGGCCGCCTGAACCATCGCTCGACGGTCTTGAGCCTGCTCAACATCTTTTCCGACGACGAGCGACTGGCAGCCATTGCGGCGCTCGAACGTCTCGGTATCGAACAGACCGCGATGCAGCGCGCCGGAACGCTTTCGGGCGGCCAGCAACAGCGTGTGGCGATTGCCCGTGCGCTGATGCAGGCGCCGAAGATGCTGCTTGCCGACGAGCCGATTGCTTCGCTCGATCCGCTCAACGCCAAGATCGTGATGGATGCGCTGCGCGATATCAACGAGCGTGAAGGCATTACCGTCATTACCAACCTGCACACGCTCGATACCGCCCGCAGCTATTGCGAGCGCATCATCGGCATGGCTCATGGCAGCGTTGTCTTCGACGGCACTCCAGCTGAACTCACGGCGGCTGCCGTGCAGGAAATCTACGGCTCCGACAAGGATGGCGCCGGTATCGACGAAACGATGACCTCGACCAGCATCAACATTCCCGCAGCCCAAGCTGGCCGGGAACAGCAATCGGGTGGGATCGGCTCGCTGGCGAGCGCCAGCGCCTGATACCCGCACCCAGATCGACAGCCCGCGTAAAGGGCAAACCATTCATTCATGACCCAACTCCGGATGATCCGGAAACAGGAGATCACCATGCTGAAGAAAACTCTTCTCGCTGCCGTTGCACTCAGCGTGCTCGCCGGCTCCGCAATGGCACAGGACGTCAAGGTTCTGCGCATCGGTCTCGACGGCTCGGAAAACGAAGCCGACCAGATCCGCAACACCCAGTGTGTTGCCGATGGCCTCAAGGCTGCGACCGGCGTTCCGGAAGTCCAGATCTTCCCGTCGCCGGACTATAACGGCGTCATCCAGGGCCTGCTCGGCGGCACGATCGACATCGCTTCGATGGGCGCCTCCTCCTATGCCGCCATCGCAATCAAGGACCCGAAAGCTGTCGACCCGATCCTGACCTACACCCAGTCGGACGGTTCCAGCGGTTACTACTCGATCATGGTCGCCCGCAAGGATTCGGGCATCAAGACGCTCGCCGACCTGAAGGGAAAGAAGCTCGGCTTCGCCGACCCGGACTCGACCTCCGGCTATCTCGTCCCGAACGTCGCCCTGCCGAAGGAAATCGGCGCACCGGTGAAGGAATACTTCTCTGAAACCGGCTTCGGCGGCGGTCACGAGAACCTCGTTCTTGCCGTTCTCGACAAGAAGTTCGATGCCGGCACGACCTTCGGTTCGGGCGTTGGCAAGTGGGAAGACGGTTACACCGGCGGCAACCTGCACCAGATGGTCAACAAGGGTAACCTGGACATGGACGATATCGTCGAAGTCTGGAAGTCGCCGCTGATCCCGAACGGCCCGCTGATGGTCAATAACAAACTGCCGGAAGCCATGCGCGCCAAGGTCGAAGCCTATTTCATGGACCTTCCGAAGAAAGACCACGATTGCTTCAAGTCCTACACCCAGGGCGACAACAAGGAATACATCAAGGTCGATCCGTCCTTCTACCAGACGATCGTCGACGCTCGTAAGTCCGTCATCGGCGGCTGATCCTTCTTCCCATCCTCTGACGGCGGCACTCCATGAGTGCCGCCGTTCGTCAAACGAGAGCGCGGATCATGGCGACCATCAGCGAAAATACCTCTGGCGGGCTCGGCCCTGCCGCATCCATGGTGATGCAGCATTACCGGCAGCAGCTTCGGACACGCCGGATCTACACCGCGATCTCGATCGGCATTTTTCTCATCGCCCTCTTCTACTCGCTGCAATTCGCCAATAACGCGAATGCCGGCAAGTTCTTCGAACGCTTGCCCTATTTCTTCGATTTCATCCGCAGCTTCGTGCCGGACAGCCCGATGGAAATTTTCCGGGCGATGTTCGACCTGCCGTCACCCTATGCCGACGGATCGCTGAAATACGACTATACGGCCGACCGGGTCTACATTACCGACACGCTCTACATCCCGAACTTCTTCTATCAGCTGATCATCACGATCAACATCGCGCTTGTCTCGACAATCATCGGTGCGGCAATTGCCTTCCTGCTCTGCTTCTTCGCCTCGACCAATCTGGTCGGCGCCGGCGCTACTCGTTTCGTCGTGCGCCGGATCATGGAAGTGATGCGCGCCTTCCCGGAAATCGTCATCGCGGGGCTTCTTACTGCGATCCTGTCGATCGGTCCGATCGCCGCGATCATTGCGATCACCGTCCATACGATCGGTGCGCTTGGAAAGCTGTTCTTCGAAGTTGTCGAAAATTCCGACATGAGGCCGGATGAAGGCCTGCGTGCCGCCGGTGCTTCATGGGTCGAGCGCGTGCGCTTCGCCATCGTTCCCCAGGTGCTGCCGAATTTCGTTTCCTACACGCTGCTGCGCGCCGAGATCAACGTGCGCGCCTCGACAATCATCGGGGCTGTCGGGGGCGGCGGCATCGGCGAAGTGTTTCGTCTGGCGATCGGCCGCGACCATGCCGCCAAGACCTATGCGATCATCATCCTGCTGCTTGTCAGCGTGATCGCGATCGATCAGTTCTCGAGCTGGCTTCGCCGCCGGCTGATCGGCCAACAATCCTTCGAATTCGGCAGGGGAGCAGCCTGATGACATCTTCGGTCCCCAGCATCAACGCTTCCGATCGCGAACGGCTGCGCTCGGCCCATCCGGAGGTCTTTCACCGCTCGGTCATGAAGCGCTACGGGCTGGTCATCGGTTCAGGCATCGTCTTTGCCTATCTCGTGATCTGCTTCTTCGCCTTCAATGTCGGTCCCGCCTTCCAGAACGGCCAGTGGGATCGTGCCTCTTCCTATATCCAGGACTGGTATTCGTGGCGCGCGCAGCCACGCCTGCGCTTCCAGGATGACGGCACCGTGCGGGCGCAGTGGTCAAGCCGCGGGCAATATGCCGCGGGCGCCGACATATTCTGGCTGCAGCCGACCCAGGGTGGCGGCTATACGGTCACCTACGGCAGCGACAACGACAGGCTGGAAGTTTCGTCAAGCCGCGTCGATGTCTATGTCAACGGTACTGCTTACCCCGTCACGATCACCGAGGATGCAGCAACAGCACCGGCAGGCGCGCCGGCTGCGATCATCCAGGACGGAGCCAAGGTCATCGTTGACTACGGCTTCGAGGGACAGGCTGAAATCCGGACCTCCCAGGTCTATATCCAGCGCCGTTTCCTCGGCTGGGCAAACTTCCTGTTCGACACCAAGTCGGATTTCTGGGGCAAGAGCTGGGGCGAACTGGTCAGCCTTGCAACGGTCGGCGAGCGCCTCGATCCGGCGCGCTCCAACGTTTCGCACATGGTCGCCGACTTTCTCGGCAACAATGTCTGGCAGCATGCCGACATCCTTTCGAAGCTGATGCAGACATTGGTGATGGCCTTCGTTGGCACGCTGCTCGGCACGCTCTTTGCCTTCCCGCTCGCGTTCATCGCTGCGCGCAACATCACACGAAGCCGCGTCGCCAACTGGGGCATGAAGCGTCTGTTCGACTTCCTGCGCTCGGTCGACATGCTGATCTGGGCGCTGTTCTTCACCCGCTCCTTCGGCCCCGGGCCGATCCCCGGCATTGCGGCGATCTTCTTTACCGATGCCGGCGCGCTTGGAAAGGTTTATGCGGAAGCGGTCGAGAACGTGGACGACAAGCAGCGCGAGGGCGTGAAATCGGTCGGGGCCTCGCCAATCATCGTCAACCGCTTCGGCGTAGTGCCGCAGGTCCTGCCGGTGTTTATCTCCCAGTCGCTGTACTTCTGGGAATCGAATACCCGCTCGGCCACCGTCATCGGTGCCGTCGGCGCAGGCGGTATTGGCCTCAAGCTCCTCGAAGCGATGGGCACCAATGCCGACTGGGACAAGGTCGCCTATATGGTTCTCCTCATCCTCTTCGTGGTCTTCCTGTTCGACAACGTGTCTAATGCGATCCGCTCGCGACTGATCGGCGGCCCGACGCATTAAAGCGCGCCCGCATCATCATTCTGTCATGGAAATCTTTTAGGCGCTGGGCCTGTCTTCGGACACGACGGATGTCTAGACTTCCGTCTCTGCCCCTTCCTGATTCCGGAATGATGCCTTGCGTTACGCCCTCTACTTTTCCCCCGCTGCGGACCATCCGCTGACGACGACCGCATCCCGTTGGCTCGGCCGTGATGCCTATACCGGCGAGGCCTTTCCCACGCCCGAGGTCAACGGCCTTTCCGTGGACGAGGTTCATGCGCTTACCGCCGATCCTCGCCGCTACGCCTTTCACGCAACACTGAAGGCTCCGTTCGAACTCGCAAACGGCAAGACGGAAGCGGAACTGATCGAAGCTTTCAAAGAGTTTGCCGCGACGACTGAGGCATTCGATATACCCAACCTGATTGTCGGTCAGCTCGGACGGTTCTTCGCGCTGGTGCCGGATCGGGTCTATCCCGAGCTGCAGGACTATGCTGCCCGCATCGTTGAGGATTTCGAGCCATTCCGGGCGCCGCTGTCGGATGCCGATATTGCCCGTCGCAAGCCGGAAACGCTGTCGCCGCAGCATCGCGACAACCTGATGCGCTGGGGTTATCCCCATGTGATGGGAGAATTTCGCTTTCACATGACGCTGTCCGGCCAGGTTCCGCCCGAACAGGCGCCTGCCATGCGCGCCGCTCTCGAGCTCCGTTTTGCGGAATTCATCAACAGGCCGCTCTCCATTAACGGCATAGCGCTCTTCGTCGAGCCTGCCCGCGGCGCAGATTTTATTGCCCATCGCTGGCTGCCCCTGAAGCCCGCTTCCGAGATCAGAAAGACCGCCTCATGACCGAGACCGTATTCAAGAATGCCCGCATCGTGCTGGAAGACAGCGTTATTTCCGGCTCCGTACAGATCCGTGACGGCAAGATCGCTGACTTTTCCGAAGGCAGCGTTCACACGGGCGAGGATTTCGAGGGCGACTATCTGATCCCGGGTCTGGTGGAGCTGCATACCGACCATCTGGAACAGCATTATTCTCCGCGTCCCGGCGTGCGCTGGAATGCGACGGCGGCGATCCAGGCACATGACGCCCAGATCGCCTCTTCCGGCATCACGACCGTCTTCGATTGCCTGAGAATGGGATCGGACGAGGACGGTGGCTTCGAGCATGGCGAGATGCGGGCCATGGCCGATGCGATCCAGGCGGCCGAACGCGAAGGGCGGCTGCGCTCGGAGCACCTGATCCACCTCCGCTGCGAGGTTTCGGCCGATAACGTGCTGGAGCATTTTGCCGATTTCGAGAATGACAGCCATGTGCGGCTCGTCTCGCTGATGGACCACGCTCCCGGTCAGCGTCAGTTCCAGACAATGGATCAGTATATCTTCTACTATCAGAAGAAGCGCGGCCTGACCGACGAAGCCTTTAAGATCTTTGTCGACAAGCGCGTGGCGGAATCGCAGCGCAATTCGACGCCGCATCGTATCGCGATTGCCAAGCATTGCGCCGAGCACGGTATCACCGTTGCAAGCCATGACGATGCGACGCTTGCCCATGTCGACGAGGCGATCGAAAACGGCGTCAAGCTTGCCGAATTCCCAACCAGTTTCGAAGCCGCCGCCGCCTCGCATAGGGCTGGCATGAGCGTGCTGATGGGCGCGCCGAACGTCGTGCGCGGCAAGTCGCATTCCGGCAATATTGCCGCCCGCGATCTTGCTGCCGGAGACGTTCTCGATGTCCTCTCCTCGGACTACGTGCCTCTCAGCCTGCTTTACGCGCCATTCATTCTTGCAGACGATGTCGAGGGGATCTCTTTGCCAAAGGCGATCTCCATGGTGACATCCACACCGGCCCGAACAGCTGGCCTTGCCGATCGCGGCCGGATCGCGACCGAGTTGCGTGCCGACCTCGTACGGGTTCATCGCGAGGCAGGCGTGCCGGTATCGCGCGCCGTCTGGCGGCAAGGGCGCCGGGTGGCCTAATGCACGGATCATCCGAACCCCGCAGAAAAGCCGGTGAAGGCTGCATGGTCGCGGTCGTCGGCCCCAGTGGGGCCGGCAAGGACACATTGATGGCCTACGCCGCCCGCGCCCTCTCGGGCAACCCCGATGTGGTGTTTGCCCGTCGCGTGATAACCCGCGATGCTGCTGCCGGCGGCGAGAATCATGATGGCGTCTGCGAAGCTGAGTTCGAAAAGCTCAAAGCCGATGGCCGCTTTGCCGTTTCATGGGAAGCTCACGGATTGCATTACGGCATACCCGTCGAGACGAAGAATGCCGTGGCGAGCGGCGCGGTCGTTGTCGCAAACGGATCGCGCTCGGCGCTCGGCCTGTTCGGGCAAGCCTATCCGAACCTCGTCGTCATCAACGTAACAGCACGCCCGGAAGTGCTGGCACTGCGGCTTGAAGCGCGCGGACGAGAGAGCAGAGAAGACATTCTGCGCCGGCTGAAACGGAGTTCTCTTGGCGTGATCGGCGACTATAAGGTCATCACGATCGATAATAGCGATGAAATAGAAATTTCGGGCAAAGCGATTGTCGACGCCGTTTCGACTTTATTATCCCAGTCTTTCATTCCGAGAGAAAAATAAAACCTGGCACGCTTTAAAGTTCCAATAGGTCCCCTACCTGCTTTATTCGGCATGCCTAATGGAGGCTAGGCCAATTGGAGCTGGGGCGGTGATAGAAACACGAGCAAGGGATGGAGCGGACCCTGACAGTGTGGCAAGCAATGATCTGGAAGCGCGAATAGTCGTGCTGGAGATTGTCGCCATGACCGCATTGGCGTTGACGCTCGACACCTCCGAGAACGGCAATGCTGATCAGGCCCGCGGTATAGCAGCCCTGATCCAAGACACGGTGCGACAACGATCGCGCGAGGTCGGTCTAACCAAAGGTGCGCAGGAAACGGCAGATACCTATGCCGAGGAACTGCTTTCCACGGCACTGGCTTCGCTTTATCCGGAAACCGGGTCAGCCTGATCTGCGCATTGATCGCCAGATCAGAAAACATCAGCGGCCTTTCAGTGCGCCTCGTCCCAGTTGGAAGCGGCGCGCGCATCAACCTTGAGCGGCACTTTCATCGAAATCGCCGGCATTGCCGCCTGTTCCATGGTCGAGACGATGATCGGCATGGCCTTTTCGACGTCCGCATCCTCGACTTCGAAAATTAGTTCATCGTGGACCTGAAGCAGCATGCGCACACGTTCGCCAAGCCCGGCTTCAGCCAGTACCGGCTCCATCTTCACCATGGCACGACGAATGATATCTGCCGCAGATCCCTGGATCGGTGCGTTGATCGCCGCACGCTCGTTAAACGCGCGCATCGAAGGGTTGGACGACTTGATTTCCGGGTAATGGGCGCGGCGACCGAAGATCGTTTCCACATAGCCGTGCTCGCGGGCAAAGGCCTTGGTTGAATCCATATAGTCGCGGATACCTGGGAAACGCTCGAAATACTTCTTGATGTAATCGCTCGCTTCAGAGCGCTCGATCGACAGCTGGTTGGCAAGACCGAAGGCGGAGATGCCGTAAATGATGCCGAAATTGATCGCCTTGGCACGGCGGCGGATTTCGCTCGGCATGCCTTCCACCGGGACACCGAACATTTCGGATGCGGTCATGGCGTGGATATCTATCCCGTCGGCAAAGGCCTGGCGCAGCTGCGGAATGTCGGCCACATGGGCGAGTACGCGCAGTTCGATCTGGCTGTAATCCGCAGACAGAAGCTTGTGGCCCGGCGACGCAATGAAAGCGGTGCGGATCTTGCGGCCTTCCGCCGTCCTTACCGGAATATTCTGCAGGTTCGGTTCGGACGATGACAGGCGCCCCGTCGTGGTGGAAGCCAGCGAATAGGAGGTGTGGACTCGCTTCGTTTCAGGGTGCACATAACCGGGAAGCGCATCCGTGTAGGTAGATTTCAGCTTGGTCAGCTGACGCCAGTCAACGATCTTGCGTGGCAGCTCCGCGCCTTCGGCTGCGAGATCTTCCAGAACCTGCGCTGAGGTCGACCACTGGCCGGTTTTGGTCTTGGAACCGCCCGGAAGCCCCATTTTACCGAACAGGATATCACCGAGCTGTTTGGGCGAGCCGATGGTGAACTTTTCGCCGGCGAGTTCGTAGATCTCGTGCTCGAAGGCAGCTGCCTTCTGGGCCAATTCGCCAGAAAGGCGCGACAGGATCTGCCGGTCGATGGAAATACCACGCTCTTCCATGCGCGCCAGAACTTCGACGAGAGGACGTTCCAGCCGCTCATAGATGCGGGTAAGGCCCATCGCCGCCAGTTGCGGCTTCAGCACCATCCAGAGCCTCAGCGTCACATCGGCATCTTCTGCAGCGTAAGTCGTCGCGCGGTCGATATCGACGAAATCGAAGGTGACGCCGCTCTTGCCCGAACCGGCAACATCCTTGAACGCGATCGGCTTATGGTTCAGCCAGCGTTCGGACAATGTGTCCATGCCGTGCGTGGTCTTGCCGGCGTCCAGCACATAGGACATCAACATCGTATCGTCATAACCCTGCACGGTGATGCCGTGGCGCTTCATGACGAGGTAGTCGAATTTCAGGTTCTGGGCGACCTTCAGGACCGACGGGTCTTCCAGCAGCGGCTTGAGGCGATCCAGCGCATCGCGGGTGGAAAGCTGGTTTTCGGCCATTCCGCCGCCAAGGAGATCGCCGACACCGGTCTTGTGGGTCAGTGGCACATAGGCGGCACGGACATCGAGCCCCGATGGATTATCGGTATTGTCGGCAATGGCGAGCGAAAAACCGACCAGCTCCGTCTGCATCGGATCGAGCGAATTGGTCTCGGTATCGAAACCGACAAGACCGGTCTCGCGCGCGGCCTTGATCCAGTCGTCGAGAACGGCAGCGTCTCGGATCGTGACATATTTCGTCGTGTCGATTTTCGCAGTGGAAAAAGCGGCGATACGCGTATCCGCAAGCTCGCTCGGCGTTGCTCCATCGGCGCCCTTGGCAACAGCCGCCTTGGCGGGATTTGCAGGTGCCTGGGCTGCGGCATCGCCGGTATTGATGGAAGTTCCGGCATCAAGATCCGGCCCTCTTGCCTCGGCGCCCCATTCCACCTCGATCGTGGCCGGCTCTATGGTATTGGCATCGCAATCGCAGGTCGTGGCCACGCGGCGGGTCAGCGTGCCGAATTCCATCGCCTTCAGGAATGCGACCAGCTTTGGCCCATCTTGTGGCTCGAGGAACAGCGCGTCGAGATCGAGATCCAGAGGCACATCGGTACGCAACTCCACCAACTGGCGGGACAGGCGGGCCATATCCGCATTGGCGATGATGTTTTCGCGGCGCTTGACCTGCTTGATCTCGCCGGCACGCTCAAGAAGTGAATCGAGATCGCCGAACTCTTCCAGAAGCTGGGCCGCCGTCTTCGGTCCGATACCGGGAATACCCGGAACGTTGTCGACCGAGTCACCCACCAGCGCCTGAAGATCGATCATCTTTTCCGGCGGCACACCCCATTTTTCGACGACTTCCGGAATGCCGATCTGCTTGTCCTTCATGCTGTCATACATGTGGACCATCGGCGTCACGAGCTGCATCAGGTCCTTGTCGGAAGACACGATGGTAACGTCTGCACCGGTGGCTTCTGCCTGACGGGCATAAGTCGCGATGATGTCGTCCGCCTCGAAACCTTCGGTCTCAATGCAGGGCAGGTTGAAGGCACGGGTCGCCTGGCGGATCAGGCCGAACTGCGGGACCAGTTCTTCCGGCGGGGCCGAGCGGTTCGCCTTGTAGGCGTCGTAGAGATCCTTGCGGAACGTTTTCGACGAATAATCGAAGATGACGGCGAAATGGGTGGGCGTCACGCCGACCGACGTATCACGCGCATCGGTCAGCAGTTTCCAGAGCATGTTGCAGAAGCCTGAGACCGCGCCGACCGGCAAGCCATCGGTTTTTCGGGTCAGCGGTGGCAGCGCGTGAAACGCGCGAAAGATGAAGCCGGAACCGTCGACTAGGAAGAGGTGATCGCCTTTTTTCATGGGCATGGCATAGCGTGGCACAGGATCGGCGTCCACGAAAACTTCTTCGGAACCACACCGGCAAGCCTTGCTCTACCTTACCGAATTGTAATCCAGCTTTCCCTTGAAAAGCCGCAATCCGCCTATCATCTCAGGGTTACCGGCGATCGTAACGCCGCAGTCTGGCAGAAGGCCCGTCCCCCGCCTCACCAGACCGGACAAAGGCCTATCCCCCTCTCCGGGTCTTTGTCCTTCTATAAGAAACGCCACGGCTGCCCCCTCCCAGCCGTGGCGTTTTTGTTTGCGTTACCTCCGACATCGGCAGCCGAATTATCAGTGCCCATCTTGCCAACACCGCACCTGTGCCCCAATCTCCATAAAAGCATTGCCTGATATCGATTATCGTCTGCCAGCCAAGCTGGCTCCCCCGGGAAAGTAGTGGCGGAGGCCATGGGATTCGATCGCTCGCAGTCGGCTACCTATCTGGCCGGTCAGCTCGCCAGGGTTTTTTCACGATCGCTGCAGAAGCGCGCGTCAACACTCGGCTTTTCGCCCGGGCAGTTTCCGGTTCTGCTCGAACTTTGGCAGGAAGACGGGCTGACGCAAAAACAGCTTCTGGACAAGCTTGAAGTGGAGCAGGCAACGCTCGCCAATACGCTTGCCAGAATGGAGCGCGACGGGCTGATTGCGCGCACACCACATCCAACCGACAAACGCGCCCAGATTATCACCCTGACGGAACTCGGACGATCGCTTGAAACGAGTGCTGTCGATGCCGCCGCCGAGGCGGACAGCGCGCTGTTTTCCGGTTTCCGCTCATTCGAGCGGGAGCTGATGATGGAATATATGCGCCTTATCATCGGTAACAGCCGAAAAGCCTGAGGCACCGCCCAAAACGAGCGATGCCTCTTCAGATCCATCAGGGTTGAACGACGACCATAGCCGTGAATGGCCAGACATAGGCCTGCAACGTCACCAGCACACCGACAAGGCAGGCAAGCACGATCGAGTGCCAGAAGACGAAGCGCAGAATACTGCCTTCGTGCCCGAACCAGCCGGTCGCGGTGGATGCGACGACGATCGACTGTGCGTCGATCATCTTTCCCATCACGCCACCGGACGAGTTTGCCGCTCCCATCAGGATCGGCGACAGGCCGAGTTGTTCGGACGTCACCTTCTGCAGGTTGCCGAAGAGAATGTTCGACGCCGTGTCGGAGCCGGTCAATGCCACGCCGAGCCAGCCGAGCAGCGTGCCGAAGAACGGATAGAAGACGCCGGTCGCGGCAAAGGCAAGGCCGAGCGTGGAGTCGATGCCCGACAGTCTCGTCAGCGTACCGAGCGCCAGCATCGCGGCGATCGTAATCAGCGAATAGGCGCAGAGTTTTATTGTCTTGGCGTAGGTTTTCAGCATCGCCAATGGAGTGAAGCCCATGGCGAAGCCGGAAAGTACGGCTGCGATAAACATGCCGGTGCCCGTGTAAGACAGCCAGGTGAAGGAGAAGGTCGCGGCTTCCGGCGTTGGCCCGGGCGCTACGGGCGGCATCTTGGCGATCATCTTGTCGAGGCCCGGAACGGGATAGTTCCACACCGCCCATGAATTGACCGCCGACTTGAAGAAACCGGTGCCCCAGATCAAAAGGATCACGCAGACGATTACCCAGGGTGTCAGTGCTGCACGGATCTCGGCCCGCGACGGGCGCACGATCGGTTTCGCTTCCTTCAATGTGCCATCATCGGAAATATCGTGGCCGCGCAGCTTGGGTGAAGTCCAGACCTCCTTGGGCTGCCAGACCTGTAGGAAGCCAATGAGGCATGCCATGGAGATCAGTGAGGCGCCTATATCGACGATCCATGGATTTATGTAGTTGGAGATGGCGAACTGCGAAATGGCAAAGGACGCGCCGGTCACCAGGATAGCCGGCCAGATCTGCATCATGCCCTTGCGTCCGGCAAAAACCCAGATCAGCCAGAAGGGCACAAGCACCGAGAAGAATGGCAGCTGCCTGCCGACCATGGCACCAAGCAGGTAGGGATCGATGCCTGTGACCTGAGACAGGCCCTGGATCGGCGTGCCGAGCGCGCCATAGGCGACCGGCGCGGTATTGGCGATCAGAGACAGGCCGGAAGCGGCGAGCGGCGAAAAGCCAAGGCCGATCAGGATCGCGCCAGTAACCGCTACCGGCGTACCGAAGCCGGATGCGCCCTCGAAAAAAGCCCCAAAGGCAAAGGCGATGAGCAGTAATTGTATGCGGCGGTCGTCCGTCACGCTGCCGATCGTCTGTTGAAGCTTCTCGAACTGCCCTTTCTCCACCGTCAGCCGGTAGAGGAAGATGACGTTGAGAACGATCCAGCCGATCGGGAAAAAGCCGGTGATCGCTCCCAGAATAGTGGCACGGATCGACATCGCTGCCGGCATGGTGAAGATGAAGATTGCGATCAGATTGGCAATGACGAGCGCGATGATGGCTGCGATATGTGCCTTCACCACGTTGGTTGCGATAAGGCCGAGAAGAATGAGAACGGGAATTGCGGCGAGTGTGGTGGACAGAACAGCGCTGCCCGTGGGGTCATAAACTTGATTCCACATTGAAGCCCCTCCCAAGGCCGGACGAAACGATGTCCGAATTTGAGCATATATCTCCACTTTGCCGACAGTCCAGAGTTGTACTCCTTCGACCAAAGTTGCATTGCCCGTGCATTCGGCGAACCGGCAGCGGCTTTTGCCATTGTGCCGCCCTGCCCTTGCTTGCTAACAGTTCAGGGCAAGCTGGCCGCCCGCGTGTGCGACCGCTCCAAGACAAGGTGATTTTCCATGACCGATATTTCCGCCGTTCTCGATCGCGCCGACCAGAACCTTCAAGACAGCATCGACCGCCTCTTTTCGCTCGTCCGCATCCAGTCCATCTCCACGGACCCGGCCTACAAGGCCGAGTGCCGCAAGGCAGCCGAATGGCTGGTTACCGAACTGAAGGGTATCGGCTTTGACGCCTCCGTGCGCGACACGGCCGGGCACCCGATGGTTGTCGCCCATCACGAGGGCGCGACGGCAGATGCCCCGCATGTGCTTTTCTACGGCCATTACGACGTACAACCGGTCGATCCGATCGAGCTCTGGGAGGACAGTCCGTTTGAGCCGAAGATCAAGGAAATCTCACCCGGCCGCAAAGTGTTGACCGGCCGCGGCACCGCTGATGACAAGGGCCAGTTGATGACCTTCGTCGAAGCCTGCCGCGCCTACAAGGAAATCAACGATTCGCTGCCGATCCGCGTCACCATCCTGTTTGAAGGCGAAGAAGAGTCCGGTTCGCCGTCGCTGAAGCCCTTCCTCGACGCCAATGCCGCAGAACTCAAGGCCGAGTTTGCGCTGGTTTGCGATACCGGCATGTGGGACGGCGATACGCCGGCGATCGCTGCAGCGCTTCGCGGTCTCGTCGGCGAAGAGATCGTCATCAAGGCTGCCGATCGCGACCTGCATTCCGGCCTGTTCGGCGGAGCTGCCGCCAACCCGATCCATATCCTCACCGACATTCTCGCCGGCCTGCATGACGAGACCGGTCGCGTGACACTGGAAGGCTTTTACGAGGGCGTCGAAGAGACGCCGACCAATATCAAGGAAGGCTGGGAAACGCTCGGTCGCAGCTCCGAGAGCTTTCTTGGCGGCGTCGGCCTTTCTATCCCGTCCGGCGAAAAGGGCCGCTCCGTACTGGAACTGACCTGGGCACGCCCAACGGCCGAAGTGAACGGCATTACCGGCGGCTATACCGGCGAAGGTTTCAAGACTGTGATCGCGGCCCAAGCCTCGGCCAAGGTTTCCTTCCGCCTCGTCGGAGATCAGAACCCGGCAAAGATTCGCGAAGCCTTCCGCGCCTATGTGCGCTCGAAAATCCCAGGCGATTGCTCGGTGGAATTCCACGAACATGGCGCATCACCTGCCATCCAGCTTTCCTATGATTCGCCGGAGTTGACCAAGGCAAAAGCTGCCCTTTCGGAAGAGTGGAAGAACCCGGCCGTCATCATTGGTATGGGCGGCTCGATCCCAATCGTCGGCGATTTCCAGAAGCAGCTCGGCATGGATTCGCTGCTGGTCGGCTTCGGTCTCGTGGATGACCGTATCCATTCGCCGAACGAGAAATATGATCTCAAGTCCTACCACAAGGGCATCCGCTCCTGGGCACGGATCATGACGGCGTTGGCTCAGAAGTAATTTTTCTCGACGTCATCCTCGGGCTTGTCCCGAGGGTCCATTCACGTTGAGGTTGGGTTGAACGACAATAGATGCTCGGGACGAGCCCGAGCATGACGACCGGAACGAAGCCCTGCAACTTTACCACAAACGCAAAACGCCGGCTCTTCAGCCGGCGTTTTCAATTTCTGGATCGTCTTCGATCAGTTGTCGAAGAATTCTTTCATCCGGGCGAAGAAGCCGGTCGATTCCGGATTGTTCTCCTTGGACGAGATTTCCTCGAATTCCTGCAGCAGTTCGCGCTGACGCTTGGTCAGCTTCTGCGGCGTCTCGATGCCGATCTGAATGTAAAGGTCGCCCGTCTGCGAAGAGCGCAGAACCGGCATGCCCTTGCCCTTCAAACGAAACTGCTTGCCGGCCTGGGTGCCTTCCGGCACCGACACACGCGACTTCGAGCCGTCCAGCGTGCCGACATCGAACGTGCCACCAAGCGCTGCCGTGGTCATCGAGATCGGAACGGCGCAATAAAGGTCGGCGCCATCGCGCTGGAAGAATTCATGCGGCGTAACCGACAGGAAGATATAGAGATCGCCCGCCGGGCCGCCACGGGCACCGGCTTCGCCCTCGCCCTGAAGGCGGATACGGGTACCGTCCTCGATGCCGGCCGGGATGTTGACTGAGAGCGAACGCTCTTCGGTCACACGGCCCTGGCCGTGGCACTTGGTGCAGGGATCGGTGATCGTCTGGCCGCGGCCATGACAGGTCGGGCAGGTGCGCTCAACAGAGAAGAAGCCCTGGGAAGCGCGAACGCGACCCGAACCCTGACAGGTGCCGCAGGTCTTGGGCTGCGTGCCGGGCTTGGCGCCAGAACCGGTGCAGACGTCGCAGGTGATCGAGGTCGGAACCCGGATCTGCGCCGTCTTACCGGAAAATGCTTCTTCCAGCGAAATTTCCATGTTGTAGCGAAGATCGGCGCCGCGTTCGCGGCCACCGGAAGAACGGCGCGCACGACCGCCGCCCATCATCTCGCCAAAGATGTCTTCGAAAATATCAGAGAAGCCACCGGCACCACCGCCGAAACCGCCGCCACCGCCCATGCCGCCCTGTTCGAAGGCTGCATGACCGTAACGATCATAGGCTGCGCGCTTCTGCGGGTCCTTTAGGGTTTCGTAGGCCTCATTCAGTTCCTTGAACTTCTTTTCGGCCTCCGCGTCACCGGGATTCTTGTCCGGGTGGTATTTCATGGCCATCTTGCGGAAGGCGCTCTTCAGCTCCTTCTCGTCCGCCGATTTGGCGACGCCCAGGATTTCGTAAAAGTCTGCTTTGGCCATTCAGGTATCCGGCTCCGGAAACGTAGTCCGGCTGCACAAGGCAGCCGGAACTTTTAGTCGACTATATTGAGGCTTCCGTCAACGGAGCCTTAGGCCGACTTCTTGTCGTCCTTGATTTCCTCGTAGTCGGCATCAACGACACCGTCGTCCTTGCCGCCTTCAGCTCCACCTTCAGCCTGCTGGGCCTCGTAGATGGCCTGGCCGAGCTTCATGGAAGCTTCCATGAGGGTCTGCGTCTTTGCCTGGATGTCATCGGCATCCGGCTCGGAAGCTTCGACCGAGGTCTTCAGCGCAGCAATCGCATCTTCGATCGCCTTGCGGTCGGCTTCGGTGACCTTGTCGCCATATTCAGCCAGCGACTTCTCGCTGGAGTGAATCAGGCTTTCGGCCTGGTTCCTGGCTTCAACGCCTGCACGACGCTTCTTGTCGGCTTCGGCATTGGCTTCGGCGTCCTTGACCATCTTCTCGATGTCGGCGTCAGAAAGACCACCGGAAGCCTGGATGCGGATCTGCTGTTCCTTGCCGGTACCCTTGTCCTTGGCCGAAACCTGGACGATGCCGTTGGCGTCGATGTCGAAGGTGACTTCGATCTGCGGCATGCCGCGCGGTGCCGGCGGCAGGCCGACGAGGTCGAACTGGCCGAGCAGCTTGTTGTCTGCCGCCATTTCGCGCTCACCCTGGGAAACGCGGATCGTCACGGCCTGCTGGTTGTCGTCAGCGGTCGAGAAGGTTTGGCTCTTCTTGGTCGGGATCGTGGTGTTACGGTCGATCAGACGGGTGAAGACGCCACCGAGCGTTTCGATGCCGAGCGACAGCGGAGTCACGTCGAGAAGCAGAACGTCCTTGACGTCGCCCTGGAGAACGCCGCCCTGGATGGCAGCACCGAGGGCTACGACTTCATCCGGGTTGACGCCCTTGTGCGGCTCCTTGCCGAACAGCTGCTTGACGATTTCCTGCACCTTCGGCATGCGGCTCATGCCGCCGACAAGAACGACTTCATCGATCTCGGCTGCAGTAACGCCGGCATCCTTCAGCGCTGCCTTGCACGGTGCGACAGTGCGCTGAACCAGATCATCGACCAGGCTTTCGAACTTGGCGCGGGTCAGCTTCAGCGTCAGGTGCTTCGGACCGGACGCGTCCGCCGTGATGAACGGCAGGTTGATTTCGGTCTGCTGCGAGGACGACAGTTCGATCTTGGCCTTTTCGGCAGCTTCCTTGAGGCGCTGCAGGGCAAGCTTGTCGTTCTTCAGGTCAATGCCCTGATCCTTCTTGAACTCGGCTGCAAGATATTCGACCAGACGCATGTCGAAGTCTTCACCGCCGAGGAAGGTGTCGCCGTTAGTCGACTTCACTTCGAAGACGCCGTCGCCGATTTCCAGAACCGAGATATCGAAGGTACCGCCACCCAAGTCGTAAACGGCGATCGTCTTGCCGTCCTTCTTGTCCATGCCGTAGGCAAGGGCCGCAGCAGTCGGCTCGTTGATGATGCGGAGGACTTCGAGACCCGCGATGCGGCCGGCATCCTTGGTTGCCTGGCGCTGCGCGTCGTTGAAGTACGCCGGAACGGTGATGACGGCCTTTTCGACCTTTTCACCGAGGTAGGATTCAGCGGTTTCCTTCATCTTCTGAAGGATCATCGCGGAAACCTGAGCCGGGGAATAGTTCTTGTCGTGTGCCTTGACCCATGCGTCGCCGTTATCGCCCTTGACGATATCGAACGGAACAAGGCCCTTGTCCTTCTCGACCGTCGGGTCTTCGAAGCGGCGGCCGATCAGGCGCTTGACTGCAAACAGGGTGTTGGTCGGGTTGGTCACCGCCTGGCGCTTGGCCGGCTGGCCGACGAGACGTTCGCCGTCTTCGGTGAATGCGACCATGGAGGGCGTGGTGCGCGCGCCTTCGGCGTTCTCGATGACCTTCGCATCCTTGCCATCCATGATGGCAACGCAGGAGTTGGTGGTACCGAGGTCGATGCCAATTACTTTAGCCATATCTTCTCTCTCCTTTAAGCGAACCGTCGGGACCCCGAAAGGCATTCCACTGACAGTTCCTCGACTGGGATGGTCTTTTGAATTCCTTGGCAGCCAGTGCTGCCGTCATGCGGCGTATATAAGGACGGGTTTTTCCGACTGCAAGGCAGGAAATCGCCAGCCTTCCGGCAAAAAGCGCGATTCATCTGCTGACGCATGCAAGCATACCGCCGGAGACATTACTGGCCCATGATTACGTCAAGCAATGTGGTCCTGCGAGCTTGCTGCGGCTGGTAGACATGGCCGCCGTCAGCGCCGACATCTCCGGGAGGCACAGGGCCGCCGCCAACGCTTCCGGGCGGTAAGGGAGCCTGCGAATCATACGGGCCTTTATACTGGCGATAATCGCGGTAGCCGCCGGCCTGTTCGGCGTCGGTATTGCCGCGATATTGGCGCTGCTGCCGATTGTCGTAAACCGTGCCACCATTGCCGTTGTTGCAAATGGCGTTATCGCCATAAGCGCAGGGAATAGCGCCCGGAGGCTGCGGTGAAGCCGACCGATCGAAGTTTCGGGCCGGTGGCAAGGCAGCCTCTGCCTGCGGCTGCACCGGCGGCAGCGGGCGTGAGCGAACGATATCCGAGCCGGCAGGTGCCGGTGGCGCCGGCGGAAAACTGTCAGAGCCCGAATATTCCGGCTGCTCCTGAGAGGCTCCGGGCAGGATACCGGAAATGATGTCGCCGATTGAGGTCGAAGGCGACTGCGGCTGATCGGTTGCGGGCGGCAGCTGAGCGCCGTTGCCGAAACCAAACAAGGGCGTCGGCGTGTATCCCTTCATCGCCACAGTCATATATTCCTTCCAGGCCTTGGCAGGCAACGTGCCGCCGGTAACCCTCTTCATGTAGCTGCCGTCGTCATTGCCGAACCACACACCGGTCGTCAGAATGCTGGTAAAGCCGACAAAAAGCGCATCTCGGGAATTCTGCGTCGTCCCCGATTTTCCGGCCGCCTGCCAGCCGTCAAGCCGTGCCGCCCTGCCGGTACCCTCGCGAATGACACCGGACATCATGCCGTTCATCGTAGCGGCGATGGGCTCGCTCAAGACACGCGGCGGATTGCTGTAATCGGCCTCGTACAGAACCTTGCCATCCGGATCGGTGATGCGTTTGACGATGTGCGGCGTCGCCTTGTAGCCGCCGTTCATGAAAGCTGCGTAAGATGACGTCAGCTCCACCAGCGAGACTTCCGAAGTACCAAGTGCAATCGAGGCATTTGGCTGGATATCGGAATCAACGCCGAGTCGATGCGCCATCGAGACCACTTTTTCCGGTCCCACGGCCATGACCAGCTGTGCCGCAACCGTGTTCAGCGAATGTGTCAGGGCATAAGAGAGCGGAACCGGACCTTTATATTCCTTCTCATAGTTTTCCGGCGTCCAGTTACCGATCTTCACCGGCGCGTCGTTGACGATCGTGTCGGGACCGTAACCGGCTTCGAGTGCGGAGGCATAAACAAACGGCTTGAATGCCGATCCCGGCTGACGCTTGGCCTTGAAGGCACGATTGAACTGGCTCTGGACATAATCACGCCCGCCGACAACGGCGCGGATCGCTCCCATCGCGTCAACCGAAACCAGCGCAGCCTGGGAGGCGTTCAGCTTGCTTCCTTCCTTTTTCAGGATGTCGTTCAGCGATTTGTCGGCCGCTTCTTCAAGCTTGAGGTCGATCGTCGTTTCAACGGTGACATCAACCTTCGGCTCGCCGATCAGGCTTTTAACCTCGTCCACGACCATATCGGCGGCATAATGCTGCGGACCGGACCAGTAGCTCTTTGCATTGGAAGGCGGCTGCGCCATCGCCTTGTTGAAATCGCTGTCGGTTATGTAGCCTTCTTCGCGCATCGTACCGAGGACGACCTGAGCACGCTCTTCGGCCGCTTTCGGATCGCGGGCAGGAGAGAGCCGTGAAGGCGCCTTCAGAAGGCCGGCGAGCGTCGCCGCCTCACCGAGGTTCACATCGCGGGCAGACTTGTTGAAATAACGCCTCGATGCCGCCTCGACGCCATAGGCACCAGAACCGAAGAAAACCCGGTTAAGGTACATGGCGAGGATCTGGTCCTTGGTGAACTTGTGCTCCAGCCAGAAAGACAGAAGCACTTCCTGGATTTTTCGCTCGAAAGTGCGATCCGGGGAGAGAAACAGGTTCTTTGCCAACTGCTGGGTAATCGTCGAGCCACCCTGGATCGGCTGGCCGGTCAGGTTGTTGACGAAGGCACGCGCAAGACCCAACGGGTCAATGCCGAAATGTGAATAGAAACGCCGATCTTCGATCGAAATCACCGCCTGAGGCAGGTAGGGCGACATCTCTTCCAGCGCCAAGGCCTCGCCGCCGGTTGCGCCGCGATTGGCAATGACGGAACCGTCGATCGCAGTGATCTTCATGTTCGGCGGACGATCGGGAATCGACCAGCTGCTGGCCGCAGGCATTTGCGCGCCGTAATAAAGCACAAGGCCACCTATGCCGATTGCACCCCAGATACCGAGAACGACACACCAGTAGATCAGCCTGCGCAACGGAGCGAATAATCCGCCACCGGCAGAACCGCTGCCGCGGCGAGATCCAGATTTTGCGGCTCCCCGTTTTTGGCGACGGGCGGTGTCGACCTTCGCATCAGACTTGGGCGCACGTTTAGACGCCTTGCGATGACCGACAATGCGATCGTCAGCCTCAAGGCGAAATTCGTCCTGATCTTCGTCGTGCGATGCTTCGAAGGAAGGTTCGACGCGCTTGTCTGATTTGCCTCTGGCTACCATGCGAGCCGGCGGTCTCCCGTCTTATGCCTGAGAAAAACAGCAGGCCTTTTGCCATCAGGTTTCCGCTGGACTCTAAATGCGGCGATTTAAGGAGGGGTAAAAGGCAAACAGAACCTGAAGAAGATAGCTAGATGTTCAACCAACTGTTTCGAGATGTGGCTTTCTACCTTGAAAACCACGGCTTTCCAGAGAATTCCGGATTTGGTAATATCAGAGGCTACTGAAGTTATGCGTCAGGCAGATAAAGGGAAGAATTCCGGACTGCCGCGTTCAGCGCTCGGGGAGGGAGCCATGAACAAAATCTTCGAGGCTGTCGTTCGGAACGGCGACCAACGAGTGCCAGTAGCACTCGTCAATCTCAAACAGGCCTTGGAAATGTCCGAGAAACTCGTCTTCGAGTTCAGCCATCCTGAACACGAAGCGGGCAAGACGGATATCTTTGTCGGCCGAGAGGTCTTGCAGAAGCTGATGTGACTGTGTCCTACGACGTTGCGTGTCGATTACACAAGGCTTACGCGTATTCGTGATTTGGGCAGCTGGAGATTACTTGTTATCCTCCTCAGCGCAACAAGCGAAAGGAGAATGGACATGAAGACATTTCTCGTCGTCGCTGCCGTCATGGGCCTCACGTCATCCGCAGCACTTGCGGATTGTGCCGGTCATAAAGTGACGGCTTCCAATGCGGTGGACAAGGAAATCACCACCGCAAGCATTGCTTCCACTCCAGTGCAGCAGGAGATGAAGCAGGCGGGGCAACCAAGCGACCCTGCCGCTGATAGCCAGAAAGCCACTCAATAACCGATGCCCTGCGCCGGGCATTTGTCCGGCGCAGCAAGCCGCAATAGAGCTGGAACCTAGTCAGCCGATCTCCGTTGGGTTCTATGAAATCCAGAAAAGGAGGTTGTGATGCCGAACAGAGATCCGATCCCCAATCCGACGGCAGATACGCCACGGGGGCCAACACCTACCGGGGGAGTGCCGGACAGGATCCAGGAAAAGCCACCCCTGACACCTGCGCAGGACAAGGGCGACAACAAGAACCCCCAGGATCCTGTGCTTGATCCGGCTCTGTTGCCGACAGGCGATCCGGCTGGCATGGCCTAAATTGGCTTCAGGCCTTTCGGGCGGCAGCGCTGTATTGCGCCGCCCGAACCCGATTACATATCGCGATAGAAAACAGGCAGCGTTTTTTAACCCCCAAATCGTACCCGCGCTAACTTGTTGTTGCCATTTTATCAACCGGATATCAGATTGCCCCCCGGGTAAGGACATTTCGCTGACACAGGCTTGCAATTAGCAGGGCTGTGCTCGTGCTTTTTGACCTGCCCAGGCAAAGTCGGGAACTGACTTGTCTGCCATTGGGTCCCAACCGCGACGCGAGGGTTTGATGCCGACTCAGTTGATCCGAAATCCGGTTAATCCGGAACAGCTCACCCTTGTACAGCAAGTCTTTGATGAAACATGCGCTGAGCATGGCATCGACAAGGCGAGCGCTGATGGTGAAGCACTCGCACTGATTCTGGTGAACTCGCTTCAGAAAGGTTCCGCTGAAAAAGAGCAGTTGGAAGCTCTGGCCGGCGCGTTGATACAAACGCGCTGATTGCAGTCTGTCCCAATTCTTGCGCGGTATTTTGACGGACCACGGAACCTAATCGTCGCGTCGAAAGTTGAACGGTCTCCAAGATCAAGATGATGGAGGCCGGAATGGCAGAGTCAGTCAAAAGCTTTACCCGCGAAAACGCTATCGCTTCATTCGATCATCAGCCGAGCGACAGCGCAATCGCCGAAGAGATTCAGGGCCTGCGTTCCGAGATATCCAGGTTGCGTGCCCTTATGTCGGAAAAGACTGGCGAGGTTTACGAGCGCGTTGCAGATCGTGCCAGCAGTGCGGCAAATTATGTCTCTTCGGAAGCCAACTCGGTAGCAGGTACGATCAAAGAACACCCAGCGGCGACTACAACGCTATTCACCCTTATCGGTGCGGTAGGATTTGCAATCGGTTATGCCGTCGCTTCGGCCTCTGCGGAAAGCAAGCAGGCATGGTACCAGCGCTATCTGGGCGACCGCTTCTGATTGCCTTCACAGCGATGATATTTCACTAGCCGCAACGACATCTTGGGCGACGTCGATCCAGACGGCGCCCGTCAACTCTGCCAGTTGGACAGGATCGATCCGAACTGCCGAATTGGTAGCACCGGCAGCTGGCACGACTTCGTCGAAGCGCTTGAGAGATATGTCGCAATACACCGATAGCGGCGAAGCCAATCCGAAGGGGCATACGCCGCCGACCGGGTGGCCGGTAATTTCAACCACCTCTTCCCCACCGAGCATGCGTGGCTTGGTACCGAAGCGGGAACGGAACTTCTTGTTGTCCAAGCGAGAAGTGCCAGCCATCACTACGATCATGGTTTCCTCGCCAGCGCGCAAACATATGCTTTTGGCAATTTGATCCGGCTCTACCCCGTGTGCAGCAGCAGCCAGAGGAACCGTCGCGGAACTGGCTTCGGTAACGATTACTTTGATGTTGGCGCGCGCTCGGCGAGAAAGGCTTGGACCGAAAGGAGACTCATGTCGCGAACATTGCGCATGAATCGTTCTTAGGCAAGCCGTATGCAGCCATGCGCGACGCGCAATACTGCGGTGCGTAATTATGACTGTTTTTTAGGCTCGCCTCCTGTATAGTCAAATCATCGACGGACGCACTCCTCCTCCCAGTGTCCTCGATGGGACCAGCAACACCTCCTCCTCCCGGTTGTTGGTCAGTTTCAGAAACCCGGCGCACCTCCTCCCGCGCCGGGTTTTCTGTATTTAATGCCTTTATCACAGCGATCTAGAGTACGACCTAGCACATTCAATGCTGGCTTCTAACCATCAAGCCGTTGATATATATAGACCTTTGCGATTACCCTTAAAGATTGCAGTGTCAACCCGATACGTACCCGCAGCATCGCATCAATCTTGACGAACATTGGGGCAAGCCCTAAGTGCGTATGATCGAAATTTGTCTGATGGCCAGCACCGGGCTACTGCCACGCTTGCGACGTTCTACTCTGCAAAGTTCGAAGTTCAATCTGTTCCTTCCGGTTTCCGGGAGGGGCTGTCGGTCATTGCAAAGAAAGGCATCGATATGGCGACGGGTACAGTTAAGTGGTTCAATGCGACCAAGGGTTACGGCTTCATTTCTCCTGATGATGGCGGTGCGGACGTTTTCGTTCACATTTCCGCTGTTGAGCGTGCAGGCCTCGGCCAGCTTCAGGACGGCCAGAAGCTCTCCTTCGAGCTGGTAACGGACCGCCGTTCCGGCAAGGTTGCAGCTGACCAGCTGCAGGCTGCCTAATAAAGCTTTGCTCGCGGCGACCCGGTCGCCGCGAGCTTCCAGATCACCGTCACTTATCGGTCCCGGCGACGTCTTGAAACGACCTGAGCGCCATCCCATTTAAAATCCAGCAAGCATTTCCGACAAATACTGGAGCGAATACGGGTAACCGTGCCATTTCGAAACGGGCAATAGATTCACTTAACGATCGATTAACCTGTTTTAGAGATGATGAGTGCCACAGAGCTGCGCGGTCATAACGATCAGAAACGCAGCCGAGATGGAATGCTTGACCCGTTTGACGTGACCACGGATGTACTGGCACAATGAACGGGATTGGAAAGGTCGGGCTTGCCCGGCCTTTTTGTTTTTCTATCCCCTTTAGCCCAGCAAATATTCCCGATCATCCTCTCCAATTATGATTCGCCGCCCTAAATCCGTCCTTCGGCTTGCCATGCAATGAAGGATAAAAACGAGAATGGCTGAAGGCAAACATCACTGGCTGCGCAAGGACGACGCCGAATCGACCAAGGCGAGCTTTCCCGAACTGTTTTTCGACCTTGTTTTTGTCTTCGCGCTGATCCAGCTGTCACAGACGCTGGCATCGGACTTCTCCTTCGGGATTGCATTCGATGCCCTGATCTTCATTTTCGCACTCTGGTGGGTGTGGATCCACACGACATGGGTGACCAACCTGCTCGATGCCGAAGTCGTGCCGGTGAGATTGCTTCTGTTTTGGCTGATGTTTCTCGGTATCGTACTGGCGATTGCCCTTCCCAAAGCCTTTGGTGAGGCGGGGCTGGTCTTCGCACTGGCCTATGCGGCGATGCAGCTCAGCCGTTCGTTGTTCGCGCTCTATGCCTTCAAAGGGACCGACGCCAGTTCGTTCATGACATTCGCGCGCATCACGATGTGGCTGCTCGTCTCCAGCGCTTTCTGGGTCGCTGGCGGTCTCGTCAGTCCGGAAAGCCGTGCCGTGTTCTGGATCGCAGCACTGGCAATCGAATATTCGGCACCCCTCGTTCGCTACTGGACGCCGGGGATCGGTGCCTCGCCTGCCGAAACACTTGATGTAAACGGCGAACACCTCGCCGAACGATGCGCCCTTTTTGTCATTATCGCGCTCGGCGAAACGATCATCACCACCGGGAAGACCGCCTCTGATCACGCCGATGAGGGCAGCATCATCTTTTTGGTTCTCGTCCTGGCATTCCTGACAACCGTTTTGATGTGGTGGATTTATTTCCACGACGGACAGGAACGCGCCGCCGACACGGCGGAAGATGCGACCGAGCCGCAAAACACAGCCGACCATCTTTTCACCTACGGGCACCTACCGATCGTAGCAGGCATTATCCTGACCGCGGTGGGAGAGGATTTCACGCTCACGCATCCTCACAACCAGAGTGATCACGCCAACGCGCTGGCAATTCTCGGCGGCCCGCTGCTGTTTCTTGCCGGCACCCTATGGATGAAGACGGTATCGTCCCGCAGCGTGCCGTGGTCACATTGCACCGGGATCTCAGCCATTCTCGCGGGTTTCATTTTTGTTCCCTACGCAGAAAATTTCCTGCTGCAGCTTATGGCGGCCGCCATTCTTCTTGCTGTAGCCCTCTGGGAATATATAGCGCTTAGGCGATTTCGCCGTGCGTCTGCTTAAAGTTTTCCGCCTTTCGTCGAAATACGAAACCAATCCGTCTATTTGTTTGCAAGCGGTTGGGGACGCAGGACCGGTCCGAGTTTGCCGGAGTTGCTCTGATCAGTAATGCGGAGGCCTCGTTACTGGTGCCGCCTCGCGGGTCGATTCCTCCAGTGTCAGAAACCGTTCGGTCAACCGATCGAGTTTGGCACGGGTCTGCTCAACCACTTTCCATTGCTCGGCAAGTTGGTCGGACAGTTCATCGATCACCTTGGCCTGATGGGCAGTGAGTTCTTCCAGCTGCACCAGTCTCGTCTCGTTGCTCACGGCGGCAATCCTCTCATCTTCCAAACTGTCTAGTCGGGGATGTAGAGGATGCCTTTGGCGCGGTCCAGCCTTCGATCAGGCACGGAGCCTAGGACGCTCCTGATAAACACTTGCCGAACCGCTCGTTCTGAAACGCGTCACCAGCGCCGCAAGACTGCCGCTGATGCCGACAAGGCTCTGGGCTGCGGCATTCGTTTCTTCCATCAGCGCAGCATTCTGCTGGGTGATCTGGTCCATGCTGCGGACGGACGCATTGATCTGATCGATGCCGGATGCCTGCTCCTGTGCCGAATGGGCGATCAGGGTTATATGTTCGTCGATCGCCTTCACCCGCGTGCCGATGCCGGTCAGCGCTTCACCGGCCCGGTTGACGAGACCGACGCCGCGCTGCACGTCGCCGGCGGAGCGATCGATCAGTTCCTTGATTTCCTTTGCGGCCGCTGCCGATCTTTGTGCCAGTTCACGCACTTCCTGGGCAACGACAGCAAAGCCCTTGCCCTGCTCACCTGCACGCGCCGCTTCGACACCAGCATTCAGCGCCAGCAGGTTCGTCTGGAATGCGATCTCGTCAATTGCACCGATGATCTGGGTCATTTTCTGGGATGATTCCGCGATATCGTCCATGGCGGAGATCGCCTGATGGACAACCTCTCCGTTTCTCTGCGTCTCTACGGCCGATTCGCGGATGATGGACTGCACCTCCTGCGTTCGCTTGGCCGCCTGACCGGACAGTGCTGTAATCTGCTCAAGCGCTGCTGCGGTCTCCTCGAGCGACGCAGCCTGCTGTTCGGTGCGCTTTGCCATGTTGTCCGCCGCAGTTGAGATATCGCCAACTTCTGCACGAACCTGACCGACAGACTGATTGATTTCTCCCATAGCCGCATCCAGTGCAGCAACTGAGGAATTGTAATTCGCCTTGAGGGTATGGAAATTCGGCGCGAGTTCCTGATCAAGCTCTGCCGTGAGATCACCACCGGCAAGACCCTTCAGCGCCTGCCCCAACGCCTCGAGAGCGCCATCTTGCTCCTGCTTGGCCGCAACGCGTTCGGCCTCCACCTTGCGCCGACCGTCTTCCAGCGCTTCCAGATAGACCGAGATCGCATAGTCCATGTCGACCATCGCCGCCTTGACCACTGCCGAAAGGTGATCTGCCAGGACACCGGCCTTCTTGTCGAGGAAGAACCCCTTCATCTCCTTGGCAATAACGGCACGGATGATGCCGTCGAGAATGAGTGCATAACCACCGATATACCAGCGCGGCTCAAGGCCAAGCCGGGCATGCGTCTTGCCGATAGCGGAAACCGCATCGACATAATCGCCATCATACCGGCCGGACGAGATGACGTCCCAATGGCTCGCCTGGCGTTCTTTCGCATGCGCGATGTGAGCGTCGCTGGAAAAGAATTTCGCGGTATGCGGATGCGCCTTGGCTTTCTGATAGAAAGCGTCAAGAGCCGGGCCAACGGCGCTTGTGACTACCGGTTGGACATTCGCGAGGTGGCGGCGCTCAATCTCTCCGAGCCCGACGAAATTCAGGCGCTCTGCAAGAACGGCCTTCTGGTCTTGATTTCTCATTTTGCCCCCGGTCCCATGTTGAGCCGTTTTGCGGATTGCACGCGGCATCACTCTAAAATGAAGTCTACCCGCGAAAGTTTAATTCACTATTATCCAATCACCCTAAGCTTTTATTAATCATAACTTGTTGCCGATATACTAACGGACGACGAATTGAGACTTCAGTCACGCGGAGCGGTTCACTGGCTCGATCAACCCAATCGCTTGCGTTCTGCCGTGCAAATCCTTAGCTCCTGTGCAACAGGCAAACCGCGATTCTCCATGGCGCAAAAGACTTCGATCTCACGGCTCAAACTTACCGACTTCCGCAATTACGCGGCGGCTTCGCTTGTGCTCGACAACAGGCATGTGGTGCTGACGGGAGAAAACGGTGCCGGCAAGACCAACCTGATGGAGGCAATATCCTTCCTTTCACCGGGACGAGGTTTCAGGCGCGCCGTACTGACCGACGTGACGCGGGTAGGTACCGAGGGCGGCTTTGCGATATTCGTCGATCTCGACGGAATGCAGGGCGAGGTTGCAATCGGCACGGGAACCGAGCCCGGCGACGGCGAGAGTGTCAGCCGCAAGCTCAGGATCAACAGCACGCCGGCCAAATCCACCGAGGAGCTTTCCGACCATCTGAACGTGTTGTGGCTGACGCCGTCGATGGATGGGCTGTTTACCGGCTCGTCATCGGACCGACGGCGCTTTCTCGACCGGCTTGTGCTTTCACTCGATCCCACCCACGCTCGAAGGGCAAGCGACTTCGAGCGTGCCATGCGCAGCCGTAACAGGCTTCTCTCAGAGGGCCGCTTCGATCCTGCGTGGCTGACGGCGATAGAAACGCAGATGGCGGAACTCGGGATAGCCATGGCTGCCGCACGGCATGAAATGTTGGGTCTGCTCCAGTCTCTCTCGGTCAATTCCGCCGAGACACCGTTTCCGACACCGGCACTGGCACTCGAAGGTTTCATGGATGGCGGAATGGATCGCCCGGCGGCCGATCTGGAAGAGGATTATCTTATCGCCCTGCGCAACGGACGCGGGCGTGACGCGGCCGCGGGCCGTACACTCGAAGGCCCGCACCGCGTCGATCTTCTTGTGCGCCATCAGGAGAAGAATATCGAGGCTTCGCGATGCTCGACCGGAGAGCAGAAGGCATTGCTGATCGGGCTCATTCTAGCCCATGCCCGATTAACTGCGGATATGACCGGTTTCGCACCGATACTGTTGCTCGACGAAATCGCCGCGCATCTCGACGAGGGGCGGCGTGCGACATTGTTCGATCTGGTAGACGGGCTCGGCGGCCAGGCCTTCATGACCGGCACCGACCACTCGATGTTTGCAGCGCTCGGAGACCGCGCACAGTTCTTTACGGTGAGCCATGGAAGCGTGACGCCGGGAAAAGCCTGACGATAGATGCTTAACCGGAAGAGATGGTGGTGATATGAAATCGATCATGGAAAATCAGGCTTCGCAACCGCCGGAGACGGCACTCACCCCGGACGAGATCGAGCGGTACAAACGCCATATCCTGCTGCCGGAAATCGGCGGAACCGGCCAACAGAAGCTGAAAGCCGCCCGTGTTCTGGTGATCGGCGCCGGCGGACTTGGCGCCCCCGTGCTGGAATATCTCGCCGCAGCCGGTATCGGCACAATCGGCATCGCCGATGACGACCGGGTGTCGCTTTCCAATCTGCAACGCCAGGTGATCCATGATTCCGGCACGATCGGCGAGATGAAGACGAAAAGCGCGCGCGACAAGATAGCCCGCCTCAATCCGCATGTCCGGGTCGTCGATTTCGAGGAACGGTTTTCGCTTGAATGGGCGAGGCGGCATCTGCCGCGCTTCGATCTTCTTGTCGATGGCTCCGACAATTTCGACACGCGCTATGCTGCGGCAGATGCGGCAGAGATGGCGAAGATCCCGCTGGTCACCGGCGCCGTCGGACGCTTCGACGGTTCCGTCACGGCGCTCAAGCCCTATGAGAGCAATGCAGACGGCTTGCTCAACCCGAGCTATCGCGACCTGTTTCCTGAAAAGCCGCCGGAGGGCCTGATCCCGGCCTGCGCCGAGACCGGCGTCGTTGGTGCCCTGACCGGCGTCATCGGTACGCTGATGGCGATGGAGGTCATCAAGCTGATCACTGGCATCGGCGAACCGCTGATCGGCCGACTGATGCTCTACGATGCGCTTTCGGCGCGGTTCGACACGATCAGATACAAACGCAGAAAGAGGTCGTAGGCAGAATGATCGCCATTACCAGAATCGACAACGGCTTTGGCCGCTGGGACGAATTGCTCGCGCTTATTCTCTCGTCCTTTTCCTATATGGACGAGATCATCGATCCGCCTTCCTCGGCACACCGGCTGACACTTGCCTCACTCGCGCAAAAGGCCACGAGCGAGATTGCTTTCGCCGCACTGGAGGAAGACCGTCTGGTCGGTTGCGTGTTCCTGAAACCCGAAACCGATTGCCTTTATGTCGGGAAACTCGCGGTCGCGCCGGGCCAGCAAGGCAAGGGTGTCGGCCGCCGGCTGCTGAAGGTTGCGCACGATACTGCGCATGAGCTGAATCTGCCGGCGCTCAGGCTGGAAACGCGCATCGAGCTTGTCGGCAACCACACGACCTTCGGCCGCTGGGGATTTCAGAAAACGGCCGAGAAATCCCATCCGGGCTTTGACCGGATCACCTTCATCGAAATGCGCAAGCAGCTCGAGCCGGCCCCCGCCTGAATTCAATTCCGGCCGGGCAGAACACGGTTCGGCGGACGGTGGCCGTCGAAAAAGGCTCGGATATTGATGATGACCTTATCGCCCATGTCGATCCGGCCCTCGATCGTGGCCGAACCCATATGGGGCAACAGAACGACCTTGCCTTCATTCGCAAGCTTGACGAGTTTCGGGTTGATCGCCGGCTCGTTCTGATAGACGTCGAGACCGGCACCGGCGATCTTGCCTTCACGCAGAAGCTTGATCATCGCCATCTCGTCGATGATGTCGCCACGCGCCGTGTTGACGATGATCGCCGTCGGCTGCATCAGCGCCAGACGCCGGGCTGACACAAGATGAAAGGTTCCGGGCGTCGATGGGCAATTCACCGAAACGATATCGACGCGGGCCAGCATCTGATCGAGGCTGTCCCAATAGGTCGCCTCCAGTTCGCTCTCGGTCGCCTGATTGACCGGCTTGCGGTTGTGATAGTGGATGGAAAGACCGAAAGCCTTGGCGCGTCTTGCGACCGCAGTGCCAATCCGACCCATCCCTATAATACCGATCCGTTTGCCCCAGATCCGGCGTCCGAGCATCCAGGTCGGACTCCAGCCGGCCCAATCGCCGGGATTGTCGGTCAGAATACGCGAGCCTTCAGCAAGGCGACGGTTGACGGCGAGGATGAGCGCCATCGTCATGTCCGCCGTGTCCTCTGTCAGGACGTTCGGCGTGTTGGTGACGGTAATGCCCTTCTCAGCCGCCGCATCGACATCGATGTGATCCGTACCGTTGGAAAAACCGGCAATAAGCTTCAGTTGCGGGCCTGCTGAGGCCAGAAGCTCGGCATCGATCTTGTCCGCGATTGTCGGTACAAGTACGTCGACACTCGCCATCGCAGCCGCAAGTTCTTCGCGTGAACGCGGCCGGTCATCGATGTTGAGCTCGGCGTCGAAGAGTTCGCGCATGCGCGTCTCGACGGCGTCCGGCAGCTTGCGCGTGATATAAACCCTGGGTCTTTTCTTCGCAGTCATCGCTCCGCCACCGCAATTTTAGCAGGTCATTAACCAAGTCGCGCGATAGTCGATCCTATCCTTGGGCGTTCTAGCAGACCCACCGGCGAAGACAAACAAAACCTCGCAAACGGGCCATGAAGCACATCCGCGGATCGTCAGTCAGGATCCACACAATGCGCCGCCTCATTATCATCATCGTAGCCATCTGCTTTCCCCTGATCGCAACGCTTTCCGCCATCGTCCCAGTCTATGCACAGGGTGCTGCGAAAGGTGCGAGCGGCCTGCCGCTACCGCGTTTTGCCAGCCTGAAATCAAAGAAAGTCAATATCCGTATCGGGCCGAGCACCGACTATGCGGTTTCATGGATGTACATGAAGGCAGGTACGCCCATGGAAATCATCCAGGAATACGACAACTGGCGGCGCGTGCGTGACGCCGAGGGAACCGAGGGCTGGGTGAACCAGGCGCTGCTTTCGGGCGAGCGTACGGCCGTCGCGGCTCCATGGATGCGCGGCAAGGGCCAGGACATCTATGTCAACATGCGCCGCGACCCGCAAAGCTCGGCCGCAATCACCGCCAAGCTTCAGCCGGGCGTTCAGCTTACCATCAAGGAATGCAACGGTGACTGGTGCCAGGCGGAAACCGGTGGTGCCGAGGGCTGGGTAGCCCAGGGCGAAGTCTGGGGCGTTTACCCGGGCGAAGCCTTTAAATAAGGCCTGCCTCGGCTGCCGCTTGTTTCAGCGATACCAGCGGACGTGGGCCGATCTGCTGGATGACTTCGGCTGCAGCGAGGCAACCGAGCTTGCCGCAATCTTCCAGCGAACGACCCTGCGTGTAGCCATAAAGGAAGCCGGAGGCGAAGAGATCACCGGCGCCAGTCGTATCGACCAGTTCGTCGATTGCATAGGCATCGATTTTTACCCGCTCACTACCGCGAACGATGACGGCGCCCTCTTCGCTGAGCGTGACCGCGGCCAGCTTGCAGTCTGCGGCGATCTTGCCGAGAGCCAGTTCGAAGTCTTCCGTCTCGTAGAGCGACAGCAGTTCGTGCTTGTTGGCAAAGACGATATCGACTGTGCCGGACGTCATCAAATCGAGGAATTCCGAGCGGTAGCGCCCAACACAGAAGGGGTCGGAGAGCGTCATGGACACTTCACGGCCATGCGCGTGGGCAATGCGAGCTGCCTCGCGAATAGCATCCTTGGCACGCGGCGGATCCCAGAGATAACCCTCGAAATAGGTGACCTTGGCTTCGGCGACGACTTCTTCCTCGACATGTTCGGGGCCAAGTTCGACGCAGGCGCCGAGATAGGTGTTCATCGAACGCTCGCCATCGGGCGTGACGAAGATCATCGAACGAGCCGTGGGGGGATGAAGACCATCAGGCTTTGTCTGGTAATGAACGCCCTGCGCGCGGATGTCGTGCTGGAAGATCTGGCCCAGCTGATCCTCGGCAACTTTGCCGAAATAGGCGGCCTTGCCCCCGAAACCTGCAATGCCGGCAGCGGTATTGCCGGCCGAACCACCCGACGCCTCGACCGCAGGTCCCATCTTTGAATAAAGAAATTCGGCGCGCTCGGCATCGATAAGGTTCATGGCGCCCTTGATGATCGCATTGTCTTCAAGAAACGAATCCTCGCAACGGGCGAGGATATCGACGATGGCGTTGCCGATGGTCAGCACGTCGAACTTTGGCATTCACTCTTCATCCTTTTGCGTTCAAGCTGCGCCATGGGTAGTGGCCTTTTCCGCCCAAGGGAAGAACAAATGTCTCCATTCATGCCTACTATGCTTCGGGTTGGTCGTGAGTTTATCATCTGTCATCTAGCCGTCACGGTTTTCGCATATGTTGATCCCGTCCGGTAAGGTTGGCTGCCACGGATGTACTGGCGGCTGACTGCCGGATTTTTCATTCCTTTACAGATCTGGATCAGAGCACGGTTGCATATATGCATTTGTTGCTCGGAAGCTTATGCGCTAGACGCATAGGATCGGAATATTCCAAGGTCCTACCGTGTCGCTCGTCCTCGCCAATGTCCTCCCGGTCTTCATTCTCATTCTGCTCGGCTGGCTGATCGCCAAATCCGGCCTTCTCAAAGCGGAGACCGGTGATGCGCTGGGCGAATTTGTCTTCAAGATCGCCGTTCCCATGCTGATCTTCCGCACGCTAGCAACCGCGCATTTCGAAGGCGTTTCGCCCTTCAGACTGTGGACCGCCTATTTTATAGGTGTCGCGATCACCTGGACCATCGGGGCTTTTATGGCAAAACGCGCCTTCGGGCGTGATGCCAAAGTTGCCGTGATTGCAGGCATGTCGGCAAGCTTCGCCAATAATGTCTTCATCGGCCTTCCGCTGGTCGATCATATCGTCGGACAGGATGGGCTTGTTGCCATCTCCATCCTTCTCGCAATCCATCTGCCGATCATGATGATTGTCGGTACGGTGCTTATGGAAAGCGCCTCAGCCAAGGTGGATGGCACGGCTGCCCGCGGTATTGTCGCCGTTCTCAAGCAGGTAGGGACAAACCTTGCGCGCAATCCGCTCGTCATCGCCTTGACACTCGGACTTGCCTTCAATCTTTCCGGCCTGTCAATGAACGCACCAGTTGCCCTGGTCGTCGACCAGATTGCCGGCTCTGCCAGCCCGGCCGCACTGATTTCGATCGGGATGGCGCTGACGCGTTATCCGATCAAGGGCGATCTGGGGCTCTCATCTACCGCGGCCGTGCTCAAGTTATTCCTGATGCCGGCGTCCGTATTTGCGGCCTGCCAGCTACTGAACCTACGGCCGGACTGGACCGCTGCGCTGGTTCTGACCTCTTCCGTTCCGACAGGCATCAATGCCTGGCTGATTGCACAGCGTTTCCGCTCCAGCCAGAGCCTTGCCGCTTCCGTCATCAGCATCACAACCGCCTTCGGTGTCATCTCCGTCAGCATGTGGGCCTGGCTGCTTTCCTGACCGGAGGCAGAATGCAAAACGCCCGGCTGAGCCGGGCGTTATCTCTTAGGAACTCAAGAAGTAAAATCAGTTCGTAGCTGGTTCCGGTGCGTTCGGATCCGGCAGCGGCGCCGGGCTGTCGGACTGCTCGCGTATATAGGCGAGCAGATTGGCGCGCTCCTTATCATTCTTGATACCGGCAAAGCCCATGGCCGTGCCCTTTACATAAGCCTTCGGGCCGGCAAGGAAGTGGTTGAGATGATCGAAGGTCCAGGTTTCCTGGCCACCCTTGGAAAAATCCTTCATCCCAGCAGAATAAGAAAAACCCTCGTGCGTGGCGACCGGACGGTTCACAAGACCCCAGAGGTCAGGGCCAACCTTGTTCGGCCCTCCCTTCTCGATGGAGTGACAGCTCTGACACTTCTTGAAAACGGCGGCGCCGGCGGTGGCATCTGCGCTCGCCATGAGCTGGCCAACAGGCACGGCAGCGGGTGCAGCTTCTGCGCCGGCTGCTTCGCCGCCCGAGGCTTCCTCCGCTGCCGCAATCGCGAAACCTTCCTTTTCAGGAACGGGAGAGTGAAAAATCCCCTCCGAAGCGATCGAAACCGACATCATCACGAAAACAGTGGCAAGCAACGCACCAACCGACATATTCACGTAGGGGTTCATCCAGAGCTCCTTCCCATCTCGTTGACTACCCTCTGGACCAACTTGCGGTACAAACGGCCATCTTGCAATCGCGCGGAAGCTATGTCTTTTGCCAAATCGTTGCAATTGGAAACAAAACGCGCCGCATGAGACTATTTGACACTCTTGACGCGAGAATAGAAGGCCTTCGATGACACAACCGGCAGCAGAAAAAACACTGGTCCTGATCCCGGCCCGAATGGCCTCGACCCGACTGCCGAACAAGCCGCTCGCCGACATCGCCGGCCTGCCGATGATCGTTCAGGTGGCAAAGCGCGCCGAGGAAGCAAAAGCCGGGCGCATTGTCGTGGCGGTCGACGATCAGGCCGTGTTCGATGTCGTCAAGGCAGCCGGTTTCGATGTCGTCATGACCCGCCAGGATCACCAGTCCGGCTCGGATCGCATCTACGAGGCGCTGCAGAAGGCCGACCCGGATGGCAAGGCGGAATTCGTCATCAACGTCCAGGGCGACCTGCCGACGATCGAGGCGGACGTGGTACGTGCTTCACTTCGACCGCTTCTCGACAATCCCTCGACCGATATCGCGACTCTGACCGTCGAAATCACCGACGAACACGAGAAAACCAATCCGAATGTGGTGAAGATCGTCGGCTCGCCGATTTCCGAAACCCGCCTGAAGGCCCTCTATTTCACCCGCGCGACCGCTCCCTATGGTGATGGCCCGCTTTACCATCACATCGGCCTTTACACCTATCGCCGCGCGGCTCTGGAAAAATTCGTCGCGCTCGGCCCGTCCCCCTTGGAAATGCGCGAGCGGCTGGAGCAGCTTCGGGCACTCGAGGCCGGCATGCGGATCGATGCCGAAATCGTGCACTCGATCCCGCTCGGCGTCGACACCCCTGCCGACCTTGAGAAAGCCCGTGCAATCCTGACGTCGCGCCAATCCTGAAAAGAGGCACCCGATGACCACGCTGACCAATCGCATTGCCTTCCAGGGCGACTACGGCGCCAATTCCGACATGGCTTGCCGCGACATGTTTCCCGACATGGAGCCGCTGCCCTGCGCGACCTTTGAAGATGCCTTCCAAGCGCTCGAAAGCGGCGAAGCCGATCTTGCGATGATCCCGATCGAAAACACGATTGCCGGGCGCGTGGCGGACATCCACACGCTGCTGCCGGAATCGCGGCTGCATATTATCGGTGAATATTTCATGCCGATTCGCTTCCAGCTGATGGTTCTGCCGGGTGTGAAGCATGACGAGATCCGCACGGTTCACAGCCATATCCATGCGCTGGGCCAATGCCGCAAAATCATCCGCTCGAACGGCTGGAAAGCCGTTGTTGCCGGCGATACGGCGGGGGCTGCCAAGATGGTGGCTGAAAAGGGCGATCACTCGATGGCGGCACTTGCGCCGCGGCTTGCCGCGGATCTCTACAAGCTCGAGATCCTGGCCGAAAACGTCGAGGATACGGAAAACAACGTAACCCGCTTCGTCGTTCTGTCGCGCGACGAGAAGTGGGTACAACGGAACAATCCGGAAGACGTGATCGTCACGACCTTCGTCTTCAATGTGCGCAACATCCCGGCAGCCCTCTACAAGGCGATGGGCGGTTTTGCGACCAACGGCATCAACATGACGAAGCTCGAAAGCTACCAGCTGGGTGGCAAGTTCGTCGCCACCCAGTTCTATGCCGATATCGAAGGCCATCCGGATGACGCGCCGGTGCGCCGGGCGCTGGAAGAGCTGCGATTCTTCTCCGAAAAGGTCCGCATTCTCGGCAGCTACAAGGGACACCCGATGCGCGGCGCGCTGCAGAAAGCATAAGGCGCTTCAACGCGCCAAGCCAGAACGAGGCATCGGAAGACTAGTAAGGGATTTGCAAAAGGCGGCGTGTTCAACGCCGCCTTTTGTGTTTCAGACCGCTTCGATCCTGGCATAGACGCGCAGGCGATGGCCATCGGGATCGGTCGCGACGAAGGTATAGCCGAAGTCCAGTTCCGCCGGTGTCTGCAGCACGCGCAGGCCCTTCTTCGCCCAATCGCTATAGGTGCGATCGACATCAGCGGTTTTTTCGAGCCGGTAGCAGATTTCCATGGAGCCGCTTCCCGCAGTCACCGCCGGCTGTGCCGTGTGGCGCGACCACAGACCGAGCTTCATGCCGTTGGACAGGATAAACAACGCGAATGTCGGCGAGCTTTCCACTGGTTCGACACCGAGCAGATCGCGGTAAAATGCGGCGCTTACGAACGGATTATCGACGAAAAGAATAGTGAAATCAGGGTGGATCATATCAGTGCTCCTTGTTGAGACTGACTCCGATCTACCCCACCATGCTGTCAAATTCTGTCAGCAGCAATTTAGTCGATCGTGGGAATGCCTTCTGCGCGTCGCCACTCTTTCAGCAGTGCCGGGCGGCGGCGCGGGTAACGCTTTCCTGTCGAGACCGCGGAGACGATGCGGTCCGTGCGGAAATGGCGAAATCCCTGTCGCAGCTCGCACCAGCCGATCATAACCCGCACGCTGTCGAAAAAACCGAGCGCAAAAGGCCAGACGCGGCGCTCGGTCAGTGCACCCTTTTCATCTTCATAGGCGAGGTCGAGCATGTGTTCGGCGCGGATTGCCTTGCGGATCATCGCCAGATCGCTCTTGTCTTCCCTGTTTCGTGGCGCTGCCACGAGCAGAGTGGAATTGTCGATCTCTTCCCTGAGTTCGGCCGGCAGGACTGCGGCGATCTTCTGCAGTGCGTCCACCGCACCAGCTGCGAGTATGGGATCGGCCATTTTCGCAACCCATCGGGAGCCGAGCACGAGAGCCTCGATCTCCTCTTGCGAAAACATCATCGGCGGCAGCATGAAACCGGGCTTCAGGATGTAGCCGAGCCCGGCTTCGCCCTCGATCAAGGCCCCTTGCGCCTGCAGGCTGGCGATATCGCGGTAGAGCGTGCGGAGGCTGACGCCCGTTTCGGCGGCAAGCGTTGCGCCGCTTACCGGCTGCCGATACCGCCGCATCACCTGCAGAAGCACAAGAAGGCGTTCCGAACGGGCCACTGTCATCAAGCGCCTCCGGTTTCAGGCCTGTTCGCGCAGGCGATGGAGTTCTTATTCAAGCGACGCCGGAAATCTCATCTGGCCAATCGATCCAGTCCTTCATCAGCCGATAGGCGATCGCGCCGCTGGCGGGGCCGAAGGGTTTCAGATCCGGGCCGGCGTCGAGCATGTGCCTGACCTCATCACGGGTGAACCAGCGGACATCCGACATTTCTTGCGGATCAATGGTGATCTCGGTGGAGAGCGCCTCGGAATAACAGCCGATCATCAGCGAGTGCGGCATGGGCCAGGGCTGGGAAGCGTGATACCGCACGCGACCGACCTCGATGCCCGATTCCTCGACCGTCTCGCGGCGAACCGCATGCTCGATCGTTTCGCCGGGTTCGACGAAACCGGCGAGGCAGGAATACATGCCCTCCTGAAAATGATGGCTGCGGCCGAGCAGGCAGCGATCGTTCTCGACATCGACCGTCAGCATGATGACGACCGGATCGGTGCGCGGAAACATCATATGTTCGCACGCCGTGCAGACCCGCTTGTAGCCGCCGATTTTCATTTCAGTCGGCGAGCCGCATTTGCCGCAGAAGCGGTTGGCCTCGTTCCAGGACAAAAGCGAGATCGCCTGGGCGACCTCCCCCTGCAGCTCCGCGTCGATCAGCGCTTCGCGGTAGAGCGCGCGGGCATCCGTGGGCTTGTACTGGCCGGCAAGTTCTTCAGTCGGGACATTGACGGGAATCGCCACGCGCGGCTCACCGTTTTCGCGGTAGCCGAGCAGGATGGCATTGTCGAAATCAGGCTTCAGTTCCGCCAGTTCGTAAGCCGCGAAAAGCGGGTCCAGAACCTGTTCGTCGTGTTTGAGGATGAGCTTTGCACCGGCGAAGGCGAGAATATGGGTCCCCTCGATCGCCAGCGCCTCGCTAACGCAGTCGTCGGCGCGATATTCGCCCCGACGGTCGAGCCTGTTGCCGGAAAAGGCCGTCAGGTTGCCGGGCTCCGGATGGGGCGCATCCGTCTCGAAAAGTTTTCTTGTCATGATACGAGATTTTCCGTCAGGCTTTTGATCAATAATTGCTTGGCTGTATCTTCATAAGGTTCCGCCTGGCCATAACCCCAGATCGGTCCCGGCCAGTTCGGGTCAGGGTCGAACCGTGCGACGATATGCACATGCAGCTGGCGAACGATATTGCCGATCGCAGCCACATTGATCTTTTCGGCCCCTGTCGCCTTTTTCAGCGCGGCCGCCACCATATTGGTCTCGAAGGTCAAAAGCGCCTGGTCGAGCGGCGTCAGCTCGAACAGCTCGCTCACATCATTGCGCTGCGGCACCAGCATGAACCAAGGCCAGCGGCTGTCCTTCATCATCCTGAGCTGACAGAGGCCAAAGCTCTCCACAAGCTCGGTATCCCTGGCAAGCCGTGGATCCAGTTCAAAGACGCTCAAGCGATCCTCCCGGCATTTTCGGTGTTGTGATTTTCGATACTGACAGTTTTTTACAGGGTTGGCTTGCATTTGGAAGCATTATTGCCGATATGTGCGGCGGGAGGTTGGTGGTGGACGAGCCACTCGCCAACCGGGTCAGGTCCGGAAGGAAGCAGCCCTAACGAGCCAGGCACGGGTCGCCGTGCCAGCCTCCCACCTTCTCATCTTGGTCAACGCCCGGTCCGGTCAAGATCGCCTGACTGCCGGAATGGCCCGTACAGGCCCGAGGGCCTATAGTCAGGACCTTATGAGCGACAGCGGGCCGACATCAATCAATCCCTCATCCCCTGCCCCTTCGGGCAGCACGGGATATCGGGTTCTCGCCCGCAAGTATCGGCCGAAGGATTTCTCCGACCTGATGGTCGGCCAGGAACCGATGGTCCGCACGCTGACCAATGCGTTCGAGACCGGCCGTATCGCACAGGCCTATATGCTGACCGGTGTCCGCGGTGTCGGCAAGACGACCACCGCACGTATTCTTGCTCGGGGGCTCAACTACAAGACGGCCGAAATCGATCGTCCGACAATCGACCTGCGTGAACCCGGCGAACATTGCCAGGCGATCATGGAAGGCCGGCATGTCGACGTGATCGAGATGGACGCTGCGTCTCATACCGGTATCGACGATATCAGAGAGATCATCGAGCAGGTGCGCTACCGCCCGGTTTCGGCGCGCTACAAGGTCTACATCATCGACGAAGTGCACATGCTCTCGACGCAGGCCTTCAACGGGCTGTTGAAGACGCTCGAAGAGCCGCCGGAACATGTGAAGTTCATCTTCGCGACGACGGAAATCAGAAAAGTTCCGATCACGGTGCTTTCCCGCTGCCAGCGTTTTGATCTGCGCCGTATCAGCGCTGCCGATCTGGTCGGCCTGTTTACCACCATTCTGGAGAAGGAAGGCGTGCCTGCCGAGCAGGAAGCATTGGCGATGATCGCGCGTGCCGCCGAAGGCTCCGCCCGCGACGGCCTTTCGCTGCTCGACCAGTCGATCGCTCACGGCGGCGGCAGCGTGCATGCGGACACCGTGCGCGGCATGCTGGGCCTTGCCGACCGCGCCCGCATCGTCGATCTTTTCGAGCATATCGTGAAGGGCGATATCACGGCTGCACTTTCAGAATTCAACGCCCAATACGAGGCCGGCGCCAATCCGGTCGTCGTCCTGACGGATCTCGCCGATTTCACCCATCTGGTCACCCGGTTCAAATATATTCCCGAAGCTGCCGACGATCCTTCGCTGAGCGAAGTGGAACGCGTGCGCGGCCGGGAGTTTTCCGAAAATGTCGCGGTCAGCGCGCTGTCGCGTATCTGGCAGATGCTGCTCAAGGGCATTCCGGAGGCGGAAGGCTCTTCGCGCCCGGCAGGTGCTGCTGAAATGGTGCTGATCCGGCTGACGCATGCGGCATCGCTCCCCTCCCCCGAGGATGCGGTGCGGCGGCTTGCGGATTTTGCCAATGGCGATGGCCAGCCGATGCCCAATGGCGGCGGTGGAAATGGCGGCGGGCGCGGCCCGCAGATGGCGCAGCAGGCCTCTGTCAACGCTCGTGGCTTTGATGGCGGCCAGCGCGCTCCTTCCGGCGGACCGACGGCCATGCTGCAGGCGGTGCCGAACACGACGCCACGGGAAATGCCCGTCGGCCGCATCGAGGAACGCCCGTCCGAGAGGCCGGAGCCGAAGGTTGCCGTCCGTTCGCTGCACGATGTCGTTGACCTCTGCACCGAGAACCGCGACCCGAGGCTGAAGGCGCTGGTGCGCAATTTCGTCCGGCTGGTGAAGATCGAGCCCGGCCGCCTCGATATCCGCATGACGGATGGCGGTCCCGGCACGCTGCCCGGTGAACTCGGCGTCAAGCTGAAGGAATGGACCGGCATCCACTGGATAGTTACGCTCAGCAAGGACGAAGGCGAGCCGACGCTGGTGGAGGCTGATGCCAGCGCTCGCGAAGCACGGATGACCGATGCGCGCGCCGATCCGGATGTCGCAGCGATCCTGTCGCAATTTCCGGGCGCCAAGATCACCGACGTCAGGATCCGTGTGCTTGAGGAAGACAACGAGGTCGAGGATGCGCCGGCGCCGGCCATCGCGGAATCCGCCGAGGGCGATATCCTGCCCGGCGACGACATCGAGCTATAAGAGAAGAAGAGGAATTACCGATGCGCGACATCATGGGCATGATGGGCAAGGTCAAGGAAATGCAGGCCAAGATGGAGAAGATGCAGGCGGATATCGCTGCTCTCGAAGTCGAAGGCACGGCTGGCGGTGGTCTCGTGACCGTCAAGATGAACGGCAAGGGCGAAATGCTCGGCCTGAAGATCGATCCTTCGCTGTTCAAGGAAGACGATATCGAGATACTCGAAGATCTGATCGTTGCCGCACACAAGTCGGCCAAGGATCGCGCCGAGCAGATTACCGCCGAAAAGACCAAGGAACTGACCGCCGGCCTGCCGATCCCGCCCGGCATGAAGCTGCCGTTCTAATCCTGTCTCGAGAAGGGCGGTTCCGATGACATTGGCTTCCGTGCTCGTATTTGCCGCCGCGCTGTTCGTCGCGGCGGGCTCTCCCGGCCCCAGCATCGCCGCGCTCGTCTCGCGCGTGCTGACAAAGGGCTGGCGTGACGTTTTGCCCTTCCTGATGGCGATGTGGGTGGGGGAGACCGTATGGCTATCCTTTGCGGTTGCCGGCCTTTCCGCCATCGCCGAAAGTTTTCAGCCCGTCTTCGTCGCAATCAAGTGGATCGGCGTCGCCTATCTTCTCTATCTCGCCTGGAAAATGTGGTTTGCCAGAACGGACGGCGCTGACGGCCAACTGCCGGAAAGCCGCTCTGCGGCGAGGATGTTCTTCGCCGGGCTGACCGTGACACTCGGCAACCCGAAGATCATGATGTTCTATGTCGCGCTTTTGCCGTCGATCATCGATCTTAACGGCGTCACGCTGATCGGCTGGCTGGAACTGGTCGCCGCGATGCTGATCGTGCTTGCGACCGTCGATATCGTCTGGATCACGCTGGCGAACAAGGCGCGGCAATTTCTGAAAAGCCCGCGCGCGCTGAAGCTTGCCAACCGCATCTCGGCCGGCACCATGGCCGGTGCGGCTGCCGCCATCGCGACCCGATAAAACTCAGAAATTATACCTGACGCCGACGACATTGGCGTTGGAGCCGCCATGCATGTCGCCAAGCGTGCCCCAGGCGCCGGAGCGGTGATGCAGGCGCCAGAAAAGCTCTAGCTCCGGTTTCGCGACGCTGCTGAAACTCAGTTCCGGCCCAAGATAGAAAAGCGTCGAGGCATCGCCGTCGCGCTCGATTTCATTGCGTCTTTCACGCCCGCTCATCGTACCGGTCACATGGCTGATGCCGAAGGTGAATGAGGGAATGATGCGGAGTGTATTGGCAATCTCGATCGCATCGTAACGACCGACAACACCGCCCCAGATCTCCGCATTGGTATTGCCGTTGAACCGCCCGGCAAGGCCTGCCTCAAGGCCCAGCTTTACCGAACCGATGCTGTAGGGAAAAAATTGATAGCCGATGCCGAAGATCGGGCGGTTCTCGTAATCCACACCGAAAGGATTGGCCGCTTCGGCCATATCACCATCGACCATCGCTCCACCGAACGCGAAGATCGAGTGCTCGACATCGGTTTCCTCGGCCGCAGCCAGACCTGAGGTCGCAAGATACGCGACCAGCGCGCCGGACATGAACCCGAAGGGGATGCGTCTCAAAAAACTCATACAAAGCTCCGCATAGCCATCAATCAAGCGGTATAGGGCCTTAAACCTAAGCAACCATATCACCATAGATCACGGTTTCGTGATATATTATACGGTCGGCTGAAACCGTTCTCTCCAGCGGCTCGCGATCGGCGCGGACAGAAAACGGAGCGTCTCGGCCTCAGACAGCTTTCGCCCCATCGACGCCAGAAGCTCGGCAACAGGTACACGCTCGCCGCGATAGAATTCGTAACTCACATCGTGTCCTGCCTGGATCATCCCCGGGTTGATAACCCTGCAATAAATGCCGGGGCGACCTGATTTGAGAACGGTCCTGCCAAATACCGGATCGCCGATTCGAGCAGTAAGCGTATTGCAGGGCGAACGCGGAGAGGTGGCTTCAAGCACGACATCGCCCACATGAAATCTGTCTCCCACCGCCACGTCCCGATTGTCGAGGCCTTTGATGACAAGGTTCTCGCCGAATGTTCCGGGCGGCAGGTCACGCCCGAGTTCTACCGCCCACCAGTCAAGTGTCAGCGATCCCTCGAGCAAGATCGCCTGATCCGGCCCGCCGTGATGTTTCCTGTTGCAGACGGCATCTCCAACCAGACCGACTTTGTCGATCAGCACCTGACCGTTGACCGGTGCCTTGTAGATGCCCGTCTTGTAACTCTTTCCCGGCAAACGCTGCGCGTGGCCGATGCAGATCGCGACAAGTTTCATGCGGGTCTTGGTCCTTCGGTCTTTCCGTTCAACCGACATATGGGCTAAAGGAAGCACATGGCAAAGCGAGTCACCGGCCCCGAAATCGAAAAACTCATCCAGCTTCTGGCAAAAGTCCCGGGCCTTGGTCCGCGGTCTGCCCGCCGGGCGGCGCTGCATCTGATCAAGAAGAAGGATCAGTTGCTCGGCCCGCTCTCGCTCGCGATGGGCGAGGCCTATGACAAGGTGAAGATCTGCTCGCGTTGCGGCAACGTCGATACGTCAGATCCCTGCACCGTCTGCACCGACATTCGCCGTGACCACTCGATGCTGATCATCTGCGAAGACGTTTCCGATCTCTGGGCGCTGGAACGCGCCGGCGCGATGAACGCCGCCTATCACGTTCTTGGCGGCACGCTGTCGCCGCTCGATGGCGTCGGTCCCGATGACCTGAACATCCGCGCACTTGTCGATCGCGTCAGTGAAGGGACGGTGAAGGAGATCATCATCGCGGTCAATGCGACTGTCGAAGGGCAGACGACGGCCCATTACATCACCGACCAGCTTTCCGATTTCAACGTCAAGATAACGCGGCTTGCCCATGGCGTGCCGGTCGGCGGCGAACTCGATTATCTCGACGAGGGCACGCTGGCGGCAGCGCTGCGAGCACGGACGGCGATCTGACATTTTTCGAGGAGGACGACGATGGTGAAGCAAGCCCCCCTCTGCCCTGCCGGGCATCTCCTCCACAAGGGGGGAGATCACAAGCATCACGACCACCATTCCCAAATTTCGAAACGCTGTGCGGCAGCACTGCCGTTGAACGAGGCAGGCCAGCGCGCCCATCTGATCTCCCTCCGTGTGGGGGAGATGCCCGGCAGGGCAGAGGGGGGTATCCGCCGTCGCGCCGCAGCACTGCTTCTGGCCCTCACCGCCATCGTCTCGCCTCTCCCCGCTTTCGCCCAGAACCGGCCGGATGTTGAGCGCCAGTTCCAGCAGTGGATCGCGACCGATCTTGGACCGGAGGCGCGAAAGGCGGGGATTTCGGACAAGACGCTGCGCGCGGCATTTGACGGGATCAAGCTCAATTGGAGCCTGCCCGATCTCGTTCCGCCAGGCTCCAAACCGCCGAAGCAGCAGGACCAGAGCCAGGCGGAATTTTCTTCTCCCGGCGCTTACTTCAACGAGAACCGGCTGCAGACGCTGGGCTTGGCCGGGCGCGGACTGGCCGGCACCTATGCCGCCGGTCTGAAGAAGATCGAAGCGGCCTATGGTGTGCCGGGCGAGATCATCATCGCTGTCTGGGGCCGTGAATCCGGTTTTGGAAGGGCGAAACTCCCCTATTCGGCGGTCGAGGTACTGGCAACCAAGGCCTTCATGTCGACCCGCAAGCCGATGTTCCGCGAAGAACTGATCGCGGCGCTGACCATGATCGAGCGCGGCGATGTCAGTGCTGCGACGATGAAGGGATCATGGGCCGGAGCGCTCGGCCAGCCGCAGTTCATGCCCACGAGCTATCTGAAATATGCCGTCGACTTCGACAAGGACGGCCATCCGGATATCTGGAACTCGGTGCCGGACACGCTCGCCTCCATAGCCAACTATCTGAGGCATGAAGGCTGGCAGCGCGGTCGCGACTGGGGCTTCGAAGTGTCGATTCCCGCCAATGTCTCCTGCGCGCAGGAAGGGCCGGACCTTGCCAAGCCGATCTCCGCCTGGAATTCGACCGGGATCACGCGGATTTCCGGCAAGGCTTTTCCGGCTTCGGAAATGAAAGCGCCGGGGATGATGCTGCTTCCCGCAGGGAGAAACGGGCCGGAATTCATCGTCACGCCGAATTTCTATGTGCTGAAGGAATATAACAATTCCGACCTCTATGCGCTGTTCATCGGCAATCTGGCTGATCGCATCGCTTACGGTGGTGGCCCGTTCCAGGCCAAGTGGGGCGATGTCGGCAAGATGCTGCGCTCCGATGTACTTGCGATGCAGAAGGCGCTGGTCGCCAAGGGTTATGATGTCGGCAATGTCGACGGATTGCCGGGCTTCAAGACCCGCCGCTCGCTCGGCGACTGGCAGGCAAAGGCCGGCATTTCTCCAACATGCTATCCGGATGCCTCGCTCAAGGCCAAGTTAAGATAAGTCGAGTTTCAGCCCCTCGTGGCTCGCGACGAAACCTTGTCTTTCATAAAAACGGATCGCATCTGGCCGCCGTTTGTCCGACGTCAGTTGCACAAGGCCGCAGCCCTTTTCTTTCGCCTGCTCGACCGCCCACTCGATCATGGCGGCGCCCAATCCGCCGCCACGATGGCTTGCAGCAATCCTCACGCTTTCGATCTGGCCTCGCCACATGCCCTTGCGTGACAAGCCGGGAATGAAGGAGAGCTGCAGGCAGCCGATCACCTCTCCATCGTCATCGACGGCAACGGCCAGCAATTGGTTGGGATCGGCTTCGATTGCGGCGAAAGCCTCCAAGTAGGCTTGATCCATCTCCTTGGACGCAACCTCTCTGGTTGCGCCGATCGGATCATCCGCCAGAAGTGTGATGATTGCGGGCAGATCGGTGGAGCTTGCATTGCGGAACATCCCTCGACCTCAATGCAGATCGACATGATGCTTGTGAAAGATATCGTCCTTGGGCGGGATGGTCTGCCGTTCGATCATACGGTGGACCCGTGGTCCATCCACGCCCTTGTGAAGCTTTCGGATCGCATCCCAGATCTCCTCATCTATCTGCAGGCGGCGGCGGTTATGGCGGACATAATCTGCCCAGGTGGCGGTGTGATAGGTCTCCGTCCAGATTTCTGGATGTTCTAGATCGCGCATCAAGGCCCATTGGCGTGCGCCATCACGAATGCGTACCCGGCGGCGGCGCGCCATCAGGGTGAGGAATTCGGGGATATCGTGCTCGGCGATCTCATAGTCGATCTGCAACACGATCGGGCCGCTTCGTGGCTGCAGGTCGAGCCGCAGCATCGGTTCGTTGAACTTGTTCAGCGGGCTCAGGTCGATATCGGTAAACTGCGGCAGCGGATTCCTCAAACCTGCTAGTCCACCTACAAGCATCGCCAGGCTGGCGAGGCTCAAGGAGACTGAAACGCCGAGATTTTCAGCACCAACGCCCCAGATCCAGCTGCCGACCGCCATGCCGCCGAATGTCGTCGTCTGGTAGAAGGATAGTGCGCGGCCGACAACCCAGCGCGGTGCCGACAGCTGCACGGTCGTGTTGAAAAGCGACAGGGCCAGAACCCAGCACGCCCCCGGCACGATCAGCACGAGCGCCGTCAGCGCGGTATTGGTGCTGAGCGCTATGACGGAGGAACTTGCCGCAAAACCGAGGAAAGCGAACTGGACAATCCTCTCGCTCGTCAGCTTTTCGCGCAGCCGCGCATTCGACATGGCGCCGCCGATCGCGCCGACACCGAAACAGCCGAGCATAATGCCGTATGTCAACGGCCCGCCCGAGACGAGATCGCGCGCGACGATCGGCAAAAGCGCCAGAATGGCGCTGGCAGAGAAGCCGAATAGCATGCCGCGCAAAAGAACATTGAGGATGTTCGGCGACATGGAAACATAGCCGAGACCTGCCGAAAGCGCCCTTAGAAGTGTTTCGCGTGGCAGCGCATCGTCGCGACGCTCCGGCTTCCAGCGCAACAGCGCATACATGAGCGCAACGTAACTTGCGGCATTCAGGGCGAAGGCGGCAGCAGCACCTGCCGCTGCGACGACAGCGCCGCCGATCGCCGGTCCGACACTGCGGGTAATGTTGAAGCCGACGCTGTTGAGCGTCACGGCCTGGGGCAGCATTTCACGCGAGACGATATCGCCGACGGACGCCTGCCATGCGGGATTGTTGAGCGCCACGCCGCACCCGAGCAGGAAGGTGAAACAGAGAAGCAGCCAGGGTGTCAGCAGGTCCAGGTAGGCAAAGATAGTCAGCGCTATAGAGACGGCCAGCATGAAGAGCTGCGCCGTCAGCATGATACTGCGTCGGTTGAAATTGTCGGCGAGAGCCCCCGCAATCAGCGAGAACATCATGATCGGCAGAGTGGTAGAAGACTGGACGAGCGCCACCATGTCCTGGGAATTGGAGATCGAGGTCATCATCCAGGCGGCGCCGACGGCCTGAATCAAGCCACCGAAATTCGATGCAAGGCTCGCTATCCATATTGTGCGGAAGGTCTGGTTCTTGAACGGCGCGAGTGTGGCTATCCTGTCCGGCACGATGTGGCTCTTGCTCCTCTTCCCGACTCTCTGAACCGGTTATAGACGTCGAACAGGCTAATTCCAGCTTTGAATGGCGGAAATGCGGAAGTCTTGCAATTGCCGGTCCAAGCGCGTATATGCAGCCCATATTCTTGATCGTCCGATGAAGAGTGGGCCCACACCGGACCCGCTCTTTTTTGTTAGGCGATCGCTTCAACCCGCACTGTGAGCGGGGATTGAACCGGAGAGCTTATGCAGCAGACAGACCACGAGCCGCGTCTCATCGTCGAGACTGGTCTCGACCTCAGGATCGCCGAAATCATCGAGCCGGTACTGACCGCCATGGATTACCGTCTGGTCCGGGTGCGCATGCTGAACCTGAACGGCATGACCCTGCAGGTCATGGCCGAGCGCAATGACGGCACGATGGATGTCGAAGGCTGCGAAGCCGTATCGGTCGCCATCTCACCCGTTCTTGATGTAGAAGATCCGATCGATCGCGAGTATCATCTCGAAGTGTCTTCGCCGGGCATCGACCGGCCGATGGTGCGCAAGTCGGATTTTGCACGCTGGACCGGCCATCTGGTGAAATGCGAGACGTCGATCATGATCGACAACCGCAAGCGGTTCCGCGGCAAGATCGCCGAAGTCAACGAAGAAGGTTTCACCGTCGAGCGCGACCAGGTCGCCTATGGTGAGGAACCACGCGTAACGATCCCGTTCTCGGCGCTGGCCGAAGGCAAGCTGATCCTGACGGACGATCTGATCCGCGATGCGCTGCGCGCCGACAAGCTCGCCAAGCAGCAGGCCGCGAACCAGAACGACGAAGCTGAAGACGAAGAATAATCGACCAACACACTGGCCTTTCCGAGGAGGGAGGGCCGCCAGAATTGGACCTACGGAGACCAACGACAATGGCAGTGAGCGCAAACCGGCTTGAACTTCTGCAGATCGCAGACGCTGTGGCCCGCGAAAAGGTCATCGACCGCGAGATCGTGCTGGCTGCGATGGCTGACGCCATCCAAAAGGCCGCCCGCTCGCGTTACGGTTCGGAAACCAATATCCGCGCCGACATCAATTCCAAGACCGGCGAAATCCGTCTGCAACGCCTTCTTGAGGTCGTTGAAGTCGCCGAAGACTACGGAACGCAGATCCCTTTGGTTTTGGCCCGCGACCGCAATGTTGATGCCAAGATCGGCGACTTCATTGCCGACCCGCTGCCGCCGATGGATTTCGGCCGTATCGCCGCACAGTCCGCCAAGCAGGTCATCGTGCAGAAGGTGCGCGAAGCCGAGCGTGACCGTCAGTTCGACGAGTTCAAGGATCGCGTCGGCGAAATCGTAAACGGCACCGTCAAGCGCGTCGAGTACGGCAATGTCATCGTGGATCTCGGCCGTGGCGAAGGCATCATCCGTCGTGACGAGATGATCCCGCGCGAAAACATGCGTTACGGCGACCGCGTCCGCGCCTATGTCTACGACGTCCGTCGCGAACAGCGCGGCCCGCAGATCTTCCTGTCGCGTACCCATCCGCAGTTCATGGTGAAGCTGTTCACCATGGAAGTTCCAGAAATCTACGACGGCATCATCCAGATCAAGTCGGTTGCCCGTGACCCGGGTTCCCGCGCCAAGATCGCTGTTATCTCGAACGACTCGTCGATCGATCCGGTCGGCGCCTGCGTCGGTATGCGTGGTTCGCGCGTTCAGGCCGTTGTCGGCGAACTGCAGGGCGAAAAGATCGACATCATTCCGTGGAGCCAGGATCCGGCTTCCTTCATCGTAAACGCCCTGCAGCCGGCTGAAGTCGCCAAGGTCGTTCTCGACGAGGATGCAGAGCGTATCGAAGTCGTGGTTCCGGATGAGCAGCTGTCGCTGGCCATCGGCCGCCGCGGCCAGAACGTTCGCCTCGCTTCGCAGCTGACCGGCTGGGATATCGACATCATGACGGAAGCCGAAGAGTCGGAACGCCGTCAGAAGGAATTCAACGAGCGCACCAACCTGTTCATGGAAGCCCTCGACGTCGACGAAATGGTCGGCCAGGTGCTTGCTTCGGAAGGCTTTGCTCAGGTCGAGGAACTGGCCTACACCAATCTCGACGAAATCTCGTCGATCGACGGCTTCGACGAAGACACGGCCAACGAAATCCAGACCCGCGCCCGCGAGTACCTGGAGCGTATCGAAGCTGAAAACGATGCCAAGCGCGTCGCACTCGGCGTCCAGGACGAGCTGAAGCAGATCGAAGGCCTTACCGCCCAGATGCTGGTTGCGCTCGGCGAAGAAGGCATCAAGACGGTCGAGGACTTCGCCGGCTGCGCTGCTGACGATCTCGTTGGCTGGTCGGAACGCAAGGATGGCGAGACCAAGAAGTTCGAGGGCACGTTCTCCAAGTTCGACGTTTCCCGCGTCGAGGCTGAAAACATGATCGTTCAGGCCCGTCTGCTCGCAGGCTGGATCACCGAAGAAGATCTCGCCAACGAACAGGCTGATGATGAGGCCGAGGAGGAGGCCGTCGCCGCCGATCAGGAATGATCGCGGACGACAATGGTGCGGATGATGCAGATATTTGGCCGGACGATTTTGTCGTGAACGACCGTACCTGCATCGTCACCCGCGAGGCGACAGACCCGAAGGACCTTATCAGGTTCGTCCGCGCTCCCGACGGGAGCGTGGTTCCGGATTTGAAACGGCAGCTTCCCGGACGGGGCTGCTGGATCAAGGCGGAACGAGAGCTTGTCGACCGGGCGGTTAAGCGGAAGCTGTTTTCTCGCGCTTTCAAGAGCGAGACGAAAGCGGCGGACGATCTCGGCGCACTGGTCGATCGGCTTTTGGTCGCCGACCTTGCCGGAATGATGAACATGGCGCGCAAGGCCGGTCAGTTCGTTTCCGGCGCGATGAAGGTCGATGCCGCAGTCCGCTCGGGAGCCGCCGCCGGCGTTTTCCATGCTTCCGATGCTGCGGCAGACGGCGTTCGAAAGATAGACCAGGCCCGAAAGGCCTTTAAGCTCGGCACCGATGCCGAACATGACATTCCGGCCTTTTTGCTCCTCACCGGGGCGGAATTGGACGAAGTGATGGGCGAGAATGCTTTTATCCATGCTTGCGCGCTTGCAGGGCAGGCGGGTGAGGGTGTAGTGAAGCGCGCAAACCTACTTGAGCAGTACCGTAAAGGCGGTCTGCCCCAGACAAAGGATGTCTTTGACATGCCTAAACCATGACGCTGTCACCGGCTCTAGCCGGACGCAGATCGATTTATACGACTTGAACGACAGGTTCTGATGGCTTCCATCCGTTCCTGTACGAAGGAACAGGAACGGAATGACCGACAACAAAGACGACAAGACACTCGGCGTGAAGAAGACCCTCTCGCTCAAGCCATCCGGCATGAACCAGGGTACTGTGCGCCAGGACATGGGTCGCGGCCGCACGAAAGCGGTCGTCGTCGAAACGGTGAAACGCCGCCCGACCCGCCCGCAGGACGAAAAGCCGATTACCCCGATCGCGGCCCCTGCAGCCCCGGCTCCGCGCCCGGTTGAAGCTGCAGCACAGCCTGCTCCGCAGCAGCCGCGCCCGCAACCGGCAGCGCCGGTGCACCAGCCTGCGCCACAGGCACAGCGCCCTGCACAGCCGCAGGGTCAGCGCCCCGGTTCGCACCAGGGCCAGCGTCCGGGCTCCAACTACGGCCAGCAACAGGGCCAGCGTCCGCAGCAGGGTCAACGCCCGCAGCAGTCCGGCCAGCGTCCGCAACAGAACCGCCCGAACGTGCTTCACGATCTCTCCGCCGGCGAAATGGAAGCCCGTCGCCGCGCTCTGGTGGAAGCACAGGCACGCGAAGTTATCGAAGCCAAGCAGCGCGCTGAAGACGAAGCCCGCCGTGCAGCCGAAGCAGAGGCCCGCAAGGCCGAAGAGGCTGCGGAAGCCGCTCGTCGTGCAGCCGAACCGGCTCCAGAGCCGGAACCTGAACCCGTCGCGCCTCAGCCGGCCCCGGTCGTTGCACGTGCGCCTGAACGCAACACCGATCGCGCACCTGCCGATCGTGGAGCCGCTGGCCGCCCGCAGGACGGTCGTCCGCAGTCGCCGCGCCCAGGCACCGATGCTCCCGCAGCGCAGCCGGGTGCCGTACGTGGCCGCCGTGCCAATGACGAAGATGATGACCGTGGCCCGTCCCGCAGCGCCGGTGCGCCCGGTCGTGGCCGCGTGGTCGCTCCAGCTCCTGCCAAGCCGCCGGCACGCCCGAAGGGTGACGAAGGCCGTCGCCAGGGCAAGCTGACCATCACCACTGCCGGTTCGGACGAGGACGGTAACGCCCGTGGCCGTTCGATGGCCGCGATGCGCCGTCGTCAGGAAAAATTCCGCCGCAGCCAGATGCAGGAAACCCGTGAGAAGGTTGTCCGCGAAGTCATCCTGCCGGAAACGATCACCATTCAGGAACTGTCGCAGCGCATGTCCGAACGCGCGGTCGACGTCATCAAGTACCTGATGAAGGAAGGCCAGATGATGAAGCCGGGCGACGTCATCGACGCCGATCTGGCAGAACTCATCGCCGCCGAATTCGGCCATACCGTCAAGCGCGTCTCGGAATCCGACGTCGAAGAAGGCATCTTTGACAAGGCCGACGATGCGGGCGAAATGGTATCGCGCCCGCCGGTCGTTACGATCATGGGTCACGTCGACCACGGCAAGACCTCGCTGCTCGACGCTATCCGCCAGGCGAATGTCGTGTCCGGTGAAGCCGGCGGCATCACCCAGCATATCGGTGCCTACCAGGTCGAGAAGAACGGTCAGAAGATCACCTTCATAGACACCCCCGGCCACGCCGCCTTTACGGCCATGCGTGCCCGTGGTGCGCAGGCGACGGATATCGCGATCCTGGTGGTTGCAGCCGACGACAGCGTGATGCCGCAGACGATCGAATCCATCAACCATGCCAAGGCGGCGGGTGTACCGATCATCGTGGCAATCAACAAGATCGACAAGCATGAAGCCAAGCCCGACAAGGTTCGTCAGCAGCTCCTGCAGCACGAAGTCTTCGTCGAATCGCTCGGCGGTGAAGTGCTCGACGTCGAGGTTTCGGCCAAGAACAAGACAAACCTCGACAAGCTGCTCGAAGCCGTGTTGCTACAGGCCGAAATTCTCGACCTGAAGGCCGACCCGACGCGTACTGCCGAAGGTACGGTCATTGAAGCACAACTCGACCGCGGTCGTGGTGCGGTTGCGACCGTGCTCGTCCAGAAGGGTACGCTGAAGCCGGGCCAGATCATCGTTGCCGGCGATCAGTGGGGCCGTGTTCGTGCTCTCGTCACCGACAAGGGCGACCACGTCAAGGAAGCCGGTCCGGCAACCCCGGTCGAAGTGCTCGGTCTTTCCGGCACGCCTGCTGCCGGTGACCGCTTCGCCGTCGTCGAAAACGAAGCTCGTGCCCGCGAAATCTCCGAGTATCGCCAGCGTCTTGCTCGCGACAAGGCGGTTGCTCGCCAGTCCGGCCAGCGCGGTTCGCTCGAGCAGATGATGAGCAAGCTGCAGAATACCGGCTTCAAGGAATTCCCGCTGGTCATCAAGGGTGACGTGCAGGGTTCGGTCGAAGCGATCATCGCGTCGCTCGACAAGCTTGGTACCGACGAAGTTCGTGCCCGTATCGTCCATTCGGGCGCCGGCGCGATCACCGAGTCGGATATCTCGCTCGCCGAGGCATCGGATGCCGCAATCATCGGCTTCAACGTCCGCGCCAATGCACAGGCTCGTACGATCGCCGAGCGTAACGGCCTCGACATCCGCTACTACAACATCATCTACGATCTGGTGGATGACGTTAAGGCAGCCATGTCGGGTCTTCTGTCGCCGGAACGCCGCGAAACCTTCCTCGGCAATGCCGAGATCCTGGAAGTCTTCAACATCACCAAGGTTGGCAAGGTTGCCGGTTGCCGTGTGGTCGAAGGCAAGGTCGAGCGTGGTGCAGGCGTACGCCTCATCCGCGACAACGTGGTCATCCACGAAGGCAAGCTCAAGACGCTCAAGCGCTTCAAGGACGAAGTTGCCGAAGTGCCGATGGGTCAGGAATGCGGTATGGCCTTCGAAAACTACGAAGATATCCGCGCCGGCGACACGATCGAGTGCTTCCGCGTGGAACATATCACGCGCACGCTTTAAGCTTGACAATTGTCATGTTAGGAACCGCCGGGGAGAAATTCCCGGCGGTTTTTTATGTGGAGGTTTTTATGGCTATTTCGTTCGATCTGACCGGCAAGACAGCGATTGTCACCGGCGCCAATACCGGTTTAGGCCAGGCCATTTCAGTTGCCCTTGCCCAGGCCGGGGCCAAGGTGGCGCTGGTCGGTCGCTCATCGATGGCGGAAACCGAGGCCGCAATCAGCGCTAGCCGCGGCGAGAGCCTCGCCATATCGGCCGACCTTTCCACCCTCGAACCGATCGAACGTATTCTCGACGAAACCACTTCCTGGTCTGGAGGTGCTGATATTCTCGTCAACAATGCCGGGATTATTCGCCGCGCCGATGCCCTCGAATTCAGCGAGGCTGATTGGGATGCGGTGATGGATGTGAACCTGAAGAACGTGTTTTTCCTGTCGCAAGCCTTCGCCCGGCGGCTTGTCGCAGCCGATAAGGGCGGAAAGATTGTCAACATTGCTTCACTTCTCTCCTTCCAGGGCGGCATCCGTATTCCCTCCTATACGGCGTCCAAGAGCGGCCTTGCAGGCCTGACCCGGCTCCTGGCCTGCGAATGGGCCGGCAAGGGTATCAACGTCAACGCCATTGCCCCCGGTTATTTCTCGACCAACAATACGGAAGCTCTTCGCGATGACCCGGACCGCAATGCCGCCATTCTGGCGCGCATTCCAGCCGGGCACTGGGGCAAACCGGAAGAGCTTGGTGGTGCAGCCGTCTTCCTTGCATCATCGGCCTCGGACTACATTCACGGCACCGTGCTGCCCGTGGATGGCGGCTGGCTGGCACGCTAAGTCTTTACGCGAACTCACTTTTAGAATGGCTGATCTGCGCCATCTCCGGTGGCGCAGATACATTCTCGCCTTGAGCTCTGCCATCCCCGACGACATGAAGGTAAAATTGGCAGCTTCACTCAAGATTTATTAGTTGCCATTTGAACTCATGTTTATTATCGCATAGCAGCATAGTCTGTTGCTGGCCTCGATGCCGGCCGCGACCTGATGATATCGTGCCGAGCCGGCAAAAATGCCTTTCGGCAATAGTCGGAGTATCGCCTAAAATGTCTGCTGCCCTTGTCCCTGCCGTTGCCGGAAACCGCCACCTTGGCAAGGTCGCGAAACAGCTCGGGATGACGGCTGCGACGCTTGCGCTTCTGAGCGCGATGGCGATGGCTCAGACCCCTGCCCCGGCTCCTCAGGCACAAACCACTTCGCAGGCGGATAGTGCACAGCAGCAGGCTCCGGCTTCGTCTGCAGCACCAACCACCGGCCGGACGGCTCCCGCCACAACGCCGGCGACGACACCGACCGCGCCTTCCGCTCCGGCGGAAAATGCATCACCGGCCAGCCCTGCAGCACCCGCGGCCCCGACGGCCACAGAGGGGGGGCCCGCCGCTCAGGCTCCGGCACAATCCGCCCAGCCTGCTCCCTCGAACGAGACAACGGCTCCCGGCGTATCCCAGCCCGCACAGGCCCAGGCTGCGCCGCAGGAAACGGTAACCGACCTTGTACCGGCGGAAGAAGAAACGCCGGTACTGACAATCCCGCACGACCTTTCGCCCTGGGGCATGTTCATGGCGGCGGACTGGGTTGTTAAAAGCGTCATGATCGGGCTTGCCATCGCTTCGCTGGCAACCTGGACCGTTTGGCTGGTCAAGACGCTCGAACTGGCCGGCGCCCGCGCCCGTGCAGGCCGCATCATCAAGATCATCCGCAACTCCCGCACGCTCGCCGAAGCTGTCGATGCCTCCGCCGGACGCGGCGGTCCTGCCGCCTACATGCTCCAGGCCGCAGCCGAGGAAATAAAGATGTCCGCGGATGCGCTCGACCATGTCGAAGGCGACGGCGTCAAGGAACGCGTCGGCTCCTCCCTGTCGCGCATCGAGGCCTTTGCCGGCCGCCGTATCGCACGCGGCACCGGCATTCTGGCGACGATCGGCTCAGTTGCTCCGTTTGTCGGCCTGTTCGGAACCGTCTGGGGCATCATGAATTCGTTCATCGGCATTTCCGAAACGCAGACGACCAATCTTGCCGTCGTCGCGCCCGGTATCGCCGAGGCGCTGCTTGCAACGGCCATCGGCCTCGTGGCCGCAATTCCCGCCGTGGTGATCTACAACCTGTTTGCTCGTTCAGTCACCGGCTATCGCGCGCTTCTTGCCGATGCAGCCAGCGGCGTCGAGCGACTGGTGAGCCGCGACCTCGACTTCCGCAAGGTTCCGCCGGGCGGCCGCAAGGCAACCCCGATGTCCCTGATGGCCGGAGAATAAGTCCATGGCCGGCGGCATTCGCGAACATCACGGCGAGGAATTGCAGGAAAACCACGAGATCAACGTGACGCCCTTTATTGACGTCATGCTGGTGCTCCTGATCATCTTCATGGTCGCCGCGCCGCTTTCCACGGTCGATGTCAATGTCGACCTGCCCGCATCGAGTGCAAAGCCCGCACAGCGGCCTGAAGAACCTCTCTATCTGACGGTTCAGGAAGATCTCACGCTCAATCTCGGCAATGACCAGGTTGCGCGCGAGCAGCTGACGACCAGGCTGAACACGATTACCGGCGGCAACAAGGATACCCGCATCTTCCTGCGTGCCGACAAGGCTGTCGGCTACGGCCAGTTCATGGAAGTGATGAACCTTCTGCGTGACGCCGGTTATTTGAAAATCGCGCTGGTCGGACTGGAAACTCTTCCCGGTGCCGCAGCACCCGCTGCCCAGTCTGCAGCGGGTCAACCCGCAGCAGGTCAGCCTTCCTCACCGGCTTCGCCAGCACCAGGGGTTTCGCGATGAACCCAGCCGCCCCCTATCGTAGCCGGGTACAGAAGATCGGCGAAATATCACTCTGGGCAGGCGCCGGCGCATTCGTGCTGACTGCGCATATCGCTGCTGCTGCCCTGATGATGCAGGAAGAGCCAATCGTCGACGCAGACAGTTCGCCGCCGGCTGCAATCATGATCGAGCTTGCGCCTGAACCGGAGGCTGTGAACACGGAGGAAGAGCAGATTTCTCCCGACTCGACCGATTCCGAAAAGGTGGAGAGCGAGCAGCTCAAGCCTGTCGAAGAGGTTCAGCAGGAGCCCGAGCCTATTCCGGATCCGGTCGAGCCCCCGCCGGAAGAAGTGGTGAAGGAAGAGCCCACACCACCAGAGCCTGAAATCGCCCAGCCTCTGCCCGAGCCTCCGCCGGAGACGATCGAAGAGCCCGATCCGCTTGAGCAGCAGATGACTGCAGCTCTAGAAAATGTCGAGGTCCCGCTACCGGTCGTGCGCCCACCACCACCGCCGCCGGAAATCGCGGAAAAACCGGAACCCAAAAAAGAGCAGAAGAAGGTGGAACGCCGCAAGCCGCAACAGCAGCAAGCTCAAAAAGAGCTGGCTCAGGCCAAGGCGCAGGTCCAGCAATCAGACCGGAATGCCGCCAGCCAATCTTCAACCGGCTCCGTCGCAACATCGTCGGTTCCTCCTGCCCGATGGCTGACGCGCGTCAGGGCGAAGATTGCCCGCAGCGCTCGCCGTTGCCCTGGAGGCGACAAGGGTGTGGTGATGGTCAATTTCAGCTTTGACAATGGCGGAAACATCGGACGCGTGTCCGTTTCACGCTCCTCCGGCAACGCCCAGATCGACGATTATATGGCTTCGGCCATTCGTAGGGCCTCGCCAATTCCGGTACCGCCCGCTGGTGTTGCAAGCACGCTCACTCAGTTGGTAGAATGCAAGTGACCGCATAGAAGGGTCCGGCTAGAAACTCCGCCCTGAAGGGGAGCCAGATACTTCTGGTCCCTCGTCTCAACATGGAATTTCTGGACCCCCTCACCCATGCATATGACATTAACTGAAGCCGGAATGCTGGTTCGCGGCATCTTCGAAGATAACGGCGTGCTACCCACGACATCCTTGTCCGTCGCCCGTGCGCTTGTGCAGTCTGAAGCTGCCGGTCAATCCGGCCATGGCCTGCGCCGCGTTCCGGCTTATGTGAAGCAGGTTCGCACCGGCAAAGTGGATGGCAAGGCGGAGCCCAAGCTCTCGCGCCCCCGCCCTGCCGTGCTATCGATCGACGCCGCGCGTGGCTTTGCCTACCCGGCACTCGATCTTGCGGTCGCCAAACTTCCCACCATTGTTCGCGAACAGGGCATCGCTTTTGCGACCATCGGCCGCTCGCATCATGCCGGGGTGATGGCGCTGACGGTGGAGCGTTTTGCCGAGCAGGGCCTGATCGCCATGATGTTCGCAAACGCACCGGCCGCCATGGCGCCCTGGGGCGGCAAGAACCCGCTGTTCGGCACCAATCCGATTGCATTCGCCGTACCGGTCGCAAATGCCGATCCCCTGGTCATCGACCTAGCGCTCTCAAAGGTCGCACGTGGCAAGGTCATGGAAGCGCACCAGAAGGGAACGAGCATACCCGACGACTGGGCCTTCGATATTGATGGAAACCCCACCACAGACGCTGCAGAGGCGCTTAAAGGCACGATGGCGCCTTCTGGCGGTGCAAAGGGTGCTGCACTGGCGCTGATGGTGGAAGTGCTCTCGGCAGGCCTTGCAGGCGCCAATTTCTCCCATGAGGCAAGCTCGCTCTTCGATGAAAACGGGCCGCCGCCGGAACTCGGCCACTCGATCATCGCAATCGACCCGGACGCGGCCAATGGCGGCGGTACAGCCATGCGCATGGCAGCCCTTGCCGAAGAGATGGCCAGGCAGGATGGCGTGCGACTTCCAGGCCGCCGCGGAAAAGGCCTGCGGGCCGAGGCTCTCTCGAACGGAATAGAGATCGAGGACGACGTATTGAAGGCGATAGAGGCGCTTCGCTGATCGCAGGACGACACCACGACCCTGAGCCTATCTCACATGCATGGCTCAGGGTTCTGCCAGGCGACAGGGCGGCATCAAACGCTTTTAGTAAAGCGTAGTAGCACTGCCGTTCAATTGTCTTTCGGGAAAATTACCTCCAGAAAAGCGAAAAGCCTGGCGCGGGAGGAGGATGCGCCAGGCTTTAAACTTGATCGACAACTGGGAGGAGGAGGATGTTGTCGATCCGTATCGAACGACACTGGGAGGAGGAGTGCGTCGTTCGATGACTGACATATAGGCTAATACTGGTATGCTCGCCAAGCCGGTTAGGCGCATTGCAGCAATGCAATAGGTGCAATGCTGAGCATTTGCCCATAGCGTCGATATCATAGCAGGGATCATCGCTATATCGATATGCGCAAAGCTGGATTATAGGCAATATCGATTAAAATGCTTGGAAAGGCGGGATTATGGCTGAAATTCGCTATCACGAGGGAGATCTTCCGGCGGCGGCAGCGGCCCGCTATACGGGTGCGGTGGCAATAGATACCGAAACGCTTGGCCTTATCCCACGTCGTGATCGCCTATGTGTTGTGCAATTATCTCCCGGGGACGGCACGGCCGACGTCATTCGCATTGCAGCAGGACAGAATCAGGCGCCCAACCTCGTCGCGCTTCTGGCTGATTCGTCGCGGCAGAAGATCTTTCACTACGGCCGATTCGATATCGCCGTGCTTTTCCATACGTTCGGGGTATTGGCCACGCCGGTCTTCTGCACCAAGATCGCTTCACGACTGACCCGAACCTATACCGATCGTCACGGGCTAAAGGACAATCTGCGGGAATTGGTCGAGGTCGACATTTCCAAGGCCCAGCAGCAGACCGACTGGGCGGCCGAAACGCTATCACAGGCGCAACTCGAATATGCGGCCTCGGACGTGCTTTATCTGCATGCCTTGCGCGACAAGCTGACCATGCGGCTGATCCGCGACAACCGCACGGATCTTGCCGCCGCCTGCTTCGAGTTCCTGCCGACACGCGCGAGGCTTGATCTTCTCGGTTGGGAAGAGACGGATATTTTCGCGCACAGCTGAGCCATGCCGCTTGTTCCTGCAGGCGGCGCTCTCAGTTTGCCGGGCTCCCGACGCGAATTAGATGATAATTAGCCGACCGTTAACCATTTTCGTTTAACGTCTGTCAATCGGCATCATCCCGCCATGAGGCGTAGCGACAGCCGTCGCACCATTACCCAAACACGGCCGAACTGTTCCACCGTCGCAGATAACAGATGGAGCATGCGATGCTGCCACCCGTTCGTGCCGCGTTGAGTTCGACTGCAGATTATCAGAACCAGACACAGGCCGCTGTTAATCCCGCACGTGTGATCGTATCGGCAAACGCCGCAAAATCTCAGACCGGAAGCGACCCCACGCTTTCGAGCGCGCGCCTCGATGCCGCCTCGCTGTCTGCCCAGCTCAAACTGGCGCAGGGGTCCTCCATCCTTGCCGAGACGATCGGCAAGCTGCTGAAGACACCGCGCCGGGAAAATGAGACGCTGATCGATTACACAACACGCCTTTTCGAAGCCGTGCAGGCCCTGAAGCCACAGGAGGTCGCCAATGTGGAGCGACTGCTCAACCAGATCGTCAAGGGTATTTCCCTGCGCTTAATGGCGGAAATCCTGAAAGAACCTTCAGGCCCGGCAGCCGCCCGGCTTGCGGCCCATATCGAGACCGCGAACATTGCCCAGCGCGATCTCGCGGCCAAGACGGTCGTCAGTTTTTATCGGCAGAATGCAAGTGCTGACACACCGCCAGCGGGCAATGGTCCGCGTCTGCAGCAAGGTGCGAACCCTGCGACTGCACAGACCGGCCAGATAGGTCCATCACAAACAACTTCGAACGACGACCATATTGCCTCGCTTCGCCAGCCGGCCGGGAACGAAGCTTCGCCGAAGCTTGGCGAAGGTCAGAATCAGCGTTCACCAGCCCCGGCCACCGCATCACCTGAACTCAAGCCGCAACAGGCGGAGCAGGCGTCAAAGCCTGCAGGCTCACTGACCGGCCCCGCCAATACAGCGGCGTCGCAAGCCCCAACAAGTCGTCCAGTTACCCCGACAAGTGAAGCAGTTGCTGCAGCAAAGCCGACAATGTCTATGACTGCCTTGAAGGATGGATTCCAGGCGAATGCGGTGCGACCCGAGATCAATCCCGGCAGTGTCAGCACACCAGCGGCGGTAATCAGCAATCAGTTGCAAATCTCGGCAGGCCAGGTCGCCCAGCAAGCAGTGGCAGCCGAGCCCGAAGAAATGCAGGCTCTGGCGCGCACCGCGGTGGAAATGTTCAAGCTGGACATACCAGTGCCCGCGCGTCTCTGGTCGGCGCTTTCCGATCAAACGTTGCTGAAACTGGCAAACTGGCTGGCAACGGTCCTGTCCGAACTCGATCTGCCGGAAAGCAAGCATCTGCCGATGTCCTCGCCTGCGGTCCAAGCTACAGCGGATGACGGGCTTGGCGACAAACAGCGTGCGACCGGCAACGTACCTTCCGCAAGCGCATCTCATGGCGGACAGGCGGCGGCGTCACCGCAAACCGCCAACGGCGCCATGCCGGATGCCGCCCGTGCCGCGGCGGCGGCGAGAGCAGATGCGCCGGAACAGAATATGGCCGCGCTGGCGGTTGCTGCGAACACCGTACCGACCCAGGCACGCGAAGCTCTTCCCTGGCCCTATGTCGCAGCCTATCCACCTGCCGATGAAGAACCGAGACATAAAGAGCGGCAGGCCGAACCGATCGAGGCGCTGGAAGACGAAGAGCAGGACGAATCATCAAAGCAGCACACTTTTGGCGACGAGCATGAGCCGGAAGGTGAGGAGCCGCAGGACAACGATGCGGAAGGCGAGGAAATCGTCAGCGATACGATGACCAGAGCGGAGAGGGCGGCCGGATATAGGGCCGGCGAGGTCAGGCTGGAAGCGGACGTGCCCGAGGTGCAACCGAGCGATCTATACTGGCGGATGGCCGGCTGGACGTAATCCGGAAATCTGCCGAGCACGTGTTCGGCTTCTGCAAGTGACCATGAAAAAGCCGCCGGACCTTTCGATCCGGCGGCTTCTTATTCTTCAGGAAACAACGATTATTCGTTGCCGCCACGGTTCTTCAGGGCTGCGCCCAGAATGTCGCCGAGCGAAGCGCCCGAGTCGGACGAACCGAACTGTGCAACTGCTTCCTTCTCTTCGGCGATTTCGAGCGCCTTGATGGAAAGCATGACCTTGCGGTCCTTCTTGGAGAAGTTGACGACGCGGGCGTCGACAACCTGGCCAACCGAGAAACGCTCCGGACGCTGGTCGTCGCGGTCGCGAGCGAGGTCAGCGCGGCGGATGAAGGCTACGAGGTCTTCGTGGGCAACGAGCTTCACTTCGATGCCACCGTCGTTAACGGCGATGATTTCAGCCGAAACGACAGCGTTCTTGCGCAGGTCGCCGGAAGCGGCTGCGTCACCAACAGCATCCTTGCCGAGCTGCTTAATGCCGAGAGAGATACGCTCCTTCTCGACGTCAACATCGAGAACGACAGCCTTGACGACGTCGCCCTTGTTGAACTCTTCGATGACCTGTTCGCCCGGACGGTTCCAATCCAGATCGGAAAGGTGAACCATGCCGTCAACGTCGCCTTCGAGTCCGATGAACAGGCCGAATTCGGTCTTGTTCTTGACTTCGCCTTCGACTTCAGTGCCGGCCGGATGCGAGTAGGCGAATGCCTGCCACGGGTTTTCCAGCGTCTGCTTGAGGCCGAGCGAAATACGGCGCTTGGACGGGTCGACTTCGAGAACGACAACGTCGACTTCCTGGCTCGTGGACAGGATCTTGCCGGGATGTACGTTCTTCTTGGTCCAGGACATTTCGGAGATGTGGATCAGGCCTTCGATGCCCGGCTCCAGCTCTACGAATGCACCGTAATCGGTGATGTTCGTGACGGTACCGGAGATCTTCTTGCCGATCGGGTACTTGGCCGCGATGCCATCCCACGGATCCGACTCGAGCTGCTTCATGCCGAGCGAGATGCGGTGGGTTTCCTGGTTGATGCGGATGATCTGAACCTTGACCGACTGGCCAATGGACAGGATTTCCGACGGATGGTTCACACGGCGCCATGCCATGTCGGTGACGTGCAGCAGGCCGTCAATGCCGCCGAGGTCAACGAACGCACCGTAATCGGTGATGTTCTTGACGACGCCGTCAACAACCTGGCCTTCTTCGAGGTTCTGAACGATTTCAGAACGCTGCTCGGCACGCGACTCTTCAAGAACCGTACGGCGCGAAACAACGATGTTACCGCGACGCTTGTCCATCTTGAGGATTTCGAAGGGCTGCGGGTTGTGCATCAGCGGGGTAACGTCGCGGATCGGACGGATGTCGACCTGCGAACGCGGAAGGAAGGCAACGGCGCCGTCGAGATCGACGGTGAAGCCACCCTTGACCTGGTTGAAGATAACGCCTTCAACGCGCTCGCCAGCTTCGAACTTGGCTTCGAGCTTGACCCAGCTCTCTTCGCGGCGAGCCTTTTCGCGCGACAGAACGGCTTCGCCGAGAGCGTTTTCGATGCGCTCGACATAGACTTCGACTTCGTCGCCGACCTTCAGCGAACCGTCTTTGCCCTTGGCGCCGAATTCCTTAAGCGCGATGCGACCTTCGACCTTGAGGCCGACGTCGACAACTGCCATGTCCTTCTCGATTGCCGTTACCAGACCTTTGGTAACGTAGCCTTCGGCCAGATCGTTGGATGCGAAGGATTCCTCGAGAAGAGCTGCAAAGTCTTCGCGCGTGGGGTTAGTTACTGCCATGAAATCTCCTGATCGTGTCCTAATTCAAGGACACGCATGCGCCGGTGGTTCGTGTTAAACACGCCCGAAATCCAGGCCCGCCTCTCTCAATCGGTCATACCGTGGGAGGCTATCCGGCGCTGGGACTGAACTGCGGGATCTCTGCGAACGAAAAGCCGGCTTCCCGGCAACTCGTCAATTCTTGATCAGAGCTTCGTCGATCAACGACTTTGCGGCCTGAAACGCGGCCTCTATACTCATTTTGGACGTATCAAGCAAGTGCGCGTCTTGCGCCGGCTTCAACGGGCTGTCGGCGCGGCCCATGTCGCGCTCGTCGCGCTTCGTCACGTCCGCGAAGATATCATCATACTCCGCCTCGCCGCCCTTGGCGATGATCTCGTCATAACGGCGTCTTGCACGCACATCGGCTGATGCCGTGACATAGAGTTTTACCGGCGCATCGGGGCAGACGACGGTGCCGATATCGCGGCCATCGAGAACCGTGCCGGGCGTCCTTTTCGAAAAGGCCTGCTGGGCTTCGACAAGCGCGCGGCGCACTTTCGGCATCACGGCGATCTTGGACGCCGCCTCGCCGATGGCATGAGCTGAAAGGATATCGCGATCGAGGCCGGAGAGTTCGACCTCGCGAGCCATCCTTTCGGCCACAACCTCATCATCCAGCGGCAGGCCGGCGTCGAGAAGCGCCTTGGCGGTGGCGCGATAGGTCAGGCCCGTGTCGAGGTGGTGAAACCCGTAGGCCTCGGCAATCTGGCGCGACAACGTTCCCTTGCCCGCCGCCGCCGGCCCATCGATGGCGATAACGACGCCCATCAGGCTGCCTCACCATCCACGAGCTCGATCTTTGCGCCGAGACCGGTCATCAGATCCATGAATTCGGGAAAACTGGTGGCGATGATCGAGGCATCATCCACCGTCACGGCATGTTCGGATACGAGACCGAGCACAAGGAAGCTCATCGCGATACGGTGATCGAGATGGGTGACGACAGCCTTGCCGGCAGCATTGCCATAGCCCTTGCCGCCCGGACGGCCGCGGACAACCAGCGTTTCCTTGCCTTCATCGCAGTCGACGCCGTTGAGCTTCAGACCTTCCGCGACAGCCGAAAGGCGATCAGATTCCTTCACCCGCAATTCTTCGAGGCCAAGCATGGTGGTCGTGCCGGATGCGTAAGCGGCAGCAACAGCCAGAACCGGATATTCGTCGATCATCGACGGCGCGCGATCGGCCGGGACTGTAACGCCCTTCAGCTCGGAATATCTTACCCGCAGATCGGCGACATCTTCACCTCCGGCGAGCCGTGCGTTCTGCACTTCGATATCGGCGCCCATTTCCTGCAGCGTCAGAATAAGACCTGTACGCGTCGGGTTCATCAGGACGTTGAGAATGGTGACGTCGGAGCCCGGCGTCAGGAGTGCTGCGACAAGGGGGAAGGCTGTCGAGGACGGATCACCCGGTACGTCTATGACTTGGCCCTTGAGCTGGCCTTGGCCGACGAGACGAATGGTGCGTACGCCCTCCGCATCGGTCTCGACCGAAAGGTCGGCGCCAAAACCCTGCAGCATCTTTTCGGTATGGTCGCGGGTCATGACCGGTTCGATGACAGTAGTAATGCCCGGTGTGTTGAGGCCGGCGAGAAGCACTGCCGACTTGACCTGCGCAGAGGCCATCGGCACGCGGTAGGTGATCGGGTTCGGGGTCTTCGGGCCATGCAGCGTTACCGGCAGGCGGTCGCCTTCGGTCGAAGAGACCTGCACGCCCATTTCGCGCAGCGGATTGAGCACGCGGCCCATCGGGCGTTTGGAAAGCGATGCATCGCCGATGAAGGTGGAGGCGAAGTCATAGACGCCAACCAGACCCATGGTGAGACGGCAGCCGGTGCCGGCATTGCCGAAATCGAGAGGCGCTTCAGGAGCCAGAAGCGCACCATTGCCGGTACCCTGGATGATCCACTCAGCACCGACCTTTTCGATCTGGGCGCCCATGGCGCGCATCGCCTTGCCGGTATTGATGACGTCTTCACCTTCCAGAAGGCCAGTGATGCGAGTTTCGCCCGAAGCGAGGCCGCCGAACATGAAGGAGCGGTGCGAGATCGATTTGTCGCCGGGAATCCGGATCGTACCTTTGAGAGCTTCCGAGCGAGCCGATTTTGCCGGCTTCAACGCGATACCATGCGACATTGAGTGTCCCTATTCCTCAAGCGTTTGCGAATTTTGCGCCGTCGTTATCATAAAGCGTTTTGGCGGTCATCCGCTTGTTGGCTCAAGGCGGCCAAGAAAGCCCGGAAAGTTTGGCTTTGACATGAAGTCCCGTTAGCCTTAAGGGGACCGGCTTAGATTTTTCACCCATTCATCCATCGCCGCACCCGCGGCGCGCCGATCTGATCGGCCGGCTCATGAGGCTTAACAGTGGCAAAAGCGGAACTCGGAACCAAACGTACCGACCCGGATACCGGAAAGAAGTTCTACGACCTGAACCGTGACCCGGTCGTCTCCCCCTATACGGGCAAGTCCTGGCCGCTGTCTTTCTTTGCTGAAAACAGCGCCGCCATCAAGATGGAAGAGGCAGCCGAAGACGAGGACGATATCAAGGAAGTCGACAGCGAGAGCCAGGAAGCCGAAGTCGTTTCGCTGGAAGACGCCGACGGCGACAATAGCGGCGACGATATCCCAGATATCGGCGATGACGATGACGTTGATATCGGCGACGACGAAGATGATACCTTCCTCGAGCAGGAAGACGAAGACGACGACGACATGACCGGCATCATCGGTGTCGGCGGCGACGACGACGAACAGTAATCGACGCTAACGCCCGACAATTTCAGAAAAATTGTCGGGCGTTTGATTTTTCGGCTTGCACTTCCAAAAATCACGAAGTAATAAGCCGCCACTTCCGGAGCAAACAACGCTTCGAAGTTTCCCAGGACCGGAAAAATACCGGACCACCCTGATGGGGCTATAGCTCAGCTGGGAGAGCGCTTGCATGGCATGCAAGAGGTCAGCGGTTCGATCCCGCTTAGCTCCACCAAATCTTCCCGAACGATAAATCTAGAATTCAGACATGCTTTAACGTATGAGCATGGGCCACGCTGGCACGACCGGCTTTTCGCCTTGCAAGGGCAGGATTTCGAAGACGGGTCGATTCGGCCCGAAGATGTTGGCGAGTGTTCGCAGGCCCTTTAAGCGCGCGTTCGCTCAAGGCAAGTTCATCGCGATAATCGTCCCGATATGCGATTGCTTTTTGGCGGATTACCAATGCGACCAGAGTGCCGAACAATCCGAAAGTGATGAGCAGTAGAGATGCTGTTATCATGACTTTTCCTCTGCCTTATTAACGCAGAGGACGGCATAAGGTTCTCGATCGAGATCAAAGTCCGGGTCTCACAGATCGGTGATGTCCGTAACGAGAGCAGGTTTTACGCGATTGCCCGATCGTTTGCGTCAAACCGGTGCATTAAAGCCTTGTCCGGCGTGGCGAAGACAATATCGTCGGCACCATAGCGATGCTCACCGAACAGGCGCACTGTCACGAGGCCCGCCTGCTCCGTTTCGAGATAGAGGATGGTATCGGCGCCGAGATGTTCGGCGTGAACGACCTTGCCTTTCCAGTCGCCTGCATCGCGCGACAGGGCGATATGTTCCGGCCGGATGCCGATCGTCTTGCAACCACTTTCCTCGAGCTTTTCCGCAGGGATGAAATTCATCTGCGGCGAACCGATAAAACCGGCGACGAAGATGTTGGCCGGCCGGTTGTATAGTTCCATAGGCGAACCGACCTGCTCGATCGCACCGGCGTTCAGGACCACGATCTTATCGGCCAGCGTCATCGCCTCGACCTGGTCATGGGTGACATAAATCATCGTTGCCTTGAGGCGTCGGTGAAGGCGGGCAATCTCAAGCCGCGTCTGGACGCGCAATGCCGCATCGAGGTTCGACAAAGGCTCGTCGAAGAGAAACAGGCTCGGTTCGCGCACGATGGCGCGGCCGATCGCCACGCGCTGGCGCTGGCCGCCGGAAAGCTCTGCCGGGCGACGGGCGAGATACGGGCCAAGCGACAGCATCGACGAGGCTTTCGTCACACGCTCCTCGATCTCTGCCTTCGGTGTGCCGGCCTGCTTCAGGCCAAGCCCCATATTGTCCTTGACCGTCAGGTGCGGATAAAGCGCATAGGACTGGAAAACCATGGCGATACCGCGCTTGGCCGGCGGCACGGTCGCCACTTCCTGACCGTCGATACGGATCGAACCGGATGTGGCATCCTCAAGCCCTGCGATGACCCGAAGCAGCGTGGACTTGCCGCAGCCCGACGGGCCCACGAAGATGACGAATTCGCCATCCTTGACGTCGAGATCGATGCCTTTCAGCACCTCGTGGTCACCGAAGGCCTTGCGGATGGATGTCAGTTGCAGCGAACCCAAGAGCGTCTTCCTTTAAAATTCCGTACGGGCGTCAAAGATGGACAGGCTTGCCCGTGCGAGCGCTTTCGTCCGCCGCAAGGCAGATCTTCAGCGATTGCACCGCATCGTCCATGTGCCGGGTGAGATCTATATCTTCGTGGATGGCCCGCAGCATGTAGGCCTGTTCCAGATTGCAGAGTTCCTGATGGCCCGGCTCACCGGCCATTTTCATATCCTTGTCAGGCGACAAGAACTTTCCGTCTGGACCCGTTTCGGCGCTGTGAAGGCGGATGACCGAAGTTTTGGTATGCGTGTCGATATCGTCCGACTTTGCATTCGGGTCCATGACGATAGACACCGAGCCCTTTGGCGACATGACATCCTTCACGAAGAAGGCGGTTTCCGAGATCATCGGTCCCCAGCCGGCCTCATACCAGCCGACTGACCTGTCATCGAAGATCACCTGCAGATGGCCATAGTTATACATGTCCGGCGCAATCTCATCGGAGAGGCGCAGGCCCATGCCACGCACTTCGACGGGTTTCGCATCGGTGATCTGGCACATGACATCGACATAATGCACGCCGCAATCGACGATCGGCGGCGTCGTGTTCATCAGCGCCTTATGCACGTCCCAGGTCGGGCCAGAGGACTGCTGGTTGAGATTCATGCGGAAGACATAGGGCGGGCCGAGCTTTCGCGCTTCTTCGATCAGCCGGATCCAGGACGGGTGGTGGCGAAGAATGTAGCCGATGACCAGCTTTTTGCCAGAAGCCTTCGCGGCTGCCACGACGCGTTCGGCATCGGTGACCGTGGTCGCCAAAGGCTTTTCGACGAAGACGTGGCAACCGGCCTCGAAGGCGGCAACGGCATAATCCGCATGGCTGTCGGAATAGGTGCAGATCGCGCAAAGATCCGGTTTCAGCTCCGCCAATGCGGTTAGGAAATCCGGATGGATCTTGTAGCCTTCGAGCGCGGGATCAAGCTTCGGCGTCGAGCGATTGACAAGCCCAACAATCTCGAAGCCGGGATCGTTGTGATAGGCGAGCGCATGACTGCGCCCCATATTGCCAAGGCCGGCAACGAGGACACGGATGGGCTTTGCAATATCACTCATTTGACAGCTCCCGAGGTGATGCCGCGGATCAGCTGGCGTGAGAAGATGACGTAGAGAACCAGAACCGGAAGGATGGCGAGCGACAGGGCCGACAGCACCGCATTCCAGTTGGTAACGAACTGGCCGATGAACATCTGCGCGCCGAGCGTCACGGTCTTGGTCGCCTCACCCGGCGCCAGGATCAGCGGGAACCAGAGGTCGTTCCAGATCGGGATCATGGTGAAGACGGCAACCGTCGCCATGGCAGGCCGCACCAGCGGCAGGACGAGACGGAAGAAGATCGCATATTCGGACAGTCCGTCGATGCGCCCGGCATTCTTCAGGTCGTCGGAAACGGTGCGCATGAATTCCGACAGGATGAAGATGGCAAGCGGCAGGCCTTGCGCCGTATAGACCAGAACCAGCGCCGTCAGCGTATTGACGAGACCGGCCGCGACCATCCCCTGCAGGATGGCGACGGTGCCAAGCCGGATCGGGATCATGATTCCGAGCGCCAGATAGAGGCCCATCAGCAAGTTGCCGCGAAAGCGATATTCCGACAGCGCGAAGGCGGCCATGGCGCCAAACAGCAAAACGAACGCGATCGAGACGACGGTGACGATCAGGCTGTTCTGAAAATAACCGATGAAATCGCCCTGTTTCAGGACAGTCTCGTACCCGACGAGGCTGAAGGTCGAGGGCGTCGGGATCGCCATTGGCTCGCGGAAGATGGCGTTGCGGGTTTTGAACGAGTTGACCAGCGTGAGGAAGACCGGAAAGAGCGCGATCAGCGTATAGCTGATCAGTGCCAGATGAATCAGTCCGCTGCGCAGATACGAGGCACGGGCCTTGGCCATGATCAGCCTCCTCAGAACTGGTAGCGACGCATGCGCCGCTGGATGACGAAGAGATAAAGCGAAACGCCGGCTAGGATGATCAGGAACATCACGGTTGCGATCGTCGCGCCCATGGAGCGGTCGCCCATCTGGTTCTGGAAACCGAAGAAGGTGCGATAGAGAAGCGTTCCTAGAATATCCGTCGAGCCGTCAGGTCCGGCAAGCGCGCCCTGCACGGTGTAAATCAGATCGAAGGCGTTGAAATTGCCGACAAAGGTGAGGATCGAGATGATGCCGATCGAGGGCAGGATCAGCGGCAGCTTGATTTTCCAGAACTGGCTCCAGCCGGTAATGCCGTCACATTCGGCAGCTTCCAGCACCTCGTCGGGAATGTTCAGGAGCGCCGCATAGATCAGCATCATCGGGATGCCGACATATTGCCAGACGGAAATCAGCGACACGGTGATCAGAGCGCTTTCCGGCTTGCCGAGCCAGGGGGCGAACATCCATTTCAGCCCGACCCAATCCATCATGCCCGGCGCAATGCCCCAGATCGGCGAGAGGATCAGCTTCCAGATGAAACCGACGATGACGAAGGAAAGCAGCGTCGGCACAAAGATCGCGGTGCGGTAGAACGTGGCGAAGCGCAGTTTCGACACCGAGAGCATGGCCGCAAGCGCAATGCCGATCGGGTTCTGCACCAGCATATGGATGACGAAGAAGATCAGGTTGTTGCCGAGCGCATTCCAGAAATTGGCGGCAAGGCGCGGATCGGAAAACAGGGTGATGAAATTGGCGAGGCCGACGAAGACGGTCTCGCCATCGACCAGATTGTAAAGCGACAGCCGCAGCGTCTCGATCAACGGCAATATCATGATCGCCGTGTAGACGAGGAAGGCTGGCGCCAGGAACACGAGAATGTGCCAGCGGGCGGGACGCTTGATCGGAGCGATCTCAGGATCGGCAGTGTCGATGTCGCTCATGGGTCGGTTCCGATTATTCGCTGTCAAGGTCGAGGATGTGACTGCCCCTCGTCGGGCTGCCGCCACCTTCTCCCCGCTCGCGGGGAGAAGGTGATATGCCGCGCCGTCTTGCCCAATCGCAACGTAGCGTGAGCCACGTCCCCTCGCCCCGTTTACGGGGAGAGGGTTAGGGTGAGGGGCCGCCTGTGCGACAGAAATAAGCTTCGTGGAAGCTTACTTCGCCGGCTTGTACCAGCTGTCCAGACCCTTCTGGGTCTCTGCCGCTGCCTGTTCCGGCGTCTGCGTACCGTTGATGACGTTTGCAGACACGCGCCACATTTCCAGATCGAGGTTCGGCTGGCCGCGGCCGACGATTGCCGCACTCGGGCGGATGGTCGGCTTGCAGTTCTGGCGCCAGGAGACGAATTCCTGGGCCAGCGGATCTTCCATCTTCACCGCCGTCGAATTCAGGCTGAAGAAGCCCGGCAGCGAGTTGGCGTAAAGCGTGGCGAATTCCGGCGATGCGACCCAGGCCAGGAATTTCTTCGCGGCTTCCGGGTTCTTGCCCTTGGCATTCAGGCCGATGCCGATGTCGTTATGGTCGGAAATGTAGCAGGTATCGCCGGCCTTCTTCACCGGCGGCGGGAAGGCGCCCATTTCGAAATCGGCCTGCGCCTTGAACGGCGCGATTTCCCAGGAACCTGCCGGATAGATGGCGGCGCGGCCCAATGTGAAGAGGTTCTGGCTGTCCGGATAGGTCTGGGCTTCGAAACCGTCGCCGAGATAGGGCTTCCACTTGGCGAGCGTCTTGTAGGGCTCTACCCAGTCGGCATCGGTCAGCTTCTGGGTGCCGGCGATCAGCGCCTTGCGGCCTTCCTCGCCCTTCCAGTCGTTCGGACCGATATTGTAATAGCCCATGGTGGCGGCTTCCCACTGGTCCTTGGTGCCCATGGCCAGAGGGATGTAGTTGCCGTCCGCCTTGATCTTGTCCAAGAGCGCGAAGAACTCGTCCTCGGTCTTCGGCACTTCGACCTTCAGTTCCTCGAACGCCTTCTTGTTGTAGATGAAGCCGTGGATGACCGATGCCATCGGCACGCAGAAGGTCGTCTTGCCGTCATCGGTGGTCCATGCGGACTTGGCCGTGTCGGAAAAATTCTTGATGCCGTCGAGATCGTTGAGCGGCGCGAGCTGGCCCTTCTGGAACATGGCCAGCGACAGGTCGAACGGGCGGCAGGTGATGAGATCACCTGCAGTGCCTGCTTCCAGCTTGGCGTTGACGGCGGAATTGTATTCGGTCGGTGCCATCGGTGCGAAGGTCACCTTGATGCCGGGGTTCTTCGCTTCGAAGGCCGGGATCAGCTTTTCCTGCCAGATCGACAGGTCGTCGTTGCGCCAGCTTTCGATGGTCAGCGATGCATCCTGCGCCAGAACCGCGCCTGCCGGAGCAAACATGGTCGTGGCGAAAAGCATGCCTTTCAGTAGACGGGTCATGATGTTCTCCCTGTTTGTTAGCGCCTTGCGGCGCATTTCACGGTATTTTCCGTCACGTCCAGTTCCGCCAGTGCTTTCCTCAACACTTGTCCGGAACAATTCAGCAATTCTCTTGCAGCCGCCGCATCGGCAGCCCCTGCCGCCAGCAGCACCGCGACCTTGACCGAGCCATCGGCACGAGCAAAAAAATCACGGGCTTCATCGAAGCCGATGCCGGCAATCTCGGCCACCATTCCGGCAGCCCGGATGCGCAGTTTCTCGTTATCGGCACGCAGATTGACCATATGGCCGTCATGCACATGGCCAAGCTTGATGGCTGCCAGCGTGGACAACATGTTGAAGGCCAGTTTCTGGGCGGTGCCGGCGCCCATGCGGGTCGAGCCAGCCACCACTTCCGGCGGCGTCTGAAGCAGGACGGCAACATCCGCGCCTTCAAACAGGCAAGCATCTGGATTGTTGGCGATCGCCACGACTTTTGCGCCACGGCTGCCGGCGATTTCAGCGATCTTCAGCACATAAGGGGTGGAGCCGCTTGCGGATACGGCAAGCACGCAGTCGCCTTCGGTGATGACCGATGCGTCCTTTTCAGCGAGCACCACATCGTCCTCCGGTGCGCCCGGCATGTCGCCGAGGCTCGATAGCCCGCCGGCCAAAAGCAGCACGATCTGATCACGAGGAATGCCATAGGTCCCCGGAAGCTCCAGCGCATCAGCCATGGCCATCAGTCCCGAACTGCCGGCGGCGGCATAAACGAGTTTTCCACCCGAACGAAGGGCATCAGCCAATAGATCAGCCGCCTCAGCCAAAGCCGGGATGGCCGCATCAACCGCCCCGGCCGCGTCCTGCTGGCCGGATGCCAGAAGCGCAAGAATATCCTCAGGCGCCCGCGTATCGAGGCCTTCCGCTTTCTTGTGTCTGGCTTCGGTGGCTTTTTGGCTCATCCGTTTCTCCCTCTGATCAAAATGATGCCAAAAAAATACCAATTGTCCAGCGGGAAATTAATAATCGTTACCATCGAAGGCCGTAGCGACCTGCGAACCGCCAAAACATTAAGGAAATCTAGCAATTATCGTCGATTTTCTCGTTCCAGCCATTTCGCTCTTGGTAAATGGTATTTTTTTGGTATCATCGACATTGGAGGTACCAATGACGGGTTACATTCTCGGGATAGATGGCGGCGGGACGAGCTGCCGGGCAGCACTGGCCGATCAGGCCGGCACCATGCTCGGCCGCGGCAAAAGCGGCGCGTCCAATATCCTGACCGACCCCGACACTGCACTCAGGCATATTGTCGAAGCAGCACGGCTCGCCTTCGAGGATGCCGGGCTGGCGCCGGACCTTGCCTCGGCATCGGCCATTCTCGGGCTTGCCGGCAACAATGTCGGTGATGCGGTCGGTTATGTGACGACGCGGCTGCCCTTCAAGGCTTCGCAGATCGTCTCCGATGGCGTGATCGCGCTGCAGGGGGCGATCGGCGACGAGGATGGTGCGATCGGCATCGTTGGAACCGGAACCGTCTATATCATCCGCGACAAGGGCCAGTTCAAATCCATAGCCGGCTGGGGTTTTCAGGTCAGCGATCTCGGTAGCGGCGCAAGGCTCGGCCAGCTCGCGCTGCAGGAAACCCTGCTCGCCTTCGACAAGATCCGGCCGATGAGCGCTTTGGCAGAAGCGATCCTCAAGGAATTCGATGGCGACCCCGAACGGATCGTCGATTTTGCCCGGCTAGCGAAACCCGGCGATTTCGGTCGCTACACGCCCAGGGTCTTCGAATTTGCATCTAGGGGCGACACGACCGCGCTGCGGATTTTGCAAATCGGCGCAAGTGGCGTCGACGAAGCGCTCGATGCAGTCAGCGCCGTTACCGGAGCGAAGGGCAAGCTCTGCCTGCTCGGCGGCCTCGCACCGCTTTATCCGCCCTATCTTTGCGAAAGGCACCGGATACGCCTTTCGGAACCGCGTGCCGATGCACTGACGGGTGCCGTCGAGCTGGCAGTGAAGGCTTATGCGGACAAGGCAGAGGTGCGCGCATGAGCGATACGCTGACCGCGATCCTGCCGCTCGACGGCCTGCAATCGGCAGGGTCGGGGCCGCTTTACCTGAAACTGCGCCAGAGCCTGGAAGAGGCCATTCTTTCCGGCAAGCTCGGCCATGGCGACGCCTTGCCGGCCGAGCGCGACCTTGCCGACTATGCCAATGTCAGCCGCGTCACTGTGCGCAAGGCGGTCGACGATCTCGTCAAGGACGGCTTGCTTACGCGCAAGCACGGGTCCGGCACGTTCGTGGTCAAGCCGCTGTCGCGGGTCGAACAGCCGCTGACCAAGCTCACTTCGTTTACCGAGGACATGGCGCGGCGCGGCCTTGTTTCCCGCTCGGAATGGCTGGAGCGCGGGCTTTTTCATCCCTCGCCGGAAGAGATGATGATGCTGGGCCTCGCCCCCGGCACGATGGTCGCCCGGATCGGCCGCCTGCGTTTCGGCAACGACATGCCGCTCGCAATCGAGCGGGCCAGCATTTCCGCCGAATTTCTGCCCGATCCGGTTTCGCTTACGGGTTCGCTTTATGCCGAACTGGAGAAAAAGAATGCGCGACCGGTGCGCGCCATCCAGCGGATTTCCGCCACCAACATGAAAAAGACCGATGCCGGGCTTCTGGAAGTGCCGATCGATGCCGCGGGCCTGTCGATCGAGCGGGTTTCCTATCTGGCATCGGGCCGGGTGGTGGAGCTGACGCGCTCGCTCTATCGCGGCGACGCCTATGACTTCGTGGCCGAGCTTTCGCTCGGAGAGAACTGACAATGTAAGGATTGCAAGATGCTGACCCATATGCGCCAGGAGATCAACGAGATACCGGAAGCGGCAGCACGGTTGCTCGACCGATCGGCCGCTGACCTTGCCAAGGCAGGGCGCGCGCTTCGCGAAAAAGACCCGGCCTTTCTGGTGACAATCGCGCGCGGCTCTTCCGATCACGCCGCAACCTTCATCAAATACGCGATCGAACTGACGGCCGGCCGGCCAGTCGCTTCGCTCGGACCATCGCTCGCCTCGATCTACGGCGCCGACCTCAAGCTTGGCGGCGGAGCGGCAATCGCCATCTCGCAGTCCGGCAAAAGCCCGGACATCGTCGCCATGGCTGAAGCGGCGACCAAAAGCGGTGCGGTGACCGTCGCGCTCACCAACACGCTTCCTTCGCCGATCACGCAAGCATCGCTTCATGCAGTCGATATCAACGCCGGCCCCGAACTTGCGGTCGCGGCAACAAAATCCTTTGTCAATTCCATCGTTGCCGGTCTTGCCCTTCTTTCGGAATGGACGGGCGACGATGCGCTCAAGGCCGCGGTTCGCGCTTTGCCGGACCATCTGGCAAAAGCCGTTACGCTCGACTGGAGCGAATTTTCCGGTCAACTTGGTGACGCGGAATCGCTCTACATGCTCGGCCGCGGCCCGGCGCTGGCGATTGCCAGCGAAGCAGCGCTGAAATTCAAGGAAACCTCCAACATGCATGCCGAGGCCTATTCGGCAGCCGAGGTGCTGCACGGCCCGGTGGCTTTGGTGGAAGACAGGTTTCCGGTGCTGGCCTTTGCCGCGCGCGATGCGGCCGAGGCTTCCATCGTCGAGATCGTCGACAGCCTTGCCGGCAAACGGGCTATGGCCTTCGCCACATCCGGCGAGGTGAAAGCCGCCAACAAGCTGCCTTTCATCGCGACCGGCCATCCGCTGACCGATGCGCTGGCGCTGATCGTACCGTTCTATGGTTTCGTCGAAGCATGGTCCCGGTCCAAGGGCTTTAATCCCGATCAGCCTGCAGCTCTGAAGAAGGTCACGGAAACGCTATGACCCAGCAAAAGGCTCTCATCGGCAAGCGTGTATTCGACGGCTCGGGCTGGCATGAGGATGCCGCCGTTATTTTCGAAGGCGGAAAGATTACGGGCATTCTTCCGGTCGATCTGCTCTCTGCGGATATGGAGACGATCGAAGGCGGTGAGATCATCGCACCCGGTTTCATCGATCTACAGGTGAATGGCGGCGGCGGGGTGCTTCTCAATGAAGAGCCGACCGTCGAAGGCATCGCCACGATCTGCGCCGCACATGCAAAATTCGGCACGACGGCGCTTTTGCCGACGCTGATTACCGACACGTTCGAGATCACCAGCCGCACGGTCGCGGCCGGGATCGAGGCAAAGAAACAGGGTATTGCCGGTTTTCTCGGCCTGCATCTGGAAGGCCCTCATCTTTCGCTTGCCCGCAAGGGCGCGCATGATCCGGCGCTGATCCGGCCGATGGAGGAGCACGACCTCGAATTGATCCTCTCCTGCGGTGAGGCGCTCGACGCGCTGATGGTGACGATCGCGCCGGAAAGCGTTTCTCCCGAACAGGTCAACACGCTCGCGCGCGCCGCCATCACCGTCAGCCTCGGCCATACGGAAGCCAGCTACGACACGGCTCGCCTCTATGCCACCGCCGGAGCGCGGACGGTTACCCATCTGTTCAACGCCATGAGCCCGCTCGGCCATCGCGAGCCGGGCATGGTCGGCGCAGCACTCGATACGAGAAACCTGCATGCCGGCCTGATCGCAGACGGCATCCATGTGCATCCGGCAGCGATGGCGGCAGCCCTGCGCGCCAAGAACGGACCGGGAAAGATCTTTCTCGTGACCGACGCCATGTCGCCGATCGGCACAGACATGACATCGTTTACGCTCAACGGCCGGGAAATCCTGCGCCATGACGGCCGTCTCACGCTTGCCGACGGCACGCTTGCCGGCGCCGATATCGACATGGCTGCCTGCGTGCGGCTGGTTCACGAAACGCTCGAGCTGCCGCTGGAGGAAGCGCTGCGAATGGCGTCGGCCTATCCGTCGGATGCCGTCCAGATTGCGGATAAAAAGGGATCGCTCAAGCCCGGCTTCGATGCCGATTTTGTGGTGCTGGACGCAAGCCTTCACCCGCAGAGCACATGGATCGGCGGCGTCAGCGTTTATCAAGCATAGATTTGGGATTTACCCCTTACCCTAGCCCTCTCCCCCATAAACGGGGAGAAGGTGGTGGCAGACGGATGAGGGGCTGGCGGCTTGCCTAGGCCGTCACCGAAAAAACAACGCGCACCTTCAGACCCTTGCCTCCAGCGCCATCTTCGAGGCTGAGGCTTGCACCATGCAGCCGCGCGATTTCCTCCACGATCGGAAGGCCCAACCCGGTTCCCGGTCGCCCCTGCCCGCTTACATCGCCGCGCTCGAAGCGCCTCAGCACAGTTTCGCGGCGATCAGGCGGGATGCCCGGCCCATTATCCTCAACCTCAACACATGCTCCGCCTTGCTGGCCAGCAACACGCACCGTCACCTCAGCACCTGCACCGGCATAAAGCAGCGCGTTGGAAACCAGGTTTTTCACCAGTTCGCCGATCAGGATGGGTTCGACGATGGCCGTCACCTCTCCCTCTCCTTCGAAACCGAGATCGATACCCGCTTCGGCTGCACGCGGCACATGCTCGGCGGTGACGGTACGGGCCAGATCCACGAGATCGACTTCGCGCATTGCGGTCGAACGGCTGGCGGCATCAATCCGCGCCATGAGGAGAAGCTGGGCCAATATACGCTCCGCATCGCCCACGGCTTCATCCGCCTTTTCCGCCGCCTGCTGAACCTCGCTCAGATCACCTGACCGCCTGGCAAGCGTCAGCTGGGTGCGGACGATCGCGAGAGGGGTGCGCAACTGATGCCCGGCATTACCGGTGAAATGGCGAAGCGCATCGAGCGCACCTTCGAGCCGCACCATGAAGGAATTGACCGTATCGACCAGGCCCTGAACCTCGTTCGGAACCCGTTCCGTAATCGGATGCAGGTCATCGGGACTGCGCTCGGAGAGCGCCTCGCTGAAACGGTAAAGCGGCCGAAGCGACAGCGTGACGGCGACCCAAACGATCGCTGCGGCACCTAGAATCATGAAGAGGATACGCAAGGCCGAGCGCAGCAGGATCGCATGGGTCAGTTGCTGGCGGGCGATGGTGGTTTCAGCAACCGTCACCGTGAAAGGTACCGAGTTGATGCCGGTCGACGCCGAACGCGCCAGTGCAGCAACCCGGATAGGCTCGCCGCGAAAACTCGCATCGGCAAAGGCTGCGGCCTGCCCTTCCCTGCGCGCGATGGATGGCAGGTTCTGGTAACCGGTGACGAACGTGCCGGGCGGTCCGTCGACGCGATAGAAAACCCGGTCCTGCGCGGCCGATGTCAGCATTTCCAGCGCGACATAGGGAATATCGACTTCCAGCGAACCGTCTTCCGAAACGATTACCCGCTCGGCGATGGCAAGCGCCGATCCCGCCAGAACACGGTCGGACACCTCGTTGGCGGTATCTATCGCCTCGTCCCAGGTATCGACCATAGCGATGGCGCCGATCACGGCCGTCGATACCAGCAGCCAGGCCAGCAGCCGGCGACGCAGCGAATAGGCGCTCGGCTGCGCCCCTGTCATGACGCGATACTCGCGGCTTCAAGATAATAGCCGATGCCGCGCGCGGTCTTGACCGTCAGTCCGTGCGGCACAAGGCGCTTTCTTAGCCGGCTCACGTATTGCTCGATCGCATTGGCCGACAGGTCGTCATCGAAACCCGTCAGCGAAGCGACGATCGCCTCCTTGGATACGACCTTGCCCATGCGCAGGAACAGCAATTCCAGAAGTGCGATCTCACGGGCCGGAATGTCGAGCGGCGTGCCGCTGCAGGAAAATGTGCGCGATGTCAGGTCGAAGGTCACACCGCCATGGCTGATGACCGAGCTGCGCAGGCCTGCCTGGCGGCGCAACAGAACACGGATACGCGCCTCGAATTCCGGCACGTCGAAAGGCTTGATCATGTAGTCGTCGGCACCGAGATCGAGCCCACGCACCCGCTCCTCCGGCAGGCCCCGTGCCGTCAGGATCATCACCGCCGCGCGGTTCTGGCGGGCGCGCATGGCGCGCAGCACGTCGAGACCGTCCATTTCCGGCAGGTTGAGGTCGAGGATGACGAGATCATAGGCCTGGGCTGCGGCTGCGGCCTCTGCGGAGGCACCGTCTGCGACGAAATCGACGACATAACCGCTACTGCGAAGAATGGCCTGAAGGCCCTCGGCCAGAGCCAGATTATCCTCGACCAGCAATATACGCACGAAATCCCCCCGCTTGCCCGTCGACTATAATCGGTGAAGCGGAGAGATGTCACGATGGCGGTGCGCTTATAGTCAGGGACGGCCGAGATAATCCATCTTGCCGACCGGCACGCCCTTGTGACGCAGGATCGCGTAAGCGGTGGTGACATGGAAATAGAAGTTCGGCAGCGCGAAGCCGAGCACATAGCCCTTGCCGTTAAAGGTGGTTTCGCCTGAACGGGTCTTCAGCACGACCTCGATATCCTCGCGATCCGCCATCGAGGCCGGCACGACGTCTTTCAGGAAAGCCACGGTCTTTTCGATACGCGCGTGAAGATCGGCAAACGTCACTTCGTCATCGGAAAAGGGCACGTTTTCGACGCCACCGACACGAACAGGCACGAATTTGGCGCTGTCGCTTGCACGCTGGATCTGACCGGTCAGCGGCAACATGTCCTCGATCAGCCGGGCTTCGAGAAGCTCCTTGTGGGCGATCCCCTTCTCGTCGGCAAAGGCCTCGCCCTTCTTGAGGATTTCGGTGAGATTGGCAAAGCCGCGCAGGAAGGCCGGCACGGAGACGTCGTAGAGCGAGAGAGACATTGGGAACCTCGTTGGGGGCAGAGAAAGAATTACCGGCATCAGGTAGGCAGTCGTAGCGACCGAACAAGGATGCTCGAACAAAGCGTTGCGCCTGTGGCCAGGCGGACACGCCCGTGGCAGCTTGCCGCAGGCTTCGGCCTCAGGCATTGTCCGTCCATGACGCGCCTTTCCTTCTTCTGTCTCTGTCTCATCGGGCTCTGTCCTGCACTTCTGGCGGGAGCGAGTGCCGCCAATGTGCTGATGTTTCCGGCTCTTTCCGGCAAACAGGATGCAGCAGTGCTGACCGTCTATTCATCGCTAGACGAGGCGCTGGCAAAACCGATGATCGCCGGTTTCCAGGCCGCCAATCCGGATGTCGCGGTCGCCTATGAGGACATGCTGACCGGTGAAATCTACGACCGGATCGTGCACGAGACCGATGCGGGAAAAAAGACGGCCGACTTTGCCTTCTCTTCGGCGATGGACCTGCAGGTAAAGCTTGCCAATGACGGTTATGCCCAGGCGAGCGACCTGCCTATGAGCGGGCGCTGGCCGCAATGGGCGAACTGGCGCAATACCGTCTATGCGCTCACCTTCGAACCGGCAGTCTTCGTTTATCACAAGCCGAGTTTCAAAAACGAAGCGCCACCCGCCAGCCGGGCCGAATTCATCGAATTCTTGCAGAAACATGGCGATTCGGTGCATGGCCGGATCGGTACCTATGACATAGAGCGCTCCGGCGTCGGTTTCCTGTTCATGTCTCGAGACCAGGAACAGTTCGGCGATATCTGGTCTGTCGTGCGCGCCATGGGGGCGGCCGGGGTAAAGCTTTATTCGACGAGCGGCGCGATCCTCGAACGCGTGGCCGATGGCCGGTTTCTGCTCGGCTACAATATCGTCGGTTCCTATGCCGCCGACTGGGCCTCGCGTGACCCCAATGTCGGTATCGTCCTGCCCAAGGATTATACCGTCGTCATGTCACGCATCGGGCTGGTGCCGCAGGCGGCGGCCAATGCCGATCTCGGCAAGCGGTATCTGGAATTCTTCATGTCGAAAGAGGGCCAGACGATCATGGCGCGCGAGCTGCAGATCCCCGCTGTCAGCCCGGAAGTCGCCGGCAATAATACGGCGACGACGATGCGGGAAATGCTCGGCGGGCAGTTGAAGCCGGTGCCTGTCAGCCTCGGATTGATGGTCTATCTGGATCAGGTGAAGCGGGCGCGGCTGATCTCGAAATGGAATGAAGAACTGCGACATCAATAGGACTTGAAAAAGCTGGCATCGTTACTTGGTTTTCTGCAAGAATGACTGTCGTCAAGCGATGTCAGGTAAATGTCAGGTTCTTGTGATCGCTTGAGCGCATCCGGCATCCATGGAGGTGGGGCCGTCGATAACGGGAGGAGAATAGCAGGCGACCTGTCGCTTCGCTCAAAACACCCTTCCGTTGCGTAAAAAACACTTCGTCCCGCGGGACGACAACGGAGGACATACCTTGAAACATTTCTTGCTCGCTTCCTTCCTCGCATGTTCGATCGCCCTTCCGGCGGCGGCGGCCGACTATTCGATCATGGCACCGGCGGCACCGGGCGGCGGCTGGGACCAGACCGCGCGCACGATGCAGACCGTGCTGCAGCAGGAGAAGATCTCCAACCGCGTTCAGGTGATGAACGTTCCGGGCGCCGGCGGCACGATCGGCATCGCCCAGTTCGCCAGCCAGCAGAAGGGCAACCCGAATGCGCTGATGGTCGGCGGTTACGTCATGGTCGGCGCGATCCTCACCAACAAGTCGCCCGTCACCCTGAAGGACGTCACCCCGATCGCGCGGCTGACCGGCGAATACGAAGTCATCGTCGTTCCTGCCTCGTCCGACATCAAGTCGATCGGCGATCTCGTCACCAAGCTGAAGGCTGATCCGGGTTCGGTTTCCTGGGGCGGCGGTTCGGCCGGCGGTACCGACCATATCGGCGCGGGCCTGATCGCCAAGGCTGCCGGCGTCGATCCGACCAAGATCAACTATATCGCGTTCTCCGGCGGCGGCGAAGCACTGGCCGCAATCCTGGGCAGCCAGGTGACGGCGGGCATCTCGTCCTATGGCGAGTTCGAAAGCCAGATCAAGGCCGGTTCGCTGCGCCTTCTGGCGATCTCTTCGGCTGAAAAGATCGACGGCATCGATGCGCCGACGCTGAAGGAAAGCGGTCTCGACGTCGTGCTGCAGAACTGGCGCATGGTTGCCGCTGCTCCGGGCATTACCGAAGAGCAGAAGAAGGCAATCGCCACCGATATCGAAAAGCTCGCCAAGTCGGGCAAGTGGCAGGAAAACCTGAAGACCAAGGGCTGGATGGACACCTATCTGTCGGGCGCGGCCTTCGACGAACAGCTTGCCAAGGACATCGCCTCCACCGAGACGATCCTGAAAGAAATCGGACTGGTTAAATGAGCCTCGACACCCCTAAGAGCTCGAGCGAGCGCCGCCCTGACTGGGCGGCGCTTGTCATCGCAGCCGTTCTCGCCATCGTTGCCGCCGTCATCTTCGTCGATGTATCCCGGCTGACGAGCACAACAGGTTATTCGCCGGTCGGCCCAGCTTCGGTTCCCTACTGGATCGGCTTCGGACTGATCGGTCTTGCCATCTGGACTGTGTTTGCGGCCTTCCGTCATGATTTTCCCGAGCGGGAACGCCAGGAAATCAGCCCTGTCCTGTGGGTCGTCGGCGGCCTTCTCGCCCAGATGATCCTGATCCGCCTTGCCGGCTTCTCCATCGCCACCGGCCTGCTGTTCGGCCTTGCCGCCCGCGGTTTCGGTGCGCGCAAGCTGCATATCAGCATTCCGATCGGCATCGCCATCTGTCTTGCCATCTGGTGGCTGTTTGCGGGCGTATTGCAGCTCTCGCTTCCCGCCGGCCCGCTTGAAAACCTGCTCCTCCAGTAACCGGAGCCGGAGAGACATCCCATGAGCACATTCGAATTCCTCCTCCAGGGCCTGGCATCCGCCGCAGAGCCGATGAACCTGCTTTATGCGCTGATCGGCGTGACACTCGGCACCATGGTCGGCGTGTTGCCGGGCATCGGGCCTGCGACCACCGTGGCGCTGCTTCTGCCGGTCACCTACCAGCTCGACGCCACCGGTTCGCTGATCATGTTCGCCGGCATCTATTACGGCGGCATGTATGGCGGCTCGACGACCTCGATCCTGTTGAACACGCCCGGCGAAAGCGCCTCGATCGTCACCGCGCTCGAGGGTAACAAGATGGCCCGAGCGGGCCGCGGTGGCCCGGCGCTGGCAACAGCCGCGATCGGCTCCTTCGTTGCCGGCCTGATCGCGACGCTGGCGCTCGCCTTCATCGCGCCTTACATCGTCAAGCTGGCGCTGGTCTTCGGCCCGCGCGAATATTTCGCGCTGATGGTGCTTGCCTTCGTTACCGTGTCGTCCGCCTTCGGCAATTCGACGCTGCGCGGCCTCACCTCTCTGTTCATCGGCCTGGCGCTCTCGCTCGTCGGCATCGATCAACTAACCGGCCAGAACCGCCTGTCCTTCGGCGTACCGGACCTGCTCGACGGGATCGAAGTCACGACCATGGCGGTTGCGATGTTCGCAATCGGCGAGACGCTGTTCATTGCCGCCCAGGGCGCGCAGGCGCCCGACAAGGTGGAAGCGATCAAGGGTTCGGTCTGGATGACGGCGCAGGACTGGGCACGCTCGTGGAAAGCCTGGCTGCGCGGCACCGTGATCGGTTTCCCGATCGGCGCAATGCCGGCCGGCGGCGCTGAAATCGGCACGTTCCTCTCCTACGCGACGGAAAAGAAGCTTTCGAAGCATCCGGAAGAATTCGGCAATGGCGCAATCGAAGGCGTTGCCGGACCGGAAGCCGCCAACAACGCTTCGGCTGCCGGTACGCTTGTGCCACTGCTGACACTCGGCCTGCCGACCTCGGCAACGGCTGCGATCATGCTGGCCGGCTTCCAGCAATACGGCCTGCAGCCCGGTCCGCTTCTGTTTGCGACCAACCCGCAGCTCGTCTGGGGCCTGATCGCCTCGCTGCTGATCGCCAACCTGATGCTGCTGGTCCTGAACCTGCCGCTGGTCGGCATGTGGGTAAAGCTGCTGACCATCCCGAAGCCGTGGCTTTACGCCGGCATTCTGGTGTTTGCGACGCTCGGCACGATCGGCGCCAACCCTTCGGTGTTCGAACTCGGCATGCTTCTGCTCTTCGGCCTGATCGCTTACGTCATGCGCGTCTTCGATTATCCGATCGCACCGGTCATCGTCGGCCTGATCCTCGGGCCGCTGGCAGAGCAGCAGCTGCGCCGTGCGCTGTCGATCAGCCAGGGTGACTTCACCGTGCTGTTCACCTCCCCGATCGCCGCCGTGCTGCTGCTGCTTGCAGCAACCGCACTGATCCTGCCGCTGGTGCTGCGCATGCGTGGCCGTGGCGACGTGCTGACCCAGATGGCTGCCAGCGAAGACTGACAAGTCCTCCCAGGACGAAAAAGCCCGGCACGTCGACAAGAGGTGCCGGGCTTTTTTATGTCTGCCTCAGGTGACGCGTCAGTGCCCGAACACCGACCAGCCGGTCCGATCCGCCAGCATTTCCAAGGCCAGTGAGCCGACCAGCGAATTGCCGTTGTGATTGAGCCCCGGCGACCACACCGCGATCGATGCACGGCCCGGCGCGACCGCCATGATGCCGCCGCCGACGCCGCTTTTGCCCGGCAAGCCGACGCGATAGGCGAATTCACCCGACCCGTCATAATGCCCGCAGGTGAGCATCAGCGCGTTGATGCGCCGCGCCCGCTGCCTCGAGACGACCGTGTGTCCGGTCATCGGGTTCCTGCCATTGGCGGCGAGAAACAGGCCGGCACGGGCAAGCTGGGTGCAGGTCATGGCGATGGCGCAATGGTGAAAATAGACGCCGAGCACATGTTCGACCGGATGGGTGAGCTTGCCGAAGGAGCGCATGAAATTGGCGAGCGCGAAATTGCGATAACCGGTCGCCTCTTCCGATTTCGCCACCGCGGGATCGATCGCGATCTCCTCGTCATCCGCCAGATAACGGACAAAACGCAGGATCTCGCCGATCGCCTCGCGCGGCGTATGGCCGGCGAGCACGAGATCACTGACGGCAATCGCACCGGCATTGATGAAGGGATTGCGCGGCTTGCCTTCCTCCTGCTCCAGCTGAACGATGGAGTTGAAGGCCGACCCCGAAGGTTCGCGGCCGACACGGTTCCAGGTCGTTTCACCATGTTTGCCGAGCGCGAGCGTCAACGTGAACACCTTTGAGACGCTCTGGATCGAAAAGGGTTCGTTGCAATCGCCGGCGCTGTGCACCTTGCCATCAACAGTAACGACCGCGATGCCGAATTTCTTCGGATCGATATGGGCAAGCTGGGGAATGTAATCAGCCACCTTGCCGTCGCCCAGCCGCGCCTGCAGCTTCACATGAATTTCGTCGACGATTGCCTGCAGGTCGTCTGTCATTGCGGCTCCGGGAACAATGTTTTTCAAAACACCTAGAGTGTTTTCGGGGCCGATGAAAAGCCCCTATTCGTCGGCGCTGCCGGAAAGGTGATTGCTGGCGGATGCCTTGACCGCACCGATCTCATTCCAGAGCGAAGCAACCATGTCCGGCTCGACATCCGCCATGATGTCTTTCAGCCAGCGTTCATGCGCCGCGGCCATGCCGGTGAAAAATTCGATACCCGATGGCGTCAGCCTTGCCACCGTCACACGGCGGTCGGCATGGGGCGTGACGCGCTCCACATAGCCATCTGCCTCCAGCCGCTCGACCAGACCCGTGACATTGCCGTTCGTCACCATGGTGCGCTTCGACAGCTCGCCGAGCCGCAGGCCTTCACGCTCCCGGTAGAGCTGCGCCAGAAGGTCGAACTGAGGCAGCGTTGCGCCGAACTCGGCGCGCAGGCGGCGGCGGATCTCGTTGGTGATCAGCTTGGTGGTCGAGAGCATGCGCAGCCACAGCCGCGTCTCCGGCTTGTTGTTGCCGTGGGCGTCGTGAACGATAAGCTCGAGATCCGCGCTTGCCGCTTCCATTGTCATACTCCGAGATAGCGATCCTGGATCTCCGCGGTGACTTCGCCGCTTGATCCCTGCCAGACGCTTCGCCCGTTTTCGAGGATGACGCAACGGTCCGCAACCGGCAAAAGCTCCGAAAGCGTCTTGTCCACCACGAGAATGGACAGGCCTTCCGCCTTCAGCTGCCGGATCGCCCGCCAGATATCCTGCCGGATAACCGGGGCCAGCCCCTCTGTTGCCTCATCGAGGATAAGCAGGCGCGGATTGGTCATCAGCGCTCGGCCGATCGCCAGCATCTGCTGTTCGCCGCCGGACAGCGATTTCGACATCTGCGCATGTCGCTCTTCCAGCCGCGGGAAAAGCGCGTTGACCTTTGCGAGTGTCCACTCCCCCGGTCTTGCCGCCGCGACGAGGTTTTCATGGACGGAAAGATTGGGAAAGCAGCGCCGCCCTTCCGGCACCAGACCGACGCCAAGTCGCGCCACCTTATAGGGCGCCATCCGCTCGGTGCCCTTGCCGCCGAAAAAGATCCGGCCGCTCTTCGGCGGCATCAGATTGCAGATCGACTTGATCGTCGTCGATTTGCCCATGCCGTTGCGGCCCATCAGCGCCACGACCTCGCCTTCATCCATACGGAATTCGACGCCGAAAAGTGCCTGGCTTGCGCCGTAAGAGGTGGTGATATCCTGTACATCCAGAAGCATCAGGCATGATCTCCCAGATAGGCGGTGCGCACCGTCGGATTGCTGCGGATTTCGTCCACCGTGCCGGTCGCGATGACCTTGCCGTAGACGAGAACCGAAATCCGGTCCGCGAGTGCGAAGACCGCATCCATATCGTGTTCAACCAGCAGGATCGGTGCTTCCCGGCGCAGCGCATCGAGAAAGCCGGTCAGCCTCTTCGATCCTTCCGGCCCCATGCCGGCCATCGGCTCGTCGAGCAGAAAGGCCTTGGATTGCAGTGCAAGCGCCATGGCGATTTCCAGCTGGCGGCGTTCGCCATGGGAAAGTTCGGCGGCCGGAAGGCGCGCGCGGTCGGCGAGCCCCACCCGTTCGAGGATCGCCATTGCCGGGTCGACCAATGACCTATCTTGCATCACCGGCTTGAAGAAACCGAAGCTTGACCCCTGTTTGGCCTGCACGGCCAGCATGACATTCCTCAGCGCCGAAAATTCCGGCGCCAGCGACGAGACCTGAAAGGTTCGCCCTAAGCCTTTCTGCGCCCGTTCGGCGGTGTTCAGCGCGCCGATATCCTCGCCGGCAAACCGGATCGTACCACTATCCGGCCTCACCGTACCGCAGATCTGGTGGATCAGCGTCGACTTGCCGGCCCCGTTCGGGCCGATCAGCGCATGGATTTCACCCGGTCGGAGGTCGATCGAAACGCCGTCTGTGGCGCGCAAGGCACCGAATGTCTTGACGAGATTGTCTATCTGGAGAACCGGCTCAGCCATGTTTCGCCTTTCCGGCCAGAAGACCAAGCAATCCGCCGCGGGCAAACAGAACGACGCCGAGAAGTATGAGGCCGAGGAAGAACTGCCAGCGTTCCGTCAGTCCGCCGAGCGCAAACTCAAAGGCAACATAGAGCGCCGCCCCCGCCAACGGCCCGAACAGCCGCCCGGTGCCGCCGAGAATGATCAGCACGATCAGCTCACCCGACATGTGCCAGGAGAGCATGGAGGGACTGACGAAGCGGTTGAGATCGGCATAAAGCGCACCGGCAAGCGACGTAATCATCGCCGAAATGACGAAACCCGTCAGCCGGATACGATAGGGGTGGATGCCGACGGTCGCGACGCGCGTCTCGTTCTGCCGTGCCGCCTGCAGCGCGGCGCCGAAACGCGAGGCACGGATCAGGGCGAACAGTGCGATGCCGGCGAGAAGCACGCCATAACAGACGAGGAAGAAGCTCAAGGGCTTCATCGTATTTGTGCCGGGAAACTGGTTGCGCACCAGGATCGACAGCCCGTCCTCGCCGCCATAGGCGGGCCATGAGATGGCGAAATAATAGACCATCTGGGCGAAGGCGAGCGTGATCATGATGAAGTAGACGCCCGAAGTCCGCAGGCTGATCGCCCCGATCGCCAGCGCCACGAGGCCTGCCGCAATAACTGCGACAATCCAGATGACCGGCATCTGCACCGTGCCGGGCAGGCCGAACATCATCGGCTCGTAGGAGAGCGCGTGGCTGGACAGGATACCCGCCGCATATCCGCCGATGCCGAAGAAGGCGGCGTGTCCGAAGGAGACGAGGCCACCGAGACCCAGCGCCAGATTGAGGCCAAGCGCTGCCAGCGCCAGAATGGCGATGCGGGTGGCGAGCGTCACGTAAAAAGGCTGGCCGAATGCATTGGCCGCGAGCGGAGCGACCAGCAGCAGAAGAGCAAGCACAAGATTGACGGTATTTTCGCGTGTCAGCATGTCTTGCCCTCACGCATGCGCCGGCGGGAAAAGCCCGCGCGGCTTGACGGCCAGAATGACGGCCATGACGACATAGATCAGCATCGAGGCCATGGCCCCGCCGATCATGCCCGCCTGGGATGGATCGACGAACAAGGCCAGAAGCTGCGGCAGAAGGAAACGCCCAAGCGTATCGGTCACGCCGACCAGTAGCGCGCCGTAAAGCGCGCCCTTGATCGAGCCGATGCCGCCGATGACGATGACGACGAAGGCGAGGATCAGCACCGGCTCACCCATGCCGACCTGCACCGATTGCAGCGCGCCGACGAGTGCTCCCGCGAGGCCTGCGAGTGCCGACCCGAGCGCGAAGACCAACGTATAAAGCGTGCGGATATCGACGCCGAGCGCGCCGATCATCTCACGGTCGCTTTCGCCGGCGCGAATGCGCATGCCGAGACGGGTCTTGCCGATCAGCAGATAAAGACCGAGCGCGATCAGCGCGCCGACGGCGATGATCGCCAGACGGTAGACCGGATAGCTCGCGTCTCCCGGAAGAGTGACTACGCCCTGCAGAAGGGCCGGAATATCGAGATAGAGCGGAAAATCACCGAAGAGCCAGCGGGTGCCTTCGGAAAAGATCAGGATCAGCGCGAAGGTCGCCAGAACCTGATCGAGATGGTCACGATCATAAAGCCTGCGAATGACGGCAAGCTCGACGATGGCGCCGGCGGCCGCCGCACAGGCGAGGCTGGCGATGAGGCCGAGCCAGAACGAACCGGTCCAGGCAGCGACGGCCGCACAGGCAAATGCGCCGACCATGTAGAGCGAACCGTGAGCAAGGTTGATGAGGCCCATGACGCCGAAAATCAGCGTCAGCCCGGCAGCCATGAGAAACAACATGACGCCGAGCTGGATGCCGTTCAGCAACTGCTCGAGAGCAAGTGCAAGTGTCACAACAGATCCTTAGATCTTGCAGTCTTTGGCATAGGCATCACCGTGATCGGTGAAGATCTTTTCGACCGTCTTGTTGGTCAGAACGCCGTCCTTCTTCACCACTTCCGTCAGGTAGATGTCCTGGATCGGATGCTGGTTGGTGTTGAACTTGAAGTTTCCGCGCGGCGACTTGATGTCTGCCTTCAAGAGTTCGTTACGGAATGCATCGGCATCCTTGACGCTTGCCTTTCCGGCAGCCGACAGGATCAGCTGTGCCGCGTCATAGGCCTGCACGGCGTAGATGGAGGGAAGGCGGTTATATTCCTTCTGGAAATCAGCAAGAAACTTCTTGCTGACATCGGTGTCGAAGTCAGGCGCCCACTGGCCGGATGCCTTTGCGCCGAGCGCCGCATCACCGATCGCCGGCAGAACGTCCTGGCTGAAGGAGAAGCCCGGGCCCATGACCGGGATCTTTACGCCCGACTGGGCGAACTGCTTCATGAAGGAAATGCCCATGCCGCCCGGCAGGAAGACGAAGATGCCATCGGCACCGGATGCGCGCATCTGGGCGATTTCGGCTGCATAATCCGTCTGGCCGACCTTGGTATAGACTTCGCCGGCGAGCTCGCCCTTGTAATAACGCTTGAAGCCAGTGAGACTATCCTTGCCGGCCGGATAGTTCGGCGCGAGGATGAACATCTTCTTGTAGGTCTTGTTGGCGTATTCGCCGACCGCTTCATGCAGGTTGTCGTTCTGATAGGCGGCGTTGAAATAGAGCTTGTTGCAGCCCTGGCCGGCGAGTGCGGCAGGTGCCGCATTGGTCGACACGTAGAATTTGCCCTGCGCCACCGCGCCCGGAACGACCGCCATCAGCAGGTTAGACCAGACGATGCCGGTCAGCACATCGACCTGATCGCTCTGGATCATCTTGTCGGCGATCTGCACGGCAAGCTCGGGCTTCTGCGCGTCGTCCTCGGTGACGACGGTGATGTCCTTGTTGCCGGATTGTTTGATCGCCAGCATGAAGCCGTCACGGGTATCGACACCGAGGCCTGCACCGCCGCCCGAAAGCGTGGTGATCATGCCGATCTTGAGCGGCTCGGCCATTGCCAGACCCGATGCACCGAGGCTGAGCGCCATCGTGGCGGCTGCCAGCATTTTCTTCATTGCGGTACTCCCCTTTTTTGTCGTTCCCCTGCCGCCCGGCGAGTTCACCGTGGCGGAACCGTTACCTTCCACATTCACACAGAAACTTCCACCGTCGAAAAGGACGATTTCGCCGGTGGGAGCGTAATTTACGCCGAAAGAGCCTGCTTCAGACGGAAGCGCTGGATCTTGCCGGATTCGGTCTTCGGAAGCGTGTCGGTGAAGATGACCGAGCGCGGATATTTGTAAGGCGCGATTACCGCTTTCACATGTTCCTGCAGAAGCTTCGCCATGGCGTCGCACGGGTCGGAACCTGCTACGAGCACCACATGCGCCTCGACGATCATGCCGCGATCCTGATCCGGCACGCCGATCACCGCACATTCCTGCACCGCCTCATGTTTCAGCAGCGCCGCCTCAACTTCCGGGCCAGCGATGTTGTAACCGCCGGAAACGATCATATCGTCGGAACGGGCGGCGAAATGAAAATAGCCGTCCGCATCCTCTACGAATGTGTCTCCGGTGACGTTCCAGCCGCCGCGGACGAAGTTTTTCTGCCGGTCGTCGGCGAGATAGCGGCAGCCGATCGGGCCGCGGACGACGAGATGACCCGGCGTGCCGCGCGGCACCTCGTTCAGATCGTCATCCACCACCATTGCCTGATAACCCATCAGCGGCTTTCCGGTGCTGGATGCCCGAAAGTCATTCAGCCGGTTGGAGATAAAGATATGCAGCATCTCGGTGCCGCCGATGCCGTCGAGGATCGGAGTGCCGGTCTTTCGCATCCATTCGTCGAAAACCGGTCCCGGCAGCGTCTCTCCAGCCGATACCGCAATCCTGAGCGAAGACAAATCCGCGCCGCCATCCATGGCGGAAAGCATGGCGCGATAGGCGGTCGGCGCGGTGAAACAGATGGTCGCCTTATGCGTCTCGATGATCTCGATGAGTTTCGGCGGCGATGCGTTTTCGAGAAGTGCCGCACTGGCGCCGAAACGCAGCGGGAAGACGGCCAGGCCACCAAGCCCGAAGGTGAAGGCAAGCGGCGGCGAGCCGACGAAGACGTCGTCCGGGCGAACGTTCAAGACTTCGCGCGCATAGGCATCGGCGATGATCAGGATATCGCGATGGAAATGCATCGTCGCCTTGGGCACACCGGTCGAACCGGAGGTGAAGCCGAGCAGCGCCACGTCGTCGCGGCCGGTCTTCACTGCCTCGAACTTCACCTGCTTGTTGAGGGCAGCGCGGTCCAGTTCGGCATCGTGATTGGCGGTGCCGTCGAAACCGATGACCTGGTTCAAGAAATCGCTTTCCTTCGCGGCTGCGACCAGCTCGTCCATCAGCCGCGTGTCGCACAGCGCCAGCGTCACCTCAGCCTTGTCGATGATCTTGGCGAGTTCACCGGCGCGCAGCATAGGCATGGTGTTGACGACGACGGCACCGGCCTTGGTGGCGGCCAGCCAGCAGGCGACCATGGCCGGATTGTTGGCCGAGCGGATCAAAATACGGTTACCCGGCTTGACCCCATAGTCCTCGGTCAGCGCCCGGGCGATGCGGTTTGTCCAGTCGGTCAGTTCCTTGTAGGTGCGCTGCCTTCCGTTGCCGATCAGTGCCGTATGGTCGCCGAAACCGCGCTCGACCATGCGGTCGGTCAGCTCGACGCCGGCATTCATCCATTCGGGGTATTGGAAGCCATCGAGCCTTATTTCCGGCCATTCTTCGATGGGCGGAAGGTTATCGCGGGCATAGGTATCCTGATGGCCTGACGGTCCCAGCATAATCACGTTCCCATTATTCTTATCGATGTGGCTTTTTGCCTTTTGTCCAGAATTGCACCGAGTTCCGACACTGGCAAGAGAGAAATTTTAAGTTTGTAATATTTTTCGGAAGCATCTGTTTTCGCATCATTCTTTCCTATGAAAGGGGTGGCCATAGGCCGTCGATGCGGTATGTCTTGAGAGAAAAAAGCAGGTCAGGAGAGCCGCATGCGCCACAAGATCATCGACTGGGACGACGCCTATGCCAACGGCATCAACATTCCGCAGGGCGATCGCTGGCCGGATGCATGGGCGGAACCGGCGAAGACCTATCGCGAGCGCATGAGCGAGACCGGACAGGCGAAGCTCAACCTGAGCTACGGCGACAAGCCGCGAAACCGCTTCGACCTGTTCCTGCCGGCCGGTGATCCGATCGGCCTCGTCGTTTTTGTCCATGGCGGCTTCTGGATCAGGCTCGACAACAGCTATTTTTCGCATCTGGCCCATGGTGCGGTGGAAACCGGTTATGCCGTCGCAGTGCCGACCTATACGCTGGCGCCCGAAAACCGAATCTCGGGCATCACCAAGGAGATCGGCAAAGCCATTGAAGCCGCAGCAGAGATCGTCTCCGGCCCGATCCGGCTCACCGGGCATTCGGCCGGCGGGCATCTCGTCACCCGCATGGTCAGCGCAACCTCTCCCCTGCCGGAAGACATCCGCAAGCGGATCGTCAATGTCGTGTCGATCTCGGGCGTTCACGACCTGCGGCCACTGATCACGACGCAGATGAACAGGATGCAGCAGATCGATATCAAGGAAGCCTATCTCGAAAGCCCGGCTTTGCTCGAACCGCTGTCACGCACCCGCCTCACCTGCTGGGTCGGCGCTGCGGAACGCTCGGAATTCCTGCGCCAGAACGCGCTTCTCGCCAATATCTGGAAGGGGCTGGGAGCCGAGACGGATTGCGTTGAGGAACCGGATCGCCACCATTTCAACATTCTCGACGGACTTGCCGATCCGCATCATCCGCTGACGGAAGCGCTGCTGACGTGAGAACCTCTAGACGCCGGTCCGGTATGATGCGTTTGCGGCATGGGAGTGCGCAAGCGGCGCTTGTGACGATTGGAAGCCGGGATTAACGTCCCGGTTTTCTTTCATTCCTGCCGGGGCCACAATCATGTCCAGCGAAGACCGCCAGTATCGCCTCGGCGTGATCTATGTCGGCCTGTCGGCGCTGGCTTGGTCGCTGTCGGGCCTGTTCATGCGGGCGATCGAGACGGATCTTCCGACGATCATATTTCTGCGCGGGCTGGTCTCGGGCACGGCGACGCTGCTGTTCTTCTTCTATCTGGAACGGGACCGCGCCTGGTCGATCCTGAAGGCAATTCGCTGGCCGACGATCCTCGCCACCCTGTTTTCCGCCGGCAGCATGATTTCCGGCCTCGGCTCCATCTACTACACCTCGGTTGCCGATGCGATGGTCATCTATGCGACCGTGCCCTTCGTCACCGCCGGCGTCGCCTTCCTGGTGATCGGCGAAAAGGCCAGCCGCTCGACGCTGATCGCCAGCACTCTCGCCTTCGCCGGCGTCGCCGTCATGCTGACGGATGCCGGCGGTGGCGGATCGATGCTCGGCAAGGGACTGGCGGGCATCATGACGCTGACGGTCGCAGCACTTGCCGTCATCATGCGCCAGCACCGTGATGTGCCGATGCTGCCGGCCATGGCGTTTTCCGCCTATCTCTGCTCGGCCGCCACCTTCTGGTTCGCCAGCCCCGGCACCGCCACCGGGCAGGATATGACGCTGATCTTCCTGTTCGGCATCATGCAGAACGCGCTTGGCCTCATTCTCTACACGTTTGGTGCTCGCCGCATTCCGGCGGCGGATGCCAGCCTCATCATTGCGCTGGAAGTGCCGCTCACGCCGCTTTGGGTGTGGATGTTCATGGCCGAAATACCACCACAGGCCACTCTGATCGGCGGCCCCATTGTGCTTGTCGCGCTCTTCGGGCACATCTTCGTCGAATTTAGACGCAGCCGCGGCCCACTTCCCGCAGCACCACAGCAAAGCCTCTGACTGACTGAGTCCATGACCAAGACAATCGCAATCATCGGCGGCGGCCCGGCCGGGCTTGCGGCGGCGGAACAGCTTTCCGCGGCTGGTCTTGCCGTGACTGTCTACGACGCGATGCCAACCTTCGCGCGCAAATTCCTGCTGGCCGGCAAGTCCGGGTTGAACATCACCCATTCGGAGGATTTTGCTCGTTTTGCCGAACGTTTCGGCCAGGCCTCGCCTCGCCTGCGCCCGGCGCTCGATGCGTTTACGCCGGATGATGTGCGCCGATGGGCGGCGGAACTCGGCACGAAAACATTCATCGGTACATCCGGCCGGGTTTTCCCGATGGTGATGAAAGCCTCTCCGCTGCTGCGCGCGTGGCTGAAACGGCTGGAGGCGCAGGGCGTCACGCTCAAGACACGGCATCGCTGGACGGGTTTTGACACTGACGGCTACCGCTTCACGACACCGGATGGCGAAGTCACCATCCGGCCCGACGCCACGCTTCTGGCCCTCGGCGGCGCGAGCTGGCCGAGGCTCGGCTCGGACGCCGCCTGGATGCCGTGGCTGAAGGATCAGGGCATAGCCGTTCGCGACCTGCAGCCGGCCAATTGCGGCTTCGATGTCGGCTGGAGCGAAATCTTCGTCGAGCGCTTCGCCGGGGCACCGCTTAAATCTGTCTCCACCACATCCGGTGCCGGCACCTATCCGGGCGAATTCGTCATCTCGAAACACGGGATAGAAGGCAGTCTCGTCTATGCCCATTCGGCAGCACTGCGCGACCGGCTTCTGCGTGACGGGAAAGCTGAGCTTACCGTCGACCTGATGCCGGGCCGAACGCAGGATCGCCTCGCCCGCGATCTGGCAAGGCAGGATGCCAAGGCAAGCTTTTCCAACCGGCTGCGCAAGGGGGCCGGGCTGGATGGCGTAAAGGCCGCACTGCTGCGCGAGCTATCCGCGGATGCCAATCGCCTTATGCCCGAACAACTGGCCGCCATGATCAAGGCATTGCCCATCCCGGTTTTGCGCCCCCGCCCGATTGCCGAGGCAATCTCGTCGGCCGGCGGTATCGCATGGAGCGACATCGACGAGCGCTACATGCTCAAATCCCGCCCAGGATTGTTCGCAGCCGGTGAAATGATCGACTGGGAAGCGCCGACCGGCGGATATCTTCTGACCGCCTGCCTCGCGACCGGGCGGGCGGCCGCACGCGGCATCCGGCACTGGCTGTCGGACAGTTAGTTTGGACAGGACTGCGACCCTTTCTGCCGCTATTGTCATGGATCAATGCCGTGAAGCCGTTTTGCGGCAGATTGCCCGGAAATACACCCCAACCACGCTCGTCAGATGACACGCCAGAGACGTCGACACCTCATCCGCAAACGGCGGACCACAACCGGTTTGGCGCTTGTGGCTGCGGTTTCCTTCATTGCCGGCATGACAGATGCGATCGGCCTCATCCTCTCCGGCGATTTCGTCTCCTTCATGAGCGGCAACACAACGCGCGCGGCAATATCCGTTGCCGATGGTGACTATAGCCACGCGCTGACCCTGTTCGGCGCGATATGGGTGTTCATTCTCGGCAATGCACTCGGCATCGTGCTTGCTCACCGTGTCTCGGCACGACGCGCCTTCGTGGTGCTCTCGACCGTGGCGATCCTGCTTGCAGGCGCCTCTGTATTGCCGGCGGATTACCTGCGGATGCAATTCTATCTCGTCGTGCTGTCGATGGGGCTGATCAACGCGACGGTGGAGCAGATCGAAGGCCTGCCGATCGGGCTGACCTATATTACCGGGGCGCTCTCTCGCTTCGGCCGTGGCATCGGGCGATGGATGATCGGCGATCGCAATCCGCGTGGCTGGCTGATCCAGACCGTGCCATGGACCGGTATGGCGGCAGGCGCCGTGACCGGAGCCTTCATCACCCATTCCATGGGCAAGGATGCACTGTCTGTCGTCGCCATGCTGACGATCGTCGTCGCGCTCGCCACAAGGGCGCTGCCACGCCCGCTTCACCTGCATTTCCAGCAGCCGATCGTTCACCGCCGCCGCGACGCGCTGTAGACTGCGCGCGAATCGAATTCGCGAGCGTCCATGTTTCTTCTCTCCAAGTTGTTCTGGGTTTTCGCCCAACCGCTTTCCATCGCCTTCCTGCTAGCGACGCTAGCGGCAGCGCTTGCCTTCGTCGGCTGGCGAAGGCTTTCCGGCCTCTCGGCATGTCTTGCGGCGCTTGTGCTTTTCATCACGCTGTTCACGACAACGGGTGTGGTGGCATTGCAGGTTCTCGAAGCACGGTTTGAAAGACAAGCAAAGGATCCTGCCGAGGTCTCGTGCATGATCATCCTCGGCGGCGCCTTCGACAACGAGATCAATACGGCGCGCGGTGGCATGGAGCTCAACCAGTCGGCCGACCGTTTCGTCGAGGCCCTGAGGCTTGCTCGCAACTACCCTGAGGCGCGGATCCTGATTTCGGGCGGCGACGGGTCGATCAGCGGCACTTTCGAGGGCGAGGCGCAGACGGCGGAACGCTTCTTCTCGGCCTTCGGCATTTCTCCCGAGCGGCTGATCAAGGAAAACACGTCGCGCACGACCTACGAGAACAGCCTCAACACGGCCGAACTGCTGAAGGCGCAGGGGCTGGAAAACTGCCTGCTGATCACCTCGGCCTTTCACATGCCTCGCTCGGTTGGATTATTCGCCAAGGCCAGCATCACGGTTAAGCCCTGGCCGGTCGATTATCGCACCAGCGGCGTAGTAGGGCCTGGCCTGGACTTTACCCAGCCGGCGCTCAATGCCCAGATCACCACGACCGCCGCGCGGGAGTGGATGAGCCTAACCGCCTATTATCTGACGGGCCGGATCGGCTCGTTCTTCCCGAGATAGCTATTTCTTGGAGATCGTGACGAATTTCGTTCCGCGTACACGGACACGCATTTCACACGGCACGGCATCGGTGCGCTCGCAGAAGCGCGGATGCATCTGGAACATGAAGACCATGTTGCCGAAATACTGGACGAAATCGTAGCCATAGACCTGTGCGGTAGCGATCATGATGTAACCGCCCTCCTTGGCCTGGACATAGAAATTCTGCGGGCAGCCATCCTGATTGCATCTTGGTCCGCGAACGCCGTCACAAGTCAGGTCGCTGTGATCGATGACGACATCGGTAATATTGTCGTTGTTAATATCGAAGCGCTTGACGAAATTCGGCCCGAAATCGACCGTCTTGCAGCTTTTCCTGAAGAAGCCCTTTTCGAACATTTCCGGATCTTGCAGCAGCTGTTGCTGGGCCGATGCCATCACGGGCATCATCACCAGAAGGGCAATGGCTTGGATTATCGCGACAAAATGCTTCTTCACGGCGTTCACCACAGGCAAATTGATCTGTTTATGACGCTGCAGCACGAATTACGTATATGCAGGACACGAATTATTGTCCTCAACCATTAGCCCCGAGCACTTGCGCGACGCTGGAGAATGACATGCCGCTGCTGATGATACTCGATTATATGGGCGTTGCGGTATTTGCAGCAACCGGCGCGCTTGCCGCCTCGCGCAAGGAACTCGATCTCATCGGCTTCCTTTTCTTTGCCGCGGTGACCGGATCGGGCGGAGGAACCGTGCGTGATCTGATCCTCGGTCGCCCGGTGTTCTGGGTCATCGATCCGATCTACATTCTCATCTGCGTCGCCACCGGCGCCTTCGTCTATTTCACCGCCTATTACGTGGAATCGCGTTACAAGCTGCTTTTGTGGCTGGATGCGATCGGCCTTGCCGCCTACTGCGTGCTCGGCGCCGCCAAGGGCATGGCCGCAACCGGATCGCCAACGATTGCGATCGTCACCGGCGTGATGACCGCGACCCTGGGCGGCGTGTTACGCGACGTTCTGGCAAACGAGCCCTCGGTACTGTTGCGTCCGGAGATCTACATCACATCCGCGCTTGCTGGCGCTGCAACCTTTACAGCCGTACACGCCATGGGCCAGCCGCTTTTCGTCAGCGCCGGCTGCGGTGTGGTGATTTCCTTTGCGCTCCGCGGCGGCGCGCTCCACTACGGCTGGACCCTGCCGCGCTACATGTCGCGTCCAGGCCGGCCTCCCGAAGAGGCTCTGAAGTCAAGCAAAAGGAAAAAACGCCGCTAGAGCTGCCTCAAAGCAATTTCAGCAAAACCGGTGCCCGGTTTTGCCGGGATGCCCTCAAGCGTCAGGAGCGCTTTTCGCGCAGGCGGATGACGACGTCCACATGGGCGATCTCCATGCCTTCCGGAGGTTCCGGCAGGTTGCCGATCTCCAGATTGCCGACAGGAAGGTCCATGACCTCGTTGCGGCCTTCGATGAAGAAGTGATGGTGGTCCGACGTGTTGGTGTCGAAATAGGTCTTGGCGCCTTCGACGGCGAGAACGCGAATCAGGCCGGCTTCGGTAAACTGGTGAAGCGTGTTGTAGACGGTTGCCAATGAGACCGGCACGCCTGCGATGATCGCTTCCTCGTGCAGTTCCTCGACCGTCAGGTGGCGGTCACCCTTGGCAAAAAGAAGATCGCCCAGCGCGACGCGCTGCCGTGTCGGCCGCAGGCCATGATGGCGCAACTTCACTTCGATTTCGGGTATGGCTTCTGCCATTCTGATCTGGAGCTCCTGCAACTCGCGATACTTCTCAAGTTTCGGATATAACTTTTGGCGGCTTGAGTTTCAACAGTTTCCCGAGTCGGATGCGCACGCAATGCCGCAAATATTCGGATTTTATGCCCGTCCCTCTGGTTTGCACGCTCCGGTTCCTATATGCGGACGTGACAAAATGATGTTCCAAGGCCCAATATCCCGGACCCGGAATGTTCAACGCTTCAATCATGGCTGTGCCTGAAACAGGGCTTGGCCCGCCTGACCTAGCGATCATAGGGGATGCGGAATTCGATGACGACCAGACAATCCAGCTTCAATTACGAAGAAATTCTCGCCTGCGCACATGGTGAGCTCTTCGGGCCGGGTAACGCGCAATTGCCGCTGCCGCCGATGCTGATGGTCCACCGTATCACCGATATTTCAGAGACCGGCGGCGCTTTCGACAAGGGCTACATTCGCGCGGAATACGACGTGAAGCCTGACGACTGGTACTTCCCCTGCCATTTCGAAGGCAACCCGATCATGCCGGGCTGCCTCGGCCTCGACGGCATGTGGCAGCTGACCGGCTTCTTCCTCGGCTGGCTGGGCGAAGAAGGCCGCGGCATGGCGCTTTCGACCGGCGAAGTGAAGTTCAAGGGCATGATCCGCCCGACCACCAAGCTTCTCGAATTCGGCATCGACTTCAAGCGCGTCATGAAAGGCCGGCTCGTGCTCGGCACCGCTGACGGCTGGCTGAAGGCCGATGGAGAAACTATCTATCAGGCAACCGACCTTCGCGTCGGCCTGTCCAAGGACAAGACGGCCTGAGGCAAACTCAAGGCCAACTGACGGAAACAACAAGGGTTACAGCAAATGAGACGGGTAGTTGTCACGGGCCTCGGTATCGTGTCCTCGATCGGTAACGACGCAGGCGAAGTCACCGAATCCTTGAGGGCTGCGAAATCCGGCATCTCCTTTTCTCCCGATTTCGCGGAGCACGGCTTCAAGTGCCAGGTCTGGGGAAAGCCGAATATCGACACGACGGAACTCGTCGATCGCCGCGCCATGCGCTTTCTTAGCCAGGGCGGCGCCTGGAACCATGTCGCGATGAAGCAGGCGCTGGCAGACAGCGGCCTGGAAGAAAAAGATTATGCCGAAAACGAGCGTGCCGGCATCATCATGGGTTCGGGCGGTCCTTCTACCCGCACGCTGATCGAAGCCGCCGACATCACGCTCAAGAACAACAGCCCGAAGCGTATCGGCCCGTTCGCCGTGCCGAAGGCGATGTCCTCCACGGCATCGGCAACGCTTGCCACATGGTTCAAGATCCACGGCGTCAACTACTCGATCTCGTCGGCCTGCTCGACCTCGGCACATTGCATCGGCAATGCTGCTGAAATGATCCAGTGGGGCAAGCAGGACATCATGTTCGCCGGCGGCCACGAAGATCTCGACTGGACCATGTCGAACCTGTTCGACGCGATGGGCGCCATGTCTTCGAAGTATAACGATAACGCAGCCAATGCCTCGCGCGCCTATGACGCCGATCGCGACGGCTTCGTCATCGCCGGCGGCGCTGGCGTTCTGGTTCTCGAAGAGTTGGAGCATGCCAAGGCTCGTGGCGCCAAGATTTATGCCGAAATCACCGGTTACGGCGCAACGTCGGACGGCTACGACATGGTTGCCCCGTCGGGCGAAGGCGCCATCCGCTGCATGCGCCAGGCACTGTCAACGGTGAAGGGCGAAGTCGATTACATCAACACCCACGGCACCTCGACGCCGGTAGGCGACTCGAAGGAAATCGGTGCGATCCGCGAAGTCTTCAAGGACAAGATCCCGCATATCCAGTCGACCAAGTCGCTGACCGGCCATTCGCTCGGTGCTGCCGGCGTGCAGGAATCGATCTACGGCCTTCTGATGATGCAGGCCGGCTTCATCGGCGAAAGCGCGCATATCCAGAACCTCGATCCCGAATTCGACGGCGTGCCGATCGTGCGCAAGCGCATCGACAATGCCAAGATCGACACGGTTCTGTCGAACTCGTTCGGTTTCGGCGGCACCAACGCAACGCTCGTATTCCAGCTCTACAACGGATAAACCCATGACGGGTATCATGCAGGGGAAGCGCGGCCTCATCATGGGGGTCGCGAACAACCATTCGATCGCCTGGGGCATTGCAAAAGCCTTGTCTGCCCAGGGCGCAGAACTGGCCTTCACCTATCAGGGTGAGGCCTTGGGCAAGCGGGTAAGGCCGCTTGCGACAGAAATCGGCTCCGATTTCGTCATCCCCTGCGACGTTGAAGACTTGCACTCGGTCGACGCGACCTTCGCGGCGATCAGAGAGCGCTGGGGCTCCTTCGATTTCCTCGTTCATGCGATCGGCTTTTCCGACAAGAACGAGCTGAAGGGCCTTTATGCCGACACCACGCGCGAAAACTTTTCCCGCACAATGGTGATTTCCTGCTTTTCCTTCACCGAGATTGCCAAGCGGGCTGTCGAGCTGATGCCTAACGGCGGCTCGCTGCTGACGCTGACCTATAACGGCTCGCAACGCGTCATTCCCAATTATAACGTCATGGGCGTCGCCAAGGCTGCTCTAGAGGCCTCGGTGCGCTATCTGGCGGCCGACTACGGCCCGCGTGACATCCGCGTCAACACGATATCCGCCGGCCCCGTGCGCACACTTGCCGGAGCGGGTATTTCGGATGCCCGTGCGATCTATTCCTGGAACCGGGAAAACGCCCCGTTGCGTCGCACTGCCACGATCGAGGATATCGGCGGCTCTGCGCTTTATCTCCTCTCCGACCTTTCGCGCGGCGTCACCGGCGAAGTGCATTATGTCGATGCCGGCTACAGCATCACCTCGCTGCCGACCCTCGACAAGCTGCGCCGGGCCGACACCGAATAAGCCAAGCTTCTCGTATTGCGTTCTAAGGCTTGAGATCAATCCGTTTGAGCTCCTCAGCGGCTTGGGCGTTCCCAGCCTCTGCGGCCTCTTTCAGCAACAATTTGGCTCTCTTCGGATCTTCCGCTTCGATCAGCTGCGCCAGCTTCCATTTAGCCCAGTGATCATTCGTCTTCGGCAGGCTGCGCTCAAAATAGCGGCGCGCAAGCCCGACATCCTTCTTCATGCCCTCGCCATCGGCAAGCATGAAGGCCAGCATGTGATAACCCCAGATATTGTCGTTTTCGGCCGCGACGCGATACCAGATGGCGGCGATTGCGGGATCGGCTGCGACAGCGATGCCCTTCTGGTAACACCAGCCGACCTTGAGCTGGCCATGCTTGTCGTTCCTGGCCGCCGCCTTCATGTACCACTGAAATGCCTGTATCGGGTCGGGAGCGAGGCCTTGGCCGTTTTCAAAGATCTCCCCGAGCTTGTAGGCGGCGGCTATATTGCCCTTGTCTGCGGCAAGCCGGAAATAGTGGGCAGCAAGCCTCTGGTCGGCCGGACCCGCCGCCTTGCGTCCCTGATGCATCTCGGCGGCGTTATACCATTCCCAGGTGATACGCGCGGAATCTGAGAAGGCCACATTCGTGGCGGCAAGCCATATAACAATAACCGCGACCGACCGTTTCATTCACGCGCCCCACACCACCGAATACAACCATAGTTTGCATTCGGTGAATTAGGCAAGGGATGGAAACGATCGAGCTTTCTCGAAGCGCCTTGGCGCCTACTTCTTGCCCCACATGACCTTGAACTTCGAGTTACGGCAGGTCTCTCCGTATTCGCGGAAGGCTTCGGCGAGCACCGGCTCGTAAGGCAGGCCGCGATTGGCGACCATCATCAGGCGACCGCCCTGCTTGAGCGCGGCAGCGGCGGTGCGGATCATCGTGCGACCCAGTTCCGGATCGGCAGCCTGCGCTTCGTGGAAGGGCGGGTTCATGATGACCATGTCATACTTCTCCTTCGGCGGCTCGGCTCCGAGATCCTGCCAGAAGAAGCGTGCCTGCAGATCGGGGCAATTATGCGCAAGGTTCTGCTTGGCGAATTCGAGCGCCCGATAATCGGCCTCGAACAGGTCGATGCGGTTCACGCGCGGCGACTTTTCCGCCAGCATCACCGAGAGATAACCCCAGCCCGCTCCAAAGTCGGCAACATTGCCGTCGAAATCGGTCGGGAAGCGGCTTGCGAGCAGCTCGGAGCCCGCATCAACGCGATCATGGCTGAACATGCCCGGAGCCGCCTGGAAGCGCCCCTCGACTGTTACAGCGGTCTTCTTCAACGCCTTGATCGCATCGCTTGCGTCTTCCGGCCGTGCGAACCAGATGGCGACACCGTGATATTTCGGTGCGTAGTCGAGAATGATGCCGAGTTTTAGCAGCATGGTGCGGATCGGCTGGATGCCGTCTTCCTTGCCGCCAGCAACCACGATCAGGCCGCCGACCTTTACGCGCGCCAGAGCTTCCGCAATGCGGTTCTCGTTGTCACCGCGATGCTTGCCGCACAGAACCAGCGCACCGTCATAATCCTCGCCCTCTGCTTCAGGAAAGGCGTCGTTGCGCAGGGCGCGGAACAGCGGGCGGAACGGCTGTACGGAGGTGATTTCCGCGTCAAAGCCTTCCGGCCTTGCATTGCCGGCCTCGGCGCCGAGAAAGATCACCCGCTCGCCTTCGCCGGGCATGGGTACGGCATCGGTAACGAAGGGATGGAAGAGAGTTTTCAGGGCGTCGCGGCTCATGGATGCGGACCTTAAGTGAGTAGTGTGTGCGTCTACGAATAAAGAAAAGGCGCGGAAGAAGAAACTTCCGCGCCCCTGATTTCAATCGGCTGAAAGCTTATTCGGCGGCAGCGTCGCCGTCGGCCTTCTTGATTTCCTCGCCGGTGGCCTGGTCGACGACCTTCATCGACAGGCGAACCTTGCCGCGCTCGTCGAAGCCCATCAGCTTGACCCAGACCTTGTCGCCTTCCTTGACGACGTCAGAGGTCTTGGCAACGCGCTCGGAAGCGAGCTGCGAGATGTGGACCAGACCGTCGCGGGCGCCGAAGAAGTTGACGAAGGCGCCGAAATCGGCGGTCTTCACAACGGTGCCTTCGTAGATCACGCCGACTTCCGGCTCGGCAACGATCGAGTGGATCCACTTGCGGGCCGCTTCGATTTCCTTGCCCGACGAAGATGCGATCTTCACGGTGCCGTCGTCTTCGATGTTGATCTTGGCGCCGGTCTTTTCGACGATTTCGCGGATGACCTTGCCGCCCGAACCGATGACTTCACGGATCTTGTCGACCGGGATGTTCATCACTTCGATGCGCGGTGCGAATTCGCCGAGCTGCGAACGGCCTTCGGAGATCGCATTCGACATTTCGCCGAGGATGTGGGTACGTCCGCCCTGTGCCTGGGCAAGAGCGACCTTCATGATCTCTTCGGTGATGCCGGCGATCTTGATGTCCATCTGCAGCGAGGTGATGCCGTCCGCAGTACCTGCAACCTTGAAGTCCATGTCGCCGAGGTGGTCTTCGTCGCCGAGAATGTCGGAGAGAACCGCAAAGCGGTCACCTTCGAGGATCAGGCCCATGGCAATACCGGCAACCGGCTTTGCCAAAGGAACGCCGGCGTCCATCAGAGCGAGCGAGGTGCCGCACACGGTTGCCATCGAGGACGAGCCGTTGGACTCGGTGATCTCGGAGACGACGCGCAGCGTGTAGGGGAACTGTTCCGCTGAGGGAAGCATCGGGCGGATAGCGCGCCATGCGAGCTTGCCGTGACCGATTTCGCGACGGCCCGGGGAACCCATGCGGCCGGTTTCACCAACGGAATAGGGCGGGAAGTTGTAATGGAGCAGGAAGCGCTCCTTGTACATGCCGGTCAGGCTGTCGACATACTGTTCGTCTTCGCCGGTGCCGAGCGTGGCAACGACGATCGCCTGCGTTTCACCGCGGGTGAAGAGAGCCGAACCGTGGGTGCGCGGCAGGAGGCCGACTTCAGAGACGATCGGGCGGACGGTGACGAGGTCACGACCATCGATACGGCTCTTGGTGTCGAGGATGTTCCAGCGAACGATCTTCGCCTGCAGGTGCTTGAAGACGGAGCCGATAACTTCGGCAGTGTACTTCGGCTCTACGCCTTCCGGGAAGAAGTGAGCCTTGACCTTTGCCTTGACGGCGTCGACGGCAGCGTAACGATCAGCCTTCTGGGTGATCTTGTAGCCTTCGCGCAGTTCGGCTTCGAACAGCTTCAGCATTTCGGCTTCGAGTTCGGAATAGTCTTCCGGCTGGAAGTCGCGGGGTTCCTTGGCAGCCACTTCGGCGAGCTTGATGATCGCGTCGATGACCGGCTGGAAACCCTTGTGGCCGAACATGACGGCGCCGAGCATGACGTCTTCGTTCAGTTCCTTGGCTTCCGATTCAACCATCAGGACGGCGTCCTGGGTGCCGGCGACGACGAGGTCAAGAACCGATTCTTCCATCTCGTCGAGATGCGGGTTCAGGACATATTCGCCGTTGATGTAGCCGACACGTGCGCCGCCGACCGGGCCCATGAAGGGAACGCCGGAAAGCGTCAGGGCAGCCGAGGTTGCAACCATGGACAGGATGTCCGGGTTGTTCTCGAGGTCATGCTGGACGACGGTAACGACGACCTGGGTGTCGTTCTTGTAGCCTTCCGGGAAGAGCGGACGGATCGGGCGGTCGATCAGGCGCGAAACCAGCGTTTCGTTTTCCGACGGACGACCTTCGCGCTTGAAGTAGCCACCCGGGATCTTGCCGGCGGCATAGGTCTTTTCCTGGTAGTTGACGGTCAGCGGGAAGAAGTCCTGGCCCGGCTTCGGCGCTTTGGCCGAAACGACGGTGGCGAGAACGACGGTTTCGCCGTAGGTGGCGAGAACCGCGCCGTCAGCCTGGCGGGCGATCTTGCCCGTTTCCAGCTTCAGCGTACGGCCGGCCCATTCGATTTCGACGGAGTGGGTATTGAACATATATTGTCCTTCAACGCGGGAAACGGCGTCTCGCCCCGGCTTTTCTCAAAGCTAAGAGGCGGCAACACATTCCACCGCAGTCATTGCGACACATCACGGGCAAGACAACGAGAAGCTTTTCAGATTGACCGAAGCCGTTTTGCGGCTCCGGCCAAAAGCATCCGGCAATCCTGCCCCATGACAGGTCTGGTTTTGGTGGCGAAACCGGCCCATCCGGGTCCGCCTCAGTCTGGCACCCGAAAGGTGCCGAAATAGAGATCCGGCGGACCCTTCGGATGAAGAGCCCGCCGAGAACTTGTTAGCGGCGCACGCCCAGGCTGGTGATCAGCTTGGTGTAACGGGCTTCGTCCTTCTTCTTGAGGTAGTCAAGAAGCGAACGACGGCTCGAAACCATGGTCAGAAGGCCACGACGGGAGTGGTTGTCCTTCTTGTGACCCTTGAAGTGTTCCGTCAGATTGTTGATCCGCTCGGTGAGGATAGCAACCTGGACTTCCGGCGAACCGGTGTCGCCTTCGACGGTTGCGTATTCCTTGATGAGTTCGGCCTTACGTTCTGCAGTGATCGACATCGTCTGATCCTTTATGTGAAGAGGAAATAGGGTCGCCAAAGGCCGGGATGTCGTCCAGCCTTGGCCGTGAATGCAAAGGCGATGCCCGAAGGCAGCCCCTTGGCTGGCGCTGCCTATAGACCATTCAAGCTCTAATTGGAAGAGGTGCCACGCCGGATCAGCCGAACACGCGCTTCGGGCGGAACTCGCCCTGGCCGATCTCGCCGATGGCGATCAGCTTGCCGCGGACGGTGGCATAGGCTTCCGGCTCTTCGACGGGCACGTCGCGGCCGCGCAGGATGATCGGATTGCCCATCTTGATGCGGTGCGCCTGTTCTTCCGTCACCGGCAGATGCGGCAATGAGGAGAGCGCCTCGGCGGTATCGATCAGATAGGCGTCGAGAGCGGCAAGCCGCTCGTCGCGGTCCTCGATCTCTTCCAGCGCCACCAGATCGGCAAGCGGCACCATCTTGTCCTCGCCGAAGGGCGCGACGAAGGTGCGGCGGAGATTGGAAATATGGCCGTAGCAGCCGAGTTCGCGGCCGAAATCGCGGGCAAGCGAGCGCACATAGGTGCCCTTGCCGCATTCGACCTCGAAATGCGCCTCGTTCTGCGTCACGCCAAGCAGCGTCAGACGGAATATTTCGACTTCGCGGGCCGGGATTTCGACGGTCTCGCCGTCACGGGCGAGATCATAAGCGCGCTCGCCGGCGATCTTGATTGCCGAAAACTGCGGCGGGATTTGTTGAATGACGCCGGTATAGTTCGGCAGCAGATCGCGGATCGCCTGTTCGGCCGGGCGCGTGTCGGAGGAAGCCGTCACCTCGCCTTCCAGATCGTCGGTCGAGCGTTCCTCTCCCCAGGTCACGGTGAATTCGTAGATCTTGCGACCGTCCATGACGTAAGGAACGGTCTTGGTGGCATCGCCCAGCGCAATCGGCAGCATGCCGGAGGCAAGCGGGTCGAGCGTGCCGGCGTGACCGGCCTTCTGGGCGTTGAGCAGCCACTTGATCTTGGACACGGCTTCGGTCGAACCGAAGTCCACCGGCTTGTCGAGGATAAGCCAGCCGGAAACCGCCCGGCCCTTGGGTTTGCGTGGTTTGGACATGCGTTCTCTTTAGTAGATTATTCTTTGTCTTCGTCTGTCGCACCAAGATCCCGCTGGACCTCGGGCGAACGCAGGAGCTCATCGATCTTCTTGTAGTTGTCGAAGCTGGTATCGTCGCGGAAGCGGACTTCCGGCATGTATTTCATCTGCCGAAGCTGGCCGCCGAGCCGGCCGCGAATGAATTTCGCGTTACGGTTCAACGCTGCAATCACGGCCTCATGGTCTGGAAGACCGAGCGGCGTTACATAGGCGGTCGCAATCTTCAGGTCGGGTGACATGCGCACTTCCGAAACGGAGATAACGGTCTTTTCGAGCAGGTCGTCGCGCACTTCGCCGCGCTGCAGGACCTGGGTGATGGCGGCGCGAACCTGTTCGCCAACGCGAAGCATGCGCTGGGACGGCGCCGAAGATGTAGCCTTTGCCATGTCTTGTTCTCTTTGCTAACGCCGCCGGGGTTCGTCCCGCCAGGGTGAGACCCTTGGGCGCCTTTTCAATCAAGGGCGTCAAATGACCCAGAGCCGGCCAAAGGTCAAGGCGCAGGTGCCGATAAATCGCGCCCCGCCACCGCAGGACGCAGGTTGTATCCCTCAGAGACGGATGACGAGGTCAGGCCTTATTAGAACAGGGCGTCGTCGATATCGTCGTCGCTCATGACAGCCGCAACAACGGCCGCTTCGACAGGAGGCGCGGTGCCCAGAACAGCCGCATGCAGTTCACGTTCGGAAACCATGGTGTAAAGCTTGCCGATGCGGGCGCCGAGATCGGCAAGTACCGGTTCCAGCTCGGCGGAGAGTTCGGCCGCCTCGACCATCGAAATCTCGTCGGCGCAGTTGCGCAGCACTTCGCCGAGTTCCGCCTTGAAATTAAGGCGCGACAGGGAGTGTTCCATCTGATCGATGGCGACGCCGCTCTGCTCGCTCAGCCCATCCATTTCTGCATCCATCCGATCGCCGACGTCGCGGATGCTCTGCATTGCCCTTGCCAGCCGATCGTCCAGCAGTTCCTGGTTATCGCCTTCATGACCGATATTCAGTTTGTCGGAAGCCGTTTCCAGGGTCTTCAGCTCGGCCAGCACCTTCTCTGCCGTTTCGTCCAGCTGCGCCGCAAAATTGCGCAGTTCGGCAGTGACGACATTGAGTGCCTTGCCATGTTCGCCGATCTTGCCGCAGCGCAGATTGGTGTTCAGCGCCATATAATGAATGTCGGTACGTACCAGTTGGAGCAGACCGACACCATTGATCAGTTCGCGAACCGTGGTTCCGGTCGAGCGGCTGAGTTCGCCCGCCTCCAGCGCCACGGCCTCGATTTCCTGGACAGCCTCGCGCGCTACGCCGACATTGGCTTCAAGCCGGCGCATCGCGTTATCGCCGCCGCCTTCGGTCATCATCCGGCGCAAACCATCAATCTCCCCGAGATCGGAACGGAAGCTTGCTACGGTCTCTACGATCTTCATCGTATCGCGATCGAAATCGTCGATTGACTGGCTGAGCTGCAGAGCGACAAGATTGGTGATGATTGACGACAGGTTTTCCCGGTCGGCCGGCGCCAGCATTCCGGCCTCAGTTTCAAGGTAACCGTCGAGAAGCGTCAAGGTGCTCTGGCAGTGTTCGATGCGCTGGCGGGTGATATCGCCGATCTGCATGGCAGATAGAACGGAAGCCAGCTTGCCCTGAATGCCGGCCGCGATCTGGCGCACGCGCGCCGCGCGCTCGACCAGTACTTTCTGCTGAGCGCTGATCTCGGCGCCCCCGGTCGAAAGACCGGTCACGATGCCCGGAATGGTCGCTTCATAACGCTCAACCGTTGCGGCGCCGCGCTCCATGACCGAACCCAGGCCCAAACCGAGAGACTTCAACTTGTCGCCGAACTCGTTCACCTGCCTTGTCCCGGTCTGGATGCGTTCGAGAATTTCTTCAGCGAAACCTGCGAAATCAGGAATGCCCGCGCCGGTGATCTTGGCTGTCACCGCAAAGGTGCGCAGGTAGCGCATGGTTTCCTGCATATCCGCCACATGCGGTCGCAGATTGCGTTCCGCCCCGGAAATATCGACAAAACCGGCCTGACGCGCGGTCTCGATTGCGCTGAGTTCGGAAAGCCGGCCGACGGTCTGCTGCAATTCGGCCATGGTGGCATTGGCCGTTTCCTCGTCGAGCGATCCGGTAATCTGGTCGAGCGATCCGATCAGCTTGTTGAGAACGTCGAGGACGGAAAGAAGTGCGGCCCCCCCGTCGAGAAAGCGCTCTTCGATACGGGACCTCGCGGTCTCCATTCGCTCAACAAGACCAGAAACCGAGGCCGAGCCTTCATAAGGCTCAGCTCTGTTCACCAAAACTGCCGCAACTGCCACTTCGGCCACCCTTCACGTTCTGCCGGGGTTTTCCACCCTTATCGGCAACGATTTGCCCTGTTCATTATGGGACAACTCTCCGCCGGCAGTGAAAGCCGGGCACGGGTTGTCCTCACATGCAAGCAATCTGCCCCGGCGACAGTTAACCGGGTCAAAACACCCCTTTGGTTTCAGTGCTCGTGGTTAATTTTCGGGAGATATGAACATTAGCTGAACGCTAATTGTGACTAATGCACATGAAAACTCACTGGCGCCAATTAACCTCTGGTTAAGCATAGTGTCTCAAATTTGGCAGACCATTTCAGCACATTCTAAGGCTTTTGGAGCAGGTATGGATATTGCCAGTCAAAATGAAGCATGCCTCCGCTTGCCCGAAAATCTGACGGTCCGGGCTATCGTGCCCATACGCGAGGACATGCTGAAATTCATCGATGCACACGAGGCCGCCAAGATCGAGCTTTCGGATGAGGTGCAGGTCGATATCAGCTTCATTCAGATGGTCGAGGCCGCCCGCGTTTATGCCGGGACGGCCGGCAAGATCATCACGCTTGCGCAGCCGGCAAGCGGTGTACTTCTCGAAACGCTCCGCAGAAGCGGCTTCCTGGAAGGCATGTCGGACGACGACGCGAAATTCTGGCTTCATCAAGGGAAAATTCAATGAGTGCCAACATCCTGACAGTCGATGACTCGGCGAGCATTCGCCTGACCACGAGGGTCGCGCTGACCAATGCCGGCTACCAGGTTACGGAAGCCGTCGACGGGGTCGATGGCATTGCCAAGCTGAATGCAGGGCAGTTCGATCTGGTCATCACCGACCTCAACATGCCCAATATGGACGGCCTGACGATGATCCGGGAATTGCGCAAGCTGCCCGCACATATGGGTGTGCCCGTCATCTTCCTCACCACCGAGTCCGACGGTGAAATCAAGCAGCAGGCCAAGGCTGCCGGTGCAACGGGCTGGCTCACCAAGCCCTTCGACCCGGAAAGCCTGGTCAAGATCGCCAGGAAGGTGCTCGGCAAATGAGCTTCCCTGATCCTATCGCGGTATTCAGAACAGAAGCAGCCGAGCTTCTGGAACAGATCGAGGCAGGGCTTCTCGATCTCAATGTGAATCTCGGCGACAAGGATCAGGTCGACGCGGTCTTCCGCGGCCTCCATACGCTCAAAGGCTCCGGCGCCATGTTCGGCTTCGAGGCGCTTGCGGCCTTCACCCACCATTGCGAAACGGCTTTCGACCGGGTGCGCAAGGGCGAGGTTCCCGCGACCCAGGCGCTCGTCACCGCCGTTTTGGAAGCCAAGGATCACATGCGCGCGCTGGTAGAGACACCTGCCGGCGATCATGAAGCAGTGAGCGAGGTACTGCTCGCCAATCTGCGCCACGCCGTCGACGGCAGCGGCGATCCGGCAGCAGCATCTGTTTCTGCGGCTCCAGCCAAGACACTGTTCAAGATCCGTTTCAGCCTGCCGCAGAATGCCATGGCCAACGGCACCAATCCGCTGCCGCTGCTCGACGAGCTGCGCGATCTCGGAACCTGCCGCATTGTCGCCGACCGTTCCGGCATTCCCGCGCTCGATGAACTCGTGCCGACCGACCTGCATGTTTCCTGGGATGTCGAGCTTCTGACCGATCAGCCGCGTTCCGCGATCGATGACGTGTTCATTTTCGTCATGGACGATATGGAACTGGCCGTCGAAGAGATCGCAGTTGCGGTACAAACGCCAACTGTCGCAGCACCGGCACCTGTTGCAGCAGCTCCGGTTGCTTCCGCAACACCGACAGCCACTGCGGCACCGGTAGCACCGGCTCCGGGCGACGCGAAAGCCGCCAAGGCGAATGAAAATGTCCGCGTTCCGGCCGAAAAGCTCGACGAGCTGATGGACCGGGTCGGTGAACTGGTGATTGCCCAGTCGCGACTCTCTCAGCTGGCAGGCGGCAGCGGCGATCTCACGCTTCGTGCCGTGTCCGAAGACGTCGAACGTCTTTCCGGCGAGCTGCGCGACACGATGATGGTCCTGCGCATGGTGCCGGTTACGCATCTGTTCAGCCGCTTCCGCCGTCTGGTCCACGATCTGGCGAACGAAACCGGCAAGAGGATCGAACTTGTCACCGAGGGCGAAACCACGGAAGTAGACAAGAGCGTCATCGAACGCTTGGCAGATCCACTGGTGCATCTGGTCCGCAATTCCTGTGACCACGGTCTCGAGACACCGGAAGATCGACTTGCAGCGGGCAAGACAGAAGCCGGCCATATCCACTTGTCCGCCCGCCAGCAGGCCGGCGAAGTGATTATCACGATCAAGGATGACGGTCGCGGCATCAACAAGGAGCGGGTTCGCGCCAAGGCGGAATCCTCCGGTCTCATAGCCGCCAATGCCAGCCTCAGCGATCAGGAACTCTACCAGCTGATCTTCCAGCCGGGCTTCTCGACAGCGAGCCAGGTCACCAACCTGTCGGGCCGCGGCGTCGGCATGGACGTGGTAAAGCGCACCATCGACGCGCTCCGCGGCACGATCAACGTCGTCAGCCGTCCGGGAGAAGGTTCGGAGATTTCGCTCGCCATCCCGCTGACGCTTGCCATCATTGACGGCCTGCTCGTGCGTGTCGGAAACGGCCGCTACGTCATCCCGCTTTCGGCGGTCGAGGAATGCCTCGAGCTCTCGATCGAGGAAGACATGCGCTCTCGCGGTCGCAGCTTCATCTCTCTGCGCGACAGCCTCGTTCCCTTCCTTCGCCTGCGCGATCTGTTCCGCACAAACACGACGCCCGATCCCTTCCAGAAGGTGGTCGTCATATCCACCGGTTCGGAACGCGTCGGCCTGGTCGTCGACCAGATCATCGGCGACCATCAGACGGTCATCAAGGGCATGTCGAAGCTTCACCATGACGTGGCGACCTTCTCAGGCGCCACCATTCTAGGCGACGGCGATGTCGCTCTTATTCTCGATGTCGGCCACCTCGTCGCCGAGGGCCAGCAGCAGGAGGCGCATCTGCGCGCAGCCGGATGAACCAAGCCTTAGCAAAACTTTCGGAAGATCTGTGGGAAGGACGCGACGAACTCGAGGTGCTTACCTTCGAGATCGCCGGCGAAACCTTCGCGCTCGAAGCCTTCATCGTTCAGGAAATCCTTGATCTCTTGCCGGAAACCAGTGTTCCGGGCGCTAAGGCCTTTGTCGGTGCCGTGATCAACTTCCGCGGCAAGGTCATTCCGCTTGCCGATATCCGCCTCGCCTTCGGCATGGAGGCGACGAAGCCGACCATCGACAGCCGGATCATCGTCATCGAGATCGAAATCGATGGGGAGCCGGTACTTGCAGGTATCCGCACAGACAAGGTGAATGAAGTCACCACGCTTTTGCAATCCGCCAGCGAACCGCCGCCAAGTGTGGGCATGCGCTGGCGCCCGGATTTCATCAACTGCCTCGTGAAGCGGGGAAGCGAATTCATCATCGTTCCCAATCTGCAGGTCATCTTTTCGGCCAGACACGAGCGTTCCGCAACCGCGCCGACCCACGGTTGATCATATTTGACGGAGATTACATATGCGTGCCTCGATCAAGTTAAAGCTCGCTTCGGCCTTCGGCTTCATTATCATGATGCTGATTGTGACTGCCGGTTATGGCATTTTCAGCCTCGGCAACCTCAACGATACTCTGGAACAGGTTATCCAGGGTCCGGCGACGCGTCTCAAGCTGACGCAGACGCTCAATGCCGAACAATTGCAGCAGCTTCGCCAGCAGAAAAACCTTCTGCTCGCTTCCACTCATGCTGACATGCAACGCTACATCGAAAGCAACGACGCGGCACGTAAGGCCTATGACGAAAGCTTTCAGATGATCCAGGCGCGCGCGACGGAGCAGGGCAAGGTCTACTGGGACAAACTTTCTGGCTTCACCGCAGAATTCCGCAAACAGGACGATCGCATCCGCGCTCTTATGCTGGCAGGCGACCAGACCGGTGCCAATCAGGTCTCCAGCAACGAAGCACGCGTAGTCATCAACCAGATCGACGCTCTTCTCGCAGAAGTCATCAAGCTTGAGGACAGCCGCCTTCAGGCCGCTGACGAACAGGCTGATGTCGACTATGCCCAGACCCGGATGATCATGATCTCGGTTGCTGCGGCGGCCTTTCTGATCGCAACGCTTGCCGCGCTTTGGATCGCGCTGAGCATCAACAAGGGTCTGCGCAACGCAGTCAGCGCGGTGCAGAACGTTGCCGAAGGCGATCTTACCCGCTTTGCGACAATTTCCAGCAAGGACGAGATCGGCGACCTGCTCACTTACGTCAACACGATGATCGAGCGCCTGCGCGGCGTGGTCGGTGATGCGCTGTCGGCCTCCGACAACGTCTCTTCGGGCAGTCAGGAACTTTCGGCAAGCTCCGAACAGCTTTCGCAGGGCGCGACCGAACAGGCATCCTCGGCCGAAGAAGCCTCTGCCTCGATGGAAGAGATGGCTGCCAATATCAAGCAGAACGCCGACAACGCCGCCCAGACGGAAAAGATCGCGCGTCAATCCTCAAGGGATGCAGAAGCCTCCGGTCAGGCCGTTAACCGTGCCGTCGGCGCGATGCGGACGATCGCCGAAAAGATTTCCATCGTTCAGGAAATCGCCCGTCAAACAGATCTTCTGGCCCTTAACGCCGCGGTCGAGGCTGCACGCGCCGGCGAACACGGCAAGGGCTTTGCCGTCGTTGCTTCGGAAGTGCGCAAGCTCGCGGAGCGTTCTCAGGCAGCCGCCGCTGAAATCAGCGCGCTTTCGGGTGATACCGTTCAGGTCGCAACCGAGGCCGGCGAAATGCTGAACCGCCTCGTTCCGGACATCCAGAAGACCGCTGAACTGGTCTCGGAAATCTCCGCCGCCTGCCGCGAGCAGGATATTGGTGCTTCGCAGATTAACGAAGCCATCCAGCAGCTCGACAAGGTGACCCAGCAGAATGCCGGCGCATCGGAAGAAATGTCGGCAACGTCGGAAGAACTCGCCTCCCAGGCTGAAGAGCTTCAGGCATCGATCGCCTTCTTCCGCGTCGATCAGGCGGGCGCAAAACCGGCACCCAAACGGTCTGCCGCCCCTGCCCCGCGCGCTGCTGCAAAGCCCGCCTACCGGGCACCGGCTCAGAGCGGCCATTCCGTCCATGCTCAACAGGCCAAGGCCAAGGGTTTTGCGCTCGACATGTCGATGGGCGGCCCGGACGCGGACGACCAGCACTTCCGCGAAAGCGCTTGAGACAAATAGCTGGTCCGGGCCGCCTTGTGGCCCGGACCACCGCCGCCGTGTGTATGCGTCGACGTCAGACCGGTTTGAATTGAGGTTCCGGGGCGAATGTCTTGCCCGAATACCGATCCATTCAGCTTTCACCATCGATGTTGAAAGCTCCACGTCGCCATCCATGCATATCGGGGTATTTCCTTGCGCTTCACCATCAAACTCAAGCTGGCCTTGTCTTTCGGACTGATGATTGTCCTTCTGGCATTGACCGCCGGTTACGGCATCTTCAGCCTCTCCAACCTCAACACCGCCATCTCTGAACTCATCGCGGGCCCCGCAAAGCGGCTCGAACATGCGCAGAATGTCGGCGCGCTGCAGCTGCGCATCGTCCGCGCCCAGATGAACATGGCCACAGCGACCACCTCCGCTGATGTCGACAGCTATCTCAAGGCCAGCGACACCAACCGTGTGAAATTCAAGGAAGAGATCGCATGGCTGATTGCAGCCGCCACTTCCGATGAAGGCCGCAAGTCCTGGCAGGATGTCGGCGATCTCGGTGACAAGCTGTTTGCGATCGATGACAAAATTCGCGAACTGGCTAAATCCGGCAACGGCGCCGAAGCAGTGCGGCTGGCGACGACCGAAGGACGCTCAACGGTCGACGCGATCGAAGAGTTGGCAAACGCACGCGCCGATGCAAGCCGCGCGGCCATGCAAAAGGCCGATGCGGACACCAACGATCAGTACACGACAACCCGCAACTTCATCGTCGGCCTGGCCGCAATCGCACTGCTCATCGCTATCGTTGCAGCTCTGTGGATTGCACTCAGCATCAGCAACGGCCTGCGGAAGATCATGGGCGTTGCAGAGGCCGTTTCGATCGGCGATCTCAACCAGGATGTCCAGATCAAGTCCAACGATGAAATCCGCGATCTGGTCAACACCATCAACGTGATGACCGCCAATCTGCGCAATACGGCCGATATCGCCGACCAGATTGCCAATGGCAACCTGACCGTCACGCCGAAGCCGCTTTCCGACAAGGATACGCTCGGCATCGCACTCGAAAGCATGGTCCAGCGCCTGCGCGGCGTCGTGGCCGACGCGCTTGCCGCTGCCGACAACGTGTCGTCGGGCAGCCAGGAACTGTCCTCCAGCTCCGAACAGCTTTCGCAGGGCGCAACCGAACAGGCATCGTCGGCCGAAGAAGCTTCCGCCTCGATGGAGCAGATGGCCGCTAACATCAAGCAGAACGCCGATAACGCCGCTCAGACGGAAAAGATTGCCCGCCAGTCCTCCAAGGATGCCGAGGCATCCGGCGAAGCGGTTGCCCGTGCCGTCGGCGCCATGCGCACGATTGCCGAGAAAATCTCCATCGTTCAGGAAATCGCGCGCCAGACCGACCTTCTCGCCCTGAACGCCGCCGTCGAGGCAGCGCGTGCCGGCGAACACGGCAAGGGTTTTGCCGTCGTCGCTTCGGAAGTCCGCAAGCTCGCCGAACGCAGCCAGGCTGCCGCTGCCGAAATCAGCTCACTCTCCGGCGAGACGGTGCAGACGGCTGCAGAAGCCGGCGACATGCTGAACAAGCTGGTGCCTGCGATCCACAAGACCGCCGAACTGGTTTCGGAAATCTCCGCTGCCTGCCGCGAGCAGGATATCGGTGCCAGCCAGATCAACGAAGCCATCCAGCAGCTCGACAAGGTGACCCAGCAAAACGCCGGCTCGTCGGAGGAAATGTCCTCGACCTCTGAAGAACTTGCTGCCCAGGCCGAAGAGCTGCAGGCCTCGATCTCCTTCTTCAAGGTCGATCAGGCCGGCTCCCGCACCCGCGCGGCACCGGCTGCCAAGGCACCGGCCTACAAGCCTGCCCCGCAGGCACAGCGGACGAGTGCCTCATCGGCGAACGGCATCAAGTCGCAACAGGCCCGCGCCAAGGGTTTTGCCCTCGACATGTCGATGGGTGGCCCCGATAGCGACGACGCCGATTTCCGGGAAAGCGCTTAAACCATGGCCGCATCATCTGAATCCCAGTTCGTAACTTTCAGTCTCGGCGAGGAGATCTTCGCCGTGCCTGTCGAGGTGGTGCGGGAAATCCTCGACCACGAGGACGCCTTCAAGATCCCGCACGGGCCGGATTATCTTCTCGGCCTGCGCGATGTCCGCGGACAGGGCGTGCCGATCATCGATCTTCGGATCAGGCTCGGCATGAGCCCGACCGCACGCACGCCGCATACGCGCATGCTGGTTCTCGACGTGCCGATCGGCGACAAGGTTCTGGCGCTCGGGCTGGTCGCCGATCGGGTCTATGAAGTCGTGCCGTTCCGGTCCGAGCAGATCGAAAATGCGCCCGATATCGGCATTCGCTGGCGATCAGACTATATCGCCGGCGTGGTGCGCAAGGATGGCGGCTTTGTCGTCATCATCGATCTTGCCCGGCTATTTTCCGATACCGGCCCGGCGCTTGCCGGCGTCGCGCCCAGATCACAGGTTGCATGACGGATCCCAGCGTGAACGCAGCATTAAAGACACAGCCACTGGACGATCAGCTCAGCAAGCGCAATTTCGAGGCGCTGTCGAAATTCATCTACAGCTACAGCGGCATCAAGATGCCGCTGAGCAAGTCCACCATGCTCGAAGGCCGGCTTCGCCGCCGGCTGCGGGTAACGGGCATCGCCACTTTCGACGACTATTGCGACTATCTCTTCAATCAGGGCGGCATCGAGCACGAGGCCATCTACCTGATTGATGCGGTCACGACCAACAAGACAGACTTCTTCCGCGAACCGAAACATTTCGACTACATGCGGGACGTGGCGCTTGGCGATATCGTGCGGCAGTTTTCCGAGCGACGACTCCGCATATGGAGTTCCGCCTGCTCGACGGGGGCTGAGCCCTACACGCTGGCCATGGTGATGTCCGATTACCTGCAATCGCAGGCGCCGGACCGGGACTATTTCATCCTGGCGACGGACCTTTCCACCGATGTGCTGCAGAAGGCGCAGAAGGGCATTTATTCGTCCGACATGATGGCGCCTGTACCGCCCGACATGATGCGCCGCTATGTCATGCGGGCGGCCAATGCGCATCGGCAGGAAATGCGGGTCGCGCCGATGCTGCGCCAGAAGGTCGGGTTCGCCCGAATGAACCTGATGGACGCAAAGTATCCGATCGGCGATCCGATGCACATCATCTTCTGCCGCAACGTGCTGATCTATTTCGACAAACAGACCCAACAGCAGGTCCTGACCCGGCTATGCAACAGCCTGGTACCTGGCGGTTACCTGTTCATCGGTCATTCGGAAACCGTCAGCGGCTTCGATCTGCCGATCCGGCAGGTCGCCAACACAATCTTCAAGCGGATATAGGCAAAGCATGGGCGGTAAAATTCGTGTCCTGATCGTCGACGACTCGGCGAGCGTGCGGCAGACGCTCTCGACTCTTTTGTCGGAAGACCCGGATATCGAGATCATGGGGGTCGCCAACGACCCGTTCATGGCCGCCAAGAAACTGCGCGACGAAATACCGGACGTCATCACGCTCGATGTCGAGATGCCACAGATGGACGGCATCACCTTCCTGCGCAAGCTGATGTCGCAACATCCTATCCCGGTTGTTATGTGCTCGTCGCTGACAGAAACCGGCTCGGAAACGCTGATGCAGGCGCTTGAGGCCGGAGCTGTCGACATCATCCTCAAGCCGAAGATTGGCGCTGCCGACCATCTGGCCGAACATGCCGAACAGATCCGCCAGACGGTGAAGGGTGCGGCGCGCGCCAGCGTTTCTAAGCTGCGGGCGAGCCGCCTAAAGGAACGTCCCGTCCAGGGCAAGCTGACGGCCGATGCCGTGCTGCCGCCGCCGAAGATCGGCGCGATGGCGAAGACGACGGAAATGGTCGTCTGCGTCGGAGCTTCCACCGGCGGCACCGAAGCGCTGCGCGAACTGCTGGAAGCGCTGCCCGCAAATTCGCCGGGCATGGTTATTGTCCAGCACATGCCGGAAAAGTTTACCGCCGCCTTTGCCAAGCGCTTGAACAGTCTTTGCGAAGTCGAGGTGAAGGAAGCCGTCAACGGCGATCCGGTGCTTCGCGGCCATGTCCTGATTGCGCCGGGCGACAAGCACATGCTGCTGGAGCGCCGCGGCGCACGCTACGAGGTTTCAGTCCGGGAAGGCCCACTGGTCAGCCGGCACCGGCCCTCGGTCGACGTGCTGTTCCGCTCCGCCGCACGTTCCGCCGGCGCAAACGCGATGGGCGTGATCATGACCGGAATGGGCGACGACGGCGCGCGCGGCATGAACGAAATGCACCAGGCCGGCGCCTTTACGGTGGCGCAGGACGAGGCAAGCTCGGTCGTGTTCGGCATGCCGAAGGAAGCCATCGCCCATGGCGGCGTCGACCGCATCGTGCCACTCGACCAGATCGCGCGGGAGATTTTGGCGGCCGACAAGCGGCGGTAACGCCCGAAACCGCCGCGATCACTCTTCGAAAATATCCTCGATCCTGCGCTCCAGCACGCGGGCAATGGCGAAAGCGAGCGGCAGGCTTGGATCGTAACGCTCGTTTTCGATCGCGTTGACCGTCTGGCGCGATACAGAAAGCCGGGCCGCAAGCTCGCTCTGTGACCAGCCTTTCTCGATGCGGAGAGCCTTCAACCTGTTCTTCATCGAAAGCGCCGGGCACTGATCAGGCCGCCGACCATCCAAAGCACCGCCATCAGCGGCCAGACGAAAAACATCGAAAGCTTCGGGTAGCCGACATTTTCGAGAAACCCGTAGCTGAAGGTGACCAGAGCGGTTCCAGCAAAGGCCAATGACAGCGCTTCGAGCTGGATCCGGTGCTGTAGCTCGTCGGACGATCTCACCTGACGCATGACCGACAGCGCTACCGCAGCCCCCGGCAGCATGGGCATCAATGCCACAACCGTTTTCCAGCCACCCTCGATCGCTCCAAGATTGAGAACCCATACGGATCCGATCAGCACGACCATGTAGGCGACCATGCTCGCGCTGAATTCTACAATGAAACGACGTCTGTTCATATATGCCTCCTGTAAAGCATCCTTTACATAACGAGGCGATCGATATGTCAAGCGTGCTTTACATTTTGAGGGAAAGGCAGAGGCTTTAAGTCTGCTCTGCGCTGATAGCGGTCATTGGCGGCACCTTATCTTCTGATTGCGCTCGCCAAGGCTGAAGATGCCTTGGGTCGTGACGCCAAGTTAGGATTCGGTAATTCCGGGCAATACAGCAGCGCGGGCGCAAAATATGTGATCACGACAAGTGATTTACCAGTTCGCCTTGTGCGTAATCCATGCGATGAAGACGAAGAGCGTGGTGTTAACGGTCATGAAGTCCGGTCACACGATACGCATGACCTAGTTCATGGGTGCATTTAGGGTCGTTATCATCGATTGTTGTCCACCTAAACCGCGAGAACACACGGACGCCAAGTCGATCTGCTTCCTTCTCTTGCTGATAGTTGCACCATCTCAAATAGGCACCGCCAACGATGAAGAGAAAAACAGCACTTCCAAAAAGGATTTTGGAGAGCATCAAGCGTATCCGTAATACCAAGCCACGATTTTGGTGATCTGGATCGCAAAGAATGCCACACTCAGCAGGATGCCGGGTGTGCCAAAAAGATCGAAAACGCCTCTACGGTGGCTTTGACCGCGCTTCTTGAGTACAATCACCAAAGCCGCCAGTGTGGAAAACTCGATTATAAAAAGGGCGATTTCTGGTTGGCTCATGACGCCTCTAAGCTGCAAGAATGCCTATCAAATAAAGGCTTTTCCCGGTTTAATCAAAACCATTGCAATTTTATATTGAACGGCCGGTAACGAAGCAAATCTCAGCATACATCGCGACATTCTCGGTGCATTTGGCTGAGATAAAGGCAGGTTCGGGACTTGAGGATCCATAGACCGAACGGTGGCGAGGTCCGCCTCGGGTGGATCACAGCCTCTAGCAAAACCACACCCCAATCTTCACCCCACATTAACCATATCCACCAACAATAGGCTCCGCGCATCATGAGGGTGCGGCAAGAGCCATTATCGGCTCGCAGCCGAACAGGTTCCCTTAAGAATGCCCGTCATCACTTTCGCTAATACCAAGGGCGGCGCCGGCAAGACGACTGCGGTGCTTTTGCTTGCAACCGAGCTTGCACAGGTCGGTTACCGCGTCACCGTGCTTGATGCCGATCCGCAGCGCTGGATCTCGCGCTGGCACCAGCTTTCGCCCGGCCTGCCGCGCCTTTCCGTGATTTCCTATGTGACGCAGGCATCGATCGAACGGCACATCGCGGACAACCGCTACACGACGGATTATTTCATCGTCGATCTTCCGGGCGCGCAAAGCCCGCTGCTGGCCAAGGCGATCGGCCTTTCCGACCATGTGCTGATCCCGATCCAGGGCTGCGCCATGGATGCCCAGGGCGGCGCGAACGTGCTGGAACTGTTGCGCTTCCTTGATGACAAGGCAGGCATCAAGGTTCCGCATTCGGTGGTGCTCACCCGCGTCAACTCGATGGTGACGACGCGCGCGCTTCTGGCGGTCAAAATGCTGCTGCTTGAGCGCGGTGTCGAAGTGCTCGGCACGCCGATCATCGAACGCGCCGCCTTCCGCGATATCTTCGATCTCGGCGGCACGCTCCACACGATGGACGATAGCCGGATCAGCAATCTCGACAAGGCAAGGCAGAACGCCCGCAATTTCGCACTCGAAATGCTGCGGCACGTGCCGCTCCGGGGCACCAAGCCGATTTCGGAACAGACGACCGCCCGCCGTTTCTGGCAGGCGGCCTGATCGAGCTTTTAAGCTTTCACCTTGATCTGCAGCTTGACGTCGGACGCATGTCCGGCGGCAGCACGCTCGAAGGCGGCGATCGATTCCTTGAAATCGAACGTGCCGGTGATCAAAGGCTTGAGATCGACCTTGCCCGAGGCGATCAGTTCGAGCGCCCGGTCAAAGATGTTGGCGTAACGAAAGACGGTTTCGATACGGACTTCCTTGGAGATCGCGCTCGCCACATCGAACGGCACCGGCTCCACCGGCAAACCGACGAGAACGAAGGCGCCGCCCGGACGCACCAGATCGAACATGCCCTGATAGGCCTTGGGGCTGCCGCTTGCCTCGAAGACCACATCAACGCCCCAACCGGACGTTTCCTGCGCGATCACATCGGCAAAAGACTGCTCGCGAACATTGACCGGGATGATGCCCGGATATTGCGCGGCGATCTTCAGCTTGTCGGCGCTCAGGTCCGAAACGAATACGCGGGCGCAGCCGCCGGCAAGGGCCGCCAGCGCCACCATGATGCCGATCGGGCCGGCGCCGATGACGGCTGCCACATCGCCCGGCTGCAGCCTTGCGCGGGTCGCCGCCTGCATGCCGATCGCAAATGGCTCGACCATTGCGCCTTCTTCGAAGGACACATTGTCGGGCAGCTTGTAGGTGAAGGCGGCCGGATGGACGGTATAAGGCGCCAGAACGCCATGGATCGGTGGCGTCGCCCAGAAACGCACGTCGGGGTCAACATTGTAGAGACCGAGCTTCGAAGCGCGCGACGAGAGGTTCGGAATGCCCGGCTCCATGCAGACGCGGTCACCGACCTTGAGGTTCTTCACCTCGGATCCGATTTCGACCACGATGCCTGCCGCCTCATGGCCTAGCACCATCGGTTCGCGCAGCACGTAAGGGCCGATCGCACCGTGAGTGTAATAGTGCACGTCGCTGCCGCAGACGCCGACGGTATCGATCTCGATCTTCACGTCGCCCGGCCCAACCTCCAGCGGAAGATCGATCTCCCTCAGCGCCAGCTTGCCTTTTTGCTCCAGTACAAGAGCCTGCATTTCGTTTTCCTTCCCTATTGCCCGGAACCGCCTGGCCGCCGTTTCGGCAGGCCAGGTCATGGGGTGTTCATTCCAGCCTCGACAACCATAACCGTGCAAAAGCAGTTATGCGACTGGGCTTGATTGACAAATGAGAAATATTTCAGGGAGCAAACTTTTGCTCATTTCCCTTGTGACGCATGAAAAAATGCGCCTCGCCTGACAGCCATCATCTTTATAGAAGTCGGCGGTAGCAGGTGGCCAGCCAGTTCCTATATTGGACCCGGCGCAAGCCGCTTTTATGGCGCGATGAGCAAGGACAGATTTCGATGACCGATAAATCCCCCGCCGACAATTTCCCTGCAGGCTACGAACCTTCAAAGGTCTGGACCTGGGAAAAGGGCAATGGCGGCCAGTTTGCCAATATCAACCGGCCGATCGCCGGCCCGACCCAGACCAAGGAACTGCCGGTCGGAAAACACCCGCTGCAGCTTTATTCGCTCGGCACGCCGAACGGCGTCAAGGTGACGATCCTGCTCGAGGAGCTTCTGGCGGCAGGGCATTCCGGCGCCGAATACGATGCCTGGCTGATCAATATCGGCCAAGGCGACCAGTTCGGTTCGGGCTTCGTCGATATCAATCCAAACTCGAAGATCCCGGCCCTGCTGGACCATGCGCCGAATGATGGCGGCAAGCCAATCCGCCTGTTCGAATCGGCTTCGATCATGACCTATCTGGCCGAAAAATTCGGCGCCTTCCTGCCGACAGAGACCCGCAGCCGCGCAGAAACCCTGAACTGGCTGTTCTGGCAAATGGGCTCGGCGCCGTTCGTCGGCGGCGGTTTCGGCCATTTTTATGCCTATGCACCGATCAAGATCAAATATGCGATCGACCGTTACGCGATGGAAACAAAGCGCCAGCTTGACGTGCTCGACCGGCATCTTGCCGAAAACCAGTTCATGGCAGGCAAGGAATACACGATTGCCGACATGGCGATCTGGCCGTGGTACGGCAATCTGGCGCTCGGCCAGGCCTACGGCGATGCCGGTGACTTTCTCGACGTTCAGAGTTATACGCACCTGCAGCGCTGGACGGCGGAAGTTTTCGCCCGGCCGGCGGTAAAGCGTGGGCGCATGGTCAACCGCATGTCGGGTGATCCCTCCGAACAGCTGCACGAGCGTCACGACGCTGCCGATTTCGACACCAAGACGGCCGATAAGGTCGCAAAAACGTAAAGGACCGAGACATGGCAAACCTGCCCGAAATGACCAAACATCGCGGTTTTCCGGGCGGCCTGCCAGGGACTGGAACCCAGTTCACCATCCGTCGCGCCAATCCCAAGGGGGTCACGCCGCTGAAGGCGATCCCCCGTAAGGCGCGGCCGGGCACCAAGGAACACCGCGTCGATGCGGCCTTCCTGCATGCACTCTGGTTCTATTTCGGCGACCAGCCCTTCGAGCGCGGCAATCTCGATGCCGCGCGGCTCTGCCTGCTCTTCGGCCGTGAAGTGATGCCGGCGGACAAGGATTTCGATCCGCTGTCCTACGAGTCGCTGCTCGTCATCAACGAAAAAGTCGCCCGCCAGAACTTTCCGGAAAGCTTCGACGAGATTTTTGAAGTCTGAGGCAGCCTTTCACGGGGCTGCCCCCAACTCACTTCTGTAATCAAGCCGGCCATGCGGCCTGCAGGCTGCGGGTGCGCGCCACCCAGACCGCGCCTTCCTTGGCGTGGTGAAAACCGTTGGCGAGCGGGGCTACGGCGTAAAGCTGCCGAAGTTTTGCAACACCTGCATCTGCATCCACCGCTCCGTCCAGAACCGCACGATGCAGTTTTGCCACCGCCACCATGTCGCAATCCTGCGGCGACAGGCGGAACGAGCGCACCCCGGCTTCGACCAGATGATCCAGTTCGCCCAGAAGCGACTGGCAGGCATGCGAGACGGTCTGCACGCCGTTCAGCGCCAGGAAGGACTGTCGGTCGAGCGTGCGCACCGGCAGCCCATCCGGGTCCTCACCGCAGACGAACTGGCAATTGTCCTTGATCTTGCCCTTGGAGCGGGCATGCGCGCAGCGTGCGGAAATGGCGAGCGGCATGCGGCCGAAGGCAAAGACCTCGAAATCGATATCCGGCAATTCGGCAGTGATTTCCTTCACCGAAGAGAAAGGCAGTTCCGGCGGCAGACAGATGCGTGTTGCGCCGCGGCTCGCGAGCAATCTCGCGGTCGGCGCGTTATAGACATTGACCAGCGGCCCGATCGTATGCGGCTTGTCTTTCAGGATCGCCAGCGCGGAGAGGTCATTGGCTTCCATCAGATGCTCGCTGACCTCGGCCATTTCGCGGATCTGCTTGCTCTCACGGTTGAGCGTTACCAGCGCAAGGGTCGATAGAATCACCGTCTTTCCGGCGCTTTCCAGACGCTCGACAACCTCGGCCAAATGCGGCTCGATGAAATGCTGGCGTTTCGAACAGACGGTCTCGCCGATCACCACTCGGTCGACCGGCGCTTCATCGGCAATACGGAAGTGGAAATCGCGCCACTTTTCCGCATTCCAGAGATAATAGACCGGCCCGAGCGTCAGGCTGGTTTTCTTCATATCGGTCATGAGGCTTATCTCCAGCGTTTCTCGTAGGCGCCGGACGTCGTTTTCTGTCCTTCGCTCATGGTCCGCAGACGCGCGAGAAGCGGCGCCCGGCGATCCGGCGGACTGTTCAGCGCCGCCTTCATGGTCGACACGACTTCGGCCACATAGGCCTTGCCGCGTTGCCGGCCTTCGATCTTCAAGGCCTTCACGCCGGCCGCCTTCAGCGCTTCCAGTTCACCCATCACGTCGAGCGAGACCGGATCTTCGAAGGCATAGCCATTGCTGTCGGCAATATCGAACCGGCCCTTACAGAGCGTTGGGTAACCGGCCGCCTCGCCTGCCGGAAAGCGGTTGATGGTGAACTCGCCGAGTTCGGACACCAGTTCGCCGCCATCCTTGCGATAGCGCACATGGCTTGCCGGCGAACAGACGCCGTTCATGTTCGGCGATTTGCCCGTCGCGTAGGACGAGAGCGAACAGCGGCCTTCCGCCATGACGCAGAGCCCGCCGAAAACGAAGACCTCCATTTCGCAGCGGATATTCTTGCCGATCCGGGCGATGTCGGCGATCGTCAAGGTGCGCGGCAGCACGACGCGCTGGGCGTTGAAGGCATCGACGAGGAAATTGATCGCGTCGGGATTGGAGGCTGAGGCCTGGACCGAGACATGCAGCCTCTGCTGCGGATATTTTTCCGCCACATGCGCCATCAGGCCGAAATCCGCCAGAATAAGCGCATCGGCGCCAAGCGCCACTGCATCAGCCGCGCCCCTGTACCAAATCTCCTCTGCACCTGCGCGCATAAAAGTGTTGAGCGCCACGAAGGTCTGGGTGCCCTTGCGCTTGGCATAGGCGATCGCTTCCCGCAGTTCCTCGCGGGAGAAATTCAGGCCGGGGAAATTGCGGGCATTGGTTTCGTCACGAAAACCGCAATAGACGGCATCGGCACCGGCATCGACGGCCTCGTGAAAGGCTGCCGGCGTGCCTGCGGGGCAGATCAGTTCCATGCTGCGGCTTCTCCTGCGGGCCTGTTTTGATCCTTCAGCGCACGGTCACGGATCTCGCCGATCACCCGCCTTGCAATCGGCGCCAGCGGACCGGCAAGCTTCGCCAGATCCTTCTGCAGATCGATATTGCTGGCATCGAGCGCATTGCGCATGGCCAGCATCGCTTCCATGTCTCCGGTCACCGAAAGATCACGCGAGAAAAACAGCGCATCGGCATCACAACGCCCTTCCATCAGGCCTAAAAGCAGGAAAAGCGGTGCCTCTGTCACCGCATCCGCCTCGATTTCCACCGGCTTGCGCAGCACCGAGATCTCTTCCCTACCCGGCACCACGACAAAGGCAAGCGGCAGATCGGTCGGCAAAAAGGCGAAGCGTTTGTCCCGATGTTCGTCCAGCCGTTCGAACAGGCCCGGATGCGCCTTTGAAATACGGCCGAACATCAGCCTGCAGATCCGCTCGATCAGCGGGATCGGGATCATATGGAGTGGCGCGGAAAGAATAGGCGGTATCAGCATGGGCGGACGACATTTTTCGTTTCAGGGTTCCATGGAAGGTAAATCCCTCGTCCGCAAAACCACTTGAGCTATGACAAGGACGATTGGAAAATCTCTCGGCACAGAAAGGCATGACCCAACAAACCGCCTCCGCCCGAGCCTTGACCCCAGCCCTCAGGCGCCATGACGACCTGCAGCATTTTGCCCGGGAACTCGAAAATCGCGGCTTGTTGAAGCGGATTTCCCGGCCGGTCAGCCTGGTGCACGAGGTGACCGAAATCCATCGCCGCGTCCTTCAAGACGGCGGCCCGGCCCTGTGGTTCGAAAGCCCGGTCGATGCGGATGGCAATGTGGTCGCGATCCCGCTTCTCGCCAACCTGTTCGGCACGCGCGAGCGGATAGAGCTTGGCTTCGGGCTGGAGCCGGGCAGGATCGGCGATCTGGCCAAACTTCTGGGAGATCTGCGCGAACCCAAACCGCCGGCATCGCTGAAGGATGCGGTCGGCAAGCTGCCGATGCTGCGCTCAGCCTTGTCGCTCGGCGTGCGCCGCCAGACCAGCTGGGCGCGTAGCCAGGAACAGCTTCAGATCGGCGACGAGATCGATCTCGACAAGCTGCCGATCCAGTGGTGCTGGCCGGGCGAACCCGCGCCGCTCGTCACCTGGCCGCTCGTCGTCACCCGCGGCTTCGAGGATGAGAACGATGTCAATCTCGGCGTCTACCGGATGCAGAAGCTCGGCCGCGACCGGCTGATCATGCGCTGGCTTGCGCATCGCGGCGGCGCCGGCCATCACCGGCAATGGCAGAAGGCGGGGCAGGACATGCCGGTCGCGATTGCCATCGGCGCCGACCCGCAGACCATTCTTTCCGCCGTCATGCCCTTGCCTGAAGGGATGAGCGAACTTTCCTTCGCCGGTGTGCTGCGCCGTCGCCGCAGCCGTGTCGTCAAGGCGAAAACCCAGCCGCTTTACGTTCCAGCCAATGCGGAAATCATCATCGAAGGCACGGTCTCGGCGTCCGAGATGGCCGATGAGGGGCCCTACGGCGACCATACCGGCTATTACAATGCCGTCGATCGTTTCCCGGTCATGCAGGTGACCGCGATCACCATGCGCAAGAAGCCCGTCTATCTGTCGACCTATACCGGTCGCCCGCCGGATGAACCGTCGGTCATGGGCGAGGCGATGAACGAGCTTTTCATCCCGCTGGTGAAAAAGCAGTTCCCGGAAATCGTCGACCTGTGGCTACCACCGGAAGCCTGTTCCTACCGCGCCATCGTCGTGTCGATCGACAAGCGTTACCCCGGCCAGGCGCGGCGGATCATGCTTGGCCTCTGGTCGATGCTGCCGCAGTTCAGCTATACCAAACTGATCATCGCGGTCGATCCCGACGTCAATGTGCGCAGCTGGCCGGACGTCATCTGGGCGCTTTCCACCCGGTTCGACGCCTCGCGCGACATGGTGGTGCTCGACAATACGCCGATCGACTATCTCGACTTCGCCTCGCCGAAACACGGCCTCGGCGGCAAGCTCGGCCTCGATGCAACCGACAAGATCGGCGCGGAGACCGACCGCGAATGGGGTCGGGTTCTCACCATGACACCCGAGGTCAGGGACCGGGTTTCAGCCATGTGGAGCGAACTCGGCCTCGGCCCTGCCGGAGAAAACCCGTGAAGCGCGTTGTGCTCGGCGTCGCCGGAGCCTCGGGAGCGGCGATCGCGATGCGGATCGGCGAGCTGCTTGCAAACCTCCCGGATGTGGAGCTGCATCTCGTCGTCTCCGACGCAGGAAAACGAACGATCGCCCATGAACTCGGCCCGGATGCGCTCGGCAATCTCGCCAAACTCGCAAGACACATTTACTCGGCTAATGATATCGGAGCCACGATCGCCAGCGGCTCGTTCAAGACGGCTGGCATGATCGTCGCGCCCTGCTCCATGCGGTCGCTTGCAGCAATCGCCACCGGCCTTTCAGACAATCTCCTCACCCGTGCCGCTGACGTGCACCTCAAGGAACGGCGAAAGCTGATCCTGCTCGCCCGCGAAACACCGCTGCATCTCGGCCATCTTCGCAACATGGTCGCGGTCACCGAGATGGGAGCGACCATCATGCCTCCCGTCCCCGCCTTCTACCGGCGCCCGGAAACCATCGCCGACATCGTCACTCACATCGCCGCCCGCGCCATCGACCAGCTTGATCTCGGACAGTCGCCACTTGCCGTCGAATGGGACGGCAATGCCTGAGGGAAACGCGCAGACACAAGCGCCTTTCGACTATTTCCGCATCGCCTTTTTCTTGGCCGCACTCACCGCCATCCGGGCGATCGCCTTCCCCTCGGAGATCTGGCAGGGCGATTATTCTCGTCACGCCAACGAGTTGATCTTCGGTTTCATGCTGGTGCAATTGTTCGGCTTCATGCTGAAGGCGCTGCCGCGCTGGGTCGGCCGGCCGATCCTTGCGCCGTCGCTCATTCGGCTGTTTCTTTTCGCCCAGGCAATCGCATTCCTGCTTGGTATCTACGATCTTTCACTTGGCGCGCAATTGCGGTCCATCATCGGCCTTACGGCTGTCGCAGCCCTTTCGGCCACCGCAATCCGGGCGCAGGCGGTCATGGCTTTTCCGCTGCTGGCGCTTGCTAGCGCCCATGCCGGCACCGGCATTATTGCAGCTCTCGATCTCTGGTCGGGCGCCACCATGCTCGGCTTCTGCCTGATCCTTGCGATCTGTTTCGAGGTCGGCAACCGCATTTTCCCGATGGTTATCGATTCCGGCCGCACGCGCGACGGCCGTCCATCGCGACCGCTTCCGGCGAAATGGATTTCTCTCACCCAGCGGATCAGCAGCCTGCTGACATTGCTTCTCTGGGCCTTCGACCTCCCCTATGCGCTTGCAGCTGCACTCGCCAGCATCAGCGGAATCATCTGGCTCGCTCAAATTGCGCCCTGGCATGCCTTCCAATATGGCGGCGTGCGCTTCATGAGTTTCGCAATGCTGTCGAAACGCGTCGGTTTTCTGCTTCTTGCGATACAGGCATGGCCGGGAAGCACGATGCCGCTTGCCGTGCCTCAGCATGTTCTGGCAATCGGCGGGCTCGCCTCGCTTGCCGTCGCGATTGCCACATCGATGGTCAGAAAGCGCAACGGCCAGTCTTTTCAGCGCTCGTTCCTCGGCACGACAACCTATCTCTGCCTTGCCGGCGCACTCGCGCTGCGTGTCGCTTACGCGCTCTATCCCGAGCATGGGCTTGGCCTGCTTCACGGTGCACAGGGTTTCTGGCTTGCCGGGTTTGCGGGTTATGCGGTGCTTGTACTGCGCCGACGCAACACACCCAATTGCTCGCATTGATTTCGGGCTCGCTTATTGAGACGATGAGGAAATGGCGCTCGACCCTGGAAACGCCGAAGAGGAGTTGAACCCGATGCCGCTCCCATTCTTCCTCCAAATGGCAAAACTGCCCGAGCCTTTCGACTGGCTGAAACCGCGCTGGCTCAAGCGGTGGACAAACCGTCAAAAAGCGCGAAATGCCATCCTTCACAATTCCCGCAAGCCCAAGCTGACGCCGGAAGAAGCACGCCGCGATCATCGGGAGATGCTGCGGTTTCTCGGGCTCAATGCGCTTCTCGGCATTTCCATCGGCATCGGCGTCGGCATTGCCCTGATCGCGCTCGATATCGGCGGCCTGAGGGGGCTTATCATGCGGGCAACAAACCCGATCCTGCCGCTCTTCCTCGTGCTGGTGCCCTTTGCCTCTCTGTTTGGCGGGGCGGCTGCGGCCTCTGCCATTCTCACGCTTCCCTATGAAAGCAAGTTTCAGGAAGACGAGGAGGACAAGTCCGAGGACGAACCTTCGTCCCGATGAAGCGGCACAAAGGGTGGGTTTGTAGATGCAAATCAGCTATCGGTCACTAATCACCGATATCAGGCTGGCATGGAAACCTCGCTCTATCTCCCCGTCAAACGGTTCCTCGAAACTTGCGGCTATTCGGTCAAGGGAGAGATCGGCGGTTGCGATGTCATGGGCTTAAGCGAAGGCGACCCGACCGTAATGGTCGTCTGCGAGCTGAAACTCAGCTTCAATCTTGAGCTCATCCTGCAGGCGGTCGACCGCGCGAGTTCGGCAGACGAAGTGTGGATCGCCGCCCGTGTCTCGGCAAAGGGCCGCGGCCGGGAGGCCGACAAACGTTACCGCGATCTCTGCCGCCGGCTCGGCATCGGCATGCTCGGCGTGTCGGACCAGGGAGAGGTCAGCATCCTCGTCAGCTCCGTCTCGCCGATGCCGCGCACCAATCCGAAACGACGCACCAAGCTCATCAAGGAACACCGCAAACGACAGGGCGACCCGGCGCTTGGCGGCTCGACGAAAATCCCGATCATGACCGCCTATCGCCAGCAGGCGCTGGCGTGCGCCTGCGCACTTGTAGACGGCCCACTCCGGCCGCGCGATCTGAAAGCGATCACGCCCAAGGCTGGCGCGATGCTGCGCGACAATTATTACGGCTGGTTTGAGAAGATCGACAAAGGCGTCTATGGCCTGAGCGGGGATGGTGCGAAGGCGGTGGAGACCCTGGTGCCTGCAAAAGTTGAAGCAGAATCCTTTGCGGAGTCGGCGCTTCAGGAAAAAAACCTCTAAAATCATTTCCTCAATCGTCCCCGCCCTCTCATCCCATCCTACAATCCCTCCGTTCCGTCACGGATACACCGGCAGTCGTGCCGGCGAGGCGGGATCGGTTCTGGTGATGGAGGGAGGACGTAAATCTTCACCACCGGGGTCCGCGGAAAATGGTCTCCCTCCGACGACACGGGGGAGGCGGTGAGGTTTCGGACCGACCTTTCCGCTTCTGTTGCCCGAACGGCGCGTCGGATGTGCCTGTGCGGCACACATGGTGGCCTGAAGGATGGTTTCGCCGGGCTTTTAAAGTCCGCCCGTGAAAGCGGGAAACCCAGCGGTAAAGGATCATCCGGCAAGGCCACGGCAGAGGGACCGGAGTCGCGGATAAAAACTGCCGAACGGGGCGCTGAGAGGTGTCACCTATAAACTTAAACTAAGAGGCAGCTTTCAGCGCCCCGTCCAAGTTCTATATTGATCACCACGGCGTTTTTAAAACGCGCGTGAACGAAACTGCATGTTCAGGAGGAAACCGGTGTCGGATAACAGCTCGAAGCCGCATCAGCAGGCCAATAGAGACGATTGGGAAACGCTTGCCGAAAAGGAACTGAAGGCATCGCCCGAGACGCTGACCTGGCATACGGCGGAAGGGATCGACATCAAGCCGCTTTACACGGCGGAGGATCTTCAAGGCATCGATCACCTTGATACGATGCCGGGTATCAAACCCTTCGTGCGCGGACCGCGCGCTACCATGTATGCCGGAAGACCCTGGACAATCCGCCAATATGCCGGCTTTTCCACCGCCGAAGCCTCCAACGCATTCTATCGCCGCAATCTCGCCGCCGGCCAGAAGGGTCTTTCCGTCGCCTTCGACCTTGCCACCCATCGCGGTTACGATTCGGATCATCCGCGCGTCGAGGGCGATGTCGGTAAGGCGGGCGTGGCGATCGACAGTGTCGAGGATATGAAGATCCTGTTCGACGGCATTCCGCTGAAAGACATGTCGGTGTCGATGACAATGAACGGCGCGGTCATCCCGATCCTGGCCTCTTTCATCGTCGCCGGCGAAGAACAGGGCTGTTCGAAAGCCGAGCTTTCCGGGACCATCCAGAACGACATCCTCAAGGAGTTCATGGTCCGCAACACCTATATCTACCCGCCCGAACCCTCGATGCGGATCGTTGCCGACATCATCGAATATACGGCGAAGGAAATGCCGCGCTTCAATTCCATCTCGATCTCCGGCTATCACATGCAGGAGGCCGGCGCGACGCTGGTGCAGGAACTGGCCTTCACGCTGGCCGATGGTCGCGAATATGTGCGGGCGGCACTCGCCAAGGGGCTGAATGTCGATGATTTCGCCGGACGCCTGTCCTTCTTTTTCGCCATCGGCATGAATTTCTTCATGGAAGCGGCAAAGCTTCGTGCCGCGCGCTTGCTTTGGTCGCGGATCATGGAAGAGTTCGAACCGAAGAAGGCATCCTCGCTGATGCTTCGAACCCATTGCCAGACATCCGGTGTCTCGCTGCAGGAGCAGGACCCTTACAACAACGTTATCCGCACCGCCTATGAGGCGCTGTCTGCCGTTCTCGGCGGCACGCAATCGCTGCATACCAACGCGCTGGACGAGGCGATGGCGCTGCCAACCGATTTTTCCGCCCGCATTGCCCGCAACACTCAGCTGATCCTGCAGCATGAAACGGGCGTGACCAAGGTCGTCGATCCGCTGGCCGGGTCCTATTACGTCGAAAGCCTGACAAACGAGCTGGCGGAAAAAGCCTGGGAGCTGATCGAGGAGGTCGAGAAACTCGGCGGCATGACCAAGGCGGTTGCCGATGGCCTGCCTAAGCGCCTGATCGAGGAAGCAGCGACGCTGCGCCAGGCGAAGGTCGACCGGGGACAAGAGATCATCGTCGGCGTCAACAAGTTCCGGCTGGAGAACGAAGACGATATCGACATTCTGGCGATCGACAATTCGGCTGTGCGCAAGTCGCAGATCGCCCGCCTTGAGAAGGTGCGCCGCCAGCGCGATCCGAAACGGGTCGAAGAGACGCTGGCCGCCCTTTCCGAAGTGGCGAAATCCGGCACCGGCAATCTGCTGGAGGCCGCGGTCGAAGCTGCACGGGCGCGTGCCACCGTCGGCGAAATATCCGATGCCATGCGAAAATCCTTCGGCGATCATGCCGCCGTGCCGGAAGTGGTGGGCGACATCTACGGCCCGGCCTATAGCGACGATCCGGAATACAAGACGATCGTAAGCCGGCTATCCGATTACGGGAAATCGACCGGCAAGCCGAAGATCCTCGTCGCCAAGCTCGGCCAGGATGGGCATGACCGCGGTGCCAAGGTGATTGCTTCCGCCTTCGGCGATATCGGCTTCGAAGTGCTGGCCGGCCCGCTGTTCCAGACGCCGGAAGAAGCAGCCGATCTGGCTGTGAAGGAAAAGGTTCAGGTCGTCGGCATGTCGTCGCTTGCCGCGGGTCACCGGACGCTTGCGCCGCAACTGGTGGAAGCGCTGAAGAACAAGGGTGCGGAAAACATTATCGTCGTGGTCGGCGGCGTCATTCCGCGGCAAGATTACGAGTATCTGCTGCAAAACGGCGTCGCAGCCGTATTCGGACCCGGCACCAACGTCCTCGATGCAGCGAATTCGATCATCGACCTGCTCGAAGGCAAAAGGAGGAATGCGGTCGCCTGACCGTCAGGGCTTGGAAAAGCTCTTGCGGAACACGATCTGCGGGATGACCCGCTCACAGGCGCGCGGCTCGTCCGGGTTCTGCTGCCGCCGGTCGAGCAGCATCACGGCGCGCGCCGCGATCGCTGCCGGATCCTGCCGGAACGTGGTGAGGCCGTAACTCAGCCATGCCGCCTCCGGCACGTCGTCAAAGCCGATCAGTGCCACGTCATCCGGCACCGACAAGCCGAACTCCTGACGGATCACATCCATCGCGCCGAATGCCAGAAGGTCGTTGGCGCAGAAGATCGCGTCGGGACGCTCGCCTTCGAAAAACAAGGTGCGAGCCGCGATGATGCCGCTGTCATAGTCGGAATCGCGACCATGGGCGATCCGGATCTCGAAGCCCAAAGCGTGGGCGGCGGCAACGAATGCATTTTCGCGTTCGGCAATGCTGGGCGTGGCGGACCGGGAGCCGATGACCGCCAGCCGCCGGCGTCCGGCGGCGATGAAAGTGTCCGCCGCGTCCCGCGAAGCCTCGGCGTTGCCGGCGAGAACGCGGTCGGCATCGGGCTCGGAGCGGCCGATGACGACAAGCGGCTGGCCGTTGCGCTGGGCAAGTTCGAAAAAACTCGCCGGCGGCGAGCCGGACAAGATGACGGTTGCTTCCGCGCGATGGCCGATCAACATTTTCTGGGCGGCCAGAAGCTCTTCTTCTGTCTCACCGGTATTAATGAGGACGGGAATGGAGCCGCGGCGAATGAGTGCCTTGGTCAGCGCCGCCGTCAGATGCGCACGAAAACCGATTTCCGGCTTGGTCGCCACCACGCCGACCAGCCGGCTCTGGTTGGCAAGCACACCGCGGGCAAGATCGTTGACGTGGTAACCGAGTTCCTCGGCCGCTTTCAAAACCTTTTCGCGGGTCGCGGGTGCAACGCTTGCGCCTTCCGTGAAGGTCCGCGATACGGCTGAACGCGAAACACCCGCGAGTTGCGCCACCTGTTCAGCGCTGACAAAGCGCATTTTCCTGTCGTCTCTCATGCTACATTTCACGCCTGTTTGCTGCACAGCCGTGCAGACCGCGTGACATGTCTTAAAGACCGACATTTACAGTGACATGACAGTCGGCCACGAAAAAAAGGCCTATGTGATCGCGAGCGCATCCTTCAGCGCCACGCCTTGCTTCGGCTGCAGGTCGAGATCGGCTTCGATGTGGTCGATATGATGCAGCATAAGGTCGGCTGCACGTTTGGCATCACCGCGTTCGATCAGGTCGAGAATGGCAAAATGTTCGCTGTGGCCGCAGCTCGACACGCCGGAGCGGCCGTAAAGCGCAATGACCAGCGATGAGCGCGCCACGAGTTCATCCATGAAGCGCTGCAGGATTGCATTGCCGGCAACGGAGGCCAGCATGAGATGGAAATCGCCAGATGCCTTGATTTCCGCCCGTCTTGCTGCCGGGCCGCGCTCGTTCATGTAACGCTCTTCCTCGACCAGCTGTTCGCGAAAACGGGCAATGTCCTCCGGCATTATGCGTTCGGCGGCGGCTGCAACGATACCCGGCTCGATCAGCCGGCGGGATGCAAAAATCTGCCGCGCCTCATCCGGCGTCGGGTTCGAAACGAAGGCACCGCGGTTACGCTCGGTCTTCACCAGCCCTTCGAAAGTGAGCATCTGCAGGGCGGCGCGTGCCACCGTGCGGCTGACGTCGAAAAGCGCGCCAACTTCCGCTTCCGACAGTTTCGTCCCCGGTGCCAACCGCCGGTCTATAATGGCGTTGCGCAGCGACTCGCGGATCGCCATCGAGCGGTCTTCAGTCAAGGTATCGGGAGAAGCAGTGGTCTTTTCGAGCAAGGTCATAGGTTTTCGTCCGGCATGCCCTTGTTCTAACGCGTTGCAGGGGCCTCTGCATAGTGGGATGTTTCGCAATCCCATATTCAGATTGCATACAATTTGAACAGGCGATCGGAAACGATCGCTGCAATTTTGCGCAACCGCAAATATCGAAAAACGCCGCGATCGAAAATATCGTTGATCTTCAAAGGAGAATTGAACTGGCACGGCTCCTGCATCACCAAGACAATCGCAGGAGAATGCCTATGAGCAAAGCCGCTGAAATAGACATCGTATCCGTCTCCAAGATCTATGGGGCCACCACGGCCGTCCATGAGATCAGTCTGAAGATCCCGGCCGGCACCTATTGCTGCCTGCTCGGTCCTTCGGGCTGCGGCAAGACCTCGACGCTTCGGATGATCGCCGGGCACGAGAGCATCTCGACGGGCGATATCCGTCTCGGCAACGCGGTCGTCACCGACCTGCCGCCGGCCAAGCGCGGCACGGCCATGATGTTCCAGTCCTATGCGCTGTTTCCGCATCTCGACCTCGTCGACAATGTTGCCTTCTCCTTGAAGATGAAGGGTGTGGAAAAGGACGAACGCCGCGCCAAGGCGATGGATATGCTGCGGCTGATGCAGCTCGAAGCCTATGCGACGCGCCGCCCGGCGCAGCTTTCCGGCGGCCAGCAGCAGCGCGTGGCGCTTGCCCGCGCTCTGATCACCGATCCGGAAGCGCTGCTGCTCGACGAACCGCTTTCGGCGCTCGATCCGTTTTTGAAGATCCGCATGCGGGCGGAGTTAAAAAAATTGCAGACCTCGCTCGGCATCACTTTCGTGCATGTGACCCACAGTCAGGAAGAGGCGATGGCGCTGGCCGATATCATCGTCATCATGAATGACGGGCGCATCGAGCAGGCCGCCCATCCGCGCACGGTGTTCGAGCGCCCGGCGACGGCCTTCGTCGCCAAGTTCATGGGCGACCATAACGTGATTTCAGGCCGGGTGACGAAAAGCGAGGGCGACGAGCTGATGATTTCTGTACCGGCCGGCGGCGATTTTCTGGCCATCGGCGCCGGTGCTGCTGGCCTTACCGATACGGCCGACATCGCGGTTCGCACCGACCATGTCCGCGTTGCGCCCGCGACCGAAAAGGGCCTCGGGTTCACCGGTTCGGTCTCGAACGTCGAATATCGCGGCTCATCGGTGAAGCTCACCGTCAACGGTGCCGGTGTGGAGGATTTTACCGCGATCCTCAGCGACAAGGACTATTTCGCCAATCCCGTGAAGGTTGGCGACGCCATTCCGCTTTCCTGGGGGCGCGAGGACGCGCTCGTGCTGGGGCGGCTGAAGCACTGAAAACACAACAATAAAACCTCAAGAGGAGAACTGACATGACCGAGACGACGAAAACGGCCAAGGGCATATCCCGCCGTTCGCTTTTGAAAACGGCATCGGCCGCGGCCGGTCTTGCCGCCGGTTCAGGCGCGATCACCGGCTTCCCGACCATCTGGGCGCAGAACCCGATCACGCTTCGCCAGTTCGGCACCGGCGTTTCGAACCTCAATGCGATCGCCGAGAAGTGCAAGGCCGATCTCGGCATCACGCTCGAAATGACGGCGACCGATTCGGATGCCGCCGCCCAGCGTGCCGTCACCCAGCCGAAGTCCTACGACATCGCCGATATCGAATACTGGATTCTGAAGAAGGTCTATGCCGCCGGCGTAATCCAGCCGATGGATACGAAGAAGCTGAAATATTACGACAAGGTCGTGCCACTGTTCAAAAACGGCAAGCTCAAGCCCGACAGCGTGATCGCGCAGGGCACCGCACCGCATACGGTCGGTTTCGTCGAAAAGCCGGGCGACAAGACCTTTGCCAAGGAAGAGACCCAGTATTTCACCATGATGCCGACGATCTACAATGCCGATACGCTCGGGATCCGTCCGGATCTGGTCGGTCGCGAGATCACCACCTGGGCCGACATCATGGACCCGAAGTTCAAGGGCAAAACTTCGATCCTCAACATCCCGTCGATCGGCATTATGGATGCTGCGATGATCATGGAAGCGCTCGGGAACGTCAAATACGCCGACAAGGGTAACATGACCAAGGAAGAGATCGACAAGACGATCGACTTCCTGATCAAGGCCAAGCAGGACGGCCAGTTCCGCGCCTTCTGGAAGTCATTCGACGAGTCGGTCAACCTTATGGCTTCGGGCGAAGTGATCATCCAGTCCATGTGGTCGCCGGCCGTTGCCGCCGTGCGTTCCAAGGGTATCGCCTGCAAATACCAGCCGCTCAAGGAAGGCTATCGCTCGTGGGGTGGCGGTCTCGGCCTTGCTGCGCACCTGACCGGCGCACAGCTCGATGCAGCCTATGAATATATCAACTGGTACACGTCCGGCTGGGTCGGCGCCTATCTCAATCGCCAGGGCTATTATTCCGCCTGCATGGAAACCGCCAAGGAACACATGTCGGCCGACGAATGGGGCTACTGGATCGAAGGCAAGGCCGCAGCCGGCGATATCGTCGCGCCGGACGGCAAGGTGATGGAAAAGGCCGGCGCCGTGCGCGATGGCGGCTCTTTCGAGGAACGCATGGGCCATGTCGCCTGCTGGAACTCCGTCATGGACGAGGACCGCTACATGGTTCGTCGCTGGAACGAGTTCATCGCGGCTTAAGAGCTGCGGTAGCTTCGCGGGGTTGGGCTCTAGCAAGTGAGCTGCCCCTCACCCTAACCCTCTCCCTGCTTGCGGGGAGAGAGGACGTGCCACGAGCTGGCCGGTGGATACCGGCGATCACCACGAGTCTCCTTCTCCCCGCGTGCGGGGAGAAGGTGCCCGGCAGGGCGGATGAGGGGCAGTTCCCGAGGGAGAAGATGCAATGGCGACGATCACATCGACGGATACCGAAAATGCCGGGCGGGTTCGAAGACAGGGCTTTCGGCTGCCGCTTGCCGTCGTTTCCTATCTGCAGGCGATCCCGTTGACGTTGATCCTCGGCTTCTTTCTCCTGTTGCCGATCCTGATGATCGCAGTCGTCAGCTTCTGGGACTACGACTTCGCCCAGATGTATCCCGACTTCCTGACGATGAACTATGCCGAAACGCTCGGTTCATGGGTTACCTGGAAGACCTATCTCAATACGCTGAAATATGCCGTTCTGGTCTGGGCGATCACGCTGTTCATCGGTTTCTGGGTCGCCTATTTCCTCGCCTTTCACATCCGCACGACATCGATGCAGATGGTGCTGTTCCTGATCTGCACCGTGCCGTTTCTGACATCGAACATTATCCGGATGATTTCGTGGATCCCGGTTCTCGGGCGAAACGGGCTGATCAACTCGGCCCTGGTGGGGTCCGGGGTGATTTCGGAGCCCGTGGAATGGCTGCTCTATTCCGATTTCGCGGTCGTGCTCGCCATGGTGCATCTCTACACGCTGTTCATGGTGACGCCGATCTTCAACACGCTGATGCGTATAGACAAATCGCTGGTCGAAGCGGCGCGCGACGCCGGCGCCTCCTCCTGGCAGATCCTCTCCAACGTGATCATACCGTTGGCCAAGCCGGGCATGGCGATCGGCACGATTTTTGTCGTGACGCTGGTCATGGCCGATTTTTCCACCGTGCAGGTGATGTCCGGCGGGCAGAGCGCGTCCGTTGCGCTGATGATGAAAAACCAGATGTCGCTGCTGCAATACCCCGCCGCCGCCGCCAATGCCGTCGTGCTGCTGGTACTGGTGCTGATGATGGTCGCCGGCATCCTGCGGATCGTCGATATCCGGAAGGAGCTTTAAGATGTACCGCGAAAAACGCTCCCGTGAGTTCTACCTTCTCGCCATCTTCTTTGCCGTCTTCGTGCTGTTTCTCTACGGGCCGCTGTCGGCGATCCTGATCCTCTCCTTCCAGGGACCGAATGGCGGCCTGACCTTCCCGCTCAACGGCGTATCCTTGCGCTGGTTCGCCAACCTGTTCGAAACCCAGGCGGTCGGCGATTTCGGCGGTTCGTTCCGCCGTTCGGCGATGCTCGGCATCATGGTGATGCTGGTTACCGTCGTCGTATCGCTGCTGGCCGGGCTTGCCTTCCGGCGAAAATTCATCGGCGCAACCGCGCTGTTCTATCTGGCGGTCGCAAGCCTCGTCGTACCCTCGATCATCGTTTCGCTCGGCATCGGCGTGCTGTTCAGCCAGCTCGGCCTGCAACCGGCCTGGTATTCATCGGCCTTCGGCGCGCATCTGACCTGGACGCTGCCTTTCGGCGTGCTGATCATGTTCGCGGTGTTCAACCGCTTCTCGCCAGCTTACGAGGAAGCGGCGCGGGACCTTGGAGCATCGTCATGGCAGACATTCTCGAATGTCGTATTGCCGATGATCGCGCCGAGCCTTATCGGCGTCGGTCTTTTCGGCTTCACGCTTTCCTATGACGAATTCGCCCGAACGCTGATGACGGCAGGCTCGTTCAACACGTTGCCGCTAGAAATCTACGGCATGACGACCAATGTGACGACACCGGTGCTTTATGCGCTCGGCACGGTCACCACGGTCTTTTCCTTCCTGGTGATTGCCGGCACGCTCGGCCTGATCGTCCATCTCAACCGCCGCAGACAGCGGAGCTGATACAACACCGATGCGCATCCTGATCATCAATCCCAACACGACTGCCAGCATGACCGCGACGATTGCCGACAGTGCCCATCGCGTTGCGGGGCGCGAGACGGAGATCGTCGCCGTGACCTCATCGATGGGACCGGTTTCGATCGAGGGTTATTATGACGAGGTTTTCGCCATTCCCGGCCTGCTCAAGGAGATCGCCATCGGCGAAAGGGAAGGCATAGATGCCGTCGTCATCGCCTGTTTCGACGATACCGGGCTTGATGCGGCACGCGCGCTTGCCGATGTTCCGGTGATTGGCATTTGCGAGGCAGCGGTCTCGGCCACCGCCTTCATAGCCCAGAAGTTCACCGTGGTGACGACGATGGAACGCTCACGGCTGCCGCTCGAACATCTGGTGCATCGCTACGGCATGTCGTCGCGGTGCAAGGTGCGCGCCGCCGACATTCCCGTGCTTTCGCTGGAAGATCCGAATTCCAATGCCCGCGATCGGCTGCGCAGCGAGATTGCGCTTGCTTTGAAAGAAGATCGGGCGGAAGCGATCGTGCTCGGTTGCGCCGGCATGGCGGACCTTACGGCCGAATTGAGGGCCGAATTCGGCGTGCCCGTCGTCGATGGCGTTGCAGCGGCGGTGAAACAGGCGGAATCACTTGTGACATTGGGTCTGTCGACCGCCAAGCGCGGCGCCTATGCGACACCGATCTCGAAACCCTATCGCGGCATGCTGGAGGTTTTCGAGCCGGGCCGGCTGACAGGTTCATGAGCAGGACAGCAATCCGACCGCTCGATCTCAAGGAAATCGAGACACTGATCGGCTGGGCGAAGGCTGAGGCATGGAATCCTGGGCTTGCCGATGCGGCGCCGTTTCAAGCCGCCGACGCGCAGGGTCTTATCGGTTGTTTCGTTGATGGCGTTATGACTGCGGGCATTTCCGCGGTTCGATATGGTTCTTCTTTCGGTTTTATCGGTCTTTATATCGCCCATCCGGATTTTCGCGGGCGCGGTTACGGACGGCTGGTGTGGGATGCAGGCATGGCGCATCTCAAAGGCCGCACGATCGGGCTGGATGGCGTGCCCGAGCAGCAGGCCAATTATCGATCCATGGGGTTCGCGCCCGATTACGAGACCTTTCGCTGGAGCGGGACACTCGAAGGCCGGTCTCATCCGCAGGTCAGCCCGCTCGAAAAGGCGCATCTGCCGGCCCTGATCGCATTCGACAGGCGGCATTTTGCCGAGAGCCGCCCGGAATTCCTGAAGACGTGGCTGGATGTTCCGAGACAGGCGAAGGTGTTCGTTCGCAACGGCCTCATCGCCGGTTATGCCGTCGCACGCCAATGCCATCAGGGCTACAAGATCGGGCCGATTTTTGCCGAAGATTTCGATGTGGCGAGAGGCTTGTTGTTTGCCTGTGCGATGGAGGCGAAAGGCGAGGTGCTGCATATCGACGTGCCCGCCGGCCAGACCGAATTTTCCGGGCTTCTCGATCTGAAAGACTTCGTGCGCGGCTTCCGGACGACCCGGATGTATCGCGGGACACCGCCGGCGTTCGATACGGCCGGTGTTTTCGGGCTGACGACGCTGGAACTCGGCTGACATTTGCTCAAGATAACTTGATAATTCTTTGAAGGTTTCTTCTTGAGCCTACTTGCCTGCCCGGCGCGGCCACGATAGGTCAGATCCATATTGTCGAGCATAGGCTCGGCACGTAAGCGTTCACGTCAATCAACGCGCAGGATCGATTGGAGGACCAACGGTCTGCGCGGTCATGTCCGGCAGGCCTTCAGTTCTCCTCCCGAGAACAGGACAATTGATGGACACCTCAGCGACGACCCCTTCCCCGATCTATCCCGTTATCGAGCGCGTTCGCCACGAACTCAAGCGGCGTGAGCTTAAAGTCGATACGGTCGATCGCATCACGCCGCATATGCTGCGCATCACCCTCAGCGGAGAATCCCTGTCTGATTTCACCAGTCTCGGGGCCGATGACCATGTGAAAGTGGTCGTACCGGGCGCCAATGGCGAGATGGAAATGCGGGATTACACGCCGCGCTCCTATGACAATGAAACCGGCAGGCTGGTGCTCGATTTCGCCGTGCATGAGGCAGGGCCGGCAACCAGATGGGCGATGGACGCAAAACCCGGATCGACCGTGACGATTGCCGGGCCACGCGGCTCTGCCGTCATTACCGGGGTCAGCAAATGGGTGCTGGTCGGCGACGAGACGGCACTTCCGGCGATCGGCCGCCTGATCGAAGAGGCCAAGACAGGTGACGTGATCACGGCTATCGGCGCGGTGACGGATGAGAGCGAGGAGCAGCAGTTTTCGGGTGCCGCAGATCTCACGACACGCTGGGTGCATCGCCCGGCTTCATCGGTCACCGATCCCCTGCCGATCATAACCGCACTCGATACAATCGAGCTGACGGCCGATACATTCGTCTGGGTGGCAGCGGAAGCATCCGTTGCCCGCGCCATCAAGACCTATCTGACGACAAGCCGCAACCACCCGCTTCCGTGGCTGAAGGTAGCCGGCTATTGGACCCGCGGTGCCGCCGATACCAGCATCAAGACAATCGACTAAAACAAAAAGGGGAGCCACGGCTCCCCTTTTTTCCGGCGATACGACCGATCAGGCTGTCGGCTGCTTGGTCTTGCGCAGATAGGGTAGGACGGTATCGAAGGAGCCGAAACGCTGGATGGCGTCTTCATTGGATACAGCAGCGGTGATGATGACATCTTCGCCCTGTTTCCAGTTCGCCGGCGTGGCGACCTGGTGTTTGGCAGTCAGCTGGATACTGTCGATCGCACGCAATATTTCATCGAAGTTGCGGCCCGTTGTCATCGGGTAAGTCAGCACCAGCTTGATCTTCTTGTCCGGACCGATGACGAAGACCGAGCGGACGGTTGCGTTATCGGCAGGCGTGCGGCCTTCCGAACTGTCGCCGGCACCCGCGGGAAGCATGTCGTAAAGCTTGGCGACCTTCAGATCCTTGTCGCCGATCAGCGGGTAATCGACATCGAAACCGGTGGCGGTGCGAATGTCGCCCTTCCACTTCTCGTGGCTTTCGACCGGATCGACCGAGATGCCGATGATCTTGACGCCGCGCTTGGCAAATTCGCCGGCAAGGCCGGCCATCGTGCCGAGTTCCGTGGTGCAAACGGGGGTGAAATTCTTGGGGTGCGAAAACAGGACCGCGTAATTGTCGCCGATCCATTCATGGAAGGAGATCGGGCCTTTGGACGTGTCGGCCTGAAAATCGGGGGCGATATCGTTGATGCGTAGGCTCATCTTTACTCTCCATTTTGTGGGTGGATTGAACCGTAAAGCCGAATGAAAGAGGAGCTTGAACATGCTCCATAAACTGCCGGCTATGAAAATAAACAGGCGTGGATCGGGTAAAAGCGGCAGGATAATTCCCGGCAAGCCCCGTCAGGTCAACTCCCTTTTCAAGGGGGTGCTAAACTTTCGCCCGACAATTGCCGCAATGGCTTTCGGAAAAACGATTGCGGGTATCATTGGTGGGCCTGGATGATATCCAGAAACGCTTCGCCATAACGTTCCAGTTTCGTCTGCCCGACACCAGAGACCTCAAGCATTGCCTCCAGGCTCATGGGCTTGCGCGAGGCAAAGCCGACAAGGGTGGTGTCGGCAAATACGACATAGGGCGGGATGGACAACTCCTTGGCAATCTCCGTCCGCTTCCTGCGCAATGCCTCGAACAGGATGGCATCCGCCTCGTCCAGGTCGGCGCGAGCGCCTTTCGCGCTTGTTGAAAGATTTCTGCCCGCGTTGCGGCCGGTCGGGCGATCCTTGCGGAAACGGACTTCCCGCTCGTGCCGGAACACGGCCCGCGCCTCCGGTTCCAGCTTCAGCGCACCGAAGGCATCGTGGTCGACCCTTATCAGGCCTGCGGCGAGAAGCTGGCGATAGACCGATTGCCAGGTCCTCAAGGGCAAGTCCTTGCCCGCGCCGAAAACCGGCATTTCGGTGTGGCCGAAACGCTGGGTCTTTTCATTGTCATTGCCGATGAGGACATCAATGAGATGGCCTGTGCCAAAACGCTCGCCGGTCCGGTAAATGGCTGCCAACGCCTTGATCGCCGCTTCCGTCCCGTCCCAGGTGTCCACCGGTTTCAGGCAGGTATCGCAATTGCCGCAATCACCCGCATGCGGCTCGCCGAAATGCGCAAGGATCGCCTGCCGGCGGCAGCCTGCGGTTTCGCAAATGCCGAGAAGCGCGTTCAGCTTGGCGCGTTCGACACGCTTGACCTCATCGGCAGAATTGCCGCTATCGATCATCCGCCCGCGCTGGATGACATCGGCCATGCCATAGGCCATCCAGACTTCCGAGGGCAGGCCATCACGGCCGGCGCGACCGGTTTCCTGGTAATAGGCCTCGACCGAGCCCGGAAGATCGAGATGCGCGACATAACGCACATTCGGCTTGTCGATGCCCATGCCGAAGGCGACGGTGGCGACGAGGCAGAGCTCTTCCTCTTTGAGAAACGCATCCTGATGCCTATCGCGGATATCGCGCTCGAGGCCGGCATGATAGGGCAGTGCGTAGATACCCTGATCATTCAACCAATCGGCCGTCTCTTCCACCTTGGCGCGAGACAGGCAATAAACGATGCCGCTCGAACCCTTGTGGCGTGACAGGAACTGCAAAAGCTGCTGACGCGGCTGGTTTCTCTCGACGATCTCATAGGAAATATTCGGCCGATCGAAGGATGAGGTGAAGACGCGAGCATCGCCGAGGCCCAAGCGTTCGATGATGTCGTCGCGCGTATGCGGATCGGCGGTCGCCGTCAGCGCCATGCGGGGCACGCCGGGATATAGCGTGGCAAGCGTACCGAGTTCACGATATTCGGGACGAAAATCATGGCCCCATTGGGAGACGCAGTGGGCCTCGTCGATGGCGAACAGAGAAACTTTGGCATTACCGATCAGGTCGCGAAACCCTTGAGTGACGATCCGTTCCGGCGTGACATAAAGAAGATCGAGCGTGCCGCTGGCCAGATCGCGGCGAACCTCACCGAATTCTTCGCGCGACAAGGACGAGTTGACGGCGGCAGCCCGTATGCCGACCTGCCTCAATGCCTCCACTTGGTCGCGCATCAGGGCGATCAGTGGCGAAACGACAATACCGACGCCGTCCCGACAAAGGGCGGGTACCTGGAAACACACCGATTTGCCCGCACCGGTCGGAAACAGCACGACGGCGTCGCCTCCACCAACCACATGATCGATCACGTCTGCCTGCTGCCCACGAAAGGCCGGATAACCATAGATCCTTCGCAGCACTTCCAGCGGATTTTTGGGCCCATGGCCGCCTGTAGGCATGACGGATCCGCTTTGCATGTCCTGCATGTTCCCTCGCTTTCACAGCTTGGGTACTATGGCACAGGCTGCGATACAACGGCGAGCTTTCGCTTAGTGAGAAAGCCGCAAACGGGGCGATTGTCGGTATGTTTTTTGCTTTGTTTTGGTTGCGGGGGCAGGATTTGAACCTGCGGCCTTCAGGTTATGAGCCTGACGAGCTACCGGGCTGCTCCACCCCGCGCCAAGCGTAAATCCCTTTGGGATTTATCGCGACTACGCCAACGATTAATCGTTGGCGGACTGTGCCGGAGCAAAACCGTTATGTTTTGTCTCCTGTAAGGGACGCACCGGCTATAGATTGGTGAGCCATCCCTTGCATTTCATATGTTCTGTTTTTGCCATTAAACGCCGAAAGGCCGCTTGTGGGCGGCCCTTGGAGTTTGGCCAGGGGCCATAGGTTTCGTGTGTGAGAAGATTTGTTTTTCATCTTGCGATGACATTGCCTTTAGAAGACCTGGCAGCGACCTACTCTCCCACGTCTTGAGACGGAGTACCATTGGCGCAGGGGCGTTTCACGGCCGTGTTCGGAATGGGAACGGGTGCGGCCGCCCCGCCATGACCACCAGG